>Ga0184618_10000001_pt1 | contig 575007 bp, 559 predicted proteins | sample PLM0_30_b1_FD_133159 | JGI IMG/M metagenome (GOLD analysis project Ga0184618, IMG submission 133159) | Groundwater sediment microbial communities from an aquifer in East River, Colorado, USA - PLM0_30_b1 | ecosystem: Environmental > Terrestrial > Soil > Riparian zone | place: USA: East River...
AAATCGAGCGCCTGGTCGGAGGAGCGGTTCGGGTCGCGATAGACGGTCACCGAGACCGCATCCGGGCCGCGCGAGGTCGTCACCGGCCGCGCCCCGGCCTGGCCCGCGATCAGCCCGAGCAGCAGCAACGCCAGGCGATGGAGCTTCACCGCCCGCTCAGTAGCGCGTGTCGAACGTCGCCGTGACCACCGCCTCGCCATTGGCCGGGACGGGGACGTGCCACAGCATGTCGCCCGCCGAGCGCCGCTCGCCCGGCATGCTCTGGTCGGTGACCCGGACGTCGCCCCACAGGCCGGCCTGGATGAGGTCGACGGTGACCGGCTGCGGCTTGGCGTTGGTCAGGGTGTAGCGCATCGTCGTGCGCCAGCGGCTGTCGCCCATCTTCTGGCGGCTGACGACGACCGGCTGCACCTTGACGTCGAACGCCTCGCCGGTGGCGAGCGCGATGTCCGAGCCCATCGGCGTGTGGCCGATATTATGCTCGCCGACGAACTGGGCGTTGCCGCGCGCATCCTTCATGTAGACGCGGACGGTTCCGGCCGGCAGCGCGTCGCCCAGCCCCTGGTTGCGCGAGCTGGAGAATTGCAGGACGGTGGCGGCGCTGCCGCCGTCGGTGCGGGCGCCGAGCCAGGGATTGGCATAGACATAGGCGCGGCGGGCGGCGGCGCCGACGACGTCGAGGAAGCTCACCTGCTTGGTCTGCTGGTTGGCGATCGTCGTGCGCTCGCGCAGTGGATAGAGATAGAAATCGCCCAGGCTCTCGCGGCCGGGCGTCTCTGTGCCGGGGCGGTTGCCCGGCGGCTGAGGCGGCTGGTAGCCGCGGCCATAGCCATTGTTCTGGCCGCCGACATTGCCGGCGACGAGCAGGGTGTCGGCGTTGGCGAAGGTGGTGCCGGTGGTGTTGGTCAGCGTCACCCAGCCCTGGACGTCGATGCGGCCGGCAGCCTCGTCGAACAAAGTGACGTAATCGGCCTTCCAGCCCATCCCCGGGGTGAGATAGCTCAAAGTCACCGGCCGGGCGCCGGCGCGGCTGCTTTCCAGCGTCACCGACAAGGTCGGCCGGGCGCGCAGATTCTCCGGCACCTTGTCGAAGATGACGCGGACCGGCAGCCCGTCGTCGCGCAGCACCTCGATACGATCGCCGATCTGGAGCACGACGCCGCCGTTGACCGCCAGCACCCGCGCCCGCTCCCTTTCCTCGGCGCCGGTGGCCGGATTGGTGCGGACGATGGTGATCGTCTCGCCGACCGCTTTCTCCATCAGCTTGGACGGCGAGAGCAGGTCGAAATCGAAATTCTGCTCGACGATGGCGACGTCCGGCGCGTGCAGGGTCACCGTCTCCGGGCTGATCCGCCCCGAGACGTTGGGGAATTCCTGCCGCGAGCGTCCCGCCGGGATCGCCAGCTGGCGGGTGTCCTGAACCAGAGCGAGGTCGCTGTTGTAGACGGTGACCGAGATATCCGCCTGGGGGGTCGATTCGCCCGGCACCGGCTGGGCCAGAGCGGGCGCGGCAAGGCAGGCGGACAGCAGGAGGAGGCAACGCATCGGCAAAAACTCCCTGGCTTCGGCCGCCGACAATGATACAATGTTACCTAGACTGTCAACGGCCGAAGCGACGATCAGGCCATTTCACCCGAATTGCAAAGAGAAAGGGCGGCTGGTCCGAAGACCGCCGCCCTTCCGTTACTCGATGTGCCGCGCTCAGGCCGCGGGCGCGATGTCGGTATCGCCCGGCTCCGCGCTCGGGCGGCGGGGACGGCGGACGCGCGGCGGCTTGGCCGGAGCGTCGCTGTCGACCGAGATTGCGGGCGGCAGGACCTCGAGCGAGATGCGCTCGTCGCGATCCTCCTCGTCCCGCCCGACCGGCCGCACCTCGGGGTGGGCGCGCTGGCGATCGGGCCTGCGCTCGCCGTTGCGCTCGTCGCGATAGTCGCGGCGGCCGCGGTCGCCCCGGTCCGGCCGTTCGTCGCGCTCCTCGCGCTCATAGCTCTCCTCGGCCTGGTCCCGGTCGCCGGCGGCGTGCGCCGCCTCGTCCTGGTCCTCATCCTCGTCGGGGCCGTAATCGTCGCGCTGGCGGCGCTGCTCCTCGAAGCGGACTCGGCTCTCGTTCAGAACGCGGAAATAATGTTCGGCGAACTGAAGATAATATTCCGACTGGACGCGGTCGCCCTGGAGCTGCGCGTCGCGCGCCAGCGACTTGTATTTCTCGAGCAACTGGCTGGCATTGCCGCGCGAGCGGTTTTCCGGCCGGTTGTTGCCCGGATTAGGCGATTGATTCGGCGAGCGTGGTCCGCCGCCGCGGCCGCGCCTGCGGCCGTTCTGACGATTGTTGATCAAATGTTGGTCCTCGTCCTCGTGGTCCTATTCAGCCACTTGTGCCGGCCGGGCCCCTCCCGGCCGTATCACTCTGCACGACCTCCGGCAGGGGGCCGCATCGCGGCACCCGCCACCTCACGCCAGCACCGTCCGGAGACGTTCTGAGCAATCGGGGGTCGGCGACGGACAGCCTCACGCAATCATTGCTGTGATGGGCCCCGTCCCTGTTCCCTATGTAGCTAGCGCGGCTGGAAAAACCAAGCGGAAAGATGATTATCTGGATTAAGGGCTCAAAGCGAGGCAGCGGAGGTGCCCGGCGAGGTCGCGGCGGAAGGCGATCTGGAGGCCCTCGGCGGCGAACAAAGCTGCCGCCGCGTCGGCCTGGCCGAGGCCGATCTCGACGCAGGCGAGGCCGCCGGGAGCGAGCAGCTTCGGCATGGCCGGAGCGAGGCGGCGATAGGCGCTAAGACCGTCGGCGGCGGCGAACAGGGCCTCGTGCGGCTCCCATTCGGCCACGTCTCGGGGAAGCGCCACGCCCGCCTCGACATAAGGCGGGTTGCAGAGAATGAGGTCGAAGCTTTGGTCGAGGCCCTCCGCCCAGTCGCCGCGGCGGAAGGAGGCGCGGTCCGCCAGGCCCAGCCGCCCGGCATTGGCGGCGGCGACGGCGAGCGCCGCCTCGGAAAGGTCGACGCCGACGCCCCGCGCGGCGGGCCATTGGTCGAGCGCGGCGAGAAGCAGGGCGCCGGAGCCGGTGCCGAGATCGAGGACGGTCGCCGGCCCCGCCTCGCCGAAATGGGCGAGTGCCGCCTCGATCAGGGTCTCGCTGTCCGCCCGCGGGATAAGGACGCCCGGCCCGACCTCCAGCTCGATCGTCCAGAAGGCGCGGCGGCCGATGATGTAGGCGACCGGCTCCCCCGCCTCGCGGCGGGCGAGGACGGGACCGAATGAACGGGGCGCTTCCCGGTCGAGGCCGGAGAGCAGCATGCTCTCGCGCGAGTGGCCGAGCGCATGGGCCATCAGCAGCTCGGCGTCGAGGCGCGGCGTGTCGCTGGCGTGGGCGAGGCGGGAGGATGCGGCGGCAAGGGCGAGGCGGATCGATCCCCCTCCCTGAGTACAGGGAGGGGTTAGGGGTGGGTGCTTGCTCGAAGATTCACCGCCCTTCGTCATACTAACCCACCCCCGGCCCCTCCCTGTATTCAGGGAGGGGAGGATTATTGCTCATCCAACGCCGCGAGACGCTCGGCCTCGTCCTCGGAGACCAAAGCCGAAATGAGCTCGTCGAGCTGGCCCTGGAGGATTTCGGGCAGGCGGTGGAGGGTGAGGTTGATCCTGTGGTCGGTCACCCGTCCCTGCGGGAAATTGTAGGTGCGGATGCGCTCGGAGCGGTCGCCCGAGCCGACCATCGACTTGCGCGCCCCGGCGCGCGCGTCGGCGAGGCGGGAGCGCTCGAGCTCGTAGAGGCGGGTGCGCAGCACTTTGAGCGCCTTCGCCTTGTTCTTGTGCTGCGACTTCTCGTCCTGCTGGATGACGACCAGGCCGGTGGGAAGGTGGGTGATCCGGACCGCGCTGTCGGTGGTGTTGACCGACTGGCCGCCGGGCCCCGAAGAGCGGTAGACGTCGATCCGCAGATCCTTGTCGTCGATGCGGACGTCGACCTCCTCCGCCTCCGGGAGCACCGCCACGGTCGCGGCGCTGGTGTGGATGCGGCCGCCGCTCTCGGTGACCGGCACGCGCTGGACGCGGTGCACCCCGCTCTCGAACTTCAATTTCGCGAACACGCCCTGGCCGGAGACCGAGGCGACCACCTCCTTATAGCCGCCGACGTCGGACGGGCTGGCCGAGATCAATTCGACCCGCCAGCCCTGCTCCTCGGCGTAGCGCTGGTACATGCGCATGAGGTCGCCGGCGAACAGGGCCGCCTCGTCGCCGCCGGTGCCGGCGCGGATCTCGAGCATCGCCGGACGGTCGTCGGCGGCATCGCGGGGGAGCAGGATCAGCGCCAGCGCCCGCTCCGCCTCGGGGAGGCGGATTTGGAGGTCCGACATCTCCTCGGAAGCCATCTGGCGAATCTCGTCGTTCGGATCGGCCAGCATGTCGCCGAGCAAAGCGATCTCGGCGCGCAGGGTGCGGACCACACGCGCGGCCTCCGCGACCGGCTCGATTTCGGCATAATCCTTGGACAGGCGGACGAACTCGTCGGGCGCGAGGCTGGGCGAGGCCATCGCGTTCTGCAATTCGTCCCTGCGCGCCTCGATCGCGGCGATCCGTTCGGAGGAGATCGAGGTCATCTGGGTCCGCCGCCCGAAATGCCCTCGTAGCGGCCTTTGACGGCTTCCGCGATGTCGGCAGCAAGCGCCAATCGCTGATCCTCGTCGCCCGAATAGTGCGTCAGGTGGAGGCGAGGCTGCTGAGAATGATCCCTGAGTATCAGGATGGCGGGGACGTTCTTCTTGCGTGCGTTCTCGATACGCCGCTTGGCGTTGCCCCGAAACGAAGTCTCGGTGGGAATACCGTGTCGGCGGAGCCGCGCGGCCAATGCGGCAGCCTCGTCCTCGAGCTCAGGGCTGTCGGGAACAACCGCAATCGCCGGCCCGCGATCCGGCGGCAGCTCTATCAGCATCCCTAGCCGCTCGATCCCCGCCGCCCAGCCGACCGCCGGCGTCGGCGGGCCACCGAGCTCTTCGATCAGGCCGTCGTAGCGGCCGCCCGCGATCACCGCTCCCTGCGCGCCGAGCCGGTCGGTGACGAACTCGAAGGCGGTGTGGCGGTAATAGTCGATTCCGCGCACCAGCCGCGGGTTGCGCGTCCAGGCGACGCCGGCGGCGTCGAGGCCGGCGGTGACCCGGGCGAAGAAGTCAAGCGAAGCCGGGGTCAGGAAATCGTCGATCGCCGGCGCGCTGTCGGCCGCCGGGCGGTCGCGCGGGTCCTTGCTGTCGAGGATGCGCAGCGGGTTGCGGCCGAGGCGGGCGAGGCTGTCCTCCGACATTTCGCCGCGGCGCGCCTCGAAATGCGCGATCAAAGCCGCCCGCCACGCATTGCGCGTCTCGGTGTCGCCAAGCGTGTTGAGCTCGAGCGTGACTCCCTCGATGCCGAGCTCGCTCAGCAGCTGGTCGGCGAGGACGAGCAATTCGACGTCGGCGGCGGGGGAATCGCTGCCGACGATCTCGGCGTCGAGCTGGTGGAACTGGCGGTAGCGGCCCTTTTGCGGCCGCTCGTAGCGGAACACCGGGCCGTGCGTGGCGAGCTTGACCGGGGCCAGCTGCTGCCAGCCCTCGGAGATGTAGGCGCGGCAGATGCCGGCGGTGAATTCGGGCCTGAGGGTGAGGCTGTCGCCGCCTTTGTCCTCGAACGTGTACATCTCCTTGGCGACGATGTCGGTGGCCTCGCCGATCGAGCGGGCGAAGACCTGGGTCGCCTCGAACACCGGCATCTCGACCCGCTGGAAGCCGTAGAGGCGGCGCACGCGATCGAAGGCGTCGACCACCGCGCTGAAGCGGTCGGCGTCCTCGCCCCATATGTCCTGGGTGCCTCTGATCCTCTGCGGGCCCTTGCTCACCAGCGCGGCCTTAGCATCTTTGGCCGCGCTGGAAACAGCGCAAGCAAGGTTCAGCCCGGCCGCGAGATCGGCTAGACCCGGCCGTCATCCCCTTGCCGGAGAGTCGGATCTTGCGCGCAGCCCTTGTCACCTTCCTCGTCCTCGCTCTGGCGAGTCCCGCCGCCGCCCAGGTCGCGCCGAGCCGGCCGCAGGCCGCACCCCTGGTCGACTCCATCCCCGCGGCGCGCGACGTGGCCTATCCGGGAACGCTGCGGCTCGAGGTCGACGCCACCGACACGGCGCGCGCCATCTTCCGGGTGCGGGAGACGATCCCGGTGGCGGGGCCCGGGCCGCTCACCTTGCTCTATCCCGAATGGCTGCCGGGCAATCATGCGCCGCGCGGGCCGATCTCCTCCATCGCCGGGATCAAGGTGAGCGGGGGCGGGAAGCCGCTCGCCTGGCGGCGCGATCCGCTCGACGTCTACGCCTTCCACCTCGACGTGCCGGCGGGCGTGCGCGAGATCGAGGTCGCGTTCCAGCACCTCTCGCCGACGCAGGCCGACCAGGGGCGGATCGTGATGACGCCGGACATGCTGAACGTGCAATGGGAGAAGATGTCGCTCTATCCGGCCGGCTTCTATACCCGCGGCATCACCATCCAGCCCACGGTGACGCTTCCCGCGGGCTGGCAAAGCGCGACCTCGCTCGACGTCGCCGCCAGGCGCGGCGACCGCATCGCCTACCAGCCCGTCCCCTACGAGACTTTGGTCGATTCGCCGATGTTCGCCGGGCGCTACTTCCGGCGGGAGGATCTCGGCCAGGGCGTCTTCCTCAATCTCGTCGCGGACCGGCCGGAGGATCTCGCCGCCAAGCCCGAGCAGCTCGCCGCCCATCGCCGCCTGGTCGACCAGATGCTCAAGCTCTACGGCGCGAAGCATTGGAGCCGCTACGACTTCCTGGTCGCGCTGACCGAGGATCTGGGCGGAATCGGCCTCGAGCATCTGCGCTCGTCCGAGAACAGCCATCCGCGCACCTATTTCACCGAATGGGACAAGGGCTCGGCCGGCCGCGATCTCCTCGCCCACGAGTTCAACCACAGCTGGGACGGCAAATATCGCCGCGGCGCCGACCTGTTCACGCCCGATTACCGGACGCCGATGCAGGACAGCCTGCTCTGGGTCTATGAGGGCCAGACCCAGTTCTGGGGCTTCATCCTGTCCGCGCGCTCGGGGATGATGCCGGTCGAGGACGTCAGGGCCGAGCTCGCCCGCGCCGCGGCTTATTACGACACCCTGCCCGGCCGCGCCTGGCGGCCCCTGATCGACACCACCAACGACCCGATCATCTCGGCGCGGCGGCCCAAGCCGTTCCCGAGCTGGCAGCGCTCGGAGGATTATTACAGCGAGGGCATGCTGATCTGGCTCGACGTCGACAGCCGGCTGCGCGAGATGACCGGCGGGCGGCGCTCGCTCGACGATTTCGCCCGCGCCTTTTTCGGCGTCAGGCCCGGCGACCAGGGCATCCTCACCTACACGTTCGGGGACGTGGTCGCCGCGCTGAACGCGATCGCTCCCTACGATTGGGCGGACTATCTCACCCGGCGGCTCGAGCAGACCGGCAATGCGCCGCTCGACTGGATCGGGCGCGGCGGCTACCGCCTGGCCTATAGCGAGACCGCGCCCGCTTACTTCAAGTCGCGCGAGAAGGACCGCAAGATCCTGGACCTCACCTACACGATCGGCGTGACCGTCGGCAAAGACGGCGAGATCGCCGGCGTCGCCTGGGATTCGCCCTTGTTCAACGAGGGCGTGACGGTCGGAACCAAGATCCTGGCGATCGACGGGCGGCAATATTCGGACGACGACTTCAAGGCCGCGATCGCCGCCGCCAAGGGCGGCCGCGCGCCGATCCGGCTGCTGACCAGGAAAGGCGACCGCTACCGCAGCATCGACCTCGATTACCATGGCGGCCTGCGCTATCCGGTGCTGGAGAGGATGGGGACCGGCCCGTCGACGCTCGACGCGCTGCTGAGGCCGCTGCCATGAGGGGGAAAAGATGCGCCCGATCAAGCTGATCCTTCCCGCCGCTCTGGCTTTGTCGGCCTGCGTGAGCACGCCCGAGCGGGTGGCCGAGTTCAGCTCGTCCGCCACCGCGGAGGCGAACACCCTCGCCGCGCTGGCACGCATCCGGCGCCTGAACCCCGAGGTGAATGCGGTGATCGCCGTCGAGCCGACCGCGCTCGACCAGGCGCGCGCGCTCGACCGCACCCGCCGCGCGCGGGGGCCATTGTTCGGGATGCCGGTCCTGATCAAGGACAATATCGAGACGGCCGGGGCGCTGCCGACCACCGCGGGCAGCCTCGCGCTGGTCGGCAATGTCACCAATCGCGACGCGCCCTTGGTCGCCAGGCTGCGCGCCGCCGGCGCGGTGATCGTCGGCAAGACCAATTTGAGCGAGTGGGCGAACATCCGCTCGGGCAGCTCTATCTCGGGCTGGAGCGCGGTCGGCGGGCAGACCCGCAACCCGCACGCGCTCAACCGCAATCCCTGCGGCTCGTCGAGCGGCAGCGGCGCGGCGGTCGCGGCCGGGATGGTGCCCGCCGCGATCGGCACCGAGACCGACGGCTCGATCACCTGCCCTTCCGCGATCAACGGCATCGTCGGCTTCAAGCCGAGCGTCGGCCTGGTCAGCCGCACCCATGTCGTGCCGATCAGCCACAGCCAGGACACGCCGGGGCCGATGACCCGCAGCGTGCGCGACGCCGCCTTGGTGCTGAGCGCGATCGCCGGCTCCGATCCGGCCGATCCGGCCACCGCCGAGGCCGACGCCCACCGCGCCGACTTCGCCGCCACCCTCTCGACCGAGGCGCTGCGCGGCAAAAGGATCGGGGTGATGCGCTTCGCCGACGGCTTCGGCACCGACGCGGCGTTCGAGGAAGCGCTGCGGACCTTGACGGCGCAGGGCGCGATCCTGGTCGACATCGACAAGTTCGAGGGCCGCGACGAGATCGGCCGCAACGAATTCACCGTGCTGCTGACCGAATTGAAGGTGGACATGGCCGCCTATCTCGCCACCACCCCGCCCGCGGTGCGGACGCGTACGCTCGCCGACGTCATCGCCTTCAACGCCGCCCATGCCGACGCCGAGCTGGCCTTGTTCGGCCAGGACACGTTCGACAAGGCCGAGAAGACCAAGGGCCTCGACGATCCGGATTACAAGAAGGCGCGCGAGGCGTCGCTGCGCCGCGCCGGCCCGGAGGGGATCGACAAGCTGCTCAAGGACAACAATGTCGTCGCTTTGGTCGGCCCGACCATGCCGCCGGCCTGGCCGATCGACGCGGTCAACGGCGATCAGATTTCGGGCGGCGGCGCCGGCGCGCTCGCCGCGGTCGCCGGCTATCCGCATTTGACCGTGCCGATGGGGATGGTCAAAGGCCTGCCGGTCGGCCTCTCCTTCATCGGCCCGAAATGGTCGGACGCGATGATCCTCGCTTTGGGCTATGCCTACGAGCAGGCCTCGCACAAACGGGCGGAACCGCTCATGCTGCGGTCGATCGAGGAGAGCCCGGAGATCGCCCCGCATCTGCGGCCGATGGGGCATTAAAACCAGGGACAGTAAAACCAGGGACAGTATATAGTTTTCCCGATGCGTTGCGGATTTCCGACGCGGACGGGCCCAAAAAACTATATACTGTCCCTGGTTTTCGTCCTGGTTTTCCTGGTTTTCGTCCGCGGCTTGCGCTTCGCTGTGCCTCTCGCCCCGGCCTCGACCGCCAGCCGTGCCCAATGCTGCATCGCTTCCGGATCGTCGTAGACGTCGCTCGGGGCGCGGCGATAGTTCATCACGTCGACTCTGCCGTCCTTGAAGGTGACCGAGAAGCGCTCGCAGCCTTCGGCATCCCAGATTGCGTTGGTCTCGTCGTCGGCCTTCAACCAAAGCTCGCCTTCGTCCATGATCGCAAAGATGGTGCCGTCCAGGTACAGGGTCGCGCCTCCCATCATCCTGCGCATCGACACCCGCCCCAGCGGCTCCATCGCATCCTCGACCCAGGCGTAGAGACCCTCGTCCACGCTCATGCGGCGGTGAACCTCAGCCCGACGATGCAGCCGATCAGGCCGAGCAGGAGCAGGATGCGGACCGAGCCCAACGGCTCGCCGAACCACCAGATGCCGACCAGCACCGTGCCCAGCGCCCCGATGCCGCCCCAGACCGCATAGGCCGTCCCCATTGGGATGGTCCGCGAGGCGAGCTCGAGCAGGCCCATCGAGACGGTCACCGAGACGAGGAAGCCGAGGGTCCAGGGGATGTTCCTGAACCCGTCGACGAAGCGCAAGCAGGTGGTGAAGCCGACCTCGAACAGCCCGCCCAGCAGCAACAGCGCCCATGCCATGGTCGACCTCCGCTCGCCTCCGAGAAACGGTTAGCGCCGGCGGCGGCGACGCGCTAGCCTCGCGGCATGGTGAAGCGCCCGCCGCCGAAGACGTTGGGGAACCGGGTCGCGCCGCGGCGCTTCATCCTGTTCCTGCTGATCCTGCTCGCCGCCACCGGTTGCACGATCGCGGCCCATCTCGAATGGCGGCACGGCGTGATGATCGGCTTCGACATTGCCGCGCTCGTCTTTCTCGCCTCCTGCCTGCCCTTTCTGAGGACGAGCGGCGCGGCGCCGATGCGCGACCAGGCCGACAGGAACGACCCCGACCGGATGCTCATGCTTGCCATCACAGGCCTGGTCATGCTGGTCGTGCTGGTCACCGTCGGCGCGGAGCTGACCGAGGGAACCGGGCCGCGCTGGCTGCGAACCATTTTCATCATCGCCACGCTGGCGCTGACCTGGCTGTTCAGCAATGCCGTCTTCGCGCTTCACTACGCCCATCTCTATTACCGCAAGGACGGCGGCCGCGAGGGCGACCGGGGCGGGCTCAAGTTCGAGGAGACGCGCGAGCCCGATTATCTCGACTTCCTCTATTTCGCCTTCACGCTCGGCATGACCTTCCAGACCTCCGACGTGACGATCGCCAGCCGCGGCTTCCGGCGGGTCGTCACCTTCCACTGCCTCGCCGCCTTCGTCTACAATCTCGGCGTGCTTGCGTTCACCATCAGCGTGCTGAGCGCGGCCTCGGGGGGCCATTAGAGAGCCGCCTCCGCCGCCGGCGCGGCGCTCCGGTCCGCCCCCGCGGCAAGCGCGCAGCCGGCGACGATCAAGCCCGCGCCGATGATTGTCGAGGCGCCGACCTGCTCGTTGAACACGAGGAAGCCGAACAGGGCCGCCCAGATCAAAGCGGTATATTCGACCGGGGCGAGGCGCTGCGCCTCGGCCCGCGCATAGGACCAGGCGAGGAGCAGCAGCGAGGCGAAAGCGAGCAAGGCGGCGAGCGCCATCGCCGGCAGGTGGACCGCCTCGGGCACGACCGCCAGGAAGGGCGCGCCCGCCGCCAGGCAGGCGGCGACGACCAGGTTCTGGAAGAATGCGATCTCGAGCGGCCTCGCCGCCTGCGCCTGCTGCCTCATCAGGATGATGTTATAGGCGTAAAGCAGGGCCGAGACGAGGATCGCGGCCGCGCCCCACAAGTCGCGGTCGCCGGGGCTGGCGGCACGCGGCGCGAGGATCACGACCACGCCGGCGAAGCCGATCAGGGAGGCCGCCACCGCCCGCCGGCCGACCGGCTCGCGAAGCAGCACCGCGGCGAGATAGAGGGCGGCGAGCGGGGCGACGAAGGTCAGGGCCACCGCCTCGGCCAGCGGCACCCGGGCAAGGCCCCAGAAGAAGCAAATCGCCATCACCGACGAGACCGCGCCGCGGGCGAGGTGGATGCGGAGCGCGGCCGGCGAAGGCCGCGGCGCCCGCGCTACGAGATAGACGATGCCGCTCAGCGCGACCCCGATCAGCATCCGCCAGAACACCGCATTGTAAGCGCCGACTGCCAGAGAGAGGCCCTTCATCACCACGTCCATGGCGGAGAAGAGGGCGATGCCGAGGGTGGCGACCGCGACGGGAAGCGCCGTTCCGGCCGGTTGCGCGCGCGAAGCCATGTCGGCGGCGATAGCGGCGCGCCGCCGCTTCGTCACCCGGCCCGCACGCGCGCCGCTATTTCAGGCGCATATGATCCCCGCTCATCTCGACCGAGCTGATCCGGGACAGGTAGGATTGGCCGAGCAGCGATATGTCCAGCCCCTCGAGGACGGCGCCGCGAACGCTGCGCACTTCCTTGCCGTCGACCGAGACCCGGTCGAGCGTGACCCGCTGGCCGCGGACCGGGCCCGAAGCGCCGGTCCCGACCACGCTGAACTCGCCGGGCGAAAAAGGCACGCCGAGCCGCCGCGCGTCGTCGACGGTCAGCGCGACGCTGGTCGCGCCGGTGTCGATGACGAAATGGGCGAGCTGGCCGTTGACCTCGGCATCGACGTAGAAATGCCCGCCTTCGCTACGCTCGAGAAGGGTTTCCCTGGGGTTCCCGCTTGCCGCCGCCGGGGGCGCGGGGCCGGACGCGGCGGCTGGCGCGGGCGCAGGCGCAGCGGCGGGCGCGGGCGCGGAGGATTTGCCGCTGGGGAGCATGAAGCCGATCCCGGCGCCGACCGCGATGACGAAAAGCAGCGATTTCATGCCCGCCATGCTAAACCAGGCGGGCTTCGGCCGCTTTAAGGATCAGGGTAAACGAACGGCTAAAGGGGGCGGCTTATTCGGCGGGCTCCGGCGCGGCGGCGCGATATTGCGGCCAGGCGCCGGCGATCACCCGCAGCGCCGAGCGGAAGAAGAGGAAGGCGATCGCCAGCGCCACCGCGATGTCGGGCCAGGGCGAGCGCGCATAAGCGACGGCGAACGCGGCGGCGATGACCCCCAGATTGGCGATGACGTCGTTGCGCGAGCATTCGAACGTGCTCGCCAGGTTCACGTCGTGGCGCCGATAGGGCCAGAGCAGGCCGAGACAGCTCAAATTGGCGACCAAAGCCATGCTGCCGCAGAGGAACATGAGGTCCGAGGCGGGCGGCACGCCGTAGACGATCTTGAGGCCGATCTCGACGAGCACGCCCAGGCCTACGACGAGGATGAAGCCGCCCTTGATCAGGGCGGCTCCCGCCCGCCAGCGCAGGCTGCGCTTGAGCGCGTAGAGGCTGATGCCGTAGACGGCGGCGTCGCCGAGCATGTCGACCGAATCGGCCATCAGGGCCGCCGACTGGGCGATCAGGCCGACGCCGAACTCGACCAGGAACATGAGGGCGTTGAGCATCAGCACGACGATCAGCACGCGGCGGATGTCGCGATGGTGGGCGAGCCGCTCGAGGTCCTCGCCCTTGGCGTGGCAGCAATCGTGGCTCATTCGGCGGCGTCCGGGATCGGCGTGTCGGTCATCGCCGCCTCGATCTCGGCGGCCTTGGCCTCGACCAGGCGGACGATATGGTCGACCATGTCCTCGTCGCGGACATGATGGTCGGTGATCCCCGAGAGGTAGACCATATGCTTGCCCTGGCCGCCGCCGGTGATGCCGATGTCGGTCTCGCGCGCCTCGCCGGGACCGTTGACCACGCAGCCGAGCACCGACAGCGACATCGGCGTGCGGATATGGGCAAGCCGCTCCTCCAGTTTCTCGACGGTGCGGATGACGTCGAAGCCCTGACGCGCGCAGCTCGGGCAGGAGATGACGCGGACGCCGCGGTTGCGGATGCCGAGGCTTTTGAGGATCTCGAAGCCGACCCTTACCTCCTCCTCGGGCTCGGCCGAGAGCGAGACGCGGATCGTGTCGCCGATGCCGGCCCAGAGCAAGGAGCCGATGCCGATCGCGCTCTTGACCGTGCCGCCGATCAGCCCGCCCGCCTCGGTGACGCCGAGATGCAAGGGGCAGTCGACCGCCTCGGCGAGCTGCTGGTAGGCGGCGACGGCGAGGAACACGTCCGACGCCTTCACCGCGACCTTATACTCGCGGAAATCGCGCTCCTCGAGCAGCCTGATATGGTCGAGCGCGCTTTCGACCAGGGCTTCGGGGCAGGGCTCGCCATATTTTTCGAGCAGGTCGCGCTCGAGGCTGCCGGCATTGACGCCGATGCGCATCGCGCAGCCGTTCGCCTTGGCGGCGCGGACCACCTCCCCGACCCTTTCGTCCGAGCCGATATTGCCCGGATTGATCCTGAGGCAGGCGGCGCCGGCGTCGGCGGCCTCGAGCGCGCGCTTGTAGTGGAAGTGGATGTCGGCGACGATCGGCACGTTCGCGGCGCGGACGATCTCCCGCAGCGCCGCGGTCGAGGCCTCGTCCGGGCAGGAGACGCGGACGATGTCGGCGCCGGCCTCCTCGCAGCGGCGGATCTGGTCGATCGTCGCCTTCGCGTCCGAGGTCGGCGTGTTGGTCATCGTCTGGACGGTGACCGGCGCGCCGCCGCCGACCGGCACGCTGCCGACCATGATCTGGCGGGACGGGCGGCGGACGATGTCGCGCCACGGGCGGATGGACATGGGCCGCATATAAGCGGTCGAGGCAGTAAGGCAAAGCGGCGCCGCCCGCGCCGCGCGAGGCGAACGTGTCAGATTGCAATGGGGCGGAAGCGCTTCTCTCCAGGGAGGGGGCTCGGCCGCCGCGGATGGTCATCCGCCACGCCGCGGGATCCGAGCAGGAATTGCCTGGCGGCCATCAACGGCATCGGCCGGCTGAGATAATAGCCTTGAGCCTTTGGCACGCCCAGCTCGAGCAAGACGGCCAGCTCGGCCGCCGTCTCGACTCCCTCCGCGACGATTTCCCCGTCGATGCCGGAAGCGAAGGCTACCATCGCCAGTGCGAGCGCGCGCCTGGCGGGGTCCTTGTCGATATCGCGGACGAGACTCATGTCGAGCTTGATGAGGTCCGGCGCGAGGTCGAGAATGTGCCGCATTCCCGAATAGCCGGCGCCAACATCGTCGATCGCCAGCCGCGCTCGCTGCCGCAGCGGCAGCAGCGCCCGCGCCAACCCGGCATAGTCCTGGATCGCTGCATGCTCGGTCAGCTCCACGACGATGCGGCCGATCGGCACAGCGGCGATCAGCGGCTCGAGCGCATCGGACAGGAGGGTGGCGGGAGACAGGTTTATGCCCAGGGAAATATTTTCGGGCAGGTAGGGAAGACCTTCCAGCGCCGCCCTCGCCGCCGCGAGCTCGAGCTCGATCTCGAGCCCCACCTCGGCCGCTTCCGCGAACCAGTCGCTTGGCGGCCGGACCTCGCAATCGGGAAACCGGGCCAGCGACTCGACCCCGGTGATCACGCCGTCGCTGAGCCGATGAACGGGTTGGTAGACCATTCGGATCAGGTTTTGGTCGATGACGGCGCGAATCCGCGCCACCGTCCCTTCGCGGACTTTTTCCTTGGTGCGTTCGACGTCAATCTCGGCGGCGGCAAGTTCGGCGAAGGCGCGAAGCATGGCGAGGTCGCGGTCGTTGAGGGAGGCGTTCGCGGCGAAGCTGAAGCAGCAGAAGGTGCCGTAGGTCCTTCCGTCCCGCAGTCGGATCGGGACGCTTAGCAGGGCTCCGACCGGCACGGCGGACGTCGGCTTAAGCGCGGCGGCGGCCGGTACCAGAGAAGTGTCCGGCATGAGCTGCGGCAGACGCCCGTCGATGATTCGCTGGCAATAGCTGTCTTCGATCGGGAAGGCGTCGCCGACGTGTATCGGCCCGTCGGCGCAGATGTCGGCGTGCCGGACGTGGACCATCCCGCCGGTAATCTCGGACGCGAAGGCGACGTCCATGCCCAGATGGGCGCGGATCGCCTTCAACATGCGGGTGATACTGTCGGAAGCCGGCCCGCCCGTCCGACCGTCGGCCGCGGATTCGAAAAGGTCGATCAGGCTATGTTGGGGCAGCGAGTCGAGCATATCCGGCTCCTTTTTCCCCACCACGCACCGGTGTGCCAGCGAAGCCTTACCCGCCGGTTAAGGGCCGAAGTTTAGTGTCCTTAACTATAGGATGAAGTCCGCCGCCAGCGGAGTCACCGCGCCGGCGAGGACGATTTCGAAATCCGCCATCCCGTTGCCGTCAATGTCCGCCTGCAGCCACGTGTCGGTGCCGTCGAAGGCGTAGCGCAGCTCGCCTGCCGCGCTGGAGAAAGCGGCGCCGCCGATGAAGGTGAAGGCCTGGTCGCCCGACACGGAATAGTTGGCGTCTACGCCCGAAAGGTCGATCCGGTCCTCGCCCGAGGTGAAGTCGGCGATGCGGTCCGCCGCCGCGCCGGTGCCGCTGTCGAACAGGCTGAAGCGGAACAGGTCCGCCCCGGCGCCGCCGGTCATCGCGTCCACCCCCCAGCCGCCGACGAGCAGGTCGTCGCCGTCGCCGCCGAGGAGGATGTCGTCGCCATAGCCGCTGCGCAGCTCGTCGGCGCCGCCCTCCCCCTCCAGCGTGTCGGCGCCGTCATTGCCGTAGATGACGTTGGCGAGGCCGTTGCCGACGCCATGGACGGCGGCGTGGCCGGTGAAGGTGAGGTTCTCGACGTCGTCGGGCAGGGTGAAGGCGTCGATCGAGGCATAGACCTGGTCGAGGCCTTCCCCGGCCAGCTCGACCACTTCGTCGCCGCTATCGTCGACGATGTAGACGTCGTTGCCGTCGCCGCCCTCCATATGGTCGGCGCCGGCGCCGCCGCTCAGCGTGTCGTGGCCCGCGTCGCCGAACAGCCGGTCGTCGCCGAGCCCGCCCATCAGATTGTCGTGGCCGTCTCCGCCATGGAGCTCGTCGTCGCCGGGGCCGCCGGTGATGTCGTTGTTGAGGTCGTTGCCGAAGCCGTAGAAATAGTCGGTGCCGACATATTTCAACTTCTCGACATTGTCGGGAAGATAATATTCGCTGAAGAAGCTTCGGATCTCGTCCGTTCCCCCGCCGGCTTCCTCGACGACGATGTCGTCCATGTGGCTCACATAATAGATGTCGTTGCCGCCGCGGCCGATCAAAGTGTCGGTGCCGTAGCCGCCGTCGAGGATGTTGGCTCCGTTGGTGCCGCGCAGCTCGTCGTCGAACCAGCTGCCGGTGACGTTCTCGATGCTGGTCAGCACATCGTCGGCCGCGCCGCCGCCGTTCACGCCGGTCAGCAGGTCGACGACCACCGCTTCCCCCTCGGCTTCGTAGTCGACGGTGTCGCTGCCGGCGCCGCCGTTCACAATCTTCGCGCCGGGGCCCATGATGATGAGGTTGGCGAGGGCGTTGCCGGTCAGCGTCTGGTCGACATAGCCCAAGGTGACGTTCTCGACGTTGGCGGGGAGCGTGTAGCTCGCCAGCTCTTCATAGACGTGGTCGATCCCGCCGCCCGCGGCCTCGGTGACGACATCGCCCACGTCCCTTACCCAGTAGACGTCGTCGCCGCCGCCGCCGATCATCGTATCGACGCCGGTGCCACCGTCCAGATAGTCGTTGCCGCCGAGGCCCTCGATCCAGTCGTCGCCCGAGCCGGTCACGATCTCGTTGGCGCTTGCATTGCCGACGATCGTCACGTCGCCCTCGTGCAGGGAGGTGAGCGCCTCGACGTTTGCGCCCATCGTGAAGCTGGCCGCCCAGTTCCACACGATGTCGTAGCCGCCGCCGGCCAGCTCGACGATCGCGTCGCCGGCATCGTCGACCTTGTAGAGGTCGTCGCCCGCGCCGCCGGTCATCGTGTCGGCGCCGGCGCCGCCGTCGAGATAGTCGTTGCCGCCATAGGCGACGAGGATGTCGTCGCCGCCATTGCCGTAGAGATTATTGTCCGAATCGTCGCCGAGCAAAGTGTCGGCGCCTTCGGTCCCGAAGCGGTCGAAAAGGGCGGCGATGGTGACGCTGCTGTCGTCGCCCTCGAAGCGCAGCTCTTCCATTTCGTAGAGGAAGACATCGGGCTCGTCGCCGACGAGGTCGTGGATGATCACCGGGCCGCCGCGCGTGATCTGGTAATCGCCGCTCGAGCCGGGAAGGACGTAGACGTCGTAGCCGGTGCCGCCGACGACTCCGTCGCCGCCGCTGCTGTGGATGATGGTGTCGTCGCCCTCCCAGCCGTGGATCATGTCCTGGCCGGCGCCGCCGGTGATGACATTGTCCAGATTGTTGCCGTTCAGCATCTGGGAGTCGGTCGACAGGCCGGTGAGCTTTTCGACGTTCGCCGCGAGGGCGTAGTTCGACCAAGCGGTGCGGACTTCGTCCACGCCGGCATCCTCGTCCTCGACGACGACATCGCCGGCATCGTCGACGATGTAGACGTCGTCGCCCGCGCCTCCCGCCATCTGGTCGGCTCCGCCGCCGCCGTCCAGCAAGTCATTGCCGTCGAGACCTTCGAGCTCGTCGTCGCCGTCGAGGCCGTAAAGTTCGTCGTCCGACCCGCTGCCAAAGAGAGAGTCGCTGCCTGCGGTTCCGATGCTGATGGTCATGAATTATCCCCTGTCAAGGGCCGCGCCGTCTCCCTAGGCGGCGTGCGACTCTTCCACGGGATCGATCTTAACCCTTTGCTATTCCTTTCGCATCAGGGAGTTTGCTTGACTATTCTAGCGAGCCGTAACGCGCCGCTCAATCGCCTTCCCCCCAGCGCCAGCGCCAGCCGCCGCGGGTCGTTCGCGCCGAGACGAGGATGAGCAGCAGCGTGATGGTGGTCGCCACGACAAGATAGGCCAGGACCGAGAATATGATCAGGAAGGTCGCCGCGGCGAGGGCCAGGACGTAGAGGAGGATCATTGCCCACCCCTGCCACGCGATCGGCAGGCCCGAGCCGTAGCCGTAGCGCTTCGGGGCGAACCAGGCGCCGTCCTCGTCATCCGCCATCATTCTTCCTCCTCGTCCTTGGCCGCCCGCGCTTGCGCTGCTCGGGCGCCTTGAGCTTGACCCCGCGCCGGCCGAGCGCCTCGCGCAGCAGGCATTCGATCTCGGCATTGACGCTCCTCAAGTCGGCGGACGCGGCGCGCTCGAGCGCTTCCCAGAGGGACGGCTCGATGCGCAGCGCGAACGCCTTCTTCGGGTCGGGCGCCATGGCCCGCTACTGGTAGAGCGTGCCCGTGTTGACCACGGGCTGGGTGCTGTGCTCGGAGCAGAGCACCACCATCAGGTTCGAGACCATCGCCGCGCGCCGCTCGTCGTCCAGCTCGACGACATTCTTCTCCGAAAGCAGCTGGAGCGCGTTCTCGACCATGGAGACCGCGCCGATGACGATCTTCTGCCGCGCGGCGATCACCGCCTCGGCCTGCTGGCGGCGCAGCATCGACTGGGCGATCTCCGAGGCATAAGCGAGGTGGGTGAGGCGGCATTCGTCGATGCTGAGGCCGGCGACCGCGACTCGCTCCTGCAGCTCCTGCGTCAGCTCGTGGCTGACGACGTCGGCATGGCCGCGCAGGGTCGTCTCCTGATGCTCGATATCGTCATAGGGATATTTGGCGCCGATCGCGCGGAGTGCGCTCTCGATCTGGACGAACAGGAACTTGGTGTAGTCGTCGACGTCGTAGAGCGCCTGGGCGGTGTCGGTGACCCGCCAGACGACGTTGGTGGCGATCTCGATCGGGTTGCCGCGCAAATCGTTGATCTTGAGGCGCTCCGAGGTGACGTTGTGGACGCGGGTCGAGATCTTGGTGCGGCTCAGCCACGGCCAGCGCCAGCGCAGGCCGGTGGTGCGGTCGGTGCCCCGGTAGGAGCCGAACAGCAGGATCGCGGCGGCCTGGTTGGGCTGCAGCAGGTAGAAGCCGCAGGCGACGAGCAGCATCGCCAGCGAGCTCAGGATGAGGATGATCACGCCGGGGGCCGGGTCCGCATCGGTTAGGAAACCCACGCCGACGAACTCGCCGATCACGGTCGCCAGCAGGACGAGGAGCATGACATAGCCGTTATAGGTGCGCGCCGGCCGTTCCTGCGAAAGCCGCAGCGCCTTGAGATCGGAATGTGCCTGAGTCGAATTAGTCATTTTTGCCTCCTTAATGATGATATCATATTTATATCAAGACGGCGATGCAAGGGGAATCTGCGGACAGGTGGCGGCGGCGGCGCTTTCTGCTATCGGGCCGGGACGAAGCGGGCGTTCGCGCGTTGCCCCGCCGTGACCGGAGCCTGCCCATGAGCGGAGCGACAGACTGGAAGCTCGTCGTCCACGGCGGCTCGGGCATGATCGAGCGCGGCATGCTGACGCCGGCGCAGGACCGGGCCGCCAGGGACGGGCTCGACCGGGCGCTGAAGGCGGGCGCCGGCATCCTCGCGGCGGGCGGCGCCGCGCTCGACGCGGTCGAGGCGGCAGCGCGGGTGCTGGAGGACGATCCCCATTTCAACGCCGGCCGCGGCGCCGTCTTCACCTTCGAGGGCGCCAACGAGCTCGACGCCGCGATCATGGACGGGCGGACCAGGGCGGCGGGGGCGGTGACGGGAGTGACCGCGACCAGGAACCCGATCAGCCTGGCGCGCGCGGTGATGGAGAAGAGCCCGCACGTCTTCCTGAGCGCGGAAGGCGCCGACCTCTTTTCCCGCGAGCAGGGCCTGGAGCAGGCCGGGCCCGAATGGTTCGCGACCGACGAGCGCCGGCGCCAGCTCGACGAGCTGAAGGCGCAGGGCGACGACCATTTCGACGCGGAGCTCAAATATGGCACGATCGGCGCGGTCGCGGTCGACGCGGACGGCCATGTCGCCGCCGCCACCTCGACCGGCGGCCTGACCGGCAAGAGATGGGGCCGGATCGGCGATTCACCGCTGATCGGCGCCGGCGCCTTCGCCGACGACCGGGCCGGCGCGGTGTCGGCGACGGGGGCGGGCGAATATTTCATCCGCGCCGGCGTTGCCCACGAGATTTGCGCGCGGATGCGCATGCTCGGCGAAAGCGCGCGGGTTGCGGCCGACACCGCCCTCGCCGAGGTCGCGGCGCTCGGCGGCAGCGGCGGCGTGATCGTGGTCACTCCCGGAGGCGAGGCGGCCTGCGCCTTCACCACCCCGGGCATGTATCGCGGCATCGCGTCGGCCGGGGGGCGCAAGGTCGCGATTTATGGGGACGAATAATCGTCGCGGCGGCGCTATAGCTGCCGGCCATGATCAAGCGCCTGCTCCCGCTGCTCGCCCTTCTCTTCCCCGCTCCCGCCGCCGCCTGGTGGGAATATGGCCATGAAAGCGTCGCCAGCGTCGCCGCGCTGGAGGTGAAGCCGGCCACCCGGCTCGCGATCCGCCGCCTCATCGCCCATGACCGCGAGCTCGAGACGCCGACCTGCGCGATCCGGACCATCGAGGATGCGAGCTACTGGCCCGATTGCGTCAAGACGCTCGGCGAGCGGTTCAGCTACGCTTTCTCCTGGCATTACCAGAATGTCGACATCTGCAAGCCGTTCGACCTCAAGGCGGCGTGCAAGGACGGCAATTGCGTCTCGGCCCAGATCGAGCGCAACTTCAAATTGCTCGGCGACGCGAAGGTGCCGGCGCGCGAACGATTGATGGCGCTCGCCTTCCTGGTCCATTTCGTCGGCGACCTCCACCAGCCCTTCCACGCCGGCGACAAGGGCGACCGCGGCGGCAACGACTTCAAGGCGGTCTACGGCGTGATCCCGAACAACATCCACGCCATCTGGGACGGCTATCTGCCCGACCGGGCGATCTCGACCCCGCCGGCCGGCGCCGCCGGCATCCTCGCCGGCTTCACGCCCGCGGAGCGCGCCGAGATGCGCGTCGGCAATGTCCAGGACTGGTCGCGCGAGAGCTGGGCGGCGGCCCGCGATTTTGGTTATGGCAGCGTCATGGCCGATCCCTGCGGGCCGCTGCCGGCGACTCCGCCGGCGATCGACGAAGCAACCACCGAGCGCCTCATCCCGATCGTCCGCCGCCAGGTGGCGAGGGGTGGGATCAGGCTGGCGAGATTGCTCGACGAAGCGCTCGCACCCTGAATCGCGTCTGTTCGCTTTTTGTTCTTACAATGTAGGAAAATATTTGAGAGGCTGCGATTCGCCGAGTCGTTTGGCGGGTTCAGGCTCTTTGACATTGTGAGATAGAGAGCACCGGCCGTGCCGGCGCGTTCCTCCCCCTCCCTGTGCCCAGAGAGGGGGACACCGTCAGTTCGGAAGCACCGTCACGGCTCTGCGGTTCTGCGCCCAGGCTTCCTCGGTCGAGCCTTCCGCCACCGGCCGCTCCTTGCCCCAGCTGATCACCGCCATCCGCGAGGCGGCGATGCCGCGGGCGGCGAGATAATTCTTGGCGGCGTTGGCGCGGCGGTCGCCAAGGGCGAGATTGTACTCGCGGGTGCCGCGCTCGTCGCAATGGCCCTCGATGGTGACGCTGACATTGGCGTTGCGCAGCAGCCAGGCGGCCTGCGCATCCAAGGTCGCCCGCGCCGAATCGTCGAGGACATGACTGTCGGTGGCGAAGAAGACCCGGTCGGAGGGGACGCTCCGCAGGAAATCGGCGCGGTTGCCGCCGAGATCGGCCTGGCCGACGCCGCCGGTCTCGCCTGCGCCGGTCGTCTCGCCGCCTTGCGTCTCGGCGGCCGAGCCTTCCGCGCCCATCGGCGGCGGCGGGATGTCGCGCGGCGCCTTCTTGCCGCAGCCGGCGGCGAGCGCGAGCGCGGCGGCGAGGGCGGCGATCCTGAAAGTCTTGGTCATGTCCTTCTCCTTGTAAGCAACTGGGACCCTAAGGGAGCAGCGGCGACCAGGCGGGGTCGGAGCCGTCCAGCGGGGTGGGGATGCGGCGCTCGTTGACGCCGGTCAGATCGACCGACCAGAGGTCGGCCTTGCCCGAGCCCTGGGCGGTGCGGAAGAACATGATCACCCGGCCGTTGGGCGCCCAGCTCGGCCCCTCGTCCTGCCAGGCCTCGGTCAATATCTTCTCAGCCCCGCCGTCCGGGGCCATCACGCCGATGCGAAAGCCGCCGCCGCCGATGCGGGTGAAGGCGATCATGTCGCCGCGCGGGCTCCATACCGGGGTCGCATACTGGCCCGCGCCGAAGCTGATCCGGCGCTGGCTGGAGCCGTCGGAATCCATCACGTAGAGCTGCTGCGAGCCGCCGCGGTCGCTTTCGAAGACGATGCGGCGGCCGTCGGGCGCATAAGATCCGCCGGTGTCGATGCCGGGCGCGCTGGTCAGGCGCTCCGGCTGCCCGCCCGAGGCAGCGACCCGGTAGATGTCGGTATTGCCGTTTACCGCCATCGAGAACAGCACCCAGCGCCCGTCGGGCGAGAAGCGCGGCGCGAAGGTCATGTTCGGCTGGTTGACGAGCAGCCGCTGCCGGCCCGAGCCGATGTCGTAAATGTAGGCGCGCGGCTGATCGCCGACATAGGACATGTAGACGATGGTCTGCTGGTTGGGGGCGAAGCGCGGCGTCAGCACCACCGACTGGCCGTTGGTGAGGAAGCGGTGGCTGGCGCCGTCCTGGTCCATCACGGCGAGGCGCTTGGTGCGCCGGTTCTTCGGGCCGCTCTCGGCGACATAGACGACCCTGGAGTCGAAATAGGGGCCTTCGCCGGTGAGGCGGGCATAGACCATGTCGGCGCATTTGTGGGCGGCGCGGCGCCACAGAGCGGGCGGCACGACGAAGCCCTGGCGGGTCAGCTCGGTCCTCGCGAACGTGTCGTAGAGGTAGCAGCCGACGGTCAAACTGCCGTTGCCATTGGCCTGGACGAAGCCCTGCACCAAAGCTTGCGCGCCGGTGCCGGCCCAGATCGCATAATCGGGGGCCTGGACCTGGGGAAAGGCGACGGCGGGAAGGCCGGCGGGACCCTTGGGCGTGAACAAGCCGGAATTGCGCAGGTCGCTGGCGACGATGTCGGCCACCTGCCGGCCGAGCGCGCCGGTCTCGCCGGCGGGCGTCGCGGCCGAAGCCGGCGTCGGCATAGTCGGGATGGCGATCGGCATCGGCGCCGAGATGCCGCCGACAATATCGACCTCGAGCGGCGGCGGCTCGTCCTCCGCTTGTGCCTGGGCGAAGGCGGGCGCGCCGAGCGCGGCCACGGCCAGACCCAGCGCGAGGCAGGCGGCGAGGGCGAAGGGAAAGCGCACGAATACATTCATCGTCATTCTCTCGATCCCGGCAGACGGTAGGTCATGTTGATGTTGCTCCAGCCGCCCTTGGGGGTCCGGTACAGCTCGTCGGGCAGGCCGCGGAGCGGCGAGCAGCCGACATAGGCGGCGACGGCGAGGTCCTTGACGCGGGCCTCGTAGCGGCCGTTCTGCGCCGTCACCCCCGAGGTCCGGCTGACCGAGGGCGTCGCGGCGAGCGAGCCGTCGCGTGCCAGCCTGAGGTTGAGCGTGACCCGGATCTGGTTGGCGCCGGGCCCGGGATCGACCTGCCGATTGGCGCAGGGCTGGATCTGGCGCGCGATCGCAGCCTGGATGCCGGCCAGCGCCTCCGCGCTCATCACCGCAGCGGCGGGCGGCGCCTGCGATTGCGACGGCGCCGGGTCGCGCCAGCTGCCGGGATCGAGAGGGAGCGGACCAGGGCGGCGCGCCGGCCGCTGCGCCGGCGCCGGCGCCGGGCGGACGGGCGTCGCCGCCGCCGACTCCTGGGGCGCCGGCCCCGGCCGGACCGGCGCCGGGCGCGGCCTGGGCCTGAGCGGAGCGGGTTCGGGAGCGGGCGCCGGAGGCACGACCGTTTCGGCCGGCTGCGGCGCTGCTTGCTCGGGCGGCCCGGCCTCGGGCGCGGCGCTTTGCTCCGGGGGCGCCGGCACCGGCTGCGGCGCCGCCGCGGTGAGGCCGACATCCGCGACGAACGAGACCTCGATCGGCTGGCTCCGCATCGGCGGCGTGCGGACCGCGGCGAAGCCCAGCATCAAGGCCGCGAGCAGGACGAGATGCCCCGTCGTCGCGACGCCGAGACCTGCTGCCTCCGCCCGGTCCATCAGCGCGTGTCGCTTGCCGCGCCCGCGACGCTGACCAGGGCCACCTTGCGCAGGCCGGCATTGTCGATCTCGCCCATCACCTGCATCACCCGGCCGTAATCGAGGCCGCGGTCGGCGCGCAGGAAGATGCGCGGGCCGCCCGGCTCGCGCGCGGCGGCGGCGATCTGGGCGAGCTTCGCGCCGAGCTGGTCCGCCGCCACCGGCTGGGAATCGACGAAGATCGCGCCGGCGCCGTCGAGCGAGATCTGGACGGGCCTTTGCTCCTGGTCGAGCGCGCCCGCCTTGCTGTCGGGGAGGTCGACCGGCACGCCGGCGACCAGCAAGGGCGCGGTCACCATGAAGATGATGAGCAGCACCAGCATCACGTCGACCATCGGGGTGACGTTGATCTCCGCCATCGGCGTCCGCCGCCCGCGCCGCTCGCCGCCGAGGAAGGGGGACATGGGCATGCTAAAAATCCTCCCCCGCAGGGGGAGGGGGACCAGCCGAAGGCTGGTGGAGGGGCTGGCGCGGTGCCAAGCCCCTCCACCGCGCTACGCGCGGTCCCCCTCCCCGTTCCAGGGAGGATTTCGAAGACCCCCTCACGCCTCACTCTCCAGCTCGCGGCTCAAGGTGCCGTGGAAGCCTTCGGCGAAGCGCTGGAGGCGGGCCTCCATGCGGTTGATGCCGAAGCTCATCCGGTTGTAGGCGATCACCGCCGGGATCGCCGCGAACAGGCCCAAGGCGGTCGCGAACAAGGCCTCGGCGATGCCCGGCGCGACGACGGCGAGGCTGGTATTGTTGGCGCCGGCGATGTCGCTGAAGCTCCTCATGATGCCCCAGACGGTGCCAAACAGGCCGACGAAGGGCGCGACCGAACCGATCGTGGCGAGGATGTTGAGGCGAGCGGCGAGGGCGTCGATCTCGGCGGACAGCGCCGAATGCATCGCCACCGCGAGGCGCGAGCGCGTGCCCTCCTTGTCCACTTTCGCGCCGGCGGTGGAGCGGCGCCACTCGGCGATGCCGGCGGCGAATATCCTGGCGCTGGGCAGCGCCTCGCGGCCCCGAGCCTCGTGGAAGCGGTCGATGTCCTCGGCCTTCCAGAATTCGGCCTCAAACCTTTTATTGCCCTTGCCGATGCGATGGATGCGGATGGCGTGGCCAAGGATGATCGTCCAGGTCCAGATGCTCGCCAGGACGAGGCCGACCATCACCGCCTGGACGACGATGTCGGCCTGGAGAAACAAGGCGACGGGCGACATCGAGCTGCCGGTCATTTGCAAATGCGTCACGTCTCGCCTTCCCCTTGCAGCCGCTCGAATCTCTCCACCCAGTGCCGCGGCTGGCGCCTGGGACGGCCGTCGGGCGTCAGGAAGGCGGCCGTCACCATCGCGTCGGCGAGGATTTCATCGCCGCGCATGACTCGCTGATGAATGAGGACGCTGGCGGCGCGGATCGCCTCGAGGTCGGTGACGACCAGCAGATCGTCGCCGAGCTTGGCCGAGGCGCGATATTTGATGGCGACCTCCGCGACCGCATAGACGCCCTCGCCGCCCTCCAGCGCCGCCCTTTGGTCCACGCCGAGCAGGCGCAGCATGTCCGAGCGCGCCCGCTCCATGAAGCGCAGGTAATTGGCGTAATAGACGATGCCGGCGACGTCGGTGTCCTCGAAATAGACGCGAACGGCGAAATGGTGGGTCCTGCCCACGAAGCCGCCCTCATAAGGTTTGTCGATCGCCCCGCCGGTCACCCCACCGCTCTAGCCAGCCGCGACTCCCCACGGAAGCCTTGATGGGCGAGCCGCGCCAAAAATGCGTTTGACAACGATGTAACATGAAGATTACATGTCACCTGAAGGTGACAAATTGGAAGGAGCGACATGCCGACACCGTCCGATTTCGAGACCGCCGACCGGGTCAGCCGCCGGCGGGCGCGCGCGCTTCCCTTCCTGGGGATGGTCTTCCTCGCGGCCAGCCGCTCTATTTCGCCAATTCGGGCGCGGACGCCGCCCAGATCAAGACGATCGTCTGGCTGATATGGGCCGTGCTCCTGCTGCTTACGCTCGCCGCCGCGGGCGGCCATTTCAAGGGCAAGGCGGTGCGGGCATTGGTCGAGGACGAATTCACCCGCGCCAACCTGCTGCGCGACTTCCGCGCCGAGCGCGGGCTCACCCAGGCGGCGCTCGCCGAGCTGGTCGGAGTCAGCCGCAAGACGATCAACACGGTCGAGAACGGGATCTTCATCCCCTCGACGGTGCTCGCCCTGAAGATCGCCCGCGCGCTGGGCCGGCCGGTCGAGGAGATCTTTACCCTGGACGACTAATGGCGGCGGTAGGCGCGCGCCTGCGCCTCGATCAGCGCGATTAGGTCGCCCATCGCCAGGTTCATGTCGGCGAGGTGGAGGCCCCAGCCGGGCGCGACGGCCCCGCCGATGACGACGTCGCCGGGGATGGTGTCGGTGCGCGCGTCGCGCGGATCGGCGTTCACGCTCACGGCCAGATAGCCGAGCGGCCCGCGATTGACGCAAGCCGCTGACACGAGCCCCTCGGTGCGCAGGAACGGCGTCGGCGGTTCACCGCCCGACGACCATGGAATCACCGCCTGCGTATTGGTGAGCGAGGGGCCGGCGTACCAATAGCTGTCGAGCCGGGCGGATCCCCGCGCCAGCCGCGCCGGATTGGTGCAGCCCACCGTCATGCCGGGCCTGGCCGCGCGGCCGAACAAGGAACGCGCGGGCGGCGGGCTCGCCGCCCGGAACGAGACATAGGTGATGATGCACCCGGTCTGGCCGACGCGGCTGCAGAGCGGCGTCTTCTTGAACGTTCCGCCGACCAGCTGCCCCTCCGGCACCTCGACATTATAGCCGATCAGCATCGCCGAAAGCATGCGCGCGGCGGCCGGGCTGTTCTCGATGTCGCGAGCGATCAGCTGGGTCAAATGGATCGACCCCTGACTGTGGCCGATGAGGACATAGGGACGGCCCTTGTTGTAATGGTCGAGATAATGGTGCCAGGCGGCGACGACGTCTTGATAGGGCAAAGCGAGGCTGCGCGCCGGGCCGCGGCCGGCGATCGCGCTCAGCAGCGAGGGCAGGGTCGCCTGGCGGTACATCGGCGCATAGGTCCGGCACACGCTCGCGAAACGGGCGAACTGGACCGCGGCGACGCCGAGCTCCTCGCGGCCCGGCACGAGGTCGCTATTGTCGCCCGGGTCGCGCGAGACGGTCGGATAGACGTAGAAGCAGTCGACCGGCGGATCGGCGGCCGGAACGGACCGGCTGACCGCGCCGTAGCCGTTGGCCTCGAGCGCCGCCGTCGGCAGCGGCCTGGAGCAGGGGTCGTCGCGCCCGGGAAGGCAGAGCCAGTTGGCGGGGCTGGAATAGTCCGGGGCGACGGACGGGGCCGCGGCCGGCTGCGCGAAAGCGGGCGCGCCGAACAGACAAGCGGCGGCCAGGACAATCGGCTTCAGGCTCTTCATCGCATTCCCCTCATTTCGCATCGAACAGTCCGTCCTGGGCGGTTTTCGGCGGCGTCAGGCCGAGATGGGTCCAGCCGCGGCCGTTGAGGCAGCGGCCCCGGCCGGTGCGGGCGACCAGGCCCAATTGGATGAGGAAGGGCTCGATCACCTCCTCGATCGTGTCGCGCGGCTCGGAAAGGCCCGCCGCCAGCGTCTCCACCCCCACCGGCCCGCCTTGGTAGATGTCGGCGATCATCGTCAAATACCGCCGGTCCATGGCGTCGAGGCCGAGCTGGTCGACCTCCATCCGGGTCAGCGCGCCGTCGGCGACCGCGGCATTCACCTCGGCCTCGCCCGCCGCCTGGGCGAAGTCGCGCACCCTTCTCAGCAGCCGGCCGGCGATCCGCGGCGTGCCGCGCGAGCGGCGCGCGACCTCGTGAGCGCCGTCGTCGCTGACGGTGAGGCCGAGCAGGCGCGCGGCGCGGCGCACCACCCTCTCCAGCTCCTCGACCGTATAGAAAGTGAGCCGGACCGGGATTCCGAAGCGGTCCCTGAGCGGGGTGGTGATCAGCCCCTGCCGGGTGGTCGCTCCGACCAGGGTGAATTTGGGCAGATCGATGCGGACCGAGCGGGCGGACGGGCCCTCGCCGATCATCAGGTCGAGCGCGCGGTCCTCCATCGCCGGATAAAGTATCTCCTCGACGGCGGGCGCGAGGCGGTGGATCTCGTCGATGAACAGGACGTCGCCGTCCTCGAGATTGGTGAGCAGGGCGGCCAGATCGCCCGATTTGACAATCACCGGCCCGGAGGTGGCGCGGAAGCCGACGCCGAGCTCGCGGGCGATGATCTGGGCGAGCGTCGTCTTGCCGAGCCCCGGCGGGCCGAAGAAGAGGACATGGTCGAGCGCATCGCCCCGGCTCTTCGCCGCCTCGATGAAGATCCGCAGATTCTCGCGCGCCGCGCGCTGGCCGATGAAATCGTCGAGCGTCTTGGGCCGCAGAGCCGCGTCGAGGTCCTCCGGCCTGCGGTCGCCGGTGATGATGCGGTCGGCGTCGGTCACGGGCGCACTAGATGACATCCAGCCGCCTCCTGCAACTGGAACAGACGCGCTCGGGCCACCGGCGTCCCCTGAACAGGAAACGTCCTATGCCGGTCTCCCTGTTCAGCAGGAACAGCTTCAGGGCCGGCTTGCCGCAGGCCGGGCATCGGACGAACTCCCAGGCCATGATGTGCGCCAAGGCGGCGATCGCGAGCAGGAACAGCATCCATCCCCTGCTCCGCCCGGTAAACAGGAAGAGGAGCGCGGCGCCGGAAAACACATAGCCGATCAATAGGCCGCCCACCGCCAGCTCATACGTGCTGAACAGAGCCCGCAATTCGCGCAGGACCTTCATTTGGCGGCCTTCCTGAGCGCCGCCCGGACCAGCGCGTCGAGGCTTGCGTCACGGCCGAGCTCCGCCTCGGCCCTGGCGACCGCGGCCGAGGCTTCCATCGGCCGGAAGCCGAGATTGAGCAAGGCGGAGGCGGCGTCGGCGGCGGTGCTGCCGAAAGCCGGCGCCGCGGCGCCGCCGCCGCCGAGCGCGATGCTGCCCACCTTGTCCTTCAATTCGTTGACGATGCGTTGGGCGAGCTTGGGGCCGACGCCCTGCGAGCGCGCCACCATCGCCTGGTCGCCGCTCGCGACCGCGCGGTGCAGCTCGTCGGCGGACAAAGCGGAGAGGATCGCCAGCGCAACCCGCGCGCCGACGCCCTGGACCGAATTCAGCAGGCGGAACCAGTCGCGCTCGCCGGCGGTGGCGAAGCCGATCAGGCGGATATCGTCGTCCGACACCTGCATCTCGGTGTGGAGCACGACCTCGTCGCCGAGCGCGCCGAGCGACGAGAGGGTGCGGGTCGAGGCGAAGACGAGGTAGCCGACGCCCTGGACGTCGATCACCGCATGATCGGCGGCGAAGCTGTCGAGCAGCCCGCGAAGCCTCGCGATCATGAAGCGAGCGCCCCCAGCGCGCGGCTGCTGGCGAGGTGGTGGGCGTGGGTGATGGCTATGGCGAGCGCGTCGGCGGCGTCGGGTCCGGCGATCGCCACGCCGGGCAGCAGCCGCTGCACCATGGCGTGGACCTGGCTCTTGTCGGCGCCGCCGGTGCCGACCACCGCCTTCTTGACCAGCCTGGCGGCATATTCGCCGACGCGGATGCCGCTCTTCGCCGCCGCGAGCAGCACCACCCCGCGGGCCTGGCCGAGCTTCAGCGTCGATTGCGGATTCTCGTTGACGAACACCTCCTCGAGCGCGGCGGCGTCGGGCCGGTGCTCGTCCAGCACCGCCGCCAGCCGCGCGTGCAGCGCGACCAGCCGCCCGGCCAGCTCCATCTTCGAATCGGTCCGGATCTGGCCGTTGGCGACATGGCTCAGCCGGTTCCCCTCGGCCGCGATCACCCCCCAGCCGGTGCAGCCGAGGCCGGGATCGAGGCCGACGATGATCACTCCCCCTCCCTTTCAAGGGAGAGGGTCGGGGGATGGGTGAATCGGGGAGGAAGGGTCTCGGCTTTGATCAGAATGGCCTCCAGAACGCCGTCGACATTCTGCGCGATCTCCTCATTGGTGAAGCGCAGGACGCAAAAGCCGCGCCTGCGCATCTCGGAATCTCGCTTCTCGTCGTTTGCTGGATCATGCGTATCCCCATCCACCTCCACAACCAAGCCGCAGGGCAGAAGAAATCTACATGCGTTTTCCGATCGCGGTCTTCTCGAATGGCGTTGGCTCGTTGCGCATGTCGCGAGCGAATCTTCCAAGCCCAGGATCAATTCGCAGCGCCATCACCCACCCCTACCCCTCCCTTGAAAGCGAGGGGGGATTCTTCTTTTACCCCAATTTATCCATCACTTCGTCCAACACCTCGTAATTGCCCCACACGGTCTGGACGTCGTCATCCTCCTCGAGCGTGTCGATCAGCTTGAGGAGGGAACCGGCCTCGGCCTCGCCGACCTCGACCGCGGTCTGCGGGCGCCAGGCGAGCTTGGTGCTTTCGGGCTCGCCGAGGCGGGCTTCCAGCGATTTGGCGACCTCGTGCAAATCGTCCACCGCGGTCCAGATTTCATGGCCGTCCTCGTCCGATTCGACATCTTCCGCGCCCGCCTCGATCGCCGCCTCGAAGACCGCGTCGGCGCTCCCCGCGGACGCCGGATATTCTATCAGCCCGAGCCGCTCGAAGCCGTGGCTGACCGAGCCGGACGCGCCGAGATTGCCGCCATTCCTGGAGAAGATGGTGCGCACGTTGGTGGCGGTGCGGTTCCTGTTGTCGGTCAGCGCCTCGACGATCAGCGACACGCCGCCCGGGCCGAAGCCCTCGTAGCGCAGCTCCTCATAGGTCTCAGCGTCGCCGCCCGAGGCCTTGTTGATCGCGCGCTGGATATTGTCCTTGGGCATCGACTGAGCCCTGGCGGCGAGCATTGCGGCGCGCAGGCGCGGGTTCGTGTCGGGATCGGGCGCGCCCATCCTGGCCGCGACCGTGATCTCCCGGGAAAGCTTGGAGAACATCGCCGAGCGCTTCTTGTCCTGCGCGCCCTTGCGGTACATGATGTTCTTGAATTTGCTGTGGCCGGCCATCGCCGTCGGTCACTTTCCTGGCTGGGTTTGAGACTGTCTAGCCGCCGGCTTGGGCGGCATCAATCAGGTGAGCCCGAGCGCGGTACGATAGGTCTCCAGCAGGGCGTCGGCCTCCTGGCGGTCGTGCGTCTCCATCTTCCTGAGGCGGACGATCATGCGCATCGTCCTGGTATCGTAGCCGCGCGCCTTGGCTTCCGCATAGACGTCCTTGACGTCGTCGGCGATCGCCTTCTTCTCTTCCTCGAGCCGCTCGATCCGCTCGATCAGCAGCCGCAATTCGTCGGCCGCAATGCTTCCTTCCGCCAATTCAAACTCCATGAGATTCGGGTTGAGCGCGTGGCTGTACGCATAAGCGCCGGCGCCCTCAAGCGGCTTGGCGGGCCCTCGCGGCGAAAGAAATTCCCCACATGCTGTACAACAATAAAGCCCGGGTCTAGCATCCATCGCGGCGACTCGCTCAAGAAGCGATCAAATAGTGGGGGTCTCATGAGACAGTTGAAGCGCATCACTGTTTGCGTCCTTCTCGCGATGACGAGCGGCTGCATGCAGTATCTCGTGGTCGCGGCCGAGCCCCGTTATGGCGGCCAGGAGGTCGACCGGAGCCAGGTCTCGATCGCCGGCGGCACGGCGGCCAGCCCGCCGCAAATCGTCGCCCGCGACTGCGGCCCCGGCGAGCAGCTGGCGATTGCGCGGGTGACGCGCAATTTCGGCGAGGGGCTGCTGTCGTGGCTGACGCTCGGCCTCTACGCGCCAGCGACCGTCCACTATCGCTGCGCGACCCAGCCGCAGCCCGAAGGCGGCGAAATCAACACCAGCGGGGACGCCTGACATGGCGGCGCCCTGGCCCGAAACGGCGAACCTGAAATTCGCCCCCATTCCGGTCTGGAACAACTGGCACAAGACGGTGAGCCAGGCGATCGCGGGCATTTACACGCCCTTTTACCCGCCCACCAACCCGACGACCACGGCGCAGATCCTGATCGACTGCGCCAAGGACATCCAGGTCGCGATCAAGGCCGCCAAGGATCGCAAGGTCAGGCTGCGCGCGGCCGGCAGCGCCTGGTCGTTGTCGAAAGCCGGGGTGACCGACGGCGTCATGCTCGACACCAGCCGGCTGAAAGGCTGGATCAAGATCAACGACGGCAATCTCGACCCCGGCTACAAGGGCGATGCGGAGAAAAGGCCGGGCCTGTTCCTGTTCCAGTGCGGCAATCTCGTCGCCGAGGTGAACAAGCTGGTCGAGAGCGACAAATGGCAGCGTTCGCTGTGGACCAGCGGCGCCGCCAACGGCCAGACCATCGTCGGCGCGACCTCGACCGGCACCCACGGCTCGGTCATGGACTTCGGCGCGTTGCACGATCATATCGTCGCGATCCATCTGCTCGCCGGCCCCGACAAGCAGTTCCTGCTGGAGCGCGCTTCCTATCCGGTGCTGAAGCCGGCCTTCGCCGCGGCGATCGGCGCGACGCCGCTGCGCGACGACGATCTGTTCAACGCCGCGATGATGTCGTTCGGCAGCATGGGCGTGATCCATGCGGTGGTGATCGAGACCAGCCCGCGCTTCCTGCTGCGCGCGGAAACTCACGCGCCGGTCGCGGTCGACCAGGATTTGCGCAACCTCATCGCCACCCTCGACCCCGAGAAGCATCCCAAGCTCAAGGGCAAGGGTCCGCTCAATTTCCTGCAGGTCGTCATCAATCCCCATTCCAAGGACGCGATGATCAACGCGATGTACAAGCTGCCCTGGAAGGCCGGCCACGTTCCCGACTACACGCTCAAGGAAGGGAAGATCGGCCCCGGCTATGACGGCCTTGGCGTCGTCGGCGAGGCGATGAAGCTCTTCCCGGGGCTGATCCCCGCCTTCTTCAGGCTCGCCCAGGGGACGATCGACAGCGCGACCAAGATCGGCTCGCGCGGCGAGATGTTCGGCTACAAGGCCCCGCAGCTCAAGGTCGGCAGCGGCAGCGTCGCGGTCGCGCTGACCGACGCGGTGAAGACGCTCGACCTGCTCGATGCGCTCATGCAGCAGCATCCGGCGCCGCTCGTCTTCGGCTGCCGGTTCGTCAAGCCGTCGCCGGCTTTGCTCGCCTTCACCCGCTTTCCGACGACGATGGTGGTCAGCCTCGACGGCGTGTTCAACGACCAGAGCGTCGCCTTCTTCATCAAGGCGGCGGAGACGCTCGAGCAGAACAATATCCCCTACACCCAGCATTGGGGGAAGGTGAACGCCTACACCAAGGCCCGCCTCGACAAGGCCTATGGCGGCAATGTCGGCAAGTGGCTGGCGGCCCGCAAGCAATTGCTCCCGGACCCGGCCGACCGCGCGGTCTTCACCAACGCCTATATGGAGGAGCGCGGCCTCGCGGCCTGAGGGTGCGCGGCGGCGGGGGCGCTTCTGGCGTTGAACTGACCGCAATAGTGGCTATGCCGCGATCCCATGCGAGAAACGACGCCCAGCCGGTTCGTCCCGCGCAGCCGCAAGGTGAGGATCCTCGCCACGCTCGGTCCCGCGTCGGACACGCCCGACATGATCCGCCGCCTCGCCGAGGCCGGCGCCGACGCCTTCCGCATCAACATGAGCCACGGCACCCACAAGGATCATCTGAAGCTGATCGAGACCGTCCGAGGCCTGGAGAAGGAGCTCGACCACCCGACCACGATCCTCGCCGACCTGCAGGGACCCAAGCTTCGCGTCGGTCAGTTCGCCGGCGGCGGCGCGATGCTGGAGAAGGGGCGGGCCTTCATCCTCGACCGGAATGAGGCCGAGGGCGATTCGGCCCGGGTCGGCCTGCCCCACCGCGAGATTTTCGGCGCCGTCCATGAAGGTACGCGGCTGCTGATCGACGACGGCAAGCTCGTCCTGCGCGTGGTCGCCGTCACCGCCGACCGCATCGAGACGATGGTCGAGGTCGGCGGCCGGATATCGAACAACAAGGGGCTCAACGTCCCCGACGTCGTGCTGCCGCTCGCCGCGCTCACCGACAAGGACCGCACCGACCTCGCCTTCGCGCTCGACCATCATGTCGACTGGATCGCCTTGAGCTTCGTGCAGCGGCCGGAGGACGTCGCCGAGGCGCGGCGGCTGATCGCCGGCCGCGCCGCTTTGCTCGCCAAGATCGAGAAGCCGGCCGCGGTCGAGCGGCTGGACGCCATCCTCGAGCTCGCCGACGCGGTGATGGTCGCGCGCGGCGACCTCGGCGTCGAGCTGCCGCCGGAGGAGGTGCCGCCGCTCCAGAAACGCATCGTCGAGGCGGCCCGCCGGACCGGGCGGCCGGTGGTGGTGGCAACGCAGATGCTGGAATCGATGATCGTCGCGCCGACGCCGACCCGCGCCGAGGTGTCGGACGTCGCCACCGCCGTCTATGACGGCGCCGACGCGATCATGCTTTCCGCCGAGAGCGCCTCGGGCGATTATCCTTACGAAGCGGTGGCGATGATGAACCGGATCGCGACCAGCGTCGAGGCCGATCCAAGCCATTCGGAGCGGGTCCATTTCACCCAGACCCTGCCCGATCCGACCACCGCCGACGCCATCGCCCAGTCGGCGAACAACATGGTCGGAACGGTGAGCGCGGCGGCGATCGTCTGCTACACGACGTCGGGATCGACCGCCCGGCGGGTGGCGCGCGAGCGGCCCGCCGTCCCGCTTCTCGTCCTCACCCCCTCGCTCAAGACGGCGCGGCGGCTTGGCATATTGTGGGGCGCGCACGCGGTCAGGACGCGCGACATTTCGAGCTTCGAGGAGATGGTCGCCAAGGCCAAGCGCATGGCGCTGCGGCACGGGGTCGCCAAGGGCGGCGAGCGGATCGTCATCATGGCCGGGGTGCCGTTCGGGACGCCCGGCTCAACCAACGTCATCCACATCGTCCGCCTCTCCGGCGACGAGCTGGAGCGGCACAAGGGCCGCTAGCCCTCCATCAACCCCGGCACGAGATCCACTATTTCACGCGCGAGGAAGCCGATCCGGCCGACCCGCCTGGTCAGGATCCGCCCCGCCTCGCCGTGGAGGTAGACGCCCCACAAGGCCGCCGTCAGCGGATCGGCGCCGCGGGCGCAAAGGCCGCCGACGATGCCGGCCAGCGCGTCGCCCGAGCCGGAGGTGGCGAGGCCGACGCCGCCGCCTTCGAACCGGAAGGCGCGGCCGTCGGGGTGGACGATGTGGCTGTACTGGCCCTTGATGACCGCGACCGCGCGGTAACGCAGGGCGGCGCGCCGGGCGGCGGCGAGCGGGTCGGCCTCGACCTCCGCCGCCTCGCAGCCGAGCAAGCGGGCCATCTCGCGCGAATGGGGAAGCAGGATGGCGCCGCCTCGCCACGCGGCGAGCGCCTCGGCACGGGGTGCGAGGCAGCCGAGCAGGGCGGCATCGAGCACCAACGGCCGGTCGAGGCCGCTCACCAGCAGCGCGTCGAGCAGGGCCTCGAGCGGCGGCCCCTCCTGCATTCCGCAGCCGATCAGGATCGCCTGCGCGCCCTCGGCCCATTCCAGCAGGGCCGGGATCGCGCTGGCGGCGAGGCATCCCTCCTCCGTCTCCTCGCAGCCGACCACCCGCGCTTCCGGCATGGCGACGCCGAGCTGGACGGAGACGCTCGCCGCGGTGGTGATCTGGAGCTTGCCGGCGCCCGCCCTCATCCCGCCGAGGCCGGCGAGAAGGGCGGCTCCGGGAAGCTCCCTGCCGCCGGCTACGACCAGCAGCCGGCCGCGCTCCTCCTTGTCGCCGTCGTCGGGATGATGGGGGAGCGGAAAGCGGGCGAGCAGCGCGCGATCCAGTATGACCGGCCCGCTCACCTGGCGGCGACCATCGCGTCGGGCGCGGAGGTGACCGGCGCATCCTCCTCGATCAAGGGCGCGGCGAAATTGTAGCGGGTGAGACGGGCCACGCAGAGCTTCGCATCGTCCGGCTCGAAATCATATTCGCACACGCCGCAATTCACCACGTCTCCGTTCTTGTCGACGGCAAGCACCTGCGCCTCGTCCATCTCCTCGAGGATGTAGCGGAAGCAAAGCACCACCACCTGGTGGCAGACGACCAGCACCCGCCGGTCGGCGAAATGGAGGCTGACCGTATCGAGCGCGCTCCTCAGGCGCAGAATCACGTCCGCCCAGCTCTCGCCGCCGGGCGGGCGGTGGTAGAATTTGCCGAGCAGGGTGCGCTGATCGGCCTGTTCGGGGAATTTCTCGCGGACCCCGGCGGTGGTGAGGCGGTCCCACAGGCCGAACTCGCGCTCGCGCAGCCGCTCGTCGACGATCGGCTGCCGCGCCGCGTCGGTGACGCCGCCCGCCTCGCAGATCGCGGTCGCGGTCTGGCGGGCGCGGACATAAGGCGAGACGAGCACGACCTCCGGCCGCTCCTCCTCGCGGCGAGCGGCGAACCAGCGCCCCAGCGCGGCCGCCTGCTTCGCGCCGAGCTCGCTCAGCGGCACGTCGACGTCGCGCACCGCAAGGTCGATCACGCCGAGCCCGGCCGCGTCGGCGGCGTCGCGCGCGACATTGCCGGCGCTCTGCCCATGGCGGACGATCCACAATTTCTCGGGCCATCTTTGCCGCATCGCCGAAACAAAGCGCGAGCGGGAACGGAGGTTCCTTTTCTTTGCAAAAGGGGGCCTAAAGCAGCCCTTCGGCCTCCAGCCGGCTGCGGAAGTCCTCGGCGCCGGTGAAGAGATGGCCGTGCATGCCCACCGCTTTGGCGCCCTCGACGTTGATCGCGCGGTCGTCGATGAACAAGGCCTCCCGGGGCTTCAGCCCGAAGCGATGGAGGGCGCGGTAATAGAGGGCGGGATCGGGCTTCAGCAATTTCTCCTCGCCCGACACGACGATGTCGCGGAAGCGGCTGAAGAAGGCACGCTCCCTCGCGATGAAAGCGGGCCAGAAATCGGCGGAGAAATTGGTGATCGCGAACAGGGGCACGCCGCGCGCGTCCAGTTCCTCGACGATCGCATGGACGCCGGGGACAGGGTCGCCGATCGTCTCGCCGAACCGCTCGCCCCAGGCGGAGATCAAGGCGGCATAAGCCGGGAAGGTTTCGGAGAGCTCGGCCGCGGCCTCGTCGAACGGCCGGCCGGCGTCGAGCGTGTCGTGCCAGTTCCAGAGGTCGACATCCTCGATGAACCGGAGGCGCGCTTCGTCTTCCGGTATCTGCCGGGCGAGAAAGCTGTCGGGATCCCAGCCGTAAAGGACATTGCCGCAGTCGAAGATCGTGGCGGTTGGTCGGGTCATGCCGTCATTGCGAGCGCAGCGAAGCAATCCAGTACGGCGGTGGACCCCGCTGGATTGCCGCGTCGCTTCGCTCCTCGCAATGACGGGGTGAAAACCCCGTCAGCCCTGGCGCGCCTTGAAGCGGCGGTTGGTCTTGTTGATCACGTAGGTGCGGCCCCGGCGGCGGATCACGCGGCAGTCGCGATGACGCGACTTGAGGGATTTCAGCGAGTTGCGGATCTTCATGGCCTGGGACGCCCTGCCTGTTCTTCAAAAATCGGAGCGGGAAAAGGAAGGCGCCACCTAGGGGGACGGGGCCGCCAAGTCAAGCCGGGTCGCGCTCGGCAAGCCTTCTCTCCCAGGCGAGGGCGTGGGCGACGATGGTGTCGAGATCGTCGAGCTTGGGCCGCCAGGGAAGGGTGGCGAGGATCCGGCCATTGTCGGCGACGAGGGCGTCGGGATCGCCCGCCCGCCGCCCCTCCATCCGCCGCTCGATCCTCAAATTTGTGACCCGGTCGACGCTGTCCAGCACTTCGAGCACCGAGAAGCCGCGTCCATAGCCGCAATTCATGACGTGGCTCGCCGCGGGGTCGGCGATCAGCGCCTCGAGCGCGTGGACATGGGCGTCGGCAAGGTCGCTGACGTGGATATAGTCGCGTACGCCGGTGCCGTCGGGCGTGGCATAGTCGCTGCCGTAGACCGAGACATGGCCGCGCTTGCCGGTCGCCGCTTCCACCGCGACCTTGATGAGATGGGTCGCGCCGGCGGTCGACTGGCCGGAGCGCCCCCTCGGATCGGCGCCGGCGACGTTGAAGTAGCGCAATGCGCAATAGTTGAGCGGATAAGCGGCGGCGGCGTCGGCCAGCATCCGTTCGGTCATCAGCTTCGACCAGCCATAGGGGTTGATCGGCTCGGTGCGCGCCTCCTCGGTGACCGGCACCTGGGCGGGAATGCCGTAGGTCGCCGCGGTCGACGAGAAGATGAAATGCCTCACCCCGCCTCTGACCGCGCTCTCGATCAGCGACCGGCTCTTCACCGTATTATTCTCATAATATTTGAGCGGATCCTCGACCGATTCCGGCACCACCACCGAGCCGGCGAAATGGATGACGGCCACGACCCCATGTTCGGCGATCAGCCGTCCGACCAGCGCCTGATCGGCAATGTCCCCTTTGGCGAAGACGGCTCCGTCCGGCACCGCCCAGGCGAAGCCGGTGACGAGATTGTCGATCACCACCACCGGCCACCCGGCGTCGAGCAAGGCCAGCACGGCGTGGCTGCCGATATAGCCCGCCCCTCCGGTCACCAGCACCGCCGGCTTCGATTCGCCCGCATTCATTCGGCGTGTCGCCTCCCGGGGCCGGATGCAGCAAAAGCGCTGACAGATCGTTCCGACCCCTATACGATCTCGCCGATTGAGCCATGAGGTGCCGGAATGAAAGCCCCATTTTTGCGCAACTGCATGATTTTAATGGCGGCCTCGCTTGCCGGCTGTTCGACGGTCGGCGGCGGCGAGCGCGCCGGCGGGATCGAAGTCGCGCGCTTCCACCTCGGCGGACCGGTCGCCCGCGCCCAGATCGCGATCGAGCCGTTCGACCGGGCGGACTCGAATCGGCCCGAATTCCCGGCTTATGCGGCGGCGCTGGAGCGGCAGCTCACCCGTCTGGGCTGGACCGTCGTGCGCACCGTCGGCCAGTCCGAGCAAGTCGCCCTGATCGACGTCACTCAGGGAAGCCGGGAGGCGATCGCGGCGCAGACCTCGGCCAGGGTCGGCAGGGGTCTCGCCGCCGGCGCGGCTTCCGGCACGTCCGCCGGCATCGTCGCGACCCTGCTCGAGGTCGGCATCAAGCGCCGGTCCGACGGGACGGTCTTCTGGGAGGGGCGCGCCGTCGACGAAGCGCGCACCGGCACGCCGCAGGCGGTCCCCGCCGCCGCCGTGGAAAGGCTCGCGGCGGCCTTGTTTCGGGACTTCCCAGGCGAATCGGGCCGCACTATCAGGGTCAAATGACCCTATCCGTTTCGAGCGCCTTCGATGGCGGCAACATTCGCCTGGTCGCCATCGAGGGCAACCGCGTCGACCTTGAAATCGCCCACGACAATCAGTCCGATTTCTATCAATGGTTCTATTTCCGGCTGACCGGGGCCGGCGGCCAGCCGGTCGAGCTGCGCATCCTCAATGGCGCGGGCGCCGCCTATCCGCACGGCTGGGAAGATTATCGCGCCTGCCTGTCCTACGACCGCGAGGAATGGGAGCGGATCGACACAAGCTATCAAGGCGGCGTCCTGACCATCCGGACGACGCCGGCCGCGAACAGCGTCTGGATCGCCTATTTCGCGCCTTACACGATGGAGCGGCATCACGATCTGGTCGCCTCGGTCGCTTTGCATCCGGCGATCCGCCACCGCTCGCTCGGCCAGACCCTCGACGGACAGGAGATGGACTATTTCAGGCTCGGCGACGGGCCGCTGCAAATCTGGCTCTACGCCCGCCAGCATCCCGGCGAGACGATGGCCGAATGGTGGATGGAGGGCGCGCTCGAGAAATTGCTCGACGACGCCGACCCGGTGTCGCGGCGGCTGCGCGAGAAGGCCACTTTCCACATCGTCCCCAACATGAATCCCGACGGATCGAAGCGCGGCCATTTGCGCACCAACGCGGTCGGCGCCAACCTCAACCGCGAATGGCACGATCCGAGCGCCGAGCGCAGCCCCGAGGTGCTCTATGTCCGGGCCGAGATGGACAAGACCGGGGTCGATTTCGCCATGGACGTGCATGGCGACGAGGCGATCGCCGCCAATTTCCTCGCCGGCTTCGAGGGCATCCCCTCGTGGAACAAGGAGCAGGGCGCCCTGTTCGACGCGTTCAGCCGGGCGCTGGAGCAGGTTTCGCCCGATTTCCAGACCGAGAAGGGCTATGCGGTCGCCGAGGCGGGCAAGGCCAACATGTCGATGTCGACCGCCCAGCTGGCCGAGCGCTACGGCGCGGTGTCGATGACGCTGGAAATGCCGTTCAAGGACAATGCCGACCTGCCCGATCCGGTCTACGGCTGGTCTCCCGACCGCAGCCGCAGCCTCGCGCGAAGCTGCCTGGACGCCCTCCACCTGATCATCGACGACCTCGCCGCCCGCAGGCGCTGATGCCCAGCCTGGTCCTGATCCGTCACGGCCAGTCGGTCTGGAACCTAGAGAACCGCTTCACCGGCTGGTGGGACGTCGACCTGACCGAGAAAGGCGCCGAGGAGGCGCGGGTCGCCGGGGAATTGATGGCGGCGCGGGGCCTCGACTTCGACACCTGCTTCACCAGCGTCCTCACCCGCGCGATCAAGACGCTGGATCTGGCGCTGGACGCGATGGGGCGGCTGTGGCTGCCGGTCGAGAAACATTGGCGCCTCAACGAACGCCATTATGGCGGCCTCACCGGCCTCGACAAGGCGGACATGGCCGCCAGAGCGGGCGCGGAGCAAGTCCGGATCTGGCGCCGCTCGTTCGACATCCCGCCGCCGGAGCTGGAGCCGGGCAGCCCCTATGACCTGGCGGGCGACCGCCGCTATGCCGGCATCCCCATCCCGCGCACCGAGAGTCTGAAGGACACGATCGCGCGGGTGTTGCCGTATTGGGAGGAGCGGATCGCGCCGGCGCTGCGGCGGGGCGAGCGGGTGCTCGTCTCGGCCCACGGCAATTCGCTGCGGGCGCTGGTCAAGCACCTCTCGGCCATCCCGGACGATGAGATCGCCGGCCTCGAAATCCCCACCGGCCAGCCGATCGTCTACGAGCTGGACGATGGCCTGCGCGCGACGGATCGCTATTATCTGCACGAGCGCCGGCGATGAGCATGACTCTCCTCCCCGAGCTGCGGCGCCGCGCGCTGGCCGGCGATGCCGACGCCCAGCTTGCCTTGGGCGCGCGGCTGATGACGGGCGACGGCGTGCCGCTCGACGCGGTCGAAGGCGCCGGCCTGATCGCGCTTGCGTCCGGGCAGGGCAGCGCCGACGCCGCGGCTCTGCTCGCCACAGTCGAGGCGATGGGCGCCGGGCGGCCGCAAAGCTGGACGCGGGCGTTCGACTGTCTCGCGCTCGCCGCGGAGCGGGGCTCCTCGAGCGCGCAAGCGCAGCTCGCTTTGCTGAACCGCGATCCCGGCCTCGCCGCCGAGGCCCGCGGCTCCGCGCCTTTCGCCGGCGATTTGTGGAAGCGGCTGCGGGCCGGGCTCGACGTCGCCGCCTTGACGACGCCCCCGCCCAAGCGCTCCCTTGCCGAGACGCCGAGGATCCGGGTCGTAGACGGCTTCGCCTCGCCGGCGGAATGCGAGTGGGTGATGGCGCGGACGCGCGGCGGCCTGCGGCCGGCCAAGGTGGTGGACCAGGTGAGCGGCGAGGAGAAAAGCCATCCCGACCGGACGAACAAGGCGATCGCGCTGAACGTGGTGGGAATGGACGTCGTGACCGAGATCCTCCGCGCCCGCATCGCGGCGGCGACCAATCTTCCCGTGCCGGTGTTCGAGCCGGCGCAGATCATGCATTATTCGGTTGGTGAGGAGTTCAGGCCCCATTACGACTTCCTCACCGACACCGAGGAAGGCTGGGCAGCCCAGCTGCATCGCTTCGGCCAGCGGATCGCGACCTTCCTCCTTTATCTCAACGACGATTTCGAGGGCGGCGCGACCGATTTTCCTTCGGCCGGGCTCAGCCATCGCGGGCGGCAGGGAGATGCATTGTTCTTCGCCAACGTCGATCCGTCGGGCGCTCCGGACCGGCTCACCTTCCACGCCGGCCGGCCGCCGACCAGCGGCGAGAAGTGGATCCTGTCGCAATGGATCAGGGACCGCACCCCGCGGCCGCCTGGGGATCAGTGACTTAGTAGCCGCTCTTGGCGCGGGCCATGTTGCGGCCGGCGCGGGCGATGACGCCCTCGACGCTGTCGCCGGGGAGGATGGAGGTGGTGGCGATCCATGCCTCGACCGCGATGCACGCGCCGCCCAGGTCGACCGGCTCGGCGGCGATGCAGCGGGCGAGACGTTCGGCGGTCTCGATCGCGCTATTATGGTCGAGATGGTCGAGGATCAGCCCGAACTCGTCGCCGCCGATGCGGGCGAGCAGGTCGGTCGACCGGATCAGGCCGGAGAGCGTTTTGGCGACGTGGATGAGGGCGGCGTCGCCGGCGCAGCGGCCGTGGCTCTGGTTGATCGCGTCAAGCCCGGCGAGATCGATGGTGAGCACCGCGGCCGGCGTGCCGTGGCGCTCGGCCTGGCCGACCACGCGCTCCAGCTCGCGGACGAAGCGGCGGCGGTTGGGGAGCGGCGTCAGCGTGTCCGCATCATTGCCCTCCTCCATCTCGTGGAGCCGCTCGCGGGCTTCGGCGAGCGAGGCGCGCAGCAGGGCGTTCTCGTCGGCGAGGTCGCCGAGCTCCACGCCGGTCAGGTCCGCAATATGCTTCGACATGAGTCCAGCATAATCCGAAGGCGGTTAACAACAGGCGAAAGCGCCCCGCAATTGCCTCTCGCGGGCGCGCCGGTTAGGGAATGGCGCTTCGCCGCTTTATCGAGGGTGGGCCATGGCAGACGAAGCGCCTCCGGTCGGGATCATCATGGGCAGCCAGTCCGACTGGGAGACGATGCGCGTCGCGGCCGAGATGCTCGACGCCCTCGAGATAGGCTACGAAACCAGGATCGTCTCGGCCCACCGCACGCCCGACCGGCTTTACGCCTATGCCCGGGACGCCGCCCGGCGCGGCCTCAAGGTGATCATCGCCGGCGCCGGCGGGGCGGCGCACCTGCCCGGCATGACGGCCTCGATGACTCGGCTGCCGGTGCTCGGCGTGCCGGTGGAATCCAAGGCGCTCAAAGGCATGGACAGCCTGCTCTCGATCGCCCAGATGCCCGCCGGCGTGCCGGTCGGCACGCTGGCCATCGGCAAGCCCGGCGCGGCCAATGCCGGCCTGCTCGCGGCCTCGATCCTCGCCACCAGCGACCCGGCGCTGGCCGTCCGGCTGGACGCCTGGCGGCAGCGGCAGACCGACGGCGTCGCCGAAGCGCCTGAATGACGCGCATATCGGCAACGCTGGCGCCCGGCTCCACGATCGGCATCGTCGGCGGCGGCCAGCTCGGGCGGATGCTGGCGATGGCGGCGGCGCAGCTCGGCTTCAAATGCCATATCTACGCCCCGGACGAGGCGCCGGCGGCGGCGGACGTCGCGGCCCTTTTCACCCGCGGCGAATGGGACGACCAGGCGGCGCTGGCGCGTTTCGGCCGCAGCGTCGACGTCGCCACCTACGAGTTCGAGAATATCGCCGCCGGCCCCTTAAGCGCGCTCGCCGCCGAGACGCCGCTCTACCCGGACCGCCGCGCGCTGGAGATCGCCCAGGACCGGCTCGCCGAGAAGGAGTTCGTCATCGGCCTCGGCGGCCGCCCGGCTCCTTTCGCGGCGGTCGACGACCGGGCGGGCCTGGACGCGGCGCTGGCGGCGGTCGGCGCGCCCGCCATCCTCAAGACCCGCCGCTTCGGCTATGACGGCAAGGGACAGTCGCGGATCGCTGGCGCCGCCGATGCGGACCAGGCGTGGCGCGACGTCGGCGGCGCTCCGTCGGTGCTCGAGGCCTTTGTCGGCTTCGACGCCGAATTCTCGATCCTGCTCTGCCGCGCGGCCTCCGGCGAGACCGTCGTCTGGGACGCGCCGCGCAACATCCATGAGGGCGGCATCCTCGCTTGCTCCGAAGTCCCGGCCGGCGCCGGTCTCGCCCCGGCCGTCGCGCAGGCGGAAGCCCTCGCCCGCGCCGTCGCGGAAGCGCTCGACCATGTCGGCATGCTGACGCTCGAATTTTTCGCCACGGCCGAGGGCGCCCTGTTCAACGAGATGGCGCCCAGGGTCCATAATAGCGGCCACTGGACGATCGAGGGCGCGCTCACCTCGCAGTTCGAAAATCATGTCCGGGCGATTTGCGGGCTGCCGCTCGGCGCGACCGACCTCGTCGTGCCGCGGGTCGAGATGCGCAACCTGATCGGCGCCGAAGTCGAAAGCTGGCGCGAAATCCTCGCCGACCGCTCCGCCCACCTCCATCTCTACGGCAAGACCGAGGCGCGCCACGGCCGCAAGATGGGCCATGTCACCCGCCTCTGCTGAGGCGGGCTATTCGACCGCGTGCACCTCGACCGGTATGCCGAGCTTGGCGAGCTGCGGCTGGACCTTGGCCGCCTCGCCGACCACCACCCAGACGATGTCGCGCGGATTGATCGCCGCGCGCGCCGCCGCGTCGAGCCGGGCCGCGGTCTGCGCCCGGTAGATATCGGCCAGCGTCTCGTAATAATTGTCCGGGCGGCCGTAGAGGATGTTGGCCTGCATCCCGGTGAGCACGGCCCCCGAAGTCTCGAACCTGCCGGGCAGGCTGCGCACATTGTTCCTGGTCGTCCGCTCCAGCTCGTTCGGGGCGACGCCCTTGGGCCCCAGAAAATCCTGCATGTCGCTCATCAGCGCAGCCAGCGAATCGCCGGTGCGGTCCGCCTGGACCGGAGCGGAGATGACAAAGGGCACCGCCTCCAGCCGGCGCTGGAAGTTGCTGCCCACGCCGTAGGACCAGCCCTTGGTCTCGCGCAGGTCCATGTTCATGCGCGACAGGAAGTTGCCGCCGAGGATGTCGTTGGCCGAGTAGATGTCGTCAAGATCGTCCTTGCCCTTGAGCGGCGTTATCACGCCGCCGGTTATCACCGACTGCGGCGAGCCCGGACGGTCGATCAGGATCACCCGCTGCCGGGGCGCCGGTCTCGCGACGGCGAAGCTCTTCGCGCCGCGCGGCGACGAGGGCGGCTGCCAAGTGCCGAACCGGGCTTCGAGCATCGGCAGCAGCCGGTCGAGCGGGATGTCGGCGACCGCGAATATCTCCATATTGTCCGGGCGCAGCCAGCGTTCCTTGAAGGCGATCAGGTCGGCGCGGCCAAGCTTCTCGACGGCGGCGGCGTTGCCGCTGCCGCTGATCGCATAAGGATGGTCGCGCCCGTACAGCACGGCCGGCAGCGTCCGGTTCGCGATGCCCTGCGGGTCCTTCATTTCCTGGGCGATGCCGGTCAGCAGCTGCGCCTTGACGCGTTCGACCTCCGCCGGCGCGAACGCCGGGTTGCGCGCCACGTCGGCCAGCAGGTCGAGCGAGGGCGCCAGGTTCGGAGTCAGCGCGGCCAGGCCGATCGTGGTCCGGTCGATCGAGGCGCCGGTGGAGATATTGGCGCCGAGACGCTCCTGCTCCTCGGCGATCTGCACCGAAGTGCGGGTCGCGGTGCCTTCCTTGAGCAAGCCGAGCATCAGGCCTTGGGTGCCGCGCGCGGCGACCGGATCGGCCGCCTGGCCGGCGTCGAAGGAGAGAACGATATTCGCGGCGGGGATGGTGGTCCTCTGGGCGTAATGGACCTTGACGCCGTTCGACAGGGTGGCGTGCGCGACATCGGGAAAGTCCAGCTCGGCAAGCTGGCCGACGTCGGGCATCTGACGAGCGAACGTGGTCGGGGCGGCACTCGGCGCCGCAGGGGCAGCCGCCGGCGGCGCTGCCGGCGCGGCGGCGGTGACCGATCCCGCTTCCTGATAGGCTTCGCGGTCGCCCGGCTCGAGCGTCAGCCGCAGCGGCGGCCGCGTCAGCCAGCGCTGCATCGCGGCGCGCACGGCGGCCGGCGAGGTCCGCGCGTAGCGCGCCAGCGATTTCTTGTAGAAGAGTGGATCGCCCGCATAGACCTGCCCCTCGGCAAGCGCCACGGCCTTGCCGCCGAAGCCGCCGACCTGCTCGAGCCCCCGGATCCGGCCGGCGACCTCGCTGGTCGCGGCGCGGTCGACTTCCGCCTGGGTCGGTCCGCTCGCGATGAACTGGGCGACCAGCGCGTCGAGCCGGCGCGCGACCAAAGCGGGATCGACGCCCGGCTTGACGGTGGCCGACACGCCGAACAGGCCGACGCGGTGGAGCGGCGACAGGCCGGCGGTCACGCCGACCGCGATCTTCTCGTCGCGCACCAGCGCGTTGTCGAGCCGCGAGCTGGAGAGGCCGCCGAGGACCGAGCCGCCGATGTCGAGCGCGACCATCTGGTCGTCGAGCAACCCGGGCACCGCCCAATAGCGCGAGACGGTGGTGGCGGCGACGCGGTCCCGCATCACCACGTCCTGCGGCGCGCTCAAGGTGGGCACGGTGGCGGCGGCGGGCGTGTTGACCGGCCCGCGCGGGATGTCGCCGAAATATTTCTCGACGAGCGGACGCGCGGTCGCCGCGTCGACGTCGCCGGCGAGCACGAGCACGGCATTGTTGGGGCCGTAATTGTCGATGAACCACTGCTTCACGTCGGCCAGGCTGGCGGCGTCGAGGTCCGCCATCGATCCGATCACCGTGTGATGATAGGGATGGCCGGCCGGGAAGAGGGTCTCGAGTATCTTGTAGAAGACCAGGCCGCCCGGGCGGTTGTCGCCCTGGCGCTTCTCGTTCTGGACGACTCCGCGCTGGTTATCGAGCTTGTCCTGGGTGACCGCGCCGAGCAGGTGGCCCATCCGATCCGACTCGAGGAACAAGGCACGCTCCAGCGCCGCCGTCGGCACCGTCTGGAAATAATTGGTCCGGTCGAAATTGGTGGTGCCGTTATAGTCGGTCGCGCCGATCTGCTGCAGCGGCTCGAAGAAGTCGCCGGGCGAATTTTCCGACCCGTTGAACATCAGATGCTCGAACAAATGCGCGAAGCCGGTCTTGCCGTCCGGCTCGTCCTTGGAGCCGACATTGTACCAGACGCTGACCGCGATGACCGGCGCCTTGCGGTCCTCGTGGACCAGGACGGTCAGGCCGTTGGCGAGGGTGAAGCTCCGGTAGGGAATGTCGACCCGTTGCACCAGCGAGGCGATCGGCGCCGCCCGCGCCGGCACCGGAACGGGCGCCGAGACGGCGACCGCCGGCAGGGCAAATGCGGCAAGCAAAGCAAAGGGAAGCAGCATCCGGCGCATCGACATCCTCCGAGTCACGAAGCGCCGCACCATAGCGAGCCGTTTTAGCGAAGCAATACGCCTGCGAAAATTAGTGCGCAAAATCAATGGCGCGGCGGAAATTCGGGCGATGCTCTTGGGTTGCATGCCGGCAACACCATATCGGCAGCGGGAAAGCCGAAGGGGCCGCGAATGAACCTGGAAAAATTCACCGAGCGGGCGCGGGGGTTCCTGCAGGCGGCGCAGACGGTGGCGCTGCGCAGGAACCATCAGCGGATCGCGCCCGCGCACCTCCTCAAAGCCTTGCTCGAGGACGAGCAGGGCATGGGCTCGGGCCTGATCGCCCGCGCCGGCGGCAGCGCCCAGGCGGCGCTGCGCGAAACCGACGAGGCGCTCGCCAAGATTCCCGCCGTGTCGGGCAGCGGCGCCTCCGCGGCGCCGGCGCTGGACGGCGAGACGATCCGGCTCCTCGATTTGGCCGAGCAGATCGCGCAGAAGGCGGGCGATTCCTACGTGACGGTCGAGCGGCTGCTGCTCGCGCTCGTCCTGTCCAAGACCGACGCCGGCAAGGCGCTCGCCGATGCCGGCGTCAAGGCGGACGCGCTCAACGCCGCGATCAACGAGCTGCGCGGCGGGCGCACCGCCGACACCCAGTCGGCCGAGGACCGCTACGACGCGCTGAAGAAGTTCGCGCGCGATCTCACCCAGGCGGCGCGCGACGGCAAGCTCGACCCGGTGATCGGCCGCGACGAGGAGATACGCCGCACCATCCAGATCCTCGCCCGCCGCACCAAGAACAATCCGGTGCTGATCGGCGACCCCGGCGTCGGCAAGACCGCGATCGCCGAAGGGCTGGCGCTGAGGATCGCCAATGGCGACGTTCCCGACAGCCTGAAGGACCGGCGGCTGATGGCGCTCGATCTGGGGTCGATGATCGCCGGCGCCAAATATCGCGGCGAGTTCGAGGAGAGACTGAAGGGCGTGCTCGACGAGGTGAAGGGCGCCGAGGGCGACATCGTCCTGTTCATCGACGAGATGCACACCCTGATCGGCGCGGGCAAGAGCGAGGGGGCGATGGACGCCTCCAACCTCTTGAAGCCCGCTTTGTCGCGGGGCGAGCTCCACTGTATCGGCGCCACGACGCTCGACGAATATAAGAAGCATGTCGAGAAGGACCCGGCGCTGCAGCGGCGCTTCCAGCCGATCTATATCGGCGAGCCGACGGTCGAGGACACGATCTCGATCCTCAGAGGCCTCAAGGAGAAATACGAGCTCCACCACGGGGTGCGGATCACCGACGCCGCGATCGTCGCCGCGGCGACCTTATCCAACCGCTACATCACCGATCGTTTCCTCCCCGACAAGGCGATCGACCTGATGGACGAGGCCGCCTCGCGGCTGCGGATGGAGGTGGAATCGAAGCCCGAGGAGATCGAGACGCTCGACCGGCGCATCATCCAGCTCAAGATCGAGCGCGAGGCGCTGAAGAAGGAGAGCGACAAGGCCTCGAAGGACCGGCTCGCCGCGCTCGAGGAGGAGCTCGCCAATCTCGAGCAGCAATCGGCCGAGCTCACCCAGCGCTGGCAGGCGGAGAAGGACAAGATCCAGGCCGAGGGCAAGCTGAAGGAGCAATTGGACGCCGCCCGGCTCGAGCTGGAGCAGGCGCAGCGCGCCGGGGACCTCGCCAAGGCCGGCGAGCTCGCCTACGGCACCATTCCGCAGCTCGAGCGGCAGCTCGCCGACGCCGAAGCGGCGAGCGAGACCGCGATGCTGCGCGAGGAAGTCACCGCCGAGGACATCGCCGCGGTCGTCGCCCGCTGGACCGGCATTCCGATGGAGCGGATGCTCGAGGGCGAGCGCGAGAAATTGCTCCACATGGAGGAGGAATTGGGCCGCCGCGTCATCGGCCAGGAGGATGCGGTGAAAGCGGTCGCGGCGGCGGTGCGCCGCTCGCGCGCGGGACTGCAGGACCCGAACCGGCCATTGGGCTCCTTCCTCTTCCTCGGGCCGACCGGAGTCGGCAAGACCGAGCTCACCAAGGCGCTGGCCGAGTTCCTGTTCGACGATTCGCACGCGATGGTCCGCATCGACATGTCGGAGTTCATGGAGAAGCACAGCGTCGCGCGGCTGATCGGCGCCCCGCCGGGCTATGTCGGCTACGAGGAAGGCGGCGTCCTCACCGAGGCGGTGCGGCGCCGGCCCTATCAGGTCGTCCTGTTCGACGAGGTCGAGAAGGCCCATGGCGACGTGTTCAACGTCCTCCTCCAGGTGCTCGACGACGGCCGCCTGACCGACGGCCAGGGGCGGACGGTCGATTTCTCGAACACGATCATCATCCTCACCTCAAACCTCGGCAGCCAGTTCCTGTCGAACCTCGGCGAGGGGCAGAAAGTCGAGGATGTCGAGCCGCAGGTGATGGAGGTGGTCCGCGCCCATTTCCGGCCGGAGTTCCTGAACCGGCTCGACGAGATCATCCTCTTCCACCGCCTCAGCCAGGAGCATATGGGGCCGATCGTCGACATCCAGGTCGGCCGCGTCCAGCAGCTGCTCAAGGACCGCAAGATCCGCCTCGATCTCACCGACGCCGCCCGCGCCTGGCTCGGCCGCGTCGGCTACGACCCGGTCTACGGCGCGCGCCCCTTGAAGCGTGCGGTCCAAAAATATCTTCAGGACCCGCTCGCCGACGCCCTCCTCCGCGGCGAAGTGCCGGACGGATCGACGGTGAGGGTGGAGGAAGGCGAGGGCGCCCTCACCCTCACCGTCACCTGATCAGCGCGGCGCCGCGACGTCGAAGGCCACGGTCAGCCGCTCGCCCGCGGCGAAGGACAGGGTGCCGTGCCACATCGTCGACGGGAACAGGACCAGCCGTCCGGGCTTGGGCTCGATCAGGCGGGTCGGCGGCAGGTTGATGCCCAGCTCCTTTTGATGCTCGCCGAGCGCCAGCCACCCCGCCTGCGGCGCGGCGCTGCCGTCCTGCTCGGGCAGGACGACGTAGAAGGCCGAGCTCAACCATCCCGCCGGGTGGATGTGGTTGGCGTGATAGCCCTCGGCGAAGAGCCTGATCGACCAGGAGCCGGAAAAGCGGATGAGCGCGCGCCTTTTCTTGTTGAGGACGGGGTGCCTCGGGTCGGCAGCGGGAAGCTGGCTGACATGCTGCTCGATCGTCTCGACCAGGATTCGCCGGAGCGCGCGAATCTCCGGCTCGATCCGCGACAGCAGTTCGCCGTCGGTCTGCGTGCCGCCGCGCACCGACTGCTCGAGCGGCTGGTGGGTGCCCCTGTGGAGCGCGCGCAGCCGCGCGGCGAACGCGTCCAGCGCGGGAAGCCTGTCCGCCAGATCGTAGATGCCGACGAGCCGCTCGTCCCCTTCCAGCCACGCCCAGCGCGGATCATCCAGCATCCGCCAGGCGATGGACAAATAGGGCGCGACAAGATTTCCATTCGGGCCGGCGATGATCGGCTCGATCAGGGCCGCCGCCTGCTCCGGACGGCCGGAACGTAGCAGATTGCGGATGCGCCGGATGAGGACGTTGACATCGTCGATATCGGGCAAGGACTCGAACAACTGCCCCGCTTTGGCGTGATCGCCCATTTCGTCGATGCACACCGCCTCGTTGACGTCGAAGGCAAGGTGCGGGCCGGCCGCCTTCCTCGCCCGGCCGATCGCTCCCAGCGCTTCCTCGTACAGGCCGGCGTGCATCTGGGTCGTGACCAGCTCGCGCCACAGGTCGACCTCCGCTGGCGCGGTGCGGAGGGCGCGCTCGAAGGAGGCGGCGAGGCGGTCCCGCTCCCCGGTCACGCACCTCAGGCGCGCCATCAGGGCGTGACCGGGAATCCATCCCGGATGCTGCCCAAGCTGCGCCTCGATCACCTCGATCGCCGCCTCGGGCCCATATTCCGCGGTGCGCGCCGCGGCGAGGCCGAGCAGCACCGCCCCGTCGAGCGGCGCGATGCGGTGCGCGCGCTCGAACAGGTAGACGGCGGGGAGCCCGGCTTCCATCGCCGCCCTGGCGTAGCCATGGGCGATCAGCCCGTCTTCGGGCGCCAGCGCGGCGGCCTTCTCGAGCGCCGCGACCGCCGGGGCAAGGTCTTCGAGCGAGCGGTAGAGCAGGCCGGTAACCTGCCACAGCCGGGCGTCGCGCGGATGAAAGGCGCGGGCGGCGTCGAGCAGCGGCAGCGCCATCATTTCGGTGCCCGCATTCAGCGCCGCCAGCCCCGCATTATAGGAGGCGTCCGCGTCACGCGGGTTGACCGCGGGCCATCCTTCCCGGGTCGCCGGCGCGCCGCCCGTCACAGACCCTCGCCGTCGCCGCGCAGCCCGGACGCCTCCATCGTCGCCGTTACCGCCTGCCGCTCCGCGGGCGAGAGGTCGGGGTGCCAAATATCGGCGATGAAGATGACGCGCAGGCTGGCGGAGGGATTGGCCGCCTCATGCTCGATCGTGTCGTCGAACACCCAGGCCGTCCCCACCTCCCACGCCCTGCGCTCCGCCCCGACGCGGAACCAGCAGCCCGGCGGGACGATCAGCGGCAAATGGCAGACGAGCCTCGTATTGGCGACGCCGGTGTGGGGCGGGATGTGCGCGCCCGGCGCAAGCAGCGAGAACATGGCGTTGGGCGAGCGTCCGGCGACCTCGGGCTGATCGAGACCGGCCAGCAGCGCCATGACGGCGGGGCAGTGGCGCGCATTCGCCTCCACCCGCCGCCCGTTCTGGACGAGGTGGATCGCCGTCCAGTCGCGCGAGCGGTTGAGCGCCGCCCATTGCCGCAGCGGCACGTCGTCGGGATATTGAATGTAGGGGACCAGCTCGGCGCGCTCCGCCGCCATCACCCGCTGGAAATCCTCCAGGATGGATGCGGTGCGCGCTTCGAGCGCGGCGAGCCAGGGGAAGTCCTCGCGGTCGTGAAACTCGCGCTCGCGAAGGCCCGGATAATGGAAATGGCTCGGCTCGGAATGATAGGGCCGGGTGGCGCGGATGATATTGGTGTGGAAGCGGCCCACGCGCCGCGCCTCTCGCCCGTCGAGCGTCCCCGCAAGATTCGCGGTCGCGCCGGCGAGGCGGCCGGCGATCGCGGCGACGTGCGCGGCATGGCGCTGCTCCGCGGCCGCCACCGCGGCGGCGAGCCCGTCCGGTATCGCCGCCGGGCGCTGGGCGAGCGCGTGGCCATGGGCCTCGCCGGCTTCCTCCGTCCTGCCCAGGGCGTCGAGCAGGCTTGCCTTCAGCAGAAGCGGCAGGAAGCCGAGCGGATCGATGCGCAGAGCGCCCGCCACCGCGTCGAGCGCCGCCTCGGCGTCGCCTTGCGACCGGCACATCGCGGCGAGCTTCAGCCACGGCTCCAGCCGGCCCGGCGACGAGGCCGTAATCTCCGCCAGGATCAGCCGTGCGGCGGGGGCGTCGCCGCGCGCCGCGGCGCGGTCCGCCTCCGCCTCGCGCATCTCCACTCTGTCCTGGGCGCCCGGATCGTCCGCCATCGGGCCTCTCTAGCGTCTCGGCCTCTAAAAAGAAAACGGCGGACCCGAAGGCCCGCCGTCAGTTCTTGGTATCGCGGCCGACTTAGAAGTCGAGCGTCACACCCGCGAAGATGTACCGGCCCATCGCGTCGAACACCTGCGGATAGGTGTTGCCGCTGCCGGTGCCCGCCGGGAGCTGGGACGCGATCGGAGGCTCGCGGTCCAGGATGTTATCCACGCCCAGGCGGAACGTGTAGTGATCGCCGACCTTGGCGGTGAGCGTCAGGTCGAAATAGTTCTGCGCCTTGATCTCGCGGTCCGCCGGACGGGCGGTCGGCACGCAGGTAGCGCTGCCGACAGGCGTCGGCGCGAGATCGCAGTCGGGGCTCAGCGTATCGCGCTGCGTCGCCGAGAAATAACGCCACTGGAACGAGAGCCCGACGCCGTTCGTCGTCGTGTAGGTGAGACGCGTCTTGGCGCGCCATTCCTGGGTCGGCGTGCCGCAGGTGACCCCGTGGAAGCCGACGCAATCGTAGCGAACCGGGCCGACCGGATCGACGATCAGCTCGTCGAGCCAGGTTCCGACCGTGTTGAAGCTGAGCGAGCCGAGGCCGCCCAGGCTGCGCTGGTAGGAGACGCCGAAGTCGATGCCGCGGGTCGAAAGCTCGCCGGCATTGAGATTGGTGTCGATGACGTAGCCATTGCTCGACCGCCACAGCGAGCCTTGCGCGTCGCGATGGATCTGCGAGCAGAATGCTCCTACGCTCACGCACTGGTTGAGGATCAGGTCGGCGCCGATCGTGCCGATCTGGTTCTTGATCTTGATGTCGAACCAGTCGACCGTCGCCGCGAACCCGCGCAGGAACCTAGGCTGGAAGACGACGCCCAGCGTCTTGCTGGTCGCGACTTCCGGAGTCAGCAACGGGTTGCCGCCCTGGAGGCCGTTATACTGGCTCGCCGGGTTGGCGACGATGAATTGCCCCGCCGTCAACCCCTGGGCAAGACAGCCCGTTTCAGCGGCCGTGATGGTATGACCCGCGCACGGGTCGGTCGAGCCGTCCAGCGCCACCGACTGGGTGATGAACAATTCGGCGACGTTCGGGGCGCGAACCGCGCGGTTGTAGCTGGCGCGGAAGCGCAGGTCCTTCACCGGCGCCCAGTCCGCCTCGAACTTGTAGGTGTCGGTGTTGAAGCTGTTCGCCGGATTCTCGTAGTGCGAGTAGCGATAGCCCGCGCCGACCGACAGCTCGTAGAAGAACGGCCGCTCGTTGATGATCGGGAAGCGTCCCTCGATGAAGGCCTCGCGAACGTCGAACGAACCCACCACGTCGAGCGAGGCGCCGCCCTGGCCGGCGAGATCGCCGGTGGAGAAGGCGGTGTCGTTCCTCAGCTCCAGCGATTCCTTGCGATATTCGACGCCGAAGTTGAGGCCGAAGCCCTCGTTTGCCCACGGGCTCTGGATGCCATAGTCGCCCAAAGCGGCGGTGACGTTGGCGTTCACCACCGATTCCTGCGTGTTGCCGCGCTGGAAGCCCGGAGTACCCAGGTAGCTGGTCGCCGCGGGCGTGACCGAGTTCAAAGCAAAGATGTCGTACGGCACGCAGAGCGGGTCGCTGCCGTCGACGACCGAGCGGCAGGTCGGGGCGCCGCCGACATTGATGACATCGAGCGAGCGGCCGAGGCGCGTGACCGAGAAGTCGTTGAGGTAGGTGTCGGCGAAGATCACCCGGCCATATTGGTAATAGGTCTCGTAGGAGAGGCCCTTGGCGAAGTCGCCCCTCATGCCGACGACAATGCGGTAATCGGTGTGCTGCCGATCGTCCTGACGGCCGCCGCCCTCGACGTTGCGGCGCAGCGGCTGAAGGATGCCGCGAAGATAGGGAGCGCCGCCCACCCCGAGGAAAGTGGTCGGGGCGGTGAAGCCGAGAAGCGGAGCGCGCAGCGGTCCGGCGCCATCGGGATCGGGGCCGAAGATCGGCGACTGACCCACGAGGTTGCCGAAGTTGCTAGCGTTGCCCGCTCGCGCCGGATTGGCATCCGCCGGGTTGTACACCGCCGCCTGGCAGACGATCGCCCGCTGCTGGGCGGACATGAGCGGATTGTCGCAATTGACGTCGAACGTGTTGCCGAAATTGCCCGAGGGAGCGATCTGGGCGACCGTGCGGTCGTCCATGAACATCGCCTCGAGGAACGGCTTGAACGCGTCCGAAATCTCATAGTCGGCGAAAGCGCCGGCCGTGTAGCGCTCATCCGGACGCTGGTAGAAATTGTACGGCGCGAAGTTGAACGGCGTCGAGCCGGGGATGAAGGTCCGGTTCGGGCCGACCTGGAAGGTGCCGACGTTGGTAAAGAATGTGCCGTTCGCCGAGGTCGCCGAGCCGCCGCAGCTGTAGAGCCGCGACGGATCGGCGGTGACCTGCGCCACGGTCTGCGCGGTGAGCGCACAGGTCGAATAATCGCGGTTGCCCTGCGTCACCGCGTTCAATTTGCGGTAGGTGACATAGGCCATGACGTGGCCGCGGTCGTCGTCGAAGCCGGCGCCGATCACGGCGCTGAGGTCGATCGTGCCGCCGTCGGCGACATTGGCGCCCGGCCGGGCGAAATTGCGGCGGGTCAGCTCCTGCACGATCTGGTTGTTGGTGTCGTTCTCATGCTGGTAGAAGCTGTACTGGCCGTCTACCCTGATGCCCTCGAAATCAGTGTCCATGATGAAGTTGACGACGCCCGAGACGGCGTCCGCGCCGTAGACCGAAGAGGCGCCGCCGGTCAGCACGTCGACGCGGCGGACGATCGAGGCCGGGATGAAGTTGATGTCGGCCACGGGCACGGACTGGGCGGGATCGCCGGCCTGCAGGCGGCGGCCGTTGATCAGCACCAGGGTGCGCGACGGGCCGAGGTTGCGAAGATCGACGGTGGCGGTGCCGGTCGCGCCGTTGGCGAGATTGCCGCCCTGGCCGGCGAAGGCCTGGGGAAGGCTGTTGATCAGATCCTCGGTCCGGGTCGTGCCCGAAAGCTTGACTTCCTGGGCGTTCAGCACCGTGACCGGGCTGGTCGAGGTGAGGTTCGGCTGCGGGATGCGCGAGCCGGTGATGATGATGTCGCCTTGATCGGCGGGCGTCTCGCCCGTGGCGGAGACGTCTGTGCTGGTATTCTCGACCGGGCCGGCGGGCGGCTCGTCGGCGGGAGGCTGCGCATAAGCAGGGCTGGCGAAGCTGATGGCGGCGCCACAGATGACCGTGGTGGCCAGCAGGTGGTTCAAAATGCGGTTGGTCTTCATTTCAGTCCCCTTAAGACGGCCGCGGCCGTGAAATTCTCACACCCTGAGCGCCGGCGAGAACCGGCAGTCTCTATCTGTTTACGGTATGTAATGAAAAGCGCGCAATCGTCTCACTGACGGAGCGCTCCCAATTCTGGTCCGCGTGACAAAATTGCCACAATGACGGCCGGCATTCGGGGCGGTTGCCTTGCGCCTTCCAATCCCCCACTATCCGGCGCCTGTTTCCGAGCGGGAGGGTTTATGACACGCAAATATCTGCCGCTGGCCGTCGTTGCGCTGGGCTTCGCGGCGGCGGCGCTGGCCGCGCCGCCCGCGCCGCAGCGCCCCGAAGCGTTCGAGGCCCTGGTCCGCTGCCGCGCCATCACCGACGAGCATGCCCGCCTCGCCTGCTTCGACGCCGCGGTCGCGCGCTTCGAGGCGGCCGCCGCGAGCCGCGACGTGGTCGTCGTCGACAGGCGGCAGATTCGCGAGACCCGCCGGTCGCTGTTCGGGCTGAACCTGCCGAGCCTGCCCTTCTTCGGCGGCGGCGACGCGGAGGACAAGGCGGAGGAGGTGAACCAGATCGAGGGCGTCGCCGCCGCCGCCTCGCAGGACGGCGCGGGCAATTGGGTGATCCGCCTCCAGGAGGGCGGAACCTGGCGGCAGACGGACGGGACTTTGCTCGGGCGCAGGCCGCGGGCGGGATCGAAGGTGGTCGTCCGCCGGGCGACGATGGGAAGCTTCATGATGCGGATCGACGGCCAGCCCGGGGTCCGGGCCAAGCGCGAAAACTAGGCCGCGCTCACGGCCCCATAGCCCCCGCCAGCGGCTGCGGATCGATGCGGGCCTCGTTCCACCGCATGCTCCAGTGAAGATGCGGCCCGGTGGCGCGGCCGGTGCTGCCGACGATGCCGATCGGCTGCCCCTGGCGCACCGCCTCGCCTTCGCGGACCAGCGGGCTGGCCAGGTGGAGGAAGGCGCTGTTGAGGCCCATGCCGTGGGCGACGATGACCAAATCGCCCTCGAGGCTGAAGGCCGGCGGACCGGCCAGCACGACCACGCCGTCGGCGGGCGCGACGACGACGGCCCCGGCGCCGGCCGCTATGTCGACGCCCGAATGATAGGAGCCCGCCTCGCCGCCCCGGTAGATGCGCTGCGATCCGAAGACGCCGCTGATCCGGCCGCGGGCGGGCCAGATGAAGCGCTGGCGCCAGCCGAGGCTTGGGGGCCGCAGCGCGCGGGCGGCGTCGATCCGCGCCAGCTCCCGCTCGCGCAGGCGCAGATAATCCTCGGTCGCGGCGCCCGGCCGGCGGGCGATGTCGACATGCTCGATCGGCCATATGCGGGGCGCGATGGCAAGCGGCCGCCGGAGGGTCCCGCCGTCCTCCAGCTCCGCCACGAGCAAAGCGGAGCCGGCCTGGTCGCGGTCGAAGCCGAGCAGGAAATGTCCGTCCGGGGCCAGCGGCACCGGCTTGCCGTCGAGGGTCAGCGCGATCGTCCGCGCCGGCGCGGTGCCCTGGACGAGCGCTCCCTGCATCAGCGGACCGGCCAGGCGGAAGTCGGGAGCATCGGCGGCCGCGGCGCAGGCGAGCAGCGCCGCGGCGGCGACCGCAAACCTGGCTCCGGCCGCGCGTCGCATCAGAGAGATAAACGGCTTCATGGTTGCTAGCCGACCACCCGGACGGCCGCCCGCTCCGCCTCGGTGAGCAGCGGATTCCAGACGTCGAGAATGAAGATCGAGCGCGGCTCGTCGCTGTCGTTCCAGGCTTCATGCTCGATCGTGTCGTCGAACGCCCAGGCCTTGCCGGCCTCAAAGGTCCGCGTCTCGGATCCGACCCTAAATCCGCACCCCGCCGACACGACGAGGGGGAGGTGGACCGTGGTGCGCACATTGTTCGACCCATTATGGGGCGGGATCCGGGTATGCGGCTCCAGGATCGAGAACATCGCCGTCGGCCCCTTGCCGGGGAGGTCCAGCAAGGGCAGCGCCTCCAGCATCGCGGCCGTCGCCGGGCAGCGCGCGCAATTCGCGTCCCGCCTCACCCCGTCCTCCCAGAAAAACCAGGCGCTCCATCGCGGCGAATGATTGAGCTCCGCCCATTGGTTGGCCGGCAGGGTCGGATCGAAGCCGACATAGGGACGGAAACCTTCATCGCCTTCCTCGAGGAGGGACAGAAGCTCCCGGCGAATGTCGGCCGTCCCCGCTTCAAGCTCGGCGAACCACGGGAAGTTGTCCCGCGGAAAGAATTCCAGGGCGGGCAGATAGGGGAAATGACCGTTGACCGGCTGCTGCACATAGACCTTGCGCCGGCCGGTCCGCTGCTCGGCATAGGCTTTGGCGCGATGGAAGTCCGCTCCGGGATGGGCCGCATAGACTTCGGCGAGGGGGCGCTTCAGGGCGGCGGCGCGCCGGTCGTCGTCCGCCTGCACCATCGCGAGCCCCTGCGCGAAAGCTTGGTGGACCGGCTCCGGAAGGCCGTCCATGCTTGGGCCGGCGGCGATGATCGCGCGATACATCGCCAGTGATTCCAACGAGCGCCCCAGCCGTTCCAGGACGTCCGCTTTCATGACGATGGCGGCAACGTAATTGGGGTCGACCGTCAGCGCGCGATCGAGGCTTGCCAGCCCGCGCTCCAGGTCGCCGGCCCTCTCATAGGCCTGGAAGAGGTTGAACCATATCGGCGCCGCTTCGGGCTCGGCCGCGGCGGCGCGCTCGAGATAGGGGATGGCCCGCTCGGCATCGCCGACATTGAGCGCGATCATCGCCAGCGTGTTGAGCGCGGTGACGTGGCGCGGATGCTTCTCGACCAGCGCCTGGAGGAGCCGGGTCGCCATCTCGGGCCGGCCTTGCCGCCACGCCTCTGAAGCCCGGGCGAACAGATCGGATTCCTCGGCGGCTGCCCCCATTCAACAAGCCCTTCCTGCTTGCCGCACGGGCGCGACCGGCATCCCGCTCGCCGGGGAGGACGAAAGGATGGCGATCAGCTCTTGCCCTCCGCCTGCACCGCGGCTTCCGCCGAGACATAGGCTTCCTGGCGCGCGACGCTCCAGTAGCGGAGTTGGTCGATCGGAATCGGCTGCCGCGTCACCGCGCAGACGACATGGTCGCCGGGGCTCAGGATCCGGAACGTCCCGGCCATGTAATGGAGGCGTGCGGGGCGCCCGTGGTTGGACATCAGCATATCGGCATCGGCGTCTCGCCGTCCCCTCAAAGCAGCTTCGGTTGATCGGCTTTGGTCGAGGAATAGGTCGCCCGGCGTGGCCGCTCAAGCCCTTCGCCGACGCTCGCTTCGACCTGCCCGTCGTTGAAGATCAGCCGCAGCCGCCCGGCCGCCCGCGCCGCTGCGGCGGAAATGAGGGTCTTGCCGGCTTTGTCCTCGACCCGCGCATAGCCGCGCTCGAGCGGCCTGTTGGGATGGGCGAGCTGGGCGACCCGCCACAATGCGTCCAGCCGCTCCCGGCCGCGGCGATGGGCGGCGATGAGCAGTCCGGGCCGCAGCGCTCCCGCCGACCTTCCGAGCTCGCCGCGCGCGTGGCCGAGCCTGGCGCCGAGCGCGCGCGGCAGGCGCTCGCCATATTCGTCCAGCCGCTGCTGCTGCGGCGACAGCAAAGCCTCGCGCTCGGGCCAGCGCCGGAGGCTGGCGTCCAGCTGCTCCGCCGACCGCTCCACCGCCCGCCGCGCGCAGCGCTCGATGCGGTGGCCGAGCTCGCGCAGCTGGCCGAGCAGGTCGCTTCGCACCGGCACCGCCATCTCGGCCGCCGCGGTGGGCGTCGGCGCCCGCGCGTCGGCGGCGAAGTCGCTCAGCGACGTGTCGGTCTCGTGCCCCACCGCCGAGATGATCGGGATCGTCGAGGCGGCGACGGCGCGGACCACATCCTCCTCGTTGAATGCCCAGAGATCCTCGATCGAGCCGCCGCCCCGCGCGACGATCACCAGATCGGGCCGCGGGATCGGGCCGCCCTCCACCAGGCCGTCGAAGCCGCGCACCGCCGCGGCGATCCGCGCCGCCGCGCCCTCGCCCTGCACCGGCACCGGCCAGACCAGCACATGGCAGGGGCAGCGGTCGGCGAGCCGGTGCAATATGTCCCTGATCACCGCACCGGTCGGCGAGGTGACGACGCCGATGATCCGCGGCTGGAAGGGCAGCTTCTGCTTCCGCCCGGGATCGAACAGGCCCTCGGCCGCCAGCGCCTTGCGCCTTTTGTCGAGCAAGGCCATCAGCGCGCCCTGGCCGGCCAGCTCGAGCCGCTCGATGACGATCTGGTAGCGCGAACGCCCGGGATAGGTGGTGAGCCGTCCGGTGGCGATCACCTCGATGCCGTCTTCGGGCCGGAAGCGCAGCGCCGCCGCCTGGCCCTTCCAGATGACGCCGTCGATCACCGCTTTGTCGTCCTTGAGGCAGAGATAGCAATGGCCCGAGCCGGCCTGCTTCCAGCCGCTGATCTCGCCGCGCACGCGGACATGGCCGAAGGCGTCCTCGACCGCGCGCTTGAGCGCCGTCGACAGTTCCGAGACCGACAGAGCGGGCGCGTTGTCGCCCGGCGTCTCGGTTGCTAACAGCCCTGGTTCGGCTGGAGGAAGATCGTCCATGAATGTCCTGCTGCTTGGCTCCGGCGGCCGCGAACATGCGCTCGCCTGGAAGCTCGCGCAATCGCCGCGGCTCGGCAAGCTGTTCGCGGCGCCGGGCAATCCGGGCATCGCCGAGCATGCCGAGCTGGTCGCCGTCGACCCGGCCGACCATCGCGCCGTGGTCGATTTCTGCCTCAAGCATTCGATCGAGCTCATCGTCATCGGGCCGGAGGCGCCGCTGGTCGACGGCCTCGCCGACAATTTGCGCACCATGGGCTTTTGCGTGTTCGGGCCGAATCGGATCCCGGCCCAGCTCGAAGGCTCGAAAGGATATACCAAGGAGCTTTGCGCCCGCCACGGCATCCCCACCGCGCGCTACGCCCGCGCCTCGGACAGGCTCGCCGCCGAGGCCGCGCTCGAGGATTTCGAGCCGCCGGTGGTGATCAAGGCCGACGGCATCGCCGCGGGCAAGGGCGTGATCGTCGCCGAGACCGCGGCGGAGGCCGAGGCGGCGGTCGGCGCGATGTTCGAGGGCGGCTTCGGCGCCGCCGGATCCTCCGTCGTCATCGAGGAATTCCTCGAGGGCGAGGAGGTGAGCTTCTTCGCGCTGACCGACGGTACGACCATCGTCCCGTTCGGCTCGGCGCAGGACCATAAGAGGGTGGGCGACGGCGATACCGGCCCCAATACCGGCGGCATGGGCGCCTACAGCCCGGCCTCGATCCTCACTCCCGAGCTCGAAGCGCGGGTCATGGACGAGATCGTCGGGCCCACCGTCCGGGCGCTCGCCGAGCAGAATACGCCTTATTCGGGAATCCTCTACGCGGGCCTGATGCTGACCAAGGCGGGGCCGTCGCTGATCGAGTATAACGCCCGCTTCGGCGACCCCGAATGCCAGGTTCTGATGATGCGCCTGGAGAGCGACCTGCTCGAGCTGCTCTACGCGGTCGCCAGGGGAAAGCTGGCCGACCAGCCGCCGCTGCGTCTCTCCGCCGACGCCGCCCTCGCCATCGTCATCGCGGCGAAGGGCTATCCCGGCACGCCCGAGAAAGGCGGCGCCATCGGCAGCCTGGACGCGGCCTCGCGGAAAGGCGTCAAGATCTTCCACGCCGGCACGGCGATGGAGGGGAAAAGGCTGGTCGCGAACGGAGGCCGAGTCCTCAATGTCTCCGCCACCGGCAAGACCGTCGCCGCTGCCCGGCGCGCCGCCTACGCCGCGGCGAAGGCGGTCGACTTTCCCGGCGGATTCTACCGGCGGGACATCGGCTGGCGGGAGATGGCGCGGACCAGGCCGGCCAAATAGCCTTTTCGAACGCGGGCTTGCGCTGCCGAAACCGCCTTCTCAAGACCGCGCCGGCCGTGGTAGGTTCGCGGGCCGGTTTCGGATCATGGAGTCTCCGTCATGTTGCATCGCATCCTCCTCGCATTGCCGGTTCTGGTCATGTGCGGCGTCGCGGCCGCCGCGGAGCCCGCCGCCCAGGCCAAGGCGGGCGATGCCGGCAAGATGATCTGCCGCACGATTCAGGAAAGCGGATCGAGGCTGACCCGCGGCCGCGCCTGTCACACCAAGCAGGAGTGGGAGGATCTGCGCCGGCAGATGAAGCGCAACATCGAGCATATCCAGAACACCCGCCCCGCCAATATGGGCGGATGAAGCGCGTTTAGGAGACGCCCTTGCCCGCGCCGATGAGGCCGCGCGCGGCCGAGCTGTACCGGCGCGGCGATCTCGCCGGAGCGCGGGCGGAGGCCGAGCAGGCCCTCAGCGAGAATCCGGCCGATGTCGGCCTCCTCCAGTTCCTCGGCCACCTCTGCTGCCGGATGGGCGATCTGGCGGCCGGGTCCGGCCATCTGCGCCGCTGCCTCGAACGCGATCCCGGCAATGGAGCGGCGCGGGTCGATCTCGCAAGGGCCTTGCTCGCCCTCGGCGCGCTGGACGAAGCGGAGGCGTTGTGCGCGGCTGACGCCGGCGCGGGCGCCGCCGCCGTCGAGCTCGCCCGCATCCGGGGCTTCGCCCTGCAAAGCCTGGGCAGGTCCGCCGATGCCGCCGCCTGCTACGAAAGCGTGGTCGCGCACCAGCCCGACGACTTCGAGACCTGGAACAATCTCGGCAATGTTCGCCGCCAGGCGGGCGACGCCGGCGGCGCGGTGGCCGCGCTCGCCCGCGCCGGCGCGCTGCGGCCCGATCTCGCAATCATCCAGCGCAACCTCGGCGGCGCTTTGGCCGAGGCGGGCCGGCTCGAGGAGAGCCTCGCCGTCCTCGGCAACGCCGCGCGTCTCGCTCCCGACGATCCGGCCTGCCTGCTGGAGCTGGGCAGGGGGCTCACCCGGCTCGGCAGGAGCGCGGACGCTCTTGTCCCGCTGGGGCGGGCTGCGCGGCTCTCGCCCGCGGACCCGGAGATCGAGGTCGAGCTTGGCGCGGCCCATGCGGCGCTGGACGATCTGGCCGAGGCCGAAGCCGCCTACCGCCGGGCGCTCCGGCTGGAGCCGCGCTTCGCGCCCGCTTTCGCCAATCTCGTCAATCTCCTGGAGAGCGCCAATCGGGCGGACGACCTCGCCGCCTTGGTGCGCGAAGCCGAAGCGGCGGGAATGCCCGAAGCGGAGACCGCCTTCGCCCGCGCGCTCTGCGCCCGCCGCGACGGTCGGCTCGAGGAGGGGCTCGCTCTCGCCAAGGCGGCGACGGCGGCGACCGAGCCGCACCGCAAGGCGCAGCTGATCGGCGAGCTCGCCGACCGTCTGGGTGACACCGGCGCCGCGTTCGCGGCCTTCACCGAGATGAACCGGCTGCTCGCCGGGACGCCCTCCGATCCGCGCGCGGGCGCGGCGCGGTACCGGCGCGAGATCGAGGGGCTGATCGCGCTCGTCACCGGCGAATGGCATGGCGGATGGCGGCCGGCCGAGCCCGCGTCCGGCCGCCCCGCGCCGGTCTTCCTGGTCGGCTTTCCGCGCTCGGGCACGACCCTGCTCGACACATTGCTGATGGGCCACCCTGCGATCCGCGTGGTCGAGGAGAAGCCGCTGCTCCAGCCGGTGATCGAGAGGCTCGGCGACATGCGCAGCCTGGCCGGCCTGGACGGCGCCGGCCTGGACGCCCTCCGCGCCGCCTATTTCACCGAGCTCGACCGCCACGCGCCCGCCGATCCGTCGACTTTGGTGATCGACAAGATGCCGCTCAACATGGCGCGGGCCCCCCTCATCCACCGGCTCTTCCCCCAGGCCAAGTTCATCTTCGCCGAGCGCCACCCGTGCGACGTCGTGCTGAGCTGCTTCATCACCAATTTCAGCCTGAACGACGCGATGGCGAACTTCCTCGACCTCGGCGATGCGGCCCGCCTCTACGACCTCGCCATGACCTGCTGGGAGGAATCCCGGCGCCTGCTGCCGCTCAACGTCCACATCGTCCGCTACGAGCGGATGATCGAGGATCCCGCCGCCGAGGTCCGTCCCCTCATCGCCTTCCTCGACCTTCCGTGGGACGAGGCGATGCTCGATCACCAGCGCACGGCGCGTGGCCGGGGCTATGTCGCCACCGCCAGCTACGCCCAGGTGACCGAACCGCTTTATGGCCGCGCCAGCGGACGATGGAAGCGCTACCGGGAAGAGATGGCGCCGGTCCTGCCGGTGCTGGAGCCGTGGGCGCGCCGGCTCGGCTACGACACGTGACCGGATTGGACCGCGGCGCTATTTCCCTTAAGCTGGGGTTGCTCTTGTATCTGGGAGGCGGCGCATGTCCTCGGCGGTGAAGTTCCTGATCGGCCTCGCGGCCGTCCTGCTGATGGGTTGGATATATCATGGCCCGCTCGGCAACGGCGCCAGGCTGATCGACCGGATCGAGCGCCAGGCCCAGGCGGCAGTCGCCAAAGAGGAATTGCCCGGGATCGACGTCAGGCTGAGCCGCGATCCGCTCAGCCGGCGCGCCATTCTGAGCGGACCGGCGAACAATTTCCAGCGCGAGGGGATGGGCAGCCAGCCCGGCCTCACCGACATCGTCGCCGGCACCAGGGGCGTTGGATCGGTCGCCTGGGCGGACGAAGGCGCGGCCGGCGCAGGAGCGGGCATGCCGTTGCTCCTCGAGACGTGGATCCTCGCCTTTCTCGCCTATCTCGCCGGCGTCGCGGGCGCATGGCTGATCTGGGGCCGGCCCAGACGAGAATCCTATTTGTAAGCCGAAGGGAATCGCACCAGCATGTTGACCCTTGCCCAAGCCGAACTCGTCCCGATCGTCCTCGCGCTGCTGCTCGGCTTCGTCGCCGGCTGGTGGATCTTCCGGCGCGGCCGCGTCGCGGCTTCCGAACCGCCCGCCCGCGCCGCGCGGCCGGCCGCGCCGCCCCGCCGCCGCGACGGGCGGGAAGGCAATGCTCTCCAGGACGAGGTCGCCGCCGCGACCACCGACGTCGCCGGCGAGATATTGGGCGTCCGCGCCCATCCCGGGATTCCCGGCGCCAGCGGCCCGCCCGACAATCTCCAGATGCTGAAGGGGGTCGGGCCGCGCCTCGCCGCGCAGCTCAACGCCAACGGCATCACCCGCTTCGATCAGCTCGCCGGCCTGACCGCCAACGAGGCCGCCATCCTCGACGCGAGGATGGACGCCTTCGCCGGCCGCATCGCCCGCGACCGGCTGGTCGAGCAGGCCTGCTACCTCGCCCGCGACGACCGCGACGGCTTCGAGGCGAGGTTCGGCAAGCTGGGCGGGGCATAGGGAAACCAGGGGGAAAACCAGGGACAGTATATAGTTTTTGCGCGGGCGGCCCGAAGCGAAGGCGGTTCCTAAAAACTATATACTGTCCCTGGTTTCCCCGCCCCGGCTACCCGCGCCGCTTCCTGACGATCTCCGAAGCGAGCAGCTTGTCGATCTTGCGCCCGTCCATGTCGCTGATCTCGAACCGCCAGCCGCCATGGGAGAAATGCTCGCCGACCTCGGGGATATGCTTCAGCACCGAAAGGGCGAAGCCGGCGACGGTCGCATAGTCGCGGTCCTCGGGCATGTTGATGCCGAGCCGGTCCGAAAGCATGTCGGCCGAGACCGAGCCGGACACCCACCAGCTGCCGTCGTCGCGCTCGACCAGGGGCGGATCGGTGTCGCTGTCGAGGTCCGAGACGAAGCCGCCGGCCAGCGCGGCGAGCAGGTCGGCGGGGGTCACCAGCCCTTCGAAATGGCCATATTCGTCGTGGACGAAAGCCATCGGCACGTCGGCGGACTGGAGCACGGTCAATGTGTCCATCGCGTCCATCTGGTCGGGCACCACCGGCGCCTCGCGCATCAGCGCGCGCAGGCTGAGCGGCTTGCCCTCGACGAAGGTGGTGACGATGTCGCGCGACTGGACCACGCCGACCAGCCGGTCGACCGAACCCTCGGCCACCGGCAGCCGGCTGTGCGGCGTCCGGAGCAGGCACGCGCGGATCGCGGCGGCATCGGCGTCGACGTCGATCCAGTCGACCTCGGTGCGCGGCGTCATCACTTCGCGCGTCGGCCGGTCGGCGAGGCGGACGACGCCGGAGATGATCGCGCGCTCGCTTTCCTCGAGCACGCCGGCATGATGGGCTTCGGCGACCACCAAATGCAGCTCCTCGGCGGTGACCTTGCTCGACGGATCGCGGCGCAGGCGGAGCAGGCGGAAGATCAGCGCGCTGCTATTGTCGAGCAGCCACCCCAAAGGCGCGGTCGCCCGCGCCAGCCACCACATCGGCAGCGCCATCACCGCCGCGATCGGCTCCGGCGCGCGCAGCGCGAACTGCTTGGGGACGAGCTCGCCGATCACCAGCGAGGCGTAGGTGGTCAAGATGATGACGATGGCGAAGCCCAGGGTCCGGGCGGTGTCGGGCGCGAGGCCGAGCCACGCCAGCCGCTGCGCCACCGGCCCGCCGAGGCTGGCGCCGGAATAAGCGCCGGCGAGGATGCCGATCAAGGTTATGCCGATCTGCACCGTGGAGAGGAACCGGCCCGGGTCGGAGGCGAGGTCGAGCGCCCGCTGCGCGCCGCGCCGCCCGGACTTCACCATCGCCTTCAGCCGCGGCTTGCGCGAGGAGACGATGGCGAGCTCGGACATGGCGAAGACGCCGTTCAGCGCGACGAGCATCAGGATGACGATGACGTCGAACCAGGGAAAAGGTGTCGGGGGGGGCGCGGGCGGCATGGGCTGCGCCCTCATCCTTAGCCTTTAAGCCTTCGCCTCGACAACCTCTTCCTCGGCCACGGGTTCGGAACAAGCGGAACAAGCGGTGCACGGCGGCGGTTACCCCGCAGTTCGAAACCAGCCCTTCACCAGGGAAAGGAATGAGTATGCGTATCCCCAACCGATATTTCGGAGCCGCCGCGGCGGCTTCCCTCCTCGCCACCGCCGCCTGCGTCACCGACCCGGAGACCGGCCACCGCAAGATCTCCCGCGCGGCGATCGGCGGCGTCGCCGGCGCGGTGGTCGGCTATTTCGCCGGCGACCTGATCGGCGGACGCCGTGACCGGACCGAGAAGGTGCTCGGCGCCGGCATCGGCGCGCTCGCCGGCGCCGGGGTCGGAGCCTATATGGACAGGCAGGAGCGCGAGCTCAGGCAACGGACCGCCGGCACTGGCGTCGAGGTCGACCGCCAAGGCGACGAGCTGCTGCTCACCATGCCGTCCGGAATCACCTTCCCGATCAACCGCTACGACATCCAGCCGCAATTCCAGGGCACGCTCGACCAGGTGGCGCAGACGCTGACCAGCTATCCCTCGACGCTGATCGACGTCTACGGCCATACCGATCCGTCGGGAGGCGATGCGATCAACATCCCGCTGTCGAACAACCGGGCGCAGTCGGTGGCGAACTATCTCGCCCAGCGCGGCGTCCAGCCGGCGCGGATCGCGACCCGGGGCTTCGGCTCCAGCCAGCCGCTCGCCGGCAACGACAATTCGACCGAGGCCGAACGCGCCGCCAACCGCCGCGTCGAGATCAGGATCGTGCCGGTCGAAGCGGAGAACGGGTAAGCCTTCCTCCCCTCCCGCAAGCGGGAGGGGAAGCTAGCGTCTCTCCCGAAAAAACTCTCTCAGCAGTTCCCCGGCCTCCTCCTCCATCATGCCTTGATAGACTTCGGGCGCGTGGTGGCAGGTGGGCTGGGCGAACAGGCGCGGGCCGTGGATCACGGCGCCGCCCTTCGGGTCGGGCGCGGCGAAATAGAGGCGCGCGATCCGCGCCAGCGCCATCGCTCCGGCGCACATCGCGCAGGGCTCGAGCGTCACCCACAGGTCGCAGCCGTCGAGACGCCAAGTGCCGAGCGCAGCCGCCGCCGCGCGGAGCGCGATCATCTCGGCATGGGCCGTCGGGTCGGCGCCGTCGCGCATCCGGTTGCGCGCGGCCGCGACCACCGCGCCGCCGCGCGTCACCACCGCGCCCACCGGCACCTCGCCGGCGAGCGCCGCGGCGCGCGCTTCGTCGAGCGCGATCCGCATCGGATCGGTGAAGGCGCGGGTCATGGCGGCGCGGTGGTAGCTTCGCGTCCGCCCCGAAGGAAGGTCTATCCGGCTTAGTGGGTGTTGGCCTGGTTGCCGTCGCTGACGGTGACGGTCGGCACTTCGACCTGTTTGGTCTCCATCCCCACCGTCGGCACCTGGACGTTGGCGGTGGTGGTGCCGACGTCGATCTGCTTGACCTTCACGTCATATTCCGGGGTTTGCGCCTGGCGCGTCTGGGTGAAGCTGATCATGCCGGTGTAGGCGAGGCCGATCAGGACGAGGATCGCGAGGGCGACGATGATGAGGAGCAGGCGGGCCATTTGAACTCCTTGATCTGAGCGGCGCCAGCTTATCAGCAGAACCGGGGGATGTGCAATCGATTGCGCCGGCGGGGCGGTCCGGAGGCGTCCGTTTGCCCCGTTAGCGGTTGACGAAAGCGGGGCCCGACGCTATCCGCCCCCACTTTCCGGGGACGCAAGGCCCCGCACCAAATCAGGACGAGATACGATGTCGCGCATATGCGAGCTGACCGGCAAGGGCCGGCAGGTGGGCCACAATGTTTCCCACGCCAACAACAAGACCAAGCGCACCTTCCTGCCCAATCTGCAGAACGTGACCCTGATGTCCGACGCGCTCGGCCGCAGCGTCAAGCTGCGCGTGTCGATGAACGGCCTCAGGTCGGTCGAGCATGTCGGGGGCCTCGACAATTGGCTCGCCAAGGTCTCGGACGGCAAATTGAGCCTCAAGGCCCGCCGCCTCAAGCGCGAGATCGCCAAGAAGGCGTCGGGGGCCGAGGCGGCCTGACCGTCACTCCAGCAGCGCGAATTTCAGCAGCAGGGTCCGCTGCAGCGGATTGAAATTGTCGTCCGAGGCGATCCAGACGATATTGCGCCCGCCCTCCCGGGTGACGCTGAGCGCCTCCATATTGTCGATCGCGAGCGGCCAGCGCAGGTCGGCGATCTCCTCTCCCGCCAGCACGCCGGCGCCGCCCCGGTACGCCGGCGCGAGGACGAGCTTGGCGGAAAGGCCCTCGGAGAAAGCGAAGCGGCGGTTGAGCAGCAGCATCTGGCCCCCCGGCAGCAGCGCCGCGTCGGTGATCCGGTAGCCCGCCGGCGGGCGGTAGCGCAGCGACGTCGTCCTGGTGCCGGGCAGCGCCGGATCTCCGTCGCAGAGCAGCACCTCGCTCTCGGCGGCGCCGCCTTCCGAAAAGATCAGGAAGCGGCCGCGCGGCAGCCTCAGCATCGCCTCGGCGCCCCGGTTGCCGCGCCACCGCCGCATGCCGCGCGGCGCGGCCGAGGCTTCGCTTTGCCAGCGGTCGAGGCGATAGCGCCACACCGCATTGCTCCGTTCGAAGCCGACCCAGAGGCGGCTGCCGTGCACGGCCATCGACTCGGCGTCGCGGTCGCTCTTGACCTCCGCCGAGCCGGGGCCGGCCGGCAGCGCCTCGATGCGCGCGGCATAAGTCCTGCCCGCCCCCGGCAGTGGGAAGCGGATCAGCGAGCCGGCATCGCTCACCGCCATCACCTCGCTTGTGCCGACATGCATCGCCGAGATGCCGCCGAAGCGGGGATCGTTGCTGGTGACCTCCCATCCGCCGAGAAAAGCGAGGCGGCCGGCCGTCTTTGTCAGCGGCGCGCCCTTTTCGAGCGGTATCGGCGCTAACCACAGCAAAGTGCGCGCCGGCGGCGGGTCGGGATGGTGCAGGCTGGGCGGCGCGAACGTCGCGAGCAGGACCAGGAAGGCCAAAGCGGAGAGGATGCGCATCGCCCACGCTTCTAGCCGCGCCGGACCGCCGGCGGCACCCGGAAACCATGAACCTCGGCTGACGAGGGCATTCAGCACCCGCTCAAGCGAATCGTTCGATAAGGCTTTCCAACGACGGCTGCCTCCCCTGGCGCCGAAGCGATTCGACCAAAGGAGCCTATCATGTTCAGCAAGATCATTCTCAGCACCGCCGCCGCCGCCGCCGCATTGACCGCGCTGCCCGCGAGCGCCGACGCCCGTCATCGCGACGGCTACCGCAATTACGACCGCTACGAGCAATCCTATCGCGGCGACCGCTATGACAACCGCAACCAGGGCTATTACGGCGGCAACCAGGGTTATTACGACCAGGGCTACGGCAACAATTATTACGGCCGCAGCCAGGGCTATTACGGCCAGAATTATTATAACGGCCGGCGCTGCAGCGGCACCACCGGCACCGTCGTCGGCGGCGTCGCCGGCGCCCTGCTCGGCCGCGAGGTCGGCCGCAGCGGAAGCCGCTCCTATTACCGCCGCGGCGGCAGCGGCACCACCGGCACGATCATCGGCGCCGCGATCGGCGCGCTCGCCGGCCGCGCGGTCGCCAAGTCGAGCTGCCGCAACCGCTACTAAGCCTGTGCTTACCCCTCGAGTCGCGTAACGAGGGCGGGGCCGGCGGAGCAATCCGCCGGCCCCATCTCAATCCCCGTCGAACAACCCGGCGAGCTGCTCGATCATCGTCCCGCCCAATTGCTCGGCGTCCATGATGGTGACGGCGCGGTCGTAATAGCGGGTGACGTCGTGGCCGATGCCGATCGCGACCAGCTCGACCGGCGAGCGCGCCTCGATCCAGCCGATCACCTGCCGCAAATGGCGCTCCAGATAGGTGCCGCTGTTCACCGACAGGGTCGAATCGTCGACCGGCGCGCCGTCCGAGATGACCATCAATATCCGCCGCTCCTCCGGTCGCGCGATCAGCCTTTGGTGCGCCCATAGCAGCGCCTCGCCGTCGATATTCTCCTTGAGCAGCCCTTCGCGCATCATCAGGCCGAGATTCTTGCGCGCCCGCCGCCACGGCTCGTCGGCCTTCTTGTAGACGATGTGCCGCAGATCGTTGAGCCGCCCGGGCTGCGGCGGGCGGCCTTCGCTCAGCCATTTCTCGCGCGCCTGGCCGCCCTTCCAGGCGCGGGTGGTGAAGCCCAGTATCTCGACCTTGACGCCGCAGCGCTCCAGCGTCCGCGCCAATATGTCGGCCGAGATCGCCGCGATCGAGATCGGCCGCCCCCGCATCGAGCCCGAATTGTCGATGAGCAGGGTCACCACCGTGTCCCTGAACTCGGTGTCGCGCTCGACCTTGTAGGAGAGGCTGTGGGCCGGGTTGACCACCACCCGCGCCAGGCGGGCGGCGTCGAGCATCCCCTCCTCCTGGTCGAAGTCCCAGCTTCGGTTCTGCTGCGCCATCAGCCGCCGCTGCAGCCGGTTGGCGAGCTTGGTGACCGCGCCCTGGAGGTGGATCAATTGCTGGTCGAGATAGGATCGGAGGCGCCCCAATTCCTCCTCGTCGCAGAGTTCGGACGCCTCGACCGTCTCGTCGTGGCGGGTGGTGAAGATCCGGTAGTCGAACTGGGGCGGCAGGTCGGACAAGGGCCGGTTCGGGCGGACCGGCAGCATCCCCTCCTCGCCTTCCTCGCCGAGGCCGTCGCCCTCGGCCATGTCCTCGTCGCGATACTCGCCCTCATTCTCCTCCTCGCCCGATTCGCCCTGCTCGACCCGCATCTCGGCCTCGCCCTCGCCGCCGCCGGGCTCGTCATTCTCCTCCTCGTCGCCGCCTTCCTCCTCGCGGTCGCCCTCGCCCTCCTCGCCGGCATCGGGATCCTGCTCGCCGTCGAGGTCGCCCTCGACCAGCTCGAGGTCCCTGAGCACCCTGGTGGCGAGCGCGGCGAAGGCTGCCTGGTCGTCGAGCGCGAGGCCCAGAGCGTCGAGGTCGGCCCCGGCTTTTTCCTCGATCCAGTCGGAGACGAGCTTCAGGCCCGCCTGCGCGCCTTCCGGTGGGGCCTCGCCCGACAAACGCTCGCGGACGATGAGGCCGAGCGCCGTGTCGAGCGGCACCTCGGCGCGGTTACGGGCGCGGGTGATCGGGTCGGTCCGCATCCGCATCTCGGTCGCGCGGGCGAGGTTGGCGCGCACCCCCGCCATCCGCCGCGCGCCGAGCGCCTCGACGCGCGCCTGCTCGGCGGCGCCGAACACGGCGCGGGCGATCTCGTCGGCGGGGGCGTGGCGGGCGTGGAGGACGGCGTCATGGTGCCTCAGCTTGAGCGCCGCCGAATCGGCGAAGCCCCGCGCCTCGGCGACCTCGCGCTCGGGCAATGTCCGCCCCGGCATCGGCACCTTGACCGACTTGCCCGCCACCGACGCCGTCTCGGCGGTGAAGCTGAGCTCGAGCTCCGGCTCCTTCGCGATCGCCCGCGACGCGCCGGTCAGCACGAGGCGGAAGGCTTCGAGGGGATTGTCGTTCTGAGGCATCTAAATCCTCCCCGGAACGGGGAGGGGGACCATGCGAAGCATGGTGGAGGGGTTGGCACGGAGGGAAAGCCCCTCCACCAGCCTGCGGCTGGTCCCCCTCCCCGGCACGGGGAGGATTTTCGTCACACCGCCCCCACCACGCTCTCGGGCAGATCCTTGCCGAACACGCGCTGGTAATATTCGGCGACCAGCGCCCGCTCGGCCTCGTCGCATTTGTTCAGGAAGGTCAGGCGGAAGGCGAAGCCGACATCGTCGAAGATGAGCGCGTTCTGCGCCCAGCTGATCACCGTGCGCGGGCTCATCACCGTCGATATGTCGCCGTTCATGAAGCCCTGGCGGGAGAGCTCGGCGACCTTGATCATGTCGTCGACCACCTTCTTGCCGCCTTCATGGTCATATTCGCCCGACTTGGCGAGGACGATCCGCGCCTCGGTCGCGGCGGGCAGGTAATTCAGGGTGACGACGATGTTCCAGCGGTCCATCTGGCCCTGGTTGATCTGCTGGGTGCCGTGATAGAGGCCGGTCGTGTCGCCCAGGCCGACCGTGTTGGTGGTCGAGAACAAACGGAAATAGGGGTGGGGGCGGATCACCCGGTTCTGGTCGAGCAGGGTCAATTTCCCTTCCGTCTCGAGCACGCGCTGGATGACGAACATCACGTCCGGGCGCCCCGCGTCATATTCGTCGAACACCAAAGCGGTCGGCGTCTGTAGCGCCCAGGGCAGCAGCCCTTCGCGGAACTCGGTGACCTGCTGGCCCTCGCGAAGCACGATCGCGTCGCGGCCGACCAGGTCGATTCGGCTGATATGGGCGTCGAGGTTGATGCGGATGGTCGGCCAGTTGAGCCGCGCGGCGACCTGCTCGATATGGGTCGACTTGCCGGTGCCGTGATAGCCCTGGACCATCACCCGCCTGTTCTTGGCGAAGCCGGCGCAGATCGCCAGCGTCGTGTCGGGATCGAACACATAGGCCGGATCGAGGTCGGGGACGCGCTCGTCGGCCTCGCTGAAGACCGGAATCTCCATGTCGCTGTCGATTCCGAACAGGTCGCGCACCCTGGCGATCTTGTCGGGCGCGTCCATCACCGGCGTGGTGCGGCTGGCGGGGTTGGCGTTGGGAAGGTTGGGCATTCTTCGTGTCTCTTTGTCGAGTCAGGCGAAAGCTGGTCGGGATTTGAGCTGCGTATAGGCGCGGATCACGGCCTGTAAACTTTTCTCGTGGCCGCGGTCGCCGCCATTATGGTCGGGATGGTAGCGGCGCAACAGCTCGGCGTAACGCTGCCGGAGCTGGCGCCGGTCGGCATCGGCCCCGAGCCCCAACATGCGCAGGGATTCGCGGTCCTGTCCACTGAGCTCGCGTCCGTCCCCGCGCGGGCCCGTCTCCGGCGCGCGGCTAAAGCGGGCGCCGATCGCGTCGAGCGGATCGACGAAATCGGCCCAGCGCGGCGGCGGCGAGCCGTTGGCGGAGAAGGCCCGGGTCCGCCGATCCCAGCCGCCATAAGGGGTCTGGGCGGCGTCGATCTCGTCGGGGCTCATGCCGGTGAAATAATTGTAGCCGAGGTTGAAGGCGCGGACATGGTCGAGGCACAGCCAGCGCCAGTCGCCCGGCCCGTCGAAGTCCGGGCGGCGGCCGTCGTCCGCCGGCGCTCGAAACTCGCCGGGCGCGGTGCAGCCGGGGTGCGAGCAATGTTGCTCCCGCCCCTCGAACCGGCCGTGGAACCGCGCCTGCCTTTTGCCCGAACTCGCCACCTTACTTCCCTGGGGACAGTTACCTAACTGTCCCATCTTCGGGGACAGTTAGGTAACTGTCCCCAGCCCTTCTATATAGAGGCCATGCCCGATCCTTGCACCGTCCCGGTCGCCGCCGAGATCGCCAAACGCCTGACGGAGGCGCTCGCTCCAACCCATCTCGCCGTCACCAACGACAGCGCCCGCCACCACGGCCACGCCGGCGACGACGGCAGCGGCGAGAGCCACTTCACGGTGGAGGTGGTGTCGGCCAGCTTCGAGGGCCTGAGCCGCCTCGCCCGCCAGCGCGCGGTCAACGCCGCCCTGGGCGACCTCATGCGCGACCGCATCCACGCTTTGGCGATCAAGGCCAAGGCGCCGGGGGAGTAGGACCACCGTCATTGCGAGGAGCGGAGCGAAGCGGCTATCCAGCTCTTCCGCACTGGATTGCTTCGCTTCGCTCGCAATGACGGGTAGGAAGCCGGGATGACCGACGATCCCTTTCTCCAAATTCTCCGCCCCGCCACCCACGATCTCGGCGGGTTCAAGCTCCGCCGCGCCCTGCCCCACCAGGGGCGCGCGGCGTCGGGGGAGGCCGGATGAGTTACGAGCTGTGGTACTGGCCGGGCGTGCCGGGGCGGGGCGAGTTCATCCGGCTGGCGCTCGAAGCCGGCGGGATCGGCTATCGCGACAGGTCATGCGAGGTGGGCGGCGAGGCGCTGATGAGGGACATGGCGGCCCGCCGTCCGCGCCCCTATGCGCCGCCTTATCTCGTCGCCGGCGATTTGTGCATCGCGCAGACCGCCAACATCCTCCTGTTCCTCGGCGACCGGCACAAGCTGGCGCCCGCGGACGAAGCGGGCCGCCGGCTCGCCCACCAGATCCAGCTCACCATCGCCGACCTCGCCGAGGAGGCGCACGACGTCCATCACCCGGTCGACGCCGGCGCTTATTATGAGGACCAGAAGGCCGAGGCGCTGCGCGCGGCCGAGGCGTTCCGCGAACGGCGCATGCCCAAATATCTCGGCTGGTTCGAGACGTTGCTGGACCAAAGCGGCGCCGGCTGGCTGACCGGAGCACGCTGGAGCTATGCCGATCTGTCGCTGTTCCAGCTGGTCGAAGGCCTCGGCTATGCCTATCCCCGTCGCATGGCCACGCTCGCCGCCGGCATTCCGCTCGTGCTGGCGCTGCGCGACAGGGTCCGCGCCTTGCCGGAGCTCGCGGCCTATTTCGCGAGCGGGCGGCGCCTCGGTTTCAGCGAGGAATGCCTCTTCCGCCACTATCCGGAGCTCGACGGCGCATGACCGAAGATCCCTTCCTCCAGACCCTCCGCCCGACCACCCACGATCTCGGCGGGTTCAAGGTCCACCGCACGCTGCCGCACAAGGAGCGGACCACGATCGGGCCGTTCATCTTCTTCGACCAGATGGGGCCGGCGCGCCTTCCGGCCGGCTCCGGCATCGACGTCCGCCCCCATCCGCACATCAACCTCGCCACCGTCACCTATCTGTTCGCCGGCGCGATCGACCATCGCGATTCGCTCGGCACGTTCGCCCGCATCGAGCCCGGCGCGGTCAATCTGATGACGGCGGGACGCGGCATCGTCCATAGCGAGCGCTCGCCCGCCGAGTTGCGCCCGGCCGGGCCCGAGCTCAGCGGCATCCAGACCTGGCTCGCTTTGCCCGCGGCGAAGGAGGAGATCGACCCCGCCTTCGAGCATGTCGCGCGGGACGCCTTGCCGGTGATGGACGGCGGGGGCGCGACCGCGCGGGTGGTGATGGGCGCATTGTGGGGCGCCGCTTCCCCGGTCACCTGCCACAGCGAGACCATCTATGCCGATATCGCCCTCCTGCCCGGCGGCTCCATGCCGGTCGACGCCGAGGCGGACGAGCGGGCGGTCTACCTCGCCGAGGGCGAAGCGAGCCTCGACGGCCTGGTTCTGGAGCCGCGGACCCTCTACGTGCTCCGCCCCGGCATCGCCGCCACCCTCCGCTCGGAACGCGGCGCCCACGTCATGCTGTGCGGCGGCGCGCCATTGGACGGGCCGCGCCACGTCTGGTGGAACTTCGTCTCCTCCCGCCGCGAGCGGCTCCGCCAGGCCAAGGAGGATTGGCGGGCCGGGAGGTTCAAGCTTCCGCCCGACGACCATGACGAGTTCATCCCGCTGCCGGACGTGCCGAAGACCGTGAGCTATCCGTGAGGAAACCAGGGACAGTATATAGTTTTCGTCGAGCAGGGCGACGACGCGGCCAGGAGGTTCGCGAAAACTATATACTGTCCCTGGTTTTCAGCGCCGCCCTATGGATCGAAAACTATATACTGTCCCTGGTTTCGAGGCCGCGATGACCGATCTCGACACCCAGCGCATCCCCCTCGCCACGGGCGTCACCCTCAACGTCTGCATGGGCGGCCCCGCGGGCGCCGAGCCGATCCTCTTCCTCCACGGTTTCCCCGAATCGCACCGCACCTGGCGCCACCAGCTCGCCGACCTCTCGCGCGACTTCCGCGTCGTCGCCCCCGACCAGCGCGGCTTCGCCGCTTCGGACAAGCCCGAGGGAGTGGAGAATTACGAGACCGACAAGATCGTCGCCGACGTCTTCGCGCTCGCCGACGCGCTCGGCCTGGATCGCTTCACCCTCGTCGGCCACGACTGGGGCGGGGCGGCCGCCTGGCTCGCAGCGCTCACCCATCCCCGCCGGGTCGCGCGCCTGGTGATCGTCAACGCGCCCCATCCCCTGATCTTCGCCAGGTCGCTGATCGAGGATGAGGCGCAGCGCGCCGCCTCGCAATATATACGCGCCTTCAGGAGCCCGCTGATGGAGGCCGGCATCGCCGCGATGGGCCTCGACACCTTCTTCGCCAAGACCTTCGGCAGCCACACCGATCTGTCGAAGATCCCGGACGAGGAAAAACGGAATTACCTCGACGACTGGTCGCGGCCGGGCGCGCTCACCGCCATGCTCAACTGGTACCGCGCGTCGAGGATGGAGGTCCCAGAGCCAGAGGAGGAGGCGGCGACGCCGCTCTGGGTCCGCGGTCCCTTCCCGCATCTGACCATGCCGACCCTGGTCGTCTGGGGCCTGCACGACAAGGCCTTGCTGCCGGTCCAGCTCGACGGCCTCGACGGGCTCGTCGACGATTTGCGAATCGTCACCTCGGCGACCGCCGGCCATTTCATCCCCTGGGAGGAGCCGGAGACGGTGACCGGCGCGATCCGCGACTTCATCGCGGAGACGGATCTTTCGGCCAGACCCGGCCCTGACGAAGCAGATAGTCGTTGAAGCGCCGGTGGCGGTCGGCCTCCTCCAGCAGCCGGCGGGCCAGCGCCGGATGCAACGCCGCTTGGTCGCGCCGCTGCAGCCAGTCGCCGCGCGCGTCGTAGAGGCGCGGGCGCCCGTCCTGGCCGTCGAGGACCGCGCTCCAGCCACCGGCCTCGGCAAGCAGCGAATCGCGGAAGCCGAACAGGATGCCGCGCTCAGGCGCGACCGCCAGCAGGCTGTGGCCGTGCCACGGATTGGCTTCGCGGAGGCCGATCAGGTCGGCGATGGTCGGCGCGACGTCGAGCAAAGTGACGATATTGTCGTGGCGCCCGACCGGCAGCCGGGGGTGCGGCCCGACGATCAGGAACGGGGTCCAGACCGATTCGCGATAGAGGCTGTAGGCGCCGGTGAGGCCGCCATGCTCGCCCAGATTATAGCCGTGATCGGAGTTGATGACGATCAGGGTATGGGCGAACCAAGGCTCGCCGCGCAGCGATTCGATCAGCTCGCGGACCACGTCGTCGGTGTAGCGGGCCGTGTTGAGAATGCGCTCCTGCACCGACCCCTCCCCGGCGACGTCGAGCGCCGGCTCGGGCGAGCGGAACGGGTGGTGGTTGCTCGCCGAGATGAGCGACGCGAGGAACGGCCCGCGCCGGCCCATCTCGCGGATCCGCGACGCGGCGTGGCGGAAGATCGGGCGGTCGCGCTGCCCCTCCTGCGGATAGCGCCACAGCTTGTCGTAGATGCGGTGGATCCACACGGTGCTGTTGTCCATGTCGATGTCGCCGGCGCTGAACATCTCGGCGTGATAGCCCTGCCGGCGGAGCGCATCGGACAGGCAGTAGAAGGCGGCGCGGGTCTGGCTGGTGATGAACCGGCGGGACGAGGGCGTGATCGAGCATTGCAGCGCGAACCGGCCGTTGATGCTGGGCGGGCCGAAGGTCAGGCCCCGGGTCCAGACCGCCGCGTCCGGACGCGCGGCGAGGCTGTCGAGATAGGGCGTCGGCGACGGCCGCCGGTCGGGGCGGAGATGGCCGGTATCGACGCCGCGAACCGATTCGAGCTGGATCATGATCACGTTCCAGCGCTCCCCCGAAGCGGGGGCGGACGTACGGGCCGGCACGCGGAGATAGGGATGCTCGCGGTCGGGGAAGCGCCAGCCCTTGTCGGTGCTGGCCGCGAGCCATTCGGCCTGCCAGGCGCGGGCGAGCGCGGCCGGATCGCCCGGGGGCGCGTCGTCCTCGTAGCTCAAGGTGAAATCGCGGATCGCGGCGAACGAAGCCGGCTCCAGCCGGGAGAGGCGGAACTTGGCGTGGGCGAGCGAGTAGCCGATCAGGCCGGTGGCGAGCGGCAGGACGAGGATGGCGATGGCCGGCTGGAGGCCGAAGCGCGGCGGCGGCCAGGCGCGGGTGCGCCGCCGCACCATCCGGATCGACCACCACAGATAGAGGCCCGGCGCGCCGACGCAGAGGAGCGGGGAGAGGAACGGCCCGCCCCGGTCGCCGCGCAGGACGTTGAGGAACAGGCTGTCCGCCAGCGTCGTCGGATCGGCGTAGACGTCGAGGAAATTGGGGCCGAGCCTCAGGCCGAGGAAGCGGTAGAGCTCGTGGTCGAACGCGGTGATCAGCAGGTTGAGCGCCATCAGGGCGATCAGCGCCCAGTGGCCGAGCCGCCATCGGCGCGACGCGAGCGGGCGCCGGTACAGGACCAGCCAGAGCAACAGGAAGGGAAGTGCGATCAGCCAAGTCGAGAGCAGCTCGTAAATGAGCGGGCGGATGATGAAGACCTTCCACGCCACCAGGAACGGCCCGCCATAGGGCGAGGGCCGGAGATAGAGGAAGAGCTGCAGGATCGCGCAGCCGAGCCAGGCGCCCACCGTCAGCCGCCACGCGATGGCGAAATGGTCGGCGCCTCGCTTTTCCCCCGCTTCTTCCTCCAAGCCCCGGCCTCCGCACGTCTTGGCGGACGCATAGCATGGCGGAGCGGGATGACCAGCCGGCGCCTGCGCCGCTCCGGGAGTTTAGGGCGGGGGCGTGCCCTGCGCCTGCTTGGCGCGGGAAGATTGGGGGCCGGCGGCGGTCGTTCGCTTTCTCGGCCGCGCGGAAGCCTTCTTCTTCCGAGGGTCGAGGAGCTTTTCATATTCCGCGGCGATCGTCGGCAATCCTTCCTGTCTGAAAGCGTCCATCAGCCGGCTTGCCCCGACATAGCCATAGGCCGTCAGGAAGCTTTCGAAGATTGCCCGGTCTTCATCCATCAGAGCCACCCAATAGGCCAAAGGGAAGCGCACATGCCGCAGTCCGATCAGCTCGACGTCGATCTGGCTCTGAATTCTTTCAAAGTGCCACAACAAGCGATCGAACGCATCCCTGACATAGGTTTCCGCTTCGGTGAAGAAAGGCGCCTCGATACGGAGAGCTCGCAGCACGTCCTTCTTTCTGAGCGGCCATTTTTGCGAGCCGCTCGGGAAATATCGACCGTCCCAATCGAGCATCAGCATCGCGTCGGCGGCCAGCGTGTCGGCTTCCATCTTCTCGAGGCTGGCCTGCGCGGCCCCGGCCTGGCGCCAGTGATATTCGCGCTCCGCCGCCGCATTGGCGGCCTTGCGTTCGGCAATCTCCTCCTTGCGTTGCAGCCGCGCCTTTTTCTGGCCGATGATGAAGCCCACGGCGCCGATCGCTGCCGTCATCACCGCCCCCGCCCAAGACAGGGTTTGGATGATCGTCATCCAGCTGACGTCGGCGTGCCCCGGCATGCGAACCTCCTGCGCCTGCGGGCTCGCTTCTGCCACAGCCGTCCGCCCCGCGTCCAATGTGCCGGGCAGATAGGCCTTCCTCCCCCTTGCCGCGCCTCCTATAGCCGCGCCCCATGGCCGCCGCCCCCGCCCGTTCCCGCTCGCGTTCCGCCGCCCGCCTCGCCGCGGTGCAGGCGCTTTACCAGCAGGAGATGGAGGGGACCCCGCTCACCGTCCTGCTCCACGAATTCCACCTTCACCGGCTCGGCGCGACCATCGAGGGGGTGGAATATGCCGAGGCCGAGGTCGATTTCTTCGACGATATCGTCGGCGGCGTCGGCGCCCGCGCCGAAGAGCTCGACGCCTTGATCGCGGGCAAGCTCGCCAGGAACTGGTCGCTCCCGCGCCTGGACCGGCCGATGCGGGCGATCCTGCGCGCCGGGGCCTACGAGCTTCTCGCCCGCATCGACGTCCCCACCGGCAGCGTCATCTCCGAATATGTCGACGTCGCCAACGCCTTCTACGACAAGCGCGAAGCCGCCTTCGTCAACGGCCTCCTCGACGCGGTGGCGAAAGAGGTGCGGGGGTAGGGAGTGACCGAAGCCGAGTTCATCGCCTCGCTGCGCGGGCTCGCCTCGCACCCCGCCGCGCGCGGCCTGGCGGACGACGCGGCGGTGCTCGAGGTCGGCGGCGCCACCCTCGTCCTCACCCACGACATGATCGTCGAGGGCGTCCATTTCCTGCCCGACGATCCGCCCGGCGACGTCGCCTGGAAGCTGCTCGCGGTGAACCTGTCCGATCTCGCCGCCAAGGGCGCCCGGCCGCTCGGCGCCCTGCTCGGCTACACGCTCGGAGAGGACGAGTGGGACAGGGCCTTTGCCGAAGGGCTGGGCACGGCCCTGGCGGCTTTCGGCCTGGCGCTGCTCGGCGGCGACACGGTATCGGCCCCGCTCCGTTCGCTCGGACTCACCGTGATCGGCCAGGCCGATGGGCCGGTCCCGTCCCGATCGGGCGCACGGCCGGGCGATCATCTCTGGGTGACCGGCTCGATCGGCGACGCCGGCGCGGGGCTGCGCGCGCTCAGGGGAGAGATCGCGCGGTCGGAGGCCCTGATCGAGCGCTACCGCAGCCCGCGGCCGCGGCTCGAGGCAGGGCAAAGGCTCGCGCCGATGGTCACGGCGATGATGGACGTCTCGGACGGCCTGCTGATCGACGCCGCCCGCCTCGGCGCGGCGAGCGACGCGGCGGTCGCGATCGACCTGCGCTTCGTGCCGCTCTCGGCCGCCTTCCTCGAAGCGCTCGGCGAGGAGCGCGAGGCGAGGCTGTTCGCCGCCACCGCGGGCGACGATTACGAATTGCTGTTCGCCGCCGCTCCGGGCCGGGCCGCGGACCTGCTCGCTTTGGCCGACGACCTCGGCCTCCCGATAAGCCGCGTCGGCGCGGTCGAATCGGGTTCCGGGTTGCGGCTGACCGACCGCGGCGAGGCCGTCGCGCTGCCCGACCGGCTCGGCTGGGAGCATGTTTGAGGACGTCGCGAGATCGCCCTTCACGATCGCTCCTGGCCGCGAACTGTCCAGAGTTGAATCCTTTTCGGATGGCCCGTAAAGGGCGCGGCACATCCGGGCGCGTCCGCCGCTGGGGCTTCTTCGCCCTGCCCGGTTCAAATTCACAGGGGAAGGAAGTTTCATGACCGTCGTGCTCATCGCCATTGGCTGCGGAGTGGCCGCCTTGCTTTACGGCATCGTCACCAGCCGCCAAGTGCTCGCCTCCCCGGCCGGCAATGAGCGCATGATCGCCGTCGCCGCCGCCATCCAGGAAGGCGCCAAGGCCTATCTGTTCCGGCAGTACAGCACGATCGCCATCGTCGGCGTCGTCGTGGCGGTGCTGGTCTGGGTGTTCCTCGACCGGATGGGAATGCCGATCTCGGCGGGCGGATTCGTGCTCGGCTCCCTGCTCTCCGGCGCGGCCGGCTTCATCGGCATGAACATCTCGGTCCGCGCCAACGTCCGCACCGCCGAGGCGGCGCGCACCAGCCTGCAGCGCGGCCTCACCGTCGCCTTCCGCGCCGGCGCGATCACCGGCATGCTGGTCGCCGGCCTGGCTTTGCTCGCCATCTCGGTCTTCTTCTACCTGCTCGTCGCCGTCAAAGGCTATGCGCCCAACGACCGGATCGTCGTCGAGGCGCTGGTCGCTCTGGCCTTCGGCGCGTCGCTGATCTCGATCTTCGCCCGCCTGGGCGGCGGCATCTTCACCAAGGCGGCCGACGTCGGCGCCGACCTGGTCGGCAAGGTCGAGGCCGGTATCCCCGAGGACGATCCCCGCAACCCGGCGGTCATCGCCGACAATGTGGGCGACAATGTCGGAGACTGCGCCGGCATGGCCGCCGATTTGTTCGAAACCTACGTCGTGACCGTCGGCGCAACGATGGTGCTGATCGCACTGCTGGTGCGCACGAGCGGCGAACAGATGCTCGCTTTGATGAGCCTCCCTTTGATCATCGGCGGGGTCTGCATCCTCACCTCGATCCTCGGCACCTACATGGTCCGCCTGGGGCGCAAGCAATCGATCATGGGCGCGCTCTACAAGGGCTTTTGGACAACGGCTCTGCTGTCCATCCCAGCCATCTTCTACGTCATGTGGCGCACGCTCGGCGACATGAACGCGGTCATCGGCGGCGCCCGCGAGGCGGCCGGGACCGACGTCGCCGCCGCGGTCGCGCGCACCGCCATCACCGACGGCTTCACCGGCATGGACCTGTTCTGGTGCTCGCTGGTCGGCCTCGCCGTCACCGGCCTGATCGTCTGGATCACCGAATATTATACCGGCACCAATTACCGCCCGGTCCGCTCGATCGCCAAGGCGTCGCAGACCGGCCACGGCACCAACGTCATCCAGGGCCTCGCCGTCAGCCTCGAATCGACGGCGATGCCGACCCTCGTCATCTGCGCCGGGATCATCGTCTCCTACCAGCTGGCCGGCCTGATCGGAATCGCCTTCGCCGCGACCGCGATGCTGGCGCTGGCCGGCATGGTGGTGGCGCTGGACGCTTACGGCCCGGTCACCGACAATGCCGGCGGCATCGCCGAAATGGCGGGGATGGAGGACGATGTCCGCGACCGTACCGACAAGCTCGACGCGGTCGGCAACACCACCAAGGCGGTCACCAAGGGCTATGCGATCGGCTCCGCCGCATTGGGCGCTTTGGTCCTGTTCGGCGCCTATACGACCGACCTCAAACATTATGCGGCGGAGCTCGGCATCGGCGCGGCCGGCATCGATTTCTCGCTCTCCAACCCCTATGTCGTCGTCGGCCTGCTGCTCGGCGCGCTGCTGCCCTATCTGTTCGGCGCGATGGGCATGACAGCGGTCGGCCGCGCGGCGGGCAATGTCGTGCTCGACGTGCGCGAGCAATTCGCTTCCAACCCCGGCATCATGGACGGCACATCGCGGCCCAATTACGCCCGCACCGTCGACATGGTCACCAAGGCCGCGATCAAGGAGATGATCGTGCCCTCGCTGCTGCCGGTGCTGGCGCCGATCGCGGTCTATTTCGTCATCGCCTGGATCGGCGGCCGCGAGCAGGGCTTTGCGGCTCTGGGCGCTTTGTTGCTCGGCGTGATCGTCTCGGGGCTTTTCGTGGCCATCTCGATGACCTCGGGCGGCGGCGCCTGGGACAATGCCAAGAAATATATCGAGGACGGCCATTACGGCGGCAAGGGCTCCGAGGCGCACAAGGCCGCCGTCACCGGCGATACGGTCGGCGATCCCTACAAGGATACGGCCGGGCCGGCGGTCAATCCGATGATCAAGATCACCAACATCGTCGCCCTCCTGCTCCTCGCCGCTTTGGCCGCGGGCGGCGGCGGCGCGGGCTGATCGCGCGCGGGGGGCCGTCTTGTGTTTCGGCCTTTTCAGGCTATGCTATTAGCCTGAAACGATATTTTACGCGGGATGCGGACATGAAGAAGATCGTCGCGGCGCTGCTCGTCGCTATTGCCCTGCCGGCCGTCGCCTACAGCCAGGGAGGCAGTGGTGCGGGCGCCGCCACGGCCGCGGCGCCCGTGGTGCCGCTGACCGTCTACAGCCAATTCCCCGACATCGAGGATCCGCGCATCTCACCGGGGGGCAAGGTGATCGCCGCGAAGGTCCGCTTCCAGGGACGCCAGGCGCTCGCCCTCCTCGCCGTGGGCACGGTGGGCCGCCCGGAAATCGTCGCCAAGGACGGCGATTTCGACGACGAGGGCGAATGGGTCATCCGCGGGTGGCGGTGGATCGACGACGACAATCTCATCATCACCCTGACCAGCCGTCAGAACTATTTCGGCCAATGGTTCGATGCGGGCCGCATCGTCGCCTATAACCGGACGAAGAAGAAGGCGACGCCGCTGGGCTGGCAAGGCTCGAAATTCTTCGCCAGCAATATTTTGTGGATGTCGCATGAAGGCCCTCCCGCCATCCTGCTGGAGCGCACTCCCGACAATGGCGACACCGAGCGGCTTTTCCGGCCGGAGGTCATCCGCGTCGATGTGCTGACCGGCCGGATCGAGACGGTCCAGCGGCAGAATCCGATCATCTCGAACTGGTATGCCGACGGCAACGGCGTGGTCCGGGTCGGCACCGGCTACAACAGCGACACCGGCAAGCTCACCGCGATCTACCGCCCCGACGGCCGCAACGTCTTCCGAACGATCATCGACGGCAAGAGGATGGACCGTTACGGCGACGCGCCGCTGCCGCAGATCTTCCTCCCTGAGCCGAACCGGGCGCTGACCACCAGCCGCAAGGACGGATATCGCGCCGTCTATGAGCTCGACCTCAACACGATGACCCTGGGCAACAGGGTTTTCGGCATCAACGGCTACGACATTGACGGCATGATCGACAATCTCGAAGGGAATGCGCTCGCCGCCGTCGCCACGACCGAGCAGCGCACCAAGCGTTATTATTTCGAACCGCGCCTGAAGGCGATACAGGGGCTGCTCGAGGAGACGTTCGGCGTCGGCAACGTGATGATAGAATCGGCGGACCGCGCCCACGAGACGGTCGTCGCCCGAGTCTCGACGCCCGGAGCGCCGGGCGCTTATTACATCTATGACACCCGCAGCGGCGGAGTGAGCCGGATCGGCTGGGTCAACGCCGCGATCAGGGACGCGGCGCTCAATCCCGCCTCCACCATCCGCTACAAGGCGAGCGACGGCAAGGAGGTCGAGGCGGTCCTCACCATGCCGCGCCACCGCGTCGGCGAGAAGAATCTGCCGCTGATCGTCCTTCCCCACGGCGGCCCCTGGTCCCGCGATTCGGCGGACTGGGAATATGTCCCCTGGGCGCAGCCGCTGGCGGAGCTCGGCTATGTCGTGGTCCAGCCCAACTTTCGCGGATCGAGCGGCTATGGCCGCGCCTGGGAGGCGGCGTCCGACAACAGCTGGGGCGAGCGGATGCAGGACGACCTCAACGACGCGGTGACCCATCTGGCCGCCCAGGGCATCGCCGATCCCCGCCGGGTCTGCGTGATGGGCTGGTCCTATGGCGGCTATGCTGCGAGCCGGGCCGCCCAGCGCGACGGCGGCAAGTTTCGCTGCGCGATCTCGGGGGCGGGGGTCCACGACCTGCCGGCCATGGTCCTCTACGACCGGGACTATCTGGGCGCTTACACCGCCAAGATCGCTTTGGGATCGGCAGGCAAGCTGGAGGAGATATCGCCGGGGCTGCATCCGAGGGACTATTCGTCGCCCATCCTGATCATTCACGGCGAGAAGGACAAGCGCGTCCCGGTCAGCCAGTCGCGCAACCTGGTCAATCGCCTGAAGTCGGCCGGCAAGGTCGAGGGCCGCGACTTCGTCTACGTCGAGCTGCCGCGGGAAACCCACAATCTGCTCCTCGAGCAGAGCCGCCTGCGCGTCCTCGAAGAGGTGAAGAGGTTCCTCGACGAGCATAATCCGGCCTGAGGCGTCGGCGCCCGCGCTTCCCTTTTTTTCGGCCAGCGGTTATGGCCGCGCGACCTTTCGGCACCCAGGGAATTGCATGGCGAAGGAAGAACTTCTCGAGATGCGGGGCACGGTCGTCGAGCTGCTGCCCAATGCGATGTTCCGCGTGAAGCTGGAGAATGATCACGAGATCCTCGGCCACACCGCGGGCAAGATGCGCAAGAACCGTATCCGCGTCCTCGTCGGCGACGAGGTGCTCGTCGAGCTCACCCCTTACGATCTGACCAAAGGTCGGATTACCTACCGTTTCAAGTGACGGTCCCGATCAGGCCGTCACCCTGAACTTGTTTCAGGGTCCATCTGGTCGCAACCCGGGGCGGATGGAGAATTGGATGCTGAAACAGGTTCAGCATGACGAAGAGCTCCGCACCATGCGGCTCGTCCTCGCCTCCGCCAGCCCCCGCCGGCTCGAGCTCCTCGCCAGGCTCGGCGTCACGCCCGACGCGGTGCGTCCGGCGGCGATCGACGAGCGTCCGCGCACCGGCGAGCTGCCCCCCGTCTACGCCTGCCGCATGGCCGCCGAGAAGGCGGCGGCCGCGGCGGAGGCGGGCAGCCTCGTCCTCGCCGCCGACACGGTGGTCGCGGTCGGACGGCGCATCCTGCCCAAGGCGGAAAGCGAGGCGGAGGCCCGCGCCGCCTTGGCGCTGCTTTCCGGGCGGCGTCACCGGGTCCATTCGGCGGTCGCCACGATCGGCCCCGACGACGCCCTGCGCCATCGCCTGTCGACCAGCATCGTCGCGTTCAAGCGGCTGAGCGAGGCCGAGATCGCCGCCTATGTCGCCAGCGGAGAATGGCGCGGCAAGGCGGGCGGCTACGCCATACAGGGGCGGGCCGAAGCCTTGATCCGCTCCATCTCGGGCAGCCATTCGGGCATCGTCGGCCTGCCCTTGTTCGAGACTCGCGCGCTGCTGCGCGCCGCCGGCTACCCGCTTGGCTGAGTGGCTCTACGAGGAAGGGATCGGCGAGAATCGCGCGATCCTGATCGAGGACGGCGCCATCGCCGAAGCCGCGATCGAGCTGCCGCAGGGGCCGCGCGCCGGCGCAGTCGTAGAGGGCGGCCTCACGCAGATCCTGATCCCCGGCCGGCGGGGCATCGTCGGCCTGGCGGACGGCGAGGCGCTGATCGAGCCTCTGCCGGCGCGGCTGACCGAGGGCCAGCCGCTCCGGGTCGAGATCGTCCGCGAGGCGATCCCGGAGCCGGGCCGGGCCAAGCTGGCCCGATGCCGCGCGAGCGAGGCGCCGCTCCGCCCGGGGCCCGCGCTCGCCGACCGGATCGGCCGCTTCACGGAGCATCGCGGCCCCGGCCCGGACCGGTTCGAGGAAGCGGGCTGGTCGGAGCTGCTGGAACAGGCGACGAGCGGCGAGATCGCATTTCCCGGCGGCGCGCTCAGGATGAGCCTCACGCCGGCCATGACCTTGTTCGACGTCGACGGCGCGCTTGCACCGGCCGCTTTGGCCGTGGCCGGAGCGGAGGCGGCCGGGCGCTCCATTCGCCGGCTCGGCATTGGCGGCTCGATCGGGATCGACCTGCCGACCGTGGCGGCCAAAGAGCAGAGGCAGGCGGCCGCGGCGGCGCTCGATGCCGCGCTTCCTCAGCCGTTCGAGCGGACGGCGGTGAACGGCTTCGGCTTCCTCCAGGTGGTGCGCCGGCGGGAGCGGGCCTCGCTGCCCGAGCTGCTCCAGGGCGATCCGGTGGGCGCGGCGGCGCGGGCGCTGCTGCGGCTCGCCGAGCGCTCCCCGGGCGCCGGCGAGCGGATTCTCCACGCCGCTCCGGCGGTGGCCGCGCGGATCGAGGAGCATGCCGAATGGCTGGAGGCGCTCTCCCGGCGGGTCGGCGCGCCGGTCGCCTTGCGGGCCGAGCCCGGCCTCGCCATATCGGCGGGCCATGTCCACGCCCGCTTCCCCTGACCGACGCCGCCGCAAGGGATGTCCGCTGTGCGGCAAGCCGGTCGCCGGCGGCTTCGGCCCGTTCTGCAGCCAGGGCTGCCGCGACCGCGACCTGTTGAACTGGCTCGGCGATTCCTACCGCGTGCCTGGCCCGCCGGCCGATGAGGCGAGCACCAATGACGGGCTGGACAGCGAGCCTTAGCCGCCCTTATAGGCCGCTGGCTTTCCGCGTCCGCGGCGATGCCCAGGTAGCTCAGTTGGTAGAGCACGTGACTGAAAATCACGGTGTCGGTGGTTCGATTCCGCCCCTGGGCACCATTTCTCCGCTTTACCCATCCCTCCTCCCACAGGCGTGAGGGGAGGGGAGCGGCGGCTCATTGTCCGTTCATCAACCGCGTCCGAAACGGAGCGGGCCCGCGCGCGCGGCCGGCTCGCGCGGCGCCGCCCGCGCCCCACAGGGAACGTTGGGCGGGGCTGTTCATCTGAGCCAAGACCATTACTAGCCCGCCAAAGCCAATTCGGAGTCCGCCCACGCCCACCGCCTTCATCAACGCCATCGGGACCGCCGTGCCGGGCCATGACGTGCACCGGGCCTTCATCGATTGGGCCGAGAGCCGCGTCGCGGAGCCGCGCGCGCGCGCCCTGTTCAGGCGCATGGCCGAACGGTCGGGGATCGAGCATCGCTGGTCGGTGCTGCCGCCCACGCCGGGCGGCGGCTCGCCGATCGAGCCCGGCGGCTTCTACCATGAGGGCCTGCCGACCACCGGCGCGCGGATGCATGTCTATGCCGAGACGGCGCCGCGGCTGGCGCTCGACGCGGTGGCGCGGCTGAACGCCGTCGCCGCGCTCGCCGGCATCACCCATCTGATCGTAGCGAGCTGCACCGGCTTCGTCGCCCCGGGCATCGACCAGATCATCGCCGCGGAGCTCGGCCTCGCCGGCGACGTCGAGCGCACCCTCGTCGGCTTCATGGGCTGCTATGCCGCGGTATCGGCGCTGCGCCTCGCTCGCCATGTCGTGCGCTCCGAGCCCGAGGCGCGGGTGCTGGTGGTGACGGTCGAGCTCTCCAGCCTCCACCTCCAGGACGAGACGGCGATCGAACCCTTGCTCGCCATGCTCCAGTTCGGCGACGGCGCGACGGCGGCCCTGGTCACCGCCGAGGCCGCGGGCTTCGCGATCGAGCGGCCGTTCGCGGCGACGCTTGCGGACTCGTCCGGCCTGATCCGCTGGACGATCGGCGACCAGGGCTTCGCCATGCAGCTCTCCGGGGAGGTGCCGGGCCGGATCGCCGAGGCGCTGCGCGACCCCGACGTGCGCCGCGCGATGCTCGGCGACGCCTCCACGGACGAGATCGATGCCTGGGCGGTCCATGCCGGCGGCCGCTCGGTGCTCGACGCGGTCGAGCACGGCCTCGATTTGCGGCAGGGCGCGCTTGCCGAATCGCGCCATGTGCTGGCGCGCTACGGCAACATGTCCTCCTCGACGCTTCCCTTCGTCCTCGCCGATCTGCTGGCCGCGCCGGAGCGCCGCCGCGGGGTCGCCCTCGCGTTCGGACCGGGGCTGGCGGCGGAAGGGTTCCATTTCGAGCGGGCGCCTTGAGGACGGCGGCATGAGATCGCTTGCCATCCGCTCCCGCGAGGAAGAGCAGATGGACGATCCGGCGCTCGAACCGGACGAATATGGCGCGATCCTCGATGATCTCGGGCGGGTCAACCGCTGGACCTTCGCCGCCCGCCCGACCCTCTCCTTCCTTCGGCGCGGCGCCGGGGGGATGGGGCGCTTCCGCCTGCTCGATGTCGGCTTCGGCCAGGGCGACATGCTGCGCGTCGTCGCGCGCTGGGCGCGCAGGCGCGGCATCGCGGCCGACCTTGTCGGCGTCGACCTCAACCCCAAGAGCGTCGCGGCGGCCCAGGCGGCGACTCCGCCCGATCTGGCGATCGACTACCGGACCGGCGACTATCGCGGCCAGGGCAATTTCGATTTCGTCATCAGCAGCCTCGTTGCCCACCACATGACCGACGATCAGCTGCGCGGCTTCCTGCGCTTCATGGAGGCGGAGGCGCGCCGCGGCTGGCTGGTCAACGACCTCCACCGGCATCGCTTCTCCTATGGCGGCTTCCCGATCCTCGCCCGCCTGCTCGGCGTGCACCGGGTGGTACGCGAGGACGGGCAGCTCTCCATCGCCCGCGCGTTCCGGCCGGCCGAATGGCGCGCGATCCTGGCGGACGCCGGCATTCCCGACGATGCGGTGCGGATCGTCCGTTACTTCCCGTTCCGGTTGTGCGTCGAGCGGCTGCGCTGATCGTCGGCGGCGGGCCGGCCGGCTCGGCCGCGGCGATCGCCCTCGCCCGCGCCGGCATAGAGGCCGAATTGATCGAGCGAAGCGCGGCGCCCCACGACGTGGTCTGCGGCGGCTTCCTCGGCTGGGACGCACTGGCGGCGCTGGGGGCGCTCGGGCTCGACCCTTCGGCCCTCGGCGCGCGCCCGATCGCCCGCATGCGGCTGGTCGCGGCCGGGGGCGAGGTCGAGGCTCCCCTGCCGCGGCCGGCGGCGGGCCTGTCCCGCCGGACCCTCGACGCCGCCTTGCTCGACGCCGCCGGCCAGGCCGGCGCCTCGGTCCGCCGCGGCCGCGCCGCCAAGGCCGCCGATCCCGCCCGCCGCATGGTCCGGCTGGACGACGGCGAAGAGATAGAAGCGGATTCGCTGTTCCTCGCCACCGGCAAATATGAGCTGCGCGGACTCGCGCGGCCGCGCGACACGAGCGGCGACCCGGTCGGCCTGCGCACCGCGCTCGCTCCGTCGCCCCGCCTGACGCAGGCGCTGGAGGGCGTGATCGAGCTTCATTTGTTCGACGGCGGCTATGCCGGCCTGCTGCTGCAGGAGGACGGTGCCGCCAATCTCTGCCTCTCCGCAGCGCGCGTCCGGCTCAAGCAAGCGGGCGGCGTGGAAGGGCTGATCGCGGAGCTGGCGGCGGAGCTGCCGGGCCTGCGGCAACGGCTCGACCAGGGGGAGCCGGCAGGGTGGAGCGCCGTCGCCGGCGTGCCCTATGGCTGGCGCGCGCGCACCACCGATCCGGGCGTCTTCAGGCTCGGCGACCAAAGCGCGGTGATCGCCTCGCTCGCCGGCGACGGCATCGCCATCGCGCTGGCCAGCGGCATCGCCGCCGCGGCCGAGCGCGCCCGGGGCGGCGCCGCCGAAGCCTACCAGCGCCTTTTCTCGGGGAGAGCGAAGCGGCCGGTCGCGATCGCCGAGGGGCTGCGCTGGGCGGCCGAGCATCGCGCGCCGCGCGGGGCGCTGATGCGGCTGCTCCGCCTCGCGCCCCGCCTGCCGACCCTGGCCGCGCGTCTAACCCGCATCGGCGCCTGATCGCCCGACCAGCAGCTTCGGGTAGAAGCGCGCGACGAGCAGGATCAGGGTCGGCAGCAGCATCGTGTTCCACGTATCGCGGGCGCCTTCGGCGAGCTGGACGCCGCGGTCCGGCCAGACCTCGTAGCGATAGTCATAGACCTCGTTGGCGAAGATCGCGGCGAGAACGGCGAGCCAGGGCAGCGGGCTCCTGAGCGGTCGCCTGAGCAGCAAAGCGGCGAGGATCTGGAGCAGCACGCCGGCGTGGACATGGAGCGCGTCCATGTCGAGCCCGCTCGCCTGCTCCAGCCACTCCTTGAAAACATGCCAGTCCACCGGGCGGCCCTAGGGCATGGCGCCGGGAGATTGAACCCTTGTTCCCCGAAGGCCGGGTCCGGCTGAAAACCAGGGACAGGATATGGTTTTCGCGCGATGCGCCGCGTGCTTCCGCCGGTAATCCGGCCCGAAAACTATATACTGTCCCTGGTTTCAATATTGCTTGCGGTACCTCATGTTGACATTGTTGCCGCCGCCCGAGGAGCCGACCTGCGACAACAGGCTCAAGGCCTTCGAGAGCGCGATCTCGATCTGGGTGGCGGTGAAGCCGCGGGCGTCGGTGACGATCTCGATGTAGATCTTGTTGCTGACGTAGAAGCCGGCGGCGATCGCGGTGCCGCGGCCGGTCGTCTGGTCGGCGCCGAGGATCCGCAGCCGGTCGAGCCCCGTCGCCGAGCGCAGCTTGCCGAGCGGGTTGAGCCCGCCGCTGCCGCCCCGCAGCGAATTGAGCGAGGCGGCGAGCTGCACCGCCTGCAGCGCGGAAATCTGGGTTACCGAGCCGCCGAACAGGATGCGGGCGAGCAATTCGTCCTGCGGCAGGCTGGGCGAGGAGGTGAACGCGATCTGCGGGTTGTTGGCGGTGCCGCTGACGTTGATGTTGACGGTGACGTCCTCGATGTCGGCGCTGGCGACGATGTCGAGGCGCGGATTGGGCGGGCGGGCGCCGGTGAAGGTGATGCGGCCGCGGCCGAGATCGAAGCGGCGTCCGCTGAAGCTGTAGGTGCCGCGGATCAGCTCCGCCTGGCCGACGATCGACGGCGTGCGGGAGGTGCCCTGGATGCGAAGGTCGGTCGACCATTCGGATTCGAGGCCCATGCCGGCGATGAACATCTCATTGTCCGCCCTTACCCTCAGATCGAGCTTCCAGATGCTGGGCGTGCCCTCGGCTTCCGCCTGGGCGCCGGGCCGGGGCAGCGGCTCGCCCTTGCGGCGCACGCCGGCAAGCTCGATCACCTGGGCGGCGCCCTGCCGCACGATCTGGTAGCGGACCTCCGGCATCTGCAAGTCGCCGGCGATCAGCGCGCCGTTCGCGCGGCTGTTGGTGATGTCGAGATTGCCGGTCACGGTCGCGCCGATCGCGTCGCTCCGCGCCAGCTGCGCATTGGCGAGGACGAGGTGGATGTCCATCGGATAGCCGGCGGCCGAGGCGAAGCCGATCGATCCCCGACCGGCGATGGTGCCGCGTCCGGCCTGGCCCGACAGCCGCTCGATCTCGAGCCGCGAGCTGGTGAAGCGGCCCTGGACGGCGAGCTTGCTGATCCGCGTGCCGTAAGTCTCGTCGACGAAGGTGAGGTCGTTGGCGCGGATCACCCCGGTCAGCTGCGGATTGTCGACCCGGCCGCTGAAATCGGCGGCGACCCCGATCGGCCCGGAGAGATGCTGGCTGGCGAAGCCGCCCAGCGACCACAAGACTTCGGCCGGGCCGTTATAGCGTATGCCGCCGGCCAGCGGCGCGACCGCCAGGCGCTGCATCCAGGTGCCGCCCCCGCCGACCGGCTGCAGCCGCGCCTGCGCCCGCCCGATGGTGGCGCCGCCCTTGCGGATGATCGCGTTGAGCGCGCCGCCCTCGGGCCGCAGGGTCCCGGCCAGAGCGAGGTCGACCGGCTCGGAGCGGACCGCGATGCCGGTGCGGGTGAAGCCGGCGATCGCCAGGCGGGCGTCGGCGCGCGGGAAGGCGGCCGGGCCCGCCTGGGCGAAGTCGAGGCTGCCGGTCGCCTTGCCGCCGAGCCCGAGGCCGGGCGAGAAGGCGTTGAGGATGGAGAGATCGAAGTCGCGCATCCGCGCCTGGACGACGAGGCCGTCGCCGTAGCGTCCGGCGAGCAGGACATTGCCCTGCGGAAGCACGATCTGGGTGGGAGCGAGCACCCAGTCGCGGCCGACCTTGCCGATCTCGGCCGGGCGGGCGAGCCGGAACGCGATGCGGTTGACCTGGCCCTGCGCGGCGGCGCGGATATGGTCGGGCGTCAGCGCGGCGTTGAGGGCGACCCGGAACGGCACTCCGCTCGACCCTTCGGCGAAGAGCTGCGCGGCGCCGCGGCCGCCGCGATAGTCGATCTTCGCCCGCGCCCGGCTCAGCAGGAAGTTCTCGCTGCGCACCCCGGCCAGCTGGGCGTCGCCGACGATGTGCGGCGCGTCCGGATAGAGGATGATGGCGGCGGCGATCAGGCCGCGCCGGATCAGGACCGGCTTGTCGCCCGGGATCTGCGCGCCGTTCGCCTCAGCGGCGATGTCCGCGCGCTGGTAGCGCCCGGCGGCGGCGAGCCGGACGGTGCCGCTGAGCCCCTGGCCGGTCATGGCGAGCGTGCCGATGAACGGCCCCGCCGGCGACCGCACCACCCGCCCGGCGAAGGTCATGCCGGCGAAGACCAGCTTGCGGATGTCGATGGTGAGCGGCCCCCGCCCCGACAGGATCGTCACGTCGGCGGCGAACGGGCCGTAGCGGGACTGGCCGGTGGCGTTGATCGCATAGCCGTTCGCGGTCGCGCGGATGCTGGCGCGGACGTCGCGCAGGCCGATGCCGAAGCCGGGGCTGGCGGCGAGCAGCTGGACCTGCGGGTGCGTCGCCGTGCCGGTGACGATCACCGCCAGCGGCCCATAGGCCGTCGACACGCCGGCCAGGCGGAAGGCGATCCGGCCGTCGGGATGATAAGTGCCGCTTCCCGAATTTATCCTGAGCTGCGGCGCCTTGAGGTGGATGTCGGTGAGCGAGATCGTGCCGGCCGGATTCATCGCGACCGAGGCGGAAACGATTGCGCTGCCGCCGAGGAAGTCGCGGGCGGACGCATTGTCGATCCGCCGCGTGCGCGCCGCGATCCTGCCCTTGAGGCCGAACCCGCCGGGGGCGCTCACGACATCGATGTGGGTGTCGAGGTCGACGATGCCGATCCCCTCCACCTCATAGCCGTTGACCCGGCCCTGGAGGCCGGCGCGATACTGGCCGCGCTGGAGGTCGGCGACGATGATTGCGGTGCCGACAACCTTGTCGGAGCGGATCCTGAGATCGTCGGAGAGGATCTTGGCGCCGCTGAAATTGAGCGTGCCGTCGAGCGCGACGTTGGTCAGCAGCCCGCCCGCCGCGGCGTTGAGGCCGGTGATTCGGCGCGCGCGGGCGCTGACCGGGATGGTGATCCGGTCGGCGGCGACCTTGGCGCGGCCCCGCGCGCTGAGCCCCTCGACGATCGTGCCGTTGAAGCCGAGCGCGCCGGCCTGGAGGTCGTAGGCGACGAACGGCGTGCCGAAGGCGCCGTTGAGCACCATCGCGAGCTTGAGGTCGCGCGCGGACAGGTTGGGCGCGACGGCGGCGGGCCGGGAGAGCCGCGCCGCCAGCTTGAGATTCTCGAACCGGCTCCGGCCGAGGTCGATCATGCCCTCCGCCGCCACCGCCATCGCCGCGCTGTTCAGCCTCAGCCGCGTGTCCGCCCGCCGATTGGCAAGCTTCGTCACCAGGTTGAGCTGGACGAGCGGCGACAGCAGGCGCCGGACCGGCCCCTCGGCCATCATCAGCCCGGGCTGGATCGGGCCGTCGAGGCTGATCGTGCCGTCGCGGGCGCCGAGGGCGAGGTTGGCGAAGGCCTTGCCGCCGAGCACCGCGCGCGCCCGGCCATGCCAGTCGGCCCAGCTGCCCTTGCCGTTCACGTCGGCGGAGAGCGGCTGGTCGAGCCCGGCCAGCTTGGCGACGAAGCCGTTGGCGGGCGCTTCGAGCCTCAAACCCATGTCGAGCCGGTTGGCCTCCGGAACGGCATCCAGCCGAAGCACCAGCTTGTCGCCGCCGGGCAGCCCCGGAGCGGCGATGGCGCCGGTGTCCAGAGCCAGCTGCGCCCGGCCGTCGGCGATCTTGGCGCTGCCCTTCAGGGTGAGGAGGTGGCGGTATCCGGTCACCGCCGGGTCGACCATGATGCGGTCGACCTGGAGGCGGCCGATGTCGATGTCGATGTTGGGCAGCAGCGGCGCATTGGGATCGCCGGCGCGCAGCTCTGGAAGCCGCATCAGCCGCGCGCGCGGTATCTCCAGGCCCTTGATGTCGATATGGTTGCGCAGATAGGCGAAGGGCCGCCAGTCCATCTTCGCCTCGGGAGCGACGAAGAACAGGCCCTTGGGATCGCTCAGCCTGAGATCGCGCAGGGTGAGCTCGCCGAACACCGAGCCTTCGATGCGGCCGACCTGGATGTCGAGCCCCGAGGCCGTTTCGAGGGCGTTGATCTGGCGAACGACGTAGCGGCGGCCGAGGTCGGTGTTCAGCCAGGCGAAGACGCCGAGCAGCAGCACCAGGATGGCGAGCAGGACGAACCCCGAATATTTCGCGGCGGCGCGGGCGCGGCGGCGGCCGAGCGGCACCTCGAGCATGTCCTGGATGGCTTCGGTAGCCATCAGAAGGCCTGCCCGATCGAGACGTAGATGGCGAAGCGCGCTTCGCCCTTGCGGCGGCCGAGCGGCGTCGCGACGTCGACCCTGAGCGGGCCGAAATTGGTGTAGACCCGGCCGCCTATGCCGGCGCCGAGGCGCAGCCCGGAGAGGGTCGGGAAGCGGCTGTCATAGACCTGGCCGGCATCGACGAACGGAACGATGCCGTAATTGCCGAAGCGGTAGCGCGCCTCGAGCGCGAACTCGATCAGGCTGCGCCCGCCGGTCGGCCTCCCGTTCGCGTCCTTCGGCCCCAGCCCCTGATAGCCGAAGCCGCGCACCGAGCCGCCGCCGCCGGCATAGAGCCGCCGCGACGGCGCCAGTTCGGCCAGCGTGGCGCCGTAGATCGAGCCGACCCGCGTGCGGCCGGCGATGACGATATTGTCGCTGACCGGATAATAGACGCTGCCCTCGACGATGTTGCGGATATAGGGCTGGGTCGGCTCGCGCAGCGACACTTCGGGGTTGGTCCGGCCGAGCAGGCGGAAGCCCTTGGTCGGATCGAGCAGGCTGTTCGAGGCGTCGTAGCCGAGCTGGGCGGTGAGCCCGGCGAGGAAGAAGGCGTCCTTGATCGAGAGCGGCGGGAAGCGAGTCTCGTTCTCGTTGGTGGCGATCAGCTCGGCGCCATAGGCCCAGGTCCATTTCTTCTGCCAGATCGGCGTCGATTCGCGCGAAATGAGGCCGTGGATGCGGGCGGTATAGCCCTTGAAGGCGGGGAAATCCCGTCGCCCCGCCTCGGCCTGGATGAAGACCGTGCGGTCGCGCTTGCCGGCGTTCATCCGGCGGAACGAGACCCGCAGCGACTGCTCCTGGGTGCCGGCGATTCCGGCGACGGTCAGCGAGCCTTCCGGCGGGAAGAGGTTGCGATGCTCCCACGAGGCCTCGAGCCGCAGGCCTTCGCCGGTGCTGTAGCCGGCGGTGGCCGCCAGCGCGCGAGCCGGGCCCTTCTCCTGGCGAACGAGGATGTTGACATATTCGGCGCCGTCCTCGGCGAACTGGCCGGTGCGCACCGGTTCGGCCGAGACGGTGCGGAACAGGCTGGTCGCGATCATCGCCTCGCGCAAATCGTCGACCTTGCGGCTGTCGTACAGCTCGCCGCGCGTGAAGCGCGACAGCACGCCGACATGATGCGCGTCGAAGGCGAGCTTGCCCTCGGTGGTGAAGCCGCCGAAGCGCGACCGCGGGCCGGGCTCCACCGGCAGGGTGTAGTCGCCGACATGGGTCGCCGGATCGAGCAATATGTCGCGCAGGCCGACCTCGGCGAACGGATAGCCCTGCTGCGGCAGCCGCAGCCGGACGTTCGCCTCGGCCCCCTCGACCTCCGCCGCGACGATCGGCTTGCCGCTGGTCAGCGGCAGCGCCTCGCGGGCAAGATCGGGCGGCACGGTGGCGGGCCCGGCGACCGAGATCGCGCCGAGATTGTAGCGCGCGCCGGGCACGGCGGTGATCGTCACCCGCATCCGGCCCGGCTGGTCGGGCAGCTGCTCGACCGAGGAGATGGCGGTGCCGTCATAATAGCCTTCGGAGCGAAGGATGCGGACGGCGAGCAATTCGTCCTCTTTCGCCCGCGCCGCGATCATCGCGCCGTTGGTCGCCTCGCCGTCGGCATCCTCGAGCGCCGAGAGGCCGCGGAAGCGCCCCTCCAGCCCGACCGCGTCCAGCCCCTCGACGACCAGGGAGTAACGTATCCGGGGCGCGGGCGCGGTCTCGCCCGCGCCTTCGGCCGGGGGCGGAGTCTCGACGTCGAAATTGGCGATCGGCGCCAGCGGCTCGGCCAGCGCGGGGTCGTCGGGGGGCGCAATGGGCGGCGTCAGCGACCCGTCCGGCGCGACGGCGGGCGGCTCGCCGGGAAGGTTGAACGTCTCGATCGGCTCGAGCGGGCGGTTCATTTCGGGATCGACCGGCGGCAGCTCCTTCTCGAACTGGCTGTCGGAGACGATCGGCTCGTCGGACCCGGGCGGCGGGGCGGGATTGTCCTGGGCATGGGCGACCGTCGCCAGCGCCAGCGCCCCGCAGGCGACCGTCGCCAAGAAGATGCCGCTTTGCCTCAAATCCTTCGCCGCTCCCGCCGGAAAGCGCCCTTTATCCTCGAAATCCGTTCGATTGGAAGGCCTTGGCTGAAGCGTCGCCCGAAATCCCGCGATCGGTGCGGATCGGCAACAACATGGGTTGCTCAATTGGGCCTCAGGACCGGCGCGGCGCCGTCGCCGATGATCGCGAAGCCCGCCCAATAATAAGGATGCGAGGTGGCGGGCTGAGCCATCAGCACGGCCTCGGCATTGCGCAGGGCGGTCGCCATCGCCGTCCCCGGCGGGGCCGCGAACAGGCCGGAGATCAGCCTTTTGGTCGCGTCATAATCGTCCGGCACCGGCCAGTGGCTGGCGATCACCGAGCGGCCGCCGGCGCCGACGAACGCCCGCACCAGCCCGTCGAGCGCGAAATCGCCGCCGGTGGCGATGCCGGCCTCGCGGGTCGCGGCGAGGCTCGCCTTGCCGGCGGTGTCGCAGGCGGAAAGGATGACGAGGTCGGCGTCGATCCTCAGATCGTAAATCTCGCCGAAGGTGAGCAGGCCGTCCGAATCGGCGCCGCCGAACGAGGTCATCAAAGCCGGGCGGGCGGGGCATTCGGGCCGCGGCGCGGTCACCAGCCCATGCGTCGCGAAATGGAGGATGCGGTATCGGCCGAGGTCGCCGCGCGCCTTGATCGCGCTGTCGCTGAAGGCGGCGCCGGTGACGATCTCGGCCCCCGCCCCGCCCTCGCGCCTGATCGTCTCGCCGGCGATAGTGAGCTCCTCGGACGAGATCGGCTTCGCCCATTCGCTGAGCGGCCAGGCGCAGCTCGCACTCTCGCCGAGCAGGGTCGCGAGCGCGCTTTCGACCGCCGCCACGCCTGTCGGAGGCCGGTTCTCGCCGAAGCCCAGATAGGCCTTGGCGGCACGCGAGGGGGCGACCTGGCGGACGTCGCGGAACGAGCGCGCGGAAACGGCGGTGCTGACGTCGCGGCCGCGCCCGAGCCACTGGATCGCGGTGAAGTCGAAGCCTTCGTCGTCGGGCCGGGCCGCTTTGGCGAGATAGAAGTCCACCCCCGAACGCTCGGTCACCAGCAGGTTGGGCGGCAGCCGCAGCATCGCCCCGTCGGGCTCGAAGATGAGATGACGGACGGCCGCGAGCTCGCCCGCCACCGGCTCGAACAGCTGCCCGAAAAGCTTGTAGGAAAGCGCGACGTCGAACGGGTAGGTGAGGACGTGGCCGCCTTCGACGATCGAGATGGTGGCGCGCAGCGCGTCGACCTCGCGCTCCAGCTCCGCGGGGCGGACGCCGAGGCGGAAGGCGCGCGCGCCGGCCGGCGTGGCGAAGACCGCATAGCCCTCGTCGCCGATCATCACCATCTTGTAATAGGCCTCGCCCGGGCGAAGCACCTGCTGCAGCTCGGCAAGCTTCATCGCGCCGCCGGAGAGGACCCGGTAGCGCGGATATTCGCCAAGCTTCGACTGGGTGGCGACCTGGTCCGTCTCCGTCCGGGCGAGCTCCGCCCGCAGCGCCTCCAGGCGGGCGGTGTCGCCCGCTACCGGCGCGGGAAGCGCCGCCAGCCGGGCGATCTCGACTCGCGTGCGCTCGATGTCCCGGCCGAGATTCACCGACTGGCGGAACAGGCGCGAGGCTTCGTCGCTGCCGCCGCTCAGCTCGCGGGCGAGCACCGCCTGGGTCTGCGCGACGCCGGGCCGGAGCAGGACCTGGCTCGCCTCGAACAGGTCCGCGACCGCCTCCGGCCGCGCCGCATCCCGGGCGAGCAGGGCGAAATAGGGTCCGAGCGCCAGCCTCAGCGCCGGCGAGGCGTCGCCGCGCGCGGCGCTGGCCGCCACGATCTGCCGGAACAGGGCCAGAGCGGGCCCGGTCCGCCCCGTCCTTGCATAAAAACCGGCGAGCCGCGCCTGGGCGCCGAGCAAAGCGGAAGAGCCGGGATAGGCGGCCTCGAGCAAAGCCACCGCCGCCAAATGCTGCCGCCCGGCCTCGGCCGCGTCGCCGCGCGCCTCCGCCAGATAGCCAAGCTCGCCATAGACCTGCGCCCGCAGCCACAGGATCGACGTCACCCGCCCTTCGCGCACGGCGGCGAGCTGGGCGAGGGCGGTATTGAGCGCCGCGCCGGCCTCGTCGCCACGGCCGCCGAGCCGCAGGATCGTACCGCGCAGGAAGAGGGCCTGGCCGTCGAGGATTTGCGCCCGCTCGCGGGGCAGGAGGGCGGAGGCGGCCGCCCTCAGGCCGCGCGCGGCCGGCGGCTCCGCGTTGAGCAGCGCCGCGGTCGGCGCGTCGATCGCCTGGCTGTCCAAAGGCCGGCCCGCGGCCTCGGCGCCCGGCGGCAGCGGCTTGTCGAGCTCGGCGAGCGCCTCGACCGGCAAATCCAGGTTCATCAGGTGGATGGCGCGGTAGTTGCGCAGCATCCTGGTCAGCACCGGATCGGTGCCGGCCAGGGCCTCGGCCCGGCGGAAGAGTATGCCGGCCTGGTCGAACGCGCCGAGATTGGATTGCTGCAGCGCCTGGTTGATCAGGGCTTCGCCGCGGCTGGCGCCGCCGCGGTCCTCGCCGATCAGGCTGGCGAAGAATTCGGCCGATTCGGCGAAGCTGCCGCTGTTGTTGCGCCGATAGGCCTCCGCCAGCGCCCGCGACGGATCGAGGCTGCCGGCCTGCGCGCGGGCGAAGGCGGCCGGATCGCCGGCGCCGGTGGTCGCGACCGACACCTCGCCCTCGACCGGCCTGTCGGCGATCAGGGTGCGCAGCCCCAGCCGCAGCGCGCTGTCATAGCCGGCCAGCCCTTCGGCGACGTAGAGCCTGTTGCCGGCGCGCCGCATGTAGACGCGGAAGCCGATACCGGCGCCCTTGAGGGTGCAGCTCGCGGTGTCGACCGGGCCGAACCCGTCGATCGTCGCGCGCGAGACGGGCCCGCATTCCGCCTTGCCGGCGCGCAAGGCGGCGAGACGAGGCGCCGGGTCGCCGCCGCGGATCGCCAGCACGTAGAGCCGCCCGACCGGCACCGCCGCGTCGCGGCAGACGATCGCATAAGCGCGGTCGAACATGTCGTTGAGGGCCGGATCGCGGTTGGCGCTTTCGGCGGTGCACAGGATTCCGGCTCCCGAGCCGATTCGGAAGCTGTCCTGCAGGCTGATCCGCTGCGCCGCGGCGGGTGCGGCGGCGAGGAGGGCGAGGAGGACGAGGCTAGCGCGGAGGCGCATCGTCATCGTCCTTGCCGCCATCGCCCGTCCACAGGCTGCCCTCGCCGCCGCTCGCCACCGGCTCCTCGATCAAGGGCGCGGCGTTGAGCGAATCGGCGTCGATCGGATCGGAGGACGACGCCGCTTTGTCGAGGTCCGGCAGCAGCGGCCCGAGCACGATCGCGAACCCCGACAGCGAAGGGGGTATCGCGACATTCTGCCCCGCCGGCGGCGGAGGCGGCGGTGGAGGTGGCGGCGGCGGGGGCGGCGGCGGGGGCGGCGGCGGCGGCGGCGGCGGCGGAGGTGGTGGCGGCGGGGGCGCGGGGCAAACGCCGGTGTTGATGATGCACAGATTATATTCGGAATCGGCGGTGAAGGTGCCCTTGGTCTTGTCGAAGTTGATGGTGGCAAAGAAGGCGTCGCCGGTGACGAAGGTGCCGTCCGGGTTGCGCCGGCGGCCGAAGCCGACGACGGTCGCGACCTTGGCCTGCTGCGGGGCGATGGTGAGCCCGCCCGCGCCCACCGTCACGCCGGCGAGGGCGGCCGCGGTGCCGGTGTTCTGGATGAACAAGGTGGCGCCGGCGGGTCCGCCGACCTTGAAGGTCATGCCGCCCGCCTGGAGATAGCCCGCGGCATTCACCGCCCCGCCATTGGCGAGCAAGGCGGCGTTGCGGCCGGCGAAATTGGGGTCGGCGGCGAGCTGGGCCGCCAGCGCCGCCTGGGCGACGGCGATGTTGGCGGATTCGATGGTGAGCGTGCCGCCCGGATTCCCGCTTGTGTCGAGGACGGAGACGGCCCCGCCCGGCGTGATCACCTCGAGCCGTTCGGCGGCGCGCAGGGTCAGCGCGTCGGACGGATCGGCGTCGAGCAGCCGCACCGATCCGGCCACCCGCATCGTGCCGTCGGTGTCGAGCTTGAAGGCGAAGGGGTTGGCGCCCGCCGCGCCGGACAGGGTGACGTCGCCCACCAGCACGTCGGGCGGGCGGTTGGCGGCGATCCCGGCCTTGGGGGCGAAGATCGCGATCGTATCCGCGCGCAGCCGCGAGAGCTCCGCCGCATCGAGGGTGTAGCCGAGCCCCGCGGCGGCACCGCCGACCACCGTCGGCTGGTTCGGCAGCAGCACGGTGAGCGAGAGGCTGGTCGTCGCCGCACTGCCGAAGCCGGCGCCGGCCGGTATGTCGATATCGTGGGAGGTGAGGTTCATGACCGGCGCCGCCACCGGCCCGCCGCCATGGATGATCGCGTCGGCGAGGGCGGTGAATTGCGCGTTCATCCTGATGTTGGCGAAATTGCCGTCCCCCCCCGCATCCGCCTGCATGACGTCGCCGGTGATGCCGGCGCCGGCGCCGTTGGCCTTGACCGATCCGCCGGTCGCATTGCCCGCCGTCGGTCCGGCGCCGCCAACGCCCCGCGCGCTGAGCAGGGAATCCCTGGCCTGGAGGATGCTTGCCGCGCCCTGCATCTGCATCTCGGCGGTGCCGCCCGTGCCTTTGCCGCCATTGAGGCCGGCGCCGGTCGCCGCGCCGCCGGTACCCAGGGAGGTGAGCCGGACCGCGTCGAGCTGGACATTGCCGTCGTTGACCAGGATCCGGGACATCCCGCCGATCCCGTCGGCGCCCGAAGTGTCGGCCGGCGCCTTGCCGGTGCCGCCGAGGCCGGAGCTGTCGAGGACGGCAAGGCCGATGACCTTGATCTGCCCGCCGGCATCGGCCTGGATGCGGGCGAGGCCGCCGGTGCCCGCGCTGGGAGAGACGGCTCCCGCCATGACCGAGCCGCCCTGGCCGAGCGCGGCCAAAGAGAGGTTGCCGCCGACCGTGATCGAACTACCCGCGCCGGCCGCGCCGGCCGAAGCCGTGCCGCCCGTGCCGACGCCGGGAATGCCGTCGCCCACGCCCGCATTGATGCCGCCGAACCCACCGGCGGTGGCGTCGACCGAGCCGGTAACGCCGATCTTGCCGCCATTGCTTGCAATAAGCTGGGCGGTGCCGCCGAGCGAATCCCCGGGATCCTCGCCGATCAATTCCGACGCCTGGGCGTCCGCCTGGACGCGGGCGCTGCCGGCAATGTTGATCGTGCCGCCATCGGCGGAGACGCTGGCATTGCCCGCTATCGAATTGGTGCCGAGCGCCCCCATTCTGCTGGCGCTGACGAAGGCGTTGCCGGAAATGGTGACGGTGCCGCCGCCGCGGGCGAAAAGGCTCGCCTGCCCGCCATTGGCGCTGAACAGATCGAAAGCGGGCCCGAGTCCGGTCGTCGCCGCCGCGTTGCCGCCGACCAGCAACGTGCCGCCGTCCGAACCGATATTTGCGTCCGGCGCGAACAGGGTCACGTCCTGCTGGAAGTTGAGGGTGTCGCCGGCGAAGGCGGTGGCGACCGCGCTGGTGGTGGCGATGCCGGTCAAATCCGAGCTGACATTCGCCTGGCGGATGTCGATCTTCGCGACGACCGGCGTGGCCTGGGTCGCGAGGCTCGCTTTCTCGCTGACATTGTAGCCGGCGGAGAGGATGATCTCGCCATTCTCGACGGCCGGGATCACGGCCGGATCGTAGCCGGCATTGCCCCTCAGCAGCAGCGAGATGGCATTGTTTTTGGGGATCGCCACCATGTAGATGCGGTGGTTGTCGCCGGGGCCGCTGCTCGCCGGCCCGCCGGTCGTGCCCTGGTGGACCAATGTGTTCGGGCCGGTGTCGCTCCCCGTCTTTACCTGGATGTCGAACAGCCCGGCATTGATCGTAAGGGTGAGCGATTCCGCTGCCACGTAACCGGTCGAACCATTGACCCTGACCGTGCCGAGCTGATCGATATGCGGCGCCGCGACCGCGACATAGCTGCCTTCCGCGGTGGCGTTGATCTGGGCGCCGGCCTGGATGGTGATGAAGGATTTGGAATCGACCGCGCCGGTGAGCTGGTAGGAATTGGCGATGAAGAACTGGCCGGTGGCGAGATCGGCGACCGGGTCGATCGTGGTCAAGAGCAGGCTGCCTATGTCGAACACCGCCTTGTTGCCGATGATGATGCCGCCCGGGCTGTAGAAGGCGACCGTCCCGCCGCGCACCGTCCCCCCCAAAGTCTGCAGCCGGCTGACGAGATTGCCGTTGAGGGCGATCGGGCGGCTCTGATTGACCGGGATGATCCGGTTGAGGACGGCGAAATTGGGATTGTTGGGACCGTTCTGGAAGGTAGCGACATTGCCGGCCGGCAGGAAGTCGATCGTGCCGCTGCCCATCACGTCGTTGGGCTTCCAGTTGATGATCGCGCTTGCCGAATCGACCTGGATGGTCTCGGTGGTGGCGGTGGTCAGGGTGCGGGTGGCGGAGCCGGCGACGACCGATGCGCCCCCTTGGAACGCCTGCGCGCGGGCCCGCTCGACCGGCCCCATGAACGAAATCACGGTGCCGGTCGCGACGGCGAGGAGCAGCCTGGCGCGCCGGCGCGCGAGCCGGGATCGATTGTAAGGCAGAACCGTCATCGGAAGCTCCATGGCCATAAACGGGTGGTCAGCGAGACGAGCAGTCGGGGCGCGCCGCGCTCTGCCTGGAGTCCGGCGCGCTCGAGCGGCACGGCCACCGTCACGTCGAGCCGCGCCGCGTCGCCCAGGGCGGCGCGGACGCCCGCCCCGGCGGACGTCAGGCGCTGCCGCCCGGCGGGGGCGAGCAGGCGGTCCTCGTTCGAGACCCAGGCTGCGTCGAAAAAGAAATAGGGCTGGGCGGCGAGCGCCTTGGGCGATTTGGGGACGATGCTGCCGAAGCGGATCTCGCTCTGGAGACCGATGCCGCTGTCGCCGAGCAGGGTGCCCGCGTCATAGCCGCGGCCGACCGTGTAATTGCCCCCCGAATATTCCTCGAAGGTCAGCAAGGGCTGCCCCGAATATTGCGCCCGGACGCCGAGCGCGAAAGTGATCTTCGGCACCGGCCGGTACTCGCCATAGGCCTCGAAGCGGACCAGGGTGGCAGTCGGGTCGCCCTCCAGCCGGCTGGGCGGCACCGCGCCGGGTGCCGTGCACGAGGCGAGAGCGGGCCCGCATCCCTCGCTGGCGCCGAACATGCCGAGACCCTGGCGCGCCTCGATGCTTCCCTCAAGCCGCCAGCGCGGCTCGGCCGGGCTGTAGCCGCCGAGACGTTTGAGGCTGTCCCGGTCGGTTGCGTCGATCGCCAGCCGGGCGAAGGCGACACGCAGCTTGTCGCGGCTGAGCGGCAGGCCGTTGAACCGCACCCTTTGGTCGACCAGGTCGAAGCCGAGCGTTCCCCACACGCTCCTCGCCTGGGTACGCTGGAACGGATAGCGCGCCTCGGCGGTCGCCAGCAAGGTGCGCGCCGTCACGTCGACGCCGGGCTGATTGAGGTCGGGATTGGCCCAGGCATAAGTGAGCCGGCCGCCCAAGGTCAGGCCCTCGCCGCCGATTCTGAACTCGTGGCCGACCTGCACCGTCTGCTGCTCGTGGAGGTCGGCGGTGGCGAAGAAAGCGAGGCTGGTGCGGTCGCCGAGGCCGGTGAGGCCGTAGACCTGGCCGCGGACCAGCCCGCCCCAGCGGCCGAGCTCGCTGGAGCCGTAATCCTGGAGATTGACTTCCAGCTGGGCGGGAATCCGCTTGACGACGACCTCGCCGACCACTTCGCCGCGCGCGCCGCCCGCCGATTTGAGGGTGAGACGAAGATCATAGCCCGGAAGGTCGCCGGCGAGCAGCAGATAACGCTCCGCCTCGGCGCGATTGAACACTTCGGGGCCGACCAGATGCTCGAGATAGCGGGCGATGGCCCGCTCGGACCGGCCGGCGTCTCCCCGCACGCGGACCGCGACCAGCTTGGCCATCAGCACGTCGAAGCGGACGACGCCGCCGGCGATCCTCTGCTCGGGGATCTCGATGGCGGCGATATAGCCGGCGTCGCGCAGGATCGTCGCCGCGCGATCGCGAATGTCGCAGATCGCCGCCAGCTTCTGGCGAGTCCCGACATAAGGCTTCCAGGCCGGCGCGAGCGCTTCGGCCGGCAATCCGCGCAGATTGTCGAAGACGGCCTCGCTCAGGGTGAAATCCAGGCTGCCATAGGCCGGATCGGCCAGCGCGCAGGGCGCGTGCTCGATGCCGCCTTCGACGCTGAGCTGCGACGGCCGCCGCTCTTCCGGACGCGGCCGCACCCGCTCCACTTCCTCCCGCGTTGGCGGCCGCGGCGGTGCGGGCGCGACTGGGGGCGGGGCCTGGGCCTGCGCGGAAAAAGCCAGCCCCGCCCCGATCAGGGCGAAAGGGCCTGAGCCTGCTCCACGGATCCGGGCTCGGAGACCGGGATGGGCCGAACGAGAAGCGGATCGTCGCAAAATCGCCCTCCGCAGGTTCCGGCGCCCCGGACAGCCGGCCCGACGAGGCCGGAAACGCACGCCAAGTCATAACCCTATAGGCAAAGCCCGCAAGATATTAGCTTCGATTTCGAAGGACGGCTCCCAGGCGAGCCGGGAACCCCTTAATTCCTCGCCATTCGGGTGCCGTTGACGATCAGCTCTCCCCGGATCCGGGAGCCGTAAAGGTCGACCTTGCCGGTGATGGCGTTGCGCCCGACGAAGGTGCCGCGGGGATAGGCCGCCCTGGTCGAGCGCTGGCTGAGGATGCAGTCGGAATAGATGACGTCGACCGACCAGGGCAGGACCGAATCGTGGGTGAGCTGGAAGTTGCAGCGGCTGAACAGCACATTGGCGTTGCCCGGAAGATCGGCGATCGGACGGTCGCTATTCTCGCCGCCATAGATGCGGCCGGTGGGCGACAGCGCCGGATCGTCCCGGAAGCTGCAATCGAAGAACTGCGCCGCGCGGGCCGGTTGCCGGTCCCCGAACGGGTGAACGAGGGGCCCGACGAACAGGCAGGTATCGAACCGGAAGCGGGGCTTGTTCGGCCACGCGGCCCAGTTCGTCGTGCCGACGAACCGGCAGCGCTCGAACGTCACGCCTTCGCTGTCGCCGGTGTCGGCGACAAGCCCGGCGCCCATATTGTCGGAAAACTCGCACCCGGCGAATCCTATGTTGCGGATCTTCTTGCCGGCTTCGGCCTCGATATCGACCCCAGCCCCGGGCGGACTGAACAACGCCGTCTTGCCGCTATGGTTGAACCTGCAATCGCGGAACGCATAATCGCGCCCGCCGACGAGGCTGCAGCCCTGCCGCCCATTATGCTCGCACCTTACGTCCGCGATCAGGCTGGTCGCGCCGGCGCCGCGGCTGCCGTCGAAGCCGTCGATCATGATCCCGTCCAGCCCGTGATGGTGGCTGTGGACGCGCGCCAGGCGCTCGGAACCGCGATTGTTGACCAGCCCGATCCCGCTCGCCGGGACCTGCCATCCCACATCGCCATAGCGGCCGCCGATCGACAAGGCGGCGAGGCTGCCGTCCAGCTCGATATCCTCGATTTCGACCGGGCCGCTGCAATCCTTCGCCAGGATCATCCAGCGATAGGGCGTGGCCAGCTCCCCGGCCGCCATATTCGGCATGGGATGCTCGACCTTGACGCCGGTGACGCGGTTGAACGCGCCGTAGCGCAGGCCGCGGGCGCATTTGATCCGTGCGCCGTTGCCGCGAATGACGAGCGGCCTGGTGCAGCCGGCGAACTCCATGATCTTCGCCGGTTCGAAGGCGTAGAACGCGCCGGCCCCGAAGGCGCGCGTCTGCTGTCCGACGATATAGGTGGTGCGCCGCAGGACGATCTCGCCGCCGCCGCGCGCGTTGACCTGCGCCGCCATCGCCGCGAAGGCCGCGCTGTCGTTCGAGACTCCGTCGCCCTTCGCCCCGAACTGCTCCGGCGTCACCGCGCCGGCCGCCGCCACGGCGCAGCCCTCCCACAAAGGCATGGCGGCGCCGGCCGCGGCGCTTGCGAGAAATTGTCTCCGGCTCAAGGCCATCTTGCCCTCCTGAAGCGGCGGATGTGAACCGGTTCTGACCGCAGCCGCGGCCGACCGGGCGCGAGGCCGCGGTGTCCGGACGCAAGATCGCGCCGGATCCTGTCCGGCAGGTGAATCCGGATAGGCTTTTTCGCGCGACTTGATCTATAATGGGCGCCGCACCATCGCAAAGCGGAACCGGAAGGCGACCTGGCCGTATTTCGAAGCTTGCGTCGGCCTTCCCAGGAGAATCCGGACGATATCATGAGTTTTCTGCGGACATTGTCGCGAGGTCTGACGGGCGCCGACCGGGACGTTCCCGCCGGCAAAGCCGGCGCGCGCGCCTATGCGATCGGCGACATTCACGGCCGCCTCGACCTGCTCGACATGCTGCTGGAGCGCGTCGAGGCGGATATCGCCGCCCGCCGTTCGCGGAGGAATTTCATCGTCTTCCTCGGCGATCTGGTCGACCGCGGGCCGGATTCGGCGGGCGTCGTGGCACGGCTGCGCACCTATCGGCCGCCGTTCGCGACACCGATCTTCCTCGCCGGCAACCATGAGGAAGTGCTTTTGCGCATGCTGGCGGGAGAGAAGGGCATACTCGCCAGCTGGCTGAAGTTCGGCGGCGTCCAATGCGCCCAGAGCTATGGCCTCGACCCCGATGCGCTGCGCCTGCTCGACGAGGAGGCCGCGCTCCAGCTTCTCCGGGCGAAGGTCCCGCGCGCCCATGTCGAGTTCCTGGAGAGCTTCGCCGACACCTTCCGCTTCGGCGACTATCTGTTCGTCCATGCCGGCATCCGTCCCGGCATCGCGCTGGAGGAGCAGGACAGGCATGATTTGAGATGGATAAGGGAGCCGTTCCTCAGCGACGCGAAGACGCACGGCCTCATTGTCGTCCATGGGCACACGATCGTCGGCCAGGTCGAGGAGCGGCCCAACCGTATCGCGATCGACACCGGCGCCTATCATAGCGGCGTGCTCACCGCGCTCGCCGTCGAGGACGAGCGCCGCTGGTACCTCAGCTCCCAGGCGGGCGGCGCCGAGGTGGCCGTCGCCGTGCGCACGGCAGCGGCGTGAGACGGTCCCGCATGCCCCTGCCAACAGGGGATTCGCGGCGGGAATGCGGGCAAAGGCGCGCAATGCCGGTTGACGGGCGTGCGTCAGCCGCTATGTTTGCCGGCCTTCAAATCTCTCCAGATTCAGGACTTTTCCGTGTCGCGTAAATTCGCTGCCGAGCAGTCGGGCGCATCCCACGCCCTTTCCGTCGCCGTGCGCCGCCTGCTGCGCCCGCTTGGCCTCGCGGCGGCGGTCGCCGGATTGATCCTGGTGGCGGCATGCACCGGCACCCGCGGCGGTCCGATACCCTATAATGTCAAGGATTTCTCCGCTCCCGACCGGCCCACTCCCCTCACCCTGGCGGACGATTACAAAATCTCCCCGCTGGACACGCTCAAGGTCACCGTCTTCCAGGTGCCCGATCTGTCCGGCGATTACGAGGTGGATCTGACCGGCCATATCGCCCTTCCGCTGATCGGCAACGTCAAGGCGGCCGACCTGACGACCTCCCAGCTCGACGAACAGCTGACGCTGGCGCTCGGAGCCAAATATCTGCGGTCGCCGGACGTGAGCGTCGGCGTGAAGGCGTCGAGCACGCGGGTCGTCACCGTGGACGGCGCGGTGAACATGCCGGGCGTGTTCCCGATCAATCGCGAGATAACGCTCATGCAGACGATCGCGATGGCGCGCGGCACCAACGACAATTCGAACCCGCATCGCGTCGCGATCTTCCGGCAAATCCAGGGGCAGCGCATGGCGGCGGCCTTCGATCTGACGAGGATTCGCCGCGGCGAGGCCCAGGATCCGGTCGTCTATAGCGGCGACATCGTCGTCGTCGACGGCTCCGGCATAAGGGCCATCCAGAGGGAGATAATGTCGGCCCTGCCGGTCCTCAGCGTATTCCGCCCGTTCGGCATATGACATCCCGTCAGACCTGAAGCGGCCTCCCAATCCTCCCCCGCCCTATTGATATGAGCCTCGCACCGGGGGTAAGAGGCCATCGAACAAGGCATTTCGCAGCGCATGAACAAAAGTGACATAGAGCCTACCGGCAGGGCTCCTATATGGCCGCTCGCCGTCCAACCGGCGGGTGAATTGGCGTTGCCCGGCGATTGGGCCCAGCAAAGCTACGGCAATGCGCAGCCCCTCGACCTCAATTTCGCCACCCTGTGGCGAATCATCTCGGAATGGCGCTGGCTCATCCTCGGCGCCGTCGCGGTGGCGCTCGCCGGCGCGATCATCCTTACGCTGATCGCAACCCCGCTCTACCGGGCCACGGCCACGCTGGAGATCAACCCGCCTTCGGTCGAGATCATGGAGAATAGCAAGGCCAAGACCGGCGGCGGCGACGACAGGCAGTTCCTCGCCACCCAATATGGCCTGCTGCAGAGCCGCAGCCTCGCCGAGCGCGTCGCCCAGGACCTCAATCTCGCGTCCAAACGGGAGTTCGCCGCGCAGGGCGCGGACCGGGCTAACCGGCAGAAGGCCGCCAGCGGCACCCTGGCGGGGAGTTTCCACGTCGATCCGGTCCCCAACAGCCGCCTGGTCAAGATCAGCTATTCCTCGCCCTCGGCCCAGCTGGCGGCGCAGGTCACCAACAGCTACGCGGACAATTTTATCAACTCGAACCTCGAGCGGCGCTACGAAGCCTCGTCCTATGCGCGCACTTTCCTGGAGCGCCAGATCGCCAAGGTGAAGGCCGAGCTGGAGAAATCGGAACGGCAGCTGGTCGTCTACGCGCAGGCCCAGGGCATCATCAACACCAGCACCGGCGAGAAGGGCGAAGGAGGCGACGTCAGTTCGCTGCAGGGCGCCTCGCTGGTCGCGCTCAACGAGGCGCTCGCCACCGCGCAGACCAAGCGGATTGCCGCCGAGCAGCGTTATCACCAGGCGACCGGAGCGACCGCGGCGGAGGTCAATGAGGGCACTGCCGCCCTGCGCGGCCAGCGCGCGACCCTCGAAGCCGAATATCAGGAAAAGCTGGTCCAGTTCCAACCGGAATATCCCGAGATGGTGCGTCTGCGCGGCAAGATCGACGCGCTGGATCGCGCGATACGCCAGGAGGCCGGTGTCGTCGCCGGCGGCCGGAGCAGCACTTTGCTCGCCGATTATCGCGCCGCGGTTGCCGAGGAACGGTCGCTGCAGGCCCGTGTCGCCGAGCTCAAGGGCTCGGTTCTCAACCTGCGCGGCCGGTCCATCCAATACACCATCCTTCAGCGCGAGGTCGACACCAACCGCTCGCTCTACGACGCGTTGCTGCAGCGCTACAAGGAGATCGGCGTCGCCGGCGGCATCGGCACCAACCTGGTGTCGGTCGTCGATCGCGCCGAGGTCCCGGGAGGCGCCTACACCCCGAACCTGATGCTCAATCTGCTGATCGGGCTCGGCATCGGGCTGGCCGCCGGCATCGGCGCGGCGCTCGCGCTGGAATTCGTCAACGACACCGTCAAGACCCCCGACGACGTCCGCGACAAGCTCAGGCTGGCATCGCTCGGCGTCATCCCCAAGAAGAAGGGGACCGAGCCGCTTTCGGAGGACCTGAAGGATCAGTCGTCGCCGATTTCCGAGGCCTATTTCTCGCTGCGGACTTCGCTCCAATTCACCACCGAAACCGGGGCTCCCAAGAGCCTGCTGATCACCAGCACGCGGGCTTCGGAGGGCAAATCCAGCACGACCCTGGCGCTTGCCCAGAATTTCGCGCGGCTGGGCCATTCGGTGCTGCTGATCGACGGAGACCTCAGGAAGCCGGCCTTCGTGACCGGCGTCGAGCCCAATGAAGGCCTCTCCAAGCTGCTGACCAACACCGACCCGCTCAGCCTGCATGTGCTGAAGACGGAGTTCAAGAATCTGTCGCTGCTGCCTTGCGGGCCGCTGCCGCCCAATCCCGCCGAGCTCCTCGCCTCGCCGCGGCTGAAAGCCGTCCTGGCCGATGCGGTCGATCATTTCGACATGGTGATCGTCGACGGCCCGCCGGTGCTTGGTCTTGCCGACGCACCCTTGCTCGCCGGCGTCTGCCGCTCGACCCTGCTCGTCGTGGAGAGCGGCAAAACCCGGACCAAAGCCGCGATCGACGCGATCAACCGGCTCAAGGCGGCGGGCGCCCACATCGTCGGTGCCGTGCTCACCAAGTTCCGCCAACAGGCGCACGGTTATGGCTATGGCTACAGCTATGAGCCCTACCGCTATGGCGGGATTGGTGGCCGCGAGCGCGAAATCAAGCTAATCGCGCAGCGTGACGTCTAGAAGGACAGGACGAGGCAGGCGGCCCGGACCGGGCCGGATCGCAGCGATCATCCTCGTCATCGCGGGGTCGCTTTTCGTCGCCTGGTGGATCGTCAGAATCTCCGCGGTCGATGCCTTGGTCAAGCGCAACCCGCCGGCCGCGGCGCTGGTCGCGCCGGACCATCCGCGCGTCAAGCTGGCGCTCGCCAGCCTCGAATTCCAGCTCCGCAACGGCGCGCTTTCGCCGGCAGGCAAGAAAGCAGCGAATTCCGCGCTCGCCCAGGCGCCGCTGAGCGAGGAGCCGTTCATGCTGGCGGGAGTGGCCGCCCTCGCCGCGGGCCGCGAAGCCGACGGGCAGAGGCTGCTGACCGAATCGCGCCGCCGCGATCCCCGTCAGCGGATTTCGCGGCTGATCCTGCTCGACCGCTACCTGCGCCACAGCCGGGTCGGGGACTCCGTCGTGGAGATCGCCGTCCTTCGCCGTCTCATCCCGGAGGCCTCGGGCATATTGATACCCGAGCTGGCGCGCATGGCGCGCGAGCCGCGCACGCGAGAGGCGCTGATCCGGGTGCTCGAGCGCGACCCGGAGATGCAGCAGGCGGTCCTCGCCCACCTGGCGAACACCGCCGCGGACCCCGACCTCATCCTGCGCATCGCCGGCGGCAAGGGGGCCGCCCGGGCCGCTCCCGAAGGGCTGCCGTGGCAGCGCCTGCTCCTGCTCAAGCTGATCGAGAAGGGCGACGTTGCGCGGGCCTACGCGCTGTGGCGGAGCTTCGCCGGTCTCCCTGCCACCCGCGACGCGAAGGGCCTCTATGATGCGGACTTCCGAGGCTTGCCCGGCGCGCCGCCGTTCAACTGGTCTTTTCCCGAGACCCCCGCGGGCGTCGCCGAGCGCTCGGCGGGCGGCCTCCAGGTGGAGTTTTACGGGCGCGAGACGGCCGAGCTTGCGGGACAGGTGCTTATGCTCGCTCCGGGCCGCTACCGTCTTGGCTTCATCGCCGAAGGCGCCGCCGGCGGCGAAAGCAGCAGGATCGGCTGGAAGCTGCAATGCCTCGGGAACGCGGCCGAGCTCGGCGAGATCGCGTTGAGGAGAATCGATTATTCGCCCCGGAGCGTCACCGGCGATTTCGTCGTGCCGGCGCAGGGCTGCCCTGCCCAGCGGCTGAGGCTGGTCGGCACCGCAGCGGAGTTCACCAAGCCGCAAAGCGCGACGATCCGCAACATCAAGCTGGCGGCGGTTCGGTAAGCATGACCCATTATCTCCGCCTCGGCCTCGTTCCGCTCTACCTCCTTCTCTGCCTGCTGCTCGGCGGCGCCAGCGCGGCGGGCTTCTGGGCCAACATGGTGTTGCAGCTGCTTGCCATTCCGATCATCGGCTGGGCCCTGCTGGTCAGACGCAGCGCGCCGATGTCCCGCGCGGGACGCTCGCTTCTCACTTTGCTCGTGCTGATGCTGGGCCTCATCGCCCTGCAATTGATCCCGCTGCCGCCGGCCCTGTGGACCCTGATCCCCGGGCGGGAACAAACGGCGGCGGGCTTCGCCATGCTCGGCCAGCCCTTGCCCTGGCTGCCGATCTCGCTGGCGCCCTACCAGACGATCGGGTCGGCGCTCTGGCTGCTGCCGGCGATCGCGGTGCTGCTCGGCATCGTCCGGCTGGGCAATTTCAGGGCAAGCCTGCTCGCCTGGGTGCTGGCTTTGGTCACCATTCTCTCCGTGGCGATCGGCGCCCTCCAGATCGTCGGCGGCGAAGGATCGCCCTGGTACCTTTACGAAATCACCAATTACGGCGTCACCACGGGCTTCTTCTCGAACGCGAATCACATGGCCACCCTGCTCGTGGCGACGGTGCCCTTTCTCGCCGCGCTCTATCTGAGCGCGCGCAGCAAGGGGCGATCGGTGCAGAGGTCATCGGGGCTTTTCGTGGTGCTGTCGGGGACGCTGGGCGTCGTTTTCGTCGGGATCGCGGTCAATCGCTCGCTGGCGGGAATCGGCCTGTCGGTGCCGGTGCTCGCGGCCAGCCTGCTGATGCTGATCTCGCGCAAGCGCAAGCTGCCAAAATGGTCGGCCGCCCTGGTCGGCCTGCTCCTGATGGGCTCCGTCGCCCTCGCCTTCAGCGCCCCCTTCCACAACAATCTGACCACCCAGGAGGCGCGAACCGCGGAGGATTCGCGCTACACCTCGTTCACCAAGAGCCTCGGCGCGGCGAGGGAGTTCCTGCCGCTCGGCTCCGGCATCGGCAGCTTCCAGGCGATCTATCGGATGCGCGAAGATCCGGCCGGAGTGGGCCGCTTCTACATGAACCATGTCCACAGCGACCTGATCGAGCTGCTGCTCGAAACCGGGCTGCCGGGCCTCGTCCTCATTCTCCTCTTCCTGGTCTGGTGGTCGCGGCGCGCAATCGCGATCTGGCGCGCGGAAAAGCCCGATTTCTTCGCCCAGGCGGCGGTCGTCGCCTCGGCCGCGATCCTCGCCCACAGCCTGGTCGACTATCCGCTGCGCACCGCGGCGATCGGCGCCGTTTTCGCCATGTGCTGCGCCCTGATGGCCGAGCCGCGGGCGCGGGTCAGGCAGGGCACGCCGCAACCCGACGAGAAGCAGGCGAGGCACCTCTCCGCCGATTAGCTCGCTCCGCCGACCGCCTCGCCGATCGCGTCCAGATAGCGCCCGACGGCGATCCGCTCGTCATATTCGCTTTCCACCTTCGCCCGCCCGGCCGCGCCCAATGCGCGCCGCTCCGAAGGGGAAAGCCGCAGCATAGCGAGCATCGCCTCCGCCAGCGACCGCGCGTCGCGCGCGGCGCACAGCAAGCCGTTGGCGCCATGCTCGACCACCTGCCTGCAGCCCGGCACGTCGGTGGCGATCAGCGGCTTCGCCATCGCGGCGGCTTCGAGCAAGGTCCGCGGCAGGCCCTCGCGGTAGGAGGGTAGAACGATGCAATCGGCCGCAGCGATGAAGGGCCGGACATCGTCCGTCTCGCCGAGATACTCGATCAGGCCTTCGGCCGCCCAGCGCTCGACGTCGCTGCGCGCCACCGCCGTCCGGTTGGGCACGTCGAGGAAGCCGAGCAGCTGGAACCGGGCGGCGGGCGCCTCCTTGCGCACCATCCGCGCCGCCTCGACATACTCGCCCACCCCCTTGTCCCACAGCAGCCGCGCGACCAGCAGGAAAACGAAGCCGCCGGGGGGATCGGAGAGCGGAGCGGCGGGGTTGAATCTCTCCAGGTCGACGCCCGATCCGGGCAGCAGCCGCGCCTGGCCCGGCCGGACGATCCCTTCCGCCACGAACAGAGCGCGATCCTCGTCGTTCTGGAAGAAGACGATTGCCGAACGGCGGAATGCGAGCCTGTACAGGCCGCCGACGATCCGGGTCAGCGGCCCCCGCCTGATGAAGGCGGTGCCGAGGCCGGAGACGTTGTTGATCACCTTGATGCCGAGGAGATGGGCGGCCAGCGATCCGTAGACGTTGGGCTTGGCCGTATAGCCGAGGAATATGTCCGGCCGCAGCCGCCGCAGCACGCGATAATAGCGCCAAAAGAGCGCGAGGTCCCGGAAGGGCGATATGCCCTGTTTGTCCATTTCGATCGGCAGATAGTCGACGCCCAGCGCGGCGAACCGGCCGCTATAGGCGTCGGCAGGCGCCAGAGCGACGACCCGGTAGCCGGCCCGCCGCAGCGCCGCGATCAGCCCGCTCCTGAAGTTGACGATGTTCCAGGATGCGTTGATCGAGATGAGGACGGTTTTCTGTTTCATCGGTCCGCAAAAAGCGACTGAAATCAGGCCGGCGCCGCCGCCCTCCCGCCGCTGGACTGCCGGCCGGCGAAGCCTCTATAGCGCAGCGGCATTTTCTGTCGCCCGCAAACTTTTGGCGGCCATTTTCGGGGGTGTAACGGCTTGCTTCCTTACTGGTTACTGTTCTCGCTTTTTGCCATAGGAGCCGCCGTGTACCGCCCCCGACCGCGCGGCGAGGACCAGGGCGGACCGCTGTTCCTGGCGATGGGGATTCTCACCATCCTCATGATCGGGCTGCGCTACGAAGTGGGGGGCGATTGGGTCACCTATCGCGAGATATTTGATTTCATCGGTTACCAGCGTTTCGGCGACGCGCTGGGGACGAGCGATCCCGGCTACGCGGTCCTGAACTGGATCATCGGCAAGATCGGCGTCGGCATCTGGGCGGTAAACCTGGTCTGCGGCCTGATCTTCACCTGGGGGCTGGTCAAGTTCGCCCGCCGCCAGCCGAATCCGTGGCTGCTGATGGTCGTGGCCGTCCCCTATCTGATCATCGTCGTGGCCATGGGCTATAGCCGCCAGGGCGTCGCGATCGGCTTCATCCTCGCCGGGCTCTCGGTCGTCCAGCGTACGTCCCTGCTGCGCTTCGCCTTCTACATCGTCTGCGCCGCCGCCTTCCACAAATCGGCGGTCATCGTCATGCCCCTCGTCGCCTTGTCGGCGACCCGCGAGCGCCTGGTGACGACCGTCATCCTGTTTCTTACCGCAATCCTCTTATATTATTTGTTTATCCAGGAATCCTTCGACAGGCTGCTGACGAATTATGTCGAGGCGGAATATAATTCGCAAGGAGCCGCCATCCGGGTCGCCATGAACCTTCCGCCCGCGATCATTTTCCTTCTCTTTCAGAAGAGGTTCGAACTTCCTACCCAGGAGGCCAGGCTTTGGCGTAACTTTGCCATCTCCTCCTTCCTGGCTCTTTTCCTGCTGGTGTTCACTTCCTCGTCGACGGCGGTGGACCGGATCGCGCTCTACCTGATCCCGTTGCAGATGTTTGTCCTCTCCCGCCTTCCGCAGGCGTTTCCGGACCGAAGGCGCAGCAACGGCCTGCTCATGATTTCGGTCATCGGTTATTCGGCCCTGATCCAGTTCGTATGGCTGAATTATGCAGCCAACGCAGGTTATTGGCTGCCTTATCAGCTTTATCCGCTGACCGGCCCGGCCTGAGGCCGGACTGCCGGTATCCTTGATGCGCCGGCGGGCCCCGCCTCACTGAATTGGGGTGCAAAGCCCCGCTGCCGATTGTAAGCCGATGCGGGGCCCTTCACCGCAAAGAGGAGGATATTTGACTGAGTTCACGGTGCATGCCGGGTTGCGGGAGCTCTACGGCGTGATGTCCGCCCGGCGGAGGAAGCAGCTTGGCCTCGTCTTCGTCCTGATGCTGATCGGCGCCGCGGCCGAGCTGATGACGATCGGCGCGGTCCTCCCCTTCCTCCAGCTGATCGTGAACCCCGAGACCGTGTTCGCGATGCCGGCGGTACAGGAGCTGCGGCCGCTTTTCGGGTGGCGCGATCCGTCCGATCTGCTGATGCCCGCGACCTTGCTGCTGATCGCCACCGCCATCTTCTCCGCGATCGCCCGCCTGGTCCTCACCTGGGTAAGCCAGAAGTTCGTCTACCGGCTCGGCTACGACTTCGACATGGAGATTTACGAGCGGACCATCCGCCAGCCCTACGGCGTCTACGTGCTTCGCAACAGCAGCGAGGTCCTGTCGGGGCTGGAAAAGGTCAACAACGTCACCGCCTGGCTGCTGATGCCGCTGATGCAGGCGTTCACCTCCGCGGTGATCGCGTTGTTCATCATCGCCCTGCTCTTCGTCATCGACCCGATGACCGCGACCGTCGCGGCGCTGTCGATGGGCCTCCTTTATCTCACCATCAGCCTGCTTTCGCGCCGCGCGCTGCGATGGATTTCGCATCGCTGGTCCGCGATACTGACCGGCCGGACGAAGGCGGTGCAGGAAAGCCTCGGCGGCCTCAGAGACATCATCCTCGATCAGTCGCAAGCGATTTTCATCCGCAAGTTCAGCGAGATCGACGACGAGTTCCGCAACCTCTCGGTCAAGGCCAACTTCATCGGCGCGGCGCCGCGTTTCCTGGTCGAGGGCGGCGGCGTCGTCCTGATCGGCCTGCTCGCCCTCTATTACAGCACCCAGCCGGGAGGCGTGGTGCAGGCCGTCCCGGTGCTCGGCGCGCTCGCGCTCGGCGCGCAGCGCCTGCTGCCGCTGGTCCAGACGGTCTATGTCGGCTGGACCTATTACGGTGCGTCCGAGCAGGCGCTGGCCGACGTGATCGAGCTGATGAAGGGCCCGGTCCTCACCGCCCACGCACGGTCCAGGGACATCCCCGTCGCGCCCTTCGGCGACCGTATCGAGCTGCGCGGCCTGAGCTTTCACTACGGGCGGGACGCGCCGGCGCTGACCGACATCGGCTTGTCGATCCGGAAAGGAGAGCGGGTCGGCTTGATCGGCAAGACGGGAAGCGGCAAGAGCACGCTCGTCGACGTCCTGATGGGGCTGCTCGAGCCCAGCGCCGGAGCGATACTGCTCGGCGGCGAGCCGCTCGGCGACCATAATATGCAGAACTGGCAGGCACAGATCGCGCATGTGCCGCAGGCGATCTTCCTCTCGGACGACACGATCGCAGCCAATATCGCCTTCGGCCAGGTGGAAGGGGAGATCGACATGGACCGGGTGCGCTATGCGGCCCGGCGAGCCGATATCGACGAATTTATCGCGGGCCTGCCGGACGGGTACCGGACCGCCGTCGGCGAGCGCGGCATTCGCCTGTCGGGCGGGCAGCGGCAGCGGATCGGCATCGCCCGCGCGCTCTACAAGGAAGCGACCGTCCTGATCCTCGACGAAGCGACCAGTGCGCTCGACGACGCCACCGAAGCGTCGATCATGGAGGCGATCGGCAAACTGGACCGGGATCTGACCATCCTTCTCATCGCCCACCGGCTCTCCACCGTCGCGACATGCGACACCGTCTACCGGCTCGACGGCGGACGCATCGTCGAGCACGGCAGCTACCGGGATGTGGTCGAAGAGCCGCAACCGTCGGACGCTGCCGATCTCCCCGACGTCGCCGGCAAGCCTTCGCAATGATCGGTGCGATGGTGATCGGCGGCATCGGCAACCAGATGTTCCAATATGCGGCGGCGCGCGCGCTCGCGCTCAGCCGCCGAACCGAGCTGATGCTCGACCTCTCCGCTTTCCGGCGGCCCGACCAGTTCGGAATCATGCGCTCGTTCGAGCTCGACAGGCTGGCGATACGGGTGCGGGAGCCCTCTTCTCTTTCTCCCCTTTCCTTCATGCTCGCCCGCCGCTCCGCGCCGGCGCTGCGGGCGCTGAGCGGCTGGCAGATCGCGCGCGAGCGGTCGCTGGCCTATGATCCGCGCTTCCCCGCCTTTCCGGACCGGACCTATCTGGCCGGCTATTGGCAGAGCTGGCGCTATTTCGAGGCGGCGGCGGAGCGGATCCACGAGGAGCTGCAGCCGAGGGCGCCGCTGTCGGCCGCCAGCCTGCGATTACAGGAGCGGATGCGCGGATCGCCGTCGCTCTCCCTCCATGTTCGCCGCGGCGATTATGTGACGAGCCCCGGGGTGACGGAGTTTCACGGCGTTCTGGAGCTGGATTATTACCGGGAGGCCATCCGCCTGGTCCAGGGCCGCATTCGCGACCTGCGCGCCTTCGTCTTTTCCGACGACCTCGAATGGTGCCGGCGGGCGTTCGAGCCGCTCGGCCTCGACCTGACCTTCGTCGATTGCAACCAGGATGCGGATTCGTGGCAGGACATCCATGTGATGGCCGCCTGCCGCCACAGCATCATCGCCAACAGCTCGTTCAGCTGGTGGGGTGCGTGGCTGGGCGATCGCGGCGGCGGCGCCGGCGATCGAATGGTGGTCGCGCCGCTGCGCTGGTTCGTCTCCGCCGACGTGCCGGTCGCCGACCGCTTCCCGCCGGGCTGGACGATTCTGTGACGAAGCGGGAAAGAGCCGATCAGTCGAGACGGCCCGTATGTCCCCAGGCGAGGATGTAGTTGCCCGCCTCGGTCAGCGGCTTCTCCTCGAACGTCTCGCAGGCGGGCAAATGCCCTTTCAGCTGCTCCAGGCTCAGCTTGTTCCTGTCCCGGCGGGATATTCCGACGCCGCTGTTCATCGTCATATAGCCCCTGCGCGACCGCGAGATCACCTTCCGGAGATAGGTTAGCTGGACGAGGTCGGGCAGCTCGGAGAAGGCGTAGTTGCTGATCACGAGGTCGTAGACGCTCGTTCCGTCCTCCTCGTTGAGGGTGCGGGTGGCGAACGATCCCCTGAGCAGGTGCGATTCGATATATTTGCGGACCAAGGCGAGCACCGGCGGCAGGTCGAAGATGGTGTAGCGGCGCAGCGCGAACAGCTGGTCGGCGATCAGCAGCTGCCCGCCATAGCCGCCGCCTATCTCGACGATATCGGCACCCTCGAGGGTCCCGAACAGGCGGCGGATGTCCGAGGCCACCTTCATGTAGCGCAGCGTCGTCGGGCTGACGACGCCGACATCCGAATAGGAGAAGACGGAGGGGCTCCCGACCCAGTCGTTGCGCTTGAAGTCCTCGATCCGTTCGAGCAGGTCCGGCGCGTCCGCCTTCAGCAGCGCGAGATATTCGGCCCCCTGTTCCTGCGTCACATGTTCGAGGACCAGCTGGTAATCCGGATTCTGCTTGAAAGTGGCGAAATGCTTCTCGCTCGAGAGCGCGCGCTCGACCGCGGCGGGATAGTCCCCGTCCTCGCTCTCGCTCCGATAGGGTTCGGTCGCGACGAAGCGCTTGCCTATTCGAGCCCTGGCGACTGCCGCGCGGGCGCGGCCATAGGCCGCCGCGGGGTTGGTGAACAGCAAGGCGAGGCCACGCCCCAGACGACCTAATGACAAGCGGCTTACTCCTTAAGGTGTGGAGGAAAATGCTCCGCTCACCATCGGCGGCGGGCAATTGCCATAGCGAGGCGGGCGGATCAATAGCGCGGTGCCGCCACTTCGGCGCGTCTGGACGATGCGCCGGGCGGGCGATAGACGCGTGGGCCGCTGGTTTGGAAATTGGAGCAAACGCCGCACATGAAGCAGCCTAAGGTTTTCGTTGCTGGCCATCGCGGCATGGTGGGCGGCGCAATCCTCCGCGCGCTTCAAGCCAAGGGCTACCGGGACATCGTCGTCCGCACGCGTTCCGAGCTTCCGCTCGACGATGCCGAGGCGGTGAATCGTTTCTTCGATGCCGAGCGGCCGGACTGGGTATTCCTCGCCGCCGCCAAGGTCGGGGGGATTCTCGCCAATGACCGGTTCGGCGGCGATTTCATCCGCGAGAATCTGCGCATCCAGGTCAACGTCATCGACGCCGCCCGCCGCAGCGGCGCTTCCCGCCTGCTCTTCCTCGGCTCGTCCTGCATCTATCCCAGGGACGCGCCGCAGCCCATTTCCGAGGATGCCTTGCTGACCGGCCCGCTCGAGCCGACCAACTCGGCCTATGCGGTCGCCAAGATCGCCGGCAAGGAGATGTGCGACGCCTATCGCAAGCAGTTCGGCATGAACGCATTCACGATCATGCCGTGCAACGTCTACGGCATCGGCGACAATTTCCATCCCGACCACAGCCACGTCATCGCCGGCCTCATTCGCCGGTTCCACGAGGCGAAGATGCGCGGCGATGCCGCCGTCGCCGTCTGGGGATCGGGAACGCCGCTGCGCGAATTCATCTTCTCCGAGGATCTGGGCGATGCCGGCCTGTTCCTGATGGAGCGTTATGAGGAAGGCGGCATGATCAATGCCGGGTCCGGCGAGGAGATCAGCATCGCCGCTTTGGCCGAAAAGGTGAAGCGGATCGTGGGTTTCGAGGGCGAAGTGCGCTTCGATCCCACCAAGCCCGACGGCACGCCGCGCAAGCTCATGGACAATAGCCGCCTGTCGGCGCTCGGCTGGCGGGCGAAGACCGGTCTCGATGCGGGGCTGGCCGCCGCCTACCAATGGTATCTGCGCGAGGTCGCGGAACCGGCATCCGCGTGACAGGGAGGCCGGAACGGCTTCAGCGCGGCTCGATTCGTATGATGTCGGCCGATACCCAGGCCCGGTAGAGCGGGTGCTCGTCGAATTGGGCGAGAAGCGCCGACAGCTTGGGATATCCGGCATTGCCGTTGAAGCAGCGCGCATCGTCTATCAGGATCACATGCCTTTTGACCGGATGGGCCAGAATCGCCTCCAGCTCGGCCGATATCGGCGTGTCCAGCGTCCCCCGGCCGGTGAAGCCTCCGCTATAATGCCCGTCCAGCCAGAAGAGCGCGGGCCGATCCACCTTCTTCAGGAGCTTCGGCATCTCCGTTCCGCTGTCGCCCAAAATCAGGTTCACGTTCCGGCGGTGATCGAGGAGCTTTCTCGCGCGCTCGTGCAGCGCGGCATCTATCTCGATCGTGTGGCATTCGACGCCGGTCCTGGCGATATATTCGATCATCGTTCCCAGGAACGTGCCGGTCTCGATGAACACCCCGGCGCCGGAGCTCTCCAGATAATGGCGGACGATGCTCTTCTTGACGATCTCCGGCGCCGGCGACGGACAGCCTGCGTTCACCCACCGGCCGACATCCTGACGGACCCGCGCGCGCACCTTCTGCACGATGGGGAGCAAGCCGGCGATCTCCGCCTGCTTGCGGACCGCCTGGCGGAGCCTGGCCTGCTTCAACGAACTCATCGAAATCCTCTTGTCAGAGATGGGATGCGAGGGGCCGGACCTCCTAGCCGGTTGGCCGGGGCGAGAAAAGGGCGGCGGGCGGCGGCTCCGAAGGCTAGTTCCGGGATTCCGTCCTGGCGGCTTCGAGCCGCGCCTCCGCCAGGTCGGCGAGCGCCATTTCGCTGACCAGGCTGTCGAAGCTCGTCGACGGAGACCAGCCGAGCTGTTCGCGCGCCTTGGAAGCGTCGCCAAGCAGGGTCTCCACTTCGGCCGGTCTGAAATAGCGCTGGTCGATGCGCACGATCGCCTCCCCTATGCGGGACTTCAGCCGCTCCTCGGCGGCGCCGGCGAGGATGCCGACCTCGTCAAGGCCGGTCCCTTGCCACGCGATCGTCAGCTCGAGGACAGCCGCCGCCCGCTCGACGAACTCGCGGACCGAATGCTGCTCCCCGGTGGCGATGACGAAATCCTCGGGCTTCTCCTGCTGGAGCATGAGCCACATCATCTCGACATAGTCTCGGGCATGGCCCCAGTCGCGGAGCGCGTCGAGATTGCCGAGGTAGAGCATCTGCTGCGTCCCGAGCAGGATCCGGGCCAGCGCCCTGGTGATCTTGCGGGTGACGAACGTCTCTCCGCGGGTGGGGGATTCGTGATTGAAGAGGATGCCGTTGCAGGCGAACAGCCCATAGGCTTCACGGTAATTGACGGTGATCCAATAGGCGTAGAGCTTTGCGACCGCATAGGGGCTGCGCGGGTAGAAAGGGGTGGATTCGGACTGCGGCGTCTCCTGCACGAGGCCGTACAATTCGGACGTCGAGGCCTGATAGAAGCGCGTCTTGCGGTCGAGGCCCAATATCCTGATCGCCTCGAGCATCCTGAGAACGCCGAGCGCGTCGGAATTAGCCGTATATTCGGGCTCCTCGAAGCTCACCGCGACATGGCTTTGCGCGGCCAGATTGTAGATTTCGTCAGGCTGCACCTGCTGGATGATGCGCAGCAGCGAGGAGGAATCGGTCATGTCGCCGTGATGCAGCACCAGAGGCGGACCGCTCTCATGGAGATCGTGGTAGAGGTGGTCGATGCGATCGGTGTTGAGAAGCGACGTGCGCCGCTTGATGCCGTGGACGACATAGCCCCGGCCGATCAGCATCTCGGCGAGATATGCGCCGTCCTGACCTGTGATGCCGGTAATCAACGCGGTCTTAGGCACGGACAAGCTCCAAAAAGTCGCGGCAAGGTTTCCCCGCGGGCCCGCGCCGGTGGCCCGCCCCGATGCCGGGCAGGGGCATAGAGGCAAAAATCCTGCGTGTCACCGGAGGGCTATCGCCGCGCGCCGCGCAGCCTGGACCGCATGCGCAGGGCGAGGCGGATGAGGGGCGCCGGGAGACGTGAGGCGAGCGCGGCGAGCGCAGCGCGATCCAGGCGGCGGCCGGGCAATGCGCCGGCCAGGTGCCGGGCATGGCCGATCTCTCCACGGACAAGCTGCCCTTTCATGCTCAGAAAAGCCGCATTGCGCTCATATTCCTCGATCGCCGATCCCCGGCCGGCATTCTCCGGTTCGTCCTTGACGCGATGGAGATAGGCGACCGAGGGCCACAACTCGGAGAGCATCGGCGGCACCGTCGCTTTGGGCCGCTCGCGGTCCGCCAGGGCCATGACGCTCTGGCTGTTGCGGAAATAATAGGCCGTGACCCGGCTCGATTTCGCCACCGGCGACGCCAGCGCCATGCGCGCCCAATATTCGAGGTCGGCGCCCCGGCGGAAGGCTTCAAAGCCTCCAACGCGCTCGGCGACGCTCCTTCGCAGCGCCACGGCCGAAGACCATACGACGCCGATGTCGCGGGCGGCGGCACGGAAATAGTCGATTTCGCGAATCTTGGATCGCTCTTGCTGGGGTTGTACGGCGGCCGCGTCCTCGCCCTCGACATAGGAGGTCGCGACCATTCCCGCGCGGGGATGGCGGGCGATGATTTCGGCCAGCTCGGCCAAGTGATCGGGGAACCAGTAATCGTCCGCGTCGAGCAGGGCGATCCATTCCCGCGCGCTCTCGCGCATCCCTTTGTTCCGCGCCGCACCCTCGCCCGCATTCTCCTGGCGCACGATGCGCATCCGGGGATCGGAGATGCTCGCCAGCCGCCGCACGCTGTCGTCGGTCGATCCGTCGTCGACGACGATCAGCTCGAAGTCTCCATAAGTCTGGGACAGGACGCTCGCGACCGTGCGTTCGATGAAGTCCTGCTTATTGTACAAGGGTATGACGACCGAAAACATGGAGGCTCCGGAAAAGATGGGCGCCGGCGGCTGCGCGCGGCCTCGATCGGAGACGAAAGCCGGCCCGATCGAAGAATCCCCGCCCTCCAACCCACTCGGCACCGTTTGTCAATCATCCGCCGCGCTGCCGCGGTTTCCCCTTGAAGCGATTATTGGCTTCTGTCATCCGGCCCGGGTCCGCGCGCGCCTGCGCTCCGGGCCCTTCGTCTCCCGCATCAGGTAGTTCAGCGATGAATGAGGACTTGTCGGCCTTGCGCGATCCGGTGGCGAAGCTGCCGCTGGAGCGCGCCAGCGACGACCGGCTGGTCGCCAGGGACGGCATCTTCTATCCGATCGTGAACGGCATTCCGCGCTTCGTTCCCGCTGAGAATTATGCGGCGGATTTCGGCGAGCAATGGAATCTGTTCCCGTTGACGCAGCTCGATTCCTACACCGGCATCCCGATCTCGGAGCCACGGCTGGCGAGATGCCTTCGCGGCGAGCTTGCCGAGCTGGCCGGAAAGCAGGTGCTCGAGGCAGGATCCGGAGCCGGTCGCTTCACCGAGATATTGCTGAAGCACGGCGCGCACGTCCATTCCTTCGACTATTCGAACGCCGTCGAGGCGAACGGGACGAACAACGGCTCCTCGGAGCATCTCGTCCTCGCCCAGGCCGACATCCTGCACATGCCGTTCGCCGAAAACGCCTATGATTACGTGATCTGCCTGGGCGTGCTGCAGCACACGCCGAATCCGGCCGAGAGCCTGAGATCGCTCTGGAAGATGGTGCGTCCCGGCGGCCGGCTGATCGTCGACCATTATCGCTGGAACCTCTGGCTGGCCCTGCCGCCGCCGATCGGCGACGCGGAGAGCCTGTACCGGCGGGTCATGCTCGCATTGCCGCGGCGCAAGCGATTCAAGGCGGTCCGGGCGGTAACCAATTTCTGGTTTCCGATCTTCTGGGCGTTTCGCGACTGGCCGCTGGTGCGCAAGCTGCTCGTGCGGGTCGGCCCGATCCACTTTTACTACGGCCAGCTTCCGTTGCGCGACAGGCAGATGCATTATGAATGGAGCCTTTTGGACACGCATGACGGCATGACCGACCATTTCAAACATTATACCGACGAGAAGGAGGTGCGAAAGCTGCTGGAGTCGCTCGGCGCGGAACGGATCGAGATCGAGATCGCCGGCAACGGGGTCGAGGCCTATTGCCGCAAGCCGCGCGCCTGACATGCCCGCACATTCCAGCCACGAAGGCGCCGGACGGAAGCTGCTCGTCCTCGATGCCTCGTTCACTCTGGAAATGATCCGCGAGAGAGGGCTCGAGGATTCGGTCACCTGCCGCGTGCTCGGAGGCTATTTCGAGCATGTCTGGACGGTTCATCCCTTCGCCACTTTGCTGACCTCGGATCAATGGTCGCCGCGCTACGGCAAGCCGGACAGCCGCGAGGTGGACCCCGCCAACACCTTCATCGAAGGCAAGGTCGGGCGCTTCGGCTGGCTGCGCCGCATTTTTCCGCTGAACTTCCTGCTCAGCCAGATCGGGCTTTTCCTCTATCTGAGGCGGCTCATCCGGGTGGAGGGGATCGGCGTGGTTCGCGCCGGCGAGCCGCTTTATCTCGGCCTGTTCGGCTGGGCCTTGGCGCGAACCACCGGGATTCCGCTGGTCGTCAGGGTAGGCAGCAATCACGACAAGATCTTCAAGGTCACTGGGAGGCCGCTCCAGCCGCGGCTCCTCGTCAGCCGGAAGGTCGAGAAAATCGTGGAGCGGTTCGTGCTGAAGCGGGCCGATCTGGTCGCCGGCGCCAATCAGGACAATCTGGATTTTGCCATCGCCAATGGGGCGCGGCCGGAATTCTCCACCCTGTTCCGCTACGGCAATTTGATCGACAAAAGGCATTTCGTCGCGCCCGCCGACCGCCGAACCGATCCTGAGCGATATCGCCGGCTCGGCATCGAGGCGAAGAAATATTTTCTATACGTCGGACGCCTGGAGGCCGTTAAGCACCCGGACGACGTGGTGCGGGTCCTGGCGGAAGTCCGCCGGCGCGGCTTCGACATCAAGGGCGTTCTGGCGGGCGACGGCAGGATGCGCGCCGAATTGGTCGAACTGGCCTGCGAGTTGGGGGTGGGCGGCCATATCGTCTTCGCCGGCAGCCTCAGCCAGGATTGGCTGGCCGACCTCATCCCCAATGCAGCCTTCATCCTCTCCCCGCACACCGGGAGGGCGCTCGGCGAGGCCGCGCTGGGGGCGGTGCCGATCGTCGCTTACGATATCGACTGGCAGAGCGAGATGGTTGAAACCGGGGTGACCGGCATGATCGTGCCGCACCTTGCGCTGAAGGAGATGGCGGACGCCGCGGAGCATCTCCTGGTGCATCCGGCCGAGGCCCGGGCGATGGGCGAGGCGGCGCGCGGGCGGGCGTGCGAAATGCTGGACCCGGCGGCGCTCGACGAGCATGAGCGCGCCCAATATGAGGCGCTCCTCCGGCGCTGGAGCAGGAATAGGCGGCCGGCGGCGCCCTGAGCGCTTATCGGCGAACGCCCAGGCATTGCCGATAGACATCCAGGGTCTCCCGCGCCGCCTTCGCCCATGAGAAGGACCGGAGCCTTTGCTCTCCCGCCGCCGCCAGCCTCTCCGCCAAGGCGGGCTCCCGATAGAAGCGGACGATCGCCTCGGCGATCGCGTGGGGATCCCGCGGATCGAAATAGAGCGCGGCATCGCCCGCGACTTCGGGCAGCGAGGCCGCGTCCGAGCAGAGAACGGGGGTGCCGTAATGGAAGGCCTCCAGAACCGGCAGGCCGAATCCTTCCGAAAGCGAGGGGAAGATGAGGGCGTCGGCTTGCCGGTAGAGCCGGGGTACGCACGCGTTCGGCACGTAGCCGGTGAAGACGACGCGGGGCCGCTGCGCATTTATCTCGGCGATCATCTCGCGATTGTCGGCGGAGAGCTTGCCGCTTGAGCCGCTGATGACGAGGATGCGGTCCTCCGGAATGCGCTCCTGCGCCAGCCGGAAGGCGCGCAGCAAAGTCGTCAGATTCTTGTGCACCCGGTACGAGCCGAGGAAGAGGAGATAGCCGGTGCCGTCGAAGTGGAAGGGCGGGCACTCGCCCTCCTCATAGTCGAGAAGATGCTCCCAGCCCTCGTGGATGACATGGATTTTCTCCATCGCCGACGGCGATGGGTCGAACAGCATCCCGAGCTCGCGCCGGGTGGAGTCGGAAACGGCGATCACCGCCTGGGCCCGCCTCAGGGCGTTGCCGATCACCAGGCTGAGATAGAGACGCGCTGCCGGCATCCATCCAGGCAGCCGCGATTTCCTGTCGAACCAGCGCTTGAAGGTGACGTCGTGGATCGTGCAGACGCCGCCCTTGAGCGCGAACGGATAATTGTTCGAAGTGATGTGGACGAGGTCGAACGCGCCTCGGTGGCGGCGCAGGAAACGGAACATATCCCAGTCGCGCCGCGGGCCGATCGGAGCCACCCTCGCCCGCAATTCTCCGATCCCGAGCTGCCGCATCGCCGCGGCGAGGTCCGGCCAGTCCACGCCCGGATTGAGCAGGATGGTGAACTCGAACTCAGCCGAGCTGGCCGGCGGCAGGTGTTTGATGAGGTTGACGATGTAGATCGAGAGGCCGTCGACCGAGTCGGTCACCGGGCTCGCGTCGATCAGGATGCGCTTCCTCGCCTCGGGCCGCGATCCGTCGCGATGGGGTTGCTCGGAGGTCATTCGCTCGGCCATCGATCGTGAGACGGGAATAGGATGGCCAGGGCCCCTGTGCACCGGTCGGGAAATCCGACTTCGGGTCCCGGTGCGTTTGACAGGAACGATTTTGCAGCGAAAGGGGGAATTTCAAGTCGATAATGCGCCGCCGCGTCGGCGCCCTCAGAAAAAAGGTGGCGTGGTGTTGAAGGCGTTGCTGAAGCGGCTGAGTTTAAAATTTCAGATGTTCACCGGAGTGCACGAGCTGCGGAAGGGCAACGCTATCCTCCAGGCGGTCGAATATGACCGGCTTCGGGCCCGGCTGCGGACCGAAACCCCCGACAATCCGGCCGCCTCGGGCTATAAGGTCTATTCGCAAACCGACGAGGACGGCATTATCGACGCCATCTTCCGGCGCGTTCCCCATGAGGGGACCTTCGTCGAGATCGGCGTCCAGTCGGGGGTGGAATGCAATTCCCTGCTGCTGCTGTTCCGGGGCTGGCGCGGCGTCTGGATCGAAGGCAGCCGCGGCTATTGCCGCTCGATCGCCTCGGCGCTCGGCGGCGATTCCTTCCCGCCCCGCTTTCGAGTCGCCAACGCATTCGTCCGGCGCGACAATATCGCGGCGCTGATGACCGGCGCGCTCGCCTTCCTGGGCGTCGAGGAGCTCGACTTCGTCTCGATCGATATCGACGGCAATGACCGCCACGTGGCGGAGGCGATGATCGCGTCCGGCGTGCGTCCGAAGGTGATCTGCGTCGAATATAATGCGAAATTCCCGCCCCCGCTGTCGATCAGCGTCCGCTACGCCCCCGACCACGTCTGGGACCAGACCGATTATATGGGCTCGAGCCTCCAGTCGTTCGTGGACCTGTTCGCTCCGCTCGGCTACCGGCTGCTGGCCTGCAACATCCCCGGCATCAACGCCTTCTTCATCCGCGGCGACCTCGGCCATCATTTCCCGGAAATCCCGGCCGACCGGCTGTATCAACCCTTCCGCGCCTATCTGGCCCCGATCGTGCCCGCCCAGCCGCCGTCACTCTCCTATCTGCGCGACCGGCTGGCTGGCGCCGGCTTCGGGGATGCGGGGATTTGACCATGGACGCGGGAGCCGAGCGCCGGCAGATCGAGCGCAACATCGCCGTCCATAACCGGGTTGCCCAGAAATATGAGGCGCTGCACGGCGAAATCTTCAACGATGTCGAGCAAAGCCGGCTCGCCGCCGCGCTTGCCCGCGCCCGCGACGCGATCCGCTCCGGCGCTTCCCCGCTGAAGGCGCTCGACTTCGGCTGCGGCTCGGGCAATCTCAGCCGCCACATGCTCGATCTCGGCCTCGACGTCACGGCGGCCGACGTCTCGCCCGATTTCCTGCGCCTCGTCGAGCGCCGTTTCCCGAACGAGCATTTGTCCGTCCTGCGGATGAACGGCAGCGATCTTTCGAATATCGCCGACGGGAGCTACGATCTCATCGCCGCTTATTCCGTGCTCCACCATATCCCCGATTATCTCGCCGCGATCCGTGAGCTCGCCCGCGTCTGCAGACCCGGAGGCGTGATCATGCTCGATCACGAGCAGACCGAGGAATATTGGCGGGGCGATCCGGTCTATGACGCGTTCCGCCGCGAGGCGCTTCGCTTCGACTGGCGGAAGTATCTGACGCCGTCCAACTACGTTCACAGGCTGCGCCGGATGATCGACGCCCGGCACACCAATGAGGGCGACATTCACGTCTTTCCGGACGATCATATCGAATGGGCGAAGATCAAGGCGCTGCTGGCGGACGCCGGCTTCGACACCGTCGTCGAAGAGGACTATCTGCTCTACCGCTCGCTCTATCGGCGGGAGGTATTCGAGCGCTACGACGGACGCTGCACCGACACCAAGCTGATGATCTTCCGGAAACTGTGAGCCTTTCGGCCGGCCCGAATCAGGATCGGAGAAAGTCCTCCCGCACCGCGCCTCCCGCATAAGCGACGAGCAGCTCCGATCCAGGTTCCAGCGCCACCCGGGCCGCGCCCTCGACGCGCCACACGCCGCCGGCTTCGATCGTTTCCGCGTCGATTGTGCCGGCACCCTTGATCGGCACGATCCAGGCCGGCGCGGCGGCGTCGATCCGCGCGGACCGCGGCCCCGCCCAGCGCTCGAGCACGAAGGCCCCGCCATGAGCGAGGATCGTGCGCCCCGGGTCAAGATCATAGGCTGGGCAATGCGGCTCGTAGGGAACGGCGTTGGCGGCGGCCACGGCGGCTTCCAGGTGAAGCTCGCGGTCGCGGCCATAATCGAACAGCCGGTAGGTGACGTCGCTGTTCTGCTGCACTTCGACCAGGGACAGGCCGGCCCCGATCGCATGGATGGTCCCGGCCGGCGAATAATAGTGGTCGCCGGCTCTGGCCGGGCGCCAATCAAGCAGCTGCTCGATGCTTCCGTCGGTCGCGGCCGAGCGCAGCGCCTCCTTGCTGAGACGGCCGCGGACGCCGAGGCCGATCCTCGCCCCCTCTTCCGCGGCGAGCACCCACCAGGCTTCCTCCTTGCCGCTGGGCAGTCCCTTGAGCCTTGCCGCCGCATCGCCGGGATGGACCTGGACCGATAGCTTCTCGGACGTGAAGAGGAATTTGACCAGCAGCAGGTCGTCTCCGCCGCCCGCATCCTCGAACCAGACCTCGCCAACCGGCGGCCGATCCGGCGGAACCGGCCCGAAGGGCGGGGGAAGGTCCCGCCGTCCCCAGATCTTCTCGACAAGCTTGGGCTGCAGCCGGGTGATCGTCATTCATGCCTATCCGAAACGAGCGGCGGCCCGCCGCCCAGCATTCAAACGTCCTAGCCAGACTCGCCCGCCAAAGCTATCAGGCGGCCTTCGGCAACAATCTTCGAGCGTCACTATCGATGTGCGGAATCGCGGGCCTGGTCACCAGCGGCAGAATCGACTCCTCATTGCTCGCGGCGATGGCGAGCGCGCTCGCCCATCGCGGACCCGACGATCAGGGCGTCTGGACCGACGAGGAAAGCGGCGTCGGCTTCAGCCACCGCCGTCTGTCGATCATCGATCTCTCGGCAGCGGGCCATCAGCCGATGGTCTCCCGGGACGGGCGCTACGTCCTTACCTACAATGGCGAAATCTATAACCATTCCCGGTTGCGCGAGGAGCTGGAAGCCGCGGAAGGCGGCCCGCAGGCCTGGGCCGGCCACTCCGACACCGAGACTCTGATCGAGTGCATCGCGGCCTGGGGGCTGGAAGCGACGCTGAAAAAGTGCGTCGGCATGTTCGCGCTCGCCCTCTGGGACCGGCGCGAGCGCCAGCTGCATCTGGCCCGCGACCGTTTCGGCGAGAAGCCGCTCTATTTCGGCTGGGTCGGCGGCGACTTCGCATTCGCCTCGGAGCTGAAGGCGATCCGCCGGCACCCGCGCTTCGCCAACGAGATCGACCGGCGGGCGCTCCGTCTTTACGCGGGCCGCACCTACGTTCCGGCGCCGCTCTCCATTTATCGGCACATCTACAAGCTCGAGCCGGGCTGCATCCTCAGCGCGGCCCCGGCGGCGCTGCGCAGTCCCGCCGCCTCCCCGCCCGCACCCGGCGGCGCCTCGGGCGGGGTCAGGGTCGAGCGCTATTGGTCCTATCGCGAGGCCGTCGCGGCCGGGCTCTCGGCCCCGATCGTCGACAAGGTCGAGGCGCTCGAACGGCTGGAAGCGGTGCTCGCCGACGCCATAGGCGGCCAGGCCCTGGCCGACGTGCCGGTCGGTGCATTTCTTTCGGGCGGCATCGATTCCTCGACCGTGGTCGCGCTGTACCAAAAATATTCGAGCGGCCGCGTCCGCACCTTCACCATAGGATTCGAGGAAGCGGGCTTCAACGAAGCGGAGCATGCGAAAAAAGTGGCCGCCCACTTCGGCACCGATCATCACGAGCGCTACGTGAGCGTGCGCGAGGCTCAGGAGGTCATACCGCAGCTGCCCTCGATCTTCGACGAGCCCTTCGCCGACAGCTCGCAAATCCCCACCCATATCGTCAGCCGGTTCGCGCGCGAACAAGTGACCGTCGCCCTTTCCGGCGACGGCGGCGACGAACTTTTCGGCGGCTATAACCGCTATTTCGAAGCGGCTCGGCTGTGGGATCGCCTGCGGCGCCTGCCGGCGCCGGTAAGGGTCGCGGCGGGGCGGAGCCTGGCCGGAATGCCGCCCGCGGCCTGGAACAGCCTGTCGGTCCTGCTCCCGGGCGGCCGGCGCCCCACCCATTTCGGGACCAAGGTCCAAAGGGCGTTTCGAACGTTGAGCGCGGCCAATAGCCTCGAGGCGCTGTTCACCGGCTTTCTCGACGAATGGTCGAAGGACCCTTCGCCGGTCCTCGGCGGTGACGACGTCCCTTCGGAATGCGCCTTCGACCTGGATTTGGGCCCGGGCGCGCCCGACGCCGTGCGGATGATGTATTGCGACGCCCGCGCCTATTTGCCCGACGACATATTGTGCAAGGTCGACCGGGCGGCAATGGCGGTCAGCCTCGAGACCCGCGTGCCGTTCCTCGATCATCGCGTGGCGGAGCTTGCCGCCTTCATTCCGCTCGAGATGAAGATCCGCGACGGCAAGGGAAAGCAGATCCTTCGCGAGCTCCTCTACCGCGAGGCTCCGGAGCGGCTGTTCGACCGCCCCAAGGCGGGGTTCGGCATTCCTGTAGGCGAGTGGATGAAGGGACCGCTGAGGCCGTGGGCGGAGGAACTGCTCGATCGGCGGCGGCTCGCGGAGCAGGGTTTTTTCGACGCGGACATCGTCCGCCGCCGCTGGCGGCAGCATCTGCGCGGCGAAAGCGATTCGACGCCTGCGCTTTGGGCGATCCTCATGTTCCAGGCATGGCTCAGCGAGCAGGCGGAAGCCTGCCGGAGCCAGGCTGCGTGAACGTTTCTAGCGCGCGCCGAAGCCGCTCAGCACCGTCCGGATCGTCCTGGCGACGATGAGAAGGTCCAGCCAGAACGAGAAGTTCTTGATGTAATAGAAATCATATTGAAGCTTCCACAGCACGTCGCCGACGTCGGCGACGTGGCCCTGCTTGACCTGCGCCCAGCCGGTGATCCCCGGCCGTACGATATGGCGGTAGCGGTAGAAGGGCAGCTCCGATTCGTACCAGTGCGACAGCTCCACCGCTTCGGGCCGCGGCCCGATCCAGCTCATCTCGCCCTTGAAGATGTTGACGATCTGGGGGAGCTCGTCGATGCGGTAGCGGCGCAGATATTTGCCGACCCGGGTCACGCGCTCGTCCTCGTCCCGAGTCATCGCCGCCAGCCGCGGATCGTCGACGTCGGGACCCTCGGTCATGGTCCGGAACTTGAACATCCGGAACGGATGCCCCTGATGGCCCATGCGCTGCTGGCGGAACAGGATCGGGCCGCGCGAATCGATGCGGACGGCGAGCATGACCAGCAGCATGAACGGCGCCAAGAGCGGAATCGCGACCGCCGCGAGGCCGAGGTCCCAGAGGCGTTTCACCTTCGCGTAGATGATGCCGGGGATGAGCGATCCGAGATTATTCTCCGACAGATGGACGATCGCGACCCGCCCGGTCAGCGATTCCTCCATCTGCCTGACGTGCATGACCAGCGTTCCGGCGAGGGCGCGGTCGGCGAGGTACCGCTCCCATTCGTCCGGTATGTCGGCCCTGAGGTCGGCGACGATCGCGTCGTAGGCGCCGTCCTTCTCGGTGACGCTGGACACCCTTATCCAGCTGACGTCCGGAATGTCGGTTAGCTGATCGACCTCGCCGAACGGCACGATGCCGATGCGCAGCCGGTGCTGCCGCTGCAGCTTGAAATAGACGACGTAGTACCAGAACACGCACAGCAGGAAGCTGAAGAAGAAGTGCAGGCGGCTATAATCCAGCCGAGCGAACAGGAAGAAGATCAGCACCAAGCCATAAGACACGGCGAACGAAGGAAGGATGTGGTAGGACGCCCGGACGCCGGGATAATGCGAGACGCGCCGGAAGGCGTAATAGCCGCCCACCAAGGCGACGATCGTTCCGACCAGCGAGTTGTTGAGGCTGTCTATGTCCGACAGGCCATATTCCAGCCGAAAGCGGACCAGATACGGCGCGATGACGGCCAGCAGCAGCCCGATGCCGAGCTGAAACCGGACCCGATGCCACAAAGTGCGTCGGGCGCTCGCAAATTTTCCGGCAGGGATAGACAAGGGAGATTGGCCTTCCGGCTCCGTGAGATGAGTGCGGCTCGCGTGCTGCGTTAAGAGGAAAACTCCCTGCAAGTCCACTGTTCGAGCAATGGGAAGAGCCACAAAGCGAGAGGTTGCGCCGCCTGCCCCGTTGCCGCGGCGCGGGCGCGCGAGACGATCCGCATTGAGTTTTCCGATCCCTTTCGTCTAAGCGCTGCCCGCGATACCCATTCCGGACAGACAAATGACAACACTCGTGACCGGCGCCGCCGGCTTCATCGGCTTTCACGTCAGCGAGCGGCTGCTGGCGCGCGGCGACGAGGTGATCGGCCTCGACAATGTGAACGATTATTACAGCGTGGCGCTGAAGCGGGACCGGCTCGCCGAGCTCCAGCGCCGCCACAACAGCTTCCGCTTCCTCGAGACCGATTTCGCCGACAATGCCGCGCTCGCGGCGGCGACAGGCGGGCTTCGGTTCGACCGCATCGTCCATCTCGGCGCCCAGGCCGGGGTCCGCTATTCGATCGAAAACCCCCACGCCTACGTCCAGTCGAACCTCGTCGGGCATCTCAACATGCTCGAGCTCGCCCGCCACCGGGAAACGGAGCATTTCGTCTACGCCTCGTCCTCGTCCGTCTACGGAGGCAATGAGACCCTGCCTTTCCGCGTCGAGGACCGAGTCGACCATCCGCTGTCCCTCTATGCCGCCACCAAGAAGGCGGACGAGCTGATCAGCGAGACCTATGCCCATCTCTACCGCCTGCCGCAGACCGGCCTGCGCTTCTTCACGGTCTACGGTCCCTGGGGCCGCCCCGACATGGCGATGTGGCTCTTCACCAAGGCCATCCTCGCCGGCGAGCCGATCGACGTGTTCGGCGAGGGCAATATGCGCCGCGATTTCACCTATGTGGACGACATCGTCAGCGGCGTCGTCGCCTGCCTCGATTATCCGCCGCCGGACGACGGGGCGGAGAAAGCGGGCGGCAGCAACGGCCCCCACCGGATCTACAATATCGGCAACAACCGGTCCGAGGAGCTCAATCGGATGATCGAGCTGATCGAGCAGGCCTGCGGCCGGAAGGCCGAGCGCCGGCTGCTGCCGATGCAGCCGGGCGACGTCCGCGACACGTTCGCCGACATCGGCGCGATCCGGCGCGATCTGGGCTTCGAGCCGACAACCGCGATCGACGAAGGCGTACCCCGCTTCGTCGACTGGTACCGCGAGTATCACGGGCTGTAGTGCCCCGGCAAAGGCCGGGGCACTACAGCGTCCAGCGCGCCACGCCGGGCAGGTGGCGCCCGCGATAGAGGTTCTTGAGGTCGGCCAGCAGGCCCCCCTCGGCGACGAGGGCGGCGAGTCGTTCATCGCCGATCGCGTCATAATCGGCGTGCGGCACCGCCACGACGACGAGGTCGTAGCGCCCGTCGAGCGCGTCCGCCGCCAAGTCGAACCCATATTCGTGCCGGGCCTCCGCCGGATCGGCGAGCGGATCGTGGACGACCACCTCGTGGCCAAGCGCGGCGAGGCGCCCGATCAGGTCGACGACCCGGCTGTTCCTGAGGTCCGGAACATTCTCCTTGAAGGCGAGGCCCATGACCAGGACCGAGCCCGGCTGGCCGCACCGCTCGTGGAGCCGCTCGGCGATCCAGGCGCCCATCCGGTCGTTGGTCGCGCGCCCGGCGAGGATGACGGTCGGATGCTGGCCGAGCTGCTGCGCCCGGTAGCTCAGATAATAAGGATCGACGCCGATGCAGTGGCCCCCGACCAGGCCGGGCTGGAACTTGAGGAAGTTCCACTTGGTCCCGGCGGCCTCCAGCACGTCCCAGATCGATATGTCGAGCCTTGCGAAAATCTGGGTGATCTCGTTCATGAAGGCGATGTTGATGTCACGCTGGGCATTCTCGATCACCTTTGCGGCCTCGGCCGCCTTGATCGACGCGGCCCGGAACACGCCCGCTTCGGTGACCCGCCCATAGACCGAAGCGAGCCGCTCGGTGACTTCGGGATTCTCGCCCGCGACCACCTTGACGATGCGATCGACACTATGCTCCCGGTCGCCCGGATTGATCCGCTCGGGCGAATAGCCGAGGAAGAAGTCCCGCCCCCGCTTCAGCCCCGACACCTCCTCGATCAGCGGCCCGCAAATCTCGTCGGTGACGCCGGGATAGACCGTGCTCTCATAGACGATTACCGGCCTCCTTTGCCGGTCGATCAGCGCCGCCACCGTGCGGGTGGCGCTGATCAGCGGGCCGAGGTCCGGCTCGTTCCGCGCGTCGACCGGCGTGGGGACGGTGACGATGTAGAGGTCGGCGCCGGCGCACTCGCCGGCCTCGCTGGTCAGCTTGAGCGGGGACGCGGCGAGGATGTCCCGCTCCACTTCCCGGGTCCGGTCGAGGCCCTGCTTCAGCTCCTCGACGCGCCGCCCGTCTATGTCGAGGCCGGTGACGGGGAAGCTGCGGGCGAGCGCGACGGCCAGCGGCAGGCCGACATAGCCCAAGCCGACGACCACGATCTGCTCATTGCTGGGCGCGTTCATATCTCTCGCTGATGCTGGCCGTTGAATGGCGGGAGCCCCGGCGGAGGCTAACATGCGAACCCACCGGCAATGTCAACCCGAGCCGGGCCTGGCGGTCACGCCTCCGGCAGGCCGGTGGATGATCGCGCCGCGCGCCTGCAGCCAGGGCCGGTTGCTCTGGGTCAGATATTCGAGATAGGATCGCGGCCGCCGCGTCAGCCGCCTGGGCGTGTCCGCGCGCATCCCCAGGCTCGCCGCGATCTCCGCCACGAAATGGATGCAATTGCGGGTGCCCAGATCATAGGACGGCTGCCGCATGGCCCGCCACCGGGCGACGACCCCCATCGCCCGCTCATATTCGGCGTCGGTGACGGTGACGGTGAAATGCCGCTCGCTGCCGCGCACATAAGAGGGGGAGTGATCGGTGACGACCTCGCCCTTGACCGCCCCCATCAGGATCGCCGGACTCACCGACTTGGCGGTGAAGCCGTAATCCTCGTCGATTCGCTCCCCGCTGCGCTCCAGCGTGCCCTGCAGGATGACGAAGGCATGGGGGAAGGACGAGCCCAGCTCCTTCGAATAGAAGGTAATCCGGACCGCCGCCGACACCGGCGTCGCGGCCACGGCGAGGATCGCCGCGAGCAGCAATACGAAAAGACGCGGCGACATGGCTGCTCGAGGCACTCAGCCCCCTCCCCGATCGAATTCCGGAAGCTACTGAAACAAAAAATGATTCCGGGCAACATGCGGCCATTTTGCCACCTGCTGTCGCATTGCGGCAACAGTGTCCCGGGCTTGTGGCAAGGGCGTTGAACTTTCCCCCGGCGCTTGCGTTGGCCTTCAGTCTTCGTAAACTTTGATCCGGGTACGAAGCGTTTCGCCGGTTTCACGGAACGCCATTTCGGGGTAGACAGCTAGGGAAGCCTCGGATAGGAAGGCCGAAATCGATAAGATCAGACTCGAGTACGAAGGGAGAAGCTGACGTGGGTTTCAAGGGAATAATCGCTGCGACCGCCTCCGTTGCCTTGATGGCGACGCCGGCTGTGGCTGCCGCTCAGAGCGCACCTGCGCCGTCGGAGGAGAGCGTCACGGACGGGAGCCAGCTCAGGGGCGGCTTCGTCATTCCGCTCATTGCACTCATCGCCATCATCCTCGGCATTCTCGCCGCGACCCACGACAACGACGATCAGCTGCCGCACAGCCCGTAATATCGGGGCCGGCTGACCAGTCGGACAGAGTATCGGCCGGATGAGGAACTTCTTCATCCGGCCCTTTTCTTGTGCCGGGCGCTGGCCGCCCTTAGGCTCGGCGGCGTGACTCGGCCTTTCCTCCCCGTCGTCGCGGCGCTTGCGTTCCTCCTGCCCCTGGCGGCGTTCGGCCAGGCCGCTCCCGCCCCCGCCGCCCGGGAAAGCACGCTTCGCGAGGCCGATCTGCGCGTCGCCGCCGCCGCCTATCGAATCGCGCTGGCCGGGCGGCCGCTCTGCAGCCAGACCTATCCCCTGACCGGCATCCTCTTCCACCATCTGGCGGAATATGAGCCGGCCGACCGCGCGCTCGTGACCCAGCGTTACGGGCTAGACCGCGGCCCCGGCATCCTCCTCGTCGTCGCCGGCAGTCCGGCGGCGCGCGCCGGCCTCGCCGCCGGCGACGCGCTGCTCGCGGTCAACGGCGCGCCCTTCCCTTCGCCCGTGGCGATCGCTGCCGAGCCGGACCGGGACAAATGGCGGCCGCGGGTCGAAGCGTCGGAGGCGCAGCTCGAGGACCAGCTCGCCCGCGGGCCCGCCGAGCTCGATCTGCTCCGCGAAGGCCGGCAGATGCGCCTGACGCTCGATTCCGTTCCCGGCTGCCTCGGCCGGGTGCGGCTGGCGCGCTCCACACAGCTCAATGCCTTCGCCAATGGCCGGTACGTCGTCATGACGACGGCGATGCTCAATTTCCTTCGCGGCGACGACGAGCTCGCGGTGGTCCTCGCCCACGAGCTGTCCCACAACATCCTCCGCCATCCGGCTTTGCTCGACGAGCAGGGCGTGCCGAAAAGGGGCCTGCTGCGCGGCATCGGCAAGAACGCCAAAAGGGTGTGGAGGACGGAAGAGGAAGCCGACCGCCTCGGCATAAGGCTGATGGCGGCGGCGGGCTACGACGTCGGCGCCGCGATCCCGTTCTGGCGCCGCTATTACGGCATTGGCGATTTGCTGCCGCAGATCTTCAGGACCCACCCCAGCCTCGCCGCCCGCGAGCGAATCGCGCGCGAGGAGATTGCGGCGCTGAGAGGTCCGCCTCCGCGACCTTTGCCGTGAGCGTTCCCCGGCGAAGGCCGGGGTCCAGGTGCGCCGGCGATGGAAGACCGGGCTCCGGCCGTCGCCGGAGAACCGTTACACCCTAGACCTTCGTCCTCAGCGACCAGAGCTCGGGGAAGGCGCGCTTGGCCAGAGTGGACTGGAGATAGGCGACGCCCGCGGTGCCGCCGGTGCCGCGCTTGAGGCCGATGATGCGCTCGACCGTCAGGACGTGCTTGTGCCGCCAGGTGGCGAAGCTATCGTCGATGTCGACCAGCTTCTCGGCGAGCTGATAGAGCGGCCACCAGCGCTCGGTGTCGCGATAGACTTCGGCCCAGGCCGCCTCCACCGCCTCGCTCGGGCTGTAGGTCTCGCTCCAGTCGCGCTCGAGCACGTCCGCGGGAAGGGCGAAGCCGGCCCGGGCCAAAGCGGCGTTGGCCTCGTCCCACAGGCTGGGGCTGCGCAGCGCATCGGCGAGGGCCTTGTGCGGCGCCGAACCCTCCTCCTGGAAGCGCAGATGGCCGCCCTCCTTGATGCCGAGCAGATATTCGACTTGGCGGAATTGCGCCGACTGGAAGCCGGAGCTGGAGCCGAGCACGTCGCGGAAGCTGGTATAATCGGTCGGAGTCATGGTCGCGAGCACGTCCCAGCTCAACGTCATCACCGCCTGGATGCGCGATACCCGCGACAGGCTCTTATGGACCTGCAGGAGCGAATCCCGGCGGACCAGATCGCGCGCCAGCAGCAGCTCGTGGATGGTCTGCTTCAGCCACAATTCCTTGGTCTGGTGGATGATGACGAACAGCATCTCGTCATGGTGGCTGGAGATGGGATGCTGGGCGGAAAGGAGCTGATCCAAAGCGAGATAATGGCCATAGGTCATCGAGGCGGGCGTATCGGTCATTGCCCCGTCCCTACAGGCAAAGCCCGCGCCGCAAAAGGCGGCTTGAGGAGTCGGTTCCCCGGCGAAAGCCGTGGTCCCATCCGCGCGGCCGCAAGAACTGGGCCCCGGCTTTCGCCGGAGAACAGTGGGCTAGAGCCGCTCGGCGCTCGACACCACTTCGGTGGCGCGCAGGGCGGCCAGGATGCGCATCAGATGCTGCACGTCGTGCACCTCGATGTCGAGGTGGAAGGTGTGGAAGCTGCCGTCGCGGCTCGCCTGGTCCATGCTGACGATGTTGGCGCCGTGGCTGCCCAATATCCCAGCGATCACCGCCAGCGAGCCGGGCTCGTTCTTGATGACGACGCACAGCCGCGCCGTGCCGCCGTCCGATTCGTCGCCCCAGGCAAGATCCACCCAATCGGCGTCGACGCCGTCGGCGAGGCTGTCGCAGCCGATCATATGGACCTCGATCTCGGTCCCTTCGCGCCTCAGGCCGACGATCCGGTCGCCGGGTATGGGATGGCAGCATTCGGCCAGGGTGAAGGCGACGCCGGGGGTCAGCCCCTTGATCGAGATGGCGGTGCGCTGCGGCGGCGGCTTGATCCCGCTCTTGCCGGTCGAGCCCGGCATCAGCGCCTCCATCACCGCGACGTCGGAGACGCGCTTCATCGCGATCGCCTCCATCAGCGCGCCGTCGTCGTGGAGGTGGAGGCGCTTGAGCGCCTCGGCGATCGCCTCCCAGCCGAGCGGCGTCGGCAGGCGCTGGACGATCTCGTCGAAAATCTTGCGCCCGAGGGCGACCGTCTCCTCGCGCTCCTTCGACTTGACGAAACGCCGGATCTTGGCCCGCGCCTTGCCGGTGACGACGAAGCTCAGCCAGGCCGGCTGGGGATGCTGCGCCTTGGAGACGAGGATTTCGACCTGGTCGCCATTTTCCAGCGGCGTCCTGAGCGGCATCACCCGGCCGTTGACCTTGGCGCCGACGGTCTGGTCGCCGAGGTCGGTGTGGACGGCGTAAGCGAAATCGACCGGAGTCGCGCCCTTGGGCAGCTGGATCAGCTCGCCCTTGGGCGTGAAGGCGAAGATCCGGTCGGTGTACATCGCCATGCGGGTATGCTCGAGCACCTCCTCCGCGCTCGCTGCATGGTCGAGTATCTCGATCAGGTCGCTGATCCAGGGATGCTCGGTCTTCGCCGCCGCCTTGCCTTCCTTATAGGCCCAGTGGGCGGCGAGGCCGTGCTCGGCCTGGGCGTGCATCTCGCGCGTGCGGATCTGGATTTCGATCCGCATCTGCTCGTCATGGATGACGGTGGTGTGGACCGAGCGGTAGCCGTTGCGCTTGGGGGTCGAGATGAAATCCCTGAAGCGGCCCGGCACCATCGGCCAGCGCTGGTGGATGAAGCCCAACGTGCGGTAACAGTCCTCGACGGTGTCGACGATGGCGCGGAAGGCCATCACGTCGGAGAGCTGCTCGAAGCTGACGTGGCGCTCGGCCATCTTGCGCCAGATCGAGAAAGGATGCTTCTCGCGCCCCTGGACCTCGGCGGCAATGCCCTGCGATTCGAGATGCGCCTTGATGCCGCGGCCGATGCGGTCGATCATCTTGTCGCCGCCGCCCTCGTGCAGATGCTCAAGGCGCTTGGCGATCGACGCATAGGCGTCGGGCTCGAGCTCGCGGAAGGCGAGCGTCTGCATCTCCTGCATGAACTCGTACATGCCGATCCGCTCGGCGAGCGGCGCATAGATGTCCATCGTCTCGCGGGCGATGCGGCGGCGCTTGTCGCCGTCGGGGATGAAATGGAGGGTGCGCATGTTGTGCAGCCGGTCGGCGAGCTTGACGAGGAGGACTCGGATGTCGCCGGACATGGCGAGCAGGAACTTGCGCAGATTCTCGGCCGCCCGCTGATTCTCGCTCTGCGCCTCGATCTTGGAGAGCTTGGTGACTCCGTCGACGAGTCGCGCGACGTTCTTGCCGAAGCTCTTGCGGATCTCCTCCGGGGTCGCGACCGTGTCCTCGATCGTGTCGTGGAGGATGGCGGTGACGATCGTCTCGTCGTCGAGGTGGAGGTCGGTCAATATGCCGGCCACTTCGATCGGGTGGCTGTAATAGGGATCGCCCGACGCGCGCTTCTGGCTGCCATGCTTCTGCATCGAGAAGACATAGGCGCGGTTGATCATCGCCTCGTCGGCATCGGGATCATAGGCCCGGACCTTCTCGAGAAGTTCATATTGCCTCAGCATCGCGCCAACATGGGGCGCGGTGCTGCTGCGTTGCAACGTAAAAAGCCCTCAACGGGCGCGGGCGTTGCACTTTTCGAGCTCTTCCGCGGACAAGGCCCGGCCCTGCACGGCGAAGCTGAGCACCGCGCCGGCTTCCCGGACGAGGGCGGCGCAATCGGTCGCGGCGCGGCTGGTGCTCTTGCCGGCGGTGCAGCCGGTGTCGCCGCACCGCCAGACGAGATCGCGGACGATCAGCCGCTGGGCAGACGGGGGCGCCGCGAGCTGGGCCTGATAATAGCTGCCCGCCGCCATGGCCGGCCCCGCGGCCGCGCCGATCATCAGGAAGGCGAAGAGAAACGCAAACAGGGTGGATGCGAATTGCCGGGCCATGGGAACCTCCTACTAAGTTGCGATGTGCAACCTATATGGGTGTCCGTTTCATATTGCAACCTAAAAAATGCATGCTATGTAATAAAGTCGAAAAAGGGCGTAGGCAGAGGACCATGGCGAAGGCGGAACAGCTCAGGGAAGTGTTTGCGGAGTGCGGCATTTCCGCCATGCTCGAGGTCGTCGGCGAGCGCTGGTCCTTCCTGATTCTCCGCGGCGCGTTCAACGGCCTCCATCATTTCGAGGAGTTCCAGGCGACGCTCGGCATCGCCCGCAACATCCTCTCCAACCGGCTGGCGCGACTCGTCGAGCATCAGATATTGCGCCGCGACCCGGATCCGGCCGACCGCCGCAAGGTCGCCTATCGGCTGACCGAACGCGGCCGCGAGCTGCTCCCGGTGCTGATCTCGATGCGCCAGTGGGGCGAGCGCTGGCTGTGCGGCATGCCGGGCAATCCGGTGCTGATCGACCGCTACAGCCGCCGCCCGATCGCGCCGATGCTGGTCCGCTCCGCCGACGGCCGCCCGCTCTCGCTGGGCGAGCTCGAATGGGTCGACCGCTCCGAGATCGTCGAGGAACCGGACGCCGAAGCCGCCGCTTAATCCGGCCTCACCGCCAGCGGCAAATCCTCGAACAGCTCAGGATCGCCGGGGCGCCGCGCGCCTTCGATCTCCAGCATCCTGAACTTGGTCGCCGTTCCGCCGGGCGCCGAGAAGCCGCCGCTCCGGCCGTCCGCGCCGAGCACCCGGTGGCAGGGGATGACGATCGGGATCGGGTTTCGGCCCAAAGCCGCGCCGACCGCCTGGGTGGCGCGCGGCTCGCCGATCTCGCTGGCGATCTCGCCGTAGGTGCGCACCTCGCCGCAGGGGATGCGCCGCGCGGCGGCGTAGACGGCGTCCTCGAAATTGGTGGTTGCGGGAAGGTCGATTGGGATCGCCGACAGGTCGATTCTCTCGCCGCCGAGCATCCGCTGGATCATGTCGATCGTGTCCGCCACGTCGGACGGGGGCGATTCCTCGGACGCGCCGGGAAAGCGCCTCTCGAGACGCGCCCTGAGCCGCGCTTCCGACGATTCGGGGAGGGCGGCGCCGACGATCCTGTCGCCAAGCCACAGGATGGCGCAACGCCCGATCGGCGTATCGAACAGCGCGAAGGACGCGCCTTCGACGACCGGGCTATTCGTAGTCACCGCCCATATTGTTGTTGCGCGGCGGCGCGGCGGCGGTGAGGCGCAGCGCCTCGGCCGACGCGCTCAGGGAGCCGACCTCGTCGGGCGCCTCGTCATCCTCGATCTGGACGCGCTGGAGGTTCGAGATGAGCGCCTCCTCGAGCTGCTTGGGCTTGACCATCTGCTCGGCGATCTCGCGCAGCGCCACCACCGGATTCTTGTCCCGGTCGCGGTCGATCGTCAGGTCGGCGCCGCCCGAAATCTGCCGGGCGCGCTGGGCCGAGAGCAGCACCAGGTCGAACCGGTTGGGGATCTTGTCGACGCAATCTTCGACGGTAACGCGCGCCATGAAGCACTCCGCTTGTTCAAGCTGTGGGGGAGGGGCGCCGCTACCAGCACGGGCCGCGAATGTCAATCTGGCGCGGGGGCTTGCCCTTGGCGGAAACGGCGATCATGTCCCCTTGATGGCCGATGCAACGCCGCAGGAAAAAGCGCCGCCCGTCTCCGTCGAGGTGGCGGGCAACCAGCTGACCTTGCTTGCCGACGGACCGCGGCGGCTCGAGGCTCTGGTCGCGCTGATCGACGGCGCCAGACAGGATCTGCGGGTCCTCTATTACATCTTCCTCGACGATGTTTCGGGCGTGAAGGTCCGCGACGCGCTGATCGGCGCGGCCACGCGGGGGGTGAAAGTGTCGCTGCTGGTTGACGGCTTCGGCTCCACCGCCAACCGGGAATTTTGGCGGCCGGTCGCCGAAAGCGCGATCCGCTTCTGCCGCTTCAGCCCGAAATATGGCCGCCGCTACCTGCTGCGCAATCACCAGAAGCTGGCGCTGGCCGACGGCCGCAAGGTGATCATCGGCGGCTTCAACGTCTCCGACGATTATTTCGGGACGATCGAATCGGGCGCCTGGCGCGACCTCGGCCTGCAGGTCGAGGGCGGCAGCACCGCGTGCCTGACCAAATATTTCGACGATTTGTTCGGCTGGGCCCGCGCGCCCGGGGCGCGGATCGGCAAGCTGCGGCGCATGCTCCAGCAGCACAGCGTCACCGAGGGTGAGCTCCACTGGCTGTTCGGCGGCCCGACGAGGCGGCTCAGCCCGTGGGCGCGGGCGATGCGCAAGGACATGCGGACCGCGACCCGCCTCGACGTGATCGCCGCTTACTTCGCGCCCGGCCCTGGCATGCTGCGCCGCATCGCCCGGGTCGCGCGGCGCGGCTGCGCCCGCCTCGTCACCGCCGCCAAGTCCGACAATCCGGCGACGGTCGGGGCGGCGCGGAACACCTATTGGTGGCTCCTGAAGCGCCGCGTGCGGATCTTCGAATACCAGCCGACCAAGCTCCACACCAAATTGTTCGTGGTCGACGACGTCGTCCATATCGGCTCGGCCAATTTCGACATGCGCAGCCTCTTCCTCAACCTCGAGATGATGCTGCGCGTCGACGACAAGGCCTTCGCCGACGCCATGCGCGGCTTCGTCGGCGGCGAGATAAAGGACAGCCTGCCGGTCACGCTCGCGAGCCACCGCAAGCAGCGCACCTTGTTCAACCGCCTGAAATGGTGGCTCGCCTATTTCGTCGTCGCGGTAGCGGATTACCGAATCTCGCGGCGGCTCAATTTCGGCTTCGAGCGGAAGCGGGCGAGCTAGGCGCTTCGTCTCCGCCGCCGGTCCGCGCGCCGGCGGAACGATGCCCGGCGGCGAACTGGACCAGATCCCACCGGTTTCCGTAGAGATCCTCGAACACCGCGACGATGCCGTAGGGCGCCTCCTTCGGCGGGCGCACGAAATGGACGCCGGCGGCCAGCATCGCGGCGTGGTCGCGCCGGAAATCGTCGGTCTCGAGGAACAGGAAGACCCGCCCGCCCGCCTGGCTGCCGATGAAGGCTTCCTGCGCGGGCGTCGAGGCGCGGGCGAGCAGGAGCGAGGCGCCCCGGCTGCCCGGCGGCGCGACGACCACCCACCGTTTGTCCTGTTCGGGCTGATAAAGATCCTCGACGACGGTGAAATCGAGCTTTTCGGTGAAGAAGGCGATCGCTTCGTCATAATCGCGGACGACCAGTGCGATATGGGCGATGGATTGAGCCATGAAACCTCCGGAGTGGGACGAGGCGCCTGCACGGAGCGGTGAAACCGGCAACGGCTTGTCGGCCTGCTCGTTCTTACAGGCAAGCGGCGGGGCGCGATGGAGTATGTGTCATGAAAAAGATTCTTTTCGCGATGACGGCCATCGGTGCGCTGGCAGTGGCGGCGCCGGCCGCCGCGCAATATGGCAGCCAGACCTACGCCAATGCGGGCGTGAACGCCGGTTTCGATAGCCGCATCGCCCAGTTGGAAGCACGGTTCCAGGCCGGTATCCAGCAAGGCCTGATCGACCGGCGCGAGGCCTATTCCCTCCGCCAGCAGCTGCGCGACCTGAGGCGTCTCGAGAGCCGCTACAGCTATAACGGCCTCAGCATGCAGGAGCGCGCCGATCTCCAGCAGCGCCTTCGTTTCGTCCGCCAGAATCTGCGCCTCGCCGACGGCGGCGGCAACGGCCGCTACAGCGCTTACGATAACGACCCTTATTACGGCCAAAGCGGCAATTACGGTCAGAACGGCACTTATTACGGCCAGGGCGGCCCCTACCAGGTACCCGACAATTATGCCTGCCAAAGCCGCGGCGGCATCGGCGGCATCCTCGACAACGTACTCGGCGGCGGCTGCCTGCGCGTCGGCCAGCGCGTCTCGGGCAATCTGAGCGCGGTGCCGTACGAATATCGCAGCCAGTATCGCGACGGAGGCGGCGTCTATTACCGCTCCGACGGCCGCGCCATCTACGAGATCGATGCGCGCACCAACACGGTGATCGGCGTCTACGGGATGGCCCGCTGATCCGCGGCTGACGCTTGCCGAAGGCTGAAGGCCCCCGGGATACGCCCGGGGGCCCGGGACGCTCCGGCGGCATGCGCCGTCTCCGGACGCTTGAAAACCAAGTCTCCGCAACAACCTTGTCCGCTCAAACGTTCTGCCGTCAAGGCGGAGGGGCCTTGTGGAGTATGTGTCATGAAAAAGCTTTTCCTCGCGATGACGGCGATTACCGCGCTTGCGGCTGCGGCGCCGGCCGCGGCCCAATATGGCAACCAGAGCTATGGCGCCGGCGCCGATGTCGGCATCGACAACCGCATCGCCCAGCTGGAGGCGCGGCTCCAGGCCGGCATCCAGGCCGGGACGATCGACCGGCGGGAGGCCTTTTCCCTTCGCCAGCAGCTGCTCCAGCTGCGCAGGCTCGAGCGCCGCTACAGCTATAACGGCCTCACCGTTCAGGAGCGCGCCGACCTCCAGCAGCGCCTGCGCACCCTGCGCCAGCAGATGCGGGCCGCGGACGGCGGCCTTGGCTACGGCCGCAACGAGGACGACCGCTGGGGCGATACCGGCGGTTACGGCCAAAGCGGGCGCATCGACCGCAACAATGACGGCTATGACGACCGCGACTATAACCGCAACGGCCGCTGGGACGACGAGATGAGCGACGGCCGCTACGTCGACCGCAACAACGACGGCTATGACGACCGCGATTACAACCGCAACGGCCGCTGGGACGACGAGACGAGTGACGGCCGCTACGTCGACCGCAACAATGACGGCTATGACGATCGCGACTATAACCGCAACGGGCGCTGGGACGACGAGATGAGCGACGGCCGCTACGTCGACCGCAACAATGACGGCTATGACGACCGCGACTACAACCGCAACGGCCGCTGGGAGGACGACGTCAGCGACGGCCGCTACCGGCAGACCGACGATCGCGGCATCGTCGAGAGGGTGATCGACACCGTCACCGGCGGCGCCACTTTGCGCGTCGGCCAGCGCGTATCGGGCAATCTGAGCGCGGTGCCGTACGAATATCGCGGCCAGTATCGCGACGGAGGCGGCGTCTATTACCGCTCCGACGGACGCGCCATCTACGAGATCGACGCGCGGACCGACACGGTCTTGCGGATCTACGCGATGAACCGCTGACCGGGCGGCCCGGCCGATAGCGAGGCGCCCCGGCACGCCCGGGGCGCCTTCATCCCGGGTGAGCACAGCGCGTCCGGCTCACGCTCGGTGGGCCTCGCCCGAACCGGCGCGATCCGAAGGGCGGCATTCCATCAGGACGGCGCGGCCCCAGCGGGTCTCGATGGAGCCGGAAGCGACGACGAAGCCCGCTTTCTCATAGGCGCGGCGGGCGCGCAGATTGTCCGGATGGGGATCGGCGCCGATTGCCGGCGCGCCGGCCGCGAACAGGCGGCGGCAATGGGCGGCGACGAAGGCGCTGCCATGGCCGCGGCCGAGCATGTCGGGCTCGCCAATATATTGGTCGATGCCGCGCGACCCCGGCGGCAGGTGGGCGAAGGGATGATCGTCCCAATCGCGCGGCGCATAATCCTGGGCATAAGCGAACGGCCGCGGCCCGCCGGGGCCGAGATGCTCGACGACCCACATCGCGATGCGCGGATCGGCCAGCGCATCCTGCGCATCCTCGACGTCCGGGGCGCCCCACCATTCGATCACATGCGGTCGCGCCCGCCAGGCGCGGAGCAGCGGGACGTCGTCTGCGGTGACCGGCCGGAAGCGGTAGCAGGTTTCGGCGCTGACATAGACGAAAGCCTCGGCGCCCGAGGCGAGCCAGACGCGGACGCGCGCGACTCCGTCCGGCTCGTAACGATCGGCCGCTTCGAGCTCGCCGGCGGTGAGGCCGAAGACGAGGCCCGGGACGAGGTCGGCGGGATCGCCGGTCGCGCCCGCGATGGTGTGGACGGCGGCGCCGCTCGCCGCGATCGCGCGCGGATCGGTGATCGCCATGGGCGACAAGGCGAAGCCGGGAAGAGCGTCCGGACGTCCCTCCAGCAGGCGCCCGAACGCGGCGCGCTGCACGTTCGGCTGGCGCAGCGTGCCGTAGGAGAAGAGAGGGACCGTGGCTTCGGGCTGGGTCACGGAATCGTCCTTGGCCGCCGCCTTGCCGGCCATAGCATGTCCGCCGCGCAAGTTGATGAAGCCGATGACCGCACCTATCGTGTCGAATCTATTGTGACCGGAAACGCCGAATGATACGCCCCGCCGCCTTTATCGTTCTCCTGTCCCTGCTCGTCGCCGGCTGCGGCGACGGGACTCCGGCCGAGGAGCAGGCCGCCAACGGCACGGCCCCGGCCGGAAACGTTGCCGAGGCGCGCGTGCCCGAGCCGCTGCCGGACATCGTGCGCGTCCGGCTGGAGACCGATGCCGGCGCGATCGTCCTCGCCCTCGATGCCCGGCACGCGCCGGTCACCACGGCGAACTTCGTCCGCTACGTCGACGAGCGCCGGCTCGACGGCACCAGCTTCTATCGCGCCGCGCGGACGCCCAGCGCCCCGGAGGGAGAAGGCGCGCGCGGCTTCATCCAGGGCGGGATCCACCGCAACTACAAGCGCATGCTGCCGCCGATCGCGCACGAGCCGACCAGCTTGACGGGGCTCAGGCACGGGGCGGGCGCGATCTCGATGGCGCGCAGCGAGGAAGGCGCCGGCGCGACCGGCGAGTTCTTCATCACCGCCTCGCCAATGCCCGCGATGGACGCGCATGGGCAGGAGACGGGTTTCGCCGCGTTCGGCCGGGTGGTCGAGGGGATGGATGCGGTGAAGCGAATCCTCGCCGCGCCGACCGTGGCGGGCGCGGGGAGAGGGGCGATGCGGGGCCAGATGATCGAGAAGCCGGTGAGGATCGTCAGCGCGAGGCGGGTGCCTTAGCGCAGATGGCGGTGGAGCTGAGAGGAGCGTCATCGCGCTTCGGCAGGGCCGGGAGAAGGCGCCTCCAGCGGCGCGCCGAGCGTCACCGCGAGAAGGGCGACGCCGACGAGGGCGACGAAGAGATTGAGCGAAGCCCACCAATAAGCGACCCTCAGCCTGCGGATGAAATGCCACCGGGTTGCGTGCGCGGCGTCGCCGCGATCCTTGCACTGCTGGAGGATGGGGGCCGGAAGCAGGCGGTCGATGGCGGCGCGATACTCCTGCGCGCGGGCCATATGAAGCCGGTACCTCTCATAATGCTTCATCACGAATGCGGAGCCGAAAAGCCCGACACAGATGATGAAGCACTCGGTCATGATGTCGACCCAGCCGCCGAGCGACCGGTCGAAGGTGACGATGCCGACCAGCGCGGTCGCCACGATGAGGACGTAGCCGGAGACATTTGACCGCAAGACTTCGTGATGGCGAGCATGGGCGGCATTTTCGGCGTACATCCGCCAGAGCAGTTCCTGCGCGTCCGTCAGCAAAGCCGCCTCCGCCTGTCGCGGATCCCAAGATCCTCCGTGCCGGCGCGAACGTCAACCAGAGAAGCACGATCTCCCGGCGGATGGAGAAAGCGGGCGCCGGTGCGCGGAAGGTTCATATTCTTCATAAAGTTCGGCTCCCTTACGGCGAAAAGTTGGCGGCCGCGGACGCGGCCGTCGCGCGGCGCCTTATCTTGCCGATCTGGCAGGCTGCCTCGCAGGCCCGGCTGAACGAGGCTGCGCCGGGCCGGCGGCGGAGGCGGGCGGCGGTCTGCTCGCTGAGGCCGACATAAGCCGCGGCGCGGCGGCCGCGGCCCCAGCGCGCCAGCGCGGGACGTAGAGGCGCTGGCGTTCGGGCGTCCAGCCGTCGACGCGGGCGCGGACGGGAACCGGGTCGAAATCCGGGGCGGAGGGCGCAGTTTCGGCGGGGCCGGGCCGAGGGGAGTCGTTCATCCGGCAAGGTAGAACATACAGGGTACATTGTAGGAAAGCGTTGTCTTGCTCGCGCGAGTGCGCAAACCTTCGGCGCGGAAAGGGCGTAGGCCCGATCGGGTCGCCAGCGCGAAGGACGGACGGGATGGCCAAGGGTAAGAAGGAATCGAACAAGGAAATCCGCAGGCCCCAGGCGGAAAAGCCAAAGGCCGGGCCCGGCGCCGAAACACAGCGCCGCAGGGCGATCGCGCGCTGGGAGAATGAAGGCGGCGCGGGGGCGTGCGGGCCGCAGGTGGCGGGATCGGACGAGTCGCTCATCCGGCAGAACAGGCCATGAAGCCGGCGATGCAGGAAAGGGTTAGTCGATCGCCTCGACGCCGAGCCGCTTCAATCGCTCGAGATGGTCCTTCATCGCCTGCAACTGCTCGCGGGAGTGGCCCTGCCAGTCCGCGACCTCGTCCGTGACCCTGAGCGGCTCGCGGGAGCGGTACGACTTCGTCGGATTGCCGGAGAATTTCTTGTCCGTCAGGTTGGGATCGTCGATGATCGGGCCGGCCGGCTCGACGACGTAGATCCGGCCGGGCCCGTCGCCGGCGGCCAGCTCGGCGCCCCAGACGGCCGCATCCAGGGTGCCGGTCAAATAGACCCAGGACGCCTGCTTCCGCTGGCCGTAGTTGGAGATGTAGCCGGCCCCGATCAGGTCTCCCGCTTTCAGGTCGGCGCGGGTGCCGTGGTAGAATATCCGGGATCGGATCATGGTCACGGTGCTTCGCGAGGCCGGTCGTGCTTCATCATCTTCATCGATGATCACCGGCTGGCGTATGTCCATATAATCGGTGACGGAGAGTCGAAGATCAACATCACGAGGCCGTGAATCAGTGCACTGTAGCCGAAATTGCCTGTCACCGTAATTCTGATAAATTGTATCAATTCCTGCTTTGCCGCCATTCACAAAATCTGCTAAGACCAAGTTCTCAGCGATTCGGCTGTTAGAGCAAGTTAGGAGCCAAAGAATGCAGCGAATCTTTTTTGGTCTGATTCTGTTCGGAGCATTGACCGCTTCCAGCTCCGCACCCACGCCTTGCACTACCGCCTCAGCGCAGCAAGATGGTCCAAAATATTGCCTGCCAGGCTGTGAATTCGATGAGAACACCCAGCGATGTTATTGTCAGATTTAAGTCTTGTTGACAAAACGGCGGCCGCGAACCTTAAAAAGAGTCAGAAAAATTACGCTTGGAGGCGTTGACAAATTGGCGCATCCACAGGCGGATTGAGACATTGCAGACATTCGCAGGTGGGAGCAATCTGATCATCCAAAGCCACAAAAACTGGTGACACGAGATCACGGTCCTAAACTTGCCGAGGAAGGCTAAATGCGTGAAGAGGGGATCGCATTTGGAAGCTCTGGGCGGACAAGCTGTGGGGCCGATGCGACAGTTCAGGAACCCGCTAGATCGAAGGCTCCGATGGGGTCGGCAGCACTCACCCGCCTTGCTGCCGCTATGATGTTCCTCTCCGGCGCGGGCTGCGCAGCCTGGTCCGCCGCCGACGCGCAAGAGCAGATGGGCACCGTCATGGAGCTCGGCGGGAGCAGGCTCGCGGTCTCGCCTCAGGAAATGAGGGCGCTGTCGAACCTCGGCAACTTGGCGCGAAGCGGGCAGAAGGGTCCCCAGGACCGCGCGTTGGCAGAGGCGCGGCGCGTCGCGAACAGCCGCGATGCTCGCTACGCCCTAGCTCTCTATGAGCTAGAGATCGGCAGGCGGCGCGGCGACGATGCGATGTGCGCGCAAGCACTGGACGCGCTGATCGCCAGCCAACTCACCGGGCGTGACAGACTGCCGGGTCATTTAGCGGCTCGCGGGCAGATCGCCTATCGAGCGGGTGATTTCGACACGGCGGGAAGACTCTGGGCGCGATTGGCCGAACTGACGCCGTCCGATCCCGACGTGTTCGCCAACCTCGCGCAGGTCCGATTGGCGCAGAAGGACGCTCCTGGTGCAATGGATCTGCTCACGCGCGCCATCGCCGCGCGCGAGGGGCTTGGCCAGGCGGCGTCGGAAGGATGGTATCGGCAACGGCTGAGCATTGCCCAGCAAGGCAATCTCGTAGCACCGGGCATCGACGCCGTACGGGCGCTCGTCAGCGCCTACCCAACGCCAGCGAATTGGCGCGCCGCATTGGTCGTCTACCGACAGCTGGCCGCGCCCGAGGAGGCGTTCGAAATCGATCTTCTTCGCCTGATGCGCCATGTAAGCGCGCTTGCTCAGGCGGCTGAATATCAGCGTATGGCCCAACTACTCAGGCAATCCGGCGAGCCGAGGGAGGCAAAGGCGGTGCTCGACGAAGGAATAACGCGCGGCCTGCTCGACGCTGGAACATCACCGACGCGCGAGATCATCGCCGAGGTTGATCGGGCGGTTGCCAAGGCGCGGAGTGGATCGGCGGCGAGATCGGAGCTGCGGAACAAGGCAGGCGCACAGGTCCGGCTGGGCATGTCGCAGCTTCTCGCCGGCCAGCGAGCCGAGGCCGAGGCGGCGTTCCGCTCTGCGGCAGGAGATCCAGCGGGCGGACGCTATGCCGATCTCGCCTTTTTCTGGCTGACATCGCTGGCGCAGGGGCAGCTGGCGCCTATGGGGGCATCCTAACAGGCGATGTACAAACATGCCCTTTGTGCACGTCGCGCAACATCAGAAGTCACTTTGACATCGAGATAGCGCCCGATGGGGCCTACTACTCAACATGCGGGACGTGCGGCTGGAACGATCACCCGCAACCGCTCAAGGGCAGGAGATGGATGAAGAAGAGTCCGCCCACTGAGTGGGCGGGCTCCGGAATAGGGTGCGGGGTTCGAACCCACGGAAGGGCGAGCCTTCACGGGTTTCCAAGGCCCGCGCGATAACCACTCTGCCAATGCTCGATACCGACCTTTCGGTCTGGCGGACTCGGTGTGGGGGGTTGGATGACTACTGTACAAGGCAACTGCTACTCCGCTGCTGGAAGATAAATCTCGCCGCCTTTTTCGCGAAAACGCTTGCTCATCTCGGCCATGCCCGCTTCCGCCTTCGCTGAAGCTTCGGCGGACAGATCGGCCGCGAGGAAGGAGTCCGCGCTCTGGTTCTGCTTCGCCGCAAACTCGCGCACCTCCTGCGTTATCTTCATCGAGCAGAATTTCGGCCCGCACATCGAGCAGAAGTGGACGGTCTTGGCGCCTCCGCCGGGAGGGTCTGGTCGTGATATTGCTTGGCCGTATCGGGGTCCAAAGAGAGGTTGAACTGGTCGCGCCAGCGGAATTCGAAGCGGGCGCGTCACAAAGCGTCGTCGCGGAGTCTTGAGGCTGGGTGGCCCTTGGCGAGGTCGGCGGCGTGGGCGGCGAGCTTGTAAGGTAGCGCGCCGATTGGAGAATCAACGTGATCGACAGGTAAACGCGGAATCGACGGCTTGATCAAACGCGCGGTTGGCACGCGCTGCCACCGCAATCAAATAGATGTTCGCTGCCGTCCTGCAAAGCGTGCGGGCTCCGACAGCCGGGACGCGGCGGCAGGCGGCGCCCATATCCTCTAGAAAATCTATGTTGCAGCCCGCCAGGATCGGGTTCGCTCTGCATCTCCTCGGTCGCAGCCGTTGTGACAATGAATTGAATATTGTGTCCCCGAATTGCCGTCGCGGTGCCAATCGGGGGAAGACTTGCACAAATCTGCTAGCCCCTGGCTCGCGATGAGATCGAATCCCTTCGGCTATTTGATGCACTGTCACCGTAATCCAGGGGGAGATCGGCCGGGAGCGCCGATTGGAGCGCCGGCGCTGTTCCCCTCGAATTTCCCGGATTGTGTGCCTGGAATTTCGAGCATAGCGTGAAACTCGGGGGGAGCGGGCATTTGGACAACGTCCTGATCACTGCTGGGATTGCTTGCCTGATCGCGGCGATCGTCGGCGGCGGGCTCAAGGCTTTCGCCATTGAAATCCCGCTGCTTGCCTCTGTGCGGCGTCAACTGCTGCTCGGCCTGCTCGGCGCCCTTCTGCTCGGGCTCGGATTCGGCGACAAACTGATGAGCCCCGGACCGGGGAAGGCCGAAATCGTGCCCGCCAACGAAGCCGCGGAACAGCCGGAACAGAAAGATGTGTCAGTGTCCGCGGAGCAGCCGGAACAGAAAGACGCGTCGGCGCCCGGGGCATCATGCGGCGATTCGAACGACGCCATCGCGCTGACCGCGCGGCTGAGCAACTATGTCCACAGTCTTGCCGATCCCTCGCCCGCCAACAACACAAGGCGACTTTCGAACTTGGCAATTGTCGAAGACGCCATGGAAGTTGTGTCGACCGGAACGCTCGCGGAGCGGGAAGACCGGATCCGCGCCCACCTTTTTGGACCGGGTCCGATTACAAGCTGCCCCGTCCTTCGCACACTGTTCGAAACCATCGAGCAACGGACCGGCGAAGCGATCCCCTGAGGCGCTACGACGACGCCGGCATATAAATCTCCCCGCCTTTGTCGCGAAATGTCTCGCTCATTTCGACCATGCCCTTCGCGGCAAATTCCGGCACCTCCTGAGTGATTTTCATCGAGCAGAACTTGGGCCCGCACATGCTGCAAAAATGCGCTGTCTTTGCTCCCTCCGCAGGAAGCGTCTGGTCGTGATATTGTTCGGCCGTATCGGGATCCAATGACAGGTTGAACTGGTCGCGCCAGCGGAATTCGAACCTCGCCCTCGAGAGAGCGTCGTCTCGCATTTTCGCGCTCCGCTGGCGGTGCTGCCGGGTCGGCATTGCTCAGATGAATTCGCCGATGGCGTTCAGGGCCGGCTGTAATCGGATGTTGTTCGGCGGCGTGAGGTCGGGTGCGCTGAAAGTCACGCGGGCCAGGACGATTTCGCCCGCTCCTATCTCGAGGTCAGCCGGCACCGTCGTCAGCGCGATCGGCGTCCAGACCTTTTCGCTCAGCGCCTTGTAGTCCAGCGGAGCCGGGGTCAGCGTCCGCAGGACCGTCCCGAACAGGTCCATCACCAGGATGTCGAGGAGGACCGTCCCGGTATAGGCGCCCGGAATGTCGATCCTGGTGAGCAGGTACACCCTCAGGACGGATATCTCCGCCAACCGGACCTTGCGATGCATCGGCTGCAGACCGACGAACCCTTTCTTGTCGGCGTCGATGGTGATCGGAATACCGCCCGAATAGACCGGGTCGAGCGCCGCCTTAGGCACCGGCTGAAGGGCGTTGTCGACCGGCCAGACGAAGTAACCGGATATCTTGCCCGGCTGCCCGGCGCTGGCCTTGTCCTCGCAACAGCAATTGTAGAAATTATAGGTGGGTGCGCAATTTGCCGACATACTGCCTCCCCGCGCTAAACGACTTTCCCGCCGGAGAGGATAGACCTGCCAGCGACGGCGGAACAGCCCAATCAGGCGGCGGGAATATAGATTTCGCCGCCTTTCTCCCGAAAACGGTCGCTCATCTGCGCCATGCCTTCCTCAGCAGCCAGGAAGGTATCGGCACTGGCATTCTGCTTCGCGGCGAAATCCCTCACCTCCTGGGTGATCTTCATCGAACAGAATTTGGGGCCGCACATCGAGCAGAAGTGGGCGGTCTTGGCGCCTTCGGCGGGGAGGGTCAAATCGTGATATTGCTCCGCCGTATCCGGGTCGAGGCTGAGGTTGAACTGGTCGCGCCAGCGGAATTTCCCGGAGCGCCTTGCGGCGATGCCATGGAGCGGCCTTGGCAAGGCGGGGGAAATGGGGCGGAGATCCGCCCCATTTCACTCGATCAAGCGCCGCCGATCAGCCGTCGCCGACTTCGCGAGGGCAGGGGAACGTATCGACAACGGCGCAACCATATGGGCCGCAGGAGATGTAGCCGCAGGTGCCGTTGCCATCGTTGAAATAATAATATCCATATTGCTGAGCGACGGCGACGCTGGGAGTCATTCCCGCCGCCACGGCGAGGCCCAGACCGGCCATGCGGATTGTGAACTTCTTCATTTGCCCCATCCTTTCCTGTTCGGGAAGATGAGGCTGTGAATTTCACGACCCCCGGTCAACAAGACATTGATCGAAAATGGTTCTATCCGCGGCTAGCTCGCCGGCAGGCACGACCCGGGCGATCGCAGAGCGGAGTGCCACCACGGTTCATCCTCGATCACCATCTCCCTCACCCGGCGGGTATGTAGAGCTCCCCACCCCTCTGGCGGAACTTCTCGCTCATCTCGGCCATGCCCGCATCGGCATCCTCCGCCGCCAGGAAGGTGTCTGGCTCCGGGTCGCTTCGCGATCCGCTTAGGGGGCTGTGGCTTTCCCCCGGAAAACCACTGTTCGCCCCTACATTCTGCCTGGCCGCAAACTCCCTTACCTCCTGCGTGATCTTCATCGAGCAGAACTTGGGGCCACACATCGAGCAGAAGTGGGCGGTCTTGGCGCCTTCGGCGGGGAGGGTCTGATCGTGATATTGCTCCGCCGTGTCCGGGTCCAATGAGAGGTTGAACTGGTCGCGCCAGCGGAATTCGAACCTTGCGCGGCTTAGGGCGTCGTCGCGCAGCTTCGCGGCCGGGTGGCCCTTTGCCAAATCGGCGGCGTGGGCGGCGAGCTTGTAGGTGACGACGCCGACCTTGACGTCGTCGCGGTCGGGGAGGCCGAGATGCTCCTTGGGGGTGACGTAGCAGAGCATCGCGGTGCCGAACCAGCCAATCATCGCCGCGCCGATGGCCGAGGTGATGTGGTCGTAGCCGGGGGCGATGTCCGTCGTCAGCGGGCCCAATGTGTAGAAGGGCGCCTCGCCGCAGGCTTCGAGCTGCTTGTCCATATTGGCTTTTATTTTGTGCATAGGCACGTGGCCGGGGCCCTCGATCATCACCTGGACGTCGTGCTTCCAGGCGATCTGCGTCAGCTCGCCCAAGGTGGCGAGCTCGGCGAACTGGGCTTCGTCGTTGGCGTCGGCGATGCTGCCGGGGCGAAGGCCGTCGCCGAGCGAGAAGGCGATGTCGTACGCCTTCATGATCTCGCATATCTCCTCGAAGCGCGTGTAGAGGAAGCTTTCCCGGTGATGGCTGAGGCACCATTTGGCCATGATCGAGCCGCCGCGGCTGACGATGCCGGTGACGCGTTTGGCGGTCATCGGGATGTAGGGCAGCCGCACGCCGGCGTGGATGGTGAAATAGTCCACCCCCTGCTCGGCCTGCTCGATCAATGTGTCGCGGTAGATCTCCCAGCTCAAATCCTCGGCGACGCCGCCGACCTTTTCGAGCGCCTGATAGATGGGGACGGTGCCGATCGGGACGGGCGAGTTGCGGACGATCCATTCCCTCGTGTCGTGGATGTTGCGGCCGGTCGAGAGGTCCATCACCGTGTCGGCGCCCCAGCGGATCGACCAGACCATCTTGTCGACCTCGGCGGCGACGTCGGAGGCGACGGCAGAATTGCCTATGTTCGCGTTGATCTTGACCAGGAAGTTGCGCCCGATCGCCATCGGCTCGCTCTCCGGATGGTTGATGTTGGACGGGATGATGGCCCGGCCGCGCGCGACCTCGTCGCGGACGAATTCAGGCGTCACGTAGTCGGGGATCGAAGCGCCGAAATCCTGGCCGTCCCTGACATGGCCGGCGACGGCTTCGCGGCCCAAATTCTCGCGGACCGCGACATATTCCATCTCGGGCGTGATGATCCCCTGTCGGGCATAGTGCATCTGCGACACGTTCATGCCCGGCTTTGCGCGCAGGACCTTGCGGCGGACGTTGGGGAAGGTGGCGACGCCGCCGGAGCGGTCCGGTCCGGACATGCCGTTATCCTCGGGGCGGACCTCGCGCTGCTCCACCTCCTCGACGTCGCCGCGGCCGCGTATCCAGGCCGAGCGGAGCTCGGGCAGGCCCGCCATGATGTCGATGCGGGCGTCGGGGTCGGTGTAAGGGCCGGAGCAGTCGTAGACCCTGAGCGGCGGCTCGCCCGAGCTCGGCTCGAGATCGACCTCGCGCATCGCGACGCGAACGCGCTGCGGCCCTTCGACCCAGATCTTGCGCGAGCCGCGGATCGGGCCGGTCGTCACTTTCATTTCCGCGCGCGCGGGCCCTTCGACTTCACTCAGGACAGGGATGTCGGCCATGATCCGGTTTCTCCTTACAAGGCGTGGGCGTGGCCGGTGAGGCCGAGCAACAGCAGGGCCGCGCCGAACGCGAGCGCAAGAACCGCCCACAGGCGGCCCGCGTCGAGGATCGGGCGGGAGAAGGCGAGCAGCGCCTGGGGGAAGACGAAGAGCAGCAGCCCCTCGACCGCTCCGGCCAGGCCGATGACGGTGACCACGCCGGCGAGCGGATCGGCGAAGCTGCAATGGACGAGCAGGATCGTCGCGCCGAGCGCGAAGTCGATGATGGCGAAGGCCAGGATCAGGCCGGGCGAGCGCTCCATGTCGCCCAGCACGGCGCGCCAGCGATCGGGCGCGATGAGCCCGCCGGCGCCGGCGGCGATCAGGAAGATCCCGATCGTCTCGGCGAGGCGGAGCGTAAGGATGTCGGCAGTGTCCATGGCCCTTCCTCCTCTTGGGACGGAGGCGGATCGGCCGCGCTCCCTCCCTACGCCGGTCTTAACCGGATCAGGTTCGACGGGTCGCGGCTTCGGCCGCTTCTCAACCGCTCGCACGCGGTCCCCCGGGGAATGGAGGGGTTTACTCCATCCGCCGTGGCCGGGGAAGCCGCTGGGTTCGCGGGCGCGGCCGGCAAGTCAGGAAGGCGGCAAATTCCTTCTCGAGACCACCGACATTCCGCCCTCGGACATGATCGTGAACATCGTCCCGGTGTCGACCACGCTGCCGCCGCACTGCAGCCGGGCCGGTGGGCCGGACCGGCCCGCCACCGCCGCAAACCAGTCGCGCCCGTTCCGGGTCAGCACGATGCTCGTGCCGGCGGGCGAGGTCCAGGTCCCTTCGCGCAACGGGACCGTCATCGTCTGCACGTCGCCGGCGCCGCGGAAACGCTCCCCGGACCGGCCGGGCAGCATGGCGACCTGCGTCTCGAGGCCGAGCGTCACGTCCTGCGCGGTCAGCTTGACCACGCGGAGCTCCGTGACGAGGCGGGGCGCGAAGGCGGCGTTGGGATCCCGGACGGCGGCGCTTTCGACCAGCGCCACCGCTTTGGGCAAGCGCCGCGTCGGCGGCACCGCGCCGGTCGGTTTCCCGGTCTTGCCCGATCTCATATTGTAGGAGACGAGCTCGCCATGCGCGCGAAAGCTCTCGAACCGCGCGTCGCCGTCCTCGTCGACGAGGCAGCGGAGCAGGTAATTGCCATCCTGGTTGCGCGGCCCGAACACGGCTTCGCGCCAGGTCGAGGTGCAATAGGCGCGGCTGCCGTCGATGCGGAAGGCGCGGAACGGGATGGGGGGAAGCTTGCCCCCGTCGCTGGCCAAAGCGGCGTCGTCGAAGGTCAGCCAGCGCGTTTCCAGCGGGTAGCGCTCGACGGCGAGCAAAGCGTTCTTCTTCAACCGCACCGGCGCGGCTGTCGGCGGCTCGGCCGGCGCCCCGATCCCCTCGAATATCTTATAGCCCTCGTTGCCGAGGCTCCCGCACGGAAAGGCGCCGGGCTGGTCCGCGGCCGGCTGGGCCGCCATCGCCGCCGCGAGCATCGCCGCGCCCCAGACATCAAAACCGGTCATGCGATTCTCCCTGCCTGCTTCCTATCCAGCTCCTGCTTAAACGAAAGCTTGGGATGATCCCCGGACGGGGACATATCTAGGCCGATCGTCATGGCGGCGGAAGCCGTATCCCCTTTTCGCGGCGCGGGCGCGGATGGCGGAGGATCAGAGCGGCAATTCCAGTTCCCGCACCGGGCCCGGCTCAGCCCCTTCGCCGAGGCTGGACAGGCCGAGGCCGAGGAGGCGGATGGCTTTGGCCGGCGGCAAGAGGGTGCGCAGGAGCTGGGCGCCGATGCCGAGGAACTCCTCGCGGCCACCGACCGGCCGGTCGAGCGAGCGGGCGCGGGTGACGATCTGGAAGTCGTGATATTTGACCTTGAGGTTCACCGTGCGGCCGGCCAGCGCCTTCTCCTCGATGCGGCGCCAGACGGTGGCGCCGATCCGGGCGAGCTCGGCGAGCAAGGCCGTCTCGTCGCTTAGGTCCTCGAGGAAGGTGTCCTCGGCGCTGACCGATTTGTACGGGCGGTCGGCCTTGACCTGGCGGTGGCAGATGCCGCGGGCGAGATCGTGATAATAAGGCGCCGAGCTGCCGAAATGGGCGGCGAGCCATTCGAGGCTGCGGGCGCGCAAATCGGCGCCGGTGGCGATGCCGAGCCGCGCCATCTTGGCGGCGGTGACCGGGCCGATCCCGTGGAAGCGCTTGACCGGCAGGATGGCGACGAAGGCGGGGCCCTGCTTGGGAGTGACCACGCAGAGGCCGTCGGGCTTGTTCTGGTCGCTGGCGAGCTTGGCGAGGAACTTGTTGTAGGAGACTCCGGCCGAGGCGGTGAGGCCGGTCTCGGCGCGGATGCGGGCGCGGATCTCCTCGGCGATGGCGGTGGCGACGCCGATCCCCTTCAGATCCTCGGTGACGTCGAGATAGGCCTCGTCGAGGCTCAATGGTTCGACGTGCGGCGTATATTCGGCGAAGATCGCGCGAATCTGGGTGGAGACCTCGCGATAGGCATCGAAGCGCGGCTTGACGAAGACCAAATGCGGGCAGCGGCGGAGCGCGGTGACCGAGGGCATGGCCGAGCGGATGCCGAACCTGCGGGCCTCGTAGCTGGCGGCGGCGACGACGCCGCGGACCATGCCGCCGACCGCGACCGGCCTGCCCCTCAGCTTGGGATTGTCGCGCTGCTCGACCGACGCGTAGAAGGCGTCCATGTCGACATGGATGATCTTGCGCAGCAGCGGCGGCGGCGAGGTCACGTCGTTCACCCTTTGTATCTACGCCCGAAATAGGCCCCGAAACAGGGTTAAAATGCGGCCGCTCGGCGCGAATATGAGAGTATAAGGCAAGTCGCCGGCAGGGCTCCCGGCGACTTGACGCCCGACGCGATGCGGGGAGGACCGAATGGCCGCTGACGAGAGCAATGAGGCGCTGCTTCGGATCAGGCAGCTCGCCGCTTCGGCGAACAAGGGATCGGATACGCACCCCGCGCCCGCGGAGCAGGGGGATGCGGCGCCCGGCGTGGAGATCGGCTGCGTCGTCCGCAGCCTGCCCGACCGTCTCCAGGTCGACGCCGCCGGCGTCGCCGCCGCGGTCAATCCGGTCAACGCGCCGCAGGGGCTGATGCAGTTCGCGCACGCGATGCGGGGCGGGTCGCTGAGCCTCGTCCTGGCGGTGGGCAAATATTTCGGACCGGCGCCCAGAACGCTGACGGTGAGCTTCCTGGAGGAGACGCCGCAGGACCTGCGCGACCGGATCATCGCGCATATGAACGCCTGGACCGGTTGCTGCGGAATCGGCTTCGCCTTCACCACCGGGGTCGGCCAGGTCCGCATCTCGCGCGCCGGGGCCGGCTTCTGGTCCTATCTTGGCACCGACATATTGCTCATCCCCAAGACCAAGCCGACGATGAACCTGCAGGGCTTTTCGATGGAGACCCCGGAATCCGAATATAAGAGGGTAGTGCGGCACGAGACCGGCCACACGCTCGGCTTTCCCCACGAGCATATGCGCAAGGAGCTGATCGAAGGGATCGACCATGAAAAGGCCTATGCCTATTTCAAGAAGACCTACAATTGGGACAAGCCGCAGGTCGATACGCAGGTGCTGACGCCGCTGAACCAGGCGAGCCTGATGGGCACCCCCGCCGACCAGACCTCGATCATGTGCTACCAGCTGCCCGGGTCGATCATGATGGATGGCAAGCCGATCGCCGGCGGCATCGACATCAACCCCACCGACTGCGGCTTTGCCGGCAAGGTCTATCCCCGGTCGGCCAAGCCCGCCAAGCAGGCCAAGCCCGCCAAATCGGCCAAGGGGAAGAAGAAGGACAAGCCGCAGGCCGCGCCGCGCTTCGGCGGCCACTGGACTTCGCTGGTTGGGCCGAGCCAGCCCAGCTATGAGGATATCGCGCTCGACTGGCCGGCACACGAGGATGTCGACGTCGCGGCGGCGATCGCGGAGGCGTAAGGGTTGGCGTGGCGAGGCTGGTGGAAGTCGGCGGCATCCGCACCGCGTCGCTGACGGTCGAAGCCGGAGACCTGCTCAATTTACCGGCCAGCGGCGGGATCGTCGAAATCGGAGAAAGGGTGGTGGAGGCGCTCGGGCCGTTCGTCCCCGGCGTCGTCTGCGTCGACGGGCGAATCCTGTCGCCCGAGACGCCTCCAACCAACATGCTGTTCCGCGCGGTACGGCCGGGCCGGGCGCGAATCGCCCTGTTCGCGGGGTTGAGCGGGACCCCGTCCGAGGACCGGAGGGTCGACATCATCGTCGAATGACGCGGCTTGTCGCCGCGGGGGATCAGAAGTGCAGGCTGAGGCCGACCGCGGCGACCCGGCTCTGCTGCCCGGCGGTGCCGATCATCGCCTCGCGGCCGCGGGCGCCGCGATCCTTGAGGAAGGCGCCGGTCACCGAGAACATGCCGACGCCCAGGCTGAGATCGCCGACGACCGGAATCTGCGCGCCCAGCGGGAGCGACGCGAAATTGTCGCGGCTGGCGGGCGGGGCAAGGCGGTTGCGGGACAAAGGCGGAGACGGCGTCCCCGACACCCTCGGAGCGGCTCGGTCCTTGGCAGCGGCCGGGAAGGCGAAAAGCAGCGCGGAAAGGGCAGCGAACCCCAGCTTGGCTGGCCTCGTCACGGGCCTCTCCTGTCGCCCCTTATGCTAGCGAAGCTAGGCGCTCCCAGCTTCCCAATGTCAAAAGGTATAAGCGAGGCCCAGAGTGGCGAGATACTGGTCGGCGTCGCCGGCGATGGCGACGATCGGGCTGCGCTTGAAAGCGCCGAGCAGGCGCGAATAGCTGACTCCGCCGAAGAGCGAGAGGCCGGGATGCCTGAGGTCGCCGGTCAGCATCTGGGCGCCGAACAGGCTCAAGCGGTAATCCTTCCAGCCGCGGCCGGCGGCGGCGTAGATCGGGAGGCCGCTCGCCAGCGACCCGGCCGGAGTGACGTTGAAATAGGTGCGGGCATAGCCGCTGCCGACATGCTCGGCCTGCGCGCCGAGGAGGACGTAAGTGCGGGTGCTGAGCGGCGTCTGATATTCGATCGCCGGCGTCAGGATCGCGCTGTCGTGGGTGTTGGTGACGTCGTGCTGCCAGGTGAGACGGACGCCGAGGCTGTCGTAGCGGTGGAGCACCCCGTTCTTGGCGAAGCCGGCAAAGGCGCCGAGCTCGACCGCCGTGTCGATCTCGCCAAGCGCGCGGACCTGGACGTCCTTGATGCGGCTGGTGCGGTCGAGGCGGACGTTGATCACCGGCCCGAGGTCGAACGAAAAGGGCTTGTTGGGATCGCTGCGGATGAGGTCGATCGACAGGCTGGTGCCGCGCGTGGCGAAGCTGAAGCCGGCGACCTTGCCGAGGACGACGCCCATCGGCGTCAGCACATAATCGTCGGAGCCTTCGTAGGAGGGCAGATAGGCGCCGCCGACGCCGATGGTGAGGCTGTTCTGATCGTTGGGAAGGGGCTCCTCGTCCTTGGCGAAGGCGGGCGAGGCGATGATCAGCGGCGCCGCGAGCGCGGCGGCCTTGCAGAAATGGCGAAGGGTCACGCGATGCTCCTTCAAAGGTTTAGCTGCTAGAAGCGCCGGCCGCGGCAAGAGTTCCGGATGCGTTACGAAAAGGCGGAAACGGCGCGGGATCGATGCCGGGGCAGCCGATCCCGATCGGGGCATGGCTTCGGCGGCGCGGTCGCGGTAAATCCGTTCCGCCATGCCGAGGGGAAGGAAATACGGGCTGCTGATCGCCGGCGGCGGAGTCGCCGGTAGCCTGGCCGCGCTCGCCTTGGCGAAGCTGCGGCCCGATCTGCGCTTCCTCCTCGTCGGCGAGGAATCGGCGTTCGGCGGCGGCAACACCCTGATCGTCGACGACGCCGGCCTCGGCGATGAGGAGCGCGCCCTGCTCGCCCCTTTGATCTCGCACAGCTGGGACGCCTGTTATGCAGCCTTCCCCGGCCGCAGCCGCAAGCTGAAGCTGATTCGTCACTGCCTGATCCCCGAGCGGATCGATCAGGCCGTGCGCGAGACGCTTCGTCCCGACCAGTACCGGCTGGACGCCAAGATCGTCGCCGTCCGCGACCGCAGCCTGCTCCTCCACGGCGGAGAGACGATCGCCGCCGACGGCGCCGTCGACGCCAGGGACGCGACGCATTTGCCGGCGCTCGAGCTGGGCTGGCGCGTCTCGGCGGCGCGGGCGTTTCGTTTCGCGGCGCCGCACCGAGTCGACCTTCCCGTCGCCGTCGATGCGACGCTCGAGCAGAAGCAGGGCTGCCGATTCTTCTCGCTGCTCCCGTTCAGCGCGGAAAGGCTGCTGGTCGAGGAGGTGCGTTATGCAGCGGTGCCGGACGTGGATGCCGCCGCGGCCGGAGCGCGGATCGAGGCTTATGCGGCCCGCCGCGGCTGGAAGCATGGCGTGGCGGAGGGGGAGGAAGGGGGCGCCCTGCCGGTCGCGCTCGGCGGCGACTTCACCGCTTACTGGCGGCTCGGCGGCGCCCGGGTCGCCAAGCTCGGCGCGCGCGGCGGCTTCTTCCATCCGTTCACCGGCTGTCCGCTCCCCGACGCGCTCGGCACCGCCTTGCTCCTCGCCGGCCAGCGCGATTTCGGCGGCGAGGCGCTGCACGATACGTTCGAGGCCCATGCCATGGCGGCCTGGAAGAAACGCGACTTTCATCGCAGCTTCAACCGGCGGATGATCGAGGGACCGGGCTGCGCTGCGCTGGCCGGCCTGTACGGCCTGGACGCGGCCCTGATCGCCCGCTTCTTCGGCGAGGAGCTCGGCATGCTCGACCGGCGCAAGATCATGGCGGCTGCGGGGCGGTAGCCCCGGCGGGCTGCCGCTTGGCTTCACCGGCTCGCTGTGCTTTAGGGCGCGGCCATGAACGTCCACGAATATCAGGCCAAGGCGCTGCTCGCGCGGCAGGGCATTCCCGTCCCGGCCGGCCACGCGGCGATGAGCGTCGACGAGGCGGTCGCCGCGGCGCGAAAGCTGCCCGGTCCGCTCTGGGTGGTGAAGGCGCAGATCCACGCCGGCGGGCGCGGCAAGGGCCGGTTCAAGGAATTGGGGCCGGACGCCAAGGGCGGCGTCAGGCTCGCCAAATCGATCGACGAGGTGCGCGCCAACGCCGCCGAGATGCTGGGCAAGACCCTGGTCACGATCCAGACCGGGCCGGAGGGCAAGCAAGTCAACCGGCTCTACGTCACCGACGGAGTCGCCATCGCGCAAGAATATTATCTGGCCCTGCTCGTCGACCGCGGCTCGGGGCGGGTGGCGATGGTCGCCTCGACCGAGGGCGGCATGGACATCGAGGCTGTCGCCCACGACACGCCCGACAAGATCACCACCATCCTGATCGACCCGGCGCAGGGCTTCATGCCCCATCACGGCCGCGCGCTGGCTTATGCGCTCGGGCTGGAGGGCGCGCTCCACAAGCAGGCGCGGCAGCTCGCCCGCCAGCTCTACGACGCCTTCGTCGCGCTCGACTGCTCGATGCTCGAGATCAATCCCCTGGTCGCGACCGAGGAGGGCGAATTGCTCGTGCTCGACGCCAAGATGAGCTTCGATTCCAACGCCATGTTCCGCCACGCCGATCTGGAGGCGCTGCGCGACGAGAGCGAGGAGGATCCGATGGAGGTCGAGGCCTCGAAGCACGACCTCGCTTATGTGAAGCTCGACGGCAATATCGGCTGCATGGTCAACGGCGCCGGCCTCGCCATGGCGACGATGGACATCATCAAATTGAATGGCGCCGAGCCGGCCAACTTTCTCGACGTCGGCGGCGGCGCCTCGAAGGAGAAGGTGACCGCGGCGTTCAAGATCATCCTCTCCGACCCGGCGGTGAAAGGCATATTGGTCAATATCTTCGGCGGCATCATGCGCTGCGACATCATCGCCGAGGGAATCATCGCCGCGGCGCGGGAGGTGGATTTGAAGGTGCCCCTGGTGGTGCGGCTGGAAGGGACCAATGTCGCCGAAGGCAAGGCGATCCTCGCCAAGAGCGGCCTGCCGATCGTGGCGGCCAACGATCTCGGCGACGCGGCAAGGAAGATCGTCGCGGCGGTGAAGGAAGCGGCGTAAATAATGGCGTCGCCCCAGCGAAGGCTGGGGCCCCAGGGAGAACTCGCACTGGGATGCCAGCCTTCGCTGGCATGACGGAGAAGAGAGAAGGATGAAGGCATGAAACTTCTCGTCCCCGTCAAGCGGGTGATCGATTTCAACGTCAAGCCGCGGGTCAAGGCGGACGGGACGGGGGTCGATCTCGCCAACGTCAAGATGAGCATGAACCCGTTCGACGAGATCGCCGTCGAGGAGGCGATCCGCCTCAAGGAGAAAGGGGTGGCGACCGAAATCGTCGCCGTGTCGATCGGGCCGCTCAAGGCGCAGGAGACTCTGCGCACCGCTTTGGCGATGGGCGCGGACCGGGCGATCCTGGTCCAGACCGACGCCGAGGTCGAGCCGCTCGCCGTCGCCAAGATCCTGGCCAAGATCGCCGAGGAGGAGCAGCCGGGCATGGTCATCCTCGGCAAGCAGGCGATCGACGACGATTCGAACCAGACCGGCCAGATGCTGGCGGCCCTGCTCGGCTGGGGGCAGGGGACGTTCGCGTCCAAGGTCGAGGTCGAGGGAGACAAGGTCAATGTGACGCGGGAGGTCGACGGCGGCCTCGAGACGGTCAGGCTGGGCCTGCCGGCGATCGTCACCACCGATCTCAGGCTGAACGAGCCCCGCTACGCCTCGCTGCCCAACATCATGAAGGCCAAGTCGAAGCCGCTGGCGCAGAAGACGCCCGAGGATTACGGGATCGACGTCGCGCCGCGGCTGACCGTGCTCAAGGTCGAGGAGCCGTCCAAGCGCCAGGCCGGCGTCAAATTGGGCTCGGTCGACGAGCTGATCGGCAAGCTGAAGACGCTGGGAGTGGTGGCATGAAGACGCTGGTTCTGGTCGAACATGAAGGCGGCAAGGTGAAGGACGCCACCCTCGCCGCCGTCACCGCCGCTTCGAAGCTGGGCGAAGTCCATCTGCTCGTCGCGGGCGAAGGCGTGAGCGCCGTCGCCGAGGCCGCCGCGAAGATCGCCGGCGTCGGCAAGGTCCACGTCGCCGACGACGCGGCCTATGGGCACGGCCTCGCCGAGAACGTGGCGCCGCTCGCGGCGGGGCTGATGGCCGATCACGACGCCTTCCTCGCGCCCGCCACGACGACCGGCAAGAACATCGCCCCGCGCGTCGCCGCCTTGCTCGACGTGATGCAGATCTCCGAGATATTGTCGGTGGAGGGCGAGGACATTTTCACCCGCCCGATCTACGCCGGCAACGCGATCGCGACGGTGAAATCGTCCGACGCCAAGAAGGTCATCACCGTGCGCGGCACGGCGTTCGAGAAGGCCGCGGCCGAGGGCGGGTCGGGGACGATCGAAGCGGTCTCCGGGCCGGGCGACAAGGCGCTCTCCTCGTTCGTCGGCGCGGAGCTTTCCAAGTCCAAGCGGCCCGAGCTGACCAGCGCCAAGATCATCGTCTCGGGCGGCCGCGCCTTCGGCTCGTCGGAGCAGTTCCATTCGTTGCTCGATCCGCTCGCCGACAAGCTCGGCGCCGGGGTCGGCGCCAGCCGCGCCGCGGTCGACGCCGGCTATGCGCCCAACGACTATCAGGTCGGCCAGACCGGCAAGATCGTCGCCCCCGAAGTCTACATAGCGATCGGCATATCGGGCGCGATCCAGCACCTGGCCGGGATGAAGGACAGCAAGATCATCGTCGCCATCAACAAGGACGAGGACGCGCCCATCTTCCAGGTCGCCGACCTCGGCCTGGTCGGCGACCTGTTCAAGATCGTCCCGGAGCTGACCGAGAAATTGTGACTTCGCTTCCGGTCCCTCGCTCCCCTCCCTGCAAGGGAGGGGTAGGGGGTGGGTAGGCGAGAGTAGCGAGCCTTCCTTCAAACTCTGCGTTTCGACCGCCTTCGGCGGCACCCACCCCTAACCCCTCCCTCAAGGGAGGGGGATCAGCGCCGCGGCTCAGCGAACAGGCCGATCAGGTCGCCCTTGGCGAGGACGTGGCGGTTCATCGCCGCCAAAAGCTGCTCGCGGCTGGCGCCGCTCGGCAGGTCGAGCGTCCGGTCGAGGGCGAACAGCTGGAAATGATAATGGTGCGGCTTCGGGCCGTGCGGGCGCGGGCCGAAATAGACGTCCGCGCCGCGGCCGTTGCGGCCCTGGCGGACGCCCGCCGGCACGCTCCCTTCGGCAAGGCCGCCGGCCGCAGGGTCGATGTTCCAGGCGAGCCAGTGGATGAAGGGCCGCGCCATCGCATCCGGATCCTCCATCATCAGCGCAAGGCTTTTGGTTTTGGGCGGAAGGGCGGACCAGCGGAGCGCCGGAGAGCGGTTCGCGCCATAGGCGCTGTAGGCGAGCGGGATCGAGCCGCCGGCCGCGAACGAAGAGCTGGCGACGGCGAGCGAGGCGGACGCGCGGGTTTCGGGGCGGTCGGCGGCGAGCGGCCCGGCGCTGGCGCTGCCCGAGCAGGCCACGGCCAGGAAGCAGGAGACAAGCAGGGCATAGCGCATCATGCGACTCCCCTTTGTTGCGCCCCCCAAGCCTGAATATCGGCCGCGGCGACCGATCGCGCAAGGGCGAAGGCCTGCTAGGCGGGCAAAGTGGCGAGCGCCGCCCAATCCGGCTCGGTCGGGCCGCAGCCGGGAGAGACGGCGATGGCGGCGATCGGCATGCGCGGCGTCGCCAGGCCGATGCGCAGCAACTCGCGGCGAAGATAGAATGAAATGAGCGGGGCGAGCTTGGGCGCCTTCGCATAGCGCCGGCCGCGATAGACGAAGCGCAGCGGCCCCACCGGCGCGGCGCGCCGCGCGAAGACGTCGGCGAAGGTGCCGTAGGGCGTGTACTCGCCGACCATGATCGTGCAGCCGGCTCTGCGGCCGTAGACGAGCATGCCGAGCGGCCTTTGCTCGCTTTGCGTGGCCATGCCCTCGGCGCGGAGCAGCGCGGCCGCCCTCGCCGCGAACAGGGCGTTGTCCGGTTCGGGCGAAGTGCCGCTCGCGGCCAGCTTGCCGGCCAGGCTGGCGAGCAGCAGGGCGCCGAAGGCGAGGCTAGCGGTCGAAGATTTCACGCCGCGCCCCGAACAGGCAGATCGCGACCACCGCGATCAGGGTCGCCCACATCGAGACGTGCCAGCCATATCCATGGTGGATCGCGTCGATATGAGCGGGGAAGCGGACCATCGCGGCGATGCGGAGGACGTTGATCGCCACCGTCGCCGCCAGCGCGGCGGCGCACCAGCCGAGCGGGCGCCAGCCGAGCTTCACGCCGAACCATTGGCTGACCGTGACCCAGAAGACCAGGGCGAGCGACATGCCCTGCCAGGACGAGCAGCCGGGCGCGACCGCGAGCCCGCCCGAACCGTCGAGGAAGCCGAGCGTGTTCCCGGCCTGCTCGGCACCGGTCAACCGGGCGACGAACCAGGTGTCGATGGCGAGCAAGGGCCGGCTGAACAGCGCCAGGAGCAGCCGTCCCCAGATCAGGCTCGCCGTGATCGCCAGCGCGATGATCCCGGACTTGCGGACCGGCGAGCCGGCGGGGGACGTGCCGATCATGTAGAGCGCGAGCAGGGTCAGCATGACCGAGCTTGCGATGGCGATGGGCGAAACGGCGACGAGCAGCACCAACCCCGCCACCGGCCAATCGAGTCTCATTGGAGGGGCGGGATCGAGATCGTCCCGCAGCAGGGCCAGGGCTGCCGCGAAAGCCGCCCAGACGATCGCGCTGATCCCGAACAGCTCGAACAGGGCATAGACAAGGCCGCGCTCGGGCACGATCCGAATCGCGATGCCGGCGAAGCCGTTCAGCGATGCGAGCAGAACGAGCCAGAAGAACAGGCCGCTGCGGCGGAGCCGCGCGGGCTTGGCCGCTGCGGCGGCGGCGAGAAGGGTGGCCATGGCGGCGGGCTCAGCCCTGGCGGCGGCGCCTGCGGATCAGCCAGTAACCCACGCCGAACAAAGCCAAAGCGGGGACGCCGGCGCCGATCATTGGGCCCGGAACCGGAGTGATGCCGGCAAAGGCGGGGTCGACGGCGGTCATCGTCACCAGCAGAACGCCGGCGGCGACGCGAAGCAGATTGGCGGCGGAACGCATTTTATTTTCCCTCCCATTGTCTCAGCCCCTGCCTTGTACAATAAAGACGGCGGCGAGGTCCATGAAAAGCGATGTAACAAGTGTCAATGGATAAGCGGACGACGGGAAAGCGCCAATGCTGAGTCGGCTGGCCTCGGGCGATGCGGGCTGGTTATTGGTCGCCCTTTTCTGGGGATCGCTGCTTTCCCTTGCGGTGGCCGAGATCTGGCGGCCGCTTCATGCCGGCCGGCCTGAGCCCAAGGGCCGCATTCCGGGAAACATCGCACTGGGCCTGATCAATGCCGGCATCGCCCTCCTGCTGCCGGTTTCGACGGTCTTCTCGGCCGAATGGGCGGCGCAGCACGGCGTCGGCCTGCTCAACCAGACCGCGCCGCCCCTGCTGCTGGCGATCCCGGCAACGGTGGCGGTCCGCAGCCTGGCGACCTACGTCATCCACCGGCTGTCGCACCGGCTGCCCTGGCTGTGGCGGATCCACCGCGTCCACCATGCCGACACGGCGCTCGACCTGTCGACCGGCTTCCGCAACCACCCGCTCGAGCTGCTCGTCGTCGCGCCATGGCTTGCGCTGGCAACCGTCACCTTCGGCCTCGACCCGGTGACCTTGTTGGCCTACGAAACCGCGGCGGTCGTCTTCAGCCTGTGGGACCATGCCAACGTCCGGCTGCCGGATCGGGCCGACCGGACCTTGCGCGCGGCGTTGATCACGCCCGCCATGCATCATGTCCACCATTCGGCCGTTCCGGCCGAAACGGACAGCAATTATGGCGACGTCTTCAGCTTGTGGGACCGGTTGTTCGGCACTTACCGCGGGCTCGACGACGAAGCGCTGGCGGCGATGCGGATAGGCTTGGGCGACGATTTCGATCCCGGGGCCTCGAGCCTGGCCCAGCAACTCAAGCTCCCACTCGTCGCCCGGCCGCGCGGGAATGCCGCCGCCGTTTCAGAAGCCTGACAGGAAGGCGGCGGCGTTGGCGCCGAGGGCGGCCTCGGCATAGCCGCCTTCCATGACGATCAGGGCCGGCAGGCCGAGCGAGGCGATGCGCCCGGCGATCACCGGATAATCCGCCGTCTCCAGCGTGAAGAAGGAGATCGGGTCGCCGGCGAAGGTGTCGGCGCCCCACGAGCAGACGAGCAGCTCCGCGCCGAAAGCGGCGATCCGCTCCAGCGCCAGATCGAGCGCGGGCGCGAACCCGCCGAGGCCGGTGCCCTGCGGCAGCGGCAGGTTGAGCGTGGCGCCTTCGCCCTCCCCCTCCCCGGTCTCGTCGGCATGGCCCCAATAGAAGGGGTAATCGGTGCGCGGATCGGCGTGAACCGAGGCGAACAGCACATCTCCGCGCGCGTAGAAAATGTCCTGGGTGCCGTTGCCGTGATGATAGTCGATGTCGAGGATGGCGATACGGCTTTTGCCCGCTTCGATGGCGGCCTCGGCGGCGACCGCCGCATTGTTCAGGTAGCAATAGCCGCCGAGATAGTCGGCGCCGGCGTGATGGCCGGGCGGGCGGCACAGAGCGAAGGCGGCGGGCGCACCGGCGATGACGGCGTCGAGCGCGGAAAGCGCCGACTGGGCCGACCAGTAAGCCGAGCTCCACGTCCCCTCGGCGATCGGGGTCGAGGCGTCGAAGCTGTACCGGCCGAGGCGGGCGTCGATCCGGGCGAGGTCGAGCGGGCGGCGGCGGACGACCGGCCAGGCATAGCCGCTCGCATCGCCGGGGCGCCCGGCGGCGCGCCAGTCGTCCCAGGCTGTTTTGAGGAAGTCGAGATAGGCGCGGGAGTGGACTCGGAGCAACGGCGCGTCGCCATGGTCGCGGGGCGCCTCGACCGGCCCGATCGCGGCGAGGATCCCCTCGGCGCGGCCGGGATCCTCGCCATAAGGGACGAAGCCGCCATTGTGCAGCTCCTGCACGGGCGCATGTGCCAGCTGGCGCTGGTCGAAGAAGCAGCGCATCAGCGCTGGAGGTCGCCGGGCAAAGTCGGCTCGGAGATGACCCGCTCCATCGCCGCCCAGCGGCTCGCCTCGTCCGGCCCGGCGCCCTCGACGAACGCGCGGACCATATCCTGGCCGAGGCCGTAGTTGATCACATAGGAGCGGTATTGGTCGATGAAGGCGAGCGACTGCTCGGCGCGCACCTTGGAGGTGAGCTGGTATTGCTGGAGGAGGGCGACCGCGCGGAGGCGGTCGATGCGGCCTTCGAGATAGTCGGCGGCGATGGTGAAGCGCGCGCCGGCGAGCGCCTGCATGGCTTTCAGCAAGGCGATGTTGCGGGCGGCCTCCGCGGCCGGCAGGCCGGCGAGCGGATAGAGGCTCGCCGTCTCGAAGCGCAGCCGCTCGTCGCCGGGGAAAGCGAGGTCGATGCCGTAATTGGCAGAACCCTCGGCGATCAGCGACTGGGGGGAAAAGAGCGGGTAGACGCTATATTCGACCCAGCCGCGTCCCTTTGCCAGCTTGCTCTCGAGCAGCATGTTGAGCACGTGATGGCCGGGATAGCCCTCGTGGCAGCCGAGATCGACGGCGCGGGCGATGCGGATCGGCAAATCGGTGTTGACCTGAATGAGGCTGGTCGCTTCTCCCTTGTACCAATTGTAGCCGCCCCAGCTCTTGCCGGTGACGAATTCGAGGGTGAAATGCTCGTCCGCCGGGAGCGGGATATGGGCAAGCGTCCGGCGGCGGCACTCGGCGATGGCGGCGCGCATCACCGGCTCGAGCCGGTCCCTTGGGATGATCAGCCGGTTCTGGAAGGCGTCCATCCGCTCCCACAGGGGGCCGGTGCCGGGCAGCAGGGTCTCGATGCGCCCGAGGATCGGATCGTAAGCGGAAAGCGGCTTCAGCGCGGGGCGGACTCCAAACAGGCCCTCGGCCTCGTCGGCGAAGCTCAGTTTCTCGCCCTGCAGCATGCGCAGCCGGGTGGCGGCGGCCTTGAGCTGGGCGAGGAGGAAGGAGCGGCGGCGCTGCTCCATCGGATCGGGCGCGGCGGCGCGAAGAGCGGCGAGGCGGGTCTGGAGCACCGCGGTGCGCGCCGCGAGCTCGGGCAGCGCTTGCGGCGCCAGCCGGACCGCGGCCTGCCATTCGGGCGGGCCGTAATAAGCGTCGATATAGCCTTCCTCCTTCTCGCCGATGGCGAGCTGGAGCTTCACATAATCGGCGGCGATCGCATCGAGGCCGTCGCGGCCGCCCGAGGCGGAGACGCAGCCGGAGAGCAGCAAAGCAGCCATCAGCATGTGCAGCAGCTTCATCCGGTCCGTTCCTCCATCCGCTCGACGTCGCCGCCGGCGGCGATCTCGTCCGCCTGCAGCCGTTCCTCTTCCTGATGGCGAAGGTGGCCGGGCGCAAGCCGAAGCACCGCATAGCCGGCGACGGCGGAGAGAAGGGAGCCGAGCAGCACGCCGATCTTCGCCTCCTCGATCCGCGCCGGATCGTGGGAAAAGGCGAGCGCGCCGATGAACAGGCTCATCGTGAAGCCGATGCCGCACAGGATGGCGACGCCCCAGACCTGCAGCCACGTCGCGTCGCGCAGCGGCGCGGCCAGGCGCAAGCGGACGGCCAAGCGGATCGCGGCGAAGATGCCCGCCTGCTTGCCGACGAACAGGCCGGCAGCGATGCCGAGCGGCAGCGGCGCGAGGATCTGCGCCGCGCCGATGCCGGCGAGCGAGACCCCGGCATTGGCGAAGCCGAACAGGGGCACGATCAGGAAGCCGACCCACGGCGCGAGCGCGTGCTCGAGCCGGTGAAGCGGGGAACCGGCTGTGCCGTTCGCGATCGGGATCGCCGCCGCGGCGAGCACCCCGGCGACGGTCGGGTGGATGCCGGAGAGCAGGACCGCGTACCACAAAGCCGCTGCCAGCAGCAGATAGGGCCACAGCGCCTGCACCCCGCTCTTCCCCAGCATGTAGATGGCGAGGAGGATGAGGGCCGCGCCGCCCAGGGCCAGCGTGTCGAGCGCGGCGGTGTAGGCCAATGCGATGATCGCCACCGCGCCGAGATCGTCGGCGATGGCGACGGTGGTGAGGAACAATTTGAGCGCGGTCGGCACGCGGCGCCCGAGCAGGGCGAGCACGCCGATGGCGAAGGCGATGTCGGTCGCGGCCGGGATCGCCCAGCCTTTGACAAGAATCGGGTCCGCCCCGGTCGCGACGAGATAGGTCAGCGCCGGCACGGCCATGCCGACCGCGGCGGCAATGACCGGCAGCCGCCGCCGCTCCCAGGTGGAAAGCCGTCCGCCGACGAACTCGCGCTTGATCTCGAGCCCGACGAACAGGAAGAAGACCGCCATCAGCCCGTCATTGATCCAGAGGTGGACCGTCATCGGCCCGATCGCCGGGGCAAGGACCGGCCCGGTCTCGGCGGCGAGCAGCGTCCGGTATGCGCCGGCGAACGGGCCGTTGGCGGCAATCAGCGCCAGCGCCGCCGCCGCGATCAGGAAGAAGCCGCCCGCCGCCTCGCTGGCGAGGAATTCACCTAGCGCGGACCGCGCGGCGGCATTCGGGGTCTTGCTGCTCATCTGGTTCCTGGCTCCGTCCGGAGCCGCCGGATAGCACGCCGCGGCGGGCCGGAGGGCCGGAAGTTTGGCAAGCCTGGCGCCGCGGCGAGAACGTCGATCAATCCGGGGTCGCGGCGTTCAATCCTCCCGCCAAAATGCATCGCGGTGAAACCGCGACCGTCGCCTTTGCGATCGCCGGCGGCAGCGACGTCCGCGTCGCGACCGACATGATTGGAGGGCAAAAGGGCCAAATGCAGTCCTTCCGGCCCAAGATAGGGCGGTTCATGGCCGCCCGGCTCAGCGGCGAGGGCTTCGAAATCGTTCCGCTCGACCAGGAGGAACAGGATTTGTTCCTGAGCCGGGCGGGGCTGTGGCAGTGGCGAGTGAAGGCCGTGAAGGGCGACCGCCATGCGCTGAAGCTGTCCGCCTGGGTGAAGGTGCAGTTGCCCGACAAAAGCCGGAAGCCGCTTTGGTTCAAAACCGTGAATCGGGACGTGGAAGTCCCGCTGCGCTTCTTTCCTGACCAGATGGAAGACTTTTTCGACGCGACATTGGCCTGGTTCGTGAGGCTTGAAACTTGGGTGAAGGCGCTGGCGGCACTGATCGCCGCGCTCAGCGGCCTATGGCTGGCGATCAGATATTTTGGCAAGGACAAGAAGAAACCGCCAGCCTGACGGAGCCGCCTTTGCTAATGGCCCCGGTGATGACGGGTCGGGTTGGCAGCCGGCACATAGGCCGGGTCGAACGACCGGTTGAGCGCATCCGCGAGCCGGATGCCGGCACGCTTCAAGCGATCTTCGACGATTATCCTGGCCCAGTCGAGATAGGCATCGTCGACGAGCTGGACGCGTTTCGGGTCGCCGCTGACATAATGTTCCTTGGTCGGTGAGTACCAACAGGAGGCGGGCATCATCATTCCGATGCAATAGCCCGTTTGAACCCGCGTCGCGATCTCGTAGGATTCGGCCGCCCATTGCCAGGGCTTGTCCCTGATCCAGAGTATCCGGTTGCCACGGGTAATCGTCGCGTTGAGCCGCGCCGCCGCTTCCTGGGCGCGGGCATAACGGTCGGTGCCGGGCGCGAAGACGCGGCGCTCGACGATGCACGTATCCCAGACGGCGTGCAGGCCGAAGTCGCAGGGGCCGCTTTCGTCGATCTGGTTGCCGCCCTGGTCGTCGGCGAACGAGATGTGCAGCGGCTGGTGGATGTCGCCGAACCAGTGGCCGATGAACTTCAGCGCCGCCGATTTCTCGGCGTCGGTCGCGGTGGCGGAGCGCAGGATGGCCAGGTCATTGTCGATCGCGGTGATCACGCAGGGCCGCCCGCCCGGACATCCGGGACCGGTGACGCGCCTGACCGTCCGGGCGTAATTGGCGAAATGCTCGGAGGCGCGCTGGCGCGGCTTGTCCGGGAAGGTGCAGGACTGGGTGAAGGTCGGATAGCCGCCGCCGACCGCGATCAGCCGGTCGACCTCCGCTTTCGCCTTGGGCGTCAAGTTGAGATAGGCGATCTCACAGGTGGCGTAATGGCCGGATTCGCCCCACGCATGCGCCGCGGACGGCATCAGAAAAAGTGCGAAAAGCCCGAAAACGGCAGCTATCAACCGGCGCATAGATTATCTCCCCCCGAAGGGGAGAGGCTGCGCCGGCGACGGGACCGGGTCGAAAGGAGGTGCATCCGAAACGGAGCGGCAAGCCCCGCCTTCGCCGCGATTCTCATCCGAAACGGAGTTCACCCCACCCTAAGGCCGGCCTCACCCGTGATAGGCTGGATCGAACGTCCGGTTCAGCTCGTGCGCCAGCCGGATCCCGGCCATTTGCAGCCGAAGCCGGATGATCGGAATCGCCCGCGACACATAAGGTCCGTCGATAAGTTGCGGGCGCTTCGCGCCGCCGGCGTAGGCCAGCTGGGTCGACGAGTACCAACAGGCGCCGGCCTTTTTGACGCAATATCCGGTGCCAGGCTGAAGGGCGAATTCGTAGGATTCCGCCGCCCATTGCCACGGCTGCGAGAGCTGCCAGGCATGGCGCTGGGCCGAAGTGACGCCGGCATTGAGCGCGATCGCCGCCGCCCTTGCCCGGACGAGGGGATCGGTGCCCGCGGGCAGAATGCTGCCTTCCAGGATGCACGTGTCCCACACCGCGTGAAGCTTTGGGCTGCACGAGTGAGTCGAATGGATCTGGTTGCCGCCCCGATCGTCTGCGAAGGAGATGTGAAGCGGCTGGTGGATGTCGCCGAACCAATGGCCGACGAACTTCAGCGCCAGGGCCTTGTTGTCATCCGATGCGGTGGCCGATCGGAGGGTAGCCAGATCGTGCTCGATCGCGGTGATGACGCAGGCCGTTCCGCCGGGGCATCCCGGACCGGTAACGTGCGCGGTGGTGCGCGGGTAGTTGGCGAAATGCTCGGTCGGGCGCTGGGGACCTTGGTCGGCGAAGATGCACCACTCGGTGAACGACTTGAGGGGAGCCTTGAGAGCGAGCAGCCTGTCGACCTCCGCTTTCGCCGGTCCCGTCAGGTTGATGTAGGCGATCTCGCACACCGTGAAGTGCCCGGATTTCCCCCAAGCATGCGCTGGAGACGGCAAGAGCAGGAACGCGAAAACAGCGGCGAGGAACCAGCGCATAAACCCCTCCTTCTGAAAGAAGAAGGCTGCGCCCCGGCGGGACGAGGGTCGAAGAAAGCTGCATCCGAAACGGAGCGGGAGGCCGCCCGCCGGCCCTCATTCTGATCCGGATCGGAGATGGACGGTGGAGGTACCGCTCCCCGCTTCAGTCCGACCGCCGGTCGTAGCCGGCGCTGACCGCGCCCGCCGCGTCTATCGCGATGCGGACATTATCGCAGCCGCCCGGCTTGCCGTCATTGTCGCGGCCGATCTTGGCCGGGTTGGTCGGGCAGGTCGTCTTGTCGCTGACGTCGGTGCGCCACACCGTCCCGCGCCGGGTCAGCTCGTCGATCACCACCTGGTCGGGAAGCGTCACCGTCGAATATTTGGTCGGGCCGGCGGAGACGATGTACTGGGTCGCTCCGATCGCGTCGAGGAAGGCCGTCCTGGAAGAGGTCATGCTGCCATGGTGGCCGGCGACGAGGATGTCCGAGCGGAGCTGGGCGGCGCAGCAGGCGAGCATCCGTCCCTCGGTCGAGCTCGGCTTGGGCGTGTCGGTCGGCGGCTTGCGTCCGCCGGCCTCGCCGTCGCCGGGGAGGAGGATGCTCCGCCTTCCCAGCTCGAGGCGAACGACCACGCTATTCTCGTTGAAGCTCGACTGTTTGGACCCGTCGCGCTGCAGGATCGTCATCCGGGCGCCGGCGCCGAGCGCGACCGGGCTGGCCGTCATCTGGGTGCTGCGCGGCACGCTGACCGTGCCCGCCGGGAGCGGCTTGCCGTAGCAGGTCTGGGCCGCGAAGCTCGCATTGTAGGTGCCCGGCCCGCCGAGCGCGTCGTGATAGGCGAGGCCCGGCTCGGCGGCGGCATTCTGGAGGAGGGCCCGGTAGCTGCAGATCGGGTTGAGCGCGCCGGAGTTCCAGACGTTGCGCACCTGATATTCGGTGAGGATGTCGGGCATGAGCTCGCTATGATCCTTGTGCGGATGGCTGAGGATCAGGTGGTCGATGACCCGCAAGTCCGGGCGGGTGGCCTTGAGAAAGGCGATCACCCGGTTGTTGGGCGTCCTGGCGAAATCGTCGTTGCTGCCGGCGTCGTAGAGCAAGGTGAAATCATGGCCCTCGACGAAGATGGCGAGGCCTGTGCCGACGTCGATCGCGTGGACGACGAAGGTCCCCGCGGGCGGCGGGCCGCTCGCGGCGGCGGGCGCGGCCCAGCCGATCGCCGGAGTCGCGACAAGAGCAACGAACGCAGCGAATAATCCCCGGCTTTTCATGGCTTTTCTCCCCGCCGGGGAGGCTGGGCCACGAGGGACCTTGGGTCGAAAGGAGGTGCATCCGAAACGGAGCGGCAGGGCCTTCCACGACCCTCATTTTGATCCGAAATGGAGGGAGGCGCGGCAGCCTGTAAAACCGCTTGCACATTTCAGCTCCGAAACGGATGATGTTTAGTCCGATTCGGGGGGCTTTTGGCCGTGGCGGGGGCGCTTTTTTCCGGCCTGGATTTTGTCATGCGCGAAGCGGCTCTGTTCGCCGCCGCCGGATTTCTTGTCCTCGGCCTCAGCGATCTTGGCGTCGACTTTGTCTGGATCGGCTTGCGGCTGGCGCGGCGGTCGGCTTCGCGGATCGCGGCGGACGGCCTGCCGCCGCCCGCCGCGCCGGGGCTGCTCGCGATCTTCGTGCCCGCCTGGGACGAGGCGGCGGTGATCGGCGCGATGCTGCGGGCCGCGCTCGCCAGCTTCGGCGACGGCGATTATCGCCTCTATGTCGGCTGCTATCCCAACGATCCGGCTACGATCGCCGCGGTCAAGGCGGTCGGGGCGGCGCGGATCCGCCTAGTGATCGGGCCCGTGCCCGGGCCGACGACCAAGGCCGACTGCCTCAATCGCTTGTGGGAGACCCTGCTCGCCGACGAGACCGCCGATGGGCGGATGGCCAAAGCGGTGGTGCTCCACGACGCCGAGGACGTCGTCCATTCGGCCGAGCTCGCTCTGTTCGACCGGCTGATCGAGCGGTTCGACCTCGTCCAGCTGCCGGTGCTGCCGCTGATCGATCCGCGCTCGCGCTGGGTCGGCGGCCATTATGCCGACGAATTCGCCGAGGCGCACGGCAAGGAGCTGGTGGTGCGCGCGGCGCTGGGCGCTTCGCTGCCGTCGGCCGGCGTCGGCTGCGCCTTCTCGCGCGGCGCTCTGGCGCGGATCGCGGCGCGCTCGGGCGGCCTGCCGTTCGACGCGGCGAGCCTTACCGAGGATTATGAGCTGGGGCTCAGGATCAGGGAGGATGAAGGCGCCGCCGCGTTCGTTCGGATCGCCGCCGCGCGTGGGGGCAGGATCGTCGCGACGCGCGAATATTTTCCGGCGACGGTCGCGGCGGCGGTCGGGCAGAAGGCGCGCTGGATAGTCGGGATCGCGCTTTGCGGCTGGGACCGGCTCGGCTGGAGCGGCGGCGCCGCGGAAAGGTGGATGCGGCTGCGCGACCGCCAGTCGGTGCTCGCGGCGCTCCTGCTGTTCGCGGCCTACTGGGCGCTTGCTTTATGGTTTCTGCTCCAGGCCTGGTCGGGCCTGACCGGCACGCCGCTCGCGCCGCCGTCATCCGCTTTGCTGTCGCTGACCCTCTTCAACCTCGCGCTGCTCGCCTGGCGGCTGGCGCTTCGCTTCGGCTTCGTCGCCAGCGCTTACGGCTGGCGGGAGGGGCTGCGATCGATCCCGCGCACGATCGTCGGCAATTTCATTTTCATGCTCGCCGCCCGCGAGGCGCTGACCCGCTATCTGGCGGGCCGCCGGACCGGGGCGATGCGCTGGGACAAGACCAGCCACGTCTTCCCCGCCGAGACGCCGGCGGAATGAGCCGTGGCTCGCCGCCTTTGCGCTTCCTGATGCTGGTGGCGGCGGGATGGATCGGCGCCCGCGCCGCTTTGCTGGCTCCGGCCTGGTGGGCCGGGCCGCCGGGACGGCAAACGGCGACCAGCGTGTCCGCTTCTGCAGCCGAGCCGGCACCCTTGGCAGCGTTGCCCCGCGCGCCGCCGGGGAGAGCCTCCGAGCGCCGCATTCCATCAGCGCCTCGGGTCTTTCAAGCTCCGGAGCGGGTCGGTCCGCGACCGCCCGCCCCCGCGCCCGTCCCGGCTTTGGCCGCGCAGGACGGCTTCCCACCGAACGCATCCGTCCCGGCGCAGCCTGCGCCGCAGCTCCTTCCTGCCGCGCCGCCGCCCTCCGCCGCTGCCCACTCCGCCACGAGCCGCTGGGCCTTCTTCGGCTGGGCGTTTGTGCGGCGCGGAGGGGCGGACTCGCTCGCCGCCGGCGGCATGCTCGGCGGAAGCCAGGTCGGCGCGCGGCTCCGCTTCAGGCTGAACGATGACGCCGCGCGCCCGCTGGCGCTGAGCGGCCGCTTTTATGTGCCGGCCGGGCGGGCGCGCGCGGCCGAAGCGGCGCTCGGCATCGAGTGGAAGCCGGTGGCGCGCCTGCCCGTGTCGCTTCTCGCCGAGCGGCGGCAGGCGCTCGGCAAGGAGGGGCGCTCCGCTTTCTCGCTCACCATGATCGGCGGCCTCGACCGCGTGCCGGTCGCCGGCGCGCTCCGCCTCGACGCTTATGGACAGGCGGGCGTCGTCGGCGCCCGCGCCCGCGACCTGTTCGCCGACGGCTCGGCGCGCCTGTCGCTGCCGTTCGGCATGGCGGGAAGGATCGAGGCGGGCGCGGGCCTGTGGGGCGCGGCGCAGCCCGGCGTGACTCGGATCGACGTCGGGCCGCAGGCCTCGATCCGCCTGCCGGTGGCGAATTTCCGCGTCGCCGCGGACTGGCGCTTCCGCGTCGCCGGCAAGGCAGCGCCCGGATCGGGACCCGCAATCACCCTCTCCACAGGCTTTTGAGGCTGCGCCTTCCGCCTCGGCGCTTAAGCGGCTATTTCCGCGGCCGTGGACATCTATCTTCCCATCGCCGGCATCTCGGTCAACGCGCTGGTGATCGTCGCTTTGGGCGGGCTGGTCGGCCTGCTGACCGGCATGGTCGGCGTCGGCGGCGGCTTCCTCACCACGCCGATCCTTATCTTCTACGGCATCCCGCCGCCGGTGGCGGTGGCCTCGGCGACCACCCAGATCACCGGCACCAGCGTCTCGGGAGTGCTCGCCCACCGGCGGCGGCGCGGCGTCGATTATCGGATGGGGGCGGTGATCATCGTCGGCGGCGTCGGCGGCGCGCTGGTCGGGGGGGCGCTGTTCCGGCTGCTCCAGGACAGCGGCCAGATCGATACCGTCATCGCCATCCTCTACGTGATCCTGCTGGGCAGCATCGGCGTGCTGATGGCGAAGGAAGCGGCGACCGCGCTCGACATCATCAGGAAGAAAGAGGGCAAGAAGCCGCCGCGCCGCCACAATCCGCTGATCGCGATGCTGCCGATGCGCTGGCGCTTCTACCGCTCGGGCCTCTACATCTCGCCGCTCGCGCCTTTGCTGCTCGGCTTCGTCGCCGGCATGCTGACCGTCCTGCTCGGCGTCGGCGGCGGCTTCATCGTCGTCCCGGCGATGATCTATCTGCTCGGAATGTCGGCGCAGGTGGTGGTGGGGACCTCTTTGCTCCAGATCCTGTTCGTCACCGCCGCGACCACCCTCATCCACGCCACCACCACCAAGTCCGTCGACATCGTGCTGGCCGGCCTGCTGCTGCTCGGCAGCGTGATCGGCGCCCAGTTCGGCGCGCGGCTGGCGCAGAAGGCCAAGCCGGAATTGCTGCGCATGTTCCTCGCGATCATCATTCTCGCCGTCGCCTTCCGGATGGCGCTGGGCCTGGGCTGGCGGCCGGAGGAGATTTATACGGTGCAAGTGCTGTGAAGCGCGGGCGGGCGTTCGCCTTGCTGCTGCTGGCGCCGCTGATGCTGAGCGCGTCCAAGACCAGGCTGGTGCCGGACGTGTCGCAGCGCGACATCGAGATACGCTACAGCTTCACCGGCGCCGAATTGCTGCTGTTCGGCGCGATCCTCTATCCCAATGGCAAGCCGCCCAAGGAGAATGCCGACATAGCGGTGGTGGTGAAGGGCCCGCTCGAGCCTTTGGTGCTGCGCGAGAAGCAGAAGGTCGCCGGCATCTGGATGAACGTCGAGAGCGCCCGCTTCCGCTCGGCGCCCAGCTTCTACGCCGTGGCCTCGTCGCGGCCCCTGTCGCAGCTGGTCGACGAGCGGACGGCGGCGATCTACGAGCTCGGCCTGCAGAATCTGCAATTGTCGCCGGGGACCGGCGCCTCGCCCGAGGCGCAGCGCCGCTTCGAGGCGGGGCTGATCGACCTCCAGCAGCGCCGCCAGCTCTATATCGAGGACCCGCACGGCGTGAAGATCACCGACGGCGTCCTCTACCGCGCCCGCCTGCGCATCCCGGCGCGGGTGCCGGTCGGCAATTATACGGCCGAGACCTTCCTCATCCAGGACGGAAGGGTGGTGGCCGGCGCGGTGCGCGACATCCACATCCAGAAGCTGGGCTTCGAGCGTTTCGTCGCGATGGCGGCCGACCGCTGGTCGTTCGCCTACGGCCTGGTCGCGGTGCTGCTGTCTTTGTTTCTCGGCTGGGCGGCGAGCGCCTGGTTCCAGCGGCGGGGGTAATTAGGGACAATATATATTTTTCCGGCTCCATGCCGGCGCTCGTTCCAGCCCGTCGGGAAAATATATACTGTCCCTAATTACCCGCCCAACCAGTTGTTTACACCTCTCGTCTATGGATCGGCCCGCACCAACAGGAGACGGCCCGCCGCCATGACGGACATGATCAATTTCCAGAGCTTCCCGAAGGGAGAGGAACCCGAGGAGTTCGTGCCCACGGTCAGGCCGGTCCTGATCCGCGCGCCGCGCCATCAGGCCATCGGCCAGGTGGTGGAGATTGGCGGCGGCGGCGCCCGGGTCGAGTTCGAGGCGGGGCGGCTGAAGGAGATCGCCTGCGATCCCGATCCAAGCATCGCCATTTCCGGCCAGGTCGGCGGCCACGTCAAGCTCGAATCCGGCCAGCGCTGGCTGCTCGCCAACGTCCGCGGCCTCAGGATGCACGAGGGCGAAGGCGACATGATCGTCGCCGAGATCGACTTCCTCGGCGAGGGCGAGGAGCATGAGCAGACCGGCAAGCTGATCAACTTCAAGCGCGGCATCACCTCCTATCCGCTCCCCGGCGGCAAGGTCTTCCCGGTGAGCGGCGAAGATCTGAAGCAGATGTTCGCCGCCGACGAGCGCGCCCATATCGAGATCGGCACCGTCTATCCGACCAAGGACGTGCGCGGCGCGCTCTATATCGACGCCCTGCTCGGCAAGCATTTCGCGCTGCTCGGCTCGACCGGCACCGGCAAATCGACCGCGACCGCGCTCATCATGCACCGCATCTGCGACGTCTCGCCCGAGGGCCATATCGTCATGATCGACCCGCACGGCGAATATTCGGCCGCGTTCAAAGGCAATGGCGAGCTGTTCAACGTCGAGAACCTCGCCATGCCCTACTGGCTGATGAACTTCGAGGAGCATTGCGAGGTCTTCGTCACCGCCCACGACAATGACCGCCAGCGCGACATGGACATCCTCGCCAAATGCCTGCTCCAGGCCCGCGCCAAGAACCGCGCCTCGGAAGGGCTGACCAAGCTCACTGTCGATTCGCCAATCCCCTACGCTTTGTCGGACCTGACGACCGCGATCACGTCCGAGATGGGCATGCTCAACAAGGCGTCGGACACGGCGCCCTATCTGCGGCTCAAGACCAAGATCGACGAGCTGAAATCCGACCCCCGCTACCATTTCATGTTCTCGGGGATGCTGATCGCCGACAGCATGACGAGCTTCCTCGCCAAGATCTTCCGCCTCCCCGCCAGGGGCAAGCCGATCTCGATCGTCGACGTCTCCGGAGTCCCTTCCGACATCACCTCGGTGGTGGTCGCCGTGCTCGCCCGGCTCGTGTTCGATTACGCGATCTGGTCGCGCAACGAGGTGCCGCGGCCGGTGCTCTTGATCTGCGAGGAGGCGCATCGCTACGTCCCCGCCGACAAGACGTCGAGCGGCCAGGCGGTCAGGAAGGTGCTCGAGCGGATCGCCAAGGAAGGCCGCAAATACGGCGTCTCCCTCGGCCTCATCACCCAGCGTCCGTCCGACCTCGCCGAGGGCGTGCTGTCGCAATGCGGCACGATCATCGCGATGCGGCTCAACAACGACCGCGACCAGGCGTTCGTGAAGTCGGCGATGCCGGAAGGCGCGCGCGGCTTCCTCGACGTCATCCCGGCATTGAGGAACCGCGAGTGCATCGTCTGCGGCGAGGGCGTGTCGATCCCGATCCGGGTCTCGTTCGACGATCTCGAGCGCGACCGCTGTCCCGCCTCGTCCGACCCGCTCTTCTCCGAGCTGTGGCGGCAGACCGGCGACGAGGAGCAGATGGTCTCCCGCGTCGTCAAGCGCTGGCGCAGCCAGGGGCGGTAGAGCCCGATCGTACTTGCCTGAGTCGTCATTGCGAGGACCCCGGCGAAAGCCGGGGGACGCGGCAATCCAGCGACCCCCGAAACCGCTCTGGATTGCTTCGCTCCGCTCGCAATGACGGGCAATGAATCAACCTGACACGATCATGCTCTAGCCCGCCGGCTCGCCGCCCGCTTCGCCCCGCTCCCGCGCCTCCTCCACCCGCGCGCGCCACGCCGCGGACTGCTCCGCGGCGCGCGCCTCCCATTCGATCTGGGCGCGGGCGTCGGCGGCGTGTCGCTCGTCGAAGCGCCGCCACTGCTCCTCGTGGCTGAGCTCGATGCCGCCGCGGGTGAATTCGGTCGGCTCGGTGCTGCAGCCGTCATGCCGCTCGAGGTAGCGGCGCGGCGGGTGCTCGGGCCTGTCCGGCTCGCCGCGCTCCGCCCAGCAGCGCCGCCGCGCCGCGCCCAGCACGCGCGACATCGGCGTCTCCGCCACCTCGATGAGGTGCCGGCCCTCGCAGCGCAGCCGCTGGAGCACGGCGAAGCCGTCGCCTTGCGCGGCGACGTCGAATGCGACTTCCAGCCACGTCAGCTGGCGCAGGCAATAGTCGGCCTCGACGATCTTGCCGGCGAGCCGCGCCTCGCGTTCCTGGTCCACCTTCAGGCAATGTTTGCGAAGGATGACCTCCAGGAAATCCTGGGTGGCGTCTTGCGCCGCCTTCGCCTCATCGGGCCCCGGCTCCGGATGCGCGGAAAAGCCGGCAAGGCTCCCGCCGCGCCGCGTCGGCCATGCGGGCCCGCCCGCCGGCGCGTCCGGGGAGCCGCCGAAACGCCCTTCCCGCCGCGCGATGCGCTGCGCCGCCTCGAGCGCGCCGCGGAAGCTCTCCGATCCTTCCGAGTTGAGCAGGTGGGTGACGCTGCTTTCGCTCTTGCCGACCGCCTCGGCGGCCGCCTTGCGCGACCCGGTCAGGGCGACCGCGGCGATGAAGGCGCGCTGCAGGCGCGGCGCCCAGCCGTCGGCCCGCGGCTTGCGCGGCACCGGCTCGAAGTCGAGCAGCTCCCCCAGCCCGGCGAACGGCTCCTCCCCCGCCCGCCCCTCCGCGCGGCAGCGGTCGCAAATCGCGAGAATCGGCTGGTCCGTCACGAACAAATATAGAACAAACGAATCCCTATTTTGCAAATCCTATTTTCGAGCGCCGTTTTCGGCAGTTTCCCGCGGCTTTGCGGCCCCGCTTCCCGCGAAGCATGATTCCGGCCCGTCACGCCTGGGCGCAATCCATTAAGGGTGATATCCGGCCGTCGACAGGGGCATTCCACCCGACCGGAACCGTCGCTCGGCTTCGGCGAACTATGCTTTCCGAACCGCGGCGCCAGACCGGAGACGAGGGGTGTTTGGCCGGATGGCCTACAGGGATGTCGGGCCGTCCCATTCTCGCGAAAGCCATGGAACCCGCGCGGACCTTATCCATCCTTCGGCTAGGAGAAGGCGCATGCAGGAGAAGGGCGCGTGACTCAGCTGAACGTTAATGTTACTAGAACAGATGAAGAACGTTTTGAGTCGTATGCTGCGGAATTCGGGCTGGACCGGACTGGGCTCGCTAACCTACTCTTGTTTCGTGAGTTGCGAGTCGGACAGCTCGGAAGGCTGGACCCGGATCGCGTGCGCAAAGGAGAAGTACGGAATGGTAGGCTGACGGCTCATCTGCCAGATGGGCGATGGAAGGAATTTGTGTTGCACGCAACCAAGCACGAGATGCGCCCGGCATCCGCCGGCGCACTGATTCTCCTTCGCGAACTGGACGAGCAATGGCTGCGCAAAGCTGTGGATAAGAGACTCAAATTGAGTCGTTTTTCTTGACTCAAGTTGAGTCAGGGCGTAGGGCCTGCCGCGAAGAGAGGAGCGCATTATGAGCCGATATGAGCAGGCTGAGCTTCTCGCTGCGCTTTGGAGGCTTGGCGCTCCGGGAGAGCAATTGCTCCCGAATTCGCATGGAATTCTGGACAAAGCGCTGCAGCAAACATTGGATGATCTTCCCGAGAAGCTCCGGGAGGCGCTAACCTTTAGGGTGAGCAGTGTCGGCCTAAGGTCTTACGAGCTGCCGGACATTCTCCTAGCAGCTCAGGAGGCTAATCTGACGAGCGAGCCGAACTACACCTATTTGACGACGGTCGTGAAGCTCGACGATGATGCGGCAGGTCAGATTGCACTGGCGAATGGTCTTTCGACGGCCAGGGCCCGGGAAATCGGCGGGAGGATCGCTGCTGCCGTTGCTCAGATACAAGATACTATTCAGCCATCCGACGCGATGGTTGTCGCCTAGGCAAATTCCTTTTCATGTCCGAACCGGAGTTTGGCGCGCTAATCCGTGAGGCCGCGCCGGCTCTCTTCGCCGAGCTAGACCCGCTCATCGAAGACTGGCTGGGCGTGCTACTCGCCAAGTTGGCGGCGGGAAATATCGGTGCGTTCAGACCCAAGCAGGTCAACGACCCTATATGGGGAACGATCGAGCTCATGCCGTGGGAAGTGGCACTGCTCGACACGCCCATGTTGCAACGCCTCCGAGGTGTTCGGCAACTGGGACTCGCGCATCTTGTTTTCCCAAGTGCGTCCCACAGCCGGCTCGAGCATATTATCGGGGTGGTGGGCGCTGTTGAGCAAATCGCGGCGGCGCTGACAAAGCAGATCGATCGCTGGAATCGCGAACACCCGAGCCACCATCATCTTCCAGCGATCGATGAATCCGATCGATTCACCCTTCGCCTTGCAGGCATTTTTCACGACATTGGCCACGGCCCCTTCAGCCACGCATCGGAGCCCATCCTCGACGTCGATTCGTCGCTTCTTCCTATAACGGCAACGGGCTGGCGCCAGGATTTGAAGATCCTACGTGAGATTCTGAAGCAGAAATATTCCCTTCACGACGAGCCGGCACCCTCTGAGGTGCTTGCCGCGGCCATCTTAAATTCGGAGGCAGTTGGGCGCGTCCTTAGCAACGACAAGCTCTTTGTGAAGGTGTTCGGTGCGGCGAATGACCTTCAAGAAAGAATGTCACTGGCGATCATTGGTGCGATCGATGCTCCGCACGACAGACCGATTCCGCAGGTCCATCTGTCGGCCGTCATCAGCAGCCAGATCGACGCCGACCGCATCGACTTCCTGTCGCGGGATGCTCACCACGCTGGACTCGAAATAGGGTTCGACACCCAGCGAATGCTGGCACGCCTGGAAGTCCTACGAATTACCGAGCAGTTCCTGGACGATTCCGAACTCGCCCTCCGCGAGAAGGCCGCGACCACCAAAGACGGCATTCTCTATCAAATCGGCATCGCCGCATCGGGTTTCGGTTCGTTCGAGCAAATGCTCATCGGCCGCACCTTCCTGTACGATCGGCTCTACCATCATCACAAGATACGCGCGGCCGAGGCGATGGCTCAGCGGCAGATGCTGATGCTGGAGCGGGAAAGAGGCGAGCGCCTGTCGCTGGCCGAGGTGATGCTGCCGGTGAGCGATAACACGCTGCTGCATATCCTTGCGGGTGACGTCGAACACCGGCAGCTGCCGATACCGACAACCTCCAGCAACAGCCTAGCCAAAGGAATACTGACCAGAACCCTCTTTCACCGCGCCTTTGCCTTTAGGTCGCGCTTCATTGCTGCGCCCCCGGGGATGGACCCAGAGATTGTGGAGCAGAATCAAATCCGACTTTGGACCGAGCTTCTCAAGGCATTGAAACCGCTAAACTCGCGCTATAGCGTCGGGGCCGAAATCTATGCGCTAGCCGTAGAATGTGCCAACATTCTGCGTTCGAAGGGGATGCTGTCGGAATCCTGCGAGACCGTGGCCGATTTTACCCCCGATCACATCATAGTCGATTTCCCCAGCCGAAAGGCGGAGCCGATCCGCATGCTTGCCCGCTATCCGAACGGCCAGCTCAGAGTTCCGGAATTCTCGTTCAACCCTGCAAAATGGGCGGACGCCTATGATCTTCAGAAGCGGACGGGGTATGTTTTCGCGCCCAAGCCCTTGATCCCTTTGGTGACGTTGGCATCCAAGGTCTATTTCCTGAGGGCCTTCGGGATTGCCATGGCCAAGGATGCCGATGGGTTCATCAAGAGCGGCCTCGAGGTCGATGCCGGGGTGCTCGAAGCCATCAGGGACGGCGGGCTGATCGACAACAACCTATTCGAGCACCTAACGAATCAGCGCCATTCGCTCGTCAAGGTGCGTGCCGCGGATCTGAATGTCCCCCCTGCTTGGGTCGATATCACGCCCGACCTTCCCCTCCAACTGGCCGTCGGCATCAACAACAATATCCAGTCGGGACTTCCCTATCCCAGCGTTAAGGCGCTTGGCCGCGTTCTCAAGGCGCTGTTTGCATTCGTCGATGATTGGCATCGCTCGGGGAGCGCCACCGCCGACTTGGCCAATGAAGCAGCTCTCCAGGCAGCTGTGAAGAAGGCGCTCAACCTACAAGGGCTGAAAGTGGTGGAATCCGACAAGGTCAGCGGCGGCGCCCTAGACCTCTTCGTCGACGATACGGTCCTCATCGAGAACAAGTTTGAGGGCGGAGCCGTCGCCGATCCCGGCTCGATCGCTCCGAACGCGGGAGCGCAGGGCCGGCGTTACACCATTGCGCTCGATTCCCAGCTGATCATCGTGATCGTCGGGTATCGGCCCAAACCCGGAAAGATGCGCGCCAAAGCGGACTCGATCGAGGTTCGTCGTGTCGCTAACGAAGCCGAAGGCCGTGTTCAGGTCAGGATCTACGTACCCTATGGATCGATCAAACCATCGGACGAGAAGGCTGCCTAGAATTCTAGTTTCGCGGCACTGAGGCGTCAGCGCTGCGGCTTCGCCTTCTTCGTCGCCGCTTCGGCCATCCGGGCGCCGGCCTGACGGCGAGCAGGCTCCTGAGTCGCCCGCGGAAACCGGCGACGTCGTTGCCGCTCAATTGGGCGCGCATGGTGACGGGGACCGACGCAGGGTTCACCGCGACTCCGTTCTTGCGGAGTTCGTGGGCGCGAAACGGGCATTTGCCGCTCAGCTTCGCCAGCATTGCCTTCATAGATCGCCGTCAGACGGAACGATTGCAGGGCCGGCGCGCTGACGGGCGCGCGAAGGAGCTGGGAATGAGCAAGGATTATCTCATCACAGGCGCTGCCCGCGGTATGGGCGTGGACGTTGCAAGAGCGGCCATGGCTTTCAGGACACAATGTTGTTGCAACGGCGCGACGGATGGGTAGCGGAGAAGCGAGCAGGTAATGATGGGTCTATGCAGCTAATGTCAGCTGCGGGTCCGAAAGCGGTCACAGGCGGCGGCCACCCCGGGAGGGACCCGATCGAAGCAGCCCCTCGCTGGGACCCCGGCCTTCGCCGGGGTGACGATCAGCCGTGCGGGCTCTTCTTGCCTGGTGCCGTCGCCGTCTGGCTCGCTCGGGCCGCGCCCACCGGGACCGACAGCAGGCCGCGCAGCCGGTTGCGGAAGCTGGCGAGGGCGGGGCCGCTCAGCTGGGCGCGGGTGACGAAGCTGACCGAGGCGGGGTTGATCGCGACGCCGTTGCGGTAGACCTCGTAATGGAGGTGGGGGCCGGTGGCGAGGCCGGTCGAGCCGACATAGCCGATCACCTGGCCCTGCCGCACCACCGCGCCCGGCGACGCGAGGATGCGGCTCATGTGGGAATAGCTGGTGCCGAGCCCGCCGCCATGATCGATCCGGACGCGGTTGCCCGACGCCCCGGACCAGCCGGCGGCGGTCACCCGGCCGGCGGTGGCGGCGAGGATCGGCGTGCCGTAGCCGGCGTGGAAATCGAGCCCGCGATGCATGCGCGAATAGCCCAGGATCGGGTGCATGCGCATTCCGAAATTGGAGGTGACGTGGCCCGGCACCGGCCGCTGCAGCATGCCGCTGCCCTGCTTGCCGACGCCCGACGCCTCGAACCATTGCGCCCGTCCGTCCTCGCCCCATTGCATCAGCTGCAGGTCCTTGGACCCCGCGCGGTCGAGCCCGGCATAGAGCAATTTTCCGGTCTCGGTCTCGCCGGTGGCGGCGCGGCGGTGCTCCAGGATGATGTCGAACCGGTCGTCGGGGCCGAGGCTGCCGATGCCGATCTGGCCGGAGACGGCGCGGATATAGGCCTCCACCGCCTTGGCCGGTGCGCCGGCGGCGCGGGCGGCGCGGTAGAGGCTCGATCCGATCTGGCCCTGGATGCGCAGCGGCGTGCTGTCGACCGCGATCGCGGTGCGGCTGAGGACGAGCTTGCCGGCGCTGCGGGCGACCGCGAGCTTGAGATCGAAGCGGGCGCGGAAGCGCAGGGCGTCGAGCGGCCGCGCCACCGTCCGGTTCGCGCGGCGGCCCAAGGTCATGTCCATCACCGTGCCGGGCTTGATGTCGCCGATCGGCACCGCCGCCCCGACCAGAGCGGCGACATGCTCGGCTTCGGCCCCGGCGACTCCGGCGCGCTCCAGCACCCGGGCGAAGCCGTCGCCCCGGCCCAATGTGGCGAGGAGATCGACGCTCGGTCGCTCGGGCGTGTCGGCGAGCGGCTCGACCGCATCGGTAGCGGCCATGCGGCGGCCGGTATCGGCGCCGTAAGCGAGCGGCGAGATGGCGAGGGCCCGCGCTTCCTCCCACTGCGCGTCGGGCAGCGGCGCGGCGGCCGCGCCGGGGATGGCGCCGAAGCCGGGGGCAAGCGCGTAAGCGGCGTAGCAAAGCGCGAAGCAGGTGGCGAGGCCGCGGAACCATTCGCCCGAGCCGATGCGGACGCCGAGATCGGTGACGAGGTCGAAGTCACGGCGGCCCGGACGGCGCGCCTTCGAGCCGAAGGCCGGAGCCATTGCGGGCCGGCGCAGCATGTTGTCGAGGCTCAGCGCCGCAGCGCCGCCGCTCGAACCGCTCCCGATCTGGTCGAATTGATACAAAGCGGACGTGTCCCCGCAGCCCCTGAAAAATCCCCGCCGCCGGGTCCCCGTCTCTGGTGGGTCCCCTCTCGCCGCAGGAGGAAGGGACTGTGGCGAAAGAGGGTTAAAGTAAAGTAAAACGGGACCCCGCCCGCCGCCGCTTGCGACGAAGCGCTGCGCTTCCCGGATGAAACGTGCGGCGAGGCTGGAACCAACTCAAATCATTGCGCTTGGTGGGCAAAGCACCGATCTAGCGGCGATGAGCGATTTCGCCCGGGCGCCGCTGACCGCCATCCTTGGGCCGACCAATACCGGCAAGACCTATCTCGCGGTCGAGCGGATGTGCGGCCATTCGAGCGGCATGATCGGCTTCCCGCTGCGGCTGCTGGCGCGCGAGGTCTATGACCGCGTCGTCAAATTGAAGGGCGCGAACCAAGTCGCGCTGATCACCGGCGAGGAGAAGATCGTCCCCAGGGACGCGCGCTGGTTCCTGTGCACCGCCGAATCGATGCCGGTCGAAAAGGACGTCGCCTTCGTCGGCGTCGACGAGGCGCAGCTGGGCGCCGACCTCGAGCGCGGCCACGTCTTCACCGACCGCATGCTCCACGCCCGCGGCCGCGAGGAGACGATGATCCTCGGCTCCGAGAGCCTGGCGCCGATGGTCCGCGCGCTGCTGCCCAAGGCCGAGATCATCGGCCGGCCGCGCTTCTCGACCTTGAGCTATGCCGCTCCGGCCAAATTGTCGCGGCTGCCGCCGCGCTCGGCGGTCGTCGCCTTCTCGGCCGAGCAGGTCTATGCGGTCGCCGAGATGCTGCGCCGGATGCGCGGCGGCGCGGCGGTGGTGATGGGGGTGCTCTCCCCGCGCACCCGCAACGCCCAGGTGGCGATGTACCAGGCCGGCGAGGTCGATTATCTGGTCGCTACCGACGCGATCGGCATGGGCCTCAACATGGACGTCGCCCACGTCGCCTTCGCCGGCCTCTCCAAGTATGACGGGCGCCGGCGGCGGCGCCTCAGCCCCGCCGAGATGGCGCAGATCGCCGGCCGGGCCGGGCGCCACCAGCGCGACGGCAGCTTCGGCGCGCTGACCCTGGAGGGCGAGGCCGGCGCCGAGTTCCGGCCCGAGGAGATCGAGGCGATCGAGGAGCATCGCTTCGCGCCATTGGATCATCTCTTCTGGCGCGAGGGCGATCCGGACTTTCGAAGCGTCGACGCGCTGATCCGCTCGCTCGAGCAGCGGCCCGACCGGCTTGGGTTGAGGGCGGCGCCGGAGGCGGTCGACCTCGCCGTGCTGAAGCGGCTCGCCGAGGATGGCGAGGTCCGGGCCCGCGCTTCGGCCCCCGAACAGGTGCGGCGGCTGTGGGCGGCGTGCGGCCTTCCCGACTTCAGGAAGACCGGTCCGGACCATCATGCCCGCCTGGTCGCCTTGCTCTACGGCCATCTCACCCATGGCGACCACCTCATCCCGCATGGCTGGTTTGCGAGCCAGGTCGCCGGGCTCGACAACGTCCAGGGGGATATCGACACGCTCGCCGACCGAATCGCCGGGGTGCGCACCTGGGCCTATATCGCCCACCGCGCCGACTGGCTCGCCGAGCCCGCGGCAATGGCCGAGCGCACCCGCGAGGTCGAGGAGAGATTGTCCGACGCGCTGCACGAGCGGCTGACCCAGCGCTTCGTCGACCGGCGGACGTCGGTGCTGATGCGCGACGCCGGCGGCAAGGGGAAGACCGAATATCCGGTGCTGATCGACGAGCAGGGCGAGGTCAGCGTCGGCTCGCACCCGATCGGGCGGATGAGCGGCTTCGCGTTCGAGGTCGATCCAGCCGCGCGTCATGCCGACCGCAAGATATTGCTGGCCGCGGCGGAGCGGCGGCTCGGCGGCGAATATGAGAAGCGCGCCGCCGCCCTGGCCGCCGACAGCGACGATCATTTCAGCCTCAGGACCGAGGCGGAGCAGCCGGTCGCTCTCTCATGGCGCGGCCACGAGGTGGCGCGGCTCGGCCCGGGCAAGAACCTGCTGTCGCCGCGGGTGCTGATCGACCGCCGGCTGGAGCGGCTGTCGGCGCGCGGCCGCGCGACGGTCGAGGAAAGGCTGAACCTGTGGCTGCGCCACCAGATCGAAAAGGCGCTCGGGCCGCTCCGGGCGGCGGGCCAGGCGGCGCGCGATCCGGCCGCGCCGGCGGGGGTGCGCGCGATCCTGGCGATGCTGGTCGACGAGGGCGGGATCGTCGCGCGCGAGGCGGTCGCCGGGCCGCTGGCCGGCCTCGACCGCGGCGAGAGGCGCTCGATCACCGGGCTCAAGGTCCGCATCGGCGCGCTCGACCTGTACATGCCCGACATATTGAAGCCCGAGGCGCGGCGCTGGCGGACCGCGCTTCGCGCCGCCGCGGCGGGCGAGCCGATGCCGAAGCTGCCGCCCGAATCGACGGTCGTGCTGGCGACTCCCTCCGACGTGGGAATGAAGCTTTTGGCCAGGCTCGGCTTCCGCTTCTTGGGGCCGCAGATGCTTCGCGTCGACTTGGTCGAACGTCTCGCCAGGCACGCCCATGAGGCGAAAGCGGGGAGGCGGGCGGAGGTGGTCGACGCCGCGCTGGCGACCTCGCTCGGCCTGCAGCCGCAGGCGATCGCGCGGCTGATGAAGGATCTGGGCTTCCGGCCCGCCGGCAGCGCGGCGGGCTGGATCTGGCGCGGCCGCGGCCGCAGGCCGGCCGAGCCCAGCACCCGCGCGTCGCCTGCCTTCGCCGCGCTCGCGGAACTCAAGCGTGGCTGAGAGCCTGAGGCTCGACAAGTTCCTCTGGTTCGCGCGGATCGTGAAGACGCGCGCGCTCGCGCAAGCGCTCGCCGAGACGGGACGGCTGCGGCTCGGCGGCAGGGTCGTCGACCGCGCCCATGCAGCCGTGCGGATCGGCGACGTGCTGAGCTTCGCCGTCCACGGCCGGGTGCGCGTGCTGAGGGTCGAGGCGCTTCCGGTGCGAAGGGGCCCGCCGGGGGAGGCCCGGCTCACTTACAGCGAGGTCGGCGAAGCCCCGTTGACGAGCGAAGGGGGCGAAGACTAGGGATCGCGCTCCGGGAGAAGCGCCAATGACCTATGTCGTCACCGAAGCCTGCATCCGCTGCAAATATATGGACTGCGTGGAAGTGTGCCCGGTCGACTGCTTCTACGAAGGCGACAACATGCTGGTCATCAACCCTTCCGAGTGCATCGACTGCGGCGTCTGCGAGCCCGAATGCCCGGTCGAGGCGATCCTCCCCGACACCGAGGCGGGGCTCGAGAAGATGCTCGAGCTCAACGCCACTTACTCCGCTGAATGGCCCAACATCACGAGAAAGCGCGAATCCCCGCCCGACGCCGACGAGCATAAGGGCGAGGACGGCAAGTTCGAGAAATATTTCTCGCCCGAGCCCGGCGAGGGGGATTGATATAGCTCCCCGGCGAAGGCCGGGGCCCAATGCGGAGTTCGAATCCGGACCCCGGCCTTCGCGGGGAACAAATGACCGCCTTGTCGAAGCCCCGCGACCGCCCGTCCAAAAGGGTAGCTTTTCGGCGCTTTTTCGGTTATAAGGCCTGTATCGAAGCGGATGCGAACGCGCATTTCCGCATTTTAATGGTCTAGAAGAATCGCCGCACATCATGGCCTGGCAGCGTCTTTAGGGGACGGATGCGGTTTAGCGCGTGGAGCGGTTTCCATGGGAAGGTTTGTTAAATGGCAGCGAAAGCGTTGAGCTTCGACGTTGGCGACTATGTGGTGTACCCCAAGCACGGCGTCGGCCGTGTGATCGAGCTGCAGAGCTCCGAAATCGCGGGCATGCAGCTAGAACTCTATGTCCTGAGGTTCGAGAAGGAGCGGATGACGCTCCGCGTCCCGACCAACAAGGCCGAGAGCGTCGGCATGCGCAAGCTCTCGTCCGACAAGACGATGCAGGAGGCGCTGGCGACCCTGAAGGGCAAGCCCCGGGTCAAGCGAACCATGTGGTCCAGGCGGGCCCAGGAATATGAGGCGAAGATCAATTCGGGCGACCTGGTGTCGATCGCCGAGGTGACCCGCGACCTGTTCCGCGCCGACGACCAGCCCGAGCAGAGCTATTCGGAGCGGCAGATTTTCGAGGCCGCCTCGAGCCGGCTGGCGCGCGAGCTGGCGGCGATGGAGCAGGTCGACGAGCCCACCGCTTTGGTCAAGATCCTCGAGATATTGAACAAGGCCGCGGCGATCTACAACAAGGACAAGCTGCTGGAGAAATAGGCTTTCTCGGCAGCCGCGTGAGCATGAGAAGGCGGTCCGGCGACGGGCCGCCTTTTTCACGCTTGCGCGCCGCGGCCGCCGTGTGTATTATATGAGCAATACACTTGGGAGACATGCCATGCGCGCCGCACTCTTGCTCACCTCCGCTCTCGCCCTTGCCGCCTGCCACCACGGCGACCGCGACCGTGACGGCAAGGAAGGGGACCATCGCGTCATCCAGCGGGGCTTCCAGGTGGGGACGTTCGACCGAGTGGCGCTCGGCGGCTCCCACGACGTGATCGTCACCGTCGGCGGCGCGCCGTCGGTGCGGGCCGAAGGCGACGCCGAAGCGATCGACCGGCTCGAGATCGAAGTCAGGAACGGCGAGCTCAGGATCGGCAGCAAGAAGGACGGCGACTGGTCGTTCGGCTTCAGCCACGACCGGCCCAGGGTCACCATCCACGTCACCGCCCCCGCCCTCGCCGCGGCCTCGATCGGCGGGTCGGGCGACATGCGGATCGACAAGGTCGAGGGCCAGAGCTTCGCCGGCTCGATCGCCGGATCGGGCGACATGGACGTCGCGGCGCTTCGCGTCGGCCACGCCGATTTTTCGATCGCGGGCTCGGGCGGGATCACCACCAAGGGCGCGGCGCAGACCTCCAACATCTCGATCGCCGGATCGGGCGACATCGACGCCGGCGGGCTGGAATCGAAGACCGCGACCATCTCGGTGATGGGCTCCGGCGACGTCCACGCCAACGCCACCGGCACCGCCGACGTGTCGGTGATGGGCTCGGGCGACGTGACGGTGAGCGGCCCGGCCAAATGCACCATCCACAAGATGGGCTCCGGCGACGTCCATTGCGGCAGCTGAGGCCACACCGGCGGTGATTCGTCATTCCAGCGCCGGCTGGAATCTCTCTCCTCGAGACAGGCAGGGAGATTCCAGCTCTCGCCGGAATGACGGTTGACCGTTAACCATTTGACGCCATGCTTCCACCGATGAAGAGGATCCTGCTCGCCGGCATCATTGCCGCCTGTCTCGCGGGCCCGGCTGCGGCGGCCGAGCGGCGCTATTCGGTCGGCGATTTCGACCGGGTGCGGATCGAGGGGCCGTACGAGGTCACGCTCGCGACCGGCCGCCCTTCCACCGCCACGGCCAATGGCTCGCAGCAGGGGCTCGACCGGGTCACGGTCGAAGTCCAGGACCGCATCCTCCACGTCCGGCCCAACCGCTCCGCCTGGGGCGGCCCTCCCGGGCCGGCCGGCCCGGTCCGCGTCGCGCTCACCACCCGCGACCTGAGGACAGCGACGATCATCGGCTCGGGCGCGCTTAACATCGACAAGGCGCGCGGGCTCAGGATCGATCTCTCCGTGTCGGGCAGCGGCCGGCTCGCTTTGGCCGCGGTGGAGGCGGATATGCTCATCGTCGGCCTGTCGGGCGCGGGGAAGATCACACTCGGCGGCAGGGCCAAGCAGCTGCGCGCGGCCATCCAGGGCACCGGCGATCTCGACGCCGGCGCGTTGCGTGCCGACGGCGCCGACATCAAGGCGGACACGTCCGGCGCGGTCAGGCTAATCGCCGTGCGCACCGCCAAGGTGCTTGCGACCGGCACCGGAGAAGTCTCGATCGGCGGCGCGCCGGCCTGCACAATCACCGGCCCGAGCGCCGACCGCGTGCGCTGCGGCGCGCCCTAGATCCGGCCGCCGGCCGGGGCGCCGGAAAGGCCTTGCTGGGCAGCGCCCGATAGCGCAGCATCCGGCCGTGAAGATAGCGATCTGCATCCCCTGCCACCGCGACACCAAGGCGCTGTTCACGCTCAGCCTGGCGCGGATGATAGCGCATACGCTCGGCCGGACCTTCAACCTCGAGGGCGCGCCCGTCCGCCCGCAGATCGAGACGTTCGTCTATTTCTCCTCGTCGATCAGCCACAGCCGCAACGAATTGGTCAAATGGTCGCGCGAGTGGAGCGCCGACCACATCCTCTGGCTCGACGACGACCATGTCTTTCCGCCCGATACGCTGGCGCGGCTGCTGGCGTGGAACAAGCCGGTCGTCGGAGTGAATTTCCTGCGGCGGGGGCCGGGGGCGTTGACGGTCGCGTTCAGGGACCGCGAGATGGTCTGGTCGACTCCGGCCAAGGCCAAGGCGAGCCCCCTGGAGGAAGTCACCAAGATCGGGCTCGGCGTCTGCCTGATGCGCTCCGCCGCATTAAACGGCATCGAGGAACCGCTGTTCCGCTCCGCCCCCGGCCTTGGCGAGGATTATTATCTGATGAGCAAGTTGCGCGAGGCCGGGATCGGCATCTTCGTCGACCACGCGCTTTCGATGGAGTCGGGCCATATCGACGACCGCGTGCTGAGCTTCGCCCAGCCGGCCGCGAAGACGGAAAGCGGGACTGTCGTCTCGGCCCTCCCGGCTTCGGGATCGCGTTAGTTTTTTAGATCAGCGCCAGCGCCGACAGCTTCACCGCCAGATCGGGCGGGAGCGCGGCAATGCCCTCATCCTCGCCGTCGAAATCCTGCGGGGCGTCGGCGGCGGCGAGATAGCGCCAGCCCTGGTGGGCGCGCTTGGGCCGCGCCCTGACCGGAACCAGCAGGGGATCGAGGCGGATGATCGTGCGCCGGTCCTCCTCCCGCTCGGCGAAACCGAGGATGGTCTGGCGGGCGGCGAGGCGGTGCTTGACGATCCAGAAGATCGAGCCGCCGACCAGCTCGTCGGCGCGCTTCGGCCGGAAGCGGGTGACGACCGGCACGATGCCGCCGGTGAGGCGCAAAGCCTGCCGCCGCTGCAGCGCCTCAAGGCTCGCGCAGCCGACCGCGACCTTGCTCATGTGGAGGAGAGACATGGGTGGGCTTTGACGTGATTGCCGGGAAGGATCAATAGGTTAGGTTCCCCTCCCTGCGTGCAGGGAGGGGAGGTCACCCCACCAGCCCGGTCGCCACCGCCAGGCCGAGGAAGGCGAAGAAGCCCATCGAATCGGTGATCATGGTGACGAACACTGACGACGCGACCGCCGGGTCCTGGTCGAGCCGCTCGAGCAGCACCGGCACCAGCACCCCGGCGAGGCCGGCAATGCCGATGTTGATCAGCATCGCCGCCGCGATCACGGCGCCCAGCTGCGGATTGGAAAAGACCAGGCCGGCGCCGATGCCGACCAGGATGGCAATGGTGACTCCGTTCAGCAAAGCCAGGCGGATCTCGCGCCAGATCGTCCGCCAGGTGTTCGAGCGGGTGAGCTGGTTCATCGCCAGCGCACGCACCGCGACCGCCATCGTCTGGGTGCCGGCATTGCCGCCGATCGAGGCGACGATCGGCATCAGCACGGCGAGCGCGACCATCTCCTCGATCGCCGCGCCGAAGGCCGCGATCACGCTCGAGGCGACGAGCGCGGTGAACAGATTGGCGACCAGCCAGCGGATGCGGCTCTTGTAGCTGTCGGCGAGCGGCTCGTTGATGTCGCCCTCGCCGGCGCCGGAGAGGAGGAGGACGTCCTCGCCGGCTTCCTCCTGAATGATGTGGACGATGTCGTCGACGGTGATCATGCCGACCAGCCGCCCGGCCTGGTCGACGACGGCGGCCGAGATGAGCGCGTATTTCTGGAAGCGGAGCGCCACCTCCTCCTGGTCCATCTCGACCGGTATGAGGGTCTGCTCGCGCTGCATGACGTCGGCGACGCGGATCTTGCGCGGGGTGCGCAGCACCCAGCTCAGCATGCAGGTGCCGACCGGGCGGTGCTGCGGATCGACGACATAGACTTCCCAGAAATCGGTGGTGAGGTCGTCGCCGGCGCGCAGATAGTCGATCACTTGGCCGACGGTCCAATGCTCGGGGACCGCGATCAGGTCGCGCTGCATCAGGCGGCCGGCGGATTCCTCCGGGTAGGTGAGCGCCTCCTCGATGGCGGCGCGGTCGTCGGGGTCGAGGGCGCGCAGCACCGCGCGCTGGTCCTCCTCTTCCATGTCCTCGATGATCGCGACGGCGTCGTCGGTCTCCATCTCGCCGGCGATCTCCGCCACCTGGTGCGGATCGAGCGCGTCGACCAATTCCTCGCGGACATGCTCGTTCATCTCGGCCAGCACGTCGCCGTCGAGGATGCCGGCGAGCGCGGCCGCCAGCGCGCGGCGGTCGCCGGAATCGACCAGCTCGAACAAATCGGCGATGTCGGCCGGGTGGAGCGGCTCGACCAAGGCCCGCGCGCCCTCGTCGTCGCCGGCCTCGACCCGCTCCATCACCTCCCGGACGAATTCGGGCTTGAGCCGGTCGTCCTCGTCGAGCCGGTCGCGGGCGGTCGACGGCGCGGGCGCGGCGGGGCTTTCGAGATCGCTTTCGCTCATCGCCCTTCTCCGCCGGTGCCGCGCCTTGGCGCTTCCTAGGCCGGGCCGCCGCGCCTGTCGATATTCGACGGGACAAGGGGTGGCGCGGCGGAAAGAGGGGGCCTATGCCGCCTTCTTCCCGCGAACAGGAGCGCCTGATGGCCGACGAACTCAACACCCTCGTGCTCAATCTCGACAGCGGCGGCGACGTCGTCATCAGGCTCCGGCCCGACCTCGCGCCCGGCCATGTCGCGCGCGTCCGCGAGCTGGTCAACGAAGGCTTTTACGACGACGTCGTCTTCCACCGGGTGATCCCCGGCTTCATGGCCCAGGGCGGCGATCCGACCGGGACCGGCATGGGCGGCTCGGGCAAGCCGGACCTCAAGGCGGAGTTCAGCCGCGCGCCCCACGTCCGCGGCACCGCCTCGATGGCGCGCTCGCAGAACCCGAACAGCGCCAACAGCCAGTTCTTCATCTGCTTCGACGATTCGCGCTTCCTCGACAACCAATATACCGTCTGGGGCGAAGTGACCGAGGGCATGGAGCATGTCGACGCCTTGCCCAAGGGCGAGCCGCCGCGCGCGCCGGGCCGGATCGTCAAGGCGAGCCTGAGGGCCTGATGGCGCGCCCGGTCACCCTCGTCACCGGCGCCTCGGCGGGCCTGGGCGCGGAATTCGCGCGGCAATGCGCGAAACGGGGCGAGGCGCTGGTGCTGGTCGCCCGCCGCCGGGACCGGCTCGACGCGCTCGCGGCCGAGATTGGCGGCGAGGTCCATGTCTTCGCCGCGGACCTGGCGCCACCGGGCGCGGCCGCCAGCCTGATCGCGCAGCTCGAAGCCGAGGGGCTGTCCGTCGACACGCTGATCAACAATGCCGGCTTCGGACTGAGCGGCCGGTTCGCCGATTTGCCGCCCGAACGCCAGCTCGAGATGATCGACCTCAACGTCCGCGCGCTCACCGAACTCGCGCACCTCGTCCTGCCCGGCATGCGGGAGCGTGGCGCGGGAGCGATCCTCAACATCGCCTCGACCGCCGCCTTTCAGCCCGGGCCGGGCATGGCCGTCTATTTCGCGACCAAGGCCTATGTCCTCTCCTTCAGCGAGGCGCTGCATCAGGAACTGAAGGGGACGGGCATCAGGGTCTCGGCCCTCTGTCCGGGTCCGACCGCGACCGAGTTCGGCGAGGTGGCGCGGTTTGGACGGCCGGGGCCGGCGCGGCTGTCCGCGGACGCGGCGAGCGTTGTCGCGGCCGGCCTCGAGGGCCTCGACCGGGGCCGGGCGGTGGTCGTTCCCGGCCTCGCCAACAAGGTGAGCGCCCAGGCCAGCCGCTTCCTCCCGCGCGCCTCGATGCGGCGGATCATCGACCGGATGAAATTCTAGTCGCTCTGTTCCCCGGCGAAAGCCGGGGTCCAGCGGCACCGAGGGTCGGACTGGGCCCCGGCTTTTGCCGGGGAACATTCAGGCCGCGAGGCTCTCGAACAGCCAGTCGTGGAAGATCTTGACCGGCCGGCGGTTGAGCGAGGAGCGGCGGCAGGCGAACCAGTAGCTGTAGGGGCTCTCGACGGAGAAGCCGAAGAGCTGGACGAGGCGCTCGTCATGGGCCGCCTTCAAATGGCTCTCCAGCATGAAGGCGACGCCGAGGCCCTGGGCGGCGGCATCGAGGATGAGCTGGCCGGAATCGAAATGGTCGACCGCCGCGGGCTGCAGGTCCGGCATGCCGATCGCCTCGCGCCAATAATCCCAGGTGTCGGGCAGATCGCGGTGGAGGAAGATCGTGGCGCGGGCGAGCTGCGAGGGGTGGGTGAGCGCCTCCGGTCCTTCGGCCAGGCCGCGCGCGGCGATCGCCACCACCCGGTCGCTGTCGATGCGGCGGGCATAGAGGTGCGGATCGATCTCGGTGGCGATGGTGATCGCCGCGTCGAGCCCCTCGTCGAGGCGGGCGAGGCCGTGGGCGCCGGTGTCGATGTCGATATGGAGGCCGGGGTGGAGCGCGCGCAACGCGGGCAGGTGCGGCATCAGCCGCTGGGCGGCGAACAGAGGGAGGACGCCGAGCCTCAGCCGCATCAGTTCGCCGTCGCCGGCGGCACGCTCCATCGCCAGAGCGAGGGCATCGAGCGCGGGCGCGATCCCCGCCAGCAGGCGTTCCCCCTCCGGGTTGAGATGGACCGCCTGGTGGCGGCGTTCGAACAGCGGATGGCCGACGAACCGCTCGAGCGTCTGGATGCGGCGGGTGAGCGCTGGCGAGGACAAAGCGAGCGCCTCGGCGGCGGCCTTGACCGAGCCGGTCCGCGCCGCCTGGACGAAGGCCTCGATCGCGGTCAGAGGCGGCAGCCTGCGCATCGCCTGGGCCTTTCTTGTGCGGTGCAATGCATGCACGATCCGCGCGCAGCCCGCGTAAAACTCACGAAAGCTGAGTGCAACAAATGCATCCGTACCATATTTCTTCGCACTTGCACAATAAGCGGGCTGGGCGGAGAAGGATCCCGCCTTTTCAGGCATCCTCTCCTAAAGACTTAGGGTCGGCCCTTCGGGACCGGCCCTTTTTTTACGGGCCGCGCCTGGAAGCGCAGCCCCACCCAGAGGCCGAGCATCAGCATCAGGAAGGCGATGAGGAAGAAGGGGAGCGGCCGCCACACGCCGTAGAGGGCGACTCCGATCGCCGGGGCGGCGATGAAGGCGACGCCGTTGACCGAAGTGACCATGCCGGCGACCATGTTCTGCTCGGACGGGCGGACGGCGAGCGAGGCGCCGCTGGTGAAGCCCGGACGGAACAAGCCGTAGCCGAGCGATGCCAGAGCAAAGCCGAGGGTCGTGCCGTACATGCCGGCGGCAAGGCCGATGAGCAGCGCGCCGGCCGCGGCGGACAGGGACCCCCACAGGACGAGCTGCCGGGGCGACAGGCCGAGACGGGGAATCAGGCCCCATTGGGCGAGCAGGCTGGCGGCCGCGCCGGCCATCAAAACGATCGCGATCCATTGCTGTGCCTCGGCCAGAGGCAATGCGAGGCGGTCGATGACGAGGAAGCCGATCACCCCGAGCATCGCTGCCTGGCCGTGGCCGCCGACGACGCCGATGACGTGCCAGACGAGGACGCGCGGGTCGCGCCAGCGCAGCGGCCGCCGCGTCGCCCGCGCGCTCTCGGTGGGAGCGGCGCCGCCGACGCCGCCGATCGAGGGATAGCCGACGATCTGGCCGCGCGGCGACGAGCGCGGGGTGTCGTCGGGAAGGCGGGCGACGATCGCGGCGAGGACCAGCACGCCGATCGCGGCGAAAACGATCAGCGGCCCCGACAGGCCGAGCGGCGGGAAGATGAACAAGGGCGCGATCGCGGGGCCGATGATCGTGCCGAGGCCGAACGAGGAGGCGATCGCGGCGAGCGCACTGGTCCTTTCCCCGCCTTCGGTGCGGGCGGCGACATAGGCCTGGACGGCGGGCGGCGAGGCCGATCCCCAGCCGCCGTAAATGGCGCGGCCGACGATGAAAATCGCGAACACCGCCATCGGCGGGATCAGGCCGGCAAGGCCGATGGCGAGGACGAGGCCGCAGATCAGCATCGAGACGATGAAGCCGTAGAGGCCGAGCCGCATCAGGGCGCGGCGGCCGCGATGATCGGCGCGGCGCGCCCAGTGCGGCGCGGTCAGCACCCAGATCACTGCCGACAGGCTGAACGCAACCGCCACCCACAGATCGGGAACCCCGAGCTGGCGCCCGATCGACGGCATCAGCGACTGCATCGCGGTGTTGCCGGCGGCGGCGACCAGCATCACCGCGAACAGCAAAGCGAATCGTCCGCGGGGAAGGGGGGCAGGAGTGGCCAAGGCAGAGTCCCGGAAATGAAGAGGCGTCCCGCAAGCGGGCATAATCCTCCTCGTACGGCGGACCCGCCCTTGCCATTGCCGCGTTGATTTGCCAACGCACCAGGCTGACCTAAGTTTTTACGGGACGCGGCATGACCTTATCCGGCGAACAGGCACAGCGAATCCGGGCGTTCGGACGCCGGGGCGGCGGCAGCCCGCTGTGGCATTTCCTGCGCGGCTTCCTCAAGCATCCGGTGATGGTCGGCTCGATCATCCCCTCCTCCAGGATCCTGATCGACAAGATGCTGGCGCCGGTCGACTGGGCGGATTGCCGATTGTTCGTCGAATATGGGCCGGGCGTCGGCACCTTCACCCAGCATATCCTCCAGCGGCTAGCGCCCGACGCGACCCTGCTGACGATCGACACCAACCCCGATTTCACCGCCTATCTCAGCGCCAAGATCCGCGATTCGCGCCTCCGGGCGGTGACCGGCTCGGCCGCCGACGTGCGCGAGATCATGGCCGATTTCGGCTTCGAGGAAGCCGACTTCGTCCTCTCCGGCCTGCCCTTCTCGACCCTGCCGGCGGGGGTCGGCCCGAAGATCGCGGCGGCGACGGCGGACGCGCTGAGGACCGACGGCGCTTTCCTCGTCTATCAATTCTCGCCGAAGGTGCGGCAATATATCGCGCCCCATTTCGACCGGATCGACCGCGACTTCGAATGGCGCAACGTCCCGCCCGCCACGCTGTTCTGGGCGTGGAAGGACTGAAGTCCGCGGGGGCGTTCCTGGCCGCCTAGGCGTCGGGTCCGCGCGCGATCGCCTGGCCGGACACGATCAGATTGCCGTCCGACGGCACCACCATCAATTCGCGTTGCCCGTAATCCTGGTTGACCGGCCCTAGCCGCCCCCTTCGGTGCGAAGGGTCCGGTCCGCCTTGGCGGGTTCGGGGCGCCAGCCGGCGCCGCCGGCCGCTTCGCGTTCTTCCGCCAGCCGGGCGCCCTCGCGGGCGAGCAGCGCGAACAATTGCTCCGGGTCCTGATGACGCAGCCCCGCGGCCATCGCCTCGACCCCCTCGGCGACGATGATCTCGCGCGCGCCGGCCGCGATGCCGTCGAGAATGCGCCGCGCGCATTCGGCCGGGTCCATGCCTGCGTCTATGTTGGCGTCCGAGGCGCCGCGCCGCGTGCCGTCGGCCTGGAGCGCATTGGCCGCCACCTGGGTGCGGACCGATCCGGGCAGGACGGTGGTGACCTTGATGCCATAGGCGCCCTCCACCTCGGCCCTGAGCGCGTCGCAATAGCCGATCAGGCCGTGCTTGGCGGCCGAGTAGCCGGTGCGCAGCGGCGCGCCGACCCGCCCGGCGACCGAGCTGATCGCGACCAGATGTCCGCTCCGCCGCGCCGCCATCAACGGCAGGACGAGCTGGGTCAGGAGGATCGGCGCGAGGAGGTCGGTCTCGATCAGCATGCGGTAGACATCCGGCCCGGTGTCGATGGCAAGGCCGCGCTGACTGATGCCGGCATTGTTGACCAAAACGTCGACTCCGTCCCGCCACCCCCAAGCGGTTTCGACCGCTTGCGGCAGCGCCGGCCAGTCGGTCGCCTCGAACGGCAGGACGAGGCTCTCTCCGGGCAGCCGCGCCGCCAGCGTGTCGAGAGCCTCCCGCCGCCGGCCCGACAGGATCAGAGCCGTCCCCTCGGCCGCGAACGCCTCCGCCAGCGCCTCGCCGATCCCCGACGATGCGCCCGTCACCCACACCGCCATGCCCTCGAAGCGCATCGCACGTCTCCTCTCTTCGGTCAGGCCGCAGCGCCGTGCCTGCGCCAGTAGCGCATGTGGGGATTGTCGTCGTCGAGCCAGAACACCTCGCCGTCCTGGATCGCCAGCAACTCCTCCCACTTGGCGCCGACGTCGCCCTTGCCGAGATGCGGCTCGACCGCCCACAGCCCGTCCCAGGGCGGATGGTCCGAGCTAAAGCGGGCGTTCCAGTTGGGCGAGAAGCGCCACAAGCCCTTGCGGGCGGCCACCGTGTGCAGCGCGAACCAGCCGAGCGCCTGGACGTCGAAGCCCTTATTGTAGACCCATCCCGGCGTCGGCCGGCGAATGCGGACCGCGCGGTGGCCGAGCACCTCCTCGAGATGCGCCTGGTGGCGATTCTCATAGCCCAGGGCACGGATGCGGGCGTCCACCGCCACCGCGATGTCGCGGAACGGGACGCGGGCGCGCACCTCCCCGGCAATGAAATCCCGGAACGGGGCCAGGTCCAGCATCATCCGGTGGTGCGCGTCATTGCCGCCGAGCCGCGTCGAGAAGCTCGTGTCGACCAGATAGCCGGCCATGATCGGCGAGGCGTCGAGGATGATCGCGTCGCCCTCTCGGAGCCGCGTCCGCGTCGGCCAGAAATGCCCGAGACGCCACCGCCCGGGAAGCGCGGTCCGGGCGCCGAACAAGGCGACGGGGAGGTGGAACCAGCTGCGCACGCCAAGATTGCGGTAGGCGCGGGTCATTCGGATCGCCGCCTCGCGCTCGGTGACGCCCGGCTTGAGCCCCGCCGCGACCTCCTCCAGCACCGCGTAGGAAGCGCGCTGACCGGCGCGGAAGCGCTCGAGCTGGGCGGCGTCGAACCCGCGATGCTGGACGATCATGGCTCCCCCTGCGCTGCCGCCACAGTCAGGGCCAAGTCCGGCGGCGAGTCAATCGTGCCCGCGCCGGTCCGTCGCCGCGGCTGGCGGGAGGCAGGCGAATGGCGCATGATCGCCTTTCCCGCCGGTCAGATTCGGAGTCCGCCGATGCGCTTTTCCGTCTTGCTCCCCGCCGCGGCGGCGCTCGCCTCGTGCGGGGCGCCGCAGGGTGCCGATCGCAACGAAGGCGCGGTGGGCAATCTTACCGCCATGCCGGGGTCGAGTTCGGGCGACGCCGCCGCCAATATGGCCGTGCCTGCTCCCGCCGCTACCGCTGCTCCGGCAGCGCTGCCGGCCGCGTTCCACGGCGTATTCGACCAGGACCGCGCCGCCTGCGCCGCGGCCTCGAGCATCACCCGGCTCAACGTGGACGCGCGGACGCTTCGCTTCCACGAGAGCATCGGCGAAGTCCGCAGCATCGCCGTCGAAACTCCCCGCGCCATCTCGGTCGTCGCCGACTGGCAGGGCGAGGGCGAAAGCTGGCGCAACACGCACCGGCTGGGCCTTTCGGAGGATGGCGGCACGCTCACCGTCGCCGGCGAGGGCACGAATCTCGTCCGCGTCCGCTGCCGCTGATCCGGCGCGGCACGGGCTGGGAATTCATCCCGGGGGGGATTCAGGGGGCCGGAGCCCGCCTTCAATGGATGGGCGGAGCCTTCACCGGGCGGGCGGCGAGGAACAGCTGCAGCTGGCGCATCCAGCGATAATAGAGGCTGGAAGGCATGGCTGGCTCAGGCCTGGTCCGGCGCGATCCAGCCGGCGACGAGATAGAGGAGGATGCTGAGCGGTCCCAGGATGAGGAGGCTGAGCACGGCGAGGATGCGGACGAAGGTGACGTCGGCGTCGCTCGTGCGGGCGAGGCCGGCGCAGACGCCCATCAGCTTGCCGTTGGCGCGATCGAGGGCGAAGCGGGTCATGATACCTGTGTCCTGCCTTGGGTTGAGGATCCCCGGATGGGGCCGGCGCTCAGATGAACTGAGCGACCGGGCCCACCGCGGCGGAAATGAACAGGCTGGCGGTGAAGAGGGCACCGACGAGCGAGATGGCGAGCTGCTGGGCATTGCTGAGATTGATGGTCATTTTCTGTCTCCCTGAACCAGCCGCCGGACTATCCGGGGCTATGCCGGAAGAGTTGCATGGACCGTGCCAGATTGCGGGAATGGCGGAAAAGCGCGATTTTCTCCAACGCGGGTCGCTTTGCAGCGACAAAGCACCCAAAACATTTGGCGCAATTTCCCAACATTTGGCGGCACTCTTTCCAGCCGCTGCGCGCACGACCGGACACTCGCTGTCCGCTTCCGGACAGGGCCGCGAACGAAATCCACGATTAACGCGCGCTTCACCATCAATCTTCGGACCGAAGAGACGAACCGCGGCTTATGGAGAGCCTCGCGTCCGCCGCCGCCGAGGATCCTTTTATGTCGCGTCTCTCTTATTGCCTCGCCAAAGCCCTTGCCGGCGGACGCGCGGAAAAGGGGCGGCCCTCCTCGCGGGAGGAGATACTCTCGCGGCTGCTGATCAAGCGGGCGATGGCGCACCGCGCCGGCCTCCGCCAGCTCGAAGCGTCGCTGCGCGGCCAGATCGCCTGGGCATTGCCGGTGCGCAACGGCGAGGATACAGCGGCGCCCGATGCGCCCGCTTTCGACGATCGGCTATGAAGGCAAGACCCAGGACGAGTTCCTCGACGAATTGAGCGCGGCCGGGGTCGAATTGATTCTCGACGTCCGCGCCGTCGCTTCCTCCCGCCGCCCCGGTTTCTCCAAGACCGCGCTCGCCGCTGCGCTTCGGGAGCGCGGCATCGACTATCTCCACCTGCGCCCGCTGGGCATGCCCGCCGCCGGCCGCGAGGCGGCGCGGGCCGGCCGCATCGCCGAGATGCGCGCCATTTACGGCGAGCAACTCGAGACGCCCGAGGCCGAGCTCGCGCTCGAGCAGGCGCTCGCCGAGGCGGTCGAGCGTCACGCCGCCTTGCTCTGCTACGAGAAAGAGGCGCCCGACTGCCACCGCTCGATGCTCGCCGACCGCATGGTCGCGCGCGCCGCGTTCGAGGTGATCGACCTCTAGGCGGCGCGATCGGGCGGCGGCGCCCCCGGAAGCTCAGCTGCCGACGATCGTCCCGCCATTGGGGTGGAGGACCTGGCCCGACATGTAGCGCGAATCCTCGCAGGCGAGGAACAGGAAGCTCGGCGCGACCTCGTTGGGCTGGCCCGGCCGGCCCATCGGCGTCGACTTGCCGAAATCCTTGATCTTTTCCGGCGGCTGGCCGCCGAACGGGTTGAGCGGAGTCCAGATCGGGCCCGGCGCGACCCCGTTCACCCTGATCCCCTCGCCGACCAGATTCTCCGACAGCGAGCGGGTGAAGGCGGTGATCGCGCCCTTGGTCGCGCTGTAGTCGAGCAGCAGCTTGGAGCCCTCGTACATGGTGACCGACGTGCAGTTGATGATCGCCGCGCCCTTTTTGAGGTGGGGCCGCGCCGCCTGGGTGAGGAAGAACATGCCGAAGACGTTGGTCTGGAAGGTGCGCTTCAATTGCTCCTCGGTGATGTCTCTTATGTCCTCGTCGGGATGCTGCTCGCCGGCATTGTTGACGAGGATGTCGAGCTTCTTGAGCTTGTCGAGAGTCTCCGCCACGGCGCGCTCGCAAAAGTCCTTGTCGCCGATGTCGCCGGCGATCGTGACCGCCTTGCCGCCCTCCTTCTCGACGATCCGCTTGGTCATGGCCGCGTCGTCATGCTCGCACAAATAGAGGATGGCGACGTCGGCGCCTTCGCGGGCGAACAGGGCGGCGACCGCCCGGCCGATGCCGCTGTCGCCGCCGCTGATCAAGGCGACCTTGCCCTTCAGCCGGCCCGAGCCGGGATAGAGCGGCGTCCAGTCGGGCCTGGGCTCCAATTGGCTTTCATGGCCGGGGAGCGCATCCTCGTGGATCATCTCGATCGTGCCGGTGTCGTTCATCTCGCTATTCCTTCGCGGCAATGCCCGCGCCCTCCTCGTCGAACGCCTCGATCGCCGTCGGATCCTGGTCGCCATCGGGGGATTGGGTGGCGGGCGCCGCCGGGTCCCCCTGCTCGGTTCCGGTCGGATCGAGATCGTTGCGCGGATCACGCGGGTCGGCCGGGTCGGGATAGGGCTTGGTACCCATGGAACGTCTCCTGTGCGAAAGTCGAGTTGACAACCGCCGGCCCGGCGGCGGGGTTCCGGCATCGTCCGGATCGGTCAGAAAGTCGCAAAAGCCGCACCCCTACGCGCGCGCGCAGACCTCGGCCTTTCTTGCCGCCTTCCCTGCCGCGCGCCCGAGCCCATCGCGATGCCGCCCTTTCGCGCGCCGACGATCGTGAAGCTGACGAACATGACACATGCCATCCGGAGGAGGCCGGACACAGGCGGAACGGCCCGCTGGTGCATCCAAAGCCGCCGGGAGAGGCGTAACGCAGACAGGGACCTCGCCTGCCCGCTTGGCATCGGGCGAACGCGGGCGGTTTGCGAGCGCGGGACGATGATCGGTTGCTATTCGAAACGTTGGACAGCTTTGGCGGTTATGGGCATAGGAACAGGCATTCGGCCGGACAGGATGATGGCGTGACGCGAGCGAGCATATCTTCGGAGGTTGGAGCGGCCCGTCGGGCTTCGGCCGGCGCGGCCGCGGCCGGCCTCTCCGATTTGGACGAGCTGCTGGCGCCTCTCGCCCTGGTCTTCCCGGAGGCGCCGCCCCCGGCGGGCCTGTGGCGTCGGATCGAGGCGGCCGTCGACGCCGCCGACGATGCCCGCCAGCCGGCCGTGGTCGTCCGGCGCGAGGAGGGCTGGCGCCAATATACGCGCGACGTGCAGATCAAGCGGCTCTGGGACGACGACACCTATTTGCTCCGCTGCGCCCCCGGCGGCGTGCTCCCGCCCCACGACCATCCGCGCTTCGAGCATTGCATAATCCTCGAAGGAGATATGATCGTCGGCGGTGAAACCTACCGCAGCGGCGACTATCACGGCGTGCCCGCCCATATCGCTCACAAGGAAATCACGTCCCGGACCGGGCTGCTGATGCTGGTTCGCTACCAATAAAAGCTCTTTGCAGCCCGCTCAGCCGACACCCAAACATTCCTTCAAGGCGGCGGCGCCGCGGCGGACCCAGCTCTTCACCGTCCCCAGCGGCGCTCCCATTGCTGCGGCGAGCTCGGCATGGGTCAGCCCGTATACGTACATGAGGAGCAGGGCTTGCCGGTGCGTTTCGGGGAGCGCCTCCAGCGCCCGGGCGAGCCCGGGATCGAGCATGCCGGTCTCCGGCTGCTCGACCGGGATGTCGACCGGCTCGCCGACCGGATCGCGCGGACGAAGATCGAAGGCCGCGCGCCGGACGATGATCACCACCCAGCCGAGCGCCGACCCGCGGGCGGGATCGAACCTGCCGGCATTGCGCCAGATCTTGACGAACGCTTCCTGGATCGCGTCCTCGGCGAGCGCGGAATCGCGCAGGATGCGGTGGGCGACGCCGTAGAGGCGGGCGCCGAACCGGTCGTAAAGCTGTTTGAGAGCGGCCCGCTCGCCCGCCGCGATCCCGGCGACGATGGCCGCCAAATCGGCGTCGACGGGACCGCCGCGGCCCGGCCGGGCGCCCGCCTTGGTCGGCGCCCCGTCCGCGGCCGCGGCTTTCTCGTCCGGCACCCGATTCCCCTATCGCGAACCCGAGCCCGGCTTCTACACCCAAGCCCGGGACGCATCCACATTCTTGTGCCGCCGCGGAGCCGGCCGCGGCGGCGGGGAGGGCTGGCTGGTCCTACATCGCCGGGAGGAGCTCGAAGTCCTTGAGGTCGAGCGCACGCGTCCGCTTGCGCCAGGCGAAGGTGGAGCGCGGCCAGTTGTTGGTGATCTTGCCGCGCTCGGTCATGTACCAGTTGCGGCAGCCGGCCTTCCACACCGAGCTTTCGAGCTGGTCCTGGAGCAGGCGGTTGTAGGACGCCATCGCCGCGGACTTGACCCCGATCGAGCGAAGCCCGCGATGGAACAGGGTCTCGACCAGCCGCATCATATGCTCGACCTGACGCTCGACCATGAAGATGATCGAATTGTGGCCGAGATTGGTGTTGGGACCATAGAGAATGAACATGTTCGGAAAGCCGGCGACGGTGGTGCCGCAATAGGCCTCGGCGCCTTCCGCCCAGCGCTCCCGCAGGCTCGCGCCGGCCGCGCCGGTGACCTTGATCGGCGCGACGAACTGGGTGCTCTGGAAGCCCGTCCCGTAGACGATGACGTCGACCTCATGGGTCCGCCCGGCCTCCGTCACGATCCCGGTCGGCGTGATCCGCGCGATCCTGTCGGTTTCCAGCGCGACATTGTCCCTCTCCAGCGTCGGCAGGAAATCGTCCGAGACGATGATCCGCTTGCAGCCGGGCGGGTAGTCGGGCGTGAGTCGCGCCCGCAATTCCGGGTCGGCGACCTGCCGCTCGAGGATCCGGCGGAGCTGCCGGGCCAGGATGCGCGCGGCGAGGGTGCCGCGGCGGAAGCCGAGATAGAGCGATTCCCGGTGCAGGTAGATGAAGGCGCGGTGCAGCCGGGCGTAGCCGGGCAGATGGCGGAAAAGAAATCTCTCGAAGCGGCTGTAGGGCCGGTCGCCGCGCGGATAGAACCAGTTGGGCGTCCGCTGGAAGAGGACGAGCTTTCCAACCTCCGGCGCGATCTCCGGCACGATCTGGGCGGATGAGGGGCCGGTTCCGATCACCGCCACCCTCTTCCCGGAAAGCTCGGCCTTGCCGTCCCACTGCGCCGAATGGAAGGCAGGACCCTTGAACAGGCCCGCCCCTTCGATCTTCGGGATCGCCGGCCGGCTGAGCTGGCCGGTCGCCAGGATGAGAATGCGCGCCCGTTCCTCGACGCCGTCGGCGCGGGTCACGGTCCAGCAGCCCGCCGCTTCGTCGAAGGCGGCATTGGTCACTTCGGTGCCGAACCTGATGTGCGGGCGGAGCGCGTAGGTGTCGGCCACCCGCTCCATATATTTGAGGATCTCGGCCTGCTGCGGGTAGACGCGGGTCCAGTCCGGATTGGGCGCGAACGAATAGGAATAGAAATGCGAGGGAATGTCGCAGGCGCAGCCGGGATAGCGGTTGCTCCACCAGGTGCCGCCGACGCCTTCGCTCTTCTCGAGGATGGCGAGCTTGCCGAACCCGGCCTGCTTCAGCCGGATCGCGGCGAGCAGGCCCGACATGCCGGCCCCGACGATCAGCGCGTCAAGCATGGCCGGCCCTTCCCGAAGCCGGCTTCGCGCCGGTCGAGCGTCATTCTCATCTTAATCATGCAATCTCCCCTTTTCGCGGATTCGGAACTCTTGAGCGGTCCCGATGGCGATACCGGCGGGGGGGACGGATTTGGATGCACGGTTGCGATGGACGGGCGAAATGTCCGCCCGCAAGCGCCGGCGACTATCGAGACGCAAGGACCTGCCCGTTCCGGGGAAACCAGGGACAGTATATAGTTTTCTATAGCTACACCCGTCCCGCGCGGTCTCGCGGAAAACTATATACTGTCCCTGGTTTCGCGCCGGCGCTTGGTGACCGCGCCCGGCGGCACTAAGTTGTCACCGATGCGGCTGCTCGAATCCTCCGAAATTTCGCCCAAGGCCGATTGGTCGGCGCTGCGCCGCTTCCTGCCCTATCTGTGGCCGGCAGGCGAGCCTGCGCTGAAGGCGCGGGTCGTCGCCGCCTTCCTGCTCGTCCTCCTCGCCAAGGGCGTCTCATTGAGCACCGGCTTCGTCTACAAGGCGGCGATCGACCGCATGTCGGCGGGGATGTCGGCGGCGGCCGGGCTCGCCATCGCCTTGGTGGTCGCTTATGCCGGCGCCCGCTTCGCCGGCGTCCTGTTCGAGAATCTGCGCAACGCGATCTTCGAGCGGGTCGGCCAGGACGCCGCGCGCCGCCTCGCCGAGACCGTCTTCCGCCACATCCACGAGCTGTCGCTGCGCTTCCACCTCGAGCGGCGGACCGGGGCGCTGACCAAGATCGTCGAGCGCGGCACCAAGAGCATCGACATGATGCTCTATTTCCTTTTGTTCAACATCGCCCCGACCGCGGTCGAGCTCACCGTCATCTGCATCATCTTCGGGCTCAAGTTCGGCGCCGGGCTGGTGGTCGCGACGCTGGCGATGGTCGTCGCCTACATCAGCTTCACCCGCATCGTCACCGAATGGCGCACCCATCTCCAGCGGCGGATGAACGACGTCGACAACCAGGCGATCGCCCGCGCGGTCGATTCGCTCCTGAACTACGAGACCGTCAAATATTTCAACGCCGAGGACCGCGAGGCGGGGCGCTACGGCCAGGCGATGCGCTCCTATGCCGACGCCGCGGTCAGGAACGAGACCTCGCTCGCCTGGCTCAATATCGGCCAGTCCTTCATCACCAACCTGATGATGGCGGGGGCGATGGGCTATACCGTCTGGGGCTGGAGCCGCGGCCAGTTCACCACCGGCGACGTGGTGCTCGTCAACACCCTGCTGGCCCAGCTCTTCCGACCGCTGGACATGCTCGGCTGGGTCTACCGCACCGTCCGACAGGGCCTGATCGACATGGAGGCGATGTTCGCCATCGTCGACACGCCCGCCGAGGTCGAGGACGTCCCCGGCGCGCCTGATCTGGCGGTGACGCGCGGCGAGGTCCGCTTCGAGGACGTGCGCTTCGATTACGACGCCGAGCGGCCGATCCTCAAGGGCATCGACATAATCGTCCCCAGCAACACGGTATCCGCGGTCGTCGGCCCGTCGGGCGCGGGCAAGTCCACCCTGTCGCGCCTCCTGTTCCGCTTCTACGAGCCGACCGGCGGCCGCATCCTGATCGACGGCCAGGACATCTGCCTGGTCACCCAGGCCAGCCTGCGCGCCGCGATCGGCATCGTCCCCCAGGACAGCGTGCTGTTCAACGACACGATCGGCTACAATATCGGCTATGGCCGCGAGGGCGCTTCGCAGGCCGAGATCGAGGCGGCGGCGCGCGGCGCGGCGATCCACGATTTCATCATGAGCCTTCCCGCCGGCTATGATTCGATGGTCGGCGAGCGCGGGCTGAAGCTGTCGGGCGGCGAGAAGCAGCGCGTCGCCATCGCCCGCACCCTGCTCAAGGACCCGCCGATCCTGATCCTCGACGAGGCGACCAGCGCATTGGACAGCCGCACCGAGGCGGCGATCCAGGAGACCCTGCGCAATATCGCCGCCCGCCGCACCTCGATCGTCATCGCCCACCGCCTGTCGACCGTGGTCGACGCCGACCAGATCGTCGTGCTCGATTTGGGCCGCGTCGCCGAGCGCGGCACCCACGCCCAGCTGCTCCGCAAGGGCGGCCTCTACGCCGACATGTGGGCCCGCCAGCAGAGCGAACGCGAAGCGGAGGAGGCCGAGGCGGCGGAGTAAGGGCTGCCGCACACCCGGTATCCGCCGACGGCCCGCTCCAGCCGTCGCGCTCCCGCTTTTAGGCCGCTCTCGTTCCCGACGGCAGGGCAGGCGCTTCCGGCACCCCCGCCGTTTGCCCCGAGGCCAAGCCGATGTTAGCTTCCCCGGACTTTGGAGTTGCTTGCGATGAGCCGGTTTCCGATCGCACTGACGGCTATTCTCCTTGCGCTCGCAACGGCCGCCGCGCCGGCCGGTGCGGAGCCCCTGAAGCTGCGGCCCGGGGAGGAAGCGACGGTGCTGGTCGACGACGGCGGTCGTGTCAGCGTTGCCGCGCAACGTCCCGCGGCGCCCTTGTCGGAATTCGATCGGGCGGCGGTGCGGCAATTGACCGGTGGTACGCAGGATTATGCGGTCGGTCCGAACGCCGCCCTCCTGAGATCCGACGACGGGTCGCTGCCGACGCCGGAGCCAGTCGCGCGGGGTGCAATCCGCATCGCCTTCGTGCGCCTGCCCGACGGCAAGTCCCTGCTGATCATCGAGAATGGCTATGGCCGGGCGATGTCCTATCGGGCGACGATCACCAGAGACGAGAAGGCGCAACCGACCGACGTCTGCCAGGTCATACCCGAGAAACGGGGCTACGAGCATTGGCCCTATCCAATCGGCCGGATCGAGCTGACCGACATCCGGCTCGAGCCCTGGTACCCGACCAGCCGGATACGCTGCGAGTAATCGGCTTAGCCGATCAGCTCGAACTTCATCAGCAGCGTCCGCTGGCATTCGGCCGGCTTTTCCGGCACGTTATGCTCGCCGAGAATATGCGCATATCCAATGTCCTAGGTCCCAGCCGCGCTTGTGCCAACCGCTCTCGACAGCCTGTTCCCCCTTCCGCTAGCAGCGGGGCGTGGCCACCCCTCTCTCCATCCTCCGCGAGACCTTCGGCTTTCCCGCCTTCCGCGGCGTCCAGGAGCAAGTGATCGGCCGGGTCATGGCCGGGGAACGCACGCTCGCCGTCATGCCGACCGGCTCGGGCAAGTCGCTTTGTTACCAGGTGCCGGCGCTCGCCCGCCCCGGCACCGCGCTGGTCGTCTCGCCGCTGATCGCCTTGATGCACGACCAGATCAGGTCGGCGCAGGGCTTCGGCATCCGCGCCGCCTCGCTGACCTCGGCCGACGGGGACCGTGAGGAGACGGTGGCGCGCCTGCGCAGGGGCGAGCTCGATCTCCTCTATGTCGCGCCGGAGCGGGCGAGCGGCGAGGGCTTCCGCAGCCTGATCGAGCATGTCCCGCTCGCCCTCATCGCTATCGACGAGGCGCATTGCGTCTCCGAATGGGGCCACGACTTCCGCCCCGACTACCGCCTGTTGAAGCCGCTGCTCGACGCCTTCGCCGACGTCCCGCGCCTGGCGCTGACCGCCACCGCCGACCGCCAGACCCGGGCCGACATCCTCGTCCAGCTCGGCATTCCCGAGGACGGCCTGATCCTCGCCGGCTTCGACCGGCCCAACATCCGCTACCACGTCCGCCCGCGCGACGGCGTCGGCCAGCAATTGAAGGCGCTGCTCGCCGAGCAGCCCGGCCCCGGCATCGTCTACGTGCCCAGCCGCGACAAGGCCGAAAAGCTCGCCGGGCAATTGGGCGGCGCCGGCCGTAAGGCCCTGCCCTACCATGCCGGGCTCGAGCCCCGGGTGCGCGCCGCCAACCAGAAACTATTCGTCGCCAGCGAAGGCGCCGAAGGCACGGTGATGGTCGCGACCATCGCCTTCGGCATGGGCATCGACAAGCCCGACGTGCGCTTCGTCGCCCATGCCGGCCTGCCCAAGTCGATCGAGGCTTATTACCAGGAGACCGGGCGCGCTGGCCGCGACGGCGATCCGGCCGAGGCCTGGCTGTTCTGGGGCGCCGAGGATTTCGCCCGCGCGCGCCGCCGCATCGAGCTCGAAGTGCCCGAGGAGCGCCGCGCGGGAGAGCGCCAGCGCCTCAACGCGCTCGCCGCGATGGTCGAGACCGCCGGCTGCCGCCGCGCCTTGCTGCTCCGCCATTTCGGCGAGGACCCGCCGGAGCGCTGCGGCAATTGCGACAATTGCCTGGCGCCGCCGGTCACGGTCGACGCGACCGCGGCGGCGCGCAAATTGCTCTCCGCCGCCTTCCGCACCGAGATGCGCTTCGGCATCGCCCACCTCACCGACGTGCTCGCCGGCAACGATACGGAGAAGGTGAGGAGCTTCCGCCACGACCGCTTGTCGGTGTTCGGCATCGCCGATGCGGACGAATTGGCTTTGGTCAAGCCGGTGGCGCGCGCCTTGCTCGCCCGCGACGCGCTGCGCGCCGACGCTTATGGCGGCCTCTCCTTCGGGCCCGCCGCCCGCGCTCTATTGAAGGGCGAGGAGACGCTGGAGCTGGTCCTGCCGCCCGCCCGCATGCGCCGCGCCCGCCGCGACCGCGCCGCCAATCCCGACGGCGATCCCTTGTTCGAGGCGCTGCGCGCCCGGCGCCGCGCGCTCGCCGCGGAGGGAGGCGTGCCGCCCTACGTCATCTTCCACGATTCCACCCTGCGCGAGATGGCGGCGGCGAAGCCGGCCAGCCTTGGCGAGATGGCGCGCATCCCCGGCGTCGGCGCCGCCAAGCTGGAGCGCTACGGCGCCGCCTTCGTCGAGGTGGTGCTCGCGCACCGGGATGCGGCATGAGGCTGAGGCGGCTGGACGATGATGTGTCGGTCGCCGGCCAGATCGGCCCGCACCAGGTGAGCGAGCTTCGCGCGCTGGGGGTGACGATGCTGATCAACAACCGCCCCGACGGCGAGGAGCCGGGCCAGCCCGCCGCCGCGGCGATCGCGGCGTCGGCAAAGGCGGCGGGCATCGAATATCGTTTCATCCCGATCGCCGGGCCTATCTCGGCCGAGCAGATCGAGACGATGGCCCTGGCCCTTGCAGTCGCCGGCGGCCCTGCCCTCGCCTTCTGCCGCTCGGGCACCCGCTCCACCTTCCTCTGGGCGCTGGCGAGGTTGCAATTGGGCGATGATTGGGAAGCTCTGATCGCCAAGGCGGCCGCCGCCGGTTACGACCTCGCCCCGATCGCGGCCCTACTCAGGCGCTAGCGTCTCCCGGCTGCGCCAGGATCCGGCGCGCCCGCGCCGCATCCGCTTCCGGCACCATCAGCCGGACCGGAACCAAGAAGCCGATCCCCTCCATGGCGGTGTTGAAGTCGAACAGATGGCTCTCGATCCCCTCCGCCTCGAGCCGTCCGCGCGCGAGCCCGGCTTCGAAGCCGTTGTAGAATTTCGCGAGCTCGACGAGCGCCATTACCAGGGCGTCACGTCGCCCGCCGCCAGCTCGGTGGCACGCGGCGCGCGGCCAAGCAGGGCATTGCGGTGCGGGAAGCGGCCGAAGCGGGCGATGACGTCATGGTGCAGCCTTGCATAGCGAAGCTGATAGGCGTCGCCCAGCGCGGTGAAGAGCAGCAGCGAGCGCTGCTGATCCTCGATATCCTCGCTGTGCTGGAAGGGCATGTAGAGGAAGCTGCGCTCCCGCGGGGCGAGCCGGTCGTCCAGCCCCGCGTCCACGGCGGCCGCGGCGACGGCCAAAGCGAGGGGATCGGTCGAGAACTGGTCGGCATGGCCGCGGAACATGTTGCGGGGGAATTGATCGAACAGGATCACCGCGGCCAGCGCTTCCCTCGCATCGCCAAGGAAATGGCCGGCGGGGAGTTGCCGCTGCTCGCACCAGAGGCCGTGAAACCGCTCGCGGATTTCCGCGTCGAGCGCCGGATCGGCCTTCCACCATTGCCGCGGATCGAGCCCGAACCAGAAGCCGAGCACCTCGTCCCGCCAGCCCATCAGGCGGCGGTGCCGCCCACCGTCAGCCCCTCGATCAGCAGGGTCGGCAGGCCGACGCCGGCGGGGATCGACTGGCCGGCCTTGCCGCAGACGCCGATCCCCTCGTCCAGCGCCATGTCGTTGCCGATCGCGGCGACCCTGGTCAGCACGGTCGGGCCGTCGCCGATCAGGGTCGCGCCCTTGATCGGCGCGCCGAGCCGGCCATTTTCGATGCGATAGGCTTCGGTGCAGGAGAAGACGAACTTGCCGCTGGTAATATCGACCTGGCCGCCGCCGAAGCTCTTCGCATAGATGCCGTTCTTCGCCCTCGCCAATATCTCCCCCGGATCGTCGTTGCCGCCGCGCATGAAGGTGTTGGTCATGCGCGGCATCGGCGCGTGGGCGAAGCTCTCGCGGCGGCCGTTGCCGGTCGGCTCGAGGCCCATCAGCCGGGCGTTGAGGCGGTCCTGCAAATAGGTCTTGAGGATGCCGTCCTCGATCAGGGTCGTGCACTGGGTCGGCGTCCCCTCGTCGTCGATCGCCAGCGACCCGCGCCGCCCGCCGATCGAGCCGTCGTCGACAACGGTGACGCCCGGCGCCGCGACGCGCTCGCCGATCCGCCCGGAGAAGGCGGAGGTGCCCTTGCGGTTGAAGTCGCCCTCCAGGCCGTGGCCGATCGCCTCGTGGAGCAGCACGCCGGGCCAGCCGGGGCCGAGCACGACGGTCATCTCGCCGGCCGGCGCGGCGACCGATTCGAGGTTCACCAGCGCCTGCGCCAGCGCGATGTCGACCGCGCGCTGCCAGGTCGCCTCCTCGAACATGTCGTCGTAGAGGCGGCGTCCTCCCAGCCCATGACAGCCGGTCTCGCGGCGGCCATTCTCCTCGACCACGATCTGGACGTTGAGGCGCACCAGCGGCCGTACGTCATGGGCGACGAAGCCGTCGGCGCGGACGATGTCGATCACCGACCAGGAACCGGCGAGCGTCACCGACACCTGCGACACGCGCGGGTCGCGGGCGCGCGCCGCGGCGTCGATCCGCTGGCACAAGGCCACCTTCCTCGCGAACGGGATCCCGCTCAGCGGGTCGGCGTCGGTGTACAGCAAGGCGTTGGTCCGCCGCGGCGGCGCGGCCCTGGGCGATCGGGAGGGGTCGAGCACCGCCATCGTCTCCGCGGCGCGGCGGATCGCGCTCTCCGAAAGCTCGTTGGCATGGGCGAAGGCGGTGGTCTCTCCCGAGACGCCGCGCAGGCCGAACCCTGCTTGAGTGTTGAAATCGGCGGTCTTGAGGCGCCCGTCGTCGAAGCCGAACGCCTCGGAAGCGGTGTATTGAAGGTAGAGCTCGCCGTCGTCGCAGCTCTTCAGCGCCTCGGCGGTGAGGCGCCTGGCGGCATCGGGATCGAGCCGGTCGGGGCGATAGAGGAAGCGGCGTGGGTCGGCGGTGCTGGTCATGGAGCCGATATAGGTCGCCCGGACGGAATGTCTAAGCCGCGATAATGTCCAACCCGTCATTGCGAGCGCAGCGAAGCAATCCAGTGCGGCCTCCGCGGCCCGCTGGATTGCCGCGTCGCTGCGCTCCTCGCAATGACGAAGCCTTTCACAGCCTGGCGAAAGCGACGCTCCGCCAGCCCCAGCCCGCCTCGTGGGCCGCTTCGATCAGCGGCTTCTTGATCTCATCCGTGTCGAAGCGATAGTCATAGACCTTGCCGTAGGATCCGTCCTCTCGGAAGGCGTAGGCCTTGCCGAAGCTCTTCTCCCACTTGCGGCCGCGGAAGGCCTCCGCCCGCAACTCCAGGGTCGGCACGCCGGCGCGCCATTCGACCTCGAACTCGCGATCCACGGCGCGTACCTCGCTTTTGGCCTCGTCGAACTTCATGAGCACCTTGAAGACGCGCTCCAGTCCCGCCTCGGCGAAGATTTCGTACCATTTGGCGTCGACGATCTTCCATTCCGCGACGAGGTCGACGCCCTCCGGCTCGCCGTCGCGTATGCGGAAAGGCGCCGTGGGCCGGTCGACGGCGAGCAGCGCGGCGCGCAGCTTCTCGACGGATTGCCGCGGCACGCCCGGCGGCGCGGGCTTGCTCCCCGTCAGCCAGTCGAACAGTCCCATCGCGCGTCTCCTGTCCTAGGGGCGAGGCAAGCCGCGATCCGCGCGGCACTGCTTGAGAGGCTTGGGCTTGGCATTGGCGATCCGCGTCACTTGGCGAGTGGCCGGGTCGACGGTCAGGGTCATGCACGCGCAGCCATAGCCGTAATGGCCGTTGGTCTCCTCCCAGCCGGCCGTGCTCATGTCCGGCATGTCCTCCAGCCCCGGCGCCCGGTAGCCGCCCTGCACCCCCAGGATCCACTCGCCATGCCCGTCGAACAGCCACCAATTGCCAGGCGTCGGGTTGGACAGCCACCCGCAGCGGCGTGCACTGACGCGGGCCGCGGCGGGCGCCGGAGGTGGGCCCCCTTCGGCGGCGACGATCTCTCTCTGGATTTGGCCGGAGGTCGGGAGCCCTTTCGCCTCGCTCCCGGGCGCCGGCGCGGGCGCCGGCTCGGGCGCGGCGACGGCGGCATTGGCCGGGGCGGCCGCGGCCGCCGCAGCGGAGCTGTTGGGGGCGTCGGCCCGGTCAGGCGCAGGACTGCATGCCGGGAGACCCAGCACGAGCAGGCCCGCGAGTGCGCAGCTGATTTTCCGCAAAGCGTCCGTCCCCCAGCCTTTCACTCTGCCTCTGGCAACGCCGCGGCCTGCTCTACCTGGCGCCGGATCGACGAACGTTGCGCATCGGCGCTGGCCGCGGCGCTCGTCGAATAAAGCCCTCGCAGAAGATTGGCGTCCCGAGAGGTGAGGCGGCCGGGGCCGCGGCCGCCGCCATCGCGTATCCGAAAGATCGAGAGCACGGTCGTGCGGTCGTAATCCGCATCCATGGCCGGCCGCGCCAAGGTCACCAACGCGAGATAATCGGCCAGTTGCGACCAGGTGATCTTTTCGAGCTTGCCGGCATCGACGATGACGAAAGAGAGCGTGGCATTCTCCCGTGTCGATGTCCTCAGCCGGGATGCCGAATATATCCGGTTCGGGCCGTTGATCGGGCCGCCGTCGGCATTGCCTGTGGAGCTGGCGGCGATCCAGCGGACGGGGCGAGGCTCGAGCAGCTGCCTGATCCGGCCGGGCGGCGCCATCCCTTCTTGGGGGTCGGCGAACAAGCGCGGGTAGCGCTTGACCAGGAGGCGGGTGAAAGCGTCCGCATCGCCGGCCACGACCATGATGATGTTGCCGCGGCAGCGGCCGGAAGCGACGGGGATATGAAGCCCGCGGGCGAGCGTTCCGAGCCGGGCGGTGATATAGGAGGCATGGACCGGATCGAGGCCCAGCACCTTCGGGCAGATTCGATCGTTCCAGCGCGCGATCTGACGCCCGCGCGCGTTCTGCGTCAGCGCCCGAACGAAGCGATCGACCTCCTCTTCCGTCCGCGCCTGAATGACGATGTCCTGATCGCTGTCGTCGGATGGCGGCGACGGCGGCGGCTGCGCGGCCGCCAGGGACGCGACGATCGAAGCGACAATGCCTGCGGCAGGAACCCAGCATCTCATAGACAGCATCTCCAAGCCGGCGCGGAGCCTAGCATCGGGTCAGGCCGTGTCATCCCCCTCGTCGGCCGGACCGCCTTTCAGGATGAAGCGCTTGTCGCAATAGCCGCAGTCGACGAAGCCCTTCTCGTCGATCTGCATGTAGACGCGCGGGTGGCCGAGCGCGGGATGGGTTTCGCTCGCGCCGTCGCAGGCGACGCGCGGCGTCGCGACGTAGCTGATCTCCGGAACATAGGGGTCGGTCTCCATCGCTCGCGGCTTTAACGAACGGCAAGGAGGCGGGCAATCGCCTCCTCCAGCCCGCCCGGGCGATCGGCTGCGCGCGAATCAGGCCGGCGCAACCTGGTGGGCGGCGTGGACCGCCTCGATCATCGCGTCCTGCTTGCGCATCTTCGCCACCGCCGCCTCGCCGCCGGCGGTCTCGTGGAACAGGTCGAGCGTCTCGAGCTCGTCCGGGCTCACCGGCTGGATGGCGAGATCGGTGTAATTGTAGCGCTCGGGGTCGGTCTCGACCTTCTTCACGATCCGCGCCGCGTTGGCGTACATGCGCCAGTAGCGGAACGCCTTGCGCGCCGTCTCCAGGGCATATTTGATCTCGAACAGCACGGGCAGCTCGCGCTTGAAGCCGGGGCGCCGCGACTTGCGGCGCTTGCGGCGGAGGACGCCGCCCTCCATCGCGTGCAGGCCCTCGACCTCCCAGAGCATCTTGAACTCGTTCATATACTGGACGGCCTTCTTCGGCCGCCCGCCCCGCCGCACCGCGTGGCGGCGGGCGATCGTCTCCATATGCTCGTCGGTGAACCACAGCTTCCAGGCGTCGTGATAGGCCCCCTCCCAATCCTCGTCGGACATGTTGGGATGGTGGTTGACGCGGTGGTGGAGGTTGTACTTGTTGAGGTCCGGATCCATCCAGACGCCCTTCTCCAGCAGCACCTTATGGTCCTCGGACCCGGGCAGCGGCGTCAGGAATGCGATCTGGATCACGTCGACGGGCAGCTCGCGCTTGATGATCTCGATGTCGCGGCGGATCGATTCGCGCGTATCGCCGGGAAAGCCGAGAATGTAGCCGGCGAAAAGGAAGGCGCCGCGATTGCGCCATTCCTGCAGCATGTAACGGTAATCGGTGATCTTGTTCTGGTTCTTCTTGGCGGCGAGCAAATTGTCCGGGTTGATGTTTTCGAGGCCAAGGAAGACGCGCATCGCGCCGGCGCGCATCGCCTTGTCGATGAAGTTCGGGATCTTGTGGCAGAGCGTGTCGACCTGGATGGTGAGGTTGGCCTTGATGCCTTCCTCCTCGCGCAGCTTGATCAGCCTGTCGAAAAACTCCTCCCAGCGGCGGTTGCGGGCGAGATTGTCGTCGGTGATGAAAAAGGCCTTGATCCCCTGCGCGTGATTCTCGCGCATGATCGCCTCGAGATCGTCGGCGGTACGGAAGCGGCTCTTACGGCCCTGGACGTTGATGATCGTGCAGAAGCTGCACTGGAACGGGCAGCCGCGGCCGAGATCGAAGCTCGACCAGCTCTGCGAGTTGCGCTTCAAGGCGTCCTTGGTCAGGAGCGGCAGCGGCGCACCTTCCAGATTCGGCAGGTCCTTCAAATAATCGTAGATCGGCTTCAATTCGTCGTTCCAGGCGTCGCGCAGCACCTCGTCGAGCCGGCCCTCCTCGCACTCGCCGGCGAACAGCGAGCAGCCGATGTCGAGCGCTTCCTGGATTTCGGCCGGAATCTCCTTGAGCATCGAGATGCAGCCCGAAATGTGAAAACCGCCGATCGAGACCGGCAGCCCCGCGGCGCGGAACTCGCGGGCGAGATCGAGCGCGTGGTCGAACTGGTTCGACTGCACCCCGACCAATCCGATCAGCGCCTTCGCTCCGCGCCGCTTGAGGTCGCGGATGATCCGCGCCGGCACGACATGGGTATTGGTCTCGTCGATGGTGATGAGGTTGATCTTGACGTCGGGTCCGAGCACCTCTCGCTGCACGCAGTCCAGGGCGATGCCGTTGACGGCGGCGAGCGAGTTGCACGGGATCAACGTCCGCCACCAGACGATCGGATAGCCGTCGTCGTCATAATGCGACGGCTTGATCATCACGAAGTCGAATTGTTCGGCAGGCTTTTCCATGGCTGGCTCTCCGTTCGCCTGCATAGCGGGCTTCCTCGCGCGCTCCTAGCCCCATCCGGCGAAGGCCGCGCGCCGCTATGCTTCACCCGCGCCAGCCGCTAAACGGCGCCATGACCAGCGCCGCGGCCATTTCGATCGTCGACCTGCAAAAAACCTATGCGGGCGGCAAAAGGGCCCTGGACGGGGTGAGCATCGAGGTGCCGCGCGGCCAGATTTTCGGCCTGCTCGGCCCCAACGGGGCGGGTAAGTCGACGTTGATCAACATCCTGGCGGGCCTCGTCAACAAAACCGCCGGCACCGCCTCGATCTGGGGCTTCGACATCGACAAGAACCCGCGCAACGCCAAGGCCTCGATCGGCATCGTCCCGCAGGAGATTTTGTTCGACCCCTTCTTCACCCCCAAGGAGACGCTGGAGCTGCAGGCCGGCCTCTACGGCGTGCCCAGGGTCCGGCGGCGGACGATGGAGCTGCTCCGCGCCGTCCGGCTCGAGGACAAGGCGGACGCTTATTCGCGGACCCTGTCGGGCGGCATGAAGCGCCGGCTGCTGGTCGCCAAGGCGATGGTCCATTCGCCGCCGATCCTCGTCCTCGACGAGCCGACCGCAGGCGTCGACATCGAGCTTCGCCAGCAGCTCTGGGCCTATGTGCGCCAATTGAACGGGCAGGGCGTGACCGTCGTCCTCACCACCCATTATCTGGAGGAAGCGGAGGAATTGTGCGACCGCATCGCGATCATCAACCACGGCCGCCTGATCGCCAACGAGACGACTCGCACGCTGGTCGGCATGGCGCTTGAGAAAGCGGTGGAAGTGACCGTCGACCGCGACCTGGCGGCGGCGCCGCAAGCGCCCTGCTTCGACAAGATCGAGCTGTTGGGCGAGCGGGTCCTCGCCATCACCTACCGCAAGGACCGGGTGAATGCCGGCGAGGTGCTGGCCGCGCTGCAGCATGACGGGCTCGGCATCGTCGACGTCTCGACGCGCGAGGCGGATCTGGAGGACGTCTTCCTCAACCTGACCCGCGCCTCCAATGCGGCTCGGTGATCGCCCCAGGCCGCCCCTCCCTGCAAGGGAGGGGATTCAGGGGTGGGTCGCGAGTGGACGGGCTCGATGCCCGCCCACTCGCCTCGGGAAGCGCCCCGGGGGCATCGAGCCCCCTCCGCGCTCACCCACCCCCGGCCCCTCCCTTTCAGGGAGGGGAGGTTCTTGACCGACCCCCGCGCGTTCGACGTCGTCGTCATCGGCTCGGGCGCGGCGGGGCTGAGCGCGGCGCTGACCCTCGCACCGCATCTCAAGGTCGCCGTCCTCGCCAAGGGCGGCCTCTCCTCCGGCTCGACCGCCTGGGCGCAGGGGGGCATCGCCGCTGTGCTCGAGCCGGGCGACACGTTCGCAAGCCATATCGAGGACACGATGCGCGCCGGCGCCGGCCTCAACCGGCGCGCCACCGTCGAGTTCGTCGTGGAGAACGCGCCGGCGGCGATCGAACGGCTGGCCGGGCTCGGCGTGCCGTTCGACCAGGGGGAGGCCGAGCGCTGGCACCTCACCCGCGAAGGCGGCCACAGCCATCGCCGCATCGTCCATGTCGCCGACGCGACCGGCAAGGCGGTGCAGGGGGCGCTCGAGAAAGCGGCGGCCGGCCATCCCAATATCAGCCTCATCCCGAACATGGCGGCGATCGACCTCGCCACCGGCAGGCACGCCGCGGCCGGGGGCGGCGAGGAGCGTGCCTGGGGGGTCTATGCGGTCGATCGCGAGCGGGGCAACGTCGCCCTCTTCACCGGCCGCGCCACCATCCTCGCCACCGGCGGCGCCAGCCGCGCCTGGCTCTACACGACCAATCCCAAAGGCTCGACCGGCGACGGCATCGCCATGGCGTGGCGGGCGGGATGCCGCGTCTCCAACATGGAGTTCAACCAGTTCCACCCGACCTGCCTGTTCAACCCCGAGGTCAAGAACTTCCTGATCACCGAGGCGATGCGCGGCGAGGGCGGCAGGCTCAGGATCCCGACCACCGGCCGGCGCTTCATGAAGCGCTTCGACCCGCGCGAGGAGCTGGCCCCCCGCGACATCGTCGCCCGCGCCATCGACCATGAGCTGAAGCGGCTCGGCCTCGACTTCGTCCATCTCGACATCAGCCATCGCGACCCGGACTTCATCCTCGCCCATTTCCCGACCATCGCCGCCCGCCTCGCCGAGCCCGACATCGGCATCGACATCACCCGCGAGCCGATCCCGGTGGTGCCGGCCGCCCATTATACGTGCGGCGGCGTCATGGTGGACCTCGACGGCCGCACCGACCTGGACGGCCTCTATGCCGCCGGCGAGGTCACCCAGTCGGGCCTGCACGGCGCCAACCGCCTCGCCTCCAACTCGGTGCTCGAATGCCTGGTGTTCGGAGTCGCCGCGGCCAACCGCATCAACCGGCGCTGGGAAGAGCTGCCGCCGCCGCCCGCCATCCGGCCGTGGGACGAAAGCCGGGTCACCCATTCCGACGAGGAGGTCGTCGTCCACCACAATTGGCAGGAGATACGCCGCTTCATGTGGGACTATGTCGGGATCGTGCGAACCACCAAAAGGCTGGAGCGCGCCCTCAACCGGGTCAATCTGTTGCGCCAGGAGACCGAGGATTATTACGGACATTTCCGAGTGACGCCGGACCTGATCGAATTGAGGAACCTGGTCGAGGTCGCCGGCCTCATCGTCCGCTCCGCCCTCGCCCGCCGCGAGAGCCGGGGTCTCCATTTCACGCTCGATTATCCGGGCCTGCTGGCGGAGGCGGTCGACACGGTGCTGGTGCCGGCATGACGGCGAAGCTGACTTTGTTCGACCAGGACCTGCGCGGGCTGCTCGCCCGGATGATCGCCGACCGGGGCCATGGCCCGACGCTGGACGAGCTCGCCGCGGCCGCCGGCGCGGATGCCGCCCATATAGAGCGATCGCTGCGAGCGCTTCATGAGGCGCACGCTTTGCTCCTTCATCCGCACAAATGCGAGCCCTGGGTCGTCCATCCCTTCGCGCTGTCGCCGGGCGGATGCTGGGTCGAGACGCCGCAACGCGGATATTGGGCGAATTGCCTCTATTGCGCCCTCGGCATCGCCGCGGCGCTCCACTCGGATGCGATCGTCACCACCCGGCTCGGCGGCGAAAGCGAGACCCGGACCTATCGCGTGGCGGACGGCGCGCTGCTCGACACGGACGGCGTCTTCCACCTCTCCACGCCGGCGGCGCGCTGGTGGGACAATGTCATCCACGCCTGCGCCTCGTTCCAGCCTTTCGCCTCGGAAGCGGACGTCGATCCGTGGTGCGAGCGGCATGCCATGCCGCGCGGCGCGGTGATGACGCTGCCCGAGCTGTGGCGCTTCGCGTCGGACTGGTATGGAAATTGTCTCGAGAAGCCCTGGCGCAAGCAGAACCCGGAGCAGGTCCGGGCGCTGCTCGACCGGAACGGACTGACGGGTCCCTTCTGGGCGCTCAGTTCGCCAGGAAGCGCCTGAGCGCGGCGGCGAACGCGCTCGGCTGGTCGTACATGATCATGTGGCCGCTATCGTCGATCCTGACGAGCCGGGTCCCGCGTTTACCCGAATAAGCGGCCGCATAGGCCCGATCCGCGGCTGCCCGGCGAGTCGCATCGAGCGAGGCGTAGACCACGCTCAGCGGCGCGGCGATCCTCGGCAGCTCCGCGGTGAGATCGATGAGGGCCAGCTCATGCGTCGCCCGGGAGACGACGTCGGGATCGCTGCGCCCGCTCATATCCGCTGCATTGCCGAACAGGCCGATCACCGATTCGACCAGGCGTCGTCCCCCTGGGCTGCTGCTGAGATCGCGTAGCGTGTCGGCGAGGCCCCGCGAGCTGGCGGCGGTGGAGCCGAGCAGCCCGGCCGGCTGCGGCAGCATTTCGACCACCATCACCTTGCCGATTCTGGCGGGATGCCTTGCTGCAACCATCATCGCCACGGTGCCGCCCATCGAGTGGCCTACCAAAGCCGGGCGGTCGAGGCGCCTGGCCGCGATGTAGCGCGCGACCTCCTCGGCGAGCGGCGCGACGACGTCGCCCTTGGCGTTGCCGCCGGCGGGAGCGCCCGCGAAGCCGGCGACCTGGACGAGGTGGTAGCGATAGCCCGGCACCCGGGCCACGATGCCTCGCCACACGTCGCGCGAAGCGGCCAGGCCGGGAATGAGGATGACGTCCGGTCCGCTTCCGGTCACCGTCACCGAAAAGCGGGTCGGCGAGAACGCCCGCGCGGCCGGCGCGGCTTCGGCCGGCAGGATCGGGCTGGCGCTGCCGAAGCAGGCGAGCGCCAGGGCCGCGATCAGGAAACGAGCGCGATTCATGCAGTTGGTTTAGCAGCGAACGGTTGAACCTTGGCTTACCGGCCAAACATGGTTTGTCACACGCCGCGACTAGGCTAGACCCGCGCCATGCCCCATCTCTACCTGGTCGACGGATCGAGCTATATCTTCCGTGCCTATCACCGCCTGCCGCCGCTCACCAACCGCCACGGGCTCAACGTCGGCGCGGTCTACGGCTATACGACGATGCTGTGGAAGCTGGCCGACAGCCTGCACAAGGCGGACGGGCCGACCCACCTTGCCGTCATCTTCGACGCCGCGGGCAAGACCTTCCGCGACGAGGTGTTCAGCGAATATAAGGCGAACCGGCCGCCGCTGCCGCCCGATTTGGTCCCTCAATTCCCGCTGATCCGCGACGCTACCCGCGCTTTCTCCTTGCCCTGCATCGAGGAGGAGGGGCTGGAAGCCGACGACATCATCGCCTGCTACGCCAAGGCGGCGCTCGGCCAGGACTGGAAGGTCACCATCGTCTCCTCGGACAAGGATCTGATGCAGCTGATCGAGCCCGGCCTCGACCTCTACGACACGATGAACGACCGCCGCATCGACCGCGACTATGTGGTGGAGAAATTCGGCGTGCCGCCCGAGCAGCTCGGCGACGTGCTGGCGCTGATGGGCGACAGCGTCGACAACGTGCCCGGCGTCCCCGGCATCGGCCCCAAGACGGCGGCGCAGCTCATCCAGCAATATGGCGACGTCGAGACCGTCCTCGCCAATGCCGGCGAGATCGCCAAGCCCCGGCTTCGCGAGAATCTGATCGAGCATGCCGACAATGCGCGCCTCTCGCGCGAGCTCGTCCGGCTGGTCTGCGACGCGCCGCTGCCCGAGCCGCTCGAGGATCTCGAGATGAAGGGCATCCCGCACGGGCCGCTGCGCGAGTTCCTCGAGGAGCAGGGCTTCAAGTCGCTGCTGGCGCGGCTCACCGCCAGCGCGCAAATGGCGGCCCCCTCGTCGGCGGCGCCGGTGCAGGCCGAGGTCAGGCCGGAGCCGAAGATCGACCGCTCCGCTTATGCGATCGTCACCACCGCCGAAACGCTGGACCGCTGGATCGCGGAAGCCACCAAGAACGGCCTGGTCGCGGTCGACACCGAGACGGACGGGTTCGACTGCGTGACGGCGAAGCTGGTCGGCATCAGCCTCGCCACCGAATGCGGGCGCGCCTGCTACATCCCGCTCGAACATGGCGGCCACGACCTTCTGTCCGAACGGCCGGAGCAAATAGCGGCGGATGTTGCGCTGGCGAAGCTGAAGCCGCTGCTGGAGGACCCGGCGGTCCTCAAGATCGGCCACAATTTCAAGTTCGACTGGATCGTCTTCGACCGGCGCGGGATCAGAGTCGCGCCGATCGACGACAGCCTGGTGATGAGCTTCGACCTCGATGCCGGCGGCCTTGCCAGCCATTCGATGGACGATCTGGCGAAAAAGCATCTCGATCATCAATGCCTCACCTTCAAGGAATTGTGCGGCACCGGCCAGAAGCAGATCAGCTTCGACAAGGTCCCTCTCGACCGCGCCACCGAATATGCCGCCGAGGATGCCGACGTGACCTTGCGGCTGTGGACCCGGTTCAAGACGCGCATGCCGCACGAGCGGGTGACCCGCGTCTACGAGACGGTCGACCGGCCGCTGGTGCCGGTCGTCGCGCGGATGGAGCGGGAGGGGGTGAAGGTCGACCGCGAGGAGCTGAGGAAGCTTTCCGGCGAATTCTCCGAGCAGATCATCGCGCTGGAGGAAAGGATCTGCGGCGAGGCCGGCTGCACCTTCACCATCGGCAGCCCGCAGCAATTGGGCGAAGTGCTGTTCGGCCAGATGGGGCTGAAGGGCGGCCGCAAGGGCAAGTCCGGCACCTGGTCGACCGACGTCAATGAGCTGGAGCGGCTCGCCCGCGACGGCGTGCCGATCGCCCGGCTGGTGCTCGACTGGCGCCAGCTGACCAAGCTGCGCTCGACCTACACCGACGCGCTCCAGCAGCAGATCAACAAGGAGACGGGCCGCGTCCACACCAGCTACAGCCTGTCGGGCGCGCAGACTGGCCGCCTCTCTTCGACCGACCCCAATCTGCAGAACATCCCGATCCGCACCGAGATCGGCCGGCGCATCCGCGACGCCTTCGTCGCCGAACCGGGTTATGTCATCCTCGCCGCCGACTACAGCCAGATCGAGCTGCGCCTCGCCGCCCATATGGCCGACGTCCCCCAGCTCAAGCAGGCCTTCGCCGAAGGCGCCGACATCCACAACCTCACCGCCCAGGAATTGTTCGGCGAGGTCAACCGCGACACCCGCGCCAGCGCCAAGACGATCAACTTCGCGATCCTCTACGGCATTTCGCGCTGGGGCCTGGCCGGGCGGCTCGGCGTCACCGCCGACGAGGCGCAGGCGATCATCGACCGCTATTTCGAGCGCTTCCCCGGCATCAGCAACTATATCGCCGATACCCTGGGCAAGGTCCGCGAGACCGGCTTCACCACCACCTTGTTCGGCCGCAAGACCCATTTCCCAAGCATCAAGAGCCATGTCCAGCACGAGCGGCAGGGCGCCGAGCGGGCCGCGGTCAACGCGCCGATCCAGGGGACCAGCGCCGACATCATCAAGCGCGCCATGGTCCGCATGTGCCCGGCGCTGGAGGAGGAGGGCCTCGGCGCCGTCCGCATGCTGATGCAGGTCCATGACGAGCTCGTCTTCGAAGTTCCCGAAGGCGAGGTGGAGCGCGCCGGCGGCGTGATCCGGCATGTCATGGAGCGCGCCGCCGAGCCCGCCGTGACCCTGAGCGTGCCGCTGGGCGTCGACATCGGCACCGGCCCCAATTGGGGCGCAGCGCATTGAGCCGACCGATTCCCGCCGGCGGCGAGGATATCGCCGCGCTCGCCCGCGGCGGGCGAACCAACTTCCTGGGTTTCCTGCTCCGCCTCGCCGCCCGCCTTCCCTTCCTGTTCATCGCCGGCCGGCTCTACGGTCCCGACCTGCTCGGCCGCTTCGCTTATTCGGTGATCGTCATCGAGCTCGCCGCCCAGCTCGCCACGATGGGCCTGAAGCGGGGCCTCGCCCAGCAGCTGGCGACCACCGACCAGCCTCATGCCTGCGTCGTGCTCGACGGCCTGCTCGCCGCCTTCCTCGCCTCGGCGGTCGCCAGCGGGATCCTGATGGCCTTTCCGCAAGCGATGTTCCCAAGCGGCGACATTCACGGCGCGGACTGGCTGCTCCCCTTGATAATCTTCGGCATAGCCGGTGCCGACATCGCTCTCGCCGCCCTTGCTTACCGTCACGACGTCGCTTCGACCGTCCATGTCCGGGCGATCGTCGAGCCCTGGACGATCAGCATCGCCGCCGGCGGCCTCTATTTCTACTCGCATCGCGACGGGCTCATCATCGCTTATGTCGTCTCGGTCGTCGCGGGTCTCGCGGCGGCCCTGTGGCGGCTGCAGCGCAGCTACGGCATCCCGCACGGGTGGAAGCCCAATCCTACTCAATTGCTGATAGTGGCGCGCCAGAACGTGCCTCTCGCCGCAGCCGACGCCATCGAATGGGGCTCGCGCCGGCTGGACATCGCCATTCTCGGCCTTTTCGTCGCGCCTTATTATGTCGGCCTCTATTACGTGGCGCAGCAAGTCGCCTCGATGCCGCAGAAGCTGAAGACCAGCTTCGACCCGATATTGGCGCCGGTGATCACCCAGAAGCTGGCCGAGGGGGACAAGGAAGCGGTGGCGCGGCAAGTGCGGCAGGTCGGCTTCTGGATCATCGCCGCCCAGGCCGCCGTCGCCCTGGCGCTGGGTATACCGGGCGAAGCGGTGATGGGCGTGGTCGGGCCGAGCTTCGTCGGCGGGACCGGCGCGCTCGCCTTTCTGCTCGCCGCGGAGGTGGTCGCCGCCACCGCCGCGGTCTCGGAAGCCGCCTTGGTCTACGTCGCCCGGCACCGCAACCTGATGATCTCCACCCTGATGATCGCGGTCCAGGGCGTACTCTCCGTCGCGTTCATCCTCGCCATGCGCGAGCGCGGCTGGCCGCCGGCCTATCAGGCGGCCGGGCCGGCGGTGGCGCTCATGCTGGCGCTGGCGATGGCCTCGGTGCTCAAGGCGCGCTTGCTGCGCCGGCTCCTCGGCGCGCCGGTGCACGGCTGGCGCTGGCCTTTGATGTGGGCGGCGGGCGGCGCGATCCTGGTCGGCTGGGCGTTCACCTCGCTGCCGCCCTCGTTCGAGTGGGCGGAGCTGGCCTTCGGCATGCCGCTGATCCTGATCACCTTCGGGGCGATCGTTTGGAAGCGCGGCTTCACCCATGACGACCGCGCCTTGTTCAGGCTGCGCAAGAAGGATCTGGAGGAGGCTAGCCTTCCACCTCCGCCAGGGATTTCACCGCCGGGCCGTTGAGCACCGCTCCGTCGGGTGCGAACTGCGATCCGTGGCACGGGCAGTCCCAGCATCTTTCGAACCCGTTCCAGTGAACGATGCAGCCGAGGTGGGTGCAGGTGGCGGAGCGCTCGACGATTGCCCCGCTCTCGTCGCGATAGGCGGCGATCTTGTGCAGGCCCCGCCGGATGATGCCGCCCTCCCCGGGCCTCAGCTCATCCGCCGACGATAGCTCGCCCGGTCCGAGATGCTCGGCCACATTCTTCACCGCGCCGGCCTGGCCGCGGATGAACTCCCCGATCGACGCGGTCGAAGTCGCCGACTTGCGGCCCGGATCGAACAGCGACGCGTAGCGGCTGTCCTCGCCGACGATCAAAGGCAGTAAAGTGAGGCTGCCGGCGACGCCGTTGGTGATGCCCTGCCCGGAATCGCCGGTGTGGATGTAGACATTCTCGTTGCCGGGGTTGCGACCCGAATAGGGCATGAAATCGATCGGCTCCAGCACCTGGCCGGACCAGCTATGGTCGGCCCGGCCGAAGGTCGGGTAGCGTTTGCGGGTCCAGTCGTCGAGGCGGGCAAAGCGCTCGGCCATGTCGTTGGCCTCGCCCGAGCGATGGTCCTCGCCGCCGACGATCAGCAAATCCTCGCTCTCGCTCAGCTCCTGGATACGGACATAATGATAGGCCTTGTACGTATCCCATATGAGCGCGTCGGGCACCGATGCCTTCGGCACGCGGCCGGCGATCGCATAGGTGCGGTTGGGCATCTGCTTGGCGTGGATCGCGACCTTGTTGTTGGTCGGGGAATTTGTCGCGAACACGGCGGCGCTTGCACGGATGACCGGGCCGGCCTCGGTGGCGATCTCGACCCCGTCGCCGGTTTCCCGGTCCGAGACGTGGGCGGTGTTCGCGTAAAGGCGCCCGCCCCGCCGGGCGATCGCGCCGGCCAGGCCGGCGAGATATTTGGTCGGGTGGAAGCGCCCCTGGTTGGGGAAGCGAAGGCAGCGGCCGCTGTCGAGGCCGGGGATCGGCGCCCGATCGGCCCATTCGACGTCGACTCCGATCGCCCTGCAGGCGTCATATTCCGTCCGGAGGTCGGCGATCGGCCCTTCTTCGGTCGGAATCAGATAGCCGTCGAGCCGGCGGAAATCGGCGTCGATCCCCTCGTCCCGGCAGATCGCCTCGATCCGGTCGACCGCGGCCACCTGGCTGTCGTGATAGAGCCGCGCCTCGTCCTCGCCGCGGACCTTGATCAGCTCGGCATAGAGATCGTCGAGCTCGGTGGCGAGATGGGCGGTGGTGCGCGCCGTCATGCCGGTGCCGATGCCGCCCCGGTCGATGACGATCACCGAGCGGCCGAAGCGGCTGAGCTCGTAGGCGATGGAGAGGCCGGCGATGCCGGACCCGACCACCGCCACGTCGCAACGTTCGTCGGATGCTAGCGGCGCCGCGTCGATCGCAGGCGCGTCGTCCATCCAATATGACCTGCTGCGCTCGTCGCCGACGTTCATCTTAGCTCTCCCGGTTTCGGGAGCGGCAACGGCCTGTATGTGCCCGCGGTTCCTCTAGTGGCGGAAGTGGCGCATGCCGGTGAACATCATCGCGAGGCCGGCCTGGTCGGCGGCGGCGATCACCTCCGCGTCGCGGATCGAGCCGCCGGGCTGGATGACCGCGGTCGCACCGGCCTCGACCGCCGCGAGCAGGCCGTCGGCGAAGGGGAAGAAGGCGTCGGAGGCGACCGCCGAGCCGATCGTCCTGGGCTGGTTCCAGCCCGCTTTGGCAGCGGCGTCCTTCGCCTTCCACGCCGCGATCCGCGCCGATTCCAGCCGGCTCATCTGGCCCGCGCCGATCCCCGCGGTGGCGCCGTCCTTCGCGTAGACGATGGCGTTCGACTTGACGTGCTTGACGACCTTCCAGGCGAACAGGCAGTCGGCGATCTCCTGCTCGGTCGGCGCCCGCTTCGTCACCAGCCTGAGATCGTCGCGGCCGATCCGGCCATTGTCGCGGGTCTGGAGGAGATAGGCGCCGGCGATCGACTTCAGGGCGAGGCCGGGCCGGGCCGGATCGGGGAGCGCGCCGGTCAGAAGCAGCCGCAGATTCTTCTTGCGGGCGAAAACCTGGCGCGCGCCGGCGTCCGCGTCCGGAGCGACCACCACCTCGGTGAAGATCGAGGCGATCGCTTCGGCCGCCTCGCGGTCGAGTGGGGCATTGAGCGCGACGATGCCGCCGAAGGCCGAGACCGGGTCGCAGGCCAGGGCCGCCCGATAGGCTTCGGCCAGCGAGCCCGCGAGTGCGACGCCGCAGGGATTGGCGTGCTTGACGATCACGCAGGCCGGGCCGGCGCCGGCGAATTCGATGAGCAGCTGGAATGCGGCGTCGGCATCGTTGATATTGTTGTAGCTCAGCGCCTTGCCCTGGACCTGCTCGGCCTGGGCGATGCCGCGGACGTGCGGGCCGGCGGGCAGATAGAGCGCCGCCCGCTGGTGCGGGTTCTCGCCGTAGCGAAGGTCGGCGCTCTTGCCCATCGTCAGCGCCAGCTGATCGGGGAACATCCGGCCCTCGTCGGCGAAGGCGAACCATTGGGCGATCATCGAATCATATTCCGCCGTCGCCGCAAAAGCCTTTGCCGCCAGATATTTACGGAATCGAAGTGACGTCATGCCGTCATCCTCGTCGAGCGCGCGGATCAGGGCCGGATAGTCGCCCGGGTCGGTGACGACGGCGACGAAAGCGTGATTCTTGGCCGCCGAGCGGACCATCGCCGGGCCGCCAATATCGATATTCTCGACGATCTCGTCGCGGGAAGCGCCGCGGGCGACGGCGTCGGCGAACGGATAGAGGTTGACCACGACCAGGTCGATCGGAGCGATATCATGCTCCGCCATCGCGGCTTCATGGTCCGGATCTCCGCGGACGGCGAGCAGGCCGCCATGGATCCCGGGGTGGAGGGTCTTGAGCCGCCCGTCCATCATCTCGGGAAAGCCGGTGACGTCTCCAACATCGCGCACTTCGAGGCCCGCAGCGCGCAGGGCCGTAGCGGTGCCGCCGGTCGAGATCAGCTCGACGCCGTGACGGGCGAGGGCGCCGGCGAGCTCGGCGAGGCCGGTCTTGTCGGACACGGACAGCAAGGCATGCGCTACTTTTACCTTATCTATCAAACACTTAGCTCCAGGGGGGTCAGCCGGCCCTGCGCAGGATCCAGGCGATCGTGGTGCCGTCGGGCGGGCTTTCGCCGGCGATGACCAGCTGCAAGCTTTCGTGAAGCTTTGCCTCGCCGTCGACCCACAAGCTGTCCTCGATCGAGAGCGTGCCGCCGCGGCAGCGGAACTGCCAGACCGCGGCGCCCCGCATCCTGAGCAGTGCACCCTGTCCGTCGGCGGTGGTGGCGGCATCGACCCCCGGCGCGAGGTGGAAGCGAACCGCGAACGGCGCGGTCTCGGTGCGGCGGCGGCGGCCCTGCCGGACCAGCGCGTCCTGGCCGCGCAGCTCGCGGCCGTCGGCGGACAAAGTGAGCTGGCGCTGGTGGACGAGGCCGTAGCGGCGGACATAGCCGTCGTGGCTCGCCTCGACCTGGCCGATGCCGCCGGTCTCGTCGCGCGCCAGCTCGACCTGCGACACGCCGCGCCCAAGCGTCCCGTCCTCGTGGATCGCGGTCGAGTTGCGGTCGCCCAGGGTCAGGGTCGAGAAAGCGGCGGTGGTGCGTAGCGCCCGCACCAGCTCGGCGGGAAGGGCCCCGGCCGACGCGCCGGCGCCGCCGCAATTGACCACCAGCCGGCCCGCGCCGTCGCTGAGCTCGAAAGCGAGGGTAGAGGCGCAGCCGCCGCTGAGCGCGCGGCTCGGCGGCGGCGGCGCCGCGTCGAAGACGAGGATGGTGTCCTTCGACTCCAGGCGCTGATAGCCCCAGCCGCGTGCCTGGCGCAGCGGACGGGCGCGGACGCCGGATCCTTCCAGGGCGGCGGCCACCCGCCGCCTGGAAGACATGTTGCCGCCCTGCCAGCTCGACAGCGCCTCGTCGCCGAGCGTCACCGCGAGCAACGCGCCCACCGCGCCGGCGTGCGCCTCAGCGAGCGGCTCGGGCATGTCGCGCTGGGCGGCGAGATAGACGGCGCGCAGCTGGCTGAGCAGCTCGACCAGGGCGAGCTGATCGGTCGGCGCGCGGCTCATCAGCCCGCCATCGTCGTGCAGCGACGCGTCGAGCGCGCGAATCAGGCCGGCCTCGCCCTTGCTGAGCCGTGCCGGGCCGCCCTGCACCACCAGAGCGGCGGCGATCACCCCGCTCCAGGCGGTCAGGCGGGCGAGGCCCGGCGGGGCCTTGTCGGCTGCCTTGTCGAGGTGGCGCGCACCCCGCGCCAGGCTGTGCAGGACCGCCGAGCGGTAGATGAGATCGCGGCTGGACAGGATGTAGGGGGCGTAAGCGGCCCAGAAGAGGATGCGCCGGCCCCACAGGTCGGCCCGCCAGGCGCGTTCGCTATATTGCTCGGTGAAGGCGTCGAGCCACTTCTGCACGATCTTTTCGGCAAGCTTCGCGCCGCGCTCGCGGGTCGCCGCGGCGGCGAGGTCGCGCAGCCATTCGAAGCTCTGCAGATAATCGGAAAAAGCGGGCGTAAGGGCGGGGTCGCTGAAATCGAGCGTGTCGAGCGCGACGCTGGCGCCGCCGCGGACCAGGGTGCCGCCGAGCATCGCCTCGCCCGCCGCCTTGTCGCCGGCGACCGGGTCCTTGGGCACGGCGAGCAGCTTGAGCGGAAAGCGGCCGCGCAGGCGGAAGCTGTGGAAGGGGGTGCGCCACGAGAGCCGGTGGAGCCGCCACGAGAGACGTTCGGCGAGCGACACGCCGCGGTCGTCGCCGACCCGGATCATCCGCTTGCCGGATTCGATCTCCTGCTCGCCTTCGCGCGGATCGATCTTCTCGAGAAGGCTCATGACCCGCGCAGCGCCCTGATGTTGTCGGCGTAGCGCTCCGGCCCGCCGCGGAAGGTGGCGGTGCCGGCGACCAGCACGTCGGCGCCCGCCTCGACCGCGCGGCGCGCGGTTTCGGCGTCGATGCCGCCGTCCACCTCCAGGTCGATCGCCTTGCCGAGCTTGTCGATCTTCTTCCTCACCGCCGCGATCTTGCGAAGCTGGCTGGCGATGAAATCCTGGCCGCCGAAGCCGGGATTGACGCTCATCACCAGGACGAGGTCGACCTCCTCCAGCACATAATCGAGCAGTTTCGCCGGAGTCGCCGGATTGAGCGACACGCCGGCGCGCTTGCCGAGCGCCTTGATGCGCTGGATCGTGCGGTGGAGGTGCGGCCCCGCCTCGGGATGGACGGTGATGGTGTCCGCCCCCGCCTCGGCGAAGGCCTCGAGAAAGGAATCGACCGGCGCAATCATCAGATGGACGTCGAACGGCTTGGCGGTATGGGGGCGGAGCGCCGTCACCACGGCGGGGCCGACGGTGAGGTTGGGGACGAAATGGCCGTCCATCACGTCGACATGGATCCAGTCCGCCCCCGCCGCGTCGACCGCGCGGATCTCCTCGCCGAGGCGCGAGAAATCGGCTGAAAGGATGGAGGGCGCGATGCGGACCGGCTGCTGCACGCCGAATCATTAACCGTGCGCGAGTCGCGGGGCAAGGAAGCGGGGGACTTATCCCCGGCTTATTTCCGGCGGAACCGCGCAATGAAGAAACCGTCGGTGCCGCCCTGATCCAGGAAGAGGCCCGGAAGGGTCCGGACGCGGCCGTCCGCGATCGGGATCTCCGCGGGCAGCTCGCCCGCCCGAACCGGATCCAGCGCGAAATCGCCGCGCTGCTCGAGGAAGGCGTCGGCCACCGCCTCGCCTTCCTCGGGCTCGAGCGAACAGACCGAATAGACCAGGATGCCGCCGGGCCTCACCCAGTCCGCGGCGCGGGCGAGCATCGCTCGCTGGCCCTCGGCAAGCGCGGCGATCGCGCGCGGGCGGAAGCGGTGGAGCACGTCGGGATGGCGGCGGAAGATGCCGGTCGCCGAGCAGGGCGCGTCGAGCAGGACCGCGTCGACGGGTGCGGGCGGCTGCCACTGCATCACGTCCGCGGCCACCGTTTCGGCGGTGAGATGGGTTCGCGCGAGATTCTCCAAAAGTCGTGCAAGACGACTTTTCGAGGCGTCGACCGCAATGACCCGGAAGCCGGCGGCGGCGAGCTGCATGGTCTTGCCGCCCGGCGCAGCGCACAGGTCGAGCGCAGCGCGGCCGTCGCCGGTGCCCAGCAGGCGGGCGGGCAAGGAGGCGGCGATATCCTGCACCCACCAGTCGCCCTCGCCATAGCCGGTGAGGCCGGGGATCGCGCTGCGCCCGTCGACGCGGAGATGGCCGGGCATCAGGCTGACGCCCTCCATGCCGATGGGCGGTTCGCTCGACGCGTAAATGATGTCGAGCGGCGGCTGCACCGCCATCAGCCGGGCCGCGTCCGCGACGACCGCCGCGCCCCAAGCGCTCTGCCATCGCTCCGCCACCGGCGCCGGCAGGGAAGGAATGGAGGGCAGCTTCGCGCCTTGCCGCATCAGCGTTCCGAACACGCCGTGCACCAGCCGTTTGGGGCCGCCCTCGACCAGGCCGAGCACGGTCGAGATGGCGGCGTGCGGCGGCGTATTCATCGCCAGCGCCTGGACGAGGGCGATGCGCAAGGCGAAGCGCGCCTTGGCGTCCTCCGGCAGGCGCTGCCTGGTCGCGCCGTCGATCAGCGCGTCGAGATCGGCGAGGCGGCGCAGCGTCTCGGCGGCGATGGCGTGGGCGAAGGCGCGGTCGTCGGCGCGGTCGAGGTCGCGCGCCGCGCCGTCGAGCGCGGCCTCGAGCGGCAGCCCCTTGCGCAGCACGGCGTCGAGCAGCCGCATCGCCGCCCGGCGCGAGGCGGTGCCGGCGGGTTCGGCTTTGCTCGTCTTGCCTTCGGAGGCCATGGCCGGCATGTGAGCGTCGTGCGCCGCTTGTTCAATCGGAAAGCCAATGGCCAGCAAACGCCCGGATCATGTGAAGCCGCCCCGCCATCTCTCGAAAAGCCCGCCCGTGCCCAAGCCCGAGGCGGTCGCGCCGACCGAAGAACATGGCGGACCCAAAGGCCGCGAGCCCACCCGCTACGGCGACTGGGAAAATAAGGGGCGGTGCAGCGATTTCTGACGCTCTCTTACCCCCCCCTTGCAGGGAGGGGAGTCAGGACCCCTCCGCCCTGAGCGGCCTTGCGAGGAGCCGCTCCACCACCGCCTCCACGCCTGCCTCGCCCGTCAGCAAAGCGCAGACCGCTGCGACGATCGGCATGTCGACGCCCGCTTCGTCGGCAGCACGTTTCAGGACCGGGGCGGTGTGGGCGCCTTCCGCGACGGTGCGGCGGTCGGCGAGGAGATCGGCGGCCGAGCGGCCCTCGCCGAGCCCCTTGCCGAGGCTGAAGTTGCGCGAGCTGGTCGAGGAGCAGGTAAGGACGAGGTCGCCCAGGCCGGAAAGGCCGGCCAGCGTCTCGCGGCGCGCGCCTTTGGCCAGGCCGAAGCGGGTCATCTCGGCGAAGCCGCGCGAGATCAGGGCCGAACGCGCGTTGAGGCCGAGCTTCCTCCCCTCGACCACGCCGCAGGCGATGGCGAGGACGTTCTTGACCGCCCCGCCTATCTCGGCGCCGACGATGTCGTCGGAGAGATAGGGGCGGAACCACGGCCGGGCGAGGCGCGTGCGGAGCGCTTCGCCGGCAGCGCGGTCCTCGACCGCCAAGGTCACCGCGGCGGGAAGGCGGGCCGCGACCTCATGGGCGAAGGTCGGGCCGGACAGCACCGCGATCGGCGCGTCCGGCTGCGCCTCGCGGGCGACTTCGTGCATCAGGAGGGCGGTCGCTTCCTCCATGCCCTTGGCGCAGAGGATCAGCGGGACCTCGAGCCGCGGCATCGCGGCGAGCACCGCGCGCATGTGCTGGGCGGGGGTGACGACCAGAAGGGCATCGCAGCCCGCGAGCGCCGCCAGATCGCCGGTGGCGCGGATCGCGGGATTCAGCGGGATGGCGGGGAGGAAGAGGCGGTTCTCGTGGGCGTGGTTGACCGCTTCGACCACCTCGGCCTCGCGCGCCCAGAGCAAGGTCTCGCCGCCCTCCGCCGCGACCTGGGCCAGCGCCGTCCCCCAGGCGCCGCCGCCGATCACGCCGATCCGCTCGATGCTCATGCCTTGACTCCGGCGCCGCGCGCGGTCTCGGCGTCGGGATCGAGCGGCCAGCGCGCGCGGGCGGGGGCGTCGAGGCCGTCGACCAGGCCCGCCTCGAAGCGGAGCGCGCCCGCCCAGGCGATCATCGCCGCATTGTCGGTGCACAGCCACGAAGGCGGCACGACGAAGGGAAGGCCGTTGGCGGCGGCGAGAGCGGCGAGCGCCCGGCGGACGCTCCCGTTCGCGGCGACGCCGCCGGCGGCGACCAGAGCGGTCGCGCCCGGAGCACGGTCGATCGCTCGGGCGGTGCGGTCGACGAGGCAGTCGACCACCGCCTGCTGGAACGAGGCGGCGATGTCCTCGGCGGTGTGGCGGCCGGCCTCGCGGGCGCGCAGGACGGCGCTCTTCAATCCGGCGAACGAGAAATGGGGCTCCACCGCGCCGAGCAAAGGCCGCGGCAGCGGCACGGCGCGCGGATCGCCCGCCTCGGCGGACCTCTCCACCGCCGGGCCGCCGGGGAAGCCGAGGCCAAGCAATTTGGCGGTCTTGTCGAACGCCTCGCCGGCGGCGTCGTCGATGGTGGTGGCGAGCCGGCGGTAGCGGCCGAGGCCTTCGACGAAGAGCAATTGGCAATGGCCGCCCGACACGAGCAGCAGCAGATAGGGGAATATAAGGTCCGGCTGCGACAGCATCGGCGACAAAGCATGGCCTTCGAGATGGTTGACCGCGATCAGCGGCTTGCCGGCGGCCAGGCAAAGCCCTTTTGCGACGACCAGGCCGACCAGGACGCCGCCGATCAGGCCCGGCCCGGCGGTTGCCGCTATGGCGTCAACCTCGCTGAGCTCGATATTCGCTTCGGCCAGCACGTCCTCGATGAGGGCGGGGAGGATCTCGACATGGGCGCGGGCGGCGATCTCGGGGACGACGCCCCCATAAGGCCGGTGCGCGGCCTCCTGGCCGGCCAGCTTGTGGGCGAGCATGCGGCCTTCGCTCGTCACCAGCGCCGCCGCAGTCTCGTCGCAGCTCGATTCGATGCCGAGGATGAGGCTCATGGCGCTTTCATGCCCTTCCCTTGAGGGCGCGACAAGCCGCACCGGCCCGCTCCCCCGCCCGGCCTCCCACAGAGCATATCCTGGATGGGAGGCCGGGTGGGGGAGCGGGCTGGCACCGTACAGCCAATGACGCTAGCACAAGCGCCGCATGATGCCGACCTTGCGCATAGGAACCCGCGGCTCGCCGCTCGCCCTCGTCCAGGCGCGGCTGGTGGCGACGGCGCTGCGCGACGCGCATGGCTGGGGGCCTGAGCAGATCGAGATCGTGCCGATCGCCACCACCGGCGACCAGCTGCGCGACCGTCCGCTCGCCGAGGCCGGCGGCAAGGAATTGTGGACCAGGGAGCTCGACCGGGCCTTGCTGGAGGGCCTTACCGACATGTCGGTCCATTCGATGAAGGACGTCGAGACCCTGCGCCCGGCGGAGATCGCGATCGCGGCGATGCTGCCGAGGGCGGACGCGCGCGACCGGCTGGTCGGCGCGGACAGCCTGGACGCGCTGGCCGACGGGGCGCGGATCGGCACCTCCTCGCCGCGGCGGACGGCGCAATTGCTGGCGCGGCGGCCGGACCTCGCGATCGTCCCGTTGCGCGGAAATGTCGAGACGCGGCTGCGCAAGATCGAGCTGGGCGAAGCGGACGCCACCCTGCTCGCCGCCGCCGGCCTCGACCGGCTCGGCCATGAGGACGTTGGAATCGTCTTGGACGACTTTCTCCCGGCGCCGGCCCAGGGCGCGGTCGGGGTCGAGGTCCGCGCCGACGACCGCAAGCTGTACGCGCTGGTCGCCAAGATCGACGACGAGGCCAGCTCGGCCTGCGTCATGGCCGAGCGGCGGCTGCTCGCGGCGCTGGGCGGCGACTGCCGCTCGCCGATAGCGGCGCTTGCCGAGTTCAAGGGGCAGAAGATTTGCCTGCGTGCCGAGATCCTCACCGGCGACGGCCGCGAAGTACAAAGCGGCGAGATCCGCTTTCCGCCGGGGGACGAGGCGGCGGCCGGCGACCTGGCGCGCCAATTGCTGGGCCGTGCCGGGCTCAGCCTGCGAGCGCTCTTCGCCGGGTGAGCGGCACCGTCCTGATCCTGCGGCCCGAGCCGGGCGCCTCCGAGACGGCGGCCGCAGCGCAAGCGATGGGCCTTGGCGTGATCGTCGCGCCGCTCTTCACCGTCCGGGCGCTGGCTTGGGAGGCGCCGGACCCCGCCGGCTTCGAGGCGGTGCTGATGACCAGCGCCAACGCCGCCCGCCACGGCGGCACACAGCTGGCGCGCTTCATCCACTTGCCCTGCTATGCCGTCGGCGAGGCAAGCGCGAAGGCGGCGCGGGCGGCCGGCTTCGCGGACGTGCGGGCCGGGCCGGGCGACGGCGCGGCGGCGGCGGCGATGATCGCCGGCGACGGGATCGGCCGTGCGCTGCATTTGTGCGGCCGCGACCATGTCGCGCTCGGCCATGCCGGGGTGACGATCGAACAGTGCATCGTCTACGCGGCGGAGCCGGCTGAGGCGCTGCCGCGGGCGGCCGCCGGGGCAATGGCCGCGGGAGCGCTGGTGCTGCTCCATTCGCCGCGCGCCGCCCTCCTGCTGGCCCGCTTCGTCGCGGAGCGGGCCGGGATCGCGCTGGCGGCGATCAGCCGGGCGGCGGCCGATGCGGCCGGTGAAGGGTGGCGGATGAAGGCGGTCGCGGGGGCGCCGCGCGACGAGGCATTGCTGGAGCTTGCCGCCAAGCTGTGCCAGACTGATCCGCCTGGCGGTTCGGGAGCGGACGCATGACCATCGACTATGAGCCGGCGGACGGCGCGGTGCGGCCGAGGCGGCCGCTGCTGCCGATATTGCTGCCGCTCGTCGCCTTCGTCGCCGGCCTCGCCGCGATGGGCTGGCTGCTCGTCCACTGGAGCGCCGCCGCGTCGTTCCTCGGCGTCGCCCCGCCGCCGCCGGCGCCGGTCGAGGCGGCGCCGCCGCCCGCCGTGGCGGTGGTGGCGGAGCCGCCGCCCGAGCCGGCGGCCTCGCCGAACGAGCCGCAACGGCTGCTGATCGACCCGGAGATCACGCGGCGGGTCAATCTGCTCGAAGAGAAATTGAACGCGCTCGACATGCAATCGCGCGCCGCCGTCGGCAATGCCGACCGGGCCGAAGGGCTGCTCGTCGCCTTCGCCGCCCGCCGGGCGCTCGATCGCGGTGTCGGGCTCGGCTATATCGAGGGCCTGCTCCGCCAGCGCTTCGGCGACAGCCAGCGCCCGGCGGTGGCGACGATCCTCACCGCCTCGCGCAGCCCGGTCATCCTCCAGCATCTCCAGGACGGGCTGGCGCAGGTCGGACCGCAATTGCTCGGCGGGGGTCCGGACCAGAATTGGTGGACCGCCTTGCGGGCGGAGCTTGGCGGCCTCGTCATCGTCCGCAAGGCGGGCACCCCATCGCCGGCGCCGGCCGAGCATCTGCGGCGGGCGACGCGGGCGCTGGAGGCGGGGCAGGTCGACGTCGCCTTGCTGGAGGTGCTGCGCATGCCCGGCCGCGACAAGGCCGCCGACTGGATCGCGGAGGCGCGGCGCTACGTCGCCGCCCGGCGGGCGCTCGACGCGATCGAGACCGCGGCCTTGCTCGAGCCGCGGGCGGCGATGCCGGCGGTGCGGTAGAACGGGGACAGTTACTTTTCCAAACGCCGCACGAAGCTACGCGCCGGAGCGCGGAAAAGTAACTGTCCCCATCAGATTTCAAGCAAGGCGTAGGGACGGCCGAATGCGGCCTCGAGGACGTATCGCGCGCAGTTGAACACCGGCACGCCGCGCGGCGTGTGCCCCGCATAGGTGCCGCGATGGGCGTGGCCGTGGACCACCGCCTTCACATTGTCGAACCGGTCGACGGCGTCGGCCAGCCGAGAGCTGCCGAGGAAGGGATAGATTTCCAGCGGCTCGCCCGCCACCGTGTCGACCACAGGGGCGTAATGAAGCACGGCGACGCAGCGCTGGGTGCGCAGCGAGCGGAGCGCATTCTCAAGCGTGCGCGCCTCCTTCAGCGCTTCGTCGACGAACGTCTTGATCGCCTCTTCGCCGAACGCGCCCAATTCGCCGCGGCCGAAGCCGCCGATGAAGCCCTTGGTGCCGGCGAAGCCCACTCCGGCGATCACCGCCGCCTGCTCGCCGAGCATCGTCGCGCCGGCCTCCTGCAGGATGCGGGCGACCTCCCCGGCCTGGCCGCTCTCATAATCGTGATTGCCGAGCACGGCGACGATCGGAATAGCGCATGCGCCCAGATCCTCGGCGAGGAGCTCGGCCTCGGCGGCCCGGCCGAAATTGGTGAGGTCGCCGCACAGGGCGAGCACGTCCGCGGCGTCCGATATCTCGGCGAACATGTCCCGGTAGCGGTGCTCGTCGCTCTCGGTGACGTGGAGATCGCCGATCGCGGCGAGGACGATCGGCCGGGGGTCCCTAATGCTTGGGCTCATGCCGCGCCTCGAGGCCCTTGCCGACCACGTCGGCAAAGCCCCACTCGCTGATGTCGGTGATATAGTCGCGCGGGCTGACCAGGCGGCCGCGGCAAATGTCGATGCCGGCCGGCGGCAGCTCCGCCTGGGAACCGAGGCGGTCGATCAGTTCGTCGAACAGCCAGCGCGGGATGAGGTCGCGCTTGGTCGGGTAGATGAAGCGGAAATTGAGCAGGTGGATGAGCAACACCTCCCAATAGAGCTCCATCGCGGTCAGCAGCCGCCGCCAGTCGATCTCGTCCGACTTTTTGAGGATGACGTGGACGACGTCGGCGCCGTCGTAGCGGTAGCGGTCCTGGATGAAGAGCTTGGAGAGAATGAACTCGGTCGGCGGCGCGATGCGGACAAGGGTGCCGTAGACCTCGACCTCATATTCTTCCTTGAACCAGTCATCATTGACCGGGACGCTGGCCGAGGAGATGTTCCAGATCACGTCGAAGAAGCTCTTGCCGCTCCACACCTTGCCGATCCAGCGATCGTCCTCGACCTCGATGTCGTAGCCCTTCTCCTTGAAGAAGGCGAGGATGCGCGGCGCGTCGCTGACCTTGCAGAAGACGTCGAGATCCTTGGTCGGGCGGGTGATGCCGGTGTAGCAGCTCAACGCATAGGTGCCCGAGAGAAGGAAGGGGATGTCCGATTCCTTGAGCAGTTTCAGGCTCTCGACATAGAAATCGACCGCGTCGGCCGGCGGCTCGAACATCGAAGGATCGATTGTGTCGAGGACGTTGCTCATGAAGCCCCTGGGTCTGGACCCGGTGGAGCGCGACGGGAGCATCGCGTCAGGCCGGACCATGAGAGAACGGCATTCGCAGGCAAGCGTTCCGCGCGCGCTTGGCTGCCGTCGGGTGGGAACGCCCTACCGGCTCCGCGCCACCCGCCCGATTGCGACCAGCCTGATGGTGAACTCCAGCTGCGCGTTGGGCGGCACGCTGCGGTCCGCCGACCCCGCGGCGCCGTAGGCGAGCCCGGGCGGGATCCAGATGCGGTAGCGCCCGCCTTTGTTCATCAGCAGCAGGGCCTCGGTGAAGCCGGGAATGAGATCGGCGACGCGCAGGCCGGCCGGGGCCGGGGCGGCGTCGAAGACGGTGCCGTCCGCCAGCCGCCCCTCATAGGTGACCAGGACGGCGTCGCTCACGCCCGGCCGCGCGCCGTTGCCGGGCTCGAGGACCTGCAGCCTGAGGCCGGAGGCCGTAACGAGCACCCCCGCCTGAGATGCCGGCATGACGGGCGCCGGTGCCGGCGGCGGTTGCGGCGCCAGGATGAAGGCGGCTGCGGCGATGGAGATTGGGAGCATGGCGGATCCCAATTGGCGACAGCTGGAGCGGGCGAAGGGATTCGAACCCTCGACCCCAACCTTGGCAAGGTTGTGCTCTACCCCTGAGCTACGCCCGCTCTGAGCTGCGCCGCGCGAGAGCGCGACGGAGGTAAGGCGGCGGCTGCTAGCATGGGCTCCGCGGAGCGGCAAGACCCCCAGGCAAAGCGCGATCAAAGGCTTGGCAGAGCGGCCGCATATCCCACATAGGGGCCGGACGGCAGGCGGAGAATCGAGACGTGGCGACATTGGGGATGAGCGCGGCCGAGAAGGAGGCGCTGGAAAGCTTCAAGCGCGACGTGATCGAACCGTCGATGACGGCGCTCGTCATCCTCGATTTCTGGGCGGAATGGTGCGGGCCCTGCAAGCAGCTGGGTCCGGTGCTGGAAAAGGTCGTCGCCGATTATGCGGCCAAGGGCGTCCGCCTGGTCAAGATCGACGTCGACTCCAACAAGATCGTCGCCGCCCAGTTCCGGGTGCAGTCGATCCCCACCGTCTACGCCATCTTCCAGGGCCAGCTCGTCGCCGATCTGACCCCCGCCCGCACCGAAGGCCAGCTCGTCCGCGCGCTCGACCAGATCCTGGCGCAGCTTCCGGTCGAGGGCGAGGCGCAGCAGATCGAGGCCGAGATCGAGCCGCTGATCGCGATGGGCGAGAATGTGCTCGCCGCCGGCGACGGCGAGCGCGCGGCCGGCATCTTCCGCCAGATCGTCGAGATGGCGCCGGATAATGGCGATGCGGTTTCGGGCCTCGCCCGATCGCTGATCGCGGCGGGGCGGGCCGCGGAAGCGCGCACGCTGCTCGACGGGGTTCCAGAGAAGCTTGCCGCCGACCCGGCCATTGCCCGCGCCCGCTCGGCGCTTGCCGTGGCGGAGGCCGCCAGCCCCGACGTCGACACGAATGCGCTCAAGCGCCGGATCGCGGCCGATCCCGACGATCATGAGGCGCGGTACGCGCTTGCCGCCGCTTTGATGGGAGCTGGCGACCGCGACGCCGCCGCCGGCCAGCTGTTCGAGATCATCGGCCGCGACCGCGACTGGAACGAGGGCGCGGCGCGCAAGCGGCTGCTCCAGTTCCTCGAAGCGGTCGGGCTCGAGGATCCCTGGACGGCGGCGCAGCGCCGGCGCCTGTCCGCGATCCTCTTCACCTGATGGGCAAGGGCATTCCCCTGCGCATCCCGGTCTTCCCGCTGGCGGGGGCGATCCTCTTCCCGCGCGCGCAACTGCCGCTCCACATTTTCGAGCCCCGCTACCGCGAGATGGTGCGCGACGCGCTGGCGCGGGACCAATTGATCGGCATGGTCCAGCCGCGCGACCGGTCCGAGCGACCGGCTTTGTTCGAGGTCGGCTGCCTTGGCCGGATCACCGGCTCGGAGGAGCTGGAGGACGGCCGCTTCAACATCGTCCTGGAAGGGCTCGGCCGGTTCCGCGTCGCCCGCGAGGCTGACGTCACGACGCCGTACCGGCAGGTGGACGCGGACAGCGGCGGCTTCGACGACCTCGGCTCGCCCGAGCCGCTCGCCATCGCCCAGCGTGCCGAGCTCGAGCAGGAAGCGCGGCGCTACGCCGACGCATTGGGCTATGCGGTGGACTGGGAGGCGGTGACCCGGCTCGACGACGAGATGCTGGTCAACGGCATCGCCCAGATCGCGCCGCTCGACATCGGCTCGAAGCAGGCCTTGCTCGAGGCGGCCGACATCGCCGAGCGCTGCGACCTGCTCGTCCAGTTCATGCAGTTCCAGCGGATGCTGCCCGGCGGGGCGGACGGCCCGGAGACGCTGCAGTGAACGAGGCTTTGCTCGCCAAACTGGTCTGCCCGGTGACGCGGACGGCGTTGCGGTGGGATGCGGAACGGCAAGAGCTGATCTCGGAGACCGCCGGTCTGGCTTATCCGGTGCGCGGCGGCGTGCCGGTGCTGCTCGCCGAAGAGGCGCGACAACTCAATTCCTCCCCTGGAAATACAGTGGAGGGATTCAAATCGTCAGCCCCCTGAGCAACAGGGGCAGATCGCCGCTCTCGCCGCGCGCCTCGGCCATCAGTTGGGCCTTCAGCGGGCCGATGCGGCCGACCAGGCCCATGCCGAGGCGGCGGATCGCCGAGGCGGCGCGGCCGGGGACGCCGTAGAGGCGGGTGAGGCCGTCGGTGGCGGCCGCCACCATGAACGTGTCGAGGCTGCGCCAGCGCTCGTAGCGCGAGAGGATTTGCCCATCCCCGAGATCCATGCCGAGGCGCGCGCCCTCGACCAGCACCTGGGCCAGAGCGGCCGCGTCGCGAAAGCCGAGATTGAGCCCCTGGCCGGCGATCGGATGGATGCCATGGGCGGCGTCGCCCGCCAGAGCGAGGCGCTGGGCGGTGATCGTCGCGGCGTGGTGGAAGCCCAGGGGATAGGTCCAGCGCGGGCCGGCCATCGCGACCGGCCCGAGGAAGCCGCCCATCCTCTTTTCGATCTCGGCGGCCATCGCGCGGTCGGGCAGATCGATCACCGCCGGCGCGTCCCCGGCCGGCACCGACCAGACGATCGCCGAGCGGTTGCCCGGCAGCATCGGCAGGATCGCGAACGGCCCGGAGGGATAGAATATCTCGTAGGCGACGTTTTCATGGCTGCGCTCGTGGGTGACGGTGACGACGATCGCGGCATGATCGTAGCGCCAGCGCGCCATCGGGATGTTCGCCGCCTCGCGCGTCGGCGAGCCCCGCCCTTCGGCGCCGACCAGCAAAGGCGCGGTGACGAGGCGGCTGTCGTCGAGCGCGACCCGCACGCTCGCGCCGTCGCGGACGATCTCCGCCGCCCGCGCGGGCATCAGCAAGGTGACGTTGGCCGCGGCCAGGGCGCATTCGCGCAGCGCCGCCCGCAACCGGCGATTCTCGAACATCATGCCGAGCGGATCGCCTGCCCCGGACCCCGATCCGGGGTCGCCTTCCGCCGGATCGAAGACGAGCCCGCCCGGAGCGAGCCCATCGCTGACCCTTATGGTCCGGATCGGGCAGCCCTCGCCCTCCAGCTTTTCGCCGACGCCGATCGTCTGCAGCATCCGCCACGAGGCGCTCGCCACCGCGGTGGCGCGTCCGTCATAAGCGGGCGCCGCCACTCTCTCGGGGTCGGCGGGGTCGACGACGATGCTGGAGAGGCCGTGACGGTCGAGCGCGATCGCCAGCGTCAGCCCGACCAGGCCGCCGCCGAGGATGATGACGTCCGCTTGGCTCATTTTGCCTCCGTAGCGATGCAAGGCTGCAACGCCAAGCGCTTGACCGGGGAGTCAAGCTGGGCGCATTAATGCGGCCGCGGAACATTTGGGGCACGGGATGGCGGCGACGGTGGCGCGGAACGGCCGGCAGGAAAAGACGGCGCAGTGGCGCGCGGGAATGCGGCGCGGCGCGCGGCGGACCGGCGCGCTGGCGCTCGGCGCAAGCGTAGGCGCCGCCGCGCTCCTCATGCTCCTCGCCTTGATCAGCTATCACCCAAGCGATCCCTCGCTCAACACCAGGGCGGCGGGGCCGGTCCACAACTGGCTCGGCGGCGTCGGCGCCTGGACGGCGGACCTGCTGCTGATGCTGTGGGGACCGCCGGCCGGGCTGCTGCTGCCGCTCATCCTCCTCCTCGGCTTCCGCATCGCGCGCGGAGCGCCCGCCGGCCGCTGGCTGCGCTCGCTGTTGCTGACCATCGTCGGCATCTCGCTGCTCGGCGCCGCGGCCGCCTTGCTGGTCGGCGGCGCGGTCAACGGGCTGCCGGCGGGCTGGGGCGGCGCCTTCGGCCTGTCGCTCGCCAGGCTGGCCGACATGGGCATCGCTTCGATCGGCCAGCCCGATATCGCCGAGCCGTTCCGGGTGGTCGTGCTCGGCCTGGCCGGCCTTGGCGGCCTGCTCCTCGCTTATGCCGGCCTCGGCCTCAGGCCGGAGGAGCGGCACTGGCTGCGCAGCTGGCGGCGGCGGCGCGAGCGCGCGTTGGCGGACCGCGACGAGGATCTGCCCGATCCGGCCGAGCGTCCGGCGCGCACGACGGTGGCCGCGATCGCCGAGCGCCACCGCACCGTCATCGCCGACCGCGCCCGCACTCCCGACAAGGGCCGCCGGCCGCTGCGCGAGCGCCAGCCCTCGCTCGCTCTGGGCGACAGCTACACGCTGCCGACCATCGACCTGCTCAACCCGCCGCCGCCGCCGGTCAACGTCAACCTCGACAAGGCCAGCCTCGAGCGCAACGCCCGCCTGCTCGAATCGGTGCTCGAGGACTTCTCGGTCAAGGGCGAGATCGTCGAGGTCAGGCCGGGCCCGGTGGTCACCATGTACGAGCTCGAGCCGGCGAGCGGGATCAAGGCGAGCCGGGTCATCCAGCTCGCCGACGACATCGCCCGCAACATGTCGGTCCTCTCCGCCCGCGTCGCCACCATCCCCGGCCGCAGCGTGATCGGCATCGAGCTGCCCAACGCCAAGCGCGAGCCGGTGACCCTGTCCGAGCTGATCTCCAGCCACGCCTTCGAGGACCAGGTCGCGTCGCTGCCGATCATCCTGGGCAAGAACATCGCCGGCGATCCGGTCATCGCCGACCTGCAGCCGATGCCGCACCTGCTCGTCGCCGGCACCACCGGCTCGGGCAAGTCGGTCGGCCTCAACTGCATGATCCTGTCCCTGCTCTACCGGCTGACCCCCGAGCAGTGCCGGCTGATCCTGATCGACCCCAAGATGCTGGAGCTCAGCATCTACGACGACATCCCCCACCTCCTCTCCCCGGTCGTCACCGAGCCCGCCAAGGCGATCCGCGCGCTCAAATGGACGGTCGAGCAAATGGAGGAGCGCTACCGGATGATGGCCTCGATCGGCGTCCGGCAGCTTTCCAGCTTCAACGCCAAGGTACGCGAGGCCAAGGCCAAGAGCCTGTCATTGGGCCGCCGCGTCCAGACCGGCTACGACCCGGAGACCGGCCAGCCGCGCTACGAGAATGAAGAGCTCGAATATGAGGTGCTGCCGCAGATCGTGGTGATCGTCGACGAGCTCGCCGATTTGATGATGACCGCGGGCAAGGAGGTCGAGTTCCTGATCCAGCGCCTAGCCCAGAAGGCGCGGGCGGCGGGCATCCACCTGATCATGGCGACCCAGCGGCCCTCAGTCGACGTCATCACAGGCGTGATCAAGGCGAATCTGCCGACCCGGATCAGCTTCTCGGTCACCTCCAAGATCGATTCGCGCACCATCCTCGGCGAGCAGGGCGCCGAGCAGCTGCTCGGCAAGGGCGACATGCTTTACATGCCGGGCGGCAAGCAGATCGCCCGCGTCCACGGCCCCTTCGTCTCCGACGAGGAGGTGCGCGCGGTCGCCGACCATTGGCGCGCCCAGGGCATTCCGGAATATAATATGGCGGTGACCGAGGAGCCCGAGGACGGCGGCTACATGTTCGAGGGCCAGCCGATCGGCAATGACGACAGCGAGACCCAGCTCTACCGCAAGGCGGTGCAGACGGTGGCGGAGAGCCAGAAGGCGTCGACCTCCTACCTCCAGCGCCAGCTCCGTCTGGGCTACAACAACGCCGCCCGCCTGATCGAGCGGATGGAGAAGGAAGGCGTGGTCAGCGCCCCCGACCATGTCGGCCGCCGCGAGGTGCTGGTCGACCCGGAGGGAAGGCCGCTCTAGACCGATCGCTTCGGCGCGGCGCGGACTCCCCTCGGCGAAAGCGCCTTGATGTTCCGACGAGTTGTGGCAATTTGTCGGCGAAACGTGGGAGGCCGCTATGGACCGCGTCCGGCAGGCAGCGGAAGTCGACCGGAATTATGATGTGTTCGTGCGAATGCTCGCCGACATCCTACCAAGCCATCGCGATCAATATGCCCTGATGAGGGATGGGCAGATCATTGGTTTTTTCGACAAACCCGGAGATGCCAACCGAGAGGGCTTCGAAAGGTATTCGGACAGCATATTCTCGATCCAGGAGGTGACTGACGAGCCGATCGATCTCGGCTTCTGGTCGCATGTCGGAAATTGAATGGCGCCGCGAGCAACGACGGCTCGTCATTCCCGTCTCGATCCTTGCGACATCACCAGGATCGTGGCTTCGAGGCTGGGGCTGGTGGGTCGGGGCAAGCGGCCGCTTTCCTCGGCGCAGGGGAAGGTCAGGCGGAGCGTTATCTGTTTAGAATCGGGCTGACGGCTGACCATGCAGCCGGAGCTGGACCTGGATTCCCTTTCATCTTCGATGAGGTGAGCGGTTTCGAACTGGCTGGCAGCTTTCAATTCGAGGCACTTCTCGGAATGGATATTCTCGGCGAATGCGACTTGGTGATGCGGCGCGACGGCTCCTGCACGCTACGCTTTGGCTAGCTTGACCGCGGGAACCGGCGGGTTCACCGGGCATTCAAGGGATGGGGGATAGTCGCCCGCCCGAATCCTTCACGGAGAATGTCGATGTTGCGTTTGAAGACGCTCGCTCTGGCCGCCGTGCCGCTGGCCGCACTCGCGCTGCCGCAAACGGCGGCGACCGCGCCGGCCGCCTCGCCGCTCGACCAGGTCTCGGCGCATTTGCGGGCCGTCGGCACGATGACAGCCGACTTCGCCCAGACCGACCGGCGCGGCCAGACCCTGACCGGCGCGGTCACGCTGAAGCGGCCCGGCAAGATCCGCTTTCAATATCAGCGTGGCGTCTCGATGCTGATCGTCGCCGACGGCCGGCGTCTCAACATGATCGACTATGAAGTGAAGCGCGTCGAGAGCTGGCCGATCGCCAATTCGCCGCTGTCGGTGCTCCTCGATCCCAACCAGAATCTCGCCCGCTTCGCCACCGTCGTGCAAAACGACGCCCAGATCGTCCTGGTCCGCGCCCGCGATCCCAGGCGGCCGGAGTTCGGCACCATCACCATCGCTTTCGCCCGCAACGGCGGCGCGCCGGCGGGTCTGAAGCTGCAGGGCTGGACGATGATCGACGCCCAGAACAACCGCACCACCATCAAGCTCTCCAACCAAAGGTTCAACGTCGCCGTCGCCGACAGCGCGTTCAACTGGACCGATCCGCGCCGGCGTCCGCGCGGCTGAAACAGGCTCTTATTCATCTCGGCGACAGGTAGGCGGCGCTAGAAGCGAGGCTGCAATCGCGGGCGGTCGCCTCGGGTTTTCCCCCTGTTGCCCGTTGCGGCGCACGCAATTGTCCTCGCGTCCAAAACGCTTGGTGGCCCCCGCTCCACGCCCCCGGAGCGGGGGCCTTTAATTTGCGGTCCGGCTCGGCGCCGCCGTCATCGACAGCAAGCAAGCCTCCCGTTAACAGGCAGCTCATGTCCGCAACCCTCAAGATCGCGTCCTGGAACATCAATTCCGTCCGCGCCCGCATTCCCATCGTGGAGAAGTTCCTCAGCGAGGAAGGCCCGGACATATTGTGCCTCCAGGAGACCAAGGTCCGCGACTGCGACTTCCCCGACGCCGTGTTCCGCGCGCTCGGCTACGGTCATCAGATCTTCTGCGGCCAGATGATGCATCATGGCGTGGCCATTTTGAGCCGCATTCCGATCCGCGAGGACGACCGGTTCGACTGGCAGGCCAATGGCGAGGCGCGCCATGTCGGCGTGCGCCTCGACTGCGGCATCCGCGTCGAGAACGTCTATGTGCCCGCCGGCGGCGACATCCCGGACCGGGCGCAAAACCCCAAATTCGGCCAGAAGCTCGATTTCATCGAACGGATGACGCGCTGGTCGGAGCAATGCCGCGGCCCGACCGTGCTGGTCGGCGACTTCAACGTCGCCCCGCTCGAATGCGATGTCTGGAGCCACAAGCAATTGCTCAATGTCGTCAGCCACACTCCCGTCGAGGTGGAAGCGCTCATCCGGCTCCAGGCGAGCAACGACTGGGTCGACCTCGGCCGCCATTTCCATCCCCCGCCCAAGCGTCTCCACACCTGGTGGAGCTACCGCTCGCCCGACTGGACCAAGAACGACCGCGGCCGCCGGCTCGACCATATGTGGGCGACCAGGGACGTCGCCGCGCTGGCGGTGAAGCATCGCGTCCACGAGCCCTGCCGCAACTGGACGCGGCCTTCGGACCATGTCCCGCTCGTCACCGAGTTCCGGGTGTGACCGCCGGGCGGGACGTCGCCCGCGCGATCGATGCGCTCCGGCGCGGCTGGCCCGTGGCGGTCGACGACGTCTCTTTCCTCGCCGTCGAGACCGCCGACGCGGACGGACTTCGCGCCTTCGACGGCGAAGCGCCGGCCAGCCTGCTCATCTCCGGCAACCGGGCGGCCACGCTCAAGCTCACCAACCAGCGCGAGGCGCTCCCGACTGAACCGGTGCTGATCCGGCGCAGCGCGTGGATCGACCTTGAAGCGGCGACGGCGATAGCGGATCCGGCCCTGGATCTGGCGACGCCGCTCAAGGGGCCGTTCCGGACAGACCCGCTCTGCTCCGCGCCGACCGCCCGGGCGTCGCTTCGCCTCGCCCGGCTGGCGGGCCTGCTTCCGGCATTGTTCACGCGCAGCTCCGGACCGGCCGAGGCGCACGTGTCGAGCGACGACGTCGCGGCGTTCGGGATGGGCGCGGACCTCAGGATCGTCTCGCGCGCCGGGCTTCCCAACCGCTTCGCCGAGAAAGCCGAGATCGTCGCCTTCCGATCGGCAGGGGATTCCGCCGAGCACGTCGCGCTCATCGTCGGCGCGCCGACCGGCGAGCCCCCTCTGGTGCGGCTGCATAGCGAGTGCCTGACCGGCGACGTGCTCGGCTCGCTCAAATGCGATTGCGGGCCGCAGCTCGAGGCCGCCATCGCAGCCATCGCTGCGGCGGGCTGGGGAATCCTCCTCTACCTTCGCCAGGAGGGACGGGGGATCGGCCTCATCAACAAGCTGCGCGCCTATGCGCTGCAGGACCAGGGCTTCGACACGGTCGACGCCAATCTGCGGCTCGGCTTCGGCGACGACGAGCGCGATTTCGGCGTCGCTGCGCGCATGCTCGAGCAACTCTCGCAGAAGGAAGTGCGGCTGCTGACCAACAACCCAAGGAAGGCGGCGGGCCTCGAGGCGGCGGGGATCAAGGTGGCCGCCCAGGTGCCGCTGAAGACCGAGTCCAACCCCCACAACAGCGCCTATCTCGCCACCAAGAAGGCCAGGAGCGGTCACCGGCTTTAGGCGAGCAGGGCTCCGAGCTCCCCGAAATCGCGCGCGATGTGACGGACGCCGAGCGCGCGGAGCCGGTCGGCATGGCCCGGCATGCAATGGCGGCCGGCGACGAGGCCGATCACTTCGGCGCCCGACGCCAGCGCGCCTTCGACGCCGACCGGCGAATCCTCGATGATCGCGACGCGGCCGATGTCGACGCCGAGCGCCGCGGCGGCGTGGAGATAGAGGTCGGGCGCCGGCTTGCCGCGCGCGACATGCTCGCGGCCGCTGAAGATCATCTCGCCGAACGCATCCTTTAGACCAAGATGCCCCAGGTGGCGGACGATCCATTCGATCGCGCTGGACGAAGCGACGGCCTTGGGCAGGCCCGGCGGCAATGCGCGGATGAAGGCGACCGCGCCCGCCACCTCCTCCAGCCCCTCGGCGAGCGCCCGCGCGTCCTCTTCGGCCCGCGCGCCGTGAAAGCTTGCGGGAAGCGGGGCGCCGATCCAGCGTTCGACCGCGGCGAGAAAATCGCCGCCGGCGAGGCCCATGAAATTGGCCATCGACTGCTCGACGCTGGTTGGATGACCGATGGCGGTCAGATAGTCGGCGATCTGCTTGTTGCCGGCATATTCGCTTTCCAGCAGCACGCCGTCGAAATCGAAGATCAGGGCGTCGAACCTCATTCCCGGGCGCCGAACAAGGCGGTGCCGACGCGCACGTGGGTCGCGCCCAGCATCACCGCGGTCTCGTAATCGGCCGACATGCCCATGCTGAGGCCGGTGACGTCATGACGCCGCGCCAGCTTCCGGAGGAGAGCAAAATAAGGCGCGGGCTCGACATAAGCGGGCGGGATGCACATCAGCCCGGCGACCGGGAGCCCGGCCTCCGCCGCCCGCCGCAGCAGCGCGGACAGCTCCGCAACAGGGCAGCCGCCCTTCTGCGGCTCGTCGCCTATGTTGACCTGAACAAAGCAATCGGGCCGGTGCTCCAGCTTGGCCATCGCTTTGGCCAGCGCTTCGACCAGGGACGCCCGGTCGACCGAATGGATCGCGTCGAACAGCGCCACCGCTTCGTCGGCCTTGTTCGACTGGAGCTGCCCGATGAGGTGCAGGCGGAGGTCCGGCCACTCGCGGCGGAGAGCGGGCCATTTCGCCGCGGCTTCCTGCACCCGGTTCTCGCCGAACGCGCGCTGACCCGCTTCGATCAGCGGCCGGATCGCTTCGGCGGCGTGGGTCTTGGAGACGGCGACCAGAATCACGTCCCCGGGCGCGCGGCCGGCACGCTGCGCGGCCTTGGCGATCGCCGCCTTCACTTCGGCGAGCCGGAGCGCGGGAGATGTGCCGATCATGTCGCCAGGGCTGGAATCGAGCCTGGACCGCGCGTCAGAAGCGGAAAGCGGTCCCGACATAGACGGCCTGGCTGTCGCGCCGCTCGTCCGCCAGGGGCACCAGCCGGTCGCGAGGGATGCGGTAGCGCACGCCGCCGGAGACGTCGAGATTGCGGGTCAGCCGGTACGACCCGCCGACGCCGAGCGTATAGGCGCTCTCCTGGGCGATGACGCGCGGCTGGGTGCCGTCTGTCCGGTCGGCCCCGACCTCGACCCGGCCGGTGAAATTGTTGCCGCTGTAGCTCAGGCCCACTTCGGCTTCGTTGCGGCCGCCGGGAACCGGCCCGCCGCGCATCTGGGCGACGTCGCCGGAGAGGGCGAAGCGCCGCCAGCCGATCGCGGCGCCGAGATTGTAGGCGACGGGCGTGATCGCGGTGATCGCCGAAGCCGAAGCGTCGCCGGCGCGGCGCGCCGCATCGGCCGGGCTGGACGCCCGCGCCCTGACCGCGACGCGTATCGCCCCGCTGCCGCTCGGCGCTACCGTGGCCGGGGTGAAGCGGAAATTGCTGGCGGAAAAGCCGCGTCGCGCCAGCTCGGCGGCCAGCCGCGGATCCGAGACGGCCGGTGTGAAAGTGCCGGAGCTGAGCGACGTGGCGGCGCGCGCCTTTTTCGCCTTCTGCTCGACGGAAGCGCCGATCGCAGGGGTAAGCGTCAGCGACAGCGCCACAAGCGCCGCGCTTCCCGCCGTACCGATGCCACCCAGCTTCATGACCCTATCCGACTCCCGTAACGGAGAGGATGTAGTACGTATCCGGCGTTCAAACCAGCAAAGCCGCGCCACAAAAGCCGAATCGGCTCGACATGTTGCATCTTATCCACAACCATCGTCGCAGGCACAGGGCAGCTCCACGCCGTCGGTCGCGCGGCGCGGCCATCTAAGACGGCTTGCCGCCTGCGTGACGATATCTATAACGGCGAACCACCCCCTGTAGTTTCAAGGACGAACCCAAATGATCCGCGCTGCTTCCCTTGGCCTGGCGATCGCCTGCGCCTTTTCCCTCTCGGCCTGCGATTTCATTCGGGACGACATCAACAAAACGCTCGGCCGCGGCCAGCAAGACAGGGTCCGGCAGGCCGACCTCGCCGCCTCCAGGGTGACGACGATCGGGGTCAATTCCTACCTGTGGCGGGCGGCGCTCGACACCCTCTCCTTCGCGCCGATGGCCCAGGTCGATTCCAACGGCGGGGTCATCGTCACCGATTGGTACGCCAATCCCAGTTCGCCCAATGACCGGGTCAAGGTCACGGTCACCATCCTCGACCGCGACCTGCGCGCCGACGCGCTGCGCGTCGCCGCCTCGCGCCAGGTGCTGCGCGCCGGCCAGTGGGTTGATGCCCCGGTCGCCGCCGCAACCGTGCAGAAGCTCGAGGAGATCATCCTCACCCGCGCCCGCGACCTGCGCCGAAACGCCATCGCCAGCTAAAGGAATCCTCTCCCTCATGGCAGCGCGCTTCAACCCGCTGGAGGCCGACGCGCACTGGCAGAAAGTCTGGGAGGAGAGGGCCACCTTCCACGCCGACGACAGCAGCGCCAAGCCCAAGAGTTACGTCCTCGAGATGTTCCCCTATCCGTCGGGGCGCATCCACATGGGCCATGTCCGCAACTACACGATGGGCGACGTCCTCGCCCGCTACCGGCGGATGAACGGCTTCGAGGTGCTCCATCCGATGGGCTGGGACGCTTTCGGCATGCCGGCCGAGAATGCGGCGATGGAGAAGAAGGTCCATCCGGGCGAATGGACCCGCGCCAATATCGCCACCATGCGCGGCCAGTTGAAGCGCCTCGGCTTCGCGCTCGACTGGAGCCGCGAGCTCGCCACCTGCGAGCCCGATTATTACGGCCACGAGCAGACGCTGTTCCTCGACCTCTACGAGGCCGGCCTCGTCTACCGCAAGGAGAGCGAGGTCAATTGGGACCCGGTCGACATGACCGTGCTCGCCAACGAGCAGGTCGTCGACGGCAAGGGCTGGCGCTCCGGCGCGCCGGTCGAGCGCCGGAAATTGAGCCAGTGGTTCCTCAAGATCACCGATTTCGCCGAAGAATTGCTCGACGGCCTCGACGGCCTCGACCAGTGGCCGGACAAGGTCCGGCTGATGCAGGAGAACTGGATCGGCAAGAGCCAGGGGCTGAAGTTTCGGTTCCGCCTTGAATCTCCCCTCCCTGGAAGGGAGGGGCTAGGGGTGGGTGGCGAGCGAAGCGAGCCCTCGGCCTCCGAGTCTCGGCCGCCTTCGGCGGAACCCACCCCTAGCCCCTCCCTTCCAGGGAGGGGGACAGACTCTTTCGACGTATTCACCACCCGGCCGGACACGATTTTCGGCGCCAGCTTCACCGCGATCTCGCCCGACCATCCGATCGCGCTGGCCCTTGCCGGGGAAGATCCGGCGCTCGCCGCCTTCATCGCCGAATGCAAAGCCGGCGGCACCACCGCCGCGGAGCTGGAGACGGCGGAGAAGAAGGGGTTCGACACCGGCCTCAAGGCCGTCCACCCGCTCGACCCGGCCTGGACGCTTCCCCTCTACGTCGCCAATTTCGTGCTGATGGAGTACGGCACCGGCGCCATCTTCGGCTGCCCGGCGCACGACCAGCGCGATCTCGATTTCGCCCGCAAATACGGCCTGCCGGTCACCCGCGTTGTCGCCGCTTCCCCCGACGAGGCCGGCGAGCCGGTCGGCGACGAGGCCTATCTAGGGCCCGGCCGGCTGGTCAATAGCCGCTTCCTTGACGGCCTGACCGCCGAGGACGCCATCCGCCAAGTAATCGCCCGTGCCGAGGCGGAGGGCTGGGGCGAGGGCATTACGGTCTGGCGGCTGCGCGACTGGGGCGTCTCCCGCCAGCGCTACTGGGGGACGCCGATCCCGATCATCCATTGCCAGCGCTGCGGCCCGGTGCCGGTACCGCGAGAGCAGCTTCCCGTCGTGCTGCCCGAGGATGTGGACTTCCAGAATCCGGGCAATCCGCTCGGCCGCCATCCTGCCTGGGCGGAGGTCGCGTGCCCCGGCTGCGGCGGACCGGCCCGGCGCGAGACCGACACGCTCGATACCTTCGTCGATTCCTCCTGGTATTTCATCCGCTTCGCCAGCCAGCCGGCCGATGCGCCGTTCGACAAGACGGCGGCGGAGGCGTGGCTGCCGGTCGACCAATATATCGGCGGAGTCGAGCATGCGATCCTCCATTTGCTCTACGCCCGCTTCTGGACCCGCGCTCTGAAGCGGATCGGCCGGCTCGACGTCGCTGAGCCGTTCAAGGGCCTGTTCACCCAAGGCATGGTCACCCACGAGACCTACCGCGCGCCCGACGGTTCCTGGCTCGCCCCCGAGGAGGTCGCGCACAAGGACGGCCGGACGATCGTCGCCGCCACCGGCGAGCCGGCCGAACCCGGCCGGATCGAGAAGATGTCCAAATCGAAGCGCAACACCGTCGATCCGGAGCCGATCGTCGACCAGTACGGCGCCGACGCGGTGCGCTGGTTCATGCTCTCCGACAGCCCGCCCGAGCGCGACCTGCCGTGGAGCGAGGCGGGGATCGAAGGCAGCTGGCGCTTCGTCCAGCGGCTGTGGCGCCTCGCCGCCGCGGAGGGCGGGGCCTCGACCTGGCTGGGCGGCGAGGCGGACCCGGCGCTGGAACGCAAGCTCCACAAGACGATCGCCGCGGTCGGCGCCAACATCGAATCGCTGTCGTTCAACAAGGCGGTCGCCAACATCTACGAGCTCGCCAACGCGATCGAGAAGGCGCCGCCGTCCGAAACGCGCGCCGGCGCCGTCGAAGCCCTCCTCCGCCTGGTCGCGCCGATGGTGCCGCATCTGGCCGAGCAGGCCTGGGCCGCGCTCGGCAAGGAGGGGCTGATCGCCGACGCCGCCTGGCCCGAAGCGGATCCGGCCCTGCTCGTCGAGGACGAGGTAACGATCGCGGTGCAGGTCAACGGCAAGCTGCGCGACACGCTGACCGTTCCCAAGGGCGCGCCGCGCGAGACGCTGGAGGAAATGGCGCTCGCCTCCGACAAGGTGGCGCGGATCCTGGACGGCAAGCCGCCGCGCAAGGTCATCGTCGTCCCCGACCGGCTGGTGAACCTGGTCGCATGAGCAGATTCGTCCTCCTCGCCCTCCTGCTTTTGCTCGGCGCCTGCGGGCTTCGCCCGCTCTACGGCGGCGGCGGCGCGGGCGCGGTGGCGCAGTCGTTGCGGTCGGTCGCGGTGGCGCCGATCAAGGGCCGCGCCGGCTGGCTGGTCAGGACCGCGCTCGAGGACCGGCTCGGCGCCCCCGCCGCTTCGCCGCGCTACCGGCTCGAGGTCGAGCTGAACGACGGCATTACCGGCTTGGGCATCCGCGGCGACGATGCGGTGACTCGCGAGCGCCGCGCCCTGCGCGCCCGCTACCGTCTGGTCGACGCGGCATTGGGCACGGTCGTCCTCGACGCCACCGCGGGCTCCGATGCCGGCATCGACGTGGTCGGCTCCGAATATGCGACGGTCGCCGCCGAGCAGACCGCGCTGGAGCGGCTCGCCAAGGAGATCGCCGACCAGATCGTCACCCGGCTCGCAGTCTACGCGACCCACGCGGACGCGGCCCGGTGAAGGCGAACCGGGCGCAGGTCGAACGCGCCCTTCGCGCTCCGGCGGAGACTCGCTTGTTCCTCCTCCACGGCCCCGACGAATCGGGCTCGCGCGCCTTGGTCAAGCTGCTCGCCGCCGGGCTCGGGGCCGAAGCCGAGCGGGTCGAGCTTTCCAGCGCCGAGCTCAAGGCCGACCCGGCCCGGCTCGCCGACGAGGCCGCCTCCATCTCGCTGTTCGGCGGCGCCCGCTACATATTGGTCGAGCCGGCCGGGGAGGAGACGGTTGCCGCCGCCGAGGCCCTGCTCGAAGCGGCGGCGGCGGGCAATCCCGTCCTTCTCGTCGCCGGGGGGCTTCGGCCGGCGTCGCGGCTTCTGAAGCTGGCGCTGGCGCACCCCTCGGCGATGGCCTTTGCCAGTTACGCGCCGGAGGGGCGCGAGGCCGAGCAATTGGTGTTCGACCTGGCGAGAGAGGAGGGGCTGATCCTGCGGCCCGAGGTCGCCCGGCGTCTCGCCGAATCGTGCGGCGGCAACCGGGCCGTGCTCGCCCGGGAGCTCGCCAAGTTCGCCCTCTATCTCGACGCGGCGCCGGACCGGCCGCAGCCGCTCGAGCATGAGGCGGTCGACGCGGTCGGCGCGGCCAGCGAGGAGGGCGATTTGAGCCGCCTTGTCGACTGCGTCGGCGGCGGCGATCCGCGCCTGCTGCAGGCCGAGCTGCTGCGCCTCGCCAGCGAAGGCGTGAACGGCATCGCCTTGATCCGGGCGGTGCTGCGGCGGATGGCCCTGCTCGCCCGCCTCCGCGCCGAGGTGGAGCGCGGCAACAGTGTCGACGCCGTCATGACGTCACATGGCAAGTCGTTGTTCTGGAAAGAGAAACCGGCGGTCACCCGGCAATTGTCGCGCTGGCGCTCGGACCTGCTGGCGAGGAGCGTCGGCCGCCTCCTCGACGTCGAACGCCAGGTCAAGGCGCCCGGCGGCCTCGGCCCCGCCGCCGTCGACGAGGAATTGTTCGCCATCTGCCGGCAGGCGGCGCGGCTCAGGTAAGAATCCCTCCTCCCGCAAGCGGGAGGGAGATTCAGATCTTCTCGCCGCTGAGGCGCTGGCAGATCATGTCGAGCTGGTCGAGGGTGGAATAATGGAGGGCGACGACGCCGCCGTCCGGGCGGTGGGTGATCTTGACGACGAGGCCGAGCATGTCGCCCAACTGGCGCTCGAGCGCGTCGATGTCGGCGCTGGCGCCCTTATATTCGAGCTTGCCCTGCCGGCCTCGCCCGCCTTTGCCGATGCGGACCAGCTTCTCGGTTTCGCGGACGGAGAGATCCCTGGCCACCACCTCCTCGGCCAGGGCCTCGGGGTCGGCCGCGGTGACCAGGGCGCGGGCATGGCCCATGCTGAGCGCGCCCGACGCCACCAGCGCGCGCACCTTGGCGGGAAGATCGAGCAGTCTCAGCAAATTGGCGATGTGGCTGCGCGATTTGTGGACGAGCCGGCCGAGCGCTTCCTGGGTGTGGCCATATTCGGCGACCAGCTTGCGATACGCCTCGGCCTCCTCGATCGCGTTCAAATCCTGGCGCTGGATATTCTCGAGCAACGCGATTTCGAGCGACTCCGCGTCGTCGAGGTCGCGGACGATCGCCGGCACCTCGTGCAGATGCGCCTTCTGCGCCGCCCGCCAGCGGCGCTCGCCGGCGACGATCTGGTAGCGATGGCCGTGCGGCCTGACCACGATCGGCTGGATCATGCCGCGCGCCTGGATCGAGGCGGCGAGCTCGGCCAGCGCCTCCTCGTCGAAATGGCGGCGGGGCTGGTCGAGATGCGGCTCGATGCTGGAGACGGGCATCATCTGGATGCCGCCGCGGGTCGGCGCTCCGGCCACCGGCGCCTCCTGCGCCACCTCGCCGAGCAGCGAGGAGAGGCCGCGGCCGAGGCCGGACGGGCGCTTGCGGGCGGGCGCGTCGTCGCTCATGCCGCCGCCGCCCTTTTGGGCATCCTTGAAATCAGCTCGCGGGCAAGCGCCATATAGGCCTCCGAGCCCGGGCAGCGATGGTCGTAGATCAAAGCGGGGACGCCGTGGCTCGGCGCTTCGGAGAGCCGCACGTTGCGGGGAATCATGGTGTCGAACACGACCTTGCCAAGACAGGCGCGGACGTCGGCGGCGACCTGGGCGGAGAGATTGTTGCGCCGGTCGTACATGGTCAAGGCCACGCCGAGGATCGACAGCTCGGGATTGAAGCGGGCGCGCACCCGCTCGACCGTCTGGAGGAGCTGGCTCAGCCCTTCGAGCGCGAAGAATTCGGCCTGGAGCGGCACCAGCACCGACTGGGCGGCGATCAGCGCGTTGATGGTGAGCAGGCCGAGCGAGGGGGGGCAGTCGATCAGCGCCACATCCCAGCGGCCCGCCGCGGCGTCGAGCGCCTTGTCGAGCCGGTGGGTGCGCTCCTCCAGCGCGACCAGCTCGATCTCGGCGCCCGACAGGTCCACCGTGGCGGGGACGAGGTCGAGCCGGGGCACCCGGGTCGACACTATCGTTTCGCCGAGCGCGCATTCGCCGGTCAGCAGCTCGTAGGAGGAATTGTGGCGCAAGGCGTGACCGATGCCGAGGCCGGTCGAGGCGTTGCCCTGCGGGTCGAGGTCGATCAGCAGCACCCGCCAGCCGGTGGCGGCCAGAGCGGTGGCGAGGTTGATCGCCGTCGTGGTCTTGCCCACGCCGCCTTTCTGGTTGGCCACGGCGATCCGGATCATCTTTTCCCCTTCGCTATGCGGCGGACCTGGCTTGCGACGACGATCCGGGCGTCGGCATCGGTGACGCTCGGTTCGAGACGGAAGTCACCCTGCCATGAAGCTCGCGCCGCATCCAGTTCCGACTTGGCGGTGCGGCCCTTGGGCAGGATCCAGATCGTCCCGGGCGTGGAAAAACGCTCTCCCGCGGCGAGCAGCCTGTCGAGCGGCGCGAGGGCGCGGGCGCTGATCACTTCGAAGCCTCGCGGCGCCATCGTCTCCGCCCTCGCGCAGATGATCTCCGTCTTTTCCGCTACACCGAGCACTTCCGCCGCCCGGCGCAGGAAATCGGCGCGGAGCCGTCGCGACTCGACCAAAGTCATTTTGCTGCAGTGCAGCAAAGCGGCGATCAGGCCGGGAAACCCGGCCCCCGCTCCCAGGTCGAGCCACGTCGCCGCCTTGGCCGGCGCGAATCGCAAAAGCTGTGCGGAATCAATGATATGGCGGCTCCATATGTGGGTCAGCGAGGCTTCGGAGACCAGATTCTGGCGCTTATTCTCCTCCTTCAGCAGAGCTACGAATCCGTGGAGGCGCTCCATTGTTCCACGTGGAACATCCAGCCACGCTCGCGCCTCCTCCTCGTCCATCACGCCGCCTTGCGCCGGGCGTGGACCAGGATCGCCGCCAGCGCCGCCGGAGTGATGCCGCGAATCCGGCCCGCCGCCGCCAAACTCGCCGGCCGGGCGCGGGAAAGCCGCTCGACCATCTCGTTGGAAAGGCCGGATATGGCCGGATAATCGATATCGGGCGGGATTCGCACCGATTCGTCGGCCTTGAGCCGGACGATCTCCGCCTGCTGGCGTTCGACATAAGGCGCATAAAGATGATCCTGGATCGCTTCGTCCAGAATCCCCCTGTCGCATCCGCAAAGCCCGGGCGCCAGGCGCCGCAGGGACGCCGCGTTCAACTCGGGGAAGCGGAGCCAATCGGCGAGGCTGCGCTTCACCCCGTCGTCGCGGACGGCGACGCCCGCCGCGTTGAGCTCGGCGGGGGTGCGGAGCGGCGCCAGCATCGCCTCGATCGCGGCGCGCTCCTCCCGAGCGGCCCGGAAATGGGCGTGGCGCTCGGCGGACACGCAGCCGGCGGCGATTGCCGAAGGCGTGAGGCGCGCCGGCGCATTGTCGGCGCGCAGGCGCAGGCGATATTCGGCGCGGGCGGTGAGCATGCGATAAGGCTCGGTGACTCCCTGCAGGACGAGGTCGTCGACCATCACGCCGATATAGCTTTCGCTGCGGTCGAAAAGCACCGGCGCCTCCCCCGCGGCGGCTGCGGCGGCGTTGACGCCCGCCACCAGTCCCTGCGCGGCCGCTTCCTCATAGCCGGTCGTCCCGTTGATCTGGCCGGCGAGATAGAGGCCCTCGACATCGCGCACGCCGAGGGTCGGCTCGAGGATGCGCGGGTCGACATGGTCATATTCGACCGCATAGCCGGGCTGGACGATCTCGGCCCGCTCCAGCCCCGTTATCGACCGCACCAGGGCCAATTGGACGTCTTCGGGCAGCGAGGTCGAGATGCCGTTGGGATAGACGATGAAATCGTCGAGGCCCTCGGGCTCGAGAAAGATCTGGTGGCCGTCGCGGTCGGCGAAGCGGTGGATCTTGTCCTCGATCGAGGGGCAGTAGCGCGGCCCGACGCCGCTGATCTCGCCAGCGAAGAGCGGCGAGCGGTGGAGCGAGGCGCGGATGATGGCGTGGGTGGCGGAGTTGGTGCGAGTGACCGCGCAGAACAGCTGCGGCGCAACGCGGCCGGGGCTCATCGCCGACATCGTCCAGCCGCTGGCGTCTGATTCCTGCCGCTCCAGCCGGGCCCAGTCGATGGTGCGGCCGTCGAGGCGTGGCGGCGTGCCGGTCTTGAGCCGGGCCAGAGGCAAACCGAGGGCGCGAAGCTGGCCGGCGAGCGCCGTCGCCGCGCGCTCGCCGACGCGGCCGCCCGCCCGGCTGGTCATGCCGAAATGGAGCTTGCCGCCGAGGAAGGTGCCGGTGGCGAGGACAACGGAGTGCGCAGCGATACGGCTCCCGTCCGCAAGGGACAATCCGGCGGTGCGCCGCCCTTCCAGTAATAGCGCGCTCGCCTCGCCTTCCAATATGGTCAGGCCTTCCTGCTCGTCGAGCAGGCGATGGATCGCCGTCTTGTAGCGCCTCCGGTCGGCCTGGACGCGCGGCCCGCGCACCGCCGCCCCCTTGCTGGCATTGAGCATCCGATAGTGGATCGCCGCCTCATCGGCGGCCCGCGCGATCAGTCCGTCATATGCGTCCACCTCCCGCACCAAATGCCCCTTGCCGAGGCCGCCGATCGCGGGATTGCACGACATCGCCCCGATCGACTCGCGCGCGAAGCTGACCAAAGCGACGCGCGCGCCCATGCGCGCCGCCGCGGCGGCCGCCTCGCAACCGGCATGCCCGCCGCCGACAACGATGATGTCATACGTTCCCATGCGCGCGCCTCTAGCGCACTTCGCCACTTCGGCGAAGGCCGGAATCCGCCCGCCGATCGATGTTCCACGTGGAACATCTACTTGCCGACGCAGAACCGGCCGAACAAAGCGTCGAGCATGTCCTCGACGCCGGCGCGTCCCGTTACGCGGTCCAGCTCGCCGCGCGCCTGGCGAAGCGATTCGGATGCGATCAGGAAGTCCGCTTCGCCAGGCACCGCCCGCAGAAACCCCGCCGCAGCGGCCAGCGCGCGGCGATGGCGCGCATTGATCGCCACTTCCGCATCGTGCGGCAGCAGGGCCCTGGCGCGCTCGATCAGCAGCGCAACCAGCCGGTCCATCCCCTCGCCCGTTTCCGCGGATACCCCGACATCCGCCGCTGGGTCGACCCGTCCGCCCCTCAAGTCCGACATGGACTCGACGAGGATCGCGCGCTCACGGTCCGGGCAATCCGCCGGCGCGCCGAGCCAGAGGATCAGGTCGGCGGCGGCCAGCGACTCGCGGGCCCGGGCGACGCCGATGCTCTCGATCTCGTCCTCCCCGTCGCGAAGGCCGGCGGTATCGACCAGCAGAAACGGCGCCCCGGCGATCGCCGTCGGCGCCTCGATCAGGTCGCGCGTCGTCCCCGCTATGGCCGAGGTAATTGCCGCCTGCCTCCCGGCTAACCAGTTGAGGAGACTGGACTTTCCCACGTTCGGAGGTCCGGCGATGACGACCCGCACGCCGTCGCGGAGCCGCTCGACGGGCGGCCGGCCGAGCATTGTCTCGATCTCGCCGACCAACCCGGCCAAGTCCTCGCTCCACCCCTCCGGCAGATCATCGCCGACTTCGCCTTCGTCCGAGAAATCGAGCGCGGCCTCGAGCCGAGCGGCGAGGCCGAGCAAACGCTCCTGCCACGCCGCTACCATCCGGCTGACCGAACCGCCCGCCATCGCCAGCGCGGCGCGGCGCTGCGACTGGGTCTCCGCCGCCAGCAAATCGGCGAGACCCTCGGCCTCGGCGAGGTCGATCCGGCCATTGTCGAAGGCGCGGCGGGTGAACTCGCCCGGCTCGGCGGGACGCAGCCCCATCTCTTCCAAGACCGCCAAGACCGCGACGACGACCGCACGTCCGCCATGAAGGTGGAGCTCGACTACATCCTCGCCGGTCGCGCTCCGCGGACCCGGGAAGCGGATGACGAGCGCATTGTCGAGTCGCTCATCCCCCTCGGCGGTGCGGAGCGTGGCGACCGTCGCGCGCCGCGGCTCGGGCAGGACGCCCGCCATTTGCTGCAGTGCAGCATCGGCCTCGGGACCGCTGATCCGGATGATGGCAATGGCGGCGGGCGGGCTGCCGGACGACAAAGCGAAGATGGTGTCGCCGGGCGTCACGTCTTGGGCTTCATCCCTTCCAGCATCGCACCCCACATGCCCATGCCCGCCTCGTTCATCGGGCCCCAGCTCTTCATCATCTCGCCGAGATATTCCGGAGTGACGCCCTCGCTCACCGCCTTGCTCATCTTCTCGACATAAGCGGCGTGGACCGGGCTGAGGTCCGGCAGCCCGAGGAAGCGGCGCGCCTCCTCCGGCGTGCAATCGACGTCGACCGTGACTTTCATGACTTGTCCTTTTCCGATCTTGGGACGCGACCGGCTGTATGTGTATAGAAGCGCCGCGCGACACAAGGAGAAGGATGAAATGGCGACGACCAGCATCGACACGCTCGACCGCGACGGCCGCTTCGGCGCCTATCTGGCCGAGCCGGAGGGCGCGCCGCGCGCGGCGATCATCGTCATCCAGGAGATATTCGGAGTCAATGAGGGCATAAGCCGCAAATGCGACCGCTGGGCGGCGCTTGGCTATCTCGCCATCGCGCCCGATCTGTTCTGGCGCCTGCAGCCCGGAGTCGAGCTCGATCCCGACGTCGAGAGCGAGTTCAAGGAGGCGCTCGGCCTGATGGGCCGGTTCGACCAGGACAAGGGCATAAGCGACATCGAGGCGACCATCCGCGCCGCCCGCGCCCGCCTCCCGACCGGCGGCAAGGTGGGCGCGGTCGGCTACTGCCTAGGCGGCCGCCTCGCCTTCATGACCGCCGCGCGCACCGACGTGGACGCCAGCGTCGGCTATTATGCGGTGGGCATCGAAGGCCTGCTCCACGAGAAGCACGCCATCGCCAACCCGCTGATGCTGCACATCGCCGGCGCCGATCATTTCGTCACGCCCGACAAGCAGGCGCTGATCCATGAAGGCCTGGACGACCATCCCCGCGTCACCCTCTACGACTATCCCGGCGAGGATCACGGCTTCGCCGCCGAGATGGGCAAGCGCCGCAGCGAGGAGGCCGCGCGCCTCGCGGATGGCCGGACAGAGGAGTTCTTCGCGCTGCATCTGACATGACGGGAAAGCGCGATCCCTGGCTGATGCTCGCTGGAACGCTCAGCGCGGGCGCGGCGGTCGTGCATCTGATGGTGATCGCCGGCGGCTCCGACTGGTACCGCTTCTTCGGCGCCGGCGAACGGATGGCGCGACTGGCCGAGCAGGGCTCGCCGAGGCCCGCCCTGATCACCCTCGCCATCGCCGCGATGCTCGGACTCTGGTCGGCTTATGCCTTTGCCGGCGCCGGTCTGATCCGGCGCCTGCCGCTGATGCGCACCGCGCTGGTGATCATCACCGCCATCTATCTGCTTCGCGGCCTGATCCTGATTCCGGCATTGGCCCTGAATGGCGGGATGGTGGGCGCGTTCACATTGTGGAGCTCGCTCATCGTGCTCGTCTACGGCATCGCCTACGCGGTGGGCACCTTCCGCGCCTGGCCGGCGCTCACGGGCAAGGCGCCATGACCGATCCCTGCGCCTTCATCCTGCGCAAGACCGGCGGCCCGGAGGTGCTGGAAGCCGAGGCGATCGACCTGCCGCGGCCGGGCCCCGGCCAGGCGCTGGTGCGCCACGAGGCGGTCGGCCTCAATTTCATCGACACCTATCATCGCTCGGGTCTCTACCCGGTGCCGCTTCCTTCCGGCCTCGGCGCGGAGGCGGCAGGGATCGTCGAGGCTGTCGGCGAAAATGTCGGCGGCTTCCGCGAAGGCGACAGAATCGGCTATTTCACCGGGCCGCTCGGTGCCTATGCGTCCCATCGGACGATCGATGCCCAGCGGCTGGTGAAGCTGCCCGACTCCGTCTCCTTCGAGCAGGCCGCGGCGGCGATGCTGAAGGGCTGCACCGCCGAATATCTGATCGAGCGTTGCGCGAAGGTCGAAGCCGGCCGGACGGTGCTGGTCCATGCCGCCGCGGGCGGCGTCGGTTCGATCCTCGTCCCCTGGCTGAAGGCGCTCGGCGCGACCGTGATCGCCCATGCCGGCGACAGCCGCAAGGCGGCGCTGGCGAAAGCGCTGGGCGCGGACCACGCGCTCTGCTGTCCGATGGAAGAATTGGCGGCCCAGGTCCGCGGCTTGACCGCCGGCAACGGAGTCGGCGTCGTTCTCGACGGCGTCGGCGCGGCGAGCTGGAAAGCCTCGCTTGGCGCGGCGGCGCGGCGCGGCCTGATCGTCACCTACGGCAACGCTTCCGGCCCCGTGCCGCCGTTCACCGCGCTCGACCTGCTCCGCGCCGGCTCGGTCTTCGTCACCCGTCCGACGCTGGCCGATTATTGCGCGACGCCCGACGAGATGCGCAAATCGGCGGCGCGGCTGTTCGAGATGATCGCCGGCGGCAAGATCGAGATCCGCATCGGCGCGCGCTTCCCGCTGCTTGAAGCGGCCGCCGCCCACCGCGCGATCGAATCGCGCGCGACGACGGGATCGACGATCCTTATTCCCTGATCAGGAGAACCAGGCGGCGGCGGTCGGAGCGAATATGTGCCAGCCTTCCCAGATCATCCGGGAAGCGACGTAGAGGATCATCAGCAGCCCGCCCCAGGCGATCCAGTGATAGCGCTGGACGAGCCTGGCGACGAGATTGGCGGCGAGGCCCATCAAGGTCACCGACAGCGCCAGGCCGATGAACAGCACCGCCGGATGGGAGCGCGCCGCCGCGGCCACGGCGAGGACATTGTCGAGGCTCATCGACAGATCGGCGAGGGTCACCTGGACCGCCGCGCGGAGGAAGGTCTTGCTGCGCGGCGGGCCTTCGACCGCTTCGGTGTCGGGATCGTCGGCGGTGACCGGGGCGTGCGGCCGAAGCTCGCGGTACATGTTGTAGGCGACCCAGAGCAGCAGCAGGCCGCCGGCCAGCAGCAGGCCGGTGATCTTGAGCAGCTGGGTGGCGACGAGGGCGAAGCCGATCAGGAAGATCAAAGCCATGCCGACGCCGAGCATGATCACCCGCCGCCGCTCGCGCTCGGGGAGGCCCGAGGTCAGGGTCCCCATGATGACGACATTGTCGCCCGCCATGGTGAGATCGATCAGGATCACCTGACCGAGGGTGAGGAGGCCGGCGGTGGTGAAGATATCGGCGAAGTCGAACATGGCCGGCCCGCCGGGCCTATTGGTTCATCGACGCGAAGAAATCCTCGTTCGACTTGGCGTCCTTCATCTTGTCGAGCAGGAACTGCATCGCATCGACCGTGCCCATCTGCATCAGGATGCGCCGCAGCACCCACATCTTGGACAGCGTCGCCGGATCGACCAGCAACTCCTCCTTGCGGGTGCCGGACTTGCCGACGTCGAGCGCGGGGAAGATGCGCTTGTCCGCGACCTTGCGGTCGAGCACGATCTCGCTATTGCCGGTGCCCTTGAACTCCTCGAAAATGACCTCGTCCATCTTCGATCCGGTGTCGATCAAAGCGGTGGCGATGATCGACAGCGAGCCGCCTTCCTCGATGTTGCGGGCGGCGCCGAAGAAGCGCTTGGGCCGCTGCAGGGCGTTGGCGTCGACGCCGCCGGTCAGCACCTTGCCCGAGCTCGGCACCACCGTATTGTAGGCGCGGCCCAGGCGGGTGACCGAATCGAGCAGGATGACGACGTCCTTCTTGTGCTCGACCAGGCGCTTGGCCTTCTCGATCACCATTTCGGCGACCTGGACGTGGCGGCTGGCCGGCTCGTCGAAGGTCGAGGAGATGACCTCGCCCTTCACCGAGCGCTGCATGTCAGTGACTTCCTCCGGCCGCTCGTCGATCAACAGCACGATCAGAAACACTTCGGGATGGTTGTCGGTGATCGCCCGGGCGGTGTTCAGGAGGAGCACGGTCTTGCCGACGCGGGGCGGCGAGACGATCAAGGCGCGCTGGCCCTTGCCCTGCGGCGAGATGATGTCGATGACCCGGGCCGATTTGTCCTTGATGGTCGGGTCGGCGCTGTCGAGGGTCAGCTTCTCGTCGGGATAGAGCGGCGTCAGATTGTCGAAGTTGACGCGGTGGCGGACCGCGTCGGGATCGTCGAAATTGACCTGGTTGAGGCGGACGAGGGCGAAATAGCGCTCGCCGTCCTTGGGGCCGCGGATCTCGCCTTCGACCGTGTCGCCGGTCCTCAGGCCGAACTTGCGCACCTGGTTGGGCGAGACATAGATGTCGTCGGGGCCGGCGAGATAGTTGGAATCGGCCGAGCGCAGGAAGCCGAAGCCGTCCTGGAGCACCTCGATCGTCCCCATGCCCATGATTTCCTGGCCGTTCTCGGCCTGGACCTTGAGGATGGAGAACATCAGCTCCTGCTTGCGCAACGTCGAGGCGCCCTCGACGCCAAGCTCTTCGGCCATGGCGACCAGATCGGCCGGGGATTTCTGTTTCAAGTCTTTGAGATGCATAGGGGATACTCGGGATTCAAATGAAAGGTCGTGCGCCACGCGGGGGGAAGGTGTGACGGCGGTTGGAATGCCTGCGCGGACGGCAGGCGAACGACTGGCCCGGCGTTAGGCTCCGCCCAAATTCAAGTCAAGCGAGGTGACGCGCCCCACCCGCGGATCAAAAAGGCTTGACGATCACCAGCACGACGATGAGGACGACGGCGAGGCCCGGCACTTCGTTCATCATTCGAAGCGCCTTGCCGCTCATCGTCCGGTCGCCTCCGGCGAGCTTGCGGCCGTAGCCGACCATCCAGCCATGATAGCCGGTGAGGAGCAGGACCAGGACGAACTTCGCCTGGAACCAGCCTTGCCCCCAGACTCCGCCGAGCCAGGCGAGGGCGAGCCCGAACAGCCAGACGAGGATCATCGCCGGATTGATGATGATCGTCCGCAGCTTGCGCTCGCGCTCGATCCACTTCTTCTCCTCGGCCGAGCCGGGCGCCGCCTCCTGGTGGTAGACGTAGAAGCGCGGCAGCATGAACAGGCCCGCGATCCAGAACATCACGAAGATGACGTGCCCGGCCTTGATCCAGATGTAGGTCAAGCTGAGCGCCGCTGCGAGGCCATCGATCACCGGCGCACCAGCTTCACAAGCTGCTCGACATGCTCGATCGGCGTATCCGGCAGGATGCCATGGCCCAGGTTGAAGATATGCGGTCGCTCCCTGAAGCTAGATAGGATGCGCCCCACCGCTGTTTCAAGCGCCTCGCCGCCGGCGATCAGCGCCAGCGGGTCGAGATTGCCCTGGACCGGCATGTTTTGGGGAAGCGAAGCCGCCGCCCAGTCCGGGTCGACCGTCTCGTCGATGCCGATCGCGTCGACCCCGGTCTCGCGCGCATAGGCCGGCAGCTTGCCGCCGGCGCCCTTCGGGAAGCCGATGACCGGCACCTCGGGATGGCGGGCCTTGAGCGCCGACACGATTCCGGCGGTCGGCGCGATCACCCAGCGCTCGAACTGCTCGGGGGCGAGGCTGCCCGCCCAGCTGTCGAACAATTGCACCGCCTCGATCCCCGATTCGATCTGGCAGGACAGATAGTCGACGGTCATCGCCGCGATCGCCGCGACGATCTCGCCAAAGGCCTCCGGATCGCGATAGGCGAGCCGCCTCGCGTCGCTCTGGTCGCGGCTGCCCTGGCCCGCCACCATGTAGGTCGCGACCGTCCAGGGACTGCCGGCGAAGCCCAGGAAGGTGGTTTGCGCGGGGAGGGAAGCGGAAACCTTCTCCACAGTCCGGTAGACGGGCTCGAGACGCTCCGGAAACGCCGCCAGGGAGGCCAGAGCGGTTTCCATCAGCGGCGGGCTGAGCCGCGGCCCTTCGCCCGCTTCGAAAGCGAGGTCCTGGCCGAGCGCATGGGGGATGAGGAGGATGTCGGAGAATAGGATGGCGCCGTCGAAGCCGAAGCGGCGGATCGGCTGGAGAGTGACTTCGGCCGCGGCTGCGCTGTCCTGGACGAGATCGAGGAAGCCGCCCTTCTCTTCCCTGAGCGCGCGATATTCGGGCAGGTAGCGTCCGGCCTGCCGCATCAGCCAAATCGGAGGGATTTCAGCGATTTGGCCGTTCAGCACGGCCAGCAGCGGCTTGATCGGAGCGTGCATGAAAGGGCCGGGGCTCCCGCTCTCTTCTCTATTAGAATCTTATATTAAAGAGAGTCTGTTGTAGGTTGTAGAACGACGTTTGGCGGGGTTTATTCGCTCCACCCGCTTTTGCAAACAGCTTGACTCTTCGGCGCGCGCGGGCATCCGCGGAGTCGCGTCTCTTATCCCCGTCATCCACATTGAGGCGGGCGAACTTTTCCCATGTTGGCCCGGCTGTGGATCATATTCGAAAGCCGGGGAGGAAAGCTTTTCTTGAAAGGGTCCCGAGGCTTCCGCTAGCCATTTCCCCATGTTTATCCACAGCCCAGCCTGATGGCGGATCCGCTCCACCTCCACCTTCTCTCGGATTCGACCGGGGAGACGCTGGAAGTGATCGCCAAGGCGTGCCTCGCCCAGTTCGAAGGCGCCGAGGTGCTTCGCCACTTCTGGCCGATGGTCCGTTCCGAAGGTCATCTCGATCGGGTGCTGGACGACATCGAGCGGCGGCCGGGCCTCGTCCTCTACACGCTGGTGAACAGCAATATCCGCCGCGAGCTGGAGCGCAAGACCCGGCGGCGCGGCATCCATGCGGTGTCGGCGCTCGATCCGGTGGTCGATGCGCTGTCGGCGGTGCTGCACCAGGAGGCCAAGGCCCGGCCCGGCCGCCAGCACGCGCTCGACGCCGCTTATTTCGCCCGTGTCGACGCCATCCAGTTCACCATCGCCCATGACGACGGCATCGGCTCGCAAAATTGGGAGGAGGCCGACATCCTCCTCGCCGGCGTGTCGCGCACCTCGAAGACGCCGACGAGCATCTATCTCGCCAATCGCGGCTACAAGGTGGCGAACATCCCGCTGGTGCCCGAAGCGCCGCCGCCGCCCAATCTCTTCGCCCTCGAACATCCGCTGATCGTCGGCCTCACCACCAACCCCGACCGGCTGATCCAGATCCGCCGCAACCGCCTGCTCTCGCTCAACCAGGCGCCGGAGACCGACTATGTCGATCTGGAAGCGGTCAATGCCGAGCTCGCTTTCGCCCGCCGCATCTTCGCCGACAATGGCTGGCCGGTGATCGACGTCACCCGCCGCTCGATCGAGGAGACCGCCTTCGCCATCGTCAAATTGTGCAACGAGCGGATCGACGAAAGCGCCGGCGCGGCATGAAGCTGATCCTCGCCTCGCAAAGCGCCGCCCGGCGCACCATGTTGGAGCAGGCAGGGGTGCCGTTCGAAGCCGTTTCTCCCGAGCTCGACGAGGAGGCGGCCAAAGCGGGCCTCAGCGGCGCGGGCTTCGATCCGCGCGGCGTTGCCGAGGAGCTGGCGCAGCTGAAGGCGCTGAGCATAGCGGCCCCGCCTGGCCATCTGGTGCTCGGCTCCGATCAGACCCTCGAGCGGGAGGACGGAGCGATGCTGAACAAACCGGAATCGCGCGAAGAGGCTTTCGACCAGTTGCGGGCGCTGAGCGGACGGACCCATTGCCTGCATTCGGCCGCGGTGATCGCCGAGGCGGGCCAAGGCATTTGGTGGCACAGCGAGACGGTGGCGCTGACCATGCGGTCGTTCAGCGACCGATTTCTCAAGGACTATCTGGACCGCGAATATGAGGCGATTCGCTGGAGCGTCGGCGGCTACCGGATCGAAGGGCGCGGCGCCCAATTGTTCGAGCGTATCGAGGGCAGCCATTTCGCCATTCTCGGCATGCCGCTGCTTCCCCTCCTCGCCTATCTGCGCGAGCGCGGCGTGCTGGCAAGCTGATGGGCGTTCCTTATGCCGAGCTGATCGGCGATCCGGTCGCCCACAGCAAGTCGCCGCTGATCCACGCATTCTGGCTCGGCAAGCTCGAGCGAAGAGGCGAATATCGCGCGGTCCGGATCTTGCCGGCCGGGCTTCAAGCCTATCTCTACGCGCGCCGGAACGATCCGTTCTGGCGCGGGTGCAACGTCACCAGCCCATTGAAGCAGAGGGCCGCCGGCCTGGTGGGCGATCCGACCCATATCTGCTCTTGGCTGGGCGCGGTGAACGCCATCCTGCCCAGCCCGCTCCACTGCCTGGTCGGCGCCAACACCGATGTCGCCGGCGTTGCGGCCGCCTTGTCGGGCGTAGATCTGGAAGGCGAGAAGGTCTGCCTGATCGGCGCCGGGGGCGGCGCGCGGGCGGCGCTTTGCTGTCTGCTCCAGCGGCGCGTGACCTCCGTGTCGGTGCTTTGCCGGGACGCGGCGAAGGCGGAGGCGCTGCGCCGATTGCTGCCGCGGCCGGCGGCTGCCCGGCTGCAGCCGGAGCCCTTCGAGCGGGCCGGGCCGGCGATGGCCGGCGCGCGCGTGATCGTCAACGCGACTCCGCTGGGGAGGCGCGGCGCGCCGGCAATGCCGCCTCCGCTGCTCGCCGCCGCCTCGGAGCAAGCGAGGGCTGGAGCGGCTTTGTTCGACATGGTCTACGATCCGGTCGAGACGCCCTTCCTGCGTGCCGGCCGCGAAGCGGGAGCGGCCTGCGTCGACGGCCTCAATATGCTGGTCGCGCAGGCCGCGCCGGCGTTCGAGCTCTTCTTCGGCGTGCCGGCCCCGCGCGGCCATGACGCCGAGCTGCGCGACCGTCTCCTGGCATGATCGTCCTCGGCCTCACCGGCTCGATCGGCATGGGCAAGTCGACCGTCGCTGCGATGTTCGCGGAGGAAGGTGCGCCGGTGTTCGACGCCGACGCCGTCGTCCACCGCCTGCAGGGGCCCGACGGAGCGCTGGTCGCGGCGATCGGGGCGCGATTTCCGGGCACCACCGGCGAGTCCGGGGTCGACCGGACCAGTCTCGCCGAGGCGGTGCTGGGCGACGCGGAGGCGCTGCAGCGGCTCGAGGGCCTGATCCATCCTGCGGTGGCGCGGGAGCGCGAGGCGTTTCTCGCGGACCACGCGAACGCGCCTCTCGTCGTGCTCGATATTCCCCTGCTGTTCGAGAAAGGCGGCTGGGAGAAGGTCGACAAGGTCGCGGTGGTTTCCGCTCCGTCCGACGTGCAGCGGGCGCGGGTGCTGGCCCGGCCCGGCATGAATGCGGAGAAGTTCGAGAAGATCCTGGCGCACCAGATAGCCGACGAGGAGAAAAGGGCGCGGGCCGATTTCGTCATCACGACCGGCGGTTCGAAAGAGCAGACGCGACAAGCGGTTCGCCGCATCCTTGCTTGTCTGGCGGGCCGCGCCGATTCATAGTGGGGCGATGCGGGAAATCGTTTTCGACACCGAGACCACCGGGCTCAGCCCGCTCGCCGGCGACCGCATGGTCGAGATCGGCTGCGTCGAACTGTTCAACCGGGTCGAGACCGGCCGCACTTTTCACGCTTATTTCAACCCGGACCGGCCGATGCCGACCGGCGCCGAGGAAGTGCATGGCCTCACCGACCGCTTCCTCTCCGACAAGCCGCGCTTCTCGGAGCGGGTCGAGGAGCTGCTCGAATTCCTCGGCGACTGCCCGCTGGTCGCGCACAATGCCGGCTTCGATTTCGGCTTCCTCAATCACGAGCTCAACCATTGCGGGCGGCAACTCGTCTGTCTCACCCGCATGGTCGATACCTTGGCTATCGCCCGCAACCGTCACCCGGGCGCCAAGCACAGCCTCGACGCGCTTTGCACCCGCTTCGGCGTCGATCGCAGCCTCAGGATCAAGCACGGCGCCCTGATCGACGCCCAGCTCCTTGCCCAATGCTATGTCGAGCTGACCGGCGGCAGGCAGATCGGCCTGTCGCTCGCCGCCGCCGCGCTCGACCCGGCCGCCATCGTCTCGGATGGCGTTGCCGCCGCGATCCTGGTCCGGGCGCCGCGGCCGCACGCGCCGAGCGAGGAGGAGCTAGCCGCGCACGCCCACTTCCTCGGCACGATCCGCGATCCCATATGGCAAAAGCTGGACGGGCGCGGTTGACCTCAAGCCGGAACGGGGCCTATCCGCGCCCCGTATTCTACTGGAGAATTTCATGGAAATCCGGGTCTCTGGTCATCGGGTCGACACCGGCGACGCGCTGCGCAGCCATGTCGAGGAGCGCATGGCCGCGATCGCCGACAAATATTTCTCGCGCGCCATTTCCGCCCACGTCACCTTCGGCAAGGGCCCGCACGACCATGCCTTCATCTGCGACATCGTCGCCCATGTCATGCAGGGCGTGATCCTCAAGGGCTCGGGCCAGGCGGCCGACGCCCACCCCGCCTTCGACCAGGCGGCGGAGCGGATCGAGAAGCAGCTGCGCCGCTACACCCGCCGCTTGAAAGACCGGCACGGTTTGGCCGAAGCCGCCGCCATGGCCGAAGCCTCGGCGGACGCCACCTATCGCATCTTCGACGTCGGCGACGAGGAAGGCGAAGCGATCGACAATCCGCCGATCGTCGCCGAGACCAAGGTCGACATTCCCGACGCCAGCGTGTCGGACGCGGTGATGCTGCTCGATCTCAGGAACACCAACGCCCTCCTCTTCCGCAACAGCGGCACGGGCAAGTTCAACATGGTCTACCGACGAGGCGACGGGACGATCGGCTGGGTCGAGCCGCAACGCGACTGAGCGTGGCGCTTCTTTCCCGATCAAACCGGGCCGCGGCGGCTCCAATCCGGTGGTGGACCAATGAATGATCTTTCCGACATAATTGCCATCGACCGGATCGACGCGGGCATCACCGCGTCGAACAAGAAAGGCCTGTTCCAGCAGCTCGCCATCGCCGCCGGCCGCAAGGCGGGGGTCCCCGCCAAGGAAATCGTCGCCGTGCTCAACGCGCGGGAGAAACAGGGCTCGACCGGCTTTGGCGGCGGCGTCGCGGTGCCGCACGGCAAGATCGAGGGCCTGCCGTCGGTGTTCGGCTACTTCGCCCGCTTGACCGCGCCGGTCGCCTTCCAGTCGGTCGACGATCTGCCGGTCGACCTCATCTTCCTGATCCTGTCGCCGCCCGACGCCGGCGCCGACCATTTGAAAGCGCTGGCCAGCGTCAGCCGCGCGCTTCGCGACCGCAACACGGTGGCCAAGCTGCGCGGCGCCCGCTCGCGCGACGCCATCTTCGCCCTGCTCACCGCGACCGAAACCCAGCATGCGGCCTGACGGCGCCGCCCAGGGCGCGGATGCGCATTTCCGCGCGCTGGAATCGCTCTACCGTCACGCGCCGATCAACGGCCTGTTCGAATCCGAGCTCGAGATCGTCGAGAAGGGCTTCGCCCGAATCCGCTTCGAGGTGAGCGAGCAGAGCTTCCACGCCGCCGGCGCCGCCCACGGCACGCTCTATTTCAAGATGATGGACGATGCCGCTTTCTATGCCTGCAACAGCCTGGTCACCGACCGTTTCCTGCTCACCACCGCCTTCAACCTCCATTTCACCCGGCCGCTGCGCGCCGGCATCGTCACCGCCGAGGGCCGCTGGGCGAGCGGCAAGCGGCGGGTGTTCGTCGGCGAGGCGCGGCTGGTCCACGCCGACGGCGCGGAAGCGGCGCGGGGCGTCGGCACGTTCATGCGCTCGCACATCCCGCTGTCCAGCCTCGCCGGCTACGGCGCCGGCGGCCCGTGACTCCCCGGCTCGCTTCCTCGGTGCTGGTCGGCGGCCTGCTCCGCAAGGCCGAGGCCGAAGGGGGGTTCGCCACCGTCCTCGCCAAAGGCGATCCGACCGCCGGCTCGGTCGTCGTGATCCTCGTCGAACGGGGCGGCGACCAGTCGATCATGGAGCGGATATTGCAGGCGGACGGCCGCTACCGATGGCAGGAGACCGGCCGTCCGGCCAAGTCCGAAATGAGCGAAGATGGCGAAGTTTCCGCATTCGTCGCCCGCCGCCGCCGCTCCGATCCCGACCTCTGGGTGCTCGAGCTCGACATCCCCTCGCTTGAGCGCTTCGCCGCCGAGATGAACGGCGGCGGCTGATTGCCGAATGGAAATTGCGACGGGGCTCTTCCAAACGTTCCCCTTTCATTCTAGCTTGGCGAAATGGCTACGCTCCCGAGTCTCCGGCCCGCCCCCTGCTTCTCCGATCTGCCGCTCGCCGCGCAGGACGTCGCCCGCGGGGTGACGCGGATGTTCTTCAATCGCGACATCTTCGCCTTGTGCGAAGTGCCGCTGCCCAACGGCCGCCGCGCCGACATGATGGCGGTCGACGCCTCGGGCACGATCACCATCGTCGAGATCAAAGTGGCGCGCGCCGATCTGCTCGGCGACCATAAGTGGCTCGACTATCTCGACTATTGCGATCTCTTCTTCTGGGCGGTGCCGGCGGGATTCGATCTCGGCCCGTTCGAGGCCGAATGTTTCCAGCCGGGCCTGTGCGGCCTGGTCGTCGCCGACCGCTACGACGCGGCGGTGGTGAGGGAGGCGCCGCTGCGCAAGCTCGCTCCGGCGCGCCGCAAGGCCGAGACGCTGCGCTTCGCCCGCCGCGCCGCGCGGCGCTTGGTCGGCGACCTCGACCCGGGCCTGGCCGGCTTCGCCTAGCGTCTGGCAGGCCGGTGCGACTCCGCCTGGGAATGTGCCTAGCGGGTAGGGCCGGCGACGGGCCGGGCCGGAGTCCTTTGCGCTTCGAGCAGCTTCAGGATCGGCGCGGCGCGCGGATCCTGTCTGGCATAGTCGAGCGCCGAATAGCCGGCGACGCTGTCGGTGCGCGCCGCGCTGGCGCCGTTGGCGAGCAGCGTCCGGACCATGGCGATGTCGCGCTTCTGGACGGCGAGGATCAAGGGCGTCTCGCCGCGCGAATTGGCGAGGTCGACATTCGCCCGCCGCGCGAGCAGCACCTGCGCCCCTTCGGCCCAGCCGATCTGGACGGCGAGGCTGAGCGGCGTGTTGCCCTGGTTGTTCTGGACATCGGGCTTGGCGCCGCGGGCGAGCAGGAAATAGAGCCAGGTCAGGTCCCTGTCCCGCACCATGTAATGAAGCGCGCCCTCGCCGCTGGCGCGGTCGCGGGTATTGACGACGATCGATCCCGGCGTGGCGATCAGGCCCTGCACCTTGGAGCCGTCGCGGTCCTTCACCGCCTTCAGGAATGTGAAGCCGTCCGAATAGGATTGGGCCGCCAGCGGCACCGCCAGCATCAGCAAGAACGCCGCCGCAACCCTGCGGCCAAACCTGTCGCCCACTTCGTCTTCCCCGTCAGTATCGACTTGATCGGCCGACTATAGCAAAGCAAGGCTGCCGTCACCATGAACGAAACCGCCAAGCCGCGCTTTTTGCTGATCCTTTCGCTGCTGCTCGGCCTGGCGCTCGCCGCCTGCTCGGGCAACGCGGCCGAGCCGCCGCTCAAGGGCACCGCCATCGGCGGTCCTTTCACCCTGACCGACCAGGACGGGCGGCAAATCGGCGACGATGCGTTCAGCGGCAGCTACCGGATCCTCTATTTCGGCTTCAGCAATTGCCCGGACGTGTGCCCGACCGATCTCCTCCAGATCGGCCAGGGGCTGCGCCGCTTCGAGCGGACGGACCCCGCCCGCGCCGCACGGGTGCAGCCGATCTTCATAACGATCGACCCGGAACGCGACACGCCGGCGGTGCTGAAGCAATATGTCGCCGCCTTTCACCCGCGGCTGATCGGCCTCACCGGCACGCCGCAGCAGATCGCCCGGGTCGCGAAATCGTTCGGCGTCTATTATGCTAAGATGCCCTCAGGCGGTGCGGGCGGCTATGCGATGAACCATAGCCGGCAGGCCCTTCTGTTCGGACCGAAGGGCGAGCCGATCACGCTGCTGCCGCAGGAGAAAGGCGCGGAGGCGATCGCCGCCGAGCTCGACCGGTGGGTCAGATGACCGGCCCGTTCTGGGAGAAGCCGCTCGCCGCGCTCGACCGGGCGGAATGGGAGGCCTTGTGCGACGGCTGCGGCAAATGCTGCCTGCACAAGGTCGAGGATGCCGCCACCGGCGAAATCATCGCCACCAATGTCGCCTGCAAGTTGCTCGACCGGCACAGCTGCCGCTGCTCTAATTATCGCGGCCGCCTCGCTTTGGTTCCGGACTGCATCCGCCTGACCGCGGGGAAGATGGCGGGGCTGCCCTGGCTGCCGTCGACCTGCGCCTACCGCCTGCGCGCCGAGGGCAAGACGCTGCCCGACTGGCACTATCTGATCAGCGGCGACCGCGAATCGGTCCACCGGGCCGGCATGTCGGCGCGCGGCTGGACGGTGGCGGAAGGGGAAGCCGGCGACATCGAACATCATTTGATCGACCGTGAGCTCTGAACTCTTCCTCGACGGCGGCGAGGGGACGCCGCTCAAGCTCGTCCGTTCGCCGCGGGCGCGGGCGATGCGGCTGCGCGTCGACCAGCGCACCGGCCGCGTGCTGCTCACCGTGCCTCGCGGCGTGTCGGAGAGGAAGGCGCGCGCCTGGGCGGCGGGGCAGCGCGGCTGGATAGAGCGGCAACTGGCGACGATCGCGCCGCCCGCGCGGCTCGTTCCGGGCGCGTCGGTGCCGCTCTACGGGCTTGCCCACGGGATCGACTGGGATCCGCAAAGGCCGCGGACGGTGCGGGTCGAGGACAAGCGGCTGATCGCCGGCGGCCCCGCCGACAATCTCGAAGCGCGGCTGCTGCGCTGGCTGCGGCGCCATGCGGCCGAGCTGCTCGCAAGCGAAACCCGCGCCTTCGCCGCTTTGGCCGGGGTTACGGTGAGCCGCATCACCGTCGGCGATCCGCTGTCGCGCTGGGGGAGTTGCTCGGCCTCGGGCGCGATTCGCTACAGCTGGCGTCTCGTCCTGGCGCCCGAATGGGTGCGCCGCACCACCGTCGCCCACGAAGTCGCGCACCGGGTCCACATGAATCACGGTCCACAATTCCACGCTCTGGTCGAGGAGCTGCTCGGCGCGGATCCGAAGCCGGCCAGATCATGGCTTCGGCTTAACGGTCCCCTTCTCCATCGCATCGCCCGCGCCTGAGCGGCGCGGATGGGCAAGCGGCGGCAGCGCCGCATTCGGCTGACGGCGCGATGGTTCGCGTTTCACCGGGAGGGTTTCGCGTTTCGCCGGCGGCGGCTCGCGCCGGACCGGCGCCGGACGGTCGCGGTTGATCGCCTTGTCGATCCAGTCCTGGTCGAGCCGCTCGGTCGGCAGCGGCTCGGCGTCGCGGCGGTCCGTCTCGTCGCGCGGCGCCGCTTGCTCGTCGGGCGGCGCAAGACGGTCGCCGCGCTCGACCGGATTGCCGTCGGGATCGACGAACTGGATGTTGCCGGGCTCGCCGAACCAGGTCTCCTCGTCCGGCTCGACCTGCCAGTCGGGCAGCTGCGGCTGGGTCTCGAAATTCTCGATCGGGCGGTTGGCGACGGCGCGGATCATGAAGTCGTGGAAGGCGCGCGCCGGCGCCCGGCCGCCCTGCAGCCCGGGGATCGGCCGCGCGTCGTCGCGGCCCATCCAGATGCCGGCGGTGAGGCCGCTCGAGAAGCCGAGGAACCAGCCGTCCTTGTTGGAGCTGGTGGTGCCGGTCTTGCCCGCCACCGGCCGGCCGATCTGCGCGGCCGCGCCGGTGCCGGTCAGCACCGCCGTCTGCAGCAGGTCGGTCATCTCCGCGGCGACCCATTGCGCGACGAGGGTGCGCGATTCGTCGTCCTCGTGCTGATAGAGCAATTCGCCTTTCGCCGTCGTCACCCGCCGGATTCCGTAGGGTACTACCGCGACGCCCTTGCGCGCGACCGAGGCATAAGCCCGCGTCATGTCGAGCAGCCGAACGTCGGAGCTGCCCAGCGCCATCGACGGGTGGGAGTGGACCGGCGTGGTGATGCCGAAACGCTGGGCGATGTCCGCGACGGTGCGGAAGCCGACCTCCTGCGCGAGACGCACCGACACCGTGTTGATCGACCGCGCGAAAGCTTCGCGCAGGCTGACGTCGCCGGAGAATTTGCGGCTGCTGTTGCGCGGGCTCCAGCCGTTGATCGTGATCGGCGCGTCGGGGATGGTGTCGGTCGGCTTGTAGCCGGCCTCGAGCGCGGCGAGATAGACGAACAATTTGAACGAGGAGCCCGGCTGGCGGTTGGCCTGGGTGGCGCGGTTGTAGATCGACTGGACATAGTCGCGGCCGCCGACCATCGCCCGTACCGCGCCGTCGCGGTCGAGCGCGACCAATGCCCCCTGCGCGCCGGCGGGCGTGTTGGCGTTGATCGCCTGATCGGCGACGCGCTGCATGCCCGGATCGAGCGTCGTCCAGACCTCGATCGGGGCGACCGATTCGTCGATCAGGGTGTCGAGCTGGGGGAGCACCCAGTCGGTGAAGTAGCGGACGCTGTTCTGGCGCGGGGCCGGCACCAGCCGCACTTCGGTCGGCCGGGCCGCCGCCGCCTCGGCCGCGGTGATTCCGCCATTCTTGCGCATCAGGTCGATGACCACGGAGGCGCGCTGGCGCGCTGCTTCCGCGTCGGCGGTCGGCGCATAGTTGGACGGCGCCTTTACCAGCCCGGCGATGATCGCCGCTTCCGAGAGGTTCAGCGTGTCCGCCGAATGGCCGAAGAAACGGCGCGAGGCGGCGTCGATGCCGTAGGCGCCGCCGCCGAAATAGACGCGATTCAGATAGAGTTCGAGAATCTGGTCCTTGGTGAAGCGCCGCTCCAGCGCCAGCGCCAGGATCGCCTCGCGCAGCTTGCGCCCGAATGTGCGGCTGTTGGTGAGGAAGATGTTGCGCGCAAGCTGCTGGGTGATGGTCGATCCGCCCTGGGTCCAGCGGCCCTTCTCGATCCGCACCTTGGTCGCGCGGGCGAGGCCGATCGGGTCGACGCCGATATGCGAGCGGAAGCGCTTGTCCTCGACCGCGACCATCGCATCCTTCATGATCGCGGGGATCTCGTCGTAGCTCAGCCATTCGCCGAAGCTGGGGCCCAACGAAACCATCACCGAGCCGTCGGCGGCGCGGACGCGGATCATCTGGCCGAGGTCGCCCCGGCGGACGAGATCCTGGTAGCTGGGCAGCTCGCTCATCGCCACCGCGACCGCGACGACGAGCGCGATCAGGGCGACCAGCCCTCCGTAGATGGCGACTTTCAAAGAGGTGATCAGGAACCGCTTGAGCGGCGAGCGCGGGGAAGCTTTACTGGCCATATCGCGGCAGAGATAAAGCGAGACGAGTCGCGCTACAAGCGCACGGTGGAGTCCGCCTTCCGGACAGATTCTCTACTTGCGCGCTTTGAATTCGAGCGCGGCGCTGTTGACGCAGTAGCGCAGCCCGGTCGGCCCAGGGCCGTCTGGGAAGACGTGGCCGAGATGGCCGTCGCATTTCGCGCAGCGCACCTCCACCCGCCGCATGCCGTGGCTGGTGTCGGCATGTTCGGTGACCGCGGTCGATTCGGGCTCGGTGAAGCTCGGCCAGCCGCTGCCGCTCTCGAACTTTGTGCCGCTGTCGAACAAAGGCTCGCCGCAGCCGGCGCAGCGATATTCGCCCTCGGCGTGATTGTCGACGTAGCGGCCGCTGAACGGCGCCTCGGTCCCGGCCTCGCGCAGCACATGATATTGCTCGCCGGTCAGGCGCTCGCGCCACTCGCGCTCGGAGATGTCGGCCTGCTCCTTCTCCCGCTCAGTCATCCCGCCGCCCTTCAACCATTTGCTCGCCGGCAGAAATAGCCTCCGCCCGCCGCCGCGGCAAGTTCCACTGCATGATCAGATAGATGGGAACGCCGCTCGCGAGCAGCACCGCGCCCCAGACGATCGCTTCGGGACCCGCGCCCCAGATCGCCCAGGCCGAATAGAGGGCCCCGAGCAGGGCGATCGCCGGCAGCATCATGCCCGCCGACATCCGCCGCCCCGCCTGCAGCCAGATGGCGGCGAGGGCGCAGACCAGATAGGGGATGAGGGACGCGGTCGTCGCCAGCAGCACCAGGAACTTGAACAGGTCCGCCATCGAGCGCGAATAGTTGATCAAGAGGACGATGGTGAGGAGCAGGCTGGAGACGAGATGCGCGCGCACCGGCGTCCCGCGGCGCGAGGTCGCGGCGAGCCATCGCGGCAGCACGCCGTCCTTCGCCATCGCCCAGGGCATCTCCCCCTGCAGCAGGATCCAGCCGTTCAATGCTCCAAAGGCGGTGATCGCCGCGAACAGGGCGATCGCCGTTCCGGCCCCGGCGCCCCAGTAGAGCGCGACGAAGTCTGCCAGCGGAGCGCCCGATTTCGCCGCCTGCTCGGGGGGCAGCAGCAGCGCGACGGCGGAGCATGCGAAGAGGTAGAGGGCGCCCGTTACGGCGGTCCCAACCAGGGTGGCGCGGGCGATCGTGCGGCGCGGATCGACGACTTTCTCGGCCGGGATGGTCGCCGATTCGAGGCCGAGGAAGCTCCACAGGGTCAGCGCCGCCGCGGCCGCGATCCCGGTTGGCCCGCTCAGGGCGATCTCGCCTGGCCGCCACGGCGGCAGCGCGGCAGCGCCGTCGCCGCCGAGCAGCAATGCCGCCACCAGGATGACGGCCAGAAGGGGGAGGAATTTGAGGAAGGTGGTGACGAGCTGTACCCGGCCGGCGAGCTGCGCGCCGAGGCAGTTGACCGCGGTCAGGGTCCACACCATCGCGCAGGTGACCAGCACCGAATGGTCGGCGATCCCCGGGAGGATGGTGCTGAGCGGGGCGACCACGCCGGTCGCCACCGCGACGTTGCCGATCCACAGCGACACCCAGTAGATCCAGGCGACGAGAAAGCCGGCAAAGGGGCCGAACGCCTCGCGGCTATAGGCATAGGGACCCCCGGCCTTGGGGAAGGAGGCGGAGAGACGGCCGAACAGATAAGCGAGGCAGAGCGCGCCGGCGATGGTCACCAGCCAGCCTGCCACCCCCGCCCAGCCGAACGGCGCCAGCGTCGCCGGGAGCAGATAGACGCCCGAGCCGATCATGTTGCCGACGACCAGGGCGAGGCAGATCCAGAAGCCGAACGGGCGTCGTTGCGGTTGCTGCTTCTCGGCGAGGGATGCCATCGCCCGAGCATGGCCTATCGAGGGGGCTCGGGCAAATTGAGAAGGGGCGCCGAGCGAGATGACGCCAAGATCGTCCCCGCACGATCCTTTTATCGGGCGTCATGTGGTGCGGTCGAGAAGACTCGAACTTCCACGGCCTTTCGGCCACAGCGACCTCAACGCTGCGCGTCTACCAGTTCCGCCACGACCGCACGTGATAACCCCGGAGAAACCTCCGGGCCCGGTAGGAGCGGGGCGTCTAGCAAAGGCGCCTTGCGGGCGCAATAATGGGGACAGTCACTTTTCCAACCAACCGCGCGAAAACATCCACCGCCGCGCGGAAAAGTGACTGTCCCTCCTCAATAAAGGAACATCGGCATGCCCTCGACCCGCATCAGCCGGGCGCGGTAGGCGGCGGGATCGTAGAGGCCGGCGGTGTCGACCGCCTTCCTGCCCTTGAGCAGGGTGTCGACCGGGACGTGGCAGTAATTGCCGTCGTTGAGCGCCACCATGCAGGCTTTCTCGCCGCGCTGGAGGAGCTGGACGGCGAGGCCGCCGAAGGCGAAGCCGACCATCCGGTCCATCGCGTCGGGCTCGCCGGCGCGCATCAGGTAGGCGAGCTCCTGGATCACCACGCCGCAGCCGAGCCGGGCGGTGATCGCCGCCCCGAGCCGCTGGCCGACCCCTGCGTCGCCGCGCTGGCTGGCCGGCCGCGACAGCCCGGCGCCGTCCTCCGCCTCGCCCTTGATCGAGGCGCCTTCGGAGATGACGCACATCGCATAGCCGGCGGGGTTCGACGCCTTGTCCTCCGCCAGCAAGGGCAGCAGCACGTCGAGGTCGGCCGGCACTTCGGCGATGATCGTGCGGTCGACCTGGGCGAGGAAGCCCGACAGCAAGGCGGTCTCGCCGCTGCGCCGGCCGAACAACTCGATCACCCCGATCCGCTCGTGGCTCTCGACCGTGGTCCTGAGCGCGTTGATCGCCTCGACCGAGCGGCTGACCGCGGTCGAGAAGCCGATGCAATAATCGCTGCCGTAGACGTCATTGTCCATCGTCTTGGGGACCGAGACGAGCGGCACGCCGAGCGAGGCGAGGTGGGCGGAGAAGCGCAAAGTGCCGTCGCCGCCCAAGGTCACCAGCGCGTCGATGCCGAGCTCCTCGAGCACGTGGAGGACGTGGCCGGTGCGGTCGCCGTCGGCATCGGTGCGCGGGTCGATACGCGAGGTATGGAGGATGGTGCCGCCGGTCCGGTCGATGCCGCGCACGCTCTCGCGGGTGAGGACGAGGCTGCCGGCGGCGACGCTGGCCGGGTCGGCGGGGTCGATCTCGAGCACGCCCTGCCAGCCGCGGCGGAAGCCGGTCACCTCCCAGCCGAGATCGTCGGCCGACAAAGTGATCGAGCGGATGCAGGCGTTGAGCCCCGGCACGTCGCCGCCGCCGGTCAGGATGCCGATGCGCATCACGCTGCCCCGATTCGGATCAGGAGGGCGGACCCGCGCTGAGGTGGAGCCGCTTCGCCGCGCGGGGCACGTCGACCTCGGCGCTGTTGAAGGTGGCGCTGGCCCGCGGCTGGAGCTCGGGGGCGGGGGCCGAGATCGACCAGCGATAGACCGGGCGCTCCTGCGCGTCGCGCAGCTCGGCGCGGATCTGCGGAACCTGCTGCACCTCGTCGGTCAGGTTGGTGATGCGGCCGGTCACGGTCAGCAGCTCGTTGCCGCTCGCCATCGTCTGGCGCTGGACGCGGCCCTCGATCTCGAACGGGCTGCTCTGCGCCGCGGCGGCGAAACCGAATTTGGCGCTGAGCTTCGGAAAGCCGAACCACGAGATCGCCGCCACGCCCGACAGCATCAGGGCGGCGGCCGCGATCGACGCCATCGTCCACATCCTGGCCGGGTTGCGCCGCGGGCGGAAGGGCGGCGCGTGGGCGAAGGCGTCGAAATCCTCGGGCTCGGGCAGCGGCGCCGGCCCCAGCACTGCGGAGGCGGGGCGCGGCGCGGGGCGCGGCACTTCGCGCGCTTCCTCACGCGGCGGCGGGACGGCAGCGACGGCGGGCGCGGCCGGCCGGCCGGCCGCCAGCGGCTTGTCCCGGGGCGGGCCCTGGAACCAGCTATGCTTGCAGGCGGCGCAGCGGACCTGCCGCCCCGCGGCGCCGATGGCGCTGTCGGGAACCACATAGCGGGTGTTGCAGGCGGGGCAGGCGAGGATCATCGTTTCCGGAGGCCCATGGCTGGTGCTCGCCATGAATCCAAGCACATGTCGGCCCCGCCATCAAGCAAATGCCGGGCTTTGGGCGCTTTACGCCCCGCCTTCCGCCATGCCATTGAGTCGGCGGGGCGTATTTCGAGCGGAGGCGGTTCTGAGCAGCACCGGCAGCATCGTCCAGTTCGACAATGTCGGCCTGCGCTACGGCACGGGCGCCGAGACGCTGTCCGACCTCAGCTTCTCGCTGCGCGAAGGCGGCTTCTACTTCCTCACCGGCCCGTCGGGCGCCGGCAAGACCTCGCTGCTGAAACTGCTCTATCTCGCCCAGCGTCCGAGCCGCGGCCTGATCAGATTGTTCGGCGAGGATATCGTCACCATGGCGCGCCGGCGCCTGCCCGGCTTCCGCCGCCGGATCGGCGTCGTCTTCCAGGATTTCCGGCTGGTCCACCATCTCTCCGCCTACGACAATGTCGCTTTGCCGCTGCGCGTCGCCGGCGTCGAGGAACGCGACCTCGACACGCCGGTCACCGAGATGCTCGCCTGGGTCGGCCTCGGCCACCGCTCGTCCGCCCGGCCGGCGACCCTGTCGGGCGGCGAGCAGCAGCGCGTCGCCATCGCCCGCGCCGTCATCGCCCGGCCCGAACTGCTCGTCGCCGACGAGCCGACCGGCAATGTCGACCCGGAGATGGCGCGGCGGCTGCTCCATTTGTTCGATTCCCTGAACAAGCTCGGCACCACCGTCGTCGTCGCCACCCACGACCTCCACCTCATCTCCAGCATCGGCCGCGCCGAGATGCTCCGCCTCGACCGCGGCCAGCTTAACGACCCGACCGGCGCGCTGCGCCATCCGCCGCGCAGGCCCGAGGCATGAGAATAAGCGGCCGCAGGATGGGCGCCGCCGACCGGCGCCTCCTCCCCGAGGGGCGACTCGCCGGGCCGATGCCCTGGGTGATCGCGATCATGATGTTCCTGACCGTGCTCGCCGCCGCGGCGGGCCTGCGCCTGGAAAGCGCCGCCGCCGGCCTCGATGCCGGCATCGGCAACCGCGTCACCATCCAGATCGTCCAGCCCAACCCGGACCGGCGCGAGGCCGAGGCCCGGGCCGCGATCGCCGCCCTCCAGCGTCTGCCCGGCGTCGCCGGCGTGCGCCGCATCCCGGCCGCCGAGCTCGACGCCTTGCTCGAGCCCTGGCTCGGCGCCGGCGGGCTCGAGGCGGACATTCCGATTCCGGAGATGATCGACGTCGACCTTCAACCCGGCGCCTTCGCGCGAAGCGACAGCCTCAGGGCCGCCATCGCCGCCGCCGCGCCCTCGGCCCGGGTCGACGCCAACGCCCAGTGGCTGGCGCCGCTCGCCAAGCTCATCGCGGCGCTGAAATGGCTGGCCGCCGCGCTCGTCATCCTGATGATCGGCGCGTCGGCGGCGACGGTGGTGCTGGCCGCGCGCGGCGCGCTCGACACCCATCGCGGCACGATCGAGGTCCTCCATCTTATGGGCGCGACCGACATCCAGGTCGCGCGCCTGTTCCAGCGCCGCATCGCCCTCGACGTATTGTTCGGCGGGATCGTCGGCCTGGTCTGCGCCGCTCTGGTGCTGTTCGTCATCGGCAACCGGGTCGAGGCCCTCGGCTCCGATCTGCTCGGCTCGGGCGGGCTTCCCGCCACCGGCTGGATGATCCTCGTCGCACTGCCGGTGGCCGGCGTGCTGCTCGCCATGCTGGTCGCCCGCGCCACCATATTGCGCGCTTTGGGGCGGATGCTGTGATCAAGCGCATCCTCTCCTTTCTCGCTCTGGTCTATCTGCTTGGCTACGCCTCGTTCGCGGTGCTGCTGCCGCGCCCCGAGGACGATCGCCGCACCGATGCCATCGTCGTCCTGACCGGCGGCGCCAAGCGGATCGAACGCGGCCTCGATCTGCTCGAGCGCGGCCGCGCCGCCCGCATGCTCGTCTCCGGAGTCGCCCGCACCGTCCGCCCCGCCGAGCTCGCCGAGGAATATCGCGCCCACGCGGCCTTGTTCGCCTGCTGCATCGATCTCGGCCGGGAATCGGTCGACACCCGCTCCAACGCCGAGGAGGTCGCCCGCTGGGTGGCCGAGCGCAAGTTCAGGAGCGTGCGCCTCGTCACCACCGACTGGCACATGCCCCGCGCCCGCTTCGAGCTCGCCCGCCAGCTCCCCGACAATGTCGAGCTGATCGGCGATGCCGTCGAAAGCAATCCGCGCTTCACCCAGCTGTTCACCGAATATAACAAATATCTGCTGCGCCGCGCCGCGGTCGTCGTCGGCATCTGATGATCCAAGTCCGCTCGCTCCTCTTCGCTTTCGTCTTCTACTTTGGGACATTGCTTTTCGTGCTGGTCTGCTTCGCCGCCTTGCCTTTCGGTCGCGGCGCGGTGCGGGCAGTGGCGGACGCCTGGGCGGGGTTCCACAGCCGGTGCGCGGCCTTGCTGCTCGGCGTCCGCGCGCGGGTCGAAGGAAGCGTGCCGGCCGGGGCGGTGCTGGTCGCCGCCAAGCATCAGTCGATGTTCGAGACGCTGGAGCTGGTCACCCTGCTCGATACGCCGGCGGTGGTGATGAAGCGCGAGCTCGCCGACATCCCGCTCTGGGGACGGCTGGCGCGGCGCTACGGCATCATCCCGGTCGACCGCGCCGGCGGCGCTTCGGCGCTCAGGCGCCTGTTGCGGGCCGCCGAGGCGGCGATCGCGGAAGGGCGGCCGATCGTCATCTTCCCCGAGGGAACGCGGGTCGCCCCCGGCGAGCAGCCGCCGCTCCAGCCCGGTTTCTCCGGCCTCTACCGGGCGCTGAACCTCCCGGTGGTCCCGCTCGCCCTCGACAGCGGCCGCCTGTGGCCGCGCAGCGGCTTCGCCAAGCGCGCGGGCGTGGTGACGATGCGCTTCGGCGAGCCGATCCCTCCCGGCCTGCCGCGCCGGCAGGTCGAGGAGCGCGTCCACGCCGCGATCAACGCGCTGGAGGCCGGCCCGCCACCCACCTGATCGAGCTGCCGTGGGGATGGCACCAGGCGAGCAACTCGTCCTCGCCGCCGGGCCAGAGCCGCAGGCGCAGGCTGTATTTCTCGTCTTCCGGCCGCTTCTCGAAGCGCAGCCAGGCGAGGGGCCGGCCCGCGCTCGCTTTCTCTCCCGCCGCCTCGATCATCGCGGCGATTCGCGCCTGCGTCTCAGGGGCGAAATATTGGAACGCAACCGAGTGGAGGAAGACGCGCGTGGTCCCGCGGCGCGGCTCGGTGTCAAGCCGGGCCTGCAGCCAGTCGGCCGCATCGCCTTTGTCCACGATGGGCGGGTCCGCCGCCGCCAAGGCGAGCGCCGCCTCGAGCTGGCGCAATCGCGCTTGCTGGTCGGGCCAGACATAAGCGAGCAGGCGCTCGCCGTCGCGACCGAGGTCCCTCGGCCTCAAGTCGACACCCCGTCGCGCGGCGACGGCGACGGCGGCGGCGGGCGGCGGCGGGCCCTTCCATTCGGGCTTGAGCCGCAGCGGCGAGGCCGGATCGCCGGCGCGCATCCCGCCGAGGTCGTAGCCATAGCGGTCGAGCATCAGATTGAGGCCGCCGCTCGCGCCGAGCTCGAGCAGCTCGACCGGCTGGCGGATCCTGTCTGCGATAACGAGCAGGCCCGCCATCAGCACCGCCGAGCGGCCGACCTCATTGGTCTGCGGCGCGCTGTCGAGCCACGGGAGCAGGTCCGGATTGCCAAGCGCCGTGCGAAGCGCGGCCCAGAGCTTCTCCGCCTCGGCTTCAGGATAGGGCGGGTAGCAGCCGGCGAGACCGGGCGCCGCTCCGCTCCGCACCAGCGCGTGGAGGCCGCCGCACAGGCGCAGGGTTAGCGCGTCCGCGCCGGCCTCGGGCCGGCCGGGCCAGTCGAGCACGCGCCGTCCGGCTTCGCTCTCCCGGTCCAGCCTCGCGCCGAGAAGCGCACACAGCCGCGCGGTGAACGGAGAACCCAGCCGTTCGGCCCAATGGGCCTGCTCGGCGAAGGCGGCGCGGACCGCCCTTTCCCGGTCAGTCGCGGAGGCGGGCACCGGCTTTGGCGGCGGCGGCGACGATCCGCTCCGAAATTGCCTTCAATTCCTCGTCGGTGAAGCTCTTCTCGCCCGGCTGGAGCGTCACTTCGAGGGCGAGCGACTTCTCCCCCGCGGGCACGCCCGGGCCGGTGAAGACGTCGAACAGGCCGACGCTCGCGATCGCCGCCTTGTCGGCGCCGCGGACGGCGCGCATCAGCGCGTCGGCGGGCGCATCGGCGGGCACAAGGAAGGCGAAGTCCCGAGTCACCGCCTGCAGGGCCGGCGGCGCATAGGCCTCGCGCATATGGCCGGCGGAGCGTTTTTGCGGGACGGCGTCGAGGAAGATTTCGGCCGCGGCCACCGGTCCCTCGAGGTCGAACGCCTTCAAGGTCGCCGGATGAAGCTCGCCATACTCAGCCAAAGCATTTTTCGGGCCGAGGCACAGCCGCGCCGAGCGGCCCGGATGATAGACGCCCGCCGCGCCGGGCAAGGCCTGGAGGTTGTCGACCGGCGCTCCTCCGGCGGCGAGAAGGGCCAATGCTTCCGCCTTGGCGTCATAAGCGTCGAAGCCGCCCGCCTTGCCCGTCCGCCAGTGGCGCGGGCCGCGCGCGCCGGCGAGGACCAGGCCCAGTGTCGGCCGCTCGCCGTCCGCCAGATAGCGGCGCCCGACCTCGAACAGCGTCACGCTCTGGGCGCCTCTCGCGATGTTGCGGCGGGCGGCGGCGAGCAGGCCGGGCAGCAGCGAGGGCCGCATCGCCTTCATCTCCTCGCTGATCGGGTTGGCGAGGATCCAGGCCGATCCGCCGAACGGTTCGGCCTCGGCGTCGGCGACGAAACTCCAGGTCACCGCCTCGTTGAGCCCCCGCGCCGCGGCCTCGCGCCGCACCCGCCGCTCCAGCAATTGCTCCGGCGTCGCGGTCGGACGGGCGACTCCCGCGACGCGCGGCAGCGGCGTCGCCTCGACCTTGTCGTAGCCGGTGATGCGCGCGACCTCCTCGACGATGTCGGCCGGTCCGTCCACGTCGCGCCGCCACGACGGCACCTCGATCGTCCAGGGATCGCCCTCCGTCACCTCGAAGCCGAGCCGGCTCAATATCGCCTTCTGCTCGGGCCCGGGTACGTCCACGCCGCCGAGCGCGCGCGCTCGGGCGGGACGATAGGCGACTTGCCTGTACGGCATGGGCGGCGATCCGGCGCGGACGATTTCCGAAGCCTCGCCGCCGGCCAGCTCGATCGCCATCCGCGTCGCCAGGGCCAGGCCCGTTTCGACGAAGGCGGGGTCGACTCCGCGCTCGAAGCGGGCGCGCGCGTCGGAGACGAGGCCGAGCTTCTGCCCGGTCAGCGCGATATGCTCGGGATCGAAATAGGCGCATTCGATCAATATGTCGGTCGTCGCTTCGGTGACGCCGCTATGCTCGCCGCCCATGATGCCGCCGATATCGTGGACCATCGCGTCGTCGGCGATCACCGTCATCGTCGGATCGAGCGTGTAGCTCTTGCCGTTCAAGGCCGTCATCTCCTCGCCGTCGCGGGCGCGGCGGGCAGTGATCGCGCCTTCGAGCTTGGCGAGGTCGTAGACGTGGAGCGGCCGGCCGTAGCCGAGCATGATGACATTGGTCATGTCGACCAGGGCGCTGATCGGCCGCTGGCCGACCGCTTTCAGCCTTTGCTGCAGCCAGGCGGGCGAGGGGCCGTTCCTCACGCCGCGGACGACGCGGCCGTAGAAAGCGGGGCAGCCTTCCGGGTCGTCGGTGCGGATTTCGATCGGGCAGGGGAAGGCGCCGGCGATCTCGCGAACGTCGATGGCCTTCAAGGCTCCGAGGCCGGCGCCGGCGAGGTCGCGGGCGATGCCGTGGACGCCCATGCAATCCTGGCGGTTGGGAGTGACGTTGACCTCGATCACCGGATCGTCGAGCCCGGCATATTGCGCGTAATGCGCGCCGATCGGCGCGTCGGCGGGCAGCTCGATCACGCCGTCATGCTCCTCGCCAAGCTCCAGCTCCCTGACCGAGCACATCATGCCCCGGCTCTCGACGCCGCGGATGCTGGCGACCTTGAGGAGAAGGTCGCTGCCCGGCACATAGGCGCCCGGCGCGGCGAACACGCCCAGCATGCCGGCGAACGCGTTGGGCGCGCCGCAGACGACCTGGACCGGCTCACCCTCGCCCGTGTCGACGGTCAGCACCTGCAATTTGTCGGCCTGCGGATGGCGCTCGGCGGTCAGCACTTTGGCGACGGTGAAGGGCGCCAGCTTCTCCGCCGCATTGTGGACGCCCTCGACCTCGAGCCCGATCGCGGTCAGCGTCCCAACGATCCGCTCGAGGCTCGCATCCGTCTCGAGATGCTCCTTCAGCCAGGACAAAGTGAACTTCATGCTTCTGTTCCACGGCGAAGGCCGGGGTCCAGTATCATGGGCCTGAGAAGCGGGACCCCGGCCTTCGCCGGGGAACTGTCCGCGCGAACCTTCATGCCCCCACGCCCCCGCTCAAGGTCGGCACGTCGAGCGCGGCGAAGCCGTAATGTTTGAGCCAGCGCAAATCGCCGTCGAAGAAGGCGCGCAGATCGTCCATCCCATATTTGAGCATGGCGAGGCGGTCGATGCCGACGCCGAAGGCGAAGCCCTGCCACTCTTCGGGGTCGAGCCCGCAATTGGCGATGACGCGGGGGTGGACCATGCCCGAGCCGAGCAGCTCCATCCACCCTTCGGCGCCGCCAAGCATGCGGCGGCCCTTGACCATGGTGTAGCCGACGTCGACCTCGGCCGAGGGCTCGGTGAAGGGGAAGAAGCTCGGCCGCAGCCTGAGCACGATGTCGTCGCGCTCGAAAAAGGCCTTGAGGAAGGTCTCCAGCGTCCATTTGAGATGCCCCAGATGGATGCCGCGGTCGATCACCAGCCCCTCGATCTGGTGGAACATGGGGGTATGCGTCGCGTCGGAATCCGAACGGTAGGTCCGCCCGGGCGCGATGATGTAGATGGGCGGCTGCTGGCTCTGCATCGTCCGGATCTGGACCGGCGAGGTGTGGGTGCGCAGCAGCATCTTGCGCCCCTCGGCATCGCATTTGTCGAAGTAGAAAGTGTCGTGCATCGCCCGCGCCGGGTGGCTTTCGGGGATGTTGAGGGCGGTGAAGTTGCGCCAGTCGTCCTCGATCTCCGGTCCGGTCGCGACCGAGAAGCCGAGATCGGCGAAAATCTCGGCGAGCTCGTCCATCACCTGGCTGACCGGATGGACGCTGCCTTGCGGCGCCGGCGCGGGCGGGAGCGTCATGTCGAGCGTCTCGGTGGCGAGCCGCCGCTCGATCTCGGCCGCTTCCAGCGCCGCCTTGCGCGCCGCGATCGCCTCGGTCACGGCTTCGCGGAGGGCGTGGATGCGCGGCCCCTCGGCCTGGCGCTGCTCCGGCGTCATGCCGCCGAGCGTCTTCAAGAGGCCGGTGACCGCGCCGTGCTTACCCAGCGCCGCCACCCGCTCCGCCTCGAGGCTGGGCAGGTCGGCTGCGCCCTCGATTCGAGCCAGCCAATCGGCGCTCAATCGGTCCAATGCCTGCGTGCCACTTGTCATGCGGCGGGCCGTAACCGACTTTAGCCGGGGATTGAAGCCATGGAGGCGTGTGTGGAAAGCAGCTCGGACGGCTGGCCGCAGCTCGACAAGGCTCAGGACGGGGCGACCATCGCCGCGCTCCATTTGTTCAGCCAGGTGCCGGGAAAGGTCGCGGTCGCCTTGCTGCCGTGGCGCAACCATGGCTGGCACGCGACCTTCCACCTCCATCCGCGGGGCTTCAGGACCGAGCCGCTGCACGGCCGTTCCGGCACGTTCGAGCTGGGCTTCGACCTCATCGACAATGCCTTCATCCTCGCCGACGGCGCCGGGACGCGCCGGCTGCCGCTGAAGCCGATGTCGGTCGCGGACTTCTACGGCGATGCGATGGCGCTGCTCGCCGAAGCCGGCCATCCGGTCCGCATCCATCCCGTACCCAACGAGGTCGATCCGGCGATCCCCTTTGCTGAGGATCATGCACCGCGCGCTTATGATCCGGACAGCGCGAGACGCCTGCTCGGGGCGCTGCTCAACGCCGACCGGGTGCTGCGCCTGTTCCGTTCTTCCTTCCTCGGCAAGGCGAGCCCGGTCCATTTGTTCTGGGGCGGCTTCGACTTGGCGGTGACCCGCTTCTCGGGACGTCCGGCGCCGCCCCACCCCGGCGGCTTTCCCAACCTGCCCGACGCGATCACCCGCGAAGCGTATAGCCACGAAGTGTCGAGCGCCGGCTTCTGGCCCGGCGGCGCTGGTGGAGGCGCGCCGATCTTCTATTCCTACGCCTATCCGACGCCGGAAGGCTTCGCCGCGGCGAAGGTGGCGCCGGCGGAAGCGCGCTGGGACGAAGCGCTCGGCGAGTTCGTGCTCGATTACGACGCGGTCCGGACCGCCGCCGATCCGGACGCGGCGCTGCTGGGCTTCCTCGATTCAACCTACGCCGCCGCCGCGGAGCTCGCGCGCTGGGATCGGACTGCGCTCGAATGTCCACCGGGACGCCCGCGCGTGCCGCGCCCGGTCTAGGCCAGTGCCGAGACGAGACCGAGATGCTCGACGAAGGGATCGAAGTCGCGGTCGCTGTAAAGCAGGCTTAGTCCGTCGAGGATGCAGCGGGTCGCGATCAACGTGTCGATAGTCTTGCGGACCGTAATGCCCCGTGCGCGAAGCCGGCGATAGTTCCGGGCGGCTTCCACCGCGATTTCGGGGCCGCTAATCTCGACCCAGGCAAGGTGCGACATCAGGCTGAGGATGAAGTTGAAGTCGCGGTCGCTTGCTGCGCCTTGCAGCACCTCGGTCAGGACGAGGTCGGCGGTCGCGATCTCCTGCGCGTCCAGCAATTCGCGCAGCTGCAGCGATTGCGGCGTCCGAATGCCACGCAGAAAGTCGATCCAGACGCTGGAATCGACGAGGATCATCAGTCGCGGCGCATCGCCTCGAGATCCCCTTCCCAGCCGATGCCCCAAAGCTTACGCAGGCCGCCCTGGCGTTTGAGGCGCACAACGGTGCGAAGCGCTTCCTCGACCACCTCACGCTTGGTCCGCAGGCCAGTCGCCTTGGTCGCGGCGGCCATCAAGCTGTCGTCAATGTCGATATTGGTCCGCATGTGTATGATTTAGCCACTTCATACACAAAAGGCAAGCCGGTTATCCCACAAACGGGTAAGGCGAGATCGTCTTCTGGGTCTCGCTAATAGCGAGGGTGCGCCCGGCCGGGGCGGCGGCGCGCTGGGGGCAGCGGACGCGGGGGCAGATGGTGCAGGCCGGGCCGATCGGAGTGACATAGGGTTTCGCCAAATCGAGGCCGTCGGCATAGACGATCCGGGACGCATGCCTCGCGTCGCAGCCGAGGCCGATGGCGAGCTGGGAGGATTCGCGCGGGTCGAGGCGGACGGCGCGGTCCACCGTCCGGCTGATCGTGAAGAAGAGCTGGCCGTCCGGCGTCTCGACCATCTGCGTCGCCACCCGCCCCGGCGTCTGGAAGACGGCGTGGAGGTTCCAGCGCGGGCAGGTGCCGCCGAAGCGCGAGAAAGGGAAGGACTCGCCGGCGAATCGCTTCGAGATGTTGCCCGCCGCGTCGACCCGGAGCATGAAGAAGGGCACGCCGCGCGCCCCGCTCCGGCCCAAAGTGGTGAGGCGGTGGGCGACCTGCTCGACGCTGGCGCCGAACTCGGCGCAGAGGCGATCGACGTCGTAGCGATGCTTCTCCGCCGCCGCCAGGAAGCTCGCATAGGGCATCATGATCGCGCCGGCGGCATAATTGGCGAGGCTCATATGGAGCAGGCGGCGGGTCGGCGGGTCGGGCGGCGCGGCGCTCTCCAGCATGCGCTTCAGCATCGGCCCGAATTCGAGCAGAGCGAGCTGGTAGGCGGCGCCGAACGTCCGGCTCTCGGGCCGCAGCAAGGCGGAGAGCATCAGCCGCTTCCTGTGATGGTCATAATGCTGGCTGGCGAAGTCGAGCAAATCGGGCGGCACCACCCGCGTGTCGACGCCGAACCCTTCGCGCAGCCGCCGCCGCAGCGGCTCGAACATGGTCAGCGGGTCGCCGAGCGCGCCCGCCAGCGTCTCCGCCGCTTCCTCCAGATAGGAGAAATAGTTGCGCTGGGCCTGGATGAAGTCGCGCACCCAGGCCTCCGGCGTGATCAGGGAGGTCTCGTCGGGGACGCCGCCGACCGGGTGCTGCCGCCGCTCGACCAAGGCCGCGTAGAGCCGCGACACCGCGTCCGCCACCGACGGCGCATTGTCGGCGACCTCGAGCAATTCGTAGCGCGGGATGCCGATGTCGGCGAACATCGGGTCGGCGAAGATCTCGGCGAGCTGGTCGGTGCCGGTGCCCTCGCCCCCTTCGGCGGCGAAGCTCTTGAGGTCGATGTCGTAGGCGTCCGCCATGCGCAGCAGGACCTGCGCGGTCACTGGGCGCTGGTTGCGCTCGATATGGTTCAAATAGCTCGGCGAGATGCCGATCTCGGCCGCCATCGCGCTCTGGTTGAGCCCGAGCTCCTTGCGCAGCCGCCGCAGCCTGCCGCCAAGATAGAGCTTGCGTTCCGCCATCCGCGAACATTGTCAAAAACTTACAAGAGTCGCAAGTCACTTCATGACATTGCGACCCTTTTCGGTGCCTCCCGCGGGCGCATTCGATGCTTCTATGCGTCAACTTCAGCATCGGGACCGCCTGCATGAACGAATTCGCCACCCACGTTCCCGCGCCGGCCGGCCGGTTCGACGGCCTACAACGGCCTTATTCGGCCGCCGAGGTCGAGCGGCTGCGCGGCTCGCTGCCGATCGAGCACAGCCTCGCCCGCCGCGGCGCCAACCGGCTGTGGGAGCTGCTCAAGAGCGAAGACTATGTCCAGGCGCTCGGCGCCGTCACCGGCAACCAGGCGATGCAGATGGTCCGCGCCGGCCTGAAGGCGATCTACCTCTCCGGCTGGCAGGTGGCCGCCGACGCCAATAGTGCCGGCGCGATGTACCCCGACCAGTCGCTCTATCCCGCCAATGCCGGGCCGGAGCTGTGCCGCCGGATCAACCGCACCCTCCAGCGCGCCGATCAGATCGAGCATGCCGAAGGCGGCGCGACCCGCGACTGGTTCGTCCCCATCGTCGCCGACGCGGAAGCGGGCTTCGGCGGGCCGCTGAACTGCTTCGAGATCATGAAGGCCTATATCGAGGCGGGCGCCGCCGGCGTCCATTTCGAAGACCAGCTCGCCTCCGAGAAGAAGTGCGGCCATCTCGGCGGCAAGGTGCTGATCCCGACGCAAGCGCATATCCGCAACCTCGGCGCGGCGCGGCTGGCGGCGGACGTCTGCGGAGTCCCCACCATCCTCGTCGCCCGCACCGACGCGGAGAGCGCGCGGCTGATCACTTCAGACGTCGACGATCGCGACCGCGAGTTCCTCACCGGCGAGCGCACCCCCGAGGGCTTCTTCCGGCTGAAGGAAGGGACCGGCATCGACCATTGCATCAAGCGCGGCATCGCCTTCGCGCCCCATGCGGACCTCCTCTGGTGGGAGACGTCGAACCCCAACCTCGCCGACGCCAGGCGCTTCGCCGAGGCGGTGCAGAAGGTGCATCCGGGCAAGATGATGGCTTATAATTGCTCGCCCAGCTTCAACTGGGAAGCGAAGCTCGACAAGGCGGCGATCGCCACCTTCCAGCGCGAGCTGGCTGCGATGGGCTACAAGTTCCAGTTCGTCACACTCGCCGGCTTCCACAGCCTCAACCATTCCATGTTTGAGCTCGCCCGGGACTATAAGGCGCGCGGCATGACGGCCTATTGCGAGCTGCAGCAGGCCGAATTCGCCTCGGAAAGCGCCGGCTACACCGCCACCCGCCACCAGCGCGAGGTCGGCACCGGCTATTTCGATCTGGTCGCGCAGACGCTCGCCGGCGGCACGGCATCGACCGCCGCCCTCGCCGAATCGACCGAAGCCGACCAATTCGAGAAAGTGGCAGCGTAAGGAGGCCCGCCATGACCAAGCGTTACTGGGTGATCGGAGGGGAATATCGCGACGCCGCGTTCTGCGCCCTCGTCCCGGGCACCGAGAGGATGGCCGGCCCGTTCGCCGACGAGCGCAAGGCCCGCACCGAATGGACGCGGCTCACTTACTGCCCCGAATCCAACGCCACCACCCGCTACTCGATTGCGGCGGAGACGGTTCGCTAGCGGTCAGAGCGCCCGCAGCGCCCTTGCCGGACGGGCGGCGAGGGCGGGGAGGGCGCCGATCAGGCCGAGCGCCATGGTGACCAGCGCGCCCGCCGCCAGCGTGAGAGCGATGACCGTCCAGTCCGGCGCCCAGTCGAGCTCGAGCACCTCGACCACCACATACCAGCCCGCCGCCACGCCGAGAACGAAGGCGATGGCGGCGACGATCGCGGCCAGCGCGCCGAACTCCAGCGCCTGCGCGGCGAGGAGCCGCGCCCTGGTCGCGCCGAGCAGTTTCAGGATGACGCCGTCGTAGACGCGGGCGCGCCGCGAGGCGGCGAGCGCGCCCACCAGCACGGCGATACCGGCCAATATGGCGACGCTGGCGGCGGCGCGGACCGCGACGGCGAGCTGGCCGAGCATCGAACCCACCGTCTCCACCACCTCCTTCACCCGGATCAGCGAGACGGAGGGGAAGGCGTTGGCGACGGCGCGCGAGAAGCCGCGCTCGCGCTCCTCGGGCATGGCGATCGTCGCCATGAAGCTGTGCGGGGCGCTTTCCAGCGCGCCGGGGGCGAAGACGATGACGAAGTTGAAGCCCATCGTGTCCCAGTTGATCTCGCGCAGCGAGGCGATCCGCGCCTCGATCTCGCGGCCGAGCACGGCGACCGTGATCGCGTCGCCGACCTTGAGCCCGACCGCCCGTGCCGCCTCGACGTCGAGCGAGACGAGCGGCGGCCCGGCATAGTCGGCCGGCCACCATTTGCCGGCGACGATGCGGCTGCCCTCGGGCAGGCTGCGCGCATAGGTGAGGCCGCGGTCGCCGCGCAGGAACCAGGCTTCCGCCGGTATCTGCGCCATGTCGGCGACCCTCCTGCCGCCGACCGCGACCACCGTACCGCGCAGCGAGGGAATGGCGACCAATGCTGCGCCCGGCGCCGCGCGCGCCGCCAGTGCGCGCAAGCGCGGCACCTCGCCGGACGGTATGTCGAGCAGGAAGAAGCTCGGCGCCCTGGCCGGGATGGTGGTGCGGATCTGGCCGCCGAGGTTGGTCTCGATCGTCGCCAGCGCGGTGAACAGGGTCAGGCCGAGCCCGAGCGCGACGACCAGGCGGCCGGTCAAAGCGGCGGGGCGGTGGAGGTTGGCCAAAGCCAGTCGGAACAGCGGATTGCGCGGGCGCGGCAGCCTCGATGCACCCCAGCGGATCAGCCCGCCGAGGATGGCGAGGAGGAGCAGCAGGCCGAGCGCGCAGGCGATGAAGCCGGCGGCGAAGCCCGGCTCGCGCGATGTCGCGACCGCCAGCGCGACGACCGCGGCCGCCGCGCCGAGGACGGCGAGCATCGGGCGCCAGCCCAAGCGGCGCGTCGGCTCCAGGCCGCCGCGGAACAAGGCTGCGGCCGGGACGATGCGGGCGCGGGCGAGCGGCACGATGGCGAAGACCAAAGCGGCGAGGATGCCGTAAGCGGCGCTGGCCAGCAGCGGCAGCGGGTAGACGGACAGGCTGGGCGGCACCGGCAGCGCATCGCCGGCGGCGAGCATCACGATCCACGGCACCAGCGCGCCCACGGCCAGGCCCGCCGCGACCGCGCCGAGGCCGACCAGCCCGATCTCGATCAGATAGACGAGGAGGATGGTCCCCGAATCCGCGCCGAGCAGCTTCAATGTCGCGATCGTGCCGCGCTTGGCGTCGAGATAGGAAGCGACGCCGTTGCCGACGCCGATGCCGGCGACGACCAGAGCGGTAAGGCCGATCAGGGTCAGGAACTGGCCGAGCCGCGCGATGAAGCGGCGCAGGCCCGGGGCGCCGCCGGAACGGTCCTGGATCTGGAAGCCGGCTTCCTTGAAGCGCACCTTCAGCCGCTTCGCCGCCGCCTCGGGCGAGGCCGCGGCGTCAAGCCGGATACGGTAGGCGCTGGTATAGAGGCTGCCCGGCTGAACGAGGCCGGTCGCCGCCAGCCCGGAACGGTCGACCAGAGCGGTAGCGCCCAGGGTGAAGCCCTGGCCGACCCGGTCGGGCTCCTCGGTGATCAGGCCGACGACCTGTAGCTCGGCCGCGCCGATCCGGATTCGGTCCCCGGCGCCGACGCTGAGCCGGTCGGCGATCTCCGGCCCGATCGCCACCTGGCCGCCCCCCGGCCGCGGCGCCAGCGCGCCGGGCCGCAGCCGCAGCTCGCCATAGAGCGGATAGGAATCGTCGACCCCCTTCAGCTCGACGAGGACGCTGTCGCCGCCGTCGGTCCGCGCCGCCATCGCCCGCATCCTCGTGACCTGCGAAAGCCGTCCCTCCGCCTCGAACGCGGCGCGTTCCGCCGCATTCGCTTCGCGCTGCGACATGGCGACCTGGACGTCGCCGCCGAGGATCGCCTGGCCGCGCTGGTTGAGTCCGGCGAGGATTGCCGAGGAAAAGCTCCCCACCCCCGCCAGCGCGGCGACGCCGAGGAACAGGCAGACGGCAAGCAGCCTGAGGCCCGCCAGCCCGCCGCGCAGGTCGCGAAGCGCGAGGCGGAAGGGGAGGAATAGGAAGCCTCCCCTCACCCCTTATCTCCCACGATCCGTCCGTCCTGCATCTCCAGCACCCGGCCGCAGCGTCCGGCCAGCGCTGGATCGTGGGTGATGACCAGCAGGGTCGCGCCGGTCTCGGCGCGGCGCTCGAACAGCAGATCGAGGATCGAAGCGCCGGTGGCGGCGTCGAGATTGCCGGTCGGCTCGTCGGCGAGGATGAGCGCGGGCTTGGGCGCGGTGGCGCGGGCGATGGCGACGCGCTGCTGCTCGCCGCCCGAAAGCTGAGCCGGATAATGGCCGAGGCGATGGCCGAGCCCGACCGCCGCCAATTCGGCCTCGGCGGCCGCGAAGGCGTCCGCTTCGCCGGTCAGCTCGAGCGGGACGGCGACGTTTTCGAGCGCATTCATGGTCGGCAGGAGGTGGAAAGCCTGGAGGATGATGCCGATCCGGCCGCGGCGGGCGCGAGCGAGCGCGTCCTCGCCGAGCGCGGTGAAATCCTCCCCGGCGATGCGGATTCGCCCGCTCGTCGCTTGCTCCAGCCCGGCCAGCACCGCCATCAGCGACGACTTGCCGGAGCCCGACGGCCCCAGCAGCGCGACGCTCTCACCGCGCGCCACCTTGAGGTCGACGCCGCGCAATATGTCGACCCGGCCCGCGCCCGCGCCGAGCGACAGGATGACATCGGCGGCGTCGATAACGTAGGGGCTGGTCATGAAGGGAAGGGAGATCCGATGCGGCTGTTGCTGCCATATGGCGTCGCCAGGCGGTTTGTCCACGCGGCCCTGCTGACCGGCCTCGCAATGGCGGCGCCGGCGCAGGCGCGGCCGGTCCGGATCCTCGCTTTGGGCGACAGCCTCACCGCCGGCTACGGCCTGCCGCCGGGCCAGGGATTCGTCCCCCAGCTCCAGAACGTGCTGCGCCGCAACGGCGTCGCGGCATTCGTGGTCAATGGCGGAGTCTCGGGCGACACGGCGGCGGCGGGCCGCGCGCGGCTGGGCTGGACTTTGGACGGCCTCGGGCAAAAGCCCGATCTCGTCATCCTTGCGCTTGGCGCCAACGACATGCTGCGCGGCCTGCCGCCCGCCCGGACCCGCGCCGATCTCGACGCGATCCTCGCCGAGCTGGAGCGGCGCGGCATCCCGATCCTCGTCGCCGGCATGCTCGCCGCGCCCAATCTCGGCCGCGCTTATGGCGCCGAATATGACCGCATCTTCCCCGAGCTGGCACGGCGCCACCGCGCGGCCCTCTACCCCTTCTTCCTCGCCAATGTCGCGGGCGACCGGCGCCTGCTCCAGCCCGACGGCGTCCATCCCAATTTCCAGGGGGTGAAGCGCATGGTCGGCGGGATAACGCCGAGCGTGTTGAGGGCGCTGGCGCGTAAATAGGGACAGTATATATTTTTCGGTTCAGTGGCGGTGCTGCGGGAGCGATCGGGAAAAATATATACTGTCCCTATTTACCTCTCCGGGCACTTCTCGGGATCGGGCTCGCGGTTCTCTTTGTGGGCGCGGCGCGCCTCCTTGCCGAGGCATTCCTCATGCTTGCGGATGGCGCGGCCTCTCTTCTCGTCGGCTTCGGACTGGCTCTCCGTCACCGCGTCGACCCCCGCCGACGCCACCTTGACCGGCAGCGTCACGATGTCGAGCGCGGTCTTGGCGACGCAGCCGCCGAGGACGAGCGCAAGAGCGGGGGCGATCAGGATTCGCATTCCAAGGCTCCTTTCCTTGAGGCCCATAGCCTAATCCGCCGGCGATGATCGCCCGGTTAACGCGCGGGCGGCGCCGTCCGCCGCAAACCGGGCGCGTCGAGATCGAGATCGGCGGCTGGAATCACCTCCACGTCGGGCCGGATCGCGCGCAACTTGTCGATGAACTTCGACGCGTCGCCGCCGACGATGATGGTCGCCTGCCGCGACGAGGCCGCCGCTCGTCTCCACCTGCCGGTTGTAACTGCTTCGTTGACGGTGTGACAGCGCGATAGGACGGCGGGACGCGCTTCGCCGGCGGCTATGGCGTCTTCGCGGTCACCAGCAGCTTCCAGGCCCTCGCCTCGACCAGATATTCGCGCGCCGCGGCCTGCAGATCGGCCGGCGTGACCGCCCGATATTGGTCGATTGCGACCCGGATGCTCTCCGCCACTTCGGGCCGGTCCTGGACTCCGGCGAGCGCGGCGACCCACCAGCCGTTGCCGGCGCGCTGGCGCTGGATATTCTCGACGAGGGGCCGCCGCGCGCGCTGCAGCTCGTCGTCGCCGACCGGTCGCTCGGCGAGGCCGCGGGCGATCCTGGCGGCATCGGCGAGGAAAGGCTCGAGCCGCTCGGGCGGCGCCTCGATCCGCGCCGAGACATAGCCGTAGCCGGCGAACGTATCCGACGCATTGTGGCCGGCTTCCGGGCTGTAGGTCGTCGCCTGCTTCTCGCGAATCTCGTCGGTGAGGCGCAACTGGAGCACCTGGGCAAGAAGATTCAATGTCCGCGCCTTCCTCTGGTCCGCATAGAAGTCGTTCGTCGGCCAGGCGATGAAGGCGAGCCCCTGGTCGGCGCGGCCCTCATGGGTGAGGCGGACCAGGCCCGGTGCGGGGAAACGCACCTGGCGCGCCGCCGCGTCGGCCCGGAGCGTCCCGCGCGGCGGCAGCGCGCCGAGCGTCGCCGCCGTCTGCCGGATCGCCTCCTCGACGCCGATGTCGCCGACGATAATCACCTCCATCGGCCCCGAGGCGAGCGGGGGGGCCAGCAGCTGCCTCAAGTCGGCGATGTCGCCCGCCTGCATCTCCTCGATGCTTGGGAAGACCCAGCGCCGGTCGCCCGAGTGGAGCAAGGCGGCGGCGTCGCGGCCGAACACGCCGCCGGGGGTGCTCCTGAAGCGCGCGTGGACGGTCGAGGCGGAAGCCTTGGAGCGCTCCCAGCCCGTCGGCCGCCACGCCGGGTCGGTGGCGAAGGCGGCCAGCACCTGCATCTGCCGCGCGAAGTCCGCAGGGCGGCTCCGCCCGCGAAGATCGAACGCATCGTCGTCGAGCCCCGCGCCGATGCCGTAGACCGTTTCGGCCAGGACCTCCTCCAATTCCTCATAGGTGAGCCGGCCGAGCCCGCCGGCGGTAAAGCCGCCGAGGCCCCAGACGGGATTCGGCCGGTCGCGCGGCACCGCCAGCACGCCGTCTCCGAAACGGACCGCGACCAGGACCTCGTCGTCCCTGAACGCGGTCGGCTTCACCGTCAGCCGGACGCCGTTCTCGAAACGAACCGCCGTCGCGTCGAGATCGGCGAGCGCGCGCCGCTCGACCACCCGGCCCGGCGGGCCGAACCTCTCATAGGGCCAGGTCTTGGCCGTGTGCGCCGCCGGCGGCGCCACCGCGGTCGTCCGCGACTGCTCGTAGGTTGCGCGCAAGGCCTGGTCCCCCCGCTCGACCGGCGTCGGCGAGGTCATGTAGACGAAGGGCCCCGCGCCGGTGAACAGCCGCTTCGTCTCCGCGGTCACCTTGGCGGCGGTGAGGCCGCGTACGGCGCCCTCGAACCAGGCGAGGTCGTCAGCCGGCGCGGCGAACACATTATCCTCGCCGATCGTGCCGACCAGCCCCCCGGCAAGCCCGCGGCTGGTCCGCGTCGCCGCCCCCGCCGCGGCGGAGGTGAAGATCGTCCTATATTCGCCGATCTCGCGATCCAGCTCCGCCTGGCTGAAGCCGTGCTCGACCGCGCGGCGCTGCTCCTGCTCGATCGCGGCGAGCGCCTCCCGCCACGCGCCGGGCTGGGCGACGGCGTTCATCTGGACGAATTCCGCCCGCTCGGCGAGGTCGTCGCGCGACGCCGACGCGCCGATGAAGGGGGGCGCCGCCGAATTGGCCAGCCGCTCCAGCCGCCGGCCGACGATCCTGAGGCCGAGCTGCCCGGCCAGCCTCTCGTTGCGATGGGCTTTGGTGTCCGCCCTGAGGTCCGGCGGCCGGACCCAGCTTATCGTCACTCGCGCCGCCCCGCCCGGCGCGACGAAGACATGCGTCTCGGTGCCGCGCGCGCCAAGCCGGGCCGGCGCCGCATCGGCGGCCGGCGCGCCCTTGGCCCGCCAGCTGCCGAACCGGCTGCGGATCCTGGCTTCCATCGCGTCCACGTCGAAATCGCCGGTGACGATCAGGGTTGCTCGCTCGGGCCGGTAATAGCCCTGGTAAAATTCGACGAAGCGCTCGCGCGGCGCGGTGCGGACGATCTCGGTCGAGCCGATCGGCAGCCGTTCGGGCAATGCGTCGCCCTTCAGCAGATAGTGGATCTCGTCGTTGAAGATGCGCAATTGCGGACCCGCCCGCGTCCGCTCCTCGGAGAGGATGATGCCGCGCTCGCGGTCGATCGCGGCGGAGTCGAGAAGCGCCTCGCCCGCCACCTCGCGCAGCAGGAACAAGGCGGTGTCGATCGTCTCGGCGTCGGTCTCGGGCAGATCGAGCATGTAGACGGTCTGATCGTAGCTGGTCGACGCATTGGTGTCCGGGCCGAACTTGAGGCCGTGGCGCTCCAGCCGGCGGACGAACTCGCCTTCGGGCACGTTCCTGGTTCCGTTCAGCACCATATGCTCGAGGAAATGGGCGATTCCGCTTTGATCGTCGCGCTCCTCGAGCGATCCGGCGTCGATCCTGAGGCGGAGCGAGGCCTCGCCCGGCGGAGTGGCGTTTTTCACGATCGCGTAGCGCATGCCGTTGGCGAGCGCGCCGAAGCGGACCCGCGGGTCGGGCCGGATGTCGCTATGCTCATGCGGCCAGGCCGGCGCGGGCGCGCCCTGCGCGCTCGCGGCGAATGCGAGCATCAGCCCCATCACGGCCGCCCAGGCCCAGCGTCCCATGTTGAATTTCCCTCTATCCCACTGTGGCAGCGGGATTTTTACGCAACATGGCCGCGCCATAAAGAGGAAGCGCGGCGCGCGCCAGCACAGTTTTCGAGGAGGCTGCAGCCGGCGCTGGCAAGAAGGCCCCGCCGCGGAAAGGAGCTCGCGGCGAGGCCTTCCGACTCAAAGCCGCCACCCCGACCAGCCGAGTCCTTCAGCTCTTATCATTAATCCAGGTTAACCGCTACTTCGTCGGCAAGAATGTGCATAATATTCGACGGCTCGTCCGGGAGCGGCCGCGAGAGCCGCCTCCTTTCTCACCTTGGGTCTTTCTTTATGTTCGGGACAGCGTGCTTAAACAGGTATAAGATCAAGTCATCACCGGCACGCTTCCTGAGGGCGCTGGTGGCTGAGAGATGAGATGTGCTCCCGCCCCGGTCAGCGGAGAGCGCCAATGCCGGCTCACCCTTTCGAAGGCGTGCTCCGCAGGCTCGGCGGCCATTCGCCGCTCGACACCGCCGACCGCGCGGCGATCCTCGCCCTTCCCTACAGCCTGCGCATGCTCGATCCGGCCGCCTATCTCGTGCGCGAGGGCGAGAAGCCGCAATATTGCTGCGTCGTCGTCACCGGCTTCGCCTATCGCCACAAGCTCACCGGCGACGGCCGCCGGCAGATCATGGGCGTCCACATGGCCGGCGAGTTCGTCGACCTGCAGAACAGCTTCCTCGACGTCGCCGACCATAATGTGCAGGCGCTGACCCGGGTCGAAGCCGCCTTCGTGCCGCGGCCGGCGGTGCGCCAGATCGCCGAGGCCCGCCCCAATGTCGGCCGTGCGATGTGGACCGAAACGCTGATCGACGCCTCGGTTTTCCGCGAATGGACCGCCAATGTCGGCCGCCGCGATTCGATCACCCGCGTCGCCCATCTGCTGTGCGAGTTCGCCCTTCGGCTCGAGGCGGCGGGCCTCAGCAAGGGTCATGCCTACGAGCTGCCGATGACCCAGGAGCAGCTCGCCGACGCGGTCGGCCTCACCCCCGTCCACGTCAACCGGGTGCTGAAGGAGCTCGACCGCCAGGGCCTGATCGTCCGCAGCAAGCGCATCGTCACCATCCCCGACTGGCAGAAGCTGCGCGAGACGGCCGATTTCAGCGCGCGCTATCTGCATCTCGACCAGGGCCAGCGGACCTTGGATGTGGCGGCGGCGGAATAGGAGGCCGGCCGCCGTGCCGCCGCCGAACCCGTCCCAAAGATAGTTTCCGGGCCTAACCTAGGTAAATACAAGGGATTTTTACTCCGCCTATGAGCTTGGCGTGGGGGCGGCGGCTCGCGAAGCCGGTTTGGATGCTTCGCCCTGGACAGGAGAAGCATGTCGAGCGCCCAGCTGATGCCGATGGTCCGCAGGCTCGCGCGCCTGGCACCCTTGGCCGATGAGGACCGCGAGGCGCTGCTCGCCCTCCCCTTCACCGTCCGCATTTGTCCGCCGGGGGCTTACCTGGTCCGCGACGGCGACAGGCCGCAGCATTGCTGCCTCCTCATTACCGGCTTCGCCTACCGCCACAAGATCACCGGCGACGGCGCCCGCCAGATCATCTCGATCCACATGGCGAGCGAGTTCGTCGACCTCCAGAACGTCTTCCTCGACGTCTCCGACCACAGCGTCCAGACGCTGACCGAATCCCAGGTCGCATTCATTCCGCGCGATGCGGTCAGCGACCTCGCCTTGGCCAGACCCGCGGTCGGCCGGGCCCTGTGGCTGCAGACCCTGATCGACGCCTCGATCTTTCGCGAATGGGTGGTCAATGTCGGCCGCCGCGACAGCCGCACCCGCGTCGCCCATCTGCTCTGCGAATTCTCGCTCCGGCTCGAGACCGCCGGCCTCGCCAGCAACCATCGTTACGAGCTGCCGATGACCCAGGAGCAGCTCGCCGACGCGGTCGGCCTGACCTCCGTCCACGTCAACCGGGTGCTCAAGAAATTGGGCGCGGAGGGACTGATCAGCCGCGACAAGCGCTCGATCACGATCACCGACTGGGCGCGGATGCGCGACGCCGGCGACTTCAGCGAACGCTATCTCCACCACGACGTGCCGGAATTCAGCCCGGCTTGATCCAGGTGATTGCGGATCGGCTCCGCAGCGGCGAAGCTGGGCCGAGCCGGAGCAGAGTATCACTCCGAAATCGGGGAGGGGGTCATGACCACGGACGACGAGATCGCCATCCATTCCGACCGCGCCCTGGAAGAGCTCGATCGCGCCTGCGACGCGACGAGCACCGCCGCCGCGCGCGCCCATCTCACCTTATCCGAGCTCCATTTCGACCGCGTCCGCGCGCTGAGCGAGGAGCCTGAAACCCGGCCCGCGCTCCGCCTGGTGCGGTCCTAGCCCCGCGCAAAGTCCGAATTCTTTCCAAAACTTAGCGCCGCCTAACCCATGTAAGGGTGATGCGGCCCGACTTGCTGCAACCTGCCCCCAGCTTGAAGGGGGCGAGTCGCGGGGCAATGGAAAAAGCGGACGAAATCAAGTTCCACAGCGATCGCGCGCTCGCCGAGCTAGACCGCGCCCGCACTGCCGCCGACCCGGCCGCCGCGCGCGCCCATCTCGCCCTCTCCGCGCTCCACGTCGACCGCCTGCGCGCGCTGAGCGCGGCGACCGTCGCCGGGCCGTCGCTCCAGCCCGTCCGCTCCTGACCCAATAAGCTTTACCGTCCCTTCACCCCTCCCGGCCTATGGCGGCGCCGGGATTGGGGGAAACGGATGCTGCGCGTCTACGCCTGTATCGCCGAAGAGCATGATCTGCGCCTGGTCCTGGTCGCGGGGCTGATCTGCCTGCTCGCCGCGTTCACCGCTTTCTCGATCTTCGAGCAGGCCCGCTGCGCGCCCCGCCGCCGCTTCGCCTGGCTGGCCGCGGTGGCGTTCGTCTCGGGCACCGGCATCTGGTCGACCCATTTCATCGCCATGCTCGCGTTCGAGCCGCATCTGCCGGTCGGCTACGACGTCGGCCTGACCCTGCTTTCGATCGCGGCGGCGATCCTCGTCACCGGCGCGGGCTGGTCGCTGGCGCTGGTGCCCGGGCGCTGGCCGCGGCTGATCGCCGGGCCGGTGATCGGCGGCGGCATCGGCACCATGCATTACATAGGCATGTCGGCGGTCACGCTGCCCGGCCGCTTCATCTACGACGAGCCGATGGTCGCCGCCTCGGTCGCGATCGGCGCCATTCTCGCCGCCTGCGCCATCCTCGACCATCTGCGCCGGCCGCGCCGTCTGCCGTGGCGTCCCGCCCTGCTCTTCACGCTGGCGATCTGCGGCCTTCACTTCACCGCGATGGGCGCGGCGGCGATCGTCCCCGATCCCGGTGTCGCCGTCCCCGCCGCTGCGATCGGCAGCCGCACCCTCGCCATCGCCGTCGTCGTCATGGCCCTGGTCATTCTTGCGATCAGCTTCGCCGTCGTCCTGTTCGACCGCGAGCTGGCGCGCCGCGCGGCGCGCGAGACGGAGCGGTTGAAAGCCTTCGCCGACGCCGCCATCGAAGGCCTGGTGGTGATCGACGGCGACCGGCTGGTCGACGCCAATCACAGCTTCCGTCAGCTCGCCGCGCTCCATTCCGCCGACGTCAAGACCTGCTCGGTGCCGCAGCTCTTCCCGGGGCTCGACCTCGGCCGGCTGTCGGCGGCGGGCGCGGCGACGGAATGCCGGCTGGTCGGGGCCGACGGCGCGCAGCGCGACGTCGAGCTGCTCGCCCGCCCGCTGCGCTGGAGCGGCTCGCAGCTGCTGGTCCTCGCCGTCCGCGACATCAGCGAGCGCAAGGAAGCCGCGGCCCGCATCGCCCATCTCGCCTATCACGACTCGCTGACCGGCCTTCCCAACCGCGCGGTCTTCGCCAACCGCCTTGCCGAGGCGATCGACGCGGCCGCCGCTTCGGGCGGGCAGGTCGCCATATTGTGCATCGATCTCGACGGCTTCAAGGCGGTCAACGATCTATTCGGCCATCCGCTCGGTGACGAATTGCTGGTCGAGGCGGCACAGCGGCTGCGCGCGTTGACCGGCGCCGACCATCTCGCCGCTCGCCTCGGCGGCGACGAGTTCGCCATCGTCCAGCGCGGCGGCGACCAGCCGCACCGGGCCGATCTGCTCGCCCAGCGGGTGCTGGCGGCGCTCGGCGGCCAGTTCACGCTCGGCGGCAAGCAGATCGCGATCAGCTGCAGCATCGGCATCGCCCTCTATCCGGCCGACGCCGCGACGCCCGGCGACCTGGTCAAGAATGCCGACATGGCGCTTTACCGCGCCAAGGCCGACGGCCGCGGCACCGCCCGCTGCTACGAAGGCCGGATGGACGAGGCGCTGCGCGAGCGGCGGCAGATGGAGGCCGATCTCCGCCTGGCGATCGGGCGGGACGAGCTCGACCTTCACTATCAGCCGCTCGCCGACCTCGAGAGCGGCCGCATCCTCGGCTTCGAGGCCTTGCTGCGCTGGCAGCATCCGGTGCACGGCGCGATCGGTCCCGACATCTTCATCCCGCTTGCCGAGGAGAGCGGCTTCATCGTCGAGCTCGGCGCCTGGGTGCTGCGCCGCGCCTGCGCCGAGGCCGCGGACTGGCAGAGCGACCTCAGGATCGCGGTCAACCTCTCGCCGGTCCAGTTCGCCCATGGCGACCTCGCCGCCGAAGTGGAGGCGATCCTCGGCGAGACCGGCCTCGACCCCTGCCGCCTCGACCTCGAGATCACCGAGGGTCTGCTGATCAAGGACGCCGAGCGCGCGTTGGCGATCCTCGGCCGGCTGCGGGCGCGCGGCGTCAAGATCTCGATGGACGATTTCGGCACCGGCTATTCTTCCTTGAGCTATTTCCGCATGTTCCCGTTCGACAAGGTCAAGATCGACCAGAGCTTCGTGCGCGACATGCTCGATCATGCCGAGGCGCGCGCCATCGTCCGCTCGGTGATCGGCCTGGGGCGCGGCCTCGGCATGCCGGTCGTCGCGGAAGGCGTGGAGACCAGCGCCCAGTTCGACGCGCTCGTCGCCGAGGGCTGCGACCAGGTGCAGGGCTATCTGATCAGCCGGCCTGGCCCGATCGAGCAGTTCGACCGGGTGGTGATCGAACGCCAGGGAGCGAAGGCCGGGGAGTCGCGCGCCGCGGGCTAGCCGGATCCACCACCGCCTTTCGCTTATTCCTCCAGGTCGGCCAGCGCCTTCTCCACCGCCGCGAGCAAGGCGGAGACCCGATAGGGCTTGCCGATCCAGGCCAGCGGCCTCGCCGCCTTCGCCCGGGCGCGGACTTCGGCGTCGACATGGGCGGAGGCGAACACGCAGCGTATGCCGAGCCGGCGATGGATTTCGAGCGCGGCGTCCACCCCGTCCCGCTCGCCCGCCAGGCGGATGTCCATGACGACGAGCCGGGGGTGCTCGACCGCGGCGAGGGTGACGGCCTCGATCGCCGTCGCGGCGATTCCGATCACTTCGTAGCCGGCTTCGCCCAGGCCCGCCTCCACCTCCATGCCGACGAGATAATCATCCTCGACCAGCAGGATGCGGATCGGCGCGGGCGATCGGCTTCGCGGTCGCGAATCGGCGCCGGGCGCCGGAGCGTCGGGAGGGTCGCCGTCGCCCGCTTCGCTTTCATCCGCCGTCGGCACGGCGGCCGCGCTGACGATTGCGCGCATCGACATCGTCCCAGCTCCCGGTCCGCCTCCTCAGGCCCGGCCGGCGAATTCGTCGCGGAAGCGGACGATGCAGCGCGCGCCGCGCCCCGCACCCGCGCCGCTGCGCTCGACCGTGAAGCGGCCGCCGATCTGCCGGGCGAGCCCCGCCACCAGGCCGAGGCCCGAGGAGCGGCGGCTGACGTCCTGGAGATCGAAGCCCGGCCCGTCATCCTCGACCGTCAGGGTGAAGAGCCCGTCCGCCTCGGCGAGCGCGACCCGGATCGTCCCCGTGCCGTCCGCGTCCATCGCATATTTGGCGGCGTTGATGATCAGCTCGTTGAGAATCAGCGCCAGCGGCACGGCGGCGTCGTTGCTGAGGTCGCCCGCGCTCGTGCTGCATTCGATATGGACCCTCTCGCCGCAGGCGCTGGCGGCGCTGGCGCAGATCGAGTCCATGAACTCGCCCGTGTCGAAGCGGGTGAGGTTGTTCGACCGGTAGAGCGCGGTCTGGGCGGCCGCCATCGAGGCGACCCGGGCGGCGGCGTCGCCAAGCGCGGCGCGCGCTTCCTCGCTCTGGGTCTCCCGCCGTCCGGCGGAGAGCAAAGCGTGCAGCATCTGCATATTGTTCTTGATGCGGTGGTTGAGCTCGGCGAACAGCAATCTCTGCTGCGTCTCGGCCTCCTTGCGGTGGCTGACGTCGACCAGCATGTTGACCGCGCCGGTCAGCTTGCCGGATGCGTCGTGGAGGGGGGTCGGGTAGGGGATGAAGGGGATGCGGGTGCCGTCGGGCCGTTCGGCGACGGCCTCGACGCCGCGGATCGGCCGGTTCTCCTTCAGCGTCACCGCCATCGGGCATTGGTCGTGCGGCAGAAAGGCGCCGTCGGTCGCGTAGAGCTTCCAGGTGACGCACCATTCGTCCTTGCCGAGCTCCGGCCGGCGCCCCGACATCTCGACCGCGGCATCGTTGTAGAAGGTGATCCGGCCCTTGGCGTCGGTGGTGTAGATCGCCGCGGGAAGCGCGTTCAATATCTCGCGCAGCTGTCGTTCGCCGTCGCGGGCGGCGCGGTCCTCGCGCAGTTCGTCGGTGACGTCGTGGAAGCAGCCGATCGCGCCGATCAGATTGCCGGCCCGGTCCCGCAAGGGGCTGACATGGACCATCGCCACCCGACGGCCGCCCTCGGGCCCCTCCATCGCCGCCGTCCTGCCGGTCACCGCCTCGCCGGTGCGAAGCACGAAGGCCATGGGCGTCTCGCCGTCGGCGATCAGGCCGCCGTCCAGGCCGTAGACGCGGTGCGACCCGAAGAAATGCTCCATCGGTTCGCCGATCGCCGGTGCCCGGCCCCAGATTTCCGCCGCCTTGGCGTTGAACCAGCAGACCTTGCCGGTGATCTCGCAGGCGTAGACCGCGATGGGAAGAAGGTCGATGAGGGCTGGCGACGCGGCGAGGACGGTCTCGCAATCGATGCTGCGGAGCGCGGCTTCCAGCCCCGGAGCGATGCGCGCGTCGGTCATAAGCGGGCCCCCTTGATCTCGCGGATGGACCGCGCGCGTCGCACGCGGTTAACCTGCATTAAAGCGTCCGCCCCGCAATAGGTTCCTCCCTCGAGAATTAAAGCTCCGGTCGCGCGCGTCCTGTGGCTTCGCGAGCACAGCCGACCGCGTCTCTCCGCCTACAGCACGAAATCCGAGCTGACGATCGGATCCGGCGTCGTCGCGGCGACCAGGATCAGGAAGTCCGCCACGCCGTCGCCGTTGGTGTCGCCTTCGACCGCCCAGACATTATTGCCTGAATCGAACGAGGCGCGAAGCTCGCCGGCGACGCCGCTGAACGTGCCCGCGCCGATGAAGGCGAAGGCCTGGTCGCCGTCGCCGGCATTGCCGTTGGCGTCGATCAGATGGACGTCGATCCGGTCGCCATGCTCGAAATCGAGAATATGGTCGGCGCCCGCGCCGGCCGACTGGGCGCTGCTCTGGTAGAGGAAGGTGTCCGCGCCGGCGCCGCCGGTCAGCTGGTCGGCGCCGAGGCCTCCGGCGATGACGTCGTCGCCGCCGCGGCCCTTGATATTGTCATTGCCGTCGCTGCCGGTGATGCTGTCATTGCCGGCGCCGCCGAACACCCGGAACGAGCCGTCGCGCTCGCCGCTGCCGTCGAACCTCAGCGTCTCGGCCGCGCGCAACGGCGCCGCGTCGACCGTCATCTGCCGGCCCGCGGAGACGTTGCCGTCGTTCATGGTGAGATCGTAGCTGTAGCTGGCGCCGAGCGGGCCGAACCGCGTATCCTGGGCGGAGACCATGCCGATGCTCTCGATGCTGATCAGCTGGCCGGCGCCGAACGCGATCGTGTAATTGCCGCGAAGGCCGAGCTGATCGGTGCCGGCCGAGCCGCCGTTGGCGATGTCGGTCGCGCCGAACTGGCCGCCCTCGCCGAAATAGAAGACGTCGTTCCTGGCGCCGCCGATCAGATTGTCGGTGCCGCCGCCGCCATAGATGAAGAAGTTGCCGTCACTCTCGGCCGAGCCGTCGAAGGCGAAGTCCTCGCCGACCCGCAGGCGGTTGGCGTCGATGACGAGCTGGACGCCGGCCGCGACATTGGCATCAACGGTCGTGATGACATAATCGTAGAAGCTGCCGCTATTGTCGCCGAACCGCGTATCGCTGCCCGGCAGCAGCGCGAGCGATTCGATCGAAACCACCTCGCCGCCGAACGTGACGCCGCCGCCATAATTGCCCTGGAGCGCGATCTGGTCGGTGCCCGGCCCGCCGTCCGCCTTGTCGAGCGAGGTCAGGGCCGCGCCGAAATAAATGACGTCGTTGCCGCCGCCGCCGATCGCATTGTCGTTGCCGCCGTCCTGGACGAAGATGAAATCGGCCCCGCCGGCGCCGGTGACGACATTGTCGCCGGAATTGCCGCGCAGATCGTGGCTGGCATCCGACGCCGCGGTCAGATTCTCGACATTGCCGAGCGCCGCAAGGGAATAAGACGCGAGCGCGGTACGGATCTCGTCGCTGCCCTCGCCGGCGAGCTCGGTGACCGAATCGCCCGGATCGTCGACATAATAGATGTCGTTGCCGCGGCCGCCGGTCATGGCGTCGCTGCCGGTGCCGCCGTCGAGCATGTCGCTGCCGTCGCCGCCGTCGAGAATGTCGTTGCCGCCGCCGCCCCACAGCTTGTTGTTGGCGATGTTGCCAATGATGGTGTCGTCGGCCGATCCGCCGATCGCATTCTCGATCAGCGAGCGCGTGTCGCCCTGGTAGAGGAGGGCGTTGGCGATATTGCCGCGGGCGAAATGGCCGTTGCCGAGATTGGCGAGCTGCGCCGCCGAGGTCGTCGTCCATTCGCCGGGCCGAAGATCGACGGCGAGCGAATTGGTGTAGAGCGAGAGATCGTAGACGTCCTCGCCGCCGCCGTCCCAGATCGTCTGGAAGACGCGGTTGAAGCCGGGCGTCGGCTGGCTGACGCCGTTGATCGTGAACTGGCCGCTATCCGGATCCCAGCGATAGGAATCATTGCCCGCGGTGGCGGCGAAGTTGGCGCCGTAGAGATGCTGCAGCGCCGCGATGTCCAGCATCATCGGCGTCTGGGGATAGCTGTAGATGCCGTTGGTGTAGCCGTTCAGGTCCGACCCCACATAGCTATGGTAGGACATCACCGAATATTCGACCGAGTCGAAGGCGGTCGGCGTGGCGATGCCGGTATCGTCGGTGTCGTGCGGGTGCTTGAGGCCCAGCGCATGGCCGATCTCGTGGATGAAGGCGACGTAACCGTAGGTGCCGGCGACCGGAGCGTTGAACCTGCCGCCGCTGTGGTTGAACCAGCTGTCGCCGCCGCGCGGATCCGGATCGGGCAGATACGCGTAGGCGGTGGCGGCCGCATCGCTCATCCCGAAGCGCAAGTCCGACTGGCCGGACTGGCCGGCGAGGAGCTCGGTGAAGGTCAGGTTGGTGAACGTTGCGATCCAGCCGAAGATGGTGCGGACCAAAGCCTGCTGGACGGAATCGAGCTGCGCGAAGCTGTTATAAGGTTCGTCGCCGAAGCTGTAGCCGGTGAATTGGGACGGCAACGCGGGAAAGCCGAAGGTCAGGTGGGGGACCGCCCATTTCTCCAGCCAGAGCAAGCCGTCCACTTTGGTGTCGCCGGTCGGCGCAATCGCAGTCGTAGCAGGCACTGGCGGTTCCAGTTGTTTGGCGGCCGCGCCGCCCTGCGCCCACTTTCTCGCTAAAAAATTAAGATTGTCAAAGGCTAGTGGCTTGCCTCAGGATCGCGCGTGCCGAAAAGGAGAGACGATGCGCCCCGATTTCCTTGCCGCCCTGATCGCCGCGTCGCTGCTCGCCGGTTGCGCCGCTCCCGCCGCGATCGACGATGGCCGGCGCGAAGCCGATTCCCGCTACGCCTTCTGGCGGCCGGCGCCGGTGGCCGGCGCGCCCGATCCCAACGAGGTCGTGCAAAATGCGCCGGCCGAGGCGTGGCGGGCGATCGATCCGGACAATTTGCTCGTCGTCGAGCTGAAGGAGGGCGGCCGAGTCGTCATCGAGCTCGCGCCCGATTTCGCCCCGGTCCACGTCGCCAACGTCCGCGCCTTCGCCCGCGGCGGCTGGTGGGACGGAGCGGCGGTCTACCGCGTCCAGGACAATTATGTCGCCCAATGGGGCAATGGCGACGCCAAGGTCCCGCACCCCGCCGGCGTGGTCAAGACGCCGCCCGCCGAATATAGCCGCGCGCTCGTCGGCCTCGCCGTCCGACCCCTCGGCTATCCCGACAGCTATGCGCCGATGGTCGGCCACGCCGATAGCTGGCCAATCGGCTACGACCCGGAGCAGGGCCGCGCCTGGCTGACCCATTGCTACGCCATGGTCGGCGTCGGCCGCGACCTCGCGCCCGACACCGGCACCGGCGGCGAGCTCTACGCGGTGATCGGCCACGCGCCGCGGCACCTCGATCTCAACATCGCGCTGATCGGCCGGGTGGTCGAGGGCATCGCCTTGCTCTCCGCCCGCCCGCGCGGCACCGAGGCTCTGGGCTTCTACAAGGAGCCGGCGCAGCATATCGCGATCGCCCGCGTGCGTCTCGCCAGCGACATGCCGCCCGCCGAGCGGCCGTCCTTCGAAGCGCTTCGCTCCGCCAGCGACTCGTTCAGCCGCTTCGTCACCGGCCGCGCCAATCGCGGCGGCGACTTCTTCAACCGCCCCGCCGGCGGCGTCGACCTGTGCAACGCCGCGGTGCCGGTCCGCAAGAAGGGATAGCGGGAGCGATGGCGCCGAAGGGCCGGCGCGTCTAACGCGCCGACCCTCTCGCGTAGGGGAGCCGAGGGCCGGCGCGACGGCGGCGTCAGCCCCCACGGCGCGCCGCCTGAAAAACGTCCCGTCAAAGTGGCACTTGATGGGGACCCAAAAGAAGAAACCCCGCTCGGGGCCCCCGCGAACTACCACTTCGCGGGGATTTAGGCGGCGTAGGCCTGCTCGGGGGCGCCGTAGACCGGGCGCCGCCGGGTGCGGACGATCTGGCCGCCGGCGATCCTGGGCGCGTTCTCGAGCGGCAAAGCGGTGGTGCAGAACGCGCATTCCGCCATCGAGCGGCCGATATACCAGTGCATCCGCCCGCAGCCCGGGCAGTGGTTCGCCTCGTCTTCGCGATAGACGATATGATAGCCGCGGGTCGCGGCGCTGGGGACGATGCAGCCGCCCCTTTCCTCCAGGATACTGGTCGCCATACTTCGGCTCCTTTCACTCAAGCTTGGCGCACCAACGCCGGGCGCGTCCTAAGAGTTTCATGCGAATAAGGTTAATGGCGCGCGCAAGGGGGAAGCGTTGCGGCGGCGGAACACCGCCCACCTAACCTGAGTTAAACCCCGGCAACATTTGCGAGTGAAGCGTATGACCGAGACGAGAAGCCGCCTCCACGCGCTGGGCTGCCGTATCTCCGACGCGGCGGCCGAGTTCGCCGCCCATCCCTACGCCCAGCTCGGCCTGCTGCTCTTCTGCGCGGCCTGGCTGCTCATCGGCCTGCCGGTCGTCATCCTCACCGCGGCGATCTCGATCCTGGCGATCACCGTCACCCAGATGGTGCTCAACCGCCAGCGCGAGCGCGAGATCGACGCCCACCGCCGCGACGTCGCCCTCCACGCCAAGCTGGACGTGTAACGGGACCCCTAAGCAAGGCGCCGGGGGCGCCTTGCGCCCGTTACACTTCACGCCTCCCGCCGCGCCCGCGACGAGCTGGCCGGCGTCGAGGAATTGGAGGAAGAGGAGATCGAGGCGCTCAAAGCCGGGGGCGGCAAGATCGCCCGCCTGCCGGCGCGGGCGGCGCGCAAGGCGGCGCGCTCGTAAGTCGCGTCAGCGCATTGACCGCAGGTGGCGCAGCATCATGTCGCGGGAGAAGGCGCGGATCCGGACCATCGTCCGCTTGCCCTCCGCCGCGCCGAGCCGCGCGACCAGGATCGCGCTGAGCGCCGCCTCCTCGGCCGCGCAACCGGCAAAGGCCGCCTTGACCGCCGCTTTGTCGCTTTTGCCCGATGCGGCGGCGGCGCCGAGCTTGGCGTCGCGGCACTCCAGCCACGCATCGTCGGCCGCCATGAAGGCGGGGTCGAGCATCGGCGAGGGCTGCGCGGCCTGGAGGGCGATGAAGAGGGCGGCGATCATATTGTCGTCCTTGCCGGGTCGGGCGCCGGGCGTGGCGCCGGACGTGTGGGAATATCGGGCGGACTATGCCTGCTTCGTCTCCAGCCTTCTCCCATGAGCCTCGGCTGAACGGCCGCGCCAGGCATCATCGCGACCCATTCACTCTCGCGATGACGAGCAAAGGCGCAAAGCATCCGCCTTCAGCACCGCCATGCACCTTTCGCCGCCGATGAGGCCGGCGACATCGTGATCGACGATGAGGGCGACCTTCAGCCCAAGGGCGGGGAGATCCGGCGCCGGCACGCGCAGCAACCGCCGAAGCGCCGCGTTGAAGGCGACGACGAGGTCGGAGAAATGCTCGTCCATCGCCCACTGCACCTTGATCGGCCGCCCGGCGTCCGCGGCGCTGACCCGCTCGAACCCCCCCATCTCCGCCTCCGCCTGGTGAAACCCCGTGAGGCGGCGATTCCACTTCCCCTCTCCCGCTTGCGGGAGAGGGTGATTCCACTTCCCCTCTCCCGCACGCGGGAGAGGGTAGGGTGAGGGTCTTGCTGAGCCCGACGAAGCACCCGCCATCACCGGCACGGCAACCGCGGCGCCTAGAACTGCCCGGCGCGTATAGCTATGCTCCCTGGAAGCCATGTCCAAGACTCTCCCGCTGACGGGGGAACTCTAATTATGGCACTACAAGTGCCGTATCTTCGGGGCCGACGCAAGTGCTTTTTGCAACGAGAGTGCCAAGTTGAATATCATCCAGTGCCGCATGGCGCGGACGGCCCTCGATTGGTCGCTTCAGGACCTCGCCGACGCGTCGGGCGTCAGCCGCCGCACGATCGCCCGTTTTGAAGCCGGCGAATCCGTCCTGCCGCCGAGGCTAAAGGCGATGCGCCACGCGCTCGAGGCGCAAGGCATCCTGTTCATCGACAGCGGTCGGATGGCGGGCGGAGTGATCCCGCCCCGGGAGTGAGCCAGGGCAAGGACCGACGGACCTAGGGGTCTCACTGATCTCAGGTACTTTTCCTTGCCCGCACCCTGCGTAGCCTGCTAACTCTGCTGCTAGGGCTCGCAGATAGATTTTTTGCTGCGTATCGCGGCACGTGAAGAAAATGTGAGGGGGAATTGCCCTCATGATCCTTAGCAATCTATGGGCTATGCTCTTCGGTTTGCATAAGAGTGTCTGTGAGCCCGCCCTACTGATGCATGAGGCACAATGACACGGCTGGACATGTTAAAGTCCGCCTCTGGCCTTTCCGGAGTTGCACATCTGCTCGGCTTTAAGGCTAAGGCCTTGTCCTATATTCTGTATAAGCTTCCCGACGTGGCCAAATACAGCGAATTCGAAATCTCGAAACGTTCAGGTGGAACTCGGACGATTCGTGCGCCCTGCGCGGAGCTTAAACATCTCCAGCGCAGGCTATCTAATCTTCTGCAAGATTGCATCGGCGATATAAATACCGAGAGACAGGTGCACACGTCGATTTCTCATGGCTTTCGGCGGAAATGCTCAATCATCACCAACGCCACGACGCACAAGGGAAAGCGATACGTCTTTAACATCGATCTTACCGACTTTTTCGGTCAGATAAATTTCGGCCGAGTCAGAGGATTCTTCATTTCCAACCGAAATTTCGAACTGGACCCAGCTGTGGCAACAGTTCTGGCGCAAGTCGCATGTCATGCGAACGCTCTGCCACAAGGGGCCCCATCCTCCCCCGTCATCTCCAATCTCGTGGGGCACATTCTTGATATCCGTCTGGCCGCATTGGCCGCAGAGTGCGGATGTGACTATTCGCGTTACGCAGATGATCTAACTTTCTCAACAAACAAACTTGCCTTTCCTCAACGCATCGCACGTAAGGTGAAACCCACTGGAGATTGGCTTCCGGGCAAAGACCTAGCCAAAGAGATCAAGCGCGCTGGATTCTCGATTAATCCCCAGAAGACGCGCATGCAATACCGTCAGTCGCGTCAAGACGTGACAGGTCTTGTTGTAAACACAAAGATTAACGTGAGAACTGAGTATTATCGAGGAGCGCGTGCAAAATGCCACGCATTGTTTCGGACTGGCGCATATTTTAACACTGAGTGGCTTCCGAACCCGGCAGGCGTTCTGCTCGAGACTCAAAGTCCCGGTACAGTTAACCAGTTGAACGGCGTGTTGAGTTTCATAGCTTTGGTTAAGGAAACGGACGCGGCCAAATTCGATGGGCTGAGGCCTAACGCTTTCAAGGGGGCAGAAAAGCTCTACTCAAAATTCCTGCTCTATAAGCACTTCTTTGCCGCGTCGAGGCCACTTATCATTTGCGAGGGGAAAACGGATAACATCTATGTCCGATCCGCAATAAAGAGACTCTACAAGTCGTACAAGGCGTTGGCGAAGCTTGACGGAGGACATGTCGGACTACAAATCGACCTTTTCAACTACACCGACACTACAGCACGTTATCTGGGTCTTTCTGGCGGCACCGGTGGATTTAACGACCTAATTCAAAGGTATAAGAAAGAGCGCGTATGTTTTAAGGGGGCCGGCGAGGTGCATCCTGTAATATTCCTCGTCGACAACGACTCCGGCGCCGCACCCGTTCTGCAGGCCCTAAAGCAACTTTCGAAGGGCAAGCAGGTCGACAAGAACAAGCGCTTTTACAAGCTCGGCCATAACCTCTACGTCGTGATGACGCCGCGGACATCGGCTGACGGCGACACAATGATTGAGGACTTTTTCGCTCCAACTATTAAAGCTACCAAGCTTGGAGGAAAAACCTTTAACCCCTATACACCATTTAACTCGAACAAGGAGTATGGGAAATTCCTCTTCGCGGAGCTTGTGGTGAAGAAAAAACAGGACGTGATAGACTTTGACGGGTTCAAGCCGCTACTTGACAGAATTGCGGCAGCAATTGCGGCCCATAAGAAGGCGGGCCAAGTGGCTCCGTGACTCTACTCCGGATTCCGGGGACACAATATCTCATTTCTAACCCAGCCGCATAAGCGAGACAGACGCCGATGTCTTCAACGCTGAAGTACGGAAGGTCGGCAGGCGGCTCCACACGGCTCGGTCTCGGCCTTCCTTTCCTCGATGAAGACCCACCCCTAAGCGACCGCCAGTTCCGCCCATCCTTCCTCGGTCTGCCTGAACACCAGCCGGTCGCTGGCGGGCGTGGCGGAGCCCGCCGCGAGCTGCCAGGCGCTGGGCTGGCCTCGCATCCGCTCCAGATAGAGGACGCGAAGCAGCAGGCTTTGCGAGGCGGGTATTTCGCCCTTGCCGCGTTCCCACAGGCTCACCGTCTGCTCGGAGACGCGCAGATAGTCCGCAAGCTCGGCCTGGCTGAGCTCGAGCCGCTTGCGCAGGAATCGCACTTCCGCCCCGCTGAGGTCGCGCTTGCGGGCGATCGCCTCGCCAATCGCCGCATAGAGCCCCGCAATATCGTGGACGATGAGGACCCGGCCTTCGCTCGTCTTCCGATGCTCATAGCCGCCTTCGAGGAATATGTTGGGCAGGCCCGTCGTCTCCAGCTGCAGCATCATGCCCTCCTCGGCATTCAAATCACGGTCACGACGATCACGCCATCGTCCGGAACTTCGATCACGGCCACCACGTCCAGCGCTTCACCGGCGGCGAAACGGTGCAGGGTCATTTTCCAATTGCCGCGCGGGTTCAGCGCCGGGCCTTCGACGATGCGGCCGAGGATTAGGCAGCGCAGCACATCCTCCTCGGTGACGCCCCGCTCGATCATCCGCTTCCGGCAATGCCGTTCCTCGAAGCCCACCCGGCCGGCCTCCGCTGCCTCGCGCAGGATGCGCCGCGTCTCGGGTATCGACAGCCGCGGCGATCGAGGTTGCTTCATGACCCATAATTATTATGGGTAACCTGACAAGAAGTCAAGAGCGCCGGTGCGTTGGAGGCTCCCACCCTTCACACTCCAGCCTCCCGTTGCTAGAGCGACGGCGAATTTAGCGCATCGCGAAAACGGAAGGCGCCCCCATGACTGCGGTCGGCCACGATTCCCTGAAAACCAGAACCACCCTCCAGGTCGGCGCCAGGACCTACGCCTATTACTCCCTCCAGAAGGCTGCCACCGTCCTCGGCTCGGTCACCCGCCTGCCTTTCTCGATGAAGGTGCTGCTCGAGAATCTGCTCAGGTTCGAGGATGGGAAGACGGTGACTCGGGACGACATCCAGGCGCTGGTGGACTGGCAGAAGGACTGCACCTCGACTCGCGAGATCCAGTATCGGCCGGCGCGCGTGCTGATGCAGGATTTCACCGGGGTGCCGGCGGTCGTCGATCTCGCGGCGATGCGGGATGCGATGGCGGCGCTTGGGGGGAATGCGGAGAAGATCAACCCGCTCGTCCCCGTGCATCTCGTCATCGATCACAGCGTGATGGTCGACGAGTTCGGCACGCCCAAGGCGTTCGAGCAGAATGTCGCGCTCGAATATAGCCGCAACATCGAGCGCTACGAATTCCTCAAATGGGGCGCGTCCGCCTTCCGCAACTTCGAGGTGGTGCCGCCGGGCACCGGCATCTGCCACCAGGTCAACCTCGAATATATTGCCAGGAGCGTCTGGTCGTCGAAGGAGCCGATGCTGGTCGACGGCAAGCCGGGCGAGGAGGTCGCCTACCCGGACACGCTGGTCGGCACCGATTCTCACACCACGATGGTGAACGGCCTCGGCGTGCTTGGCTGGGGGGTGGGCGGCATCGAGGCGGAAGCGGCGATGCTCGGCCAGCCGGTGTCGATGCTGATCCCCGAAGTGGTCGGCTTCAAGCTGACCGGCGCATTGAAGGAGGGGATCACCGCCACCGACCTGGTGCTGACGGTCACCCAGATGCTGCGCTCGAAGGGCGTGGTCGGGCGGTTCGTCGAGTTTTACGGGCCGGGCTGCGGCGCGCTCTCGGTCGCCGACCGCGCCACCATCGCCAACATGGCCCCCGAATATGGCGCGACCTGCGGCTTCTTCCCGGTCGACGCCAAGACGTTGGACTATTTGCGCCTCACCGGCCGCTCCGAGGAGCAGATCGCCCTGGTCGAGGCCTATACCAAGGCTCAGGGCCTGTGGCTCGATCCGGGCGACCGGGACCCTTTGTTCACCGACACGCTGGACCTCGACATGGACTCGGTCGAGCCGTCGCTCGCCGGCCCCAAGCGCCCGCAGGACAAGGTCCTCCTCAGCCGCGTCGACGAGGAGTTCCTCGCCAACATGGACGTGGAATATGGCATAAAGGGCGGCCTCGGCGAGCGTTTCGCCATCCCCGAGCGCCACCACGACCTCGGCAATGGCGACGTCGTCATCGCCGCGATCACTTCGTGCACCAACACCTCCAACCCCTCGGTGCTGGTCGCCGCCGGCCTGGTCGCGAGGAAGGCCCGCGAGAAGGGCCTGACCCGCAAGCCTTGGGTCAAGACCAGCCTGGCGCCCGGTTCGAAGGTGGTCACCGACTATCTCGACAAGGCCGGCCTCAGCGAGGATCTGGACGCGATCGGCTTCGACCTGGTCGGCTATGGCTGCACCACCTGCATCGGCAATTCGGGGCCGCTGCCCGAGCCGATCTCGAAGGCGATCACCGAGCATGACCTGGTCGCCGCCTCGGTCCTCTCGGGCAACCGCAATTTCGAGGGCCGGGTGTCGCCCGACGTGCGCGCCAATTATCTCGCCTCGCCGCCTCTGGTCGTCGCCTATGCGATCAAGGGGACGGTGACCGAGGACATGATCTCCTCGCCGCTCGGCCAGGACAAGGAAGGCGCCGACGTCTACCTCCGCGACATCTGGCCGACCGACGCCGAGGTGCGCGAGCTGATCGGGCTGCACGTCAATTCGGGCATGTTCCGCGCCCGCTACGCCGACGTCTACAAGGGTGACGACCAGTGGCGGGCGATCCCGGTCGCGGGCGGCGAGACCTACGCCTGGTCGCCTCCCTCCACCTACATCCAGAACCCGCCTTATTTCGAGTCCATGTCGATGACGCCCACGCCCCCTTCCGACATCGTCGGCGCGCGGCCTCTAGCGATATTCGGCGATTCGATCACCACCGACCACATCTCGCCCGCCGGCGCGATCAAGGTCGACAGCCCGGCCGGGAAATACCTTCAGGAACATCAGGTCGGCCGCGCCGACTTCAATTCCTACGGCGCCCGCCGCGGCAATCACGAAGTGATGATGCGCGGCACCTTCGCCAACATCCGCATCCGCAACCGGATGGTCCCCGGAGTCGAAGGGGGCGTCACCAGGCATTTGCCTTCGAACGATATTCTGCCGATCTACGACGCCGCGATGCGCTACAAGGAGGAGGGCGTGCCGCTGGTCGTCATCGCCGGCAAGGAATATGGCACCGGCTCCTCGCGCGACTGGGCGGCCAAGGGCACCAACCTGCTCGGCGTCCGCGCCGTCATCGCCGAGACCTATGAGAGGATCCACCGCTCCAACCTGGTCGGCATGGGCGTGGTGCCGCTGCAGTTCATCGGCGAGGTCCCGGCCTTCGACGGCAGCGAGACGTTCACCGTCGAGGGAGTCGGACAGCTCACCCCGCGCCAGGAGATCGAGGTCAAGGCGACCAGGGCCGACGGGACCGCGTCGAGCTTCATCACCCGCTGCCGGATCGACACGCTCAACGAGCTCGAATATTTCCGCCACGGCGGCATCCTCCACTTCGTGCTGAGGAATCTCGCGGTCGCCTAAGCCATGCTGATCGATCTCAGCCACGCGATCGAGGCCGGCATGACCACCTATAAGGGTCTGCCGGGACCGCATATCTGCGACTATTGGGAGCGGGAGGCGTCGCGGGCTTTTTATGACGACGGCTCGACCTTCCAGATCGGCCGCATCGACATGGTCGCCAATACCGGGACCTATCTGGATTCGCCCTTCCACCGCTATGCCGAGGGGGCGGACCTGGCGGGCCTCGGCCTGGACCGGCTCGCCGGCCTTCCTGGCCTCGTCGTCCGCGCCGAGACCATGGCGGTCGGCGCCGACGCGTTCGAAGGGCTGGACTTTGCCGGCAAGGCAATGCTCGTCCGCACCGGCTGGGACCGCCACTGGCGCACGCCCGCCTATCAGGAGAACCATCCATTCCTCACCGCGGGCGCGGCGCGGCTGCTCGCCGAAGGCGGCGCCGCACTGGTTGGCATCGACAGCCACAATATCGACGACACCCGCACCCGCTCGCGCCCCGTCCACACCATCCTGCTCGGCGCCGGCGTGCTGATCTGCGAGCATATGACCAACCTCGGCGCGTTGCCGGAAAGCGGCTTCCGCTTCACCGCGGTCCCGCCGAAGATCGCCGGCATGGGCACCTTCCCCGTCCGAGCGTTCGCGCAGTTGCGGGGCCGGCGGGATATGTCCTAGGGTGGCGGCGGGGGAAATCGAGGCGTCGTGAGTTTACATTTTCAGCCCCCGGGTCCGCACGAGCCGCTCGTCTCGGTGATCCTAGCCGTTCATGATCGGGAGGGATCCGTCGGCCGCGCGATCGCCAGCGTGCTGGCGCAGACCTACTGCAATCTGGAGCTCATTGTCGTCGACGACGGATCTACCGACGGCACCCGCGAGGCGGTCGAGCGTTTCGGCGGGTCGGTCACGCTCATCGCCCAGGCCCATGCCGGCGCCTATGCCGCGCGCAATCTCGGCCTGCGGCATGCGCGCGGAGAGCTGGTCGCCTTTATCGATTCGGACGATGCCTGGCTTTCCGACAAGCTCGCGGCGCAGGTGCCGCTGATGCGGCGGCGCGAGGTGGGATTGGTGTTCGGCGATGCCGTTCACCTCACCGCCCCACGCGAAGGCGCGCCGCGCACCGGGCTAACCTCGTTTCGGGTGTCGCCGGCGCGCCGCGGCCGCGCCGCCGACCGCTTCGCCTGGGGCAATTTCGTTCCGACCTGCACGGTGCTGGTGCGCCGCTCCTGCCTCGAGGAGACGGGCGGCTTTTCCGAGGCGAGCTCGGTTTCGGCGGACTATCTCGCCTGGTTTCGTATCGCCCTGCGCCACGAGCTGGATTATGTCGATCGCCCGGTAGCCGAATATACGGTTCACGCCGAGGGCATCAGCTCTGACCTCGGCCGGTCGCTCGCCGCGCGCGTCGCTCTCTTTTCCGCCGAGCTTGCGCGGACCGCCGACGTGGCGGCGCGTTTTTTGCTCCGCCGGCTGCTGTTCAACCTCTCGCTGCATCTCGCTTTGGCGGTGTTGCGCGGACGCGCGCGCAGCGTCTCCCATCCCTTGCGGCTGGCATGGCGCACGGCCGCGAGCGTGGCGAGCCTCGAAGCGGCGCGGTGGACGACGGCGTTCGCCGCCAATCAGCTGCGGCTGCGGGCGCGGCGGCTCTTCTCGTGACCGCGCCCCTCGTCACAATCGCCATCGAGACGATCACCACGCGGTTCGACTGCGCGAGAGGATCGCTGGCCGACGACCTCGCCGGCACGCTCGCCGCGCTCGACCGCCAGACCTACCCGTCCGAGTCGATCGAGCGCATCGTCATGCTCGACAATGAAGTCGCCGCGGCCGACGCCGACGCGCTTCGCCGGCTTTATCCGTCGGTGCGATTCCTGTCGTCGCAAGCGAGCAATTATTTCGACGCGAAGAACGCCGGCGCGGCGGCAGCGGCCGGCGAATTCATCGCCTTGCTCGACGGCGATTGCGTGCCCGCGCCCGATTGGCTGGAAACGCTGCTGGCGCGGTTCGAGCCGGGCGTCGCCGCGGTCGCCGGACGCACCCGCTATGCCGGTGGCTCATGGACCGCGCGGACATTCTCGATTCCCGATTTCGCCTACGTTCTGGCCGAGGACAATGGCGCGGCATCCGGGTTCAACATCAACAATGTGGCGTTCCGGCGCGAGGTGCTTGTGGCCAATCCGTTCGACGCGCGCATCCCACGCAACGGCGGCTGCTACTTCCTCTTCCACCAACTCCGCGCGGGCGGCGCGCTTATCCTCTACGAGCCTCGGGCAGTGGTCGCGCACGGACTCGACATCCGCGGTCTCGGCTTCGTGCGCAAGCATTTCGACCGCGGCTATGACGGCGTCACCGTCCACCGTCTGGACGAGAGCGCCGTCCTTCGCGGGACGCCGCTCTTCCGCCGCCTCGGCGCGGCGGCGCTGGTGGCTTTTGTCGGCCGCCGCATCCTCCTCGACTGGCTGCGCATGGCGCGGCACCGCCGTCAGGTCGGAATCCGGCTCCTCGCGCTGCCGTTTTTCGGGATGGTCGCCGCCGGAACGCGCCTGATCGAGCTGATCGGCGGCCTGACCGCCATCGTCGCGCCGAGGCCGTCGCGCTAGGATATGTGTCTCAGTCCACTTGCGCGCAGGCGCGGCTGCCCGAGCAACGCAGCGAGACGAAGCTTTCGTTCCTGAGCCGCCAGCCGCCTCCATCGGGCACCCACATCGCCTGGTAGACGCCGGTCAGCCGCATCTCGCCGTCCGGCTTGCGCCAGATGCCGACCCAGGCGCCCGTCTCGGCGGCGCGCTTGCGCGAGCCGCTGACCGTCACCGCGCGCGGCGTGCGGACATAGGTCACCAATGTCGGATCGGCTAACAGCCGCTCGCCGAGCTGCCGGGCGGTGAGCGGCGTCCCCAACGATCCCGGCAGCACCACATAATCGGGCATGAGCAAAGGCGCGATCGCGGCCATATCGTGCGCGGCGATCGCCTCGTTGTAGCTTTTCCTCAGCGCCCTGATCGCGGCTGCGTCGTCCGGCGGGGCAACGGCCGCGAGCGCGGCCAGGAGGGGGATCAACATGGCGGCATCGCTCCTTCAGCCAGCCAGCCTAAGAGAAAGGCCGAGGCACGGCCATCCCCGTTCACGGCGGCGAAAGTCTCGCCGCCGTAACGACAGGTCCCGGCCGAAGGAGAATCGCCATGCTCCGCCTTTGTCTCGCCAGCTTGCTCGCCTGCGGCGCCGCGTCGCTCGCCGCCGCCCCTCCGGCCAATCCGCAGATCGACTATCCCGGCTTTCGGGCGCTGACGATCGACGTCGAGGCCTATCGCCGGGAGCGGCTGGTCGACTGGGCGGGCTTCGCCGCCGCCGCGGCCGCGCCTCGTACGCTCATCCTCGACGCGCGTTCCGCCTCCGCTTATGCGGCCGGGCATATCAGGGGCGCGGTCAACCTCCCCTTCACCGATTTCACCGCCGCCAGCCTGGCGCGCGTCATCGGCCGGCCGAACCGGCCGATCCTGATCTACTGCAACAACAATTTCAGCAACAACGCCGCGCCCGTCCAGCTGAAGTCGGTGCAGCTCGCGCTCAACATCCAGACCTTCATCAACCTCGTCGGCTACGGCTACCGCAACGTGCGCGAGTTGAACGAGGTGATCGACTTCAACGACCCGAAGATCCATTGGGTCAAAGGCGGGCAGCGGCAAATCGCGCGTAAATGAGCGGCGGCCCGCCAGCCCCAAGCGGAGGATCATGCATGCGATACGGCCCGGCCGGCTTGGCTATTCTATCCATTCTCGCTTTGGCTTCGTGCGCGCCGGCATCCCGTCACCCTCCGCGCTTCGCCGCCGGCGGGGCCCGCTTTGCCGCCATGCGGGCGCCGCTTTTCGTCAGCCCGATGGGCGAGCCGTTCCGCGGCGGCACGGCGGCGAACGGCCTGGAGCGCTGGTTCGCCGGCGCCGACAATGGCGACGGCGCGCTCACTCTCGCCGAGCTGGAGCGCGACGCCGCGCGCTTCTTCGCCACGCTCGACGTCGATGGCGACGGCGAGCTCGGACCCCTGGAAATCAACCGTTACGAGCGCGAGATCGCGCCGGAGATCCAGCTTGGCGGCAGCGACATGCGGCGGCCGGGAGGCGCAGGCGGAGGCATGATGCGGCGGCGCGGCGGCGGTGGGCCGGGCGGCGGCGGCTTTGGCGGGCGGCGGATGGGCGGCGGACATCGCCCGGAGCCGGGCCAGGGCCTGGAAGGCGCGGGCCGGTTCGGTCTGCTCAACATTCCCGAGCCGGTGATGGACGCCGACGCCGACCTCAACCGCGGCGTCGGCAGGTCCGAGTTCGCCGCCGCGGCGGGCCGGCGCTTCCTGCTGCTCGACACGGACCGCAATGGCCGGCTCACCAGGGAGGAGCTGGGTGCCCGGCTCCCCGATATTCCTTCGCCGCGGCGGCGCGGGCGGCAGCGGGGAAACTAGCGCGCGCCGACGATTCGCCGGGGAACAGGGCTGGCCATTACCTCCGCCGCGGCGGGACCAGCCTGATCTCGTAGAGCCGGGGCCAGTTCTTGCCGGTGACGAACAGCCGATCGCCGGCAGCGTCATAGGCAATGCCGTTCAGCACGTCGTCCTCGCCGCGATTGAGGGCGGCGCGGAGCCCCGACAGATCGATCCGGGCGATCACCCGCCCGGTCGCCGGATCGATCCTCGCGATCGTGTCGGTCAGCCAGATATTGGCCAATATTTCGCCTTTCACCCATTCGAGCTCGTTCAAGTAGGGCAGCGGCGCGCCGTCTTCGGTGACGGTCAGCCGGCGCCGCACCGCCAAGGTCTTCGGATCGAGGAAACGCAGCACCGGCGTCCCGTCGCTCATCACGATGTCGCGCGCGCTGCGGGTCAGCGCCCATCCTTCGCCGGCATAATGGAACTCGCCGAGCTTGCGGAAGCTGGCGCGGTCCCAGCGGAAGCCGATTCCGTTTTGCCAGGTCAGGCTGATGATCTGGCTGTTCCAGTCGACGATGCCCTCGCCGAAATAGACGGGCGGCAAGGCGATGCTGCGCAAGACCTTGCCGTCCTCGAGCCGGACCTCGCGGATGGTCGAGCGGCCATTGAGGCCGGTGCTCTCGAACAACCGGCCGTCGCGGTAGAAAAGGCCCTCGGTGAAGGCGGCCGGATCGTGCGGAAAGCTGCGCACGACTTCAACCCTCTGTATCGGTACGGGCGCGGGACCGACCGCCAGCAGCAGAAGCAAGCCCAACATCATCTTCATGCGAGCGCGGCGGCCAGCCAGGCCGGGACGATCGCCTGGCCCAGATCTTCCACCCGGCGATGCTCCACCGCGAGGCCGAGCTCGGGATAGTGGATGCGGGTCCGCTCGCCGGCCGCGCCGGCGGGGACGACCACCAGTCGGCGGTTGACCTTCGCGCGGTGGTGCATGCGCGCAGTATTCTCCTGGCCGACATAGCAGCCCTTGGCGAAGCTCACTCCATTCAGCTCGGCCGCATTGCATTCGAGCCAGAGGGTGCGGTCGGAGCCGAGCTCGGCACGCCCTTCGGTGACGCCGAGGGAGAGGCGGTGGGCGAGCCAGCCTTCCGCCGCTTCGTCGGCGGGGCCGAGCCAGCGCTGGCCAAGTTCGGCGAGGCGGGGATCGGCGATGTTTCCCGGCGCAGGCCGGAATCCGGTTGCGGAGCCGGACTGGGCCCCGGCCTTCGCCGAGGGACCGGGAAGCGACCAATGCACCGCCAAATTCTCTTCCTTCTCGATCCGGATGGGCCGGCGGAGGCGGTAGATGGCGAGGCGCTTGGCAAGGTCGTCCGCGGCTTCGCGCTCGCAGTCGATCAGTACGTCCGCCCCACCAGCCCACAGGATGAAATCGAACAAGGCCTTGCCCTGCGGCGTCAGCAGGCCCGCCCACAGCGGCCGGCCCGGCGCGAGCAAGGCGAGGTCGTTGGTGACGAGGCCATGCAGGAACCCGCCCACGTCCTCGCCGGAAAGGCGGAGAAGGGTGCGGTCGATCAAGGTGGTTCCGCTCATTCGCCCCTGTTAAGCGTTGGGCGTGACCGAACCAACCCGCCTCGTCATCCGCCGGCCCGACGATTGGCACGTCCACCTGCGCGACGGCGATATGCTGAAGGCCGTCGCCGGCCATAGTGCGCGGCAGTTCGCACGCGCGATCGTCATGCCGAACCTGGCCCCGCCGGTGACCGATGCGGCCGGGGCCGAGGCTTATCGGCTGCGCATCCTCGCCGCCTTGCCGCCGGGGAGCGGCTTCGCGCCGCTCATGACCTGCTATCTCACCGACCATGCCGATGCGGCCGCCATAAAGCGCGGCTTCGAGGCGGGGACGTTCGCGGCCTGCAAGCTCTATCCGGCCCATGCGACGACCAACGCGGCTTCTGGCGTGACCGATATTCGCACCCTCTACCCGGCGCTGGAGACGATGCAGCGCATCGGCATGCCGCTGCTCGTGCACGGCGAGGTCACCGACCCGGAAGTCGACATTTTCGACCGCGAGGCCGTGTTCATCGAGCGCGTCCTGGCGGAGCTGCTGCGCGATTTTCCGGCGCTGAAGATCGTCTTGGAGCATATCACCACCGAGCAGGCGGTAGCCTTCGTCGAGGGCTCGGGCCCGAACCTGGCCGCGACGATCACGCCGCACCATCTCCACATCAATCGCAACGCGATGTTCGCCGGCGGCATCCGCCCCCATGCCTATTGCCTGCCGGTCGCGAAGCGCGAGGAGCATCGCCGGGCGGTGCGCCGTGCCGCCACGTCGGGCTCGCCCAAATTCTTCCTCGGCACCGACAGCGCCCCGCATGGCGTCGAGCGCAAGGAGGCCGCCTGCGGTTGCGCCGGCATCTTCAACGCGCCCTTCGCGCTCGAAGCCTATGCAACCGTCTTCGAGGAGGAGGATGCGCTCGACCGCCTCGAGGCCTTTGCCTCGGAGCACGGGCCGCGTTTCTACGGCCTTCCGCTGAACGAGGGGCAAGTGGTATTGGAGCGCGTTCCGGTCACTATTCCCGAGACGCTTGCGGCGGCTGGGACCAGGATCGTGCCGTTCGGGGCGGGGAATAGCCTGCCATGGCGCTTCGCCGGCGCAGAGGAGTGAGCAGATGGCCGTGATCGATACACGCGAGCTGCCCGTCATCGAGCGCAAGCCGGGGTGGCACGGCCGCTATTTCAACTCGCCCAGCATGACCTTCGCCCATTACGAATTCGAAGCCGGATCGGTGATCCCCGAGCATTCGCACGTCCAGGAGGAAGTGTGGCAAGTGCTCGAAGGCGAGCTCGAGATCGTCGTCGACGGCGTTGCGACGCGCGCCGGGCCGGGCTGGGCCGGAATCGTCCCGCCCGATACGCTTCATGCGGTGCGCGCGATCACCGACGGCAAGGCGATCGTCGTCGACACCCCGCTGCGCGAGGATATGGGACCGCCTTAGGCCCGCTCAGACGCGAAAAAGCGACGCCGAGCCGGGCTCGTACGTCGCTCCCACCCCTCAATCCCCTCCCGCAAGCGGGAGGGAGAATGACTATTGGATCGGGTTGAGGTTCACCGCCGCCGTCTTGCCGCGGCGATCGACCTCGAGTTCGAACTCGAGCCGGTCGCCCTCGTTGAGGCTGACCATGCCGGCGCGTTCGACCGCCGAGATATGGACGAAGGCGTCGGGCTGGCCGTCGTCGCGGCTGATGAAGCCGAAGCCCTTCATCGCGTTGAAGAACTTGACCGTGCCCGAGGCTTTCTCGCCGGTCAGCTGGCGCTGCGGCCCGCCGCGGTCGCCGCCAAAGCCGCCGCGGTCCTCGCGCGGCGCGCGCTCGGGAACCGGAAGCGGATCGCCCTCGATCTTGATGTCGGTCGCGGAGATGCGGCCGCCGCGGTCGACGAGGGTGAACTCGAGCGGCTGGCCCTCGGCGAGGCCGGTGAGGCCGGCCTGCTCGACGGCGGAGATATGGACGAACACGTCCTCGCCGCCATCGTCGCGGACGATGAAGCCGAAGCCTTTCTGGGCATTGAAGAATTTGACGATGCCTTTGCCCTCGCCGACGACCTGGGGCGGCATCCCGCCGGCGCCGCCGCCGCCGCGCGCACCGCCGAAGCCGCCGCCGCCGCCGGCGCCGCCTCCGCGATAGCCGCCGCCGCCACCGCCGCCGCCGCGGTCGCCGTAATTGCCGCCGCCGCCGCCATAGGGCGCGCGATCGCCGCCGCCGAAGCCGCCTCGCTCACCGTATCCGCTGCTATAGCTTTCTTCGCCGAAACCTTCGCGCTTGTCTCTGCCGCGCCCGCCGCGCTCTCCGCGACGCCCTCTGTCGAAACCCATGACCGTCTAATACTTTCCCGCGCCCACATCCCTGTTAGAACCATAGCGCTGGGCAAATCGCGCAAACGGCCTACGGCGCCTTAACCGGACGCACTGCCGACTCATATAGCGCAAAAGTGCAAGGTCGGCGAGGGATTTTACCCACAGGCCGAACTTGCCGCCGAGGACTGGCCCCGGCAGTCCAGTTGGTGCATTGGCGCCCCTTCGCCGAGGCACCAACGGGAACCGACATGGACGCCATTCCAGCCATCTTCACCGACCCGGCCGCCCTGGTTGCGCTCGCCACCCTGATCGTGATGGAGATCGTGCTCGGCATCGACAATCTGATCTTCATCTCGATCCTGTCCAACAAGCTCCCCGAGGCGCAGCGGCAGAAGGTGCGGCGGACCGGAATCGCCCTCGCCTTGGTCATGCGGCTCGCCTTGCTCTCGACGATCGCCTGGCTGGTCGGGCTGACCGCGCCGGTCTTCGACCTCGGCATCGCCGGCCATATCGGGCCGCATGGCGAGCCCGCCTTCGAGACCCGCTTCTCGTGGCGCGACCTCATCCTGATCGCCGGCGGGCTGTTCCTGGTGTGGAAGGCGACCCGCGAGATCCACCACAATGTCGATCCGGGCCCGGACGACGACGTGTTCGACACGTCCAGGGCGACGCTCGGCTTCGGCGCGGCGATCGTCCAGATCCTGCTGCTCGACATCGTCTTTTCGATCGATTCGATCCTGACCGCGGTCGGCATGACCGACCAGCTGGTGATCATGGTGATCGCGGTGGTCGTCTCCGTCCTGCTGATGCTGGTCGCCGCCGATCCGCTGGCCAATTTCATCAACCGCAATCCGACCGTGGTGATGCTGGCGCTGGGTTTCCTGCTGATGATCGGGGCGGTGCTGATCGCCGACGGCTTCGGCGTCCACATCCCCAAGGGCTATATCTACGCCGCGATGGGCTTTTCCGCCGGGGTGGAGGGGCTCAACATCCTCGCGCGGCGGCGCAAGGGAAGCGCCGCCGGCGGGACTTCAGGCCATTGAGCGTTCACCGCTTCGCGCTTATGCGGGAGGCATGAGCGTATTTTTCCACGAAGAGGACCTGCCCGAGGGCGCGCTTGGGCCCGGTCCCGTCGCCGTCGACACCGAGGCGATGGGCCTGCAGCCCGGGCGCGACCGGCTGTGCCTCGTCCAGATCGCCGACGGCGGCGGCGACGAGCATCTCGTCCGCTTCGCGCCCGGGAGCGACTATGCGGCGCCGAACCTCAGGGCCGTGCTGGGCGACCCCTCCCGGCTCAAGCTGTACCATTTCGCGCGCTTCGATCTGGCCGGCATCCGCGCCTATCTGGGCGTCATGGCCGAGCCGGTCTATTGCACCAAGACCGCCTCGCGGCTGGTCCGCACCTATACCGACCGCCACGGCCTCAAGGAGCTGGTCAAGGAGCTGCTCGGCATCGACATCTCCAAGCAGCAGCAAAGCTCCGATTGGGGCGCTCCCGACCTCAGCGACGCGCAGAAGGATTATGCCGCCTCGGACGTGCGCTACCTCCACGCGCTCAAGGAGAAGCTCGACGAACGGCTGGCGCGCGAGGGACGCATGGCCCTTGCCCAGAGCTGCTTCGATTTCCTCCCCCAGCGCGCCCTGCTCGACCTCGCCGGCTGGGCGGAGGTCGATATCTTCGCCCATGTTTGAGATTTTCAAGGTCGCCACGGGCCTCCACCCTGCCCCTCCACCACCCTTCGGGTGGTCCCCCTCCCCTGGAAATCCAGGGGAGGAATAATGTCGGAACTGGCTGAACGCGACCGGATCATCAAGCGCGGCTGGGCGGCGCCGGGCGGGTCGCACGATCTGCTCATCCGGGCGATGAAGCTGGTGCTGCCGGTGGCGGTCGGCGTGCTGCTCGCCTACCTCCTGCTCTCGCCGCTCAGCCGGAAGACGGAGATCAGCTTCCTCCTCGACAAGAACAAGGTGGATGTCGCGCGCGAGCGCCTGAAGGTGCAAGGCGCGCAATATCGGGGCACGGACGACAAGGGCCGGCCGTTCGTCGTCGACGCCGCGTCGGCGGTGCAGAAGACCTCCAGCGAACCGGTGGTCGACATAGAAGGCATGGCGGCGCGGATCATGCTCACCGAGGGCCAGGCGATATTGCGCGCCGATCGCGGCCGCTACGACATGGAGCATCAGACGGTCGACGTGCTCGGCCCGATCGTGGTTACCGCCGCCGACGGCTACAGGCTCGAGACGAAAGACGTCGCCATCGACCTCAACAGCCAGAGGCTGTCGAGCGGCAAGGGGGTCGAAGGGCGGATGCCGCTCGGCCGCTTCTCGGCGGGGCGGATCACCGCGGACCTGCGCGAGCGGCGGGTGGCGCTGAGCGGGAGGGCGCGCTTGCATATCGTGCAGGGCGGCCTCAGATGAGCGGCATGAAGCGCTTCGCCATCGCCTTCGCCGCCGCCGCCGCGCTCGCCGCTTCGAACCCGGCAGGCAGCCAGACCTCGTCGCTCAAGGGCCATAATAGCGACGCGCCGGTCGACGTGGCGGCGGACCGGATCGAGGTGCAGGACCGCGCCGACCGGGCGGTCTTCTCCGGCAACGTCGTCGTCCGCCAGGCGGAGCTGACCCTCAACGCCGCGCGTCTCACGGTCGCCTATTCGAACGCCGGCGGCATCCAGATCGAGCGGCTCGACGCGAGCGGCGGCGTCACCGTCAGGAGCCCCTCGGAAACGGCGCGCGGCCAGTTCGCGATTTACGATCTCAAGTCCCGCATCATCACCCTGATCGGCGGCGTCACCCTCACCCGAGGGGCATCGCACGTCAGCGGAGGCCGGCTGGTGCTCGATCTCGACAGCGGCCGGGCGGTGATGGACGGCGGCGGGCCGCCCGGGACGACCAACCAGGGCGGACGGGTCACCGGCACCTTCACCGTTCCCAAGCGGGGCAGCTAGAGGGCCCTGTTTCCCGGCGAAGGCCGGGATCCAGTCTGGGCCCCGGCCTTCGCCGGGGAACCAGGCGCACCTCGCCGCCGCCACAAGGGCTTCATCATCCCGCATGCATGAACATGCATGAATCTTGCCAGTTGAGGCGGGCGGCCGCTTCGCCTAAGTCCTTGAGCAGGATAGCGGAGCGGCGATGAACGACACAGCCCTCATGGAACGGCCCGGCGAGGCCGCCGCGATCGGCGCGCTGTCGCACGGCCTGTCGGTGGTCGCGATCGCCAAATCCTACGACCGCAAGACCGTGCTGAAGGACGTCTCGCTCGGCGTCGAGCGGGGCGAGGTGGTCGGCCTGCTCGGCCCGAACGGCGCCGGTAAGACCACGTGCTTCTATTCGATCATGGGGCTGGTCAAGCCTGACAGCGGCCGCATCCTCCTCGACGGGCGGGACATTACCGGCCTTCCGATGTACCGCCGCGCGATCCTCGGCCTCGGCTATTTGCCGCAGGAGACGTCGATCTTCCGCGGCCTCACCGTCAGCCAGAACATCATGGCGGTGCTCGAGGTCGCCGAGCCCGACAAGGCTGTGCGGCTCGAGCGGCTCGAACAATTGCTCGGCGAGTTCCATATCGCCCATTTGCGCGATGCGCCGGCGATGGCGCTGTCCGGCGGCGAGCGGCGCCGCTGCGAGATCGCGCGCTCGCTCGCCGCGGACCCTTCGATCATGCTGCTCGACGAACCGTTCGCCGGCATCGACCCGATCTCGATCGCCGACATACGCGACCTCGTCATCGAGCTGAAGAAGCGCGGCATCGGCGTGCTCATCACCGATCACAATGTCCGCGAGACGCTGGACATCGTCGACCGCGCCTGCATCATCTATGACGGCCAGGTGCTGTTCGCCGGCAGCCCTGCCGACCTCGTCGCCGATCCCAATGTCCGCCGCCTCTATCTCGGCGAGAGCTTCGAGCTATAGCGCCGTGTCGATCGGGCCGCGCCTCGACCTCAGGCAGAGCCAGTCGCTGGTGATGACGCCGCAGCTCCAGCAGGCGATCAGGCTGCTGGCGCTCTCCAACCTCGAGATCGAGAGCTTCATCGCCGAGGAGATGGAGAAGAACCCGCTGCTCGACAGCGCCGGCGGCGACGACGAGGCCAATGCCGAGGCGGTCGAGCCCGAGGTCCGGCTGCGCGACAGCGAGGAGCCGGAGACGGTGGACTCGCTGGTGGCGAACGGCGCGGGCGATGCGTCCCTCGACGTCGATCCCGACAATGAGAATATCCACCAGGACAGCGCCGCCGACCGCTTCGAGGGCGCGGGCGGCCTCGACGGCGGCCTCAGGCTCGACGGGATCGCGAGCGGATCGGGCGAGGGCGCCGATTTCGACAGCCTCGCCGGCGAGCAGGTCTCGCTCATCGACCATCTCCTCGCCCAGGCGGGCGAGGTCCTCGCCGGAACCGACCTGCTGATCGCCGCGCAGATCGTCGAGCAGATCGACGAGACCGGCTATCTTCTCGCCTCGACTCTCGACATCGCCCACCGGCTGGGCGCTCCGCTCGACGAAGTGGAGCGCGTGCTCAAAATCGTCCAGACCTTCGATCCGTCGGGAATCGGTGCCCGTTCGCTGGCCGAATGCCTGGCCATCCAGGCGCGGGAGATGGACCGCTACGATCCCGCAATGGCGCGGCTGATCGACAATCTCGACTATCTCGCCAAGGGCAATCTCGCCGCCCTGAAGCGCATCTGCGGCGTCGACGACGAGGACATGGCGGACATGATCCGCGAACTCCGGGGCTACGACCCCAAGCCGGGCTGCAAGTTCGGCCAGAGCGACCGCGTCGATACGGTGGTTCCCGACGTGTTCGTCGCCCGCCGCGCCACCGGCTGGGCGATCGAGCTCAATGGCGCGACCCTTCCAAGGCTGCTCGTCAACCGCACTTATTATGTCGAGCTGGCTGGCGGCGCCCAGGACAAGGAATCGAAGGCCTGGCTGTCGGAATGCCTGGCGAGCGCCAACTGGCTTTTGAAAGCCCTCGACCAGCGCGCCCGAACCATCGTCAAGGTCGCGACCGAGATCGTCAAGCAGCAGGACGGCTTCTTCCGGAGCGGCGTCGCGCATCTTCGCCCGCTCACGCTGCGCACGGTGGCCGAGGCGATCGGGATGCACGAATCGACGGTGAGCCGGGTGACGTCGAACAAATATCTGTCGTGCGACCGCGGCCTGTTCGAGCTCAAATATTTCTTCACCAGCGGCATCCAGAGCGCCGACGGCGGCGAGGCGGTCTCCGCCGAGGCGGTGAAGAGCCACATCAAGACCCTGATCGCCGCCGAGAGCGCCGGCGCGATCCTCTCCGACGACCAATTGGTCGACCTGCTCCGCGCCCGGGGTTTCGATATTGCACGGCGGACCGTCGCCAAGTACCGGGAGGCGCTGGGCATCGGCTCGTCCGTCCAGCGCCGCCGCCGCCAGGCGATCGGCTCCCACGCCGCCTGACGTTTGAGATTCATGACCGCCCAGCCAAGCATCCTCGTCCTCGCCGGACGGCGCTCAGCCTCGCTCGATCCGCTGGCGGAAAAAGCCGGCGTCAGCCATAAATGCCTGGTGCCGGTGCTCGGGCAGGCGATGGTCGGCCGGGTGCTGCAGATGGCGGACGCGGCATTTCCGAAGGCGCCGCTTTTCATCTCGGTCGAGGATTTCGCCGTCGTCGCCGCGGAGCCGACGGTGGCGCGGCTCCATCGCGCCGGCAGGCTGACACCGGTCGAGGTCCGCCGCCATATCGTCGACAGCGTCGTCGAGGCGAGCCGGATCACCGGCTTTCCGATGATCATCACCACCGCCGACAATGTGCTGATGAGCCCGCAAGGGCTCCATGCCATCGCCGCCGAGGGAGCGGAGAGCGGCGTCGACTGCGTGGTGATGATGGCGCGCGAGCGCGATATCCTGGCCGCGCATCCCGACGGCCAGCGGCGCTTCTACCGCTTCCGCGACGGCGGCTTCTCGAATTGCAACCTGTTCTGGCTGACCAGCGAGAAGTCGCTGAAGGCGACGGAAAGCTTCCGCGACGGCGGCCAGTTCGCCAAGCATAAGAGCCGGGCCGCGCGGGCGTTCGGCCTTGCCGCAGTCTTCCTCTATGTTTTCAGGCTGGCGACCCTGGCCGGAATGTTCCGCCACGTCTCGCGCCGCTTCGGGCTTCGCATCGTCTCCCTGGTCACGGCCGATGGCCGGCTCGCCATCGACGTCGACAACGAGCGCACCCACCGGGTGGCCGAGGAGATATTGGCGCGCGAGAAGGCCTGACCGCTAAATGACGTGAGTGACCAGCAGCAGGATGACGACGACGCCGGGTACGCCGAGCAGCCAGAGGATAAGTCCCTTGCCCATCTCGATACTTCCTTTCCACGCGGATTGCCGGCGGTGAACGGCGAGGGCCTGCAAACGTTCCGCGCCCGGTCCTGTCACCGCGAGGCGGAAGCCGGATCGAGATCCTCCGACCCGGCAAGCCCGGCATAAAGCTCGTCCAGATCCGACCCGGCCAGCTGCGCGAGCAGATCGTCGAAGCCGTCGATCACGAAATAGCAATGCTGGAAGGCGTCGGAGCGGTAGCGCGTGGCGAGGACCCGCTTGAGGTCGAACGCCAACCGGTGCGGCGCCGGGCTGTCGAGCGAGAAGCCGGCCTCGCCGAAGCTCGAGGCAAGGCCGGCACCGTAGATTTTGAGCGCGCCGTCCTCGCGGGCGAGGCCGAATTCGACCGTGTACCAGTAGAGCCGGGCCAGCCTGTGCATCGCACCGGACGCGTGGGCGCGCAGGCCCTCTTCGCCCAGCGCCTGCATGAAGTCGGCGATCCGCGGATCGGCCAGCATCGGCACGTGGCCGAAGACGTCGTGGAAGATGTCCGGCTCCTCCAGATAATCGAGCTGCGCCGCCGAGCGGATGAAGTTGCCGGCGGGAAAGCGGCGCTGGCTGAGATGGCGGAAAAAGACCTCGTCCGGAACCAGGCCCGGGACGGCGACGACGGTCCAGCCGGTCCGCGCGGTCAGGCGCTGGTTGATCTCGTCCAGCCGCGGGATGCCGGGATGCGAGAGCCGCAGCACGTCCAGCCCCGCCTCGAACGCCCGCACCGCCCGGCCGGCGAGCTTCGCCTGCTGCCGCGCGAACAAAATGTCCCAGACGCGGTGGTCCTCGGCGGTGAACGCTTCCCAGCGCTCGGGGACGGTCCAGTCCCCGGCGGCGGCGCCGGAGGCCGGTCTGGTTTCGGTGAAATCGGTGAACATCGGGGTATCTCCAAAAGAAAAACCCCGCCCGGATGTGCCGGACGGGGTGGAATGAGCTTGCCTTTGAGGTGCGCGCTAGTCCGGTCCCGCCCGAGCGTGACGATAGAGGTAATAAGTGGCGGCGACCGTCGACATGAGGTCAGCCTGGCTCGGCAAATCCAACGAGTCAACCGTGGCCGGCGGGAACGCGCCGCCGGCGCTGGCATCAAAGGCGGGACAAGAGAGCGAAAGGGACATGAAGTGGATCTCTGCCACGACGGTGATGAATTCACCCTGACCGAAACCGCCGCGCGCGCCGAAGCGCCGCGCCGACCGGGCCGGGGGGAGATCGAGCAAGCGGTTCGGACGTTGATCGCTGCGGCCGGCGACGATCCGCTCCGCGAAGGCCTCGCCGAGACGCCGGCGCGGGTGGCGCGGGCGTATCGGGAATGGTTCGCCGGCTATGCGGTCGATCCGGCCAAGTTGCTCGAGCGGCAATTCGGCGAGGCGGAAGGCTATGAGGAGACTGTCCTGCTCCGCTCTATCCCACTCGTCTCGACCTGCGAGCATCATCTCGCCCCGATAGCCGGCCACGCCCACGTCGCCTACCGTCCCGACGGCCGAGTCGTCGGCATCTCGAAGCTGTCGCGGCTGGTCGACGCTTTCGCGCGGCGGCTGCAGCTGCAGGAGCGGCTCACCGTCCAGATCGCCCGCGCGATCGACGCCGCGCTGGAGCCGAAGGGCGTCGCGGTAGTGATCGAGGCAAGCCATGGCTGCATGTCGACCCGCGGCGTCAACCAGCACGATGTGACGATGGTCACCAAATGCTGGCTCGGCGACTTCAAGGCCGATGCGGAGCTGCGGCGCGAGCTGATGGATTCGCTTGGCGCCTGTGGACCGCGCTAGAAGCGAAAGGAAGGAAAGATCCGAATGGCTGCGCGCCTCAAGCCCGATTATGCAAATCTCGGCGATCCGGACCTTGCCGGGCTGGTCGCCCTGCGCGATCCCATCGCGGTCCGGCTGGTCACCGAGCGCAACAACCAGCGCTTGTTCCGCGCCGCCTGGAGCATTCTGAAGAATCGGGCCGAAGCGGAAGATGCGGTGCAGAGCGCCTACCTGCGCGCCTTCGCCGCGATCGGCAGCTTCGAGGGCCGTTCGTCGCTCTCTACCTGGCTTACCCGGATCGCGATCAACGAGGCGCTCGGCAGGCAGCGCGCCGCGCGGCGGCGGCGGGCCCGTCTCAATGAGAATTCGGTCGCCCAGCTCGAGGAATATCGGGAAAAGCTGATGCGCGGATCGACCGGGGGCCTGTCGCCCGAGGGCGCGGCCGCGCGCAGCCAGCTTCGTCGGCTGCTCGAGGAGGCGATCAGCCGTCTTCCCGATAGCTTCAGGCTGGTCTTCGTCCTGCGCGACGTCGAAGGTCTCAGCGTCGACGAGGCGGCCGACGTGCTCGGCATCCTGCCGGCGACGGTCAAGACCCGGCATCTGCGCGCCCGGCGGCGGCTGCAGCAGGACCTCGCGCCCGACATAGAATCGGCGCTCAGCGGCACCTTCCCGTTCGCCGGCGTCGATTGCGAGGAGATGACGGAGCGGGTGCTCGCGCTTGTCGCGGGGTCCGGACGGCTCTGAAGCGGTGATGGGCCGTGCAACCAAAAGACCCGGCGGTGGGTTGTCGGTTGGACCATGATCGAGTGCGGGAGGGCCAGGAGAGCCCGATGTTCCGACATTTGCTAGCTTGCTCGCTCCTCGCGGCGCCGCTCGCCGCCGCCCCCGCACAGACGGAGGGAACCGGCTGGGGTCTCGCCCGGATACCCGGCGCCTGCATGGTGCATGCCGATTCGCCCCAGGGCACCGTCCTTTCGATCTGGGGTTTCGCCGGCCAGGAGAAGATCGGCTTCCTGATCCAGAACAAGCAATGGGAGTCGCTTCGCGAAGGCCAGCGTTACGACCTTGAGGTCGTGTTCGTCGGGATGCGCGCCTGGCCGGTCCGGGCGACCGCGCGGCGCGACATCGACAGCGACGGTCCCGGTTTCTTCTTCACCGTGGAACCGGGGGATCGGCCGGACGGGGGCGGCTTCATCGACGCGTTCGCCACCGCCAAGGGCATGGAGATCAGCCGCGACGGCGCCACCTTCGACAGCTTGAAGCTGGCCGGCAGCCGCGGCGCGGTGGCGTCGCTGGCGCGGTGCATGGCCGATCTGTGGGCGGGGCAGGTCGCGGCTCCGGCTGAAAAGGCCAAGGCAAGCGACCCGGCGGACGCGACGATCTAGCCTCGCCGGGGGCGCTGCATTCGCGCCGTCAAGTCCTTCCCGCAAGCTACCCCGGACTCGCCACCTCGCATCGGTGACGTGCGCGCCTGCTTGAAACCGCGATAGACTCGGACCTGCACCCGGCTGCGGCCGGAGACAGGAGGAGCAGAGCGATGTACGACCGATATGACCCGCTGGAGGAAGCCTTCAACGATGCTTTGAGCGGCGAAGCCTTTCCCGGCGCCCTCGGCTATGAGCCCGAAGAATTCGGTTCTTATGACGGCTTCGGTCCCGGCGACGGCTTCGGCCCCGGCGATGGTTTCGGCGGCGAGTTCGAGGAAGAAGGCGACGCCTTCAGCTTCAAGAACGCATTCAAGAAGGTCGGCGGCTTCCTCAAGAAATCCGGCCTGGGCGGCGTGCTGTCCAAGGTCGCGCCGATCGCCGGCAAGATCGCCGGCGGGATGGTCGGCGGCCCGATCGGGGCCAAGCTCGGTGGCATGGTCGGCGGCATGCTCAGCGAGGAGGAGCAATATAGCGATTTCGAAGAATTCGAGCCCGAGGAGTTCGATTTCGAGGAGGAAGAGGAATCGGGCGCATTGCAGGAGGAGGAGGCATCCGACTTCGGCCTCGATTCGCTGAGCGACAGCCTCGCCGAGGAAATGGCCGCCCAGGCCGCCGACAGCGAGAATGAGGAGGAAGCCTCCGCTTTGCTCGGCGGCGTCACCATCCATATCATCAGTCCGGCGCCGATGGCGGTGAGGCGGATGTCGCCGGTCATCTTGCGCAGCGCCAACCGGCTGGGCCGCTACCTGCGCCGCCGCCGCAGCACCCGGCCGCTGGTGAAGGCGATCCCGACCATCGAGAAGCGCGCCGTCAAGATGCTGACCAAGCGCGCCCAGGCCGGCGGCCGGATCACCGCCGCCACGGCGAACAAGGCGATGGCGAAGGCGACCGTCCAGACCCTGCGCACGCCGGTGAGCGCCGCGAAGGGGCTCGCCAACAACAGCGTCAAGCGCCGGCGGCTCAGCCAGCCCAACGGCAGGACGATCGCGCGGGTGGAGCGCTGAGCGAGGCGGACCAAGCTTCAGTCACGGAAAGGCAGGGCCATGACCATCACCTACCGGACGCCGGACTTCGGCGATTTCGAAGAGTTCGAGCCCGAGCAGTTCGAGCCCGAAGAGTTTGGCGACCTCGAGGAGGAAGGCTTCGGCGACGGCGAGGAGTTTGGCGGCGAGATCTTCGCCAACGGCGGCCGGATCGACGCCGAAAGCGCAGCGATGCTGATGGACATGTATGCCGACATGGCGGCCCAGTCCGACAGCGAGGAAGAGGCGGACGCCTTCCTGCCGCTCCTCGCCGGCCTGGCGCCGCTGGCCGCCAAGCTCGCGCCGATGGCGCTGGGGGCCGCCAAGTCCATGCTGCCGACGGTCACCAAGGGCGTGATGTCGGCGGGCAAGGCGCTCCTCTCCAAGCTGGGCCCGCCGGCGCTTCGCGCGCTGCCCAATATCGCCCGCGGCGTCGCCAAGGACGGTCTGCAGCGCGCGGCCGGCGGCCAACCCGTGTCGGGCGAGATGATCATGCGCTCGGCGGCGCAGCATACTTTGCCCTATTTGCAGGATGCGCAGCGACGCCAGCAGGCGGCGCGAAACTGCCACCGCCGCGCCGTGCAGGCGCACCGCCGCTGGTGCCCGCCCGGCGCCGGCACGACGCCGCAATGCTGAAGCCTGGCGAAGCTGGACGGAGACCGACATGGCGAGCGCGCTCGTAGCTATCGAAGCCAGGCCGGCCGCGGCGCCGGCCCGGGCGCTGCCGCCGCCGGTCCGCCTGGCCCCCGCGCCGGCGCTGCCGGCCCCCGGCACAGCGGGCGATCCGCTCGCTATCTACCTACGCGGCCAGCAGGTCGCCAATGCCCGCTCGGCGCTTCTGCTCCAGCCGTTTCAGGAGGGCGAGTTCGGCCGCGGCGCCGCCGCCCCTTCGACCGCCCATCTCGCCGAGGTCAACCAGCTGCTCGCCGGGCTGCGCAAGCTGGTCGACCGCAACGGCCGGCGCCTCGCCGAAGCGGTTGCGGCGGCGGCCAGGAGCCCCGGGCGCGAGCGCATCGACGAGGCATTGAGGCTGAAGCAGGAAGGCTGCACCCTCATCTCAGCCACCGAGCGGATCCGCCAGGTCTATTGGGAGATACTGGGCCAGCGGCAGACGCGGATCGCGCCGCAGCTGCTCGCCGCGGACCGGATCGCGCTCGACTGCTATCAATATGTCTATGGCGGCCTCGGCAAGGCGCGTTCGATCCCCTCCCCGGCGCCGCTCTCCTACATGGATTCGGGCTTCGGGCCGGCGACGTTCCGCCGCGGCGTGACGATGCGCAAGCTGCTCAGCCTGCCCAACCCCTTCCCGCTGGTGAAGCTGCCCTACAGCCGGCTGGTCACGCCCTGGACACTGGGCGCGATCCCGCATGAGATCGGCCATAATCTGCAATCGGACCTCGGCCTGTGGCTGGTCGTGCCGCGGCTCATCGACCGCCGCCTCGCCGCGGCGGGGGTCGACCCGGCCGTGCGGCGCATCTGGGTGCGCTGGACCAAGGAGACCTTCGCCGACCTGATCGGCGTGCTGCTGATCGGCCCCGCCTTCGCCGAATCGACCATGGACGTCGTCGGCAAGGGCGCGAAGGCGACCGGCGCGTTCAATCCGCGCGGAGTGCATCCGACCCCTTATCTTCGCGTCCGGATCAGCACCCATCTGCTCCGTATGATGGGGTTCGAGCGCGATGCCCGCCGGATCGACGACACCTGGGCGCGGCTCTATCCGCCGCTGGTCGGGGAGGCGATCCCGCCGCTGTTCATGCGCAATTTCGACCGGACGGTGCCGATCGTGGTCGATGCGATCGCCCGCACCGCCTATCCGCAGCTCGGCGGCAAGACGCTGATGCAGGTGGTGTCGTTCCGGCCGCAGGACCAGGAGGTCGCGACCGAGGCGGCGGCGCGGCTGGCGACCGGGCGGGATCCGGGCATCGTTCCGGAACGTTTTTTGATCAATGCGGTCCGGATAGCCTTCGACCGGCGCATGGCGCCGCCGGCGGTGATCACCCGTCACTTCTACGAAGCTCTTGGAAGGAGATAGCCATGGTGGAGACGTTTGCGGCAGCCGGCACTGTCCCGCTGAGCACACTCGACTGGTTCGAGGGCAATCTCGCCCGCGTCATCGGCCTTTCCGCCGGATCATCGGCGGTGGTGCCGACCGCCGCCGGGGGCAGCCGCAACGCGCCGGCCCTCCGTGCGTTCGCCCGCCGTCTCGAGCAGAGGTTTCACAAGGTCGTCGATCCGCGCTCCGGCCAGGTCACCTTCGAGACGGCGGGCGAGCTGCTCATTCCGCTTCAGGAAGAGGGCGACATTCAGCCCCTCATCGGGGATCTCGCTGCAGGCTATCTCGGCGCGGTGCGGACTGTGCTCGGCCGCATCGATGCGGGTCTTTGCTTTGCCAATATCTGCCGCGAGGAGGTCGAGGGTGCGCTCGCGCAGATCCAAGCCACGCTCGATGTCCTGATGACCGAGGCTCCGCGCCGCGGCGGCCGGGTCCAGGCCCTGATGTGCGTGGATGAGCTGACCAACGACGAGTTCGGACTGCTGATCCGCCTGAGGACAGCCCTTGCCGACGATCCCGCCGACCGGCGGCGACTGGACCGGGAGCAGGCGCTCGAGGCGATCGAGGCGGCGCTGGAGGCGCTGCACCGTTTCGAAGACCTGCTTCGCAGCCCCTCGCCCGAGGAGCCTCGGCCGCTTGCCGATCTGGCCGACACCGTCCGCCGCTGCGCTCCCGAGATCGCGGCGCTTGTGCGCGATGTCCAGCGCGTCCTCGACCAGGCCGGCGTGAGCCGCTGCGCGCTCGGGCACATCGAGATCTACCGGCAGACCGATTCCTTCATGGTCGGCGGTACCGCGCTCGACAGGCTCACCCTGCCGGAAGCTTTCCGCGCCATCGAGGCGGAGCCGGGGCGGTGGACTCTCCTCATCGAGCAGGGCGTCTTCGGCGGCGTCGACGCGATCAAGGGTTCGGCGAACCTCCTGGCCAGAATTCTGGAAGGGATCGATCCCGAGACGATCGCGGGTCACCTCCAGCTCGACACGGCGTCGGCCGAGCGGCTGACCGACAGCCTTCGCCGCATGACCGGCTTCGCCACGCTCGTCATTCGCGAGATTTCCGGCTGGCCGCACCGCGAGGACGCGAGGAATGCCAATTCGCTGTCGACCATCCCCGCGGAGGAAGGCGGACCCATCAAGCCCTAAGCGGCAGGAGGAATCACCATGGCTACCCGAGAGCAATATTTCACACTGCTTGGCCGGATGGCGAACGTGCGCACGCAGATGGCGTCGCTGCTCGCTTCCCAGCGTCCGGAAGACGCCGGCGCCCGCGAGATGCTGGCCAACCAGCTGGACGACCTGGAGAGTCAGCTGCAGCAGACGATCGTCGACGATAGCCCGGTGCCCGCCGACGGCGGTTTCGCCGCCATGCTCGGCATCGGAGCGGCCGCGGCGGGACCGATCGGCAACGTCCCGGCCCCGATCGGCGTGCCGAGCTATGACGAGGCGATCGCCTCCGAGCGGATCTACGCTGTAGCCGATCTCTATTATTGCTATCAGCTCGAACGGCTCGGCATGTTCCGGGCGATTCAGAAGCTCAAGGAGCTGTTCCGCGCCGGCAAGCTGCGGCTGGCGAGCGGGGAAGGAGCGTTCAACCTCTATCGTTTCGATCGCAAGGAAGTGCTGCGCTACACCTTCACGGAGCGCCTCCAGGCCTATAGCCGGGTGTTCGGCTATACCGACACTCCGCCGCCGCGGGGCGCCAGGCCGAACAAGGCGTTCCACGGGCTGTTCACTCAGTTCAATCTGCGCGTAGCGCAGCTGTTCCGGGACAAACGGATCGCGGAGACCTTTCGCCCTGGGGCGGCGGCGACCGATCCGAGCTTCGGCAGCATCGCCATGGCCCGCCGGGCCGGGCTCGATCTGCGCAACAATCTGAAGCGGGCGTCCTATGGCGACGTCAACGTGCTCACGATCGAGTTGCTGCAGCTGGTCGCCGCCGCGTTCGACATCCTCGGCGCCGACGACATCCGCCATCAATTCGGGACCGACAATGCCTGGGACACGCTGGAAGAAGTGCTGCAGCGCTATCTCGGCGAGATCCCTGTCGTGTCGCAGCGCGCGCGGATGGGCGAGACCGGCCGCGGGATCACCAACTGGCTGGCGCAGAGCTATATCCTGACGCCTGGCCGCACCGCGTTCGAGGCGCTCGTCCAGAGCATCGCCGAGCTGTGCGAGGAGTGGCTGACGAGCGCCCAGGCGCTCGGCTCCAGCCGCGACCGGCTGGCCCCGGGGACAGGCGCCGGCAACGTGATCGAATTTCCGTCGGCCCGCCAGAGAATGGCCTGACATCTGGTGGATTCGGCACGGGTCGTTTATGGTAAATTATGGTTAACGGCGAGCGCCTGCGCTGCGAAACCACGACTGAGTTTGGTAAGGATCCTGTTTTTACTCTATTTTTAGGGGGTGTCGTGGAATCCCAGCTTGCCCAGGCGCCTCGCGGCGACGATTCCACCGCTGGCCGTTACCTCCATATTGGCGGTTTTTCGGTTCCAACTCTTAGCCCGCGCGAGCAGGAGATCGCGCGGCTTGTCGCCATCGGCTATCCCAATAAGACCATCGCCGGCATCCTCGACATCAGCCCCTGGACTGTCGCCACGCATGTCCGCCGCATCTTCAACAAGCTCGGCGTCCACGGCCGGCCGGCGATGATCGCGGAGCTCGCCGGCGCCGGCTTCCGCTTCGACCGCTCCCGGCGCGCCCCGCCGTGCCCCGATCAATCCGGTGCGCCGCCGCCAGCGAGAGGGACGCTCGGCGTGCGGGCCTAGGCCGGCGCGTGCGTTCAACGGCCGTTCAGCAAGACGTGTGATATTGTAACATCCATGTCTTGTTGAGGAGGTCCGGATGCGCGTGCTTGGCTTGATCCCGATAGCGGCCCTGATCCTGGCCGGTCCCGCTTCCGCTCCCCTCGCCGCTTCGCCGCCGCCCGGTGCCGGCCGATATGCCTACGCCGAAACCGACGCCGACGCGCTCTGCGCGCGCTACATCCAGGGTTTCGACGCGAACCTGCCTTATGGCTACGGCCGTCCATCGGTCCGCCGGAACGGCGGCGGCATGCCGATGCCGTTCGTCGCGCCGCCCTCGCCGCCGCCGCCGCCGGTGGTGGCGCCGCCCTCGGCGCCCCAATCCAGTTTCGATGCCGCCGAATCCTCGCAGGTCGCCGTCATGGGAAGCCGGATCCGGTCCGGCGCATTGGGCTTTGGCGGCGCGACCGCCCGCTCGGAGAATCGCGAGCGTTATGCCGGCGCGGAGATCGCCTCGGTCCAGGCGGTCGCCGAGGCGCCGGTCTCGACCTTCGGCATCGACGTCGACACGGGCAGCTACGCCAATGTCCGGCGCATGCTGAACGATGGCGAAATGCCGCCCCAGGCCGCGGTCAGGACCGAGGAGATGCTCAACTATTTCCGCTACGACTATCCCGCGCCGCGCGACCGGGCGCGGCCGTTCACGGTCTCGACCGACATGACGACCTCGCCCTGGAACGGCAATACGCGGCTGCTCCGCATCGGCCTGCGCGGCTACGACGTCGCCCGCGCGGAACGGCCGGCGGCGAACCTCGTCTTCCTGGTCGACGTCTCCGGATCGATGCATGAGGCGGACAAATTGCCGCTCGTCCAATGTTCGCTCGCCTTGCTCGCCCAGAAGATGGGGCCGCGGGACCGGGTGTCGATCGTCGTCTATGCCGGCGCCGCCGGCCAGGTCCTCGCCCCGACCTCGGACAGGAACCGGGTGCTCGGCGTGCTCTCGCGGCTCGAGGCGGGCGGCTCGACCGCGGGCGCCGAGGGCATCCAGCTCGCCTACCGGACGGCGCGAGCGAACATGGTGGAAGGCGGGATCAACCGGATCATCCTCGCCACCGACGGCGACTTCAACGTCGGCGTCTCCGACAATGCCGCTCTGGTCGACATGGTCGAACGCGAGCGCGAGGCGGGGATCACTCTCACCACTCTCGGCTTCGGAACGGGTAATTACAACGAAGCGATGATGGAGCAGATCGCAGATCGCGGGAACGGCAATTACGCCTACATAGACAGCCCGCGCGAGGCGCAGAAGGTGCTCGACCAGGAGCTCTCCTCGACCCTGTTCACCATCGCCAAGGACGTCAAGATCCAGGTCGAGTTCAATCCGGCCTATGTCAGCGAATATCGGCTGATCGGCTATGAGAATCGGACGCTCCGCGAGCAGGATTTCGACAATGACGCGGTCGATGCGGGGGATATCGGCGCCGGCCACCAAGTCACCGCGCTCTACGAGATCGTGCCGGCGGGGAGCCGCGGCTGGCTGCCGGACCGCCGCTATCCGGCGAACCGGCGCGAGGCCGCGGGCGCCGCCAATAATGAGCTTGCCTGGCTCAGGCTACGCTACAAGCTGCCGGGCCAGGACCAGTCGCGGCTGATCGAGCAGCCGGTCGGCGCCGCCCTCGTCCGCAGCGCCGGCGCCCCCACTGGCGACACCGCCTTCATCGCCGCCGTCGCCGGCTTCGGCCAAAAGCTGCGCGGCGATCCCAATCTCGGCACGTTCGGCTACGCCGACGCGCGCCGCCTCGCCGCACGGGCCGGCGGCGGCGGCAATTACTGGCGCCGCGAATTCCTGCGGTTGACCGAACTGGCGGACCGCGGGGGACGGGGCGGCAGGAGCGGCGGCGGCGAGTGAGACTGGCCTTCGCCGGGATGACGGAGAGTTCGCCGGGATGACGGAGACGCGCGCCGGCGCCGGGCCGCGCAAAGTGGACGAAGTGCACGCTATGAAGGCCGAAAACGCGGCGGGCGGCTGCCGGGCGCGCGGACGCGGCCCGCGAAACGGGCGCAAATGTGCCTTGCCTCGGAGGAGAGGGGGAGAAACGACCGGCGCGTCCTTGCCACGAGCATCCGGGGCTGGACGACTTTGTTGCCTTCGATGGTGTTTCGAAAGCGTCCAGACTTTCCAAGGAATGCCGTTTGCGGTCCAGGCCCCCGGACCGGTGGTTGGGAGCGTGGTGGCTTTCGGCGGCCGCCTTGCCGCGGGGACGAATCCCCGCCGATCCGGCAACCGCCGCCGGAGGACGAACCGGTTAGATGGACGCCCTGAGGCGACTCAAATCTCTCGTCGCTACCCTCCGTGGACCCGCTGGTCCCGGCAATCCCGTCATTTTGACGCAGAGCTCCGACTTGACCCGGATGGCTTCGCGCCGGTCGCCGGCCTTCCGGGCTTGCGCCCGTCCGGCCATTCCCGCCGACCCACCGCTTGGCCATTGAAGCGAATCGACCCGCCATATGTTCATGTTCCGTTCCTATTTGTCAAGCGCTTTTTTAGGCCGCTTCACCATGGCGGGACCGAGCCGGGCAGCCAGCGGTCGCGCAGCCAGCGGCGGGCGGCGGCGGCGAGCTTGCCGGCATAGCCCGGATAGTCCGCGCCGATCAGCGGCAAGCCGAGGTCCGCGATCGTGGCGGCGATTCCCTCATCGTCCAGCGCCCGGCCGGCCGCGACCGCGTGGCGGGCGATCTCCATCTCCTGGCCCCAGAAATAGATCGAGGCGGCGCGCACGTTCGGCTGCATGCGCCGGACCTCGTCCAGCCGGCCGTCATTGACCAGAGGCAGCCAGATGTCGGGCATCAGCAGGTCGACGGGCCTGTCGGGAAAATAATCATAGGCATCGGCCTCGATCAGCCGCAGCTTGGCGCGCGCCGCATCCGGCAGCTGGGCGAAGAGATCGAGCTCGTCGTGCAAGGCGAGCACGTCCGGATCGTTCTCGACGACCGTCACCGCGGTCACCGCCGGGAGGCACGCGCAGGCCGCCGCCGCCCAGCCCATGCCGAGGCCGAAGATCAGGACATGGCCGTGAGCGAGGCGCACGCCGATCTGCTGGCTCTCCAGCTCCATCGGCGTGATCGACATCCAGGTCCGGCCGCCGCGCACCAGGGTCGCCATGTTCTCGACCAGCACCGGACCGCTCCAATAGCCCGGCACCAAGGCCATCGGCGTGACCTGCAGCTCCCAATCGCCGCGGCTGAGCGGACGGTAATGCGGGACGAACAGGTCGGTCTCGAAGGCGGGGAATGTCGAGAGATGCATGCCCGTCTCTACATCGCCGCGCCGGCGAGGTTAAGTGCGGCCCGCCATCGTCCCCGTCGCGGCGAGTGGGGATCGGCGGCCATTTTCACCGGGCTCCCAACCGGTTCGCGGCCGGCGGGGAGAACCCATTTCGGACCGAACGGCGGTTCCTTTGGGAGGGGAATTTTGCTTACTATAGGGAGGGAGCTGCTCCTGGCAGTATCGAGCAGCGTTTGGAAGTGATAGACCGGCTTCGGAGCTCGTTCGCGCGATGAGGGCTCCGGGACCGCGGGGAGGTCGATGCCGGGAGACGTGGCCCGCCCTTTCCCGCTGAAGGCCGCATGGCCTCGCGCAGGGAGACTTGATCATGACGGCATCCATGTCCTGCCCGCGCGGCGGCCTCGCCGTCGCCCTGTTGACCCTCTCGCTGGCGGCGTCGGGCCTGGCCGGATGCAGCGACCGCGGGACACCCGATAACAAGGTGCAAGCGCAGGCGTCCGCCAATCCGTGCGGAGACGTTGCGCTGGCCCTGGATTCGACGCTGCCGAAAAACAACACCGGCTCGGATCAGGCCACGGTGGATTGCGCCGCCTGGCAGGCGTTCATAGCGCTGAACTGGCGAGCCGATCCGAGCAAGCCGGGATATCCCGATCCCGCCGCCACCCCGGCAGACTTCGGCACGCCCGGAGACAAGAGGCCGACGGTCTGGGAAACCTATCTCGAGGCGGCGACGGTCTTCGGCGGCAACGCCCCCCTGAAGGGCCTGTGGGAGGCGAAGCGGCCGGCGGCCAAGTCGCTCATCCGTACGTCGAAATTCGGCGCCCTCGATCTCTCCGCCATCGTCCAGGCGGGAAGCGGCGACCACTGGCTGACCAACCAGCGCGGCGACGTCACTTATTACGAAGTGATGATGAACCGGGATGAATTCCTGTTCATTACCACCCAGCAGGACTTCGACCTGACGACCGCGGCCGGGCAACTCCACTGCGCCTTGCAACGCGGCCAGCAGATATCGGACGAGCCGCCGCCGCCTCCCAACGCTCCATATCGCGGTGGGCTCAGCCTGCCGTCCGGTCAAGCGAGCGGCTGGAGCGACACCGATTGCACCGGTAAGCGCACCGGTTGGGGCGACGGCGTCGGCGCGATGGAGATCAAGGCGGCATGGACGCCGCTGCCGGCCGACCATTCGCTCGACTATCGCTACAAGACCGCCACCGCCGAGATCCAGGACCCGCGCACCAAGTCGGTCCGGACGGTGACGGTCGGCCTCGTCGGCCTTCACATCATCCGCAAGACCATCGGCCGCCAGCAGTGGATCTGGGCGACGTTCGAGCAGATCGACAACAGCCCCGACGAGGCTGCCGGCGGCGGCTTCTCGCCTCCGGCCCTGCCGCACAATTCGAACCAGCAGCCGTCGCCGGGCTTCACCTTCTTCAATCCCGCCTGCAATCCCGCGAACGATCCGGCCTATGGATGCGTGCACAATGCTCCGCCGACGCCCTGCCTGCTCGGCTCCACCAAGTGCCAGCCCTACAATGCGCCGATGCAGATCACGCGCCTCAACCCGGTCGCGGATCCCGCGAACAGCGTCACCGCTTATGTCTGGAGCCTGCTCGCGGCCCAGGCGCCGCAATCGGTGTTCAACTATTACCGGCTGATCAACGTCCAGTGGCCGCAGCAATCGCAGATCGTGCCGGCGGGGCAGAGATTGCCGCTGCCGTTCGGGAATCCGACGCCGCCGGTCAGCCCCAACCCCGACGCCAATCCCCCGCTGCCCGCCAATCAGATCATCGCCAACACGACCCTCGAATCCTTCCAGCAAAGCTCGGCTTCCTGCATGGACTGCCACGCAAGATACACCCAGATCGCGATGCCGAACCTGCTGCAGGCCACCGTCCCGGGCGGGTTGCGGCGGCTGTCGAAGGGGACCGGGAAGGACGGACTGCCTCCCTTCGCTTCGGACTATTCCTTCATCTTCATCACCGAAACGAAGCGGTGAGGCGCGCCTAGACGTCGAGATTGGCGACGTTCAGCGCATTCTCCTGGATGAACTCGCGCCTCGGCTCGACGACGTCGCCCATCAGGCGGGTGAAGATCTCGTCGGCGACGTCGGCCTGGGCGACCTCGACCTGGAGGAGGGAGCGGTTGCCGGGGTCGAGGGTGGTCTCCCAGAGCTGGTCGGCGTTCATCTCGCCGAGCCCCTTGTAGCGCTGCACCGACAGGCCCTTGCGGCCGGCGGCGAGGATCGCCTCGAGCAATTCGGTCGGGCGGCGGACGAGAGCGCCCTTGGCGGGAGTGGTGTCCTCTTCGGCGTCGGCGTCTTCTTGACCTGAGACCCCGGCTTCCGCCGGAGTGACGGAGGAGTCGGGTTTCGCCCCGCCCTTCAGAACCACCAGCCGGGACTGGCTCGCATAGGTGGCGGCCTGCTGGGCGGTGAGGGTGTGGAGCTTGCGCGCCTCGGCCGAGGCGACGAACTTGTGGTCGACGATATGATGGTCGGTGACCCCGCGCCACAGCCGGCGCAGCACGTAATCGCCGTCCGCGCCGATCTCGCCGGTCCAGGTCGATTCCTCGTCGCTCGCCTGGAGGAAGGCGGCGGCGCGGGCGATCGCCTCGGCGCGCTGGCCGGCGCGCAGCGCGGGGTTGAGGGCGCCGGCCAGGGCCAGAGCCTCGATCAGAGCGGGATCGTAGCGGCGCGGCACGTACAGCATCAGCGCGCGGACGCGGCGGGCATGTTCGGCCAGTGCGCGCAGGTCCTCGCCGGAGCGGGGGCCTTCCGCCGTCTCGAGCCGCATCAGCCCAATGCCGGCGTCGACCAGGTAATCGTCGAGCTTGGCATCGTCCTTGAGATAGACTTCCGAGCGTCCCTTGGCGACTTTGTAGAGCGGCGGCTGGGCGATGTAGAGGTGGCCGCGCTCGATGATCTCGGGCATCTGCCGGTAGAAGAAGGTGAGCAGCAGGGTGCGGATATGCGCCCCGTCGACATCGGCGTCGGTCATGATGACGACCTTGTGGTAGCGCAGTTTCTCGATGTTGAAATCGTCGCGGCCGATGCCCGTGCCCATCGCCTGGATGAGGGTGCCGACCTCCTTCGAGCCTAGCATGCGGTCGAAGCGGGCGCGCTCGACATTGAGGATCTTGCCCTTCAAGGGCAGGATCGCCTGCACCTCGCGGTTGCGGCCTTGCTTGGCCGAGCCGCCGGCGCTGTCGCCCTCGACCAGGAACAATTCGCATTTGGCGGGGTCGCGTTCCTGGCAGTCGGCGAGCTTGCCGGGCAATGAGGCGATGTCCATCACGCCCTTGCGGCGGGTCAGCTCGCGCGCCTTCCGCGCCGCCTCGCGGGCGGCGGCGGCGTCGATGATCTTGCCGACGATCGAGCGGGCGTGGGCGGGATTCTCCTCCAGCCATTCGGCGAGCTTGTCCGCCATCAGGCTTTCCATCGGCTGGCGCACCTCGGAAGAGACGAGCTTGTCCTTGGTCTGCGAGCTGAACTTCGGATCGGGCAGCTTCACCGAGACGATCGCGGTCAGCCCCTCGCGCATGTCGTCGCCGGTGAGCGTCACCTTCTCCTTCTTCAGCATGCCCGATTTCTCGGCATAATTGTTGAGCGTGCGGGTCAAGGCGGCGCGGAAGGCGGCCATGTGGGTGCCGCCGTCGCGCTGGGGAATGTTGTTGGTGAAGGCGAGCACGTTCTCGTAATAGGAATCGTTCCACTCGAGCGCGATGTCGATGCCGATATCGTCGCGCTGGCCGTGGATCGCGATCGGATCGGGGAAGAGCGGCGTCTTGGCGCGGTCGAGCCAGCGCACGAAAGCGCCGATCCCGCCCTCGTAGAACAATTCCACTTCCTTCAGATCCTCGTGGCGGGCGTCGCGCAGCAACAGGCGGACCCCCGAATTGAGGAATGCGAGCTCGCGGAAGCGGTGCTCGAGCCGCTCGAAGTCGAAATCGATCAGCTTGAACGTGGCGGGCGAGGGCAGGAAGGTGACCTTGGTGCCCTGCCGTCCCGGCGGCGCCGGGCCGACGACCTTGAGCGGCGCTTCGGCGTCGCCGAGACGGAAGCGCATCTGATGCTCCTCGCCGTCGCGCCAGATGGTGAGCTCGAGCCATTCGGAGAGGGCGTTGACGACGCTGACGCCGACGCCGTGCAGCCCACCGGAGACCTTGTAGGCATTGTCGTCGGAGGTGTTCTCGAACTTTCCGCCGGCGTGGAGCTGGGTCATGATCACCTCGGCCGCCGAGACGCCCTCGCCCTCGTGGATGCCGGTCGGGATGCCGCGGCCATTATCCTCGACCGAGACCGAGCCGTCGGGGTTGAGGATGATCTGGATGAGGTCGCAATGGCCGGCGAGCGCCTCGTCGATCGCATTGTCCGAGACCTCGAACACCATATGGTGGAGGCCCGAGCCGTCGTCGGTGTCGCCGATATACATTCCGGGCCGCTTGCGGACCGCGTCGAGACCTTTCAGCACCTTGATGGATTCGGCGCCGTAGGCGTTTTCGCTGGGGGAGGATGCCATGTCGATTATATAGCGACGAAAGGGCCGAATCCCAAGGAAATACGCCCGATTCCGGCCTCTTTTTCGCGGGTGCAGCACGGCCGTTTTGTTTCCCGGCGAACGCCGGGATCCAACCTGGGCACCGGCCTTCGCCGGTGAACTTCAGACGGCGGAAACCCGCCCTTCCGCAACTTCGAACCGGCTCGCTCCCGCGCCGATTCCTTCGAACAAAGACGCCTCCGTGCCGGTCATCCACACCTGCCCGCCGCCGCCCTCCAGCCGCTCGAACAAAGCGGCGCGGCGGACCGGGTCGAGATGGGCGGCGACCTCGTCGAGGAGGAGGACGGGGCGGCGGCCGGTGCGATCCGCGACGAGGTCGGCATGGGCGAGGACGATCGCCAGCAGCAGCGCCTTCTGCTCCCCGGTCGAGGCGCGGCCGGCCGGCTGGCCCCCTTCGTCTCCGCTCTGGGCAGGCTTGCCGAGATGGGTGACGGCGAGGTCGGTGCGGTGCGGCCCGGCCAGGGTGCGGCCGGCGGCGGCGTCCCGCGATCGGCCGCGGAGCAGCGCCGCGGCCAGGTCCTCATCGCCGCCTTCCAGCTCCAGCCCCGCTTTGGCGAACGGTCCCTCCGGCGCCGCTTCGAGCCGCTCGCCCAGCGCGCGCACCGCGGCGGCGCGGGCCTGGGACAGGGCCGCGCCATGCTCCGCCATCCGCGCCTCCAGCGCGGCCAGCCACGCTTCGTCGCAAAGTCCCTCCTCGGCGAGCAGCTTGTTGCGCGCCCGCATCGCCGCTTCGTAGCGGGCGGCGTGGATCGCATGGCCCGGCTCCAGCGCCAGCACCAGGCGGTCGAGGAAACGCCGCCGCCCGCTTGCGCCCTCCTGGAACAGCCGGTCCATCGCCGGGGTGAGCCAAAGGATCGACAGCCATTCCGAGAGCGACGTGGCGGAGGCGGGGGCACCGTTGATCCGCACCTGCCGGCGCTCCGGGGCGGCGGCGGTGATTCCGGTGCCGAGCTCAATAAAGCTCCCCTCCCTGCACGCAGGGAGGGGGACCTGAAGCCGCGCCGCCACCGCGAACGTCCCGGGCCCGCCGCTCCGCGCCATTTCGGCCAGACCCGCTCCCCTCAGCCCCCGCCCCGGCGAAAGCAGCGACACCGCCTCCAGCACATTGGTCTTGCCCGCCCCATTCTCGCCGGTGAGCACGACCAGCCCCGGCCCGGGCGCGATCAAGGCGTCGGCATAGGAACGGAAATTGGTGAGGGAGAGGCGGGCAAGGGGCACGCCTTTTGTTACGTCATTCCTAGCAATACGGGAATCTTAGTCTAATGCGGGTCGGAGCCTGACGGTTTCGCAGCACATACTAAGGCCGATCCTTCCACGATTTCCCAAACAAGCCGTTCTCCGAGTTTCACTCCCAAGGCGGCAAGCACCTCGGGCGGGATCGTGACTCGGTATTTCTCACCATTCGGCTGCTGAGCATGGCCGTGGTCCCTACTTCAAAATGTAAGCGGTAAACGCTCCCGTTTGCTCATCGAACGAGTCGATCTGCCATACCGCCTTCTCCTGCGGGTAACTCGCCGCGATTTTGCGAGGGCTGGCCGTCACGTCTTCGGCTCTGGCAATAATCGACTGAAATCTCCCGTCGAGCCGCTCGACACTATGTTTCAGATGCCGAACGCGGGCGGTGTGGCCTGGTCGACGGCGCCAATCGGCCTCCAACTCCCGATCGTCTGCATAGGAGCCGGCGTGCCAATCCACTCGATCTTTCCACAGCACAAGAACAACCGTTTGACCGTCATCCGACACGCCGCTCCAGCTCCAGCGGGTGTTTTCCATTTCAACCCCGAAATGGCGGAAGGCCTCGGCCTTAGTCCATGTGCGGGGCAACCGGCCTTACACCCGCATCGGCATCAGCACATAGAGCGCGGCGGCCTTGTCGTTCTCGCGGAGCAAAGTGGGGGCGGCGGCGTCGGCGAGGTGGACCTCGACCGTGTCGCCCTCGATCTGGCCCAATATGTCGAGCAGATAGCGGGCGTTGAAGCCGATCTCGAACCCTTCCGCGCCATAATCGCCGGGGACCTCCTCCGCGGCGGTGCCGTTCTCCGGGCTGGTGACGGACAAGGTCACCTTGTCGCGCTCGAGCGCCAGCTTGACCGCCCGCGTCTTCTCGCTGGCGATGGTGGCGACGCGGTCGACTCCTTCCTCGAAGCTCCTCGGGTCGATCTTGAGGAGCTTGTCGTTCGCGGTCGGGATGACGCGGCTGTAATCGGGGAAGGTGCCGTCGATCAGCTTGGAGGTGAGGATGGCGGCGCCGAGGCCGAAGCGAACCTTGGTCTCGGAGAGCGAGACCTGGACGGTGCCGTCCAGCTCCTCGAGCAGCTTCCTCAGCTCGGCGACGCATTTGCGCGGGATGATGACGTCCGGCATGCCCTCGGCGCCGGCCGGGCGCGGCACGGTTACGCGGGCGAGTCGGTGGCCGTCGGTGGCGGCGGCCTTGAGCACCGGCTGGGCCTCGTCGGAGACGTGGAGGAAGATGCCGTTCAGATAGTAACGCGTCTCCTCGGTCGAGATTGCGAAGCGGGTCTTGTCGATGATCTGGCGCAGAGTCGCCGCGGGGAGCTCGAACTGGGTCGGCAGATCCCCTTCCGCGATCACCGGGAAATCGTCGCGGGGCAGGGTGGCGAGGTTGAAGCGGGCGCGGCCGGCATTGACCTGCATCTTGCCCTCGGCGGCGATCAGCTCGACCTGGCTGCCCTCGGGGAGCTTGCGGGCGATGTCGAACAGGGTGTGGGCGGAGACGGTGGTGGCGCCGGTCTGGGTGACATTGGCCTCGACCGTCTCGTTGATCTGGAGATCGAGGTCGGTCGCCATCAGGCGGATGCCGCCGTCCTCGCTCGCTTCGATGAGGACGTTCGACAGGATCGGGATCGTGTTCCTGCGCTCCACCACGGACTGGACGTGGCCGAGGCTCTTGAGGAGCGTAGCCCGTTCGATCGTCGCCTTCATCGATTACCCCTATCCGCCGATTTTCGCTTTGGGGAGGAGTTATAACGAGACTGGCGAGCGCTGCCAGCACAGATTGCGGATGCGTGCAAAAAGCGCCGGCTTGCCAAGCCGGGGCCGAAGCGGGATGAAAGCGGCGCAATGCGGGCCGCGATCCTCCTCATTCTGGCGCTGGTGCCTGCCGCCCCGGCCGCCGCCCAGCGCCAGTCGCTCGGCATTTTCCAGCTCTGGGGCGCGTTCCGCGAGCCCGGGCGCTGCTACGCCATCGCCGAGCCCTACCGCTCGCCGCGGCCGGAGGGCTGGCGCCCCTTCGCCTCGATCGGCTACTGGCCCGAACGCGGCGTGCGCGGCCAGGTCCATTTCCGCTTGAGCCGGGAGAAGAGGCCGGGGTCGGCGGTGCTGCTGCGCATCGACGACCAGACCTTCCAGCTTCGCGCCGGCGGGGTCAATGCCTGGGCGCCCGACCGGCGCGGCGACGGCGAGATCGTCGCGGCGATGCGCTCCGGCATCGAGATGAGCGTGGAGACCCGCTCGACCGGCGGCGCCCTGGTCCGCGACAGCTATCGGCTGCGCGGCGCCGCCACCGCGATCGACGCCGCGGCGATCGCCTGCGCCCGCTGACGCCGGATCGTGGCCGGCCCCCGCATCTTCATCGCGCGGCACGGCGAGACGGTGTTCAACGCCGCCGCGAGGATGCAGGGCGATGTGCCCCACACGCCGCTGACCCGCGCCGGCTTCGCCCAGGCCGACGAGGTCGGCCGCGTCCTGCGCGACCGTCTCGGGCCGCGGCCGCGACTGAGCCTGTGGGCCTCCACGGCGGGACGGGCGCTGCAGACGCTGGCGGTGATCGCCGAGCATCTCGAGCTCGACTGGCACGCGGCGCGGACCGACGTCCGGCTGGGAGAGATCGACATCGGCGAATGGAGCGGCCGCCTCTATCATGACGTCGCCGCCGAGGCCGGGCCGGTCATCGACCGCGCCACCGGCCTGTTCAGCCGCCGACCTCCTGGCGGCGAATGGTATGACGAGATCGCCGTCCGGTTGCAGGGCTGGCTCGACGACAATGCGGCGGAGGCGGGCGACCGGCTGGTGGTGATGCACGGCATCTCCTCGCGCGTGCTGCGCGGCATGCTGACCGGCGCCGCCCACCGTCCCGAATGCGGTGCGCCGGTCGCGAACGGGCTGCCGCAGGGCTCGGTGGTGGAGATCGCCGACGGCGCGGAGACGGTGATCCATCGCGGCGGAGGTCAGGCCCGAGGCTGGTAAATCCCCGCTTTTCCACCTACATCGCCCGCTCCATGACAGCTCTTATGCCCATCCCAGGTCATATCGATCCGGTCCCCGTGCCGCGCGCGCCGGCGGCCGGGGAAACGCATCTCGACCTGGTCGGCCTGTCGCGCGAGGCGATCCGGGAGGCGCTGGCGGCGGCCGGAATGGAGCCGAAGCGGGCCAAGCTGCGCGCCAAGCAGATCTGGCACCAAATCTATCATCGCGGCGCCACCCGGTTCGACGCGATGAGCGAGATCGCCAAGCCCGACCGCCTCTGGCTCGCCGAACGCTTCGCCGTCGGCCGGCCGCAAGTGATCGAGCATCTCGTCTCGACCGACGGCACCCGCAAGTGGCTGCTGCGTACGTTCGACGGCAATGATTTCGAGATGGTGTTCATCCCCGATGCCGATCGCGGCACGCTCTGCGTATCGAGCCAGGTCGGCTGCACCCTCAATTGCACCTTCTGCCATACCGGTACGATGCGCCTCGTGCGCAACCTCAGCGCCGGCGAGATCGTCGGCCAGGTGATGCTGGCGCGCGACGCGCTGGGCGAATGGCCGTCGCAGCCCGAGGGGCGGATGCTGTCCAACATCGTCATGATGGGGATGGGCGAGCCGCTCTATAATTTCGACGCCGTGCGCGATGCATTGAAGATCGTGATGGACGGCGACGGCCTCGGCCTGTCGCGGCGGCGGATCACCCTCTCCACCTCGGGCGTGGTGCCGATGATGGCCCGCGCCGGCGAGGAGATCGGGGTCAATCTCGCCGTCTCGCTCCATGCGGTGACCAAGGAGGTGCGCGACGAGCTCGTGCCGCTCAACCGCAAATACGGCATCGAGGAGCTGCTCGCCGCCTGCGCCGCTTATCCCGGCGCCAACAATGCGCGGCGGATCACCTTCGAATATGTCATGCTGAAGGACAAGAATGACAGCGACGAGGATGCGCGCGAGCTGGTCCGCCTGATCCGCCGGTACAAGCTTCCGGCCAAGGTCAACCTGATCCCGTTCAACCCCTGGCCCGGCGCCGTCTACGAATGTTCGAGCCCCGAGCGGGTGCAGCGTTTCTCCGACATCGTCTTCGAGGGCGGAATCAGCGCGCCGATCCGCCGCCCGCGCGGCCGCGACATCATGGCCGCCTGCGGCCAGCTCAAGTCCGCCTCGGAGAAGAAGAGCAGGGCCGAGCTGGACAGGCTGGCGGCGGAGAAGCAGACGGCCTTGGCCTGATATCGGGGAACCTAGAAGCCGCGGAAGTGGGCGAAGGCCTCGACCGGTTCGCGCTCCGTCACCGTCGCGTTGATCGGGTGCTCGGCATCGGCATGGCCGAGCGCCATGCCGCAATAGAATATGTGGCCTTCGGGCAAGTGGAGGAAGGCGGCGACGGTGCCGTGCACCGCCGCCCAGGCTTCCTGCGGGCAGGTGGCGAGGCCGCGCTCGGCCGCGAGCAGCATGATGTTCTGCATGAACATGCCGAGATGCGCCCATTGCGGCCGGTCGAAAATGCGGTCGATCGAGAAGAGCAGGAGGGCCGGCGCGCCGAACGCGTCGAAGTTCCGGGCGAATTGCGCCAGCCGCGCCGGCCTGTCCTCGCGTCCTATGCCGATCGCGGCATAAAGCGCCTCGCCGCTCAGATGGCGCCGGGTCCGGTAGGGCTCGTCCAGCGGCGAGGGATAGATCTGGAGTTCCATCGATTCGCGCGCGCCGCGCAAGGCGAAGCTCTTCCGCGCCAGCGCCTTCAGCTCGGCGAGCGGGGCGCCGGCCACGACGTCCACGCGCCACGGCTGGAGGTTGCCGCCCGAGGGCGCGCGCGAGGCGGCCTTAAGGATCGCGGCGATCAGTTCGCGTTCGACCGGCGTGTCGAGGAAGGCGCGGGTCGAGCGGCGCGCCAGCACGGCCTTGGTGACGGAGTTGCGCTCGACGGACACGTAGCTATTGTGCGCAGCCATGCGGCTTCTCGACAAGATGCTTCCCGGGCTCATCAAGAAGGGCGAGCTCACCGTCATCGACCCGGCGGGCAAAGCCCACCGCTTTGGCGTCCCGGATCCGGAGCTGAAGCCGGTCACGGTGCGGCTGAGGGACCGGAAGGTCGCTTTCCAGATCGCCCGCGACCCCACGCTCGGCACCATCGAAACCTGGATGGACGATCGGCTGGCGCTGGAGCAGGGCGAGATCATCGACCTCATACTGATCATCCGTCGCAACCGCCGCTGGGAGGAGAGGACGCGGCCGAACGAGTTCCTCAAGAAGACCGGCAAGCTCCGCCACCGCCTCAGCACGCTCAACTGGAAGTCGCGCTCATTGAAGAACGTCGTCCACCATTACGACATCGGCAACGAGCTCTACCGGCTTTTCCTCGATTCGGACATGCAGTATAGCTGCGCCTACTTCACCGACCCGGCCAACAGCATCGAGCAGGCCCAGCTCGACAAGAAGGCCCATATCGCCTCGAAAATGCTGCTCAAGCCCGGGCAGCGGGTGCTCGACATCGGCTGCGGCTGGGGCGGGCTGGCCCTCTATCTGAATCGGGTCGCGGACGTCGATGTGCTCGGCGTCACCCTGTCCAAGGAGCAGCTGGCGGTGGCGCGGCAGCGGGCGGAAGAGGCGGGCGTGGCCGACCGGGTGAAATTCGAATTGTGCGACTATCGCGACGTCACCGGCCAGTTCGACCGGATCGTGTCGATCGGCATGTTCGAGCATCTCGGCACGGCCCATTTCCCAATCTTCTTCCGCAAGATACGCGAGCTGCTCGCTCCCGACGGCGCGGCTTTGGTCCACACGATGGGGCGGATGGGCAAGCCCGGGACCACCGATCGCTTCATGCAGAAATACATCTTCCCCGGCGGCTATTTGCCGGCCCTCTCCGAAATCGTCGCGGCGAGCGAGCGCGAGCGGCTGATCATGGCGGACTGCGAGGCGCTGCGCCTCCACTACGTCTACACGCTACGGGCCTGGTACGAGACGTTCAAGACGAAGCATGACGAGATCGTCGCCCTTTACGACGAGCGCTTCTACCGCCTGTACCTTTTCTACCTCGCCGCCTCGATGACCATGTTCACGGACGGCGCCATGGTCGTCTACCAGCTACAATACCTCCGCAGCCGCTACGCCGCGCCGGCGACCCGCGACTATATGCTCGAGGCGGAGCAGAAACTGAGGGAGGCGGGGGGACTCGCGCCGTAGATGATGTGGCTGCTCGACAAGGCGCTCCGGAGCTACGTGAAGCGCGGCGAGATCGCGCTCATCGATCACGACGGCAAGACCTATCGCTACGGCTCGCCCGACGCCGAATTCGGGCCCGTCACCGTCCGCTTCACCGACGCCAAAGTGGCCCGCGACATCATGCGCGACCCGGGCCTCGGCGCCGCCGAAGCCTATATGGACGGCAGGCTGCTGATCGAGCGCGGCGAAATCCTCGACCTGATCAACGTCATTCGCGGCAGCCACCGCTGGGAGGACAATGAGGCGCCGAACCCGTTCCTGCGCCGGGGCGGCAGGCTCGGCCACAAGCTGCGCACCTTGAACTGGCGGCCAAGCGCGCGGCGCAACGTCGCCCATTATGACGTCGGCAACGATTTCTACCGGCTCTTCCTCGATCCGGACCTGCAGTACAGCTGCGGCTATTTCACCGATCCGGAAACCTCCATCGAGCAGGCGCAGCTCGACAAGAAGACGCATATCGCCGCGAAGCTCCGGCTCCAGCCGGGCATGAAGGTGCTCGACATCGGCTGCGGCTGGGGCGGACTCGCGCTCTACCTCAACCGGGTGGCGGACGTGGACGTGCTCGGCATCACCCTGGCAAAGGAGCAGCTGGCGCTGGCGCGGCAGCGCGCCGAGCAGGCGGGCGTCGCGGACCGCGTCAAGTTCGAGCTGATGGACTATCGCGACGTCGCCGGTGCGTTCGACCGGGTGGTCTCGATCGGAATGCTCGAGCATGCGGGCCAGGCCTTCTACCGGATCTTCTTCCGCAAGATAAGCGAAGTGCTGAAGCGGGACGGAGTCGCCATCGTCCACACGATGGCGCGGATGGACGGGCCCGGCACGACCGACAAGTTCATGCAGAAGCACCTCTTTCCCGGCGGCTATCTTCCCGCTTTGTCCGAGATCGTCGCGGCGAGCGAGCAGGAGCGGCTGATCATGGCCGATTGCGAGACTTGGCGGATGCATTACGTCTATACGCTCGGCCGCTGGTACGAGAGGCTGAAGGGAAATGAGGCGGAAGCGATCCGGCTGTGCGGCGAGCGCGTCTACCGGCTCTACCTCTTCTATCTGGCCGCCTCGAAAACGATGTTCCGCGACGCGCCGATGGGCGTCTACCAGATCCAGTATCTGCGCGACCGCGAGGCGGCGCCGATCACGCGCGACTATATGCTGGAGGACGAGGCGAGATTGCGGACCGTGGCGGCTTGACCCGCCCGCCTCGCCTATGCTCATTGCGCTGAAAATTCAGGGGTGTCTAAACCATGTGGCTGCTCGACAAAATGCTTCGCAGGGTCGTCAAACGCGGCGAGCTCCTCCTGGTCAACCATGACGGGAAGGAATATCGCTACGGCGCGCCGCACCCCGGCGTGAAGAACGTCAAGGTCCGGCTCACCGACCGCGGCGCCGCCTTCCACATCGCCAAGGACCCGCGCGTCGGCGCCGGCGAGGCCTATATGGACGGCCGGATGGTGATCGAGGAAGGCAATATCCGGGATCTCGTCCTTTTCATCCGCGACAACGCGCCGGCCGAGGACCAGGGCGCGCTCAAGCCGAAGGGGCCGCTTAGAAAGGTGATCAACCTGGCCGTCGGCCGGCTCGACCAGATCAACTGGAAGAGCCGCTCGCGCCACAATGCCGAGCATACCTACAACCTCACCCGGCGGCTCTACGAGCTCTTCCTCGACGAGGACCGCCAATATACCTGCGCTTATTATCGCGATCCGGCCAACAGCCTCGAGCAGGCGCAGCTCGACAAGAAGGCGCATATCGCGGCGAAGCTCAACCTGAAGCCCGGCATGAAGGTTCTCGACATCGGCTGCGGCTGGGGCGGCTTCGCGCTCTATCTCCATCGCCATTACGACGTCGACGTGCTCGGCGTCGCGCTGGCGCCGGACCAGATCGAATTCTCCAACGAGCGCGCGAAGGAGGCCGGCGTCGCCGACCGCGTCAAGTTCGAGCTGATGGATTATCGCGACGTCGAGGGGACGTTCGACCGGGTCACCAGCGTCGGCCTGATCGAGCATCTCGGCACGCCCCATTATCCCGGCTTCTTCGCCAAGGCCCACGACCTGCTGAAGCCCGACGGCGTCATGTTCTCCCACTGCTGCGGGCGGATGGGCGAGCCGGGCGTCACCGACAAATGGACCCGCAAATATATCTTCCCCGGCGGCTATATCCCGGCGCTGTCGGAGATCGTCACCGAGGCCGAGCGCAACCATCTGATCGTCACCGACGTCGAAGCTTTGCGCTACCATTATTCCTACACGCTGGAGGAATGGTACCGCCGTACCGAGGCCCACCGCGAGGAGATCATCGCGCTCTACGACGAGCGCTTCTACCGGATGTGGGAATTCTACCTGGCCGGCGCCGAGGCCGCCTTCCGCCACGGCGGCATGGTCAACTGGCAGGTCCAATATGTCCGCCGCCGCGACGCCCTCCCGATCACCCGCGACTTCATGTTCGAGGAGGAGGCGCGGCTGCGCGCCGCCGAGCAGCCGCCGGAATGGCACCTCAGCGCGGCGGCCGAATAAACCTCGTCATACCAGCGAAAGCCGGTATCTCAGGTCAATAAGTCACGGACCTTCCACGCCGAGACCCCGGCTTTCGCCGGGGTGACGGGATGACCTCAGCCGCCGCGCCGGCCCTGACGCCGGGCGCGGAAGGCCTCGCGGGCGGCCTGGCGCTCCTCGGGGGTCACCGTGCCGTTGCGGTCGGCGTCGGCGCGGTCGAACATGGCCAGCGCGCGGGCCGAGGCTTCGGCGAGCGAAACGCGGCCGTCCTTGTCGCCATCGAGCCGGTCGAACATGTTCGCGCCCATGCCGCCGTGCATGCCGCCGCCGCGGCGCATCATGCGGGCTTGGCGCATGGCCGGGCGACCCTCGCCGCGATGCTCGGCGCGCGCCGCGGCGGCGGCGTCGAACTCGGCGCGGCTGATCGCGCCGTCCTTGTTGGCGTCGAGCCGGTCGAAGATGCGGGCGCGGACTTCGCCGCGCGCCTGGACGGCGCGCGCCTGGGCCTCGTCGCGGGTGACGAAGCCGTCGCGGTTCGCGTCGACCCTGGCGAATTTGGTCTGGACCATCGTCTGGACCGCGGCGCGGGTGACCGGCTGGGTCATGCGCGCGTGCCGCTCGCCCATCTGGGCGATGGCGGGGACGGCGATGAGCGCGGCCAATGCGGCGCCTGCTGATAGGAAACTCTTCATGGCTGCTCCTTGGATCCGTGCGGGGGCACAAGCTTCCCGTCGGCGGTGACGCTATTCCGCGGCGTCTGTACGGCGGTTGAACGGCCGGAAGCGGGCGCAAGCCGGTAATGCTCGACGACGAGCGGCGCGAAACGCAGGTCGCGGACGTCCCGGCTGCCTGGGCCGAACGCTTCCGGCAGCGCGCCGGCCGGGTCGAACCAGGGCGCGAAGCGGCTGACCAGCCAGATCCCTGTCAGGCCGCGCGCGCGGGCATCGGCGACGAGGCGGTCGGCGTCCTCGCGCGTCACCCCCGGGACGGCGCGCGTGCCGGAGGGCCGCGGCCCGACATGATTCGGCGCTGGGAAACCCGCGGGAATGCCCCGCGCCGCGACCCGCCCGCCGCCCCGGCCGTAGCGGAAGGGAAGGGCGATCTCGTTGGGGAGCAGCCAAATCTCCTCGCGGCCGCCGGCCCGCCGTTCGACCGACGACGCCAGCGCGCTCCATCTCTCCTCGGGTTCGCTGGTCACATGGCCGACGGCGGACGGCAGCAGGACAATGATCGCCGCCGCGGCGAACAGGCCGGGATAAAAAGACGGGGCGCCGCGGATCGTGGCGATGCCCGCGGCGGCGAGCAGCAGCAGCGGCAGGACCGAAGGAACAAGCGTCCTCGGCAGGAAGACCGGCGACGCGACCAGCGAGACGAGGATCGCCGCCGCCGCCGGCAGCAGCGCGGCGCAGAGCAGCAGGATCGCAGCCGGCCGGTCGCTCCGGTCGCGCAGCAGCGTCCACGCGCCGGCTCCGGCGAAGACCAGGATGAACAAAGCCGCCGCGCCGCCCACGACGAGGCCCGAGGCGAGGCCGGCCGGCAGATCGGCGAGGGAGAAGCGAAGCCAGCTGCTCGCGCTCCAGCTGCGGCGCTGCTCGAGGAGAATGAGGAGGCCGGGCAGCCAGGCGAGCGCGGCGACCGCGTGGACCGTGGCGAACGGCAGCAATCGGCGGCGCAGCGATCCTTCGACCGCCATCGCCAGGAAAAGGCCGCCGCCGAGCGCCGCGGCGAACAGGGCGCCGAGGCTGTGCAGCCACAAGGTCGCTTCGAGCGCGGCGAGGTAGAGCAGCCAGAGCGAAGCGCGGGCGCGGCGGGACGAATCGCCCTCGCGCACCAGCCTGAGCGCGGCCCACAGCGCCAGGGCGAAGGCGAGCGCGAACAGGGCGTAAGGCCGCGCCTGGCGGGCGGCGATGACCAAAGGCGGCGATATTGCGGCCAAGGCGACCGCGACGATCCGCGGCCAGACCGACCGGCGCAGCGCCTCCATCTCACCGGCCGTCGCCCAGGCGAGCGGCAGCATCGCCAGGCCGGCGAGCACGGAGAGGAGGCGCAGGCCCGCCGGCGTCGAGGGCGCAAGCCCGGCCCACGCCTTGAGCAGGGCATAATAAACCGGCGGGTGGGTGTCGTAACGGACGGCGCTCGTCCACAGGCCGGACCAGCTCTGCTCGGTCATCCAGCGGCTCCAGGATTCGTCGAGCCAAAGCGGCCAGCCGGCGATGTGCCAGCAGCGCAGCAGGATCGCGGCGGCGGTCGCGGCCGCGAGGGCGGCGGCCGGGCCGGGCCGGACGCGCGTCATGCGGCCTGCTTTTTGGGCGAAAGCAAGCCGAACAGGGCGAGCAGCTGGAAGGCGAGGATCGGCGGCGCGATCGGCAGGTGGAAATAGTTGAAGTACATGACCGTCATCGGCAGCAGGAAGGCGAAGGCGGCGGCGAGCATGAACGCCGGCGGGGCGCCGGTGCGGCTGCGCTGGAAGAGGAGCATCGCCGCCAGCCCGGCCACGGTCATGTCGTAGGTGAAGGCGTAAGGCAGGACCAGGAAGGTAGCGGTGGCCGTCGCCATTCCGGCCGCCTTGCTGTCGCTCGGCATCTTCCACAGCAGGAGCCCGAGGGCGGCGACGGCGACCACCGCCTGGATGATCATGGCGGTCGCGGTCCTGACGCCGAGGATGGCGAGCGAGGGCATCAGGGTAGGCATCATCCTGATGAAGAAGGTGCGCACGTCGTCGACCATCGCCGCCTGCAGCACCGCCGTCTTGGTGAGGTAGATTTCCCACAATTCGGGCCCGAACAGGAGGAGGGAGAGGCCGGCGAGAAAAGCCGCCGTGCCGGCCGCGGCGAGGGCCGCCCGCCACTCGCGGCGGTAGATGAGGACGATCGGCGCAAGCACCGCCAGATGCGGCTTGACGATCATGCAGCCGATCAGCGCGCCCGCCAGCACCGGCTTTCGCGGCAGATAATGCCAGGCGGCGAGCCACAGGCCGCCGACCAGGAAGCCGTAATGGCCCGCCCACAGATTGATGATCGAGGCCGGCGCGACGATCGCGATCCAGGCGGGAAGGCCCGCCTCGCGCAGATAGGGCCGCGCCGCCCAGATGAAGAAAGCGCCTGTCCCGCCAAGCCAGGCGATGAGCGCCAGCGGGTAGGGCAGCAGGGCGAACAGCCAAGTGTACAGCAAGGTGACCGGCGGGTAGGAATAATTGTGATATTTGAGGCTCTGGTGGAAAAGCTCGAGCTGGTAGGCGCGGTAGGCGTCAACATCGTAGAGTATGTCGAGCTGGCCGTGGAGGACCAGCGAGCCCGACGTATAGACGTTGACGAAGTCGCGGCCCCACAAAGCGACCCCGTAGATCGAATGGTCGCCGTGCCAGCGGACCAGCAGCAAATCCTTGCCGAAGACCAAAGCGGCGATGACGAGGACGAAGATCCAGCAGGCCGCCCAGGCGTCGAGCCCCCGGCGCCGCCCGCCTTCCTCCGCCTTGGTCATGCCGCGGCCCGCAGCGGCTGAGACGCGGCGCTGCGTTCCGCCACCACGGCGAGCGAGACTCCGAACGGAATTCTGACATGCGGCACCAGATGCCGCTCGGCGGCGAAGATCGCGCGCAGCAGGCGGTTGAGCGGCGCCGGCGGCAGCGCGTCGTCGCCGCCCTCGCGTCCGGTCAGCCTGCCCCAGCTCCGGGCGGCGGCGATCAGCGGGAAAAGGAGGGTGTTGAAATGGGTGATGTGGAGCGGGCGGAAGCCGGCCTCGTCCAGCACCCTTTCGAGCGCCTTGCGGGTGTAGCGCCGCTGGTGATGATGGGCGACGTCGTGCGCGCTCCACAGCCAGGGCATGGCCGGCACCGTCATCAGCAGCCGCCCGCCGGGCGCGAGCTTCGCGGCGAGCTCCCTAAGGGCGCCGAGATCGTCGGGAATATGCTCGAGGACGTCGAACAAGGCGATCAGATCATATTTGCCGTCCTCCAGCGCGGCGCCGCCGGGAAGCGTGCCGCCTTCGACCGCGATGCCGCTGCGTTGGGCGGCCAAGGCGCGCGCCGGCGCGTCGGGCTCGAGCGCGTCGACGGTGCCGAAGCGGCGCAGCAAAGCGATGTTGGAGCCGGTGCCGCAGCCCACTTCGAGGATCGCCGCGCCCGGCCTGGGGCGCACGGTCTTGGCGATCAGGCCGGCGATGATCGCCCGGCGCGCGACGAACCACCAATGGTCGGCGTCGACCCGCGCCATATTGTCGTAGACCCTGCGCTCCATCAGCCGTCCAGCCCCACTTTCTCGCGGACGACGTAAAGCGGGCGCTGCTTGGCCTCGACCAGGATGCGGCCGACATATTCGCCGAGCACGCCCAGCGAGATGAGCTGCAGCCCGCCGAAGAACAGGATCGCGACCATCAGCGAGGGATAGCCGGGCACGTCGATTCCGAACAGGGTGGTGCGGACGACGACGAACACCGCATAGACCAGGGAGAAAAAGGCGATGACGACGCCGATATAGCTCCACACCCTGAGCGGCATGGTCGAGGCCGAGGTGATGCCGTCGAGCGCCAGCGTCCACAATTTCCAGTAGCGGAACTTGGTCTCGCCGACCGCGCGCGGCACCCGGTCATATTCGACCGCCGCCTGGCGAAAGCCGCCCCAGGCGAACAGGCCCTTCATGAAGCGGTTGCGCTCCGGCATGCGTCGGATGACGTCTACCACCGAGCGGTCGAGCAGGCGGAAATCGCCGGCATGTTCGGGGATCTTGTCCGACGAGAGGTAATTGTGGGCGCGGTAATAAAGGTCGGCGGTGAGGCGCTTGGGCAGGCTGTCGGTCGAGCGGTTGCGGCGGACGCCGTAGACCACTTCATAGCCCTCGCGCCACTTGTCGAGCATCGCGCCGATCACCTCGGGCGGATCCTGCAGGTCGACGTCGATCGGCACCACCGCCTTGCCCGCGGCAAAATCGAGGCCGGCGGAAAGCGCGGCTTCCTTTCCGAAATTGCGGGACAAAGAGAGCGCCCGCACCCTGGGGTCGCGGCGGTTGGCGGCATGGATCGCGGCCATGGTCGCGTCCGTGCTGCCGTCGTCGACGAACAATATCTCCCACGCCGGCGCGCCGCCCCCCGCGAACAGCGCATCGAGGACCGGCGTCACCCGCGCGACGAACGGCGCGACCGCCTCCTCCTCGTCCTTGACGGGCACGATCACCGAGAGTTGGATCATCTGACCGGACATCGCATCGGATGTGCCACAAATCCTACTGAAAATGGTTAACGCGGCACTCACGCCAGCCTCTCATCCGAACACCCATTTGCGGTTGAGGGCGAAGGTGAGGAGGGGGGTGGCGAACAGGATCGGGATGACCGGCCACCAGGTCGGCCCGTGCAGATGCTTGACCAGCAGCCAGACGAACGCCTGGTTGCTGAGGAAGCCGAGGATGTTGACGATGAAGAAGCGGAGCGTGCGCGCGGCCGGCCGGCCGCGGCTGCCATGGCCGCGAAAGCTGAAATTGCTGTGGAGGACATAGCCGATGCCGGTCACGACCAGGAAGGCGAGGGTCATCGCGGTCATCGGCTCGACATGGAACGGGGTCGCGAGCACCCAATAGCCGCCCGCCACCAGCACGGTCAGCAGGCCCCCGGTCAGGCCGAAGCGGACCAGCTGCCCGAACAGCTCGTGATGTTTTTCCGGCAGCATGTGAAGCGGCGTTCCCCCGGGCGCTTGCCCTTTGCCGTCCAGCGACTAATGCCCGGTCAAGCGCTTGGAAAGGGCGAAAGCGATGGGGAAGCTCGACGCTCTGGAGAAGCGCTGGCGCTGGTGGCTGCTGCTGTTCTGGCTGCTCGTCGCCGCCTTCCTCATCTACAATCGCTGGGGCGGCATCAACGCGTTCGCGCTCGGCGACACCGACGACAATATGCGGATCATGCAGGTCCGCGCGCTGCTCGGCGGCCAGGGCTGGTACGATCTCAGGCAGTATCGGCTCGATCCGCCGTTCGGGGCCGACATCCACTGGTCGCGACTGGTCGATTTGCCGATCGCGGGGCTGAAGCTGGCGCTGGCACCGCTGCTCGGGGGCCGCGCCGCCGAGAAAGCGGCGGTGGCGATCGCACCTTTGCTGCCCTTGGCCGTGGTGATGACGGCGCTCTCCGTCACCGTCCGCCGCCTCGTCTCGCCCGGGGCCTTCGCCCTCGCCGTGGCGATCCTGTTCTGCGCGCCGTCGACGCGCTCGATGTTCTCGCCTTTGCGCATCGATCATCACGGCTGGCAGCTCGCCATGCTGAGCCTAGCTTTGCTGGCCCTTACCGATCCGAAACGGGCGCGGGGCGGCGCCCTGCTCGGAATCGCCACTGCCTTGTCGCTCGTCATCGGCCTCGAAATGCTGCTCTATCTGGCGCTGGCCGGCGGCCTCGTCGTCTTGATGTGGCTTCGCGACGCGGGTGAGGCGCGGCGGCTCGCCACTTACGGCGCGAGCCTCGCCGGCGGCTGCTCGCTCGGCTTCCTCCTGTTCGCCTCCTACGCCAACCGGGCGCCGGTGTGCGACGCGCTCTCGCCGGTCTGGCTGTCGGCGATGGTCGCCGCCGGAGCGCTGGCGGTGCTGCTCGCTCTGCTCTCGCCGCGCGCGTGGCGGATGCGCCTCCTCGCCGCGGCGGCGGCCGGAATCCTGCTCGCCGCCGGCTTCGCTTATTCCTGGCCGCACTGCCTCGGCCGCCTCGAGGGCGTGTCGCCCGAAGCGGAGGCATTGTGGCTGCACAACGTGCGCGAGGCGATGCCGCTCTACCGGCACGGCTGGCGCACCATCATCGTCGTCGCCTCGCTGCCCCTGGTCGGGCTCGCCGGCTACGCCCTGATGCTGTGGCGGGCGCGCCGCGACCATATCCTTTTCCTGCGCTGGGCCTGCATCGCCGCCATGGCGTTGCTCGGCGCCGGCTTGCTCCTCTGGCAGAGCCGGGCCGGGCCGGCGGCGCAGCTCCTCGCCGTGCCCGGGGCGGCGGGGCTCGGCTGGCTGTTGATTCCGCCAATCCTCGCCAGCCGCTTCATGGCGGTGCGCGTGCTCGGGACGGTCGCCGCCTTCCTCCTCGTCTCGGGCATCCTCGCCCAGCAGGCGCTCAACCTCTTTCCCGAGCCGCCCAACCCGCGGATGAGGGCGATCAACAAGGCCAATGGCAGCTGTCCGAGCCTCGCCGCCCTGCGTCCGATCGCCCAGCTCCCCAAAGGCTATGTGCTGACCTTCGTCGATCTCGGCCCGCGCCTGATCACCGTCACCCATCACGACGCGGTCGCCGGTCCCTATCACCGCAACGACGAGGATATCGTCGACGTGTCGAAGACCTTCCGGGGGACGGCCGACAATGCGCGGCGGACGGTGACGCGCCGCGGCATCGACTATGTGCTGATCTGCCCGGCCATGTCCGAATCCACCGTCTATGCGGTCCAGGCCAAGAACGGGTTCTACGTGCAGCTCAACCGCGGCCAGGTGCCCGCTTGGCTGGCGCGGGTGCCGCTCCCGCCTGGCTCCCCGTACAAAATGTGGCGGGTGGTGAGAGAGACGGGCGCAACCGCTCCTTAACCAAGCTTTATCCGCGCCCCGCTAAGCTGCCCGCCATGGACGCGGACAGGCAGAAAAAGGGTTTCCCGCTCAAGGAGCTTCTGATCCTCGTCTATCTGGCGGCGGGCTGCTTGGGCGTGGCGGCGAGGATCGCCTCGTTCGGGGCGTCGCCGGAGATGCTCTTCTATTTCGGATTGTACGGCCTGCTCGCCATCAGCCTGCTGCTGACCGCCTATGTCGAGAACAATGCCTTGCGCTGCATCTATGCGCTGCTGTTGTTTGCATCTGCGGTCTTCGGTCAATCGGTCGAGCAGATCACCGACGAGCCCCTCACCTACGATTCGTTCATCAACCTGTTCAATTCCATCGGCTTTGCCGGGGACGCCCTCGATCAGCACATGCGCCCGATGGCATGGGCCGTGCTGGGCGCCCTGCCGCTTCTGGCCGGCATAGCGCTGAAGCCGAGGCGGGCGCCGGCTCTGCAGCGGCGCTTGTTCAGCGCTGCCCCGGTCGCCGGCGTGCTTGTCCTGTCGGCAATCCTTTTCGTCAGGGGAGGCGAGGGAGCGACCGGCCTGCCGAGCGCCTTCCCGCCCTTGGCCTATTCGACCATCCTCCTCTACGAGAGCGAGACGGCCGTCTCCGGTCCGGTCCGGCAGGTCGCCATCCCGCGGCGCGGAGCGGTTCGGCGCGACATCGTGCTGGTGATCGACGAGAGCGTCAGCGGCAATTATCTCGACCTCAACAATCCGGCCGGAGTGAGGACGGGCCTCGCCGGACCCCATCCGGGCATCGACATCCTCAATTACGGCTACGCCGCTTCGATCACCAATTGCAGCGTCGGCACCAACGTCACGCTGCGCCACGGCGGCACGCGCGCCGGCTACCAGGCGATCAACGCGACCATGCCGTCGATATGGGACTATGCGCGCAAGGCGGGCCTCCGCACCGTCTATATCGACGCCCAGCGCACCCGCGGCCAGCTGCAGAATCTGATGACCGAGGAGGAAAGGCGCGGTCTCGACGCCTTCGTCCAGTTCGACCGGGTTCCGGTCCGCGACCGCGACATGGCGGCTCTCAGCACCCTTGCCGGGCTGCTCGCAAACCGAAGCGCGGAATTCATCATCATCAACAAAATGGGCGCGCATTTCCCGGTGCAGGACAAATATCCGGATTCGTTCATGCGCTACCGCCCGGTGCTGGCGCGGGGCGGCTATGCCGACGTCGGCGACACCGGCAGCCGCGCCGGTTTCGGCGGCAGTCCGGACGACTGGCTTCGCTACCGCAATTCCTACCGCAACGCTCTGCTTTGGAACGTCGGGGCCTTTTTCGACCGCTTGTTCGCGCACGCCGATCTGTCGAACGCGACCCTCGTCTACACGTCCGATCACGGCCAGGATCTTCACGAGCGCGGCAATCCCGGGCTCGACACCCATTGCAGCGCGAATCCGGTGGCCGAGGAGGGGCTGGTGCCGCTGGTCGTGATCCAGGGCTCCGCGCTCCGGACGCTCGACTGGAGGCGCAATCTCGAATCGAACCGGAACAGGGTCAGCCATTACCAGATCTTCCCGACCCTGCTCGCCTTGATGGGATATGACCCGGCCAAGGTCCGCGCGATCTACGGCGATTCCCTGGTCGAGCGGTCGCGCGACGCGCTCACCTTCAACACGCGCTTCAACGCCCGGCTCGGGCTCAAGCCGGTGTGGAAGCGCATCGATCCTCGCCGGATCGTCGCGCCGCCGCCCGACCGGGAGCTGCGCGCCGCGGTCGGCGGGCCGCAGCCAAGGCTGTCGGAATGATGGTGGGCCCCGCAGGATTCGTACCTGCACCTTGCCGTAATCCGCGGCATGCTCTGGCAGTTAAGCTAAAGGCCCGCGCGATCCTTACGCCGGCAGGTCTTGCCGATCCGTTTACGGCGAGCCCGGGCGGCTCCGGTTTCCAATCGACATCGCCGGCCGTCCGGGGCACCCTGCGCGCCCGCCCGGCTGGAGGATGACCCATTCGCCTGCTTGCCCTGTTCGCGACGCTCGGTCTGCTCGGCGGACCGGCACGCGCTCAATCGCCCGCGCCCTTCACCGTGACCGAGACGGGGGAGGGCTTCCATCATCTCGACGACGCGGTGAAGTCGCTCGCCGGCGGCGACGGCACGATCCGGATCGCCCCGGGGCGCTACAAGGATTGCGCGGTCCAGGAATCGGGCCGGATCGCCTTCGTCGCGCGCATCCCCGGCACGGCGGTGTTCGACGGCGGCGTCTGCGAGGGCAAGGCGACGCTCGTGCTGCGCGGGCAGGGGGCCCGCGTCGAGGGGCTGGTCTTCACCCATGTCAGGGTCGACGACGGCAACGGCGCCGGGATCCGGATCGAAAAGGGCGACCTCAGCGTCGCCTATTCCAAGTTCGTCGAGGCGCAGTGCGGCATCCTGTCGGCCAACGACCCGTCCGGCGTCATCAGGATCGACCATTCGACCTTCAGCGGCCTCGGCAAGCATCCCGACGGCAATGGCGCCCATTCGCTCTACATCGGCCGCTACGGCGGCCTCATCGTGACCAATACGCGCTTCGAGCGCGGCACCGGCGGCCATTATGTGAAGAGCCGCGCGCCGCGGATCGAGGTGCTCGACAGCAGCTTCGACGACAGCCGCGGCAGCGCGACCAACTACATGATCGATCTTCCCAACGGCGCGGTCGGCCGGATTGCGGGGAACAGCTTCACCAGCGGCCTCGACAAGGAAAATTACGGAACGATGATCGCCATCACCGCCGAGGGAAGGGTCAATCCCTCAGCCGGGCTGACGATCGAGAATAATGAGGCCTCGCTGGCTCCGGGCTTTCGCGGTTCGACGGCGTTCGTCGGCGATTGGAGCCACGAGCCGCTGGTGATCCGGGGCAATCGCCTCGCCCGGAATATCGCGCTCGTCGAGCAGCGCTGAACCCGGCAGGCTTCCTTTACTGGACCAGTCGCCCGCCGAGATGGGCGGCGAAATATTCGAGGCAGGCGATCCGCCGCATCATGCCGCTGTCGGTGATCCGCTCGGTGTGGAAGTAGCGGCGCATCGCCGGATATTCCAGGTCGATCACCCGTCCCAGATAGTCCGGGGTCAGCAGGCCGCCATGCTCGTCCGAAACCGGGCCCAGCCGGCGCCGGAGGGCATAGCTCCTCTGCCGGAACCAGGCGGGCCGGATCCGCGTCGACCATTCGCTGAACCTGTGCCGGCGGTCGGGCGGGGTGGCGAAGTCGTGGCCGTAGGCGGAAGGCTGTCGCGCCAGCGCCGGGTCGATCGCGTCGAGCAGCATCGCCTCGAAGCGGCCGACATGCTTGAGCGCCATCGGCAAGGTCATCGCCTCGGCGACGACCCGGTGATCGAGGAACGGCATCAGGTAGGCGCCGTGCCGCCCCTCCAGGCTGATCTCCCTGCCGAACGCCGACCGGCAGCGGACGCGCGGATAGACTTGCTCCAGGATCGCGCGCGGCAGCCTCGATCGATCGCCCGCCAGGCCGAGCGCGGCGAGGATCTTGTCCTCGATGGCGCGCAGGAATTCCTTCTCGTCGAACAAATCGGTGGCGTCGCCTCGGGCGAAGCGGGCGAAGAAGGTGCGCGCGACCGTCGCCGCGCTCGCCGGCCGGTCCGGAAGGAAGAAGAAGTTGCGGAAGATCTCGCCGCAGCCGCCCGATGCCGCAAGCGCTCCGCCGGCGTGCCGGGCGTCGCGCGCCACCGCGTTCATGCCGTTCTCGAACAGCTCCCCGTAATTGGGCAGCGCGTCATATTGGTGGAAGTTGCGCTCGACCAGAGCGGCGAAATCGTCGGGCGCCAGCTTGCGGGCCGCCTCCTTGTCGAGGCATTCGACCGCGAACCCTTGCGCGGCGCCGATGGCGCGGGCGATCTCGACATCGGGGCTGCCGGGCGGGCCGTAGACATAGACATGCGGCCGGCATCCCTCCGCCCTGAGCGCGGCGAGGACGAGCCGCGAATCGAGCCCGCCGGACAAGGGGCAGAATATCCGGTCGCCGAAATGCCCGACATGGCTGCGCACGACCCCGGTCAGGCGGTCGCGATGCGCGACGATGCGCTCGCCGAGCGGCGTCGCCGTCGCTGCGTCGGGGAGCGGCTTGGCGACGCGATGCAGCACCGCCTGGTCTTCGCCGAGCTCGGCGACCGCGTCGGGACCGAGCGTCTTCAGGCCGGTGAACAAGGTGTCGTTGCCGATCGGCACGACGTTGAAGGCGAATTCGTACACGCCCTGCGGATCGAAGCGGAGCCGGGGAAGCGCTCCGGCAGCGGCGAGCAAAGACGTCGAGAAGAACCGCATCTCGGGGTCGTGGAACAGCTGGAACGCAGCGAAATAATCGGTCAACAGGAAGCTTCGCCCGGCCCGGCGGATCAAGGCGACGAACTGTCCTCCCAGCCGCGTCCAGTCCGGCGCGGGCAGGGCCGCCGTCCGCAGCAGGGCTTCCAGCGCGGGCCGTCCCATCTTCCCGTCGAAGGTGAGCGTTCCCGCCACGGCGACGAGATCGTCGCCCTCGACCAGCAGGCTCTCGGGCCCGCCGAGGATATGGGGGGCATGGAGCATGCGCCAGCCCGGCAGCGACCGCTCGGTGCAGTCGGAGAAGCCGTGCAGCGCGAATTGGGCGCGGGCGCCGGCCAGAGCGGCGTCGGCGAAGCCGGGATCGCGCGTCCGGACGAGGAAGAGGCCACCCATATCGCCGCCCTAGCGGGCACCTCTTAAAACGAAATTAGCCCGCCTGCGGCGACGCTCGGCCAAGAACAGGCTTAACGCAACCTCAACCGCCACGTCCTAAGGCAGACGGCGATGATCGATCTGTTCTCCCTGGCCGTCAGCCACGGGCTGATGCTGCTCGCCGCCTGGCGGCTTCTCGCCCGCGACGATCTCGATCGCGAGGCGGCGGACCCGGCCGGGCCGAAGGGGGGCTAGGCGATGCGCGACCTCGCCTTCGTCGGCTTCCTGCTGCTGATGTTCGGCTTCGGCCTTCGCCGGCCGTTCCTGTTCGTGCTGGGCTATGTCTATATCGACATCGTCTCGCCGCAGCGCCTGTCTTACTATCTCCTCAACTGGGTGCCGATCTCGCAAATCTTCTTCGGCGCCGCCCTGCTCGGCTGGATGATCGCCGACCGCAAGTCGGGCCTGCGCATGGCGCCGCGCCAGTGGCTCTTGTGCTTCCTCCTGGCCTGGGCCGCGTTCACGACCTTCTCCGCCGACTTTCCGGTGGAGGCGCTCGAGAAATGGAACTGGGTGTGGAAGGGCCTGGTCTTCGCCATCTTCCTGCCCTTCACCCTGCGCACCCGCCTGCGCATGGAGGCGCTGCTCGCCTTCATGATCCTCTCGGCCTCCTCGATCGTCATCATCGGCGGGATCAAGACCATACTCTCGGGCGGCGGCTACGGCGTGCTGAACCTCGGCGTCGACAACAATAGCGGCCTCTACGAAGGCAGCATCATCTCGACCCTGGCGATCGCCATCATCCCGCTGATCCTCTTCCTGCGGCGGTCGGGCACGATCTTCCCGCCCGACTGGCGGGTGAACATATTCGCCTGCGCGCTCATCTTCGCCTGCCTGCTGATCCCGATCGGCACCGAGGCCCGCACCGGCCTGGTCTGCCTGGCGGTGCTTGCCTTGCTCATGCTGCGCGACACCAAAAGGCGCTTCCTCTACGTCGCCGGCGCAGTCCTCGCCGTCATGGTCGCCGTGCCCCTGCTCCCGTCCAGCTTCACCCAGCGCATGGACACGATCGAGGGGTATCAGGGCGACGAATCCGCCTCGACGCGGCTCGCGGTGTGGACCTGGACCTGGAATTACGTGCAGGATCATCCGCTCGGCGGCGGCTTCGAGGCCTACCGCCAGAACAAGCTCACCTTCCAGACGTTCGACAGGAAGAAGGACGGCAATTTCGAGGTCGTCGTCGCCGGCAAGCTGACCGACGAGGGCCGCGCCTATCACAGCGCCTATTTCGAGATGCTCGGCGAGCAGGGCTGGCCGGGCTTCCTCGCCTGGATCGCGCTGCACCTCACCGGCCTGGTGCGGATGGAGATATTGCGCCGCCGCTTCCGGCGGAGCGAAGGGGGCGGGGCGTGGGTCGCCTCGCTCGCCACCGCCCTGCAGCACGCCCACATCATCTATTTGGCCGGCTCGCTGTTCGTCGGCATCGCCTTCCAGTCCTTCGTCTACATGTGGATGGCCGTGGAGATCGGCCTCGATTCCTACGCCGCCCGGCTCGGCCGCGAGGACCGCAAGACGCCGTGGACCGGGCGCACCGCTCCGGCCGCGGCCGCCGCCGTCTAAACGCTGAAGCTGACGCTAATCCCGTCGATCACGAACTGGGCGGCGAGGGCGGCGAGGATGACGCCGAGCAGGCGGGTCAGCATAGCCTCCATGCGGTGGCCCAAAAGGCGCATCAGCGGGCCGGCGGCGAGCAAGGCGATCAGGGTCAGGAGCAAGGTCGCGGCCAAAGCGGCGAGCACGATCAGCGATTCGTCCAGTCCGTCGCTTCGCGCCATCAGCAGCATCACCGAGGCGATCGAGCCGGGCCCGGCGATCATCGGGATCGCCATCGGGAAGACGGTGATGTCGTCATGCTCGGGATTGTCGCTGACCTCCTGGGCTCTGGTCTCGCGCCTTTGGGTGCGCTTTTCGAACACCATCTCGAGCGCGATCAGGAACAGCATGATGCCGCCGGCGATGCGGAAGGCGGCGAGGCTGATGCCGAGAGCCTTCAGCAGCTCCTCGCCGAGCAGGCCGAAGAAGAGCAGGATGCCGGCGGCGATCGCGACCGAGCGGATCGCCATCATCCGCCGCTGCCCGGCCGGCGAGGCGCGGGTCAGGCTGGCGAAGATCGGCGCGCAGCCGGGCGGATCTATGACCACCAGGAAGGTGACGAAGGAGGAGAATAAGAGGTGGATCACAGCCCCTCCGGCGCCGGCAGGCCGGCGCGGGCGTAGGCGGCGACCAGGGTGTTGCGGAGCAGGACGGCGATGGTCATCGGCCCGACCCCGCCCGGCACCGGCGTGATCGCGCCCGCGACCTCGCTGGCGCTTGCGAAATCGACGTCGCCGACGAGCTTGCCGTCGATGCGGGTGATGCCGACGTCGATCACGGTGGCGCCGGGCTTCAGCCAGCCGCCCTGGATCGTCCCGGCCCGGCCGATCGCGGCGACGAGGATATCGGCGCGGCGCACCGCTGCCGCCAGGTCGCGGGTGCGGCTGTGGGCGATCGTCACCGTGCAATTCTCGCGGAGGAGAAGCTGCGCCATCGGCTTGCCGACGATGTTGGAGCGGCCGACCACCACCGCCTCGAGGCCGGCAAGGTCGCCGAGCCTGTCCTTGAGCAGCATCAGGCAGCCGAGCGGCGTACCGGGCACGAAACCGTCCTCGCCGACGGCGAGCCGGCCGGCATTGATCGGATGGAAGCCGTCGACGTCCTTGGCCGGATCGATCGCCTCGATCACCGCCTTGTCGTCGATCCCCGCCGGCAGCGGCAGCTGGACCAGGATGCCGTCCACCAGATCGTCGAGATTGAGCTGCTCGACCAGGGCCAGCAGCTCGGCCTGGCTCGCGGTGTCGGGCAGGCGATGCTCGAAGCTCGCCATCCCCGCCGCCGCCGTCGCCTTGCCTTTGGCGCGGATGTAGATCTGGCTGGCGGGATCCTCGCCGACCAGCACCGCCGCCAGGCCGGGCGCGCGTCCCGCCGCCGCCGCGAAGGCGGGGACGGCGGCCGCGACCCGCGCGCTCAGCCGCTGCGCGAACGCCCTGCCGTCGATGATCGCAGCCGCCATCGGCGCCTCACAACATTCGCATGCTGTCGATGGTGCTGGCGAGAAAGATGCGCAGGGCCATGATGACGATCAGCACCACGAACGGCGAGAAATCGAGGCCACCGAAATCCGGCAGGATCTTCCGGATCGGCCGGTAGAGGGGGTAGGTGAGGCGGTCCAGCGCCCTGACGAAGGCGCGGACGGCCGGATTGTAGGTGTTGATGACGTTGAACGCGACGAGCAGGCTCAGGATCACCTGGACGACGATGATGAACATCAGCACGCCGAGCAGGAAATAGATGACGCTTAGGATTCCGGCCGCCATGGAAGCTCCCCAGGAGAAGGGGTGCGTTTAGCCGCGCCCGCCCCGGGGGGCAATGGCGGGGACGCGGTGGTGGAACCAGGCGTCTCGAAAAGCGCGGGAGGGTTTTGCGCGGCCGCAGCCTGCGCTAAGGTCGGCGCCGATGATGCTGGCCCTGCTCGCCGTCGCCGCCGCGACCCAGCCGGTCGAACCCAGGTTGTTCGGCGACTGGATCGTGGGTTGCGACAATCGCCGTTTCTGCCATGCCGTCGCGCTGGTGCCGGAGGCGCCGACCGAGGGGGCCGTGACGATGAGCGTGCGGCACGGCCCGGAGGCCGATGCCGTGCCGACGATCGCCTTCGCAGTGGGCGCCCGTCCGGTCGCCGGCATCGAGGCCGACGGCAGCAAGCTGCCGGTCAGCTTCGTCGACGGCGCGTACGGGCTACAGGTCCCGCCTTCCGGCGCGCCGGCCCTGCTCGACGCGTTCCGATCGGCAAGGCAGCTCAAGCTCGTCGGTCCCGGCGGCGCTTCGCTCGGTACCGTCTCGCTGGCCGGAGCGAGCGCTGCGCTGCTCTTCATCGACGAGCAGCAGCACAGGGTCGGGACCGTCACCGCTTTGGCGCGGCCCGGGACGCAACCGGCGAGCGCGGTTCCGGCGCCGCCGCCGCTGCCGCTCGTCAGCGCGGCGCGCCTGGCGCCGGATTCGGACTGGGCGGCCCGCTGGGCCACCACCACCCGCGTCACGGCCCTGCGCAGGAATCACGGCTGCCTGGCCGGGCAAGTCGGCGGCCGGCACGATTTCAAGATCGTCGCGCTGGGCCGGTGGGTGGAGCTGCTGCTGGTGCCCTGCGGCTCGGACGCCGCCAACGTCCGCTTCGTGCCGTTCCTCATCAAGTACCGCCGCGCCAAGATCTGGACCGAGCTCGCGCCGTTCGACGTCAACCCGGACTGGTGGAAGGGCAGGCCGATCCTCGCCAACGTTCTCTGGGATCGGGAGACCGGTCTGCTGACCAGCTTTTCAAAGCTCCGCGGCTCGGGCGAGTGCGGCCTCGCCAGCCACTATGCGTGGGACGACCATCGTTTCCGCCTCGTCGAACAGGCCGAGATGCCCGAATGCCGCGGCTCGGCCGACTATATCTACACCTGGCGCGCGCAGGTCTGCGGCGACCGGCCCGAGCTGGTGCCGAGGCTCCGTTTTTTCGGCAGCCACCCGCCGCCGCGCGCGCCGGAGCGCGGTCCCGTACGTCCGAGGACGACCGTAAACCCCTGCTGAAACGCCGAGCGCCGCCGGGATGCGCCGCCCGGGCGCACCAGTTCAGGGCGCGAAGCGGGGCGCTTCGGCCTCGGCCAGGACCATCGCGAACTGTTCATTCTCGTCGGTCCACTGCTCGACCACGCCCCAGCCGGCGGCGCGGAGCAGCAGCCGCGAATCGCGCAGGCCGTATTTGTGGCTGTTCTCGGTGTGGATGGTCTCTCCCGCCTTCATCGTAAAGGCGGCTCCGGCGACGCGGAACGCGACGTTGCGCACTGCCTCCAGATGCATCTCGATCCTTGCCTTGTCGTCGATCCAGATCGCACGGTGGCGGAAGGCCTCGACCGGGATGTCGCCGCCCAATTCGCGGTTGATGCGGTGGAGCAGGTTGCGGTTGAACTCGGCGGTGATGCCGGCCTCGTCATTATAGGCCCTGAGCAGCACGGCGACATCCTTGATCCGATCCATGCCGATCAGCAGCAAGGCGCCGACGCCGAGCGTGTCCTTCATCGCGCGGAGCAGGTCGACGGCGGTGCGCGGGACGAGGTTGCCGATGGTCGAGCCGGGAAAGAAGCCGAGCTTGGCCGCGCCGGCGACCGCTTCGGGAAGGGTGATCGGCCCCATGAAATCCGCCTCGACCGGATAGACCGGGAGGTCCGGGAACTCGGCGCGGAGCGCGTCCGCCGCGTCGCGCAGGAAGTCGCCCGATATGTCGATCGGTACGTAGGCCGAAGGTGCAAGCGCGCGCAGCAGGATGCGTGTCTTGGTCGAGGCGCCGGAGCCGAACTCGATAACGGCGTCGCCATGGCCGGCGATCCGCGCCACCTCATCGCTATGCCGCTCGAGCAGCACCGTCTCGGTGCGGGTGGGATAATATTCGGGTAGCTCGGTGATCGCTTCGAACAGCTCCGAGCCGCGGCGGTCGTAGAGCCAGCGGGCGGGGATGGCGCGGATCGGGGCGGCGAGCCCGGCCAGCACGTCGCTGCGGAAGGCGGGATCGGCAGGAGGATTGCCGGCAGCGTCCACTACAGGTCCCGCGCCAGCCTCAGCCCGGAATATTGCCAGCGCTGGTGAGGATAGAAGAAGTTGCGGTAGCTCGCCCGGACATGTCCGCGCGGCGTGGCGCAGCTGCCGCCCCTCAAGACGAACTGGTTGACCATGAACTTGCCGTTATATTCGCCGACCGTCCCTTGCGCCGGCGTGAAGCCGGGATAGGGAAGGAAGGCGCTCATCGTCCATTCCCAGACGTCGCCGAACATTTGGCGCAGGCCGTCGCCGGACGCCGCCGGCCGGGGCCGCGCCGGCCCGACCTCGTCGAGCTGGTTCCCGCCATTGGGGTCGAGCCCAGCGGCCGCGATCTCCCACTCGGCCTCGGTCGGAAGGCGCGCCCCTGCCCAGCGGGCGAAGGCGTCCGCCTCGTAATAATTGACATGGCAGACGGGCTCGGCGGGATCGACCGCGCGCAGGCCGTCGAGCCCGAAGCGGCTCCAGCCGTCGTCCCCTTGCCGCCAGTAGAGCGGCGCCGCGGCCGCCTGCGCCTGCACCCAGTCCCAGCCGTCGGACAGCCACAGGCCCGGCTCGTCATAGCCGCCCTCCTCGATGAAGCGCAGCCATTCCCCATTGGTGACGAGCCGGTCGGCCAGCTCGTGGGGATGGACCAGCACCTGGTGGCGCGGGCCCTCGCAGTCGAACGCGAAGCCGTTGCCGTCATGGCCGATCTGGGCGAGGCCGCCGGGCCTCCGCTCCCCGCTCAGCGTCGGCGGCGGCGCGGCGGGGGCGGCGGCCGGCGCCTCCCACGCCGCCGGGCAGAGCGGATTTTCTGCGAAGGCCGCGAGCATGTCCATCAGCATCAGCTCCTGGTGCTGCTGCTCGTGGTTGAGGCCGAGCTCGACCAGCTTGAGCGCGGCCGGCGGCAATAGCGGCATGGCCCTGAGCAGCGCCTCGTCGACATGAAGGCGATAGGCGAGGATCGCGTCCAGCGGCGGCCGGCTGAGCATGCCGCGCCGCGGGCGGGGATGGCGCTCGCCTTCCCCTTCATAATAAGAGTTGAACAGATAGGCCCAGCTCTCGTTGAACAGAGCGTAGCCGGGCGCATGGTCGCGCAGCACGAACGTCTCGAAGAACCAGGTCGTGTGCGCCAGATGCCATTTGGCCGGCGAGGCGTCGGGCATCGGCTGGATGGTGGCGTCGGCGTCGGAAAGCGGCGCGGCGATGGCGCGGCTCAATGCCCGCACCGCTTCGAACCGCTCCGGCAAGGTCGCGCCGATGTGGGTCCGTGCCTGTGTCGCCATCCGCTCCCGCTCCTCGATTTTGGCCTACACCAAATCGCCGATGGGGGTTATCGTTCCCGAGTCGCGCCCGGCTGCCAGAGGATGTCGCCGCCCTCGGCTTTCGCTACCAGGCGCGCCAGCACGAAGAGATGGTCGGACAATCGGTTGAGGTAGGTGAGCGCGAGCGGGTTCAGCGCCGCCTCCCGCCCGGCCGCGACCGCGCTCCGCTCGGCGCGCCGGACGATCGTCCGCGCGAGATGGAGATGGGCCGCGCCGGCCGCGCCGCCGGGAAGGATGAAGCTGCGCAGCGGCTGCAGCTCCGCGTTCATCGCGTCGATCTCGCGCTCGAGCCGGTCGATCTGGGCCTGGACCATTCGCAGATTCATCTCCCCCGGCGTGAAATCCTCGCCGGGCGTGGCGAGATCGGCGCCGAGGTCGAACAATTCGTTCTGGATCGAGCGCAGCATGGCGCGATGGTCCGCGCCGCCGATGTGGAGGAGCGCCACGCCGATTGCGCTGTTCGCCTCGTCGACGTCGCCGATCGCCAAAGCCCGCGGATCGGCCTTGGAGATGCGCGACCCGTCGACCAGCCCGGTCTCGCCGCAATCGCCGGTCCGCGTATAGATCTTGCCCAGCCGGACCAGCGCTCAGTGCCTTCCGCCGGCGAGCAGCAGGAACAGGATGATGAGGATGATCGCGATCGCCTGGAACAGCACCCTTTTGCGCATCAGCTCCTGCGAGCGCATGCCGGTCAAATCCTTGCCCTGGGCCATGCCGATGACGCCCTTGGCGAGCACGAACAGGGTCGCGCCGGCGGCGAGGATTATGAGGATGAGGAGGAAATTGCTCATCCTGCCTATCTAGGCTTCCAGGCCGCCGAATCCAGCAGGCAATCGCCCTTCGAGCAGATCGGCGGCCAGCGCCCTGCCGTCCGCGCCCGCCCGCCGAAGATCCGCCAGGGTCGGCGCGCCGTGCCTTTTGGCGAGCCGCCGACCCGCCTGGTCCAGCAGCAGCGGATGGTGGTGGTAAGCGGGCGTCGGCAGGCCGAGCAGGGCCTGGAGGAGGCGGTGGACGTCGGTGGCGGCATAGAGGTCGCGGCCCCGCACGACGTCGGTCACCCCCTGCGCCGCATCGTCCACCGTCACCGCCAGATGGTAGCTGGTCGGCGCGTCCTTGCGCGCCAGCACGACGTCGCCGAAAGCCTCGGGCTCGGCCAGCACCTCGGTGTCGCCGTCATACCAATATAGCGGCCCGGCGCCGGCCGCCGCCTTGGCCGTGTCGAGCCGCCAGGCATGCGGTTCCCGCTCCATCCGCCGGTCGCGCTCCTCCGGGGCGAGGGTTCGGCACGTGCCCGGATAGAGCGCTCCGTCCGGCCCGTGCGGCGCCGAGGCGCTGGCGGCGATCTCGGCGGCGATCGCCGCGCGGGTGCAGAAGCAGGGGTAGAGATGGCCCTGCGCTTTCAGCCGGTCCAGCGCCCGTGCATAAATATGCAGCCGCGCCGATTGGGCGACGGCATTGCCGTCCCAGCCGATCCCCAGCCATGCAAGATCCTGCATAATATGCGCGACATGCTCCGCCCGCGCCCGTCCCGGATCGATATCCTCGATGCGCAGCAGGAAGGCGCCGCCGCGGCTGCGCGCATAGTCATGCGCGAGCAAGGCCGAATAGGCATGGCCGAGGTGGAGCGGTCCGGTCGGGCTCGGCGCGAAGCGGGAAACCACCTTGTTCATCAACTTGGCCCTTGACCGCGAGTCGCGGGCCATGCTGTCATGGCGCCGTCACCTTCTGCGGGCAGAAGGGGACGGAACAGGGAAGAGCTTCTCCCTCGTTCTGAGTGCGACAGGCCGGGGCCGTGCGGGAGGAATCTCCTTGGGCAAACGGAAGGCTGTCGCGAACCCATGTACCATCCCGACCTCATCCGGCACCCCGATTCCTGCCCAGCTTTGGTGCTGAACGCGGACTATACGCCGCTCAGCTATTATCCATTGAGCCTGTGGCCCTGGCAGACCGCGGTCAAGGCGGTGTTCCTGGAGCGGGTCGACATCGTCGCCCAATATGCGCGCGAGGTGCACAGCCCGACGCGGACGATGCAGATCCCCTCGGTGATCGCGCTCCGCCAATATGTGCGGCCGAGCGTGCATCCCGCCTTCACCCGCTTCAACCTGTTCCTGCGCGACCGCTTCCAGTGCCAATATTGCGGCGATCCGAGGGAGCTCACCTTCGACCATGTCCTGCCCCGCGCCCAGGGCGGCCGCACCACCTGGGACAATGTCGCCACCGCCTGCGCGCCGTGCAACCTCCGCAAGGGCGGCCGCACGCCGCAGCAGGCGCGGATGAGCCTCAACCGCAGGCCCTACCGGCCGACCAGCTGGCAGCTGCAGGAGCATGGCCGCCGCTTCCCGCCCAACTACCTCCACGACAGCTGGCGCGACTATCTCTACTGGGACGTCGAGCTGGAGGCCTAGGCGTCATCCCGGCGAAAGCCGGGATCTCGTGGAGAAGGATCGTGACTCTTTGTCCTGAGATTCCGGCTTCGCCGGAATGACGACTTTTCCCGCGCCTTGACGTCATCCTTGCCCGCGCCCTAGCGCGCCGGCGTGCATCCGCCTCTTTCGCCATCCGCCGGCCGCCCCGGCCGCTACGCCTTCGCGGCGCTGATCCTCGCCAATCTCGTCCTCGCGCTTGGGCCGTGGATGGTGCGGCTGGCCGACGTCGGGCCGGTCGCCGCCGGCTTCTGGCGGCTGGCGCTCGCCGCGCCCTTCCTCCTGCTGTTCGCGCGCTGGGGGGCGGGAGCCCGCCTCGCCCCCGCCGCCGGCCTGATCGGCCTGATCGCGCTCGGCGGCTTCTTCTTCGCCGCCGACCTCGCCGCCTGGCATATCGGCATCACGCTCACCAAGCTCGCCAATGCGAGCCTGTTCGGCAACTCGTCGAGCTTCATCTTCACCCTCTACGGCTTCCTCGTGCTGCGCGCGCTGCCGCGCCGGCTGCAGCTCGTCGCCCTGGCCCTCGCCGCCGCCGGTTCCGCGCTGCTGCTCGGCTCGAGCTACGAGCTGTCGCCCGGCCATTTCACCGGCGACCTGTTCGCCATGCTCGCCGGCCTGTTCTACACCTTCTACCTGATCGCGGTGGACCGGGCGCGGCGGACGATGGCGCCGATGCCGGTGCTCGCCATCGCCACCGCCGCGGGGACGCTGCCTTTGCTGCTCATCGCGCTCGCGCTCGGCGAGCGGGTGATGCCCGGCGACTGGACGCCGCTCATCCTCCTTTCCATCGGCAGCCAGGTGGTCGGACAGGGGCTGCTCGTCTATGCGATGGGCCATCTGACCCCGGTCGTCACCGGCATCGGCCTGCTCACCCAGCCCGCGGCGAGCGCGCTGATCGGCTGGTTCGCCTATCGCGAGCGGCTCAGCCTCGCCGACGCCGCCGGCGCCCTCCTCATCTGCGCGGCTTTGGTGCTGATCCGGTGGCCGGAGAAGGAGGAAGCGCGGAGCACACCGCCCTAATCGTCATTGCGAGGAGCGAAGCGACGAAGCAATCCACCTGCCGCCGCTATCGCCGCTCTGGATTGCTTCGCTGCGCTCGCAATGACGGTCAGGAGGCGCTTGCATCCTGCCCCGCACAGGATCATTTTCACTCTATGACCGCGCCCGCCGACATGACCCTCGACGAATTGCGCCTGGCGCTGGCGCCGCTCGTCCCGGCCCATGCGGTGTTCGACGGCTGGGGCGACAAGGCGCTGGCGACCGCCGCCGCGGAGCTGGGAGTCCCGGCCGGCCGGGCGCGGCTCTGCTTCCCCGGCGGGGCGGCGGACATGATCGACGCCTGGTTCGACGCGATCGACCGGGGCATGGCCGAGACTTTCCCGCTCGAGCGGATCGAGGCGATGAAGATCCGCGAGCGCATCCGCGAGCTGGTGCTGTACCGGCTCGGGGCCGCCATGCCGCACAGGGAGGCGCTGCGCCGCGCGCTGGCGATCCTCGCCTTGCCGCTAAACGTCCCGCTCGGCGCCCGCCTCGCCTGGCGCGCGGCCGACCGGATGTGGCGGATCGCCGGCGACGATGCCACCGACTTCAACCATTACAGCAAGCGCGCCCTGCTGATGGGCGTCTACGGCTCGACCACCCTCGTCTTCCTCGACGACGACAGCGAGGGCCAGGCGAAGACCCGCGCCTTCCTCGACCGCCGCATCGACGGCGTCATGCGCTTCGAGAAGATGAAGGCGCGGTGGCGCGGCAATCGCGACCGCATCCCCTCGCTCAGCCGCTTCCTCGGCCGCCTGCGCTACCCCGCGGGGTAGCTCGCCTCGGCGACTTTCGACTTTTGGGGCGCGCGCCTAGGCTGCCGCGGCAAGGGCAGGAAAGCAGCGATGGTCTTCCCCTCTCCCTACCCATCTTTGTTGAGGGACGATGCGGCGCTCGATCTCGCGCTGAATGAATCGGTTGCCGAAGCGCGGTCGCGTCTTTCCCCCTCCTCGTCCCTGGCGGGCATGGCCCTTTCGATCTTCTGCCTCGGCAAGGCGGGAGCGGGCCCGTTGTTCAGGCATGCCGGAATACGCTCTCTCGAAATGCATTTTTCCGCCAGCGTATTGAAGGTCGCTGCCATGTATGCCGCCCACGAGCTGCGGCGCAGCTGCAACATGCTTGCCGCGGCAAGCGCGGCCAAGACCCAGGCGGACTTGTTCGCCGAGCTGCGCCGGTCGCTCGATCCGCAGATCGAACCGGTCGTGCCCTCGCTGCGCATCCGGTCGCTTCCGCCAGCGAAAAGGTTGCCGAAATACGAGCAGATCTTCGTTCCCGCTCCGCTGGGCGGGGGCGGCTGGTCGCTCGCTTTCGCGCCGCGGTTCGGCAAGGCGATGAGGGAAATGATCGTGGCGAGCGACGGGCGCGCATCCGGCACGTGCATCACATCGCTCGGTTACAGCTGGATCAACGGGACCCTGCGGAGCGGCGGCTTCTTCGCGCCGCCGGCCACCGGAATCTGGCTCGCCGGGACCTACGCCGGGCTGCTTCCCGCCGTGTCGGTGCCGACGGTCAACGGCCGCTCCGCCGCCGCCACGACCTGCTTCCACATGGCCAATCTCCTCGCCCATATGGCAAGGGGGACGCTGGTCGACGATTCGAGCTCCAAAGACATGCTCTCGCTCCTCGGCGACGCCGCAAAGAACAGGCACTCGGCGATCGACTGGGCCGCACAGGGCCTGCCCAAGCAACCCTATACCGTCACCCACTCGAAAATCGGCATCGGACCGTTGAAAGGGGGAGGAGTCATTCTCTCCGAAGCGACGATATTGACGCACGGCCCAAGCGGAAACCGCTTTGCCGTCATCTGGCAAAACGTGCTGGACCGCCGGCCGCTGAAGGCAGCCGTTTCCGCCATCGTCGCCCGTACCATCGAGCTTTTCCTGGCAAATCCGGCAGGCGCCAAAGCGGCGTCGGGAAACCACAAAGGGGCCGCGTCGTTATCGTCACCGATGAGTGCCTATGCCTGACGATTCGCGCCGCCCGCATAGCTCCCCCTTCATCCCATCCCGGCGGGGCTGAGATGATTGCGATCCGGCGCGTCGGCGAGATCGCCAGCTACCACGCCCATGTCTATTTCGACCCGGCGACGCAGCGCGAGGCCGCCGAGGCGGTGCGGGCGGCGGTGGCGGAGCGCTTCTCCGTGCGGCTGGGCAGCTGGCGCGACGGGCCGGTCGGGCCGCACAGCCGGGCGATGTACCAAATCGCCTTCGCGCCGGAGCTGTTCGCCTCCCTGGTCCCCTGGCTGATGCTCAACAATCGCGGCCTTTCCGTCCTGGTCCACCCCAACACCACCAACCCCAAACGCGATCACCTGATCGACGCGGTGTGGATCGGGGCAGCGCTGCCGCTCGACGGGGAAGTGCTGCCGGAGGAAGGCGAAGCGGAGCTGGCCGGGCCGCCGAACACGGCGCCTTTGCTGGCGCCATGACCGTCACCCCGGCGAAGGCCGGGTCCCAGGCCGGAAAGGGCGCCTTTCTCTCCGCGGGATCCCGGCCTTCGCCGGGGAACGCCTAAGGCCGCGGCTTGTCCAGCTCGCCGATCGTCGCGATCAGCGGCGGCTCTCCGTGCATCGCGGCGGCGACGCGCTCCACCCCCTCCATCGCCCTCAGCACATTGCCGCCGGCGAGCTTCGCCAGGTCCGCATCGCTCCAGCCGCGGCGGGCGAGCTCGGCGAGCAGGGCCGGATAGGTCTCGACCCCCTCCAGCCCCTTCGGCGCGGTGCCGTCGATGCCGTCGAAGTCGGAGCCGATGCCGACATGATCGACGCCGGCGACGCGGCGGACATGCTCGATATGGTCGGCGACCTCGGCGAGGGTCGCGTCCACCGCCGGGTGCGCCGCGTCCCATGCCTCGAGCGCCGCCTTCCGCCGCTCCGGCTGGCCCGAATAAAGGTTCTTGAGCCGGGCCTCCTCGGCCTCGCGCTCGGCGGCGCGGCGGCGATAGGCTTCGGAGATGAAGCCGGGGTAGAAATTGACCATCACCACGCCGCCATTGGCAGGGAGCAGCTTCAGCACGTCGTCGGGGACATTGCGCGGGTGGTCCATCAGCGCCCGCGCGCTGGAATGGGAGAAGATGACGGGCGCCTTCGTCTCGCCGAGCGCGTCGCGCATCGTCTTGGCCGAGACGTGGCTCAAATCGAGGATCATGCCGAGCCGGTTCATCTCGCGCACGATCGCCCGGCCGAACGGCGTGAGGCCGTCATGGGCCGGATCGTCGGTCGCCGAATCGGCCCAGTCATTGTTCTTCGAATGGGTGAGCGTCATGTAGCGGGCGCCGAGCGCATAGAATTGGCGCAAAGCGGCCGGCGAGTTGCCGATCTGATGGCCGCCCTCGACGCCGATCAGCGACGCGATCCGCCCCGCTTTTTCGATGCGGCGGATGTCGGCGGCGGTCGACGCCATCTCCAGCCGCGCCGGGTAGCGCGCGACCATGCGGTGGACGATGTCGATTTGCTCGAGCGTCACCCGGACCGCCTCGTCGCCCTTCATCTCGTTCGGGATCCACACCGACCAGAATTGCGCGCCCATGCCGCCCTGCCTCATCCGCGGCAGGTCGGTCTGGAGCGGAGCGGGCAGGTGCGAGGTGTCCGCGGCGAGGTCGAGCGGCTTGCGCCAGCTGTCATATTTCTCGCGTATCTCCCACGGCAGGTCGTTATGGCCGTCGATCAGGGGCGTCGCGGCGAGGATGCGCTCGATCCTGCGGTCGACGGCGTCGCCCGCGGGCGCGGCGGCCTGCGCGGCGGCTGCGAGCAGTCCGAGAGCGAGTGCCGACAGTCCGAGTCTCTTCATATGCCCTCCCGTTTCGCTTAGCCTAGTGGGACGTTGCAAGGTGGGAAAGCGCAAAGCGCGGCGAGGCCTTCTCGTTATTGATAATCAGTTGCAATTAGACTAGCCCGCCCGGCATGATCCGCCGTCTCGCGCCTTTGCTGCTCTGCCTGTTCGCCATTCTCGGGGCGGCGCCCGCCGTCGCGCAGCAGGCGGACGTGCAGACGAGCTGGCGGCTGCTCGACTATATCGCGGTCGACTATCCGGGCGCCGTCCAGGGAGGCCGCGTCGTCAGCGCAGCCGAATATCGCGAGATGGCCGAGTTCGCCGCCTCGGTGCGCGAGCGGGTAGGGGCGTTGCCCGGCAAGCCCGCCAAGCCGCGGCTGACGGCCGGTGCGGACCGCCTGGTCGCGGCAGTTGCCCGCAAGGCGCCGCCGGCCGAGATCGCGCGGCTCGCCCATGGCCTCGCCGCCGAGCTGATCGCCGCTTACCCGGTGCCGCTCGCGCCGAAGGAGATGCCGGATCCGGCACGGGGTGCCGCGCTCTACGCCGAGAATTGCGCGGCCTGCCACGGCGTGGCTGGCGATGGCAAAGGTCCGATGGCGGCGAAGCTCGACCCGCCGCCGATTGCCTTTGCCGACCGCGGCCGAGCGCGCGAGCGCAGCCTGTTCGCTCTCTACCAGGTGATCGATCAGGGACTGGAAGGTACGGCCATGCAGAGCTTCGGCCACCTTGCGGAGGCGGACAAATGGGCGCTCGCCTTCCGCGCCGGCCGGTTCGCTTATCCGCCGACGCTGGCGGAGCAGGGCGGCAAGCTCTGGGAGGGCGATCCTGCCATCCGCGGCCTCGTCCCGGACGGTCCCGCACTGACCGCGCTCACCGAAGCGGGCCTCGCCGAAAAGATCGGCGCGCCGAGGGCGGCTGCCGTTACCGCCTTCCTCCGCAACGACCCCGCCGCCGTCACCCAGCGCGGCGGCTCGTCGCTGCCGATCGCCCGCGAGCGGCTGCGCCAGAGCCTCGCCGCCTACGAAGCCGGCGACCGCGACAAAGCGAAGGAGCTGGCGCTCTCGGCCTATCTCGACGGCTTCGAGCCGGTCGAGCCGATGCTGTCGGCGCGGGACCGCGGCCTGATGACCCGCGTCGAAGCCGCGATGGGCGAGCTGCGCGCCGCCATCGCCGGCGGCAGCGACGCCTCGCAGGTGCGCGAGAGGATCGCGGCCCTCGACGCTTTGTTCGACGAGACCGAGCGGGCGTTGGCGCCGGAGGAGGGGAGCGACGCCTCGACCTTCCTCGGCGCCTTCACCATCCTGTTGCGCGAGGGGCTGGAGGCGCTGTTGATCGTCGTCGCCATGCTTGCTTTCCTGCGCAAGGCCGACCGCGCCGAGATGGTCCGCCCGGTCCACTGGGGCTGGATCGTCGCGCTCATTGCGGGCTTTCTCACCTGGTGGGCGGCGACGAACCTGGCCGCCTTCAGCGGCGCCAGCCGCGAGCTCACGGAGGGCTTCGGCTCGATTCTGGCCGCGGTCATCCTGCTGTTCGTCGGCATCTGGATGCACGGCAAGGCGCAGGCCGACGAATGGCAGCGCTACATACGCGAGAAGGTCGGTCAGGCGTTGTCGAAGAAGTCGGCCTGGTTTCTGTTCCTGCTCGCCTTCGTCGCCGTCTATCGCGAGGTGTTCGAAACGATCCTGTTCTTCGCCGCGCTCTCCGCCGAGGGCCGGATCGGGGCGTTGCTCGCCGGCGCGGCGACGGGGCTCGGGGTGCTTGCGCTCATTGCCCTGCTGATGCTGCGCTTCAGCCGGCGGCTGCCGATCGCCAAATTCTTCTCCTACAGCTCGGCGTTGATCGCCGTGCTGGCGGTGGTGCTGGCCGGCAAGGGTATCGCCGCGCTCCAGGAGTCGGGGTTGCTCGGAGTGGTGCCGGTCGGCCGGGTCCCGCGGGTCAGCATGCTCGGCCTCTATCCGACGGCCCAGGGGCTGGCTGCGCAGGCGGCGACGCTCGCCGTCCTGCTCGCCGGTTTCGGCCGCAACCGGCGCCGTGCGGCGCGGCTCGCCGCGGCCTGAATCGGGTGGCGCTAGGCGGGTTGCTCGCTTATCGTCCGGGGCGAATCTGAAATCACGGAAGGAACAGCCATGGCGGGCGTGAACAAGGTCATCCTGGTGGGCAATCTCGGCGACGATCCCGAGGCGCGCTCGCTCAACAATGGCGGCGAGGTGGTCAATCTGCGCGTCGCCACGTCGGAGAATTGGAAGGACCGCGACGGCAACCGCCAGGAGCGGACCGAGTGGCACCGCGTCGTCATCTTCAACGAGAATCTCGGCCGCGTCGCCAAATCCTATCTGCGCAAGGGCTCGAAAGTCTATCTCGAGGGCCAGATCCAGACCCGCAAATGGCAGGACGCCTCGGGCCAGGACAAATATTCGACCGAGGTCGTGCTGCAGCGTTTCCGCGGCGAGCTCGTCCTCCTCGACAAGCGCGAGGGCGGCGGCAGCTTCGAGGAAGCCGGCGAAAGCGGCGGCAGCGTCGGCGGCGGCGCCGCGCGTCCGCAGCCCCGCCCCCAGCCCGCCTTCGACAGCGATTTGGACGACGACGTTCCGTTCTGACAGGTGCGGGGCAGCCGTCCCGCGCGCCGTGACCTTCCGTCCTGAGATCCCGGCTTTCGCCGGGATGACGGCCTACTTCTCCAATTTGTCCCTGAGCGCCGCCAGCGCCGCGAACGGGCCGGCTTCCGCCTCGCCTTTCACGCCCATCTCGTTGAGAAGGGCATCGGCCTCGGGCGAATGCGGATAAGGATCGAGGCCCAGCGCCAGCGTCTCCGCTACCGTCTCCCCCAGGTCGATCGAAGCGCCGTCGTAGAAAACGACGTCCATCTCCGCTTCAGCGAGCTCGATCTCCTCCTCCGCGGCGAGCCCCGTCGGATGCGGCCGGAACTCGATGCGGAAGATCTCATCCACCACCGCCTCGACCGGCTCGCCGGTGGCGACGCACGCCTGGGTGACGGCGGCGCTGAGCGTCCCGGCCGCGGTTACCGCCTCGCCGCTGCGGGCGAGCGCGGTGTCTGCGGTCAGGCGGTGGATGGCGACGAGGCCGAAGCGCCGGGCGAGGGCCGCCCGCTCCGCTTCGTCGGCGGCGAGGGCGATCGTCCGCGGCGCATCGCCAAGCGTGTCGATCGGCACGGGACGGCTGAATTCGGGCGGGTCGCTCATGGCGTCGGCAGCCCTCCTTCCAGAAGCCGTTCCAGGCTGGCGCGGGCCAGCTCCGCGTCGAATCGCCTCAGCCCGCCCGCGACGAAGGCGACCGCTTCCGCAGAGGGCGGCGAGTCGCGGAAGATGTTGCGGCGGACAGCCGCCTCGAAATCGCCGCCGGGCGCGGCCCGAAAGGCCTCGAGGCGGCCGCCGAGCGCGCCCATCAGTCTGCCGACATGCCTGCCGACGACGAAGTCGCCGATGCCGATCTGGCGCAGCGTGCCGTCCATGTCGTCGATGAACGCCTCGGTGAGGAGGACCGCCTCGGCCCGAGCCGCCTCCCCCTCGCGCTCGAGACGGAGGAGAACCAGAGCGAGGATCGAGGCGACCATGTCGAATCGCCCTTCGAGCGTGTCGGGCACCCGTCCGTCCCGGTACCAGGCAGGGGTCCGCCCGGCCGCGACCACGGCCGAATAAAGCGGGTCGAGCCGCGAGCGCTCCTCTTTCTCCCCGAACAGGCGTGCAAGGAATGACAAGGCGCGGCTCCTCCGGAAAGGCGCGTACTTGCGCCATTCGGCTTTTGTCGGATATTGGGTCCTCCTATCCCTCCCCGCAAGGCGGCGCCGGCACGCGGGTAAGAGCACCGGCTGTTTTTGGAGACTTTTCAATATGATCCTTCGGCAAGGACGAAATGCTGCCTGGGCTATCGTGGCGGCGGCCCTGCTGGTCGGCGGCTGCACCAAGATCGAGGACCACATGGGCTACGTCATGGACGACACGCTGATCGCCGCCATCCAGCCCGGCGTCGACAATCGCGACTCCGTGCAGAACACGCTCGGCAGCCCGACCTTCACCGGCCAGTTCAACACCGACGACTGGTATTATGTGTCTCGCAACACGAGGAACATGGCGTTCAACATGCCCCATCCGGAAAGCCAGACGATCCTGCGCATTCGCTTCGACCAGACGGGCAACGTCACTGCGGTCGACAAAAGGGGGATGGAGCAGGTCGCCTCGATCACTCCGAGCAGCGACAAGACGCCGACCCTGGGCCGCGACAAGAACCTGCTCGAATCGCTGTTCGGCAATATCGGCGCGGTCGGCACCAGCCAGACGCCCAACACCACCGACAACCCGCACTGACGTAATTCCTCCCCGCCAAATGCCGGGGAGGAACTCTACCGGACGATTCGTCCCGCGGCGAGGACGGCCAGGGTCACCAGGTCGGAGGCGGTTGCGCTCATCGCGGCGATCTGGACCTGCTGCTCCATGCCGACCAGCATCGGGCCGATCACCGCGTCGCCGCCCAGTTCCTTCAGCAATTTGGCCGAGATGTTCGCGGTCTGCAGGCCAGGCATGACCAGCACGTTGGCCGACCCGGTCAGGCGGCTGAACGGATAGACGCGCTGCATCGCCGGATTGAGCGCGACGTCGGGCGACATCTCGCCTTCATATTCGAAATCAAGATCGTCGCGCCGGTCGAGCAGCTTCACGGCGTCGCGGATCCGGTCGAGGAAGCTGCCTTCGGGATTGCCGAAGTTGGAATAAGACAGGAAGGCGACGCGCGGCTCGTGGCCCATGCGCCGCGCGACCTGCGCGGTCTGGATCGCGATCTCCGCCAGCTGCTCGGCGGTCGGGCGCTCGGTGACGGTGGTGTCGGAGATGAAGACGGTGTGGCTCTGGCCGACCATCACGTGGATGCCGAACGGAGTCACGCCCTTCTGCGGATCGAGCACCCGGCGGATCTGGCGGAAGCTCTGCGCATAGGGACGGGTGACGCCGGTGATCATCACGTCGGCCTCGCCGAGCGCGAGCAGCAAGGAGGCGAAGGTGTTGCGGTCCTGGTTGACCATCCGCTCCATCTCGCGGTGGAGATAGCCGCGCCGCTGCAGCCGGTCGTAGAGATATTCGACCATCTCCGGGACGCGCTTGTAGGTGCGGCTGTTGACCAGCTCGAAGCTCTCCGGATCGTCGACGCCCAGCGCCCGCAGGCGATCGTAGACGTCCTCGCGGCCGACCAGCACCGGGATGCCGTAGCCGCCGTCGCGGAAGGCGATGGCGGCGCGCAGCACCGCATCCTCCTCGCCCTCGGCGAACAGGACCCGCCTCGGGTCCGCGCGCGCCGCCTCGTAAGCGAGGCTCAGCACCGAAGTGGTCGGGTTGAGCCGCGACTTGAGCGCGGTTCGATAGGCCGCCATGTCCTTGATCGGAAAGCGGGCGACGCCGCTGTCCATCGCCGCCTGGGCGACCGCGGCGGGGACGATCTCCATCAGCCGCGGGTCGAACGGGGCGGGGATGATATAGTCGGCGCCGAAGCTGTGCGCCTTGCCGCCATAGGCCGCGGCAACTTCCTCGGGCACCTGCTGGCGGGCGAGCTCGGCCAGCGCCTGGGCGGCGGCGATCTTCATCTCGTCGTTGATCGTCGTCGCGCGCACGTCGAGCGCGCCGCGGAAGATGAATGGGAAGCCGAGCACGTTGTTGACCTGGTTGGGATAGTCCGAGCGGCCGGTGGCGACGATCGCGTCGGGCCGCGCCGCCTTGGCTTCGGGCGGAGTGATCTCCGGGTCGGGATTGGCCATGGCGAAGATGATCGGCTTCGGCGCCATCTCCATCACCATCTCGGGCTTCAATGCGCCGGCGGCGGAGAGGCCGAGGAAGATGTCGGCGCCCTTCAGCGCTTCCTCGAGGGTGCGCCGGTCGGTCTTGGCGGCATGGGCCGACTTCCACTGGTCGAGCCCTTCGCGGCCCTGGTAGATCACGCCCTTCCTGTCGCACATGATGACATGGTCGTGCTGGACGCCCATCGACTTGATCAGCTCGGTGCAGGCGATCGCCGCGGCGCCGGCGCCGTTCACCACCACCTTGACGTCCTTCAGCGCGCGGCCGGTCAGGAAGCAGGCGTTGATCAGCCCGGCGGCGCTGATGATCGCGGTGCCGTGCTGGTCGTCGTGCATGATCGGGATGTTCATCCGCTCGCGCAGGGTCTGCTCGATGATGAAGCATTCGGGCGCCTTGATGTCCTCCAAATTGATGCCGCCGAAGCTCGGCTCCATCAGTGCGACGGCGTTGATGAAGGCGTCGGCGTCCTCGGTATCGAGCTCGATGTCGATCGAATCGACGTCGGCGAAGCGCTTGAACAGGACCGCCTTGCCTTCCATCACCGGCTTCGAGGCGAGCGCGCCGAGGTTGCCGAGGCCGAGGATGGCGGTGCCGTTGGAGATCACCGCGACGAGATTGCCCTTGGCGGTATAGTCATAGGCCAGATCCGGATTCTCGGCGATGGCGCGGACCGGGACGGCGACCCCGGGCGAATAAGCGAGGCTCAAATCGCGCTGGGTCGCCATCGGCTTGGAAGCGATGATCTCGATCTTGCCGGGACGGCCCATCGAATGGAATTCGAGCGCCTCGGCCTCCGAGAATTTGACGTTGCTGCCTTCGCTCACGGCCGCCTCTCCTGTGTTTTGCCGATGCTGTAGGCTGTGAATCGCGAGGGGGGCAAGCCTGCCAAAGCTCCTCCCCAGCTTTTGCCGGGGAGGCACGATGAATCTCGTTCCACCCCGGCCTCCAACGCTCTAACCTCCGGCCATGGCCACCAAGGCAAAGTCCGGCACCGCTGCCACGCCGATGATGGCGCAATATCTCGCGCTCAAGGCGGAGGCGCCGGACTGCCTGCTCTTCTACCGGATGGGCGACTTCTTCGAATTGTTCTTCGACGACGCCAGGGCGGCCGCTGCCTGTCTCGACATCGCGCTGACCGCGCGCGGCGAGCATGACGGCGCGCCGATCCCGATGTGCGGCGTGCCCGTCCATGCCGCCGAGGCCTATCTCGCCCGGCTGATCAAAGGCGGCTTCCGCGTCGCCGTCGCCGAGCAGATCGAAAATCCGGCCGACGCGCGCAAGCGCGGGTACAAATCGGTGGTCAACCGCGCCATCGTCCGCGTCGTCACCGCCGGCACCCTCACCGAGGAAGCCTTGCTCGATTCGCGCGCCGCCAACTGGCTGGTGGCGGTCGCCAGAGTGGGGGAAAGGTTCGGCCTCGCCGCGGCGGACGTCTCGACCGGCCGCTTTGAGCTCGGCTCGGTGCCAGCGGCAGCGCTGGATACGGAACTGGCCAGGCTGGGCCCCGCGGAGATCGTCGTTCCATGTGCTCCTGCGAAGGCAGGAGCCCGGAACGGCGGCGAGAACTGGGCTCCTGCTTTCGCAGGAGCACAAATTTGCGTCCGCCCGGCGCCGGACTTCGACAGCATCGCCGCCGAGACTCGGCTTAAGCAGCGCTTCGAGGTCGCGACCCTGGACGGCTTCGGCGGCTTCGACCGCGCCGCGCTCGCCGCTGCCGGCGGCCTCCTCGCCTATCTCGACGAAATCGCGCGCGATTCGCTCCCCTTCCTGCGGCCGCCGGTGCCGCGCTCGGCGAACGACCACATGATGATCGACGCGGCGACGCGCGAGAGCCTCGAGCTCACCCTCTCGGCCGGCGGTACGCGCGCGGGCAGCCTGCTCGGCGCGGTGGACCGGACGGTGACCGGCGCCGGGGCGCGGCTGCTGGCGGCGGATCTCGGCGCGCCTTTGCTCGATCGCGCCGGAATAGAATCGCGGCTCGACCTCGTCGATCTGTTCGAGCGGGACGCCGGCGCGCGCGATTCGCTGCGGCGGCAGTTGAAGGCCTTGCCCGACATCGGCCGCGCGCTCGGCCGGCTGGTCGCCGGGCGGGGATGCCCGCGCGACCTCGGCCAGCTTCGCGACGGCCTCGACGAGGCGCGGCGACTGCACGCCCGCCTCGCCGGTGTTCCCGGCCAGCCCGCTCTGCTCGCCGGCCTGCTGCCGACGCTGACCGGCCACGGCGCCCTGGTCGACCTGCTCACCCGCGCCCTCGTTCCGTCGCCGCCGATCGACACGGCCCATGGAGGCTATATCGCCGAAGGCTATGACGCCGCTTTGGACGATCTGCGCGCCACCGGCGGCGAGGGCCGCCGCGCCATTGCCGGCCTCGAGGCGCGCTATCGCCAGCAGACCGGGATCGCCGCGCTCAAGATCCGCCACAATGCCGTGCTTGGCTATCATATCGAGGTGCCGGCCAAACATGCCGACCGGCTGATGAGCGCCGAATCGGGCTTCACTCACCGCCAGACCATGGCCGGGGCGGTGCGGTTCAACGCGCCCGATCTGCACGAGCAGGCGCTGCGGGTCGGCCAGGCCGGCGCCCATGCGCTTGCCGCGGAGGCGGCGCATCTGGAGGAGCTGGTCGCCGCCGCGCTCGGCGAGGCGGAGCCGATCGCCGCCGCCGCCGACGCGCTTGCCCGGCTCGACGTCGCCGCCGCGCTCGCCGAGCGGGCGGCGGAAGGCGGCTGGTGCCGGCCCCGCTTCGCCTCGCACAATTGCTTCGACGTCGAGGCCGGCCGCCACCCGGTGGTCGAGGACGCGCTGCGCAGCGCGGGAAACCGCTTCGTCGCCAACGACTGCCGGTTGAGCGAGGAGGAGCGCCTGTGGCTGGTCACCGGCCCCAATATGGGCGGCAAGTCGACCTTCCTCCGCCAGAACGCCCTCATTGCGCTGCTCGCCCAGGCCGGCTCCTACGTGCCGGCTGCAAAGGCGACATTGGGCCTGGTCGATCGGCTGTTCAGCCGGGTCGGCGCTTCGGACAACCTCGCCCGCGGCCGCTCCACCTTCATGGTCGAGATGGTCGAGACCGCCGCGATCCTCGCCCAGGCGACGACCAGCAGCTTCGTCATCCTCGACGAGGTCGGCCGCGGCACCTCGACTTATGACGGACTCGCCATCGCTTGGGCGGTGACCGAGGCGATCCACGACAGGAACCGCTGCCGCTGCCTGTTCGCCACCCATTATCACGAGTTGACCCGGCTCGCAGAGCGGCTCGACGCCTTGTCGCTGCGCCACGTCCGCGCCCGCGAATGGAAGGGCGAGCTGGTCTTCCTCCACGAGGTGGCGAGCGGGCCGGCCGACCGCAGCTACGGCCTTGCGGTCGCCAAGCTCGCCGGCCTGGCGCCGCCGGTGCTGGCGCGCGCCCGGGCCGTGCTCGCCAAGCTGGAAGCGGGACGCGCCGCCACCGGCGGAATCGCCGCCGGCCTCGACGACCTTCCCTTGTTCGCCGCCGCGCCGCCGGAGGAGCCGGCGCCGGATCCGCTCCACGAAGCGCTGGCTGAGGTGAATGCCGACGCGCTCAGCCCGCGCGAGGCGCTCGACCTCGTCTACGCTCTGAAGCGGCTGGCCGCGGAGCAGGGCTGATGGCGGCGCGCTTCGCCTCCGTCCCGGCCAAGCGCGCGATCGTCGACCGGCGGACCGTCGCCGACGCGCTGGCGGGCGCGGACCGGGCCGAAGCGGTGCGGATCTTGAAGCAGGGGCTGGAGGAGGGCCGGGCGGAGATCGCCAGGCGGCTCGAGGACAAGCCCTATCAGGGCACCGAGACCGCGTCGGCTTATGCCTTCCTGACCGATCAGATCGTCCGTTCGGCCTACGATTATGTCGTCAACCACCTCTTCCCCTTGTCCAATCCGACGGCCTCGGAGCGGCTGCTGCTGGTCGCCGTCGGCGGCTATGGCCGCGGCGAGATGGCGCCTTTTTCGGACGTCGACATCGCCTTCGTCACGCCGTGGAAGCCGACCGACTGGACCGAGCAGGTCATCGAGGCGACGCTCTATCTGCTGTGGGACCTCGGCCTCAAGATCGGCCATTCCAGCCGGTCGGTCGACGAGATGATCGGCCATGCCGCGAGCGACCACACGATCCGCACCGCCATCCTCGAATCCCGCTATCTGTGGGGTGACGAGCAATTGTTCGACGAGGTCCAGGCGCGATTCTGGAAGGAAGTGGTGGCCGGCAAGGCGAAACGCTTCGTCACCGAAAAGCTCGAGGAGCGGGACGCCCGCCACGCCCGGATGGGCGACAGCCGCTACGTCGTCGAGCCCAACGTCAAGGAGGGCAAAGGCGGCCTCAGAGACCTCCACACTTTGTTCTGGATCGGCAAATATGCCTATCAGCTGAAGCGGGTCGCCGAGCTGGTCGATGTCGGCCTCTTCTCGGTCCAGGAGCTCCGCCGGTTCGAGCGGGCGGAGCGCTTCCTGTGGGCGGTGCGCTGCCATCTCCATGCGATCGCCGGGCGGGCCGAGGAGCGGCTGACCTTCGACTATCAGCGCGAGATCGCCGAGCGGATGCATTATGCCGACCGGCCCGGCAAGGCGCCGGTCGAGCGCTTCATGCGTCACTATTTCCTCCACGCGAAGACGGTGGGGGACCTCACCGCGATCTTCCTCGCCCATCTCGACGAGAAGTTCGCCCGGCAGGGACGGCGCTTCGGCCTGCCCGCCCTCCGCCGCCGGCCGCGCAGGCTGGAAGGCTTCGTCCTCGACCGGGGACGGCTGGCGCTGCCCGGCGACGATTTCTTCCGCGGCGATCCGGTGCGCCTCGTCCAGCTGTTCGCGCTCGCCGACCGCCACGCGCTGGAGATCCACCCGCTGGCGATGCGCGCCGCCAACCGCGACGCCAAGCTGATCGACAATGCGGTCCGCGCCGACCCGCGCGCCAACGCGCTCTTCCTCGACATCCTGACCTCGCCGCGCGATCCCGAGACGGTGCTGAGGTGGATGAACGAGGCCGGCATATTCGGCCGCTTCGTCCCCGACTTCGGCCGCGTCGTCGCGCAGATGCAGTTCGACATGTACCATCATTATACGGTCGATGAGCATTCGATCCGGGCGATCGGGCTGCTTGCCAAGATCGAGCGCGGCGAGCTCAAGGCCGATCACCCGCTCTCGACCAGCCTGTTCCGGCTGATCGCGTCGCGCCGGGTGGTCTATGTCGCCGTGCTGCTTCACGACATCGCCAAGGGGCGGGGCGGCGACCACAGCCTGCTCGGCGCCGAAGTCGCGCGAGCGCTCTGTCCGCGCCTCGGCCTCGACGACGCGGAGACCGAGACCGTCGCCTGGCTGGTGCGCTGGCATCTCCTGATGTCCGCCACCGCCTTCAAGCGCGACCTCAGCGACCCGCAGACGATCGCCGACTTCGTCGGCCGGGTGAAGAGCCTCGAGCGCCTCCGCCTGCTTCTGATCCTGACCGTCGTCGACATCCGCGCGGTCGGGCCGGGCGTGTGGAACGGCTGGAAGCGCCAGCTGCTGCGCGCGCTGTTCGACGCCGCCGAGGAGACGCTTCGGCTCGGCCACAAGCAGAAGGGCCGGCGCGAGCGCGTCGCCGCGATCGGGGAGGAGCTCGGCGCCCGCCTGGGCTGGGATCAAAGCCGCTTCGCCCGCCTGACCTGGCGGCTGCCGGACAGCTACTGGCTGGCGGAGCCGCTCGACGTGCTGGAGCGCAACGCCCGACTGATCGACGCCAGCGACCGGGCGCCGAAGACCGCCAAGCCGCTCGCCACCTCGGTCCAGGAGGAAAGGGGCGCGACCCTGGTCACCGTCTACGCGCACGACGAGCCCGGCCTCTTCTACCGGATCAGCGGCGCGATCAGCCTCGTCGGCGGCAACATCATCGACGCCCGGGTCCACACCACCTTGGACGGCATGGCGCTCGACAATTTCCTCGTCCAGGACGGCACCGGCAGCCCGTTTTCGGGCCGCCACAGGCTCAAACGGCTCGAGGAGGCGGTGCTGCGGGCGCTGCAGGGCGAGGAGCCGCTCACCGAGGCGCTCGAAGCGAAGGCGCTGCCGCTCGTCCGCGCCGAGGCGTTCAGCATCCAGCCGGCCGTGTTCATCGATAATATGGCGTCCAGCCGCTACACGGTGGTCGAGGTCAACGCCCGCGACCGCGCGGCCTTGCTCAGCGGCCTCGCGCGGGCGCTCCACGAATCGAAGGCGGCGGTCCATTCGGCCCATATCGCCACTTATGGCGAGCGCGCCGTCGACGTCTTCTATCTGACCGATCCGGCGGGCGGCAAGATCGTCAGCCCGGCGAAGCTAAAAGCGCTGCGCGCCCGTCTCCTCAGGGCCGCCGGCCACGATGTCCCGGCCGGCCGCCAGGCGGCTTAGCCGCACCCGTCGGGTGGATCTGTCGCATAAAGACAAGGCCCCCGCCATTGCTGGCGGAGGCCTTGCCTCGATCTGTCCCGCGATCAGAAGCGGATGCGGGCGGTGACGCCGTAGGTCCGCGGTTCCGCCAGGAAGCTCGAGAAGAGCTGGTTGGCGGTGGCGAAGCTCGGCGACCCGAAGTTGATGACGTGGGCGCGCGAGTTGCTGCCCTGGAACGGCGTGTTGAACGCGACCTGCTGGTAATCGATGTTGAACAGGTTCTGCGCCCAGAACTCGACCGACCAGCGCTGCGCGCGGCCGCGCAAGCCGACGCGGGCGTTGACCAGGGTATAGCCGTCCTGCTCCTTCTCGGGGAACAAATCGGAGCCGGTATTGTAGTCCGAGGTCGTCCTGGCATCGATGTAGAACAGGGCATGCATGCCGCTGCCGCCGAGCGCCGGCGTCCAGGTGGCCGACGCGGTGGCGACGATGTTCGGCGCGTTGGAGAGGTCGTCGCCGGGCAGCAGGAACAGTGCCGGATCGAGCGGGATGCCGGTATTCCGGCCGACGAGGTCTTTGCGATAATGGGTGCTGGCATAAGTGAGGCCCGCGGTGAATTGCAGGTCCCGCCTCGGGAACACCGCTCCCTCGAACTCTATGCCGCGCGAAATCACGCCCGACGTCACCTTGGCCGGCGCGCAAGCGCCGGTGGCGAGGGAAGGATCGGAATCGGTCGTGCCAAGATTGGTGGTGCAGCCGTTGATATTCTGCACCAGGAAGACCGATCCGTTGAACGTGTTCAGCTGGAAGCTCTTGAAATATTGCCGGAAGGCGGCGACGTTCACGACCACGCTGCGATTGCCGAACTTGATGCCGAGCTCGTAGGCGTCGACCTTCTCCGGATCGAACTGGAGGTTCTGCGTGCCGAAGCCGCCGGTTGCCGCCTGGCGCGGGTCGGTGGGCGCGAAGATGGGCGAGCCGAGGGCCGAGCGGTCGAGGTTGAAGCCGCCGGCCTTATAGCCCTTGGAGTAGCTGGCATAGACCAGCAAATCCTTGTCGGGCTTCCAGCTGAGGATGCCGGTGCCCGTCCATTCGTCCTCGTTGCGCTTGTCGCTGAGCGCCAGCCCGTTGAGGCTGCTGCTCGTATTGCCTTGGCAGGTCAGGTTGACGACGCCGGCCGCCAGCGGTTGCAGCGACGCGGGAAGCGGGGTCAAACCGCCGGTCAGGAAGTTCGAGAAGAAGGCCTGCTGGGTCGGGCAGATCGTGTTGGTGTTGTTGAAATTGGCCCGGAACTTCTTGTGCTCGTTCGTGTAGCGCGCGCCGAGCGTCAGGCTGATCGTATTGGTGATGTTGAAGATGTTGTGGGTGAAGACGGCCCAGTTGCTGCTGTCCTGGAGATAATTGGCGTCGTCGTCGCCGACATTGTTGACCGTGCTGAGCCGGTCGAGGCCGGCGATGATGATCGGGCCCGCGACCGGGCCGAGCACGCCCGGCGAGCTCATCACCGCCCGGCCGGTAGCGCTGAGGCAGCCCGGCGAAGACGGGCTGCGCGGAATCGCGGTGCTGACCGTCGCGACCAGCCGGCAGGACGCGAACGCGCCATATTGGGTGCCGAACTTGATATTGTCGCGGACGTGGAGTTTTTCGTTGGCGTAATAGGCGCCGATCAGCCAGTCGAGATGATCGTTGAACGCGGCGCCCTGCAGGCGCAGCTCCTGCGAGAATGTCTTGAACTGGCGGAAGGCGTTCTTGTCGTCCTCGCGGAAGAGGATGTCGACATTGCTGTAGTCGGTGTCCGACGGCGAATCGGCCTTGTAGGTGCGATAGCCGGTGATCGAGGTCAGGGTCGCGTTGCCGCCGAGGGTCCAGTCGAGCTGGCCGGAAACGCCCCAGTCGGTGGTCGTGCCCTCGTAGGTGCGGCCCGGCGTGATCGCGATCTGGCGGCTGAACGGATCGCCGCGGGTCGGGAAGATACCGCCCAGGCTGGTGAGGATGTCGACGATGCGGTTGCCGTCGGGAGAGGCCGCGCTGGGCGCCCTGATGCTGAAATCGCCCGGTATGCCGGGAGTCGGGTCGAACGTCTCGAGGAGCGAGATATAGGCCGCCCCGCAGCAGGATTCGTTGCGGTGGCTGTAGTCGCCGATCAGGCGGAACTCGATCGTGTCGCGGGGCTCGTAGAGCAATTGGCCGCGGACGAAATAGCGGTCGCGATTGTTGACCCGGCGCTCGGTTCCGCTCGCCGCGTTGATCACGTGGTAGAAGCCGTCGCGCTTCGACCAGACGCCGTCGAGCCGGTAGCCGAAGCCGCCCTTGCCGATCGGGCCGGTGATGCCGCCGCTGGCGCGCCAGGCGTCGAAATTGCCGTAGCCCACTTCGGCAAAGCCTTCCATCTCGGTCAAATTGGGCTTCTTGCTGATGATGTTGAGCAGGCCGGCCGAGGCGTTGCGGCCGAACAAGGTGCCCTGCGGGCCGCGCAGCACCTCGACGCGCTCGATCTCGCCGAGCTCGTTGAGGCCGATGCCGCTGCGCGAGCGGTAGACGCCGTCGATGAACACGGCGACCGAGCTTTCGAGGCCGGGATTGTCGCCGACCGTGCCGATGCCGCGAATACGCGCCGAGCCGTTCGATTCGGTGCCGGTCGAGGAGACGAGGAGCGATGGAGCGAGCTGGTTCAATTGGCGGATGTCGGTCGCGCCGCTATTCTGCATGGACTCCGCGTTGATCGCCGAGACCGCGATCGGGACGTCCTGGAGGACCTGGGTACGGCCCTGGGCGGTGATGACGATGTCCTGGTCCTGCGCGTCGTCGGTCGGCGTGACGTCGGTCTGGGTGTTGACCTCGGCCGATTCCTCGACGGGGGTGGTCTCGCCGGTCGGGGTGGTATTTCCCTGGGCGTAGGCTGGCGTGGCGGCGAGCGCCGCCAGTCCGGCGGACATCATCCAAAAAGATTTCGACATGTAACCCCTCCCTGCTCCTGAATCCGTTTTTTTCTTGTTTGGGACGAAGCTACTGAAATCGGAGCGGCCCCGCCAGCCGCAACCGCGATTTCCCGCACGTTTCCGCGATTTTATTGCAATTCCGCAACAATTAAGTTGCAGTACGAAACGCAGCTGGCGGAGGGCCTTCCGCACTGCCGCTACGGAAAGGCTCATATTCTCCTTTTCGGGAACGCAAGGCGCTTCGCGCCGCGCGCGGCGCACCGCCCGCCCGCCTGTCCGGCGGCGGGGCGGTTTTCCCGTCGCGGGACTTTATTTGGGGGAGAGCACCATCAGCATCTGGCGGCCTTCCATGCGCGGATGCTGCTCGACCTTGGCGGTCTCGTTGACATCCTCCTGGACGCGCTGGAGGAGGCGCATGCCCAGCTCGCCATGGGCGAGCTCGCGGCCGCGGAAGCGGAGCGTGATCTTCACCTTGTCGCCCTCGCCGATGAAGGCGAACACCTTCTTCATCTTCACGTCATAATCGTGATCGTCGATGTTCGGACGCATCTTGATCTCCTTGATCTCCTGCGTCTTCTGCGATTTGCGGGCGAGGTTGGCCTTTTTCTGGACCTCATATTTATATTTGCCGACGTCGAGATATTTCGCGACGGGCGGGTCGGCGTTGGGGGAGACTTCGACGAGGTCGAGGCCGGCGTCGGCGGCCTGCTCGATCGCTTCGGCGGTCAGCATGACGCCGAGATTTTCGCCATTCTCGTCGATTACGCGCACTTTGGGCGAGACGATGAACTCATTGTAGCGAGGGCCGTTCATGGGTGGCGCCATGGGGCGCCGGGTCAGAGGCGGACGTATAGCTGTTTCTCCTCAGCGGGTTCGGTTCCCGCCACACCTAGTGAATCCGCGCCCGGAAAGAAAGGCGCGCGGCGATCGGGCGCCGCTTTTTCCGCCGGCTCTGTTGCCGATCAGCCGCGCAGGGTTCCCATCGAAGTAGTGCTTAGATGGGGTCCCCGCAGGTCGGGCGGCGCGGCTTCGCGCACCAGGCGCTCGACCAAAGCATCGAGGGTAAGCACCTCCTGCCGCGCGTCGGCGCCGAGCGGCCGCAGCGCCACCGTGCCCTCCTCCGCCTCGCGCTTGCCGACGACGAGCAGGTTGGGGACCTTGCGCAGGCTGTGCTCGCGCACCTTGTAGTTGATCTTCTCGTTCCTGAGGTCGGCCTCGGCGCGGATGCCGGCGCCGCGCAGCCGCTGCGCCACCGCCCTCGCATAATCGTCGGCGTCGGAGACGATGGTGGCGACGACCGCCTGAACCGGCGCCAGCCACAGCGGGAACCGCCCGGCATGATGCTCGATCAATATGCCGAGGAAACGCTCGAACGTGCCGAGGATCGCGCGGTGCAGCATCACCGGGCAATGCTTCTCGCCGTCCTCGCCGACATAGAAAGCGTCGAGCCGCTCCGGCATCACATAATCGAGCTGGAGCGTGCCGCATTGCCAGGTGCGGCCGATCGCGTCGGTGAGGTGGAATTCGAGCTTGGGCGAATAGAAGGCGCCCTCGCCCGGCAGCTCCTCCCAGCCATATTCGGGACCGTCGCGCCCGGCGAGGCGGACCGCCCGGCGTAGATCCTCCTCGGCCCGGTCCCACATCTCGTCCGAGCCGAAGCGCTTTTCGGGGCGCAGCGCGAGCTTGATCGCATAGCTCTCGAAGCCGAGGTCGCGATAGATGGCGTCGAGCAGGTCGCAAAAGGCGCGGGTCTCTTCGACGATCTGGTCCTCGCGGCAGAAGATGTGCGCATCGTCCTGGGTGAACTGGCGCGCACGAATGATGCCGTGCAATGCGCCGTGCGGCTCGTTCCTGTGGCAGCAGCCGAACTCGGCGAGGCGGATCGGCAGGTCGCGATAGCTTTTGAGGCCCTGCCGGAAGATGAGGATGTGGGCCGGGCAGTTCATCGGCTTGAGCGCCATCAGATCGCCTTCGCCGGTCAGGATCGGCTCGCCCTCCTCGGTGCCGGGCACCTCGTCGGGCACGACGAACATGTTCTCGCGATATTTGCCCCAGTGGCCCGACGCTTCCCACTGGCGCGCGTCCATCAGCTGCGGCGTCTTGACCTCGCGATAGCCGGCGGCGTCCAGCCTGCGCCGCATGTAGGATTCGAGCTGGCGCCAGATGATGAAGCCGTTGGGGTGCCAGAAGACCGAGCCCTGCGCCTCGGGCTGGAGGTGGAACAGGTCCATCTCCTGGCCGATCTTGCGGTGGTCGCGCTTGGCCGCCTCCTCGAGGCGGAGAAGATAAGCGTCGAGTTGCTTCTTGTTCAGCCAGCCGGTGCCGTAGATGCGCGAGAGCATCGCATTCTTCTGGTCGCCGCGCCAATAGGCGCCCGAGACACGGGTCAGCTTGAACGCCTGCGGGTCGAGCTTGCCGGTCGAAGCGAGGTGGGGCCCCTTGCACAGATCCATCCAGCCGCCCGAGCGGTACATGCTGATCTCTTCGTCGGCGGGCAGCTCCATCACCCATTCGGCCTTGAAGCGCTCGCCCTGCTTCTCGAAGAAATCGCGCACGTCGTCGCGGGTCCAGACCTCGCGGACCAAAGGCGCGTCGCCGGCGATGATGCGGCGCATTTCCTCCTCGATCGCCGGCAAATCCTCCTCGGTGAACGGGCCCCGCTCCGCGGCCGGCGCGAAATCGTAATAGAAGCCGTCCTCGGTCGCCGGGCCGAAGGTGATCTGGGTGCCGGGGAAGAGGTTCTGCACCGCCTCGGCGAGGACATGGGCGTAATCGTGACGGGCGAGCTCGAGCGCGTCGGCCTCGTCCCGCGCGGTGATCAGCGCCAGCTCGGCATCGCCGTCGAACGGCCGGCCAAGGTCGCGCACTTCGCCATTGACCCGCGCCGCCAGCGCCGCCTTGGCGAGCCCCGGCCCGATCGCGGCGGCGATGTCGGCCGGCGTCGTCCCCGGCGCCACCTCGCGCACGGACCCGTCGGGCAAAGAGATTTTGAGCAGGTCGGACATGCGGCAACCCAATAGCGCACGGCACAGCGGCGGCAAGGGGAAGCGGCGAAGTCGACAAAGTTGACGTCACGGGGCGGATTTAATCCTGTCAATGACGCTTGACAGGGACCTCACAATGCTGTAAAGCGTCCTTTACGGAAACACAAGGAAGCTTGTCAGATGAAGAATCCCGCCGCACGCCGCTATCTGCGCCGGTTCGTGCCGTTGATGGTTGCCTATGTCGTGTTCGTCCTGGGGGCGTCCTACTGGTTCGGCCATGGCGGACCGGACGGGTGGCTGCGCTATCCGCTCGCCGTCCTGCCGGCGCTGCCGATCATCGGCGTGATCGCGGCGATGGGCGCCTTCATCGTCGAGCAGAAGGACGAATATCAGCGCATGCTGATGGTCCGCCAGTGCCTGTTCGCGATCGGCTTCACGCTCGCCGTCACCACCGTCTGGGGCTTCCTCGAGACCTACGGCCTGGCGCCGCACATCCCCGCTTATGCGACCTTCATATTGTTCTGCGCCGGCCTGCTGCCGAGCGCGCTCATCAACGCGTGGCGCCGGTGAAGAACCGCCTCAAGGTGCTCCGCGCCGAGCGCGACTGGAGCCAAGGCGACCTCGCCGAGCGGCTCGAAGTGTCGCGCCAGAGCGTCAACGCGATCGAGACCGGCAAATACGACCCGAGCCTTCCGCTCGCCTTCCGCATCGCCGCTTTGTTCGCGCTTCCGATCGAAGCCATATTTTCCGCCGAAACCGACTGAGGGACGTGAAATGCTCAAACGCCTGCTTTGCCTGATCGCGGCCGCGCTCGCCGCCGCCACCCTGACGCAGGAGCGATCCCCTGCCGCGACGGCCGCCCGGGCCGCGCCGGCCTTCGCGCCGACGCGCTTCTCGGTCACCGTCGAAGGCCAGGGGCCGGACGTGATCATGATCCCCGGCCTGATGTCGGGCCGCGCGGTGTGGGACGATGCGGTCGCCGGGCTCGGCGGCGCATACCGGGTCCACCGCCTGCAGATCGGCGGATTCGCCGGCGAGCCGGTCGGCGGCAATGCCGAGGGGCCGATGCTGGCGGGGATCGTCGAGGAGCTCCACGCCTATATCGCCGCGAACCGCCTCCGTCGGCCGGCGCTCGTCGGCCATTCGCTGGGCGGCCTGATCGCGATCATGCTGGCGAGCAAATATCCGGACGATGCCGGCTCGCTGCTCGTCGTCGACGCTCTGCCTTTCTATGCGATGATGTTCGGGCCGGGCATCACCGCCGCGGCGGTCGAGCCGCGCGCGGCCGCCTTCCGCGAGGCGCTGCTGGCGATGGGCGAGGACCAGTATCGCGCCCAGCAGGCGACCGCCCTGGCCTCGCTGGTCAGGGACGACAAAGCGCGTCCGCGCACCTTGGCCTGGGCGCTGGCCTCCGACCGCGCGGTCGCGGCGCGGGCGATCTACGAGGACATGATCGCCGACATGCGGCCGGCGCTTCCCTCGCTGCGGGCGCCGCTCACCATCGCCTACGCCGTCAACCAGGTCGCGACCGAGGAGCGGTTCGGCGCCATCGTCCGCGCCGGCTATGCGGGGGCCCCGGGCGCCCGGTTCGAGCCGGTGGCGGACAGTTATCATTTCCTCATGCTGGACCAGCCGGAGCGGTTCGAGGCGATCTTGAAGGCGTTCCTGTCCCGCGCCCCCCGGGAGAGCGCCGAAGCCCGGTAAGTCGCCAGCCGGATTGCGAAAACCGGGTTGCGCCGCGACGCCGACCGTTGCAGTTAGGCCGCCGGGGGGATTCGACGACATGGACGATATGGCAAAGCGTGCCGGGGATCGGGAGGCTTATCCCGACAGCGCATTCACTTTCACCGGCAGGTGGCAGGAATATTTCCCGATCGCGCTCACCAATTTCCTGCTCACCGTCGTGACGCTGGGCATCTACCGCTTCTGGGCCAAGGCGCGGGAGCGGCGCTATCTGTGGAGCCGCACGCATTTCATCGACGACCATCTCGAATGGACCGGCACCGGCAAGGAGATGTTCATCGGCTTCCTGGTCGTCTTCCTGATCCTCCTTCCGGTCATCCTGATCATCCAGTATCTCGTCCCCGCCCTGATCCTGCGCGGCGAGGCGCTGGCGGCGGGCCTGCTGGTGATGGGCCTCTATTTCGGGATCTTCTACCTGATCGGTCTCGCCGTCTTCCGCGCGCTGCGCTACCGGCTGAGCCGGACCTACTGGCACGGCATACGCGGCGGCAGCGACGACGGCGGCTGGTCCTACGGCTTCCAGGCGCTGTGGAAGACCGTGGTCGGCTTCATGGTCGCCGGCCTCCTCGTCCCCTGGTCGATGACCAGCCTGTGGAACGACCGCTGGAACCAGATGAGCTTCGGCCAATACCAGTTCGAGGCGAACGCCGACATCGAGGGCCTGTTCGGGCGCTGGCTGCTGGTCTACCTTGTCCCCATCGGCGCGTTCGTCGTCGCCATGGTCGCCGCGGTGGCGCTGGCGATGGGCGGAGGGTCCGCCCCGGGCGATCCGCCGGGTCCGGGCGGAGCGATCGCGGCCGTCCTGGGAATCATCCTCTTCTATCTGGCTTTCCTGCTCGCCAGCCTCAGTTACTATGCGGCCTTCTACCGCCAGGTGGCCGCGGCGACGTCGGTGGCCGGCATCCAGTTCGAGTTCACCGCCCGCACCCGGCACTGGCTGATGCTGATCCTCGGCAATATCGGCCTCGTCATCGTCACCCTGGGGTTCGGCGCCCTGTTCCTCGGCTACCGCAACTGGGCCTTCCGGATCCGCCATCTGGAGGCGAGCGGGGAGATTCACCTCGACACCCTGCTCCAGTCGACCACGAGGGCGCCGGGCGAGGCGGAAGGGCTGGCGGACGCCTTCGACATCGGCGCGATCTGACGGCCGGCCATGGCTGATCCCGCCTGGCTCTATGACGGCGAGACCGCGCTTCGCCACGAGGTGGAGGTCAGCCGCAGCGGCGGCGACCTCTTGATCCTGCTCGCCGGCGGCGACCGGGTCACCATCGCGGGTGACCGGCTGACCCATGTCGAGAGCCGCAGGGACTGCGCGATATACGGGCTTCGCGACACGCCCGGCTGGCGCCTCGGCGTCCCGACCGGGTCTTCGCCCGATCTTGCCGCGATCCTGCCCGCCAAGGCCCAATATGGGCGCTGGATCGACCGGATCGGGCTGGTTCCGGCCATCGCCGTCGGCGTCGTCGTCTCCGCCGCCATATTGTTCCTCGGCAACCGCTTCCCGGAATGGGCCGCCCCGTACGTTCCGGCGGCGTGGGAGGAGCGCTACGGCGACTCGCTGGTCGGCGATTTCGGCGGCCGGTTCTGCAACGGGCCCGGCGGCCAGGCGGCGCTCGACAAGCTCGCCCGCGAGCTCTCGCCCGCCGCCGCCCCGCTCAACATCCGGGTCGTCCGCGTGCCGGTGGTCAACGCCGCGGCGCTGCCGGGCGGCAACATCGTGATATTCGAGGAGCTGCTGAAGGAGTCCGACAGCGCCGACGAACTGGCCGGCGTCCTCGCCCATGAGATCGCCCATATCGAGGAGCGCCACGTCACCCAGGCGATGATCCGCCACCTCGGCCTCGGCATGATCGTGTCCGCCTTCGGCGGCAATACCGGCGCCAATATCGAGACCTTGATGTCGGCGCGCTACAGCCGCGGCGCCGAGAGCCAGGCGGACGACGACGCGATCCGCTCGCTCTCCCGGGCGAATATCTCGCCGCTCCCCACCGCCGCCTTCTTCGAGCGGCTGGCGAAGCAGGAGGAGAAGCTGGGCCGCGCCGTGACGCCCTTATCCTATCTGTCGAGCCATCCCATCTCCTCCGAGCGGCGGCGGAAATTCCGGGCGAGCTTCGTCAAGGGCCACGCCTATCAGCCGGCCCTCAGCCGCGACGAATGGGAAGCCATTTTCAACATCTGCTTCAACGATCCACGCCGCGAGCAGAAACGGATCTCCTTCTTCCCCTGAGCGGGCCCCGGATTGTGGCCGCCGGCAGCCGCTTGTAAGGGCCGGCAATGGCGCGGATCGACCATCTCGAGGCGGGCGGCCGCCGCCTGGCCTATCAACGCCGGCCGGGCGCCGGGCCCACCCTCCTGTTCCTGCCCGGCTATAGGTCGGACATGGAGGGGGGCAAGGCGAGCGCGCTCGACGCCTGGGCGGAGAGCCGGGACCGGGCGATGCTGCGCTTCGATTATGGCGGGTGCGGTGCCAGCGAAGGCGCGTTCGAGGCGCAGACCCTCGCCGACTGGCTGGGCGACGCGCTGGCGATGATCGACCGGCTCATCGAAGGTCCGGCGGTGCTGGTCGGCTCCTCGATGGGCGGCTGGCTGATGCTGCTGGCGGCGCTGGCGCGGCCCGAGCGGGTGGCCGGGCTGGTCGGAATCGCCGCCGCCCCGGACTTCACCAGCTGGGGCTTCAGCGAGGCGCAGAAAAGGATCATCGAGGAGCAGGGACGGCTGGTCGAGGCCTCGCCTCATGGCGACCAGCCGGAGGTCACCACCCGCGCCTTCTGGGAGAGCGGCGAGGAATTGCGGCTGCTGGACGCGCCGATCCCGATCGATTGTCCGGTGCGGCTGCTCCACGGCCTCGCCGATCCGGACGTTCCCTGGCGGGTGTCGCTGAGGCTGATGGAGCAGCTTCGTTCAGCCGACGTGCAGGCTTTGCTGATCAAGGACGGCGACCACCGCCTGTCGCGGGACGGGGACATCGCCCGGCTGATCGCGACCGTCGACACTTTGCTGGAGGCCTTGTGAGTCCGTTTCTGCTGGCGCTTGCCGCCGTTCAGGGCGCCGCCGTGGCCGGGCCGCCGTCCCCGCCCGGCGCCGTCGACCCTCGTTTCAGGACCTGCGCCGAGCTGGCCCGGACCGCGCCGGAGCGGGCGGTCGCGATGGCCGCCGACTGGCAGGCGAAGGGCGGCGGCGTCCATGCGCGCCAGTGCCTCGGCCTTGCTTATGCCGCGCTCGAGCGCTGGCCGCTGGCCGCCGCGGCGTTCGAGCGGGCCGCGGCCGAGGCGGACGGCGCGCGGGATCCGGGCGCCGCCGCTCTCCGGATCCAGTCCGGCAATGCCTGGCTCGCCGGCGGCGACGCGGCCAGGGCTCGCGCGGCCTTCGATGCGGCGTTGGCGGTTACCACGCTGGCGCCCAAGCTGCGCGGCGAGGCCCATGTCGACCGCGGCCGCGCCGCCGTCGCCCTCGACGATCTCGCCGCCGCGCGCCTCGATTTCGACAAGGCGCTGGACCTCGTGCCGGGCGACGCCTTCGCCTGGTACATGTCGGCCGCTTTGGCCCGCCGGCAGCGCGACCTGCGCCGCGCGCGGGGCGACATCACCAGGGCGGTGTCGCTGGCGCCGGGCGACGCAGAAATATTGCTCGAGGCGGGGACGATCGCGGGCCTGTCGGGCGAGGTCGAGGCGGCCAAGGGCCTCTACGCCCGCGCCGCCCGCGCCGCGCCCGATTCCGATGCCGGCCGCCGCGCCCAGGCCGCGCTCGCCGCCAATGGCGGCGAAGCGCCGGCGCCCGCCGGCAATTGACGTAGCGCGGGATAACCGCGCGCCGGTCCACCTACTTCGCGACGAGGGCGTCCGACGTGATGTGGTAGCCCATTAGAGCGGGCTGGGCGCCGCCGAGGCGGTAGACGAAATCCTCCTTTCCCTCGCCGGCCGCGAAGCGGGTCGCATAGGTCAGGGTCGCGGTGCCCTCGCCGTTCGCATAATCGACCTTCCAGCCCTGCCGCTTGGCGTCCTTCACCGCGCCGAGCCTGTCGTGGATGGTGAGGACCAGCTGGGAGAACTGCTTGCGCGACGTCACCGCCTTGAGATCGGCCGAAGCGGCGTCGTAGATGGCGTCCGCCTGCCCGGCGTCGACCATCTGGTGGAATCGCGTCACCGCGCCTTCCGCGGCTTCCTTGTCCTTGAGAGCGGAGCAGCCCCCGGCCGCGAAGAGAAGGGCGGCGAACAGTATCGGCTTTCGCATTGCAGTTCCTCCTGTCACCAGCCGTGCCGCTGGACCCCGGCTTTCGCCGGGGAACAACTATTTTCGCCGCGGGCTGAGCCCGGCCGACCTTATGCCCGCTTCCACGCATGAAGCATCGTCGGCGGGGGCTTCTCCGGACGCGCCGGCGGCGCCGAGCAGAATCTTGCCGTCGGCCGAGAAGATCGGCACGCCGCCAGCGACGGTGACGACATGCGGCGCCCGCCCGAAGCCCGGCGTGGCTTCGGCCGCTTTCGCCATGTCGGCGGTCGAAAACCCCCAGGCCGCAACCGCTTTCGCTTTCTCGATCGCGAAATCCAGCATGCCCGGCGGATTGCCGTCCATCCGCAGGGTCGCGAGCTGGTTCCCGCCGGCGTCGAAGATGGCGATGCTGTGGCTCTGTCCCTTGGCCGCCGCATGCTGCCGGCAGCCGGCGATGATCGCCTCGGCCGCGCTCGCGTTCAGCGGGGCGGCGGGCGTCTGGGCCGCCGCGGCCTGGACCGAGCCGAGCGCCGCCAGGATCATCCAGCGAAGCATCATTGTCGCCATCAACCTCCTCCGGCGCGCGGCTAGTCCAGGTAGAATTCGATGGTAGTGACCACGCGGACCTTCTGGAAGGGCGAGTCGCCGGCGGACGAGCCGCCCTCGCCGTCGACGTCGCCGTCGCGCGCGCCGATCGAGAAATAGCCCTGGGTCGCCTGCTTGATGCCGCCGACGCTGGTGCCGCTGTCGCGGGCGAACTGCCCGGCGCCTTCCCGCGCGTTGCGGGTCGCGTCGGCGATCATCCGCGGCTTGATCTGGTTCAATTTGGTGAAGCTGTAGACGAGGCCGCTGCCTTCCTCGAGCGCGACGCCGCTGCGGATCAAGTCGGCCTGGCGGGCGAAGGCGGCGCGCACCTTCATCACGTCGCGCGTCCTAAGCTGCACCTTCTGGCGGATGGTGACGCTGTTCTGGCCGCGGTCCTTGTCATAATATTGGTTGACGCCGATGCCGGTGTCGCTGAGGTCCCGGTCGGTGAAGCCGAAGCGGTGGAAGAAGGCGCGGACGGTGCGGCCCTTCTCGTCGACCGCGGCCTGCACCGGGCCAAGCTCGGTGCCCTGCTCGGAATAGACGATCGTCCAGGTGGCGAGATCGGCGGTGACGTCGCGCTCGGCGAGGCCGCGCATCGTCACCGACCGGTCGGCCATGCGCGCCCGCCTGATCCCGTCCCCCATCAGATAGCCGCCGGCGACGATGGCAACGGCGAGCAGGCCGGCAATGGCGAGAAAGACGATGTTGCGGTTGCCGTACCAGCGCTCAGACATGATATTGCTCCCTGACCCCCGCCGCGGCCCGGCCGCGTCGGCGACGACCGTCTGACACCGCGTCGATGAACCGTGCATTTATAACGATGAACTGAAGGAAGCAAATGAAATATCTGCACACCATGATTCGCGTCTCCGATCCCGCGGAGACTCTGCGATTCTTCGGCCTGCTCGGCCTTGAGGAGGTGCGCCGCATCGACAATGAAAAGGGCCGCTTCACCCTCATCTTCCTGGCCGCGCCGGGCGACGAGGCGGCGCAGGTCGAGCTCACCCACAATTGGGACGAGGCCGGCTATGGCGAGGGCCGCAATTTCGGCCATCTCGCCTATCGGGTCGAGAATATCTACGATTCGTGCCGGCGGCTGATGGAGGGCGGCGTCATCATCAACCGGCCGCCGCGCGACGGCCACATGGCGTTCGTGCGCACGCCGGACAATATTTCGGTGGAGCTGCTCCAGGCGGGGACGAGCCTGCCGCCGCGGGAGCCGTGGGCGAGCATGGAGAATGTCGGCACATGGTAGAGATCGTCCCCGTCCCCGTCCTTTCGGACAATTATGTCTGGCTCGTCCACGATCCCGCCTCGGACGAGACGGTGGCGGTCGACCCGTCGGTCGCCGATCCGGTGCTGGAAGCAGCCGCGGCGCGCGGCTGGCGGATCACCCAGGTCTGGAACACCCATTGGCACCCCGATCATACCGGCGGCAACGACGCCATCCGCGACGCGACCGGCTGCACCATCACCGGCCCGGCCGAGGCGGAGCGGGTGTCGAAGATGGACCGGATCGTCGCCGGCGGCGACCGGGCGCGGATTGGCGGGATCGAGGCGGAGCTGATCGACATCCCCGCCCACACCGCCGGACACATCGCCTTCCACCTGCCCACCGAGCGGGCCGCGTTCGTCGGCGACACCTTGTTCGCGATGGGCTGCGGCCGCCTGTTCGAGGGCGATGCGAAGCAGATGCGGGGCAGCCTGCAGCGGCTCGCCGCCTTGCCGCCGGAGACCCTTATCTATTGCGGGCACGAATATACTTTGGCGAACGGCCGTTTCGCGCTGACCGTGGAGCCGGACAACGCCGCGCTCGTCCGCCGGGTCGATGAGGTGAAGGCGGCGCGCGAGCGCGGCGAAGTCACGCTGCCGACGACGATCGCGCTGGAGCTGGCGACCAACCCATTCATGAGGGCTTCATCGCTGGAGGAGTTTGCTGCGCGGCGCCACGGCAAGGATAATTTTCGCGGCTAGTGCGCCAGGCCGCCGCTCCGTGCGTTTTTGCAAGCGTGGAGGATGACCATGAAAAACATCATTGCACTCGCGGCCTTCGCCTTGGCGGCAGGCTGCACCGCCGCCACCGCCGAGCAATCGGCCGAGATGGACGCCAATAACGAGGCGAAGCTCGCCGCCCAGCTCAGCGGCTACGAGCCGGCGGGTCCGCCGGTCTCCTGCGTCAACCAGCGCGACCTCGGCGGCAACCGCTCCGCCGGCGACGGCGCGATCGTTTTCACCGGCAGGGTCGGCGGCACGCGCTGGGTGAACCGGCCGGCCGGCGGCTGCCCCGAACTGTCGTTCGGCCGCGCTTTGGTCACCCGCACGTCGAGCAGCCAGCTCTGCCGCGGCGACATCGTCACCATATTGGAGCCGGTCAGCGGCACCGAACATGGCGGCTGCGGCCTCGGCGATTTCGAGCCCTACCGGCGGATCGCGTCGCGCTAGGGCCGGACAGGATGTTCCCCGGCGAAGGCCGGGGCCCAGTCTTTCCAGCGGCGCTACTGGACCCCGGCTTTCGCCGGGGAACAGTTATTTCTTGTAGAGCGCGTCGAGCCGCTCGCCGTAGACGGCGCGGATGACGTGGCGGCGGATCTTGATCGACGGCGTCAGCTGCTCGTTCTCGACGCTGAACGGCTCGTCGGCGAGGATGAAGCGGCGCACCTTCTCGACCACCGAAAGCTCCGCATTGACCCGGTCGACCGCGGCCGACAGCGCCCTGAGATAGGCCGGATCGCCGCGTAAGGCGGCGTCGACCGTCTTGCCGTTCGCCTTCGCCCATTCGGCGGTCCATTCCGGGTCGGGGACGATCAGGCCGACCAGATAGGGCCGCCGGTCGCCCGCCACCATCGCCTGCACGATCTCGTTCTGGAGGGTGAGCATCCCCTCGACCTTTTGCGGCGCGACATTGTCGCCCTTGTCGAGGACGATGATGTCCTTCTTGCGGTCGGTGATGACCAGCCGGCCCGCCGGGTCGAGGCAGCCGATGTCGCCGGTGTGCAGCCAGCCGTCGACCAGGGCCCGGTCGGTCTGCGCCTGGTTGCGCCAATAGCCTTTCATCACCAGCTCGCCGCGGACCAGGATCTCGCCGTCCTCGGCGATCCTGACCTCGGTGTGCTTGAGCGGCGGCCCGACCGTGTCCATCCTGAGGCCGACGCGGGGGCGGTTGCAGCTGATCACCGGCGCCGCCTCGGTCTGGCCGTAGCCCTGGAGCAGGGTGAGGCCGAGCGAATGGAAGAAGATGCCGACGTCCGGGTTCAAGGGCGCGCCGCCCGACACCAGCGCCTTGATCCGGCCGCCGAAGCGCGCGCTGATCTTCGGCCGCAGCGTCTTGTCGAGGATGAAGTCCATCGGCCGGTCCCACACCGGCACCCCGCCGGCATAATCCTTGCCGCCGATGTCGAGCGCCCGCTTCATCAGATAGTTGGTGAGCTTCCCCTGCTTCTGGACGTTCTTGAGGATGCGCTGGCGAAGCACCTCGAACAGCCTCGGCACCACCACCATGATGGTCGGCCGCACCTCCTCGATGTTGGAGGCGAGCTTCTCCAGCCCCTCGGAATAATAGATCTGCCCGCCGACGCCGATCGGATAGAACTGGCCGGCGCTATGCTCGTAGGCGTGGCTGGCGGGCAGGAAGGAGAGGAAGATTTCGTCGTCCAGGCCGAAATCCTCGGCGATGATCGAGAAGCAGCCCTCGACATTGTGGAGGATAGCGCCGTGATGCTGCATCACCCCGCGCGGCGCGCCGCCGGTGCCCGAAGTGTAGATCAGGCAGGCGAGGTCGTCGCGGCCGAAATCGGCCCCGGCCGCGCAGGCGGCGACGTCGGGGGCTTCCGACGCGATCAGCTCCGACCAGGCGTGGAAGCAGATATTGCTTTCCTGGCCGGTCGGCAGCGGCTCGATGCCGATGACATGCTCGCAGCGCGACGAACGGAAGGCGGCGGGGAGCAAGGCCCTGCCAAGCTTCTGGGTGGAGACGATCGCGGCGCGGGCGCCGCTGTCGTCGAGGATGTGCTGGTGGTCGCGCTCGGTGTTGGTCGTGTAGGCCGGGACGCTGATGCAGCCCGCCGCCATGATGGCCAGATCGGCGATGCACCATTCGGGCCGGTTCTCCGACACCAGCATCACCGGGTCGCCGCGGTTGAGGCCGATCCTGCGCAGCGCCGCGGCGAGCGAGGAGACCTGCTCCGCCGCCTCGCGCCAGCTGGTCGGGCGCCATTCGCCGCCCGCCTTCGCCCACAGGAACGGCGCGTCCCCCTTCGCCGCCGCGCGGACGAAGAACATGGTGACGAGATTGGGGAATTGTTCGAACTCGGTCATCGATCCTTCCGCCCCCTCGCGCCTCATTCGCCGACCGCCACGCCTTCGCTGCGCGGATCGGCCGCGCCTACCCAGCGTCCGCTGACGCGCTCGATCGCGTTCGCCTTGAAGCCGGGCTCGACGAGGACGATCCGGTCGCCCAATGCGGTCAGCGCCGGCGCCATCGCCTCGAGGCTGGTGCCGCGCTCGACCAGCGCCCGGTCGCCGACGCCCATGATCACCGGCAGCGCGATCGCCTCCTGGGCGGAGACGCCCCAGTCCAGCACCGCGATCAGAGTCTTGGCGACCTGGGCGATGATGGTCGGCCCGCCGGCCGCGCCGACCGCGATCCTGACCGCGCCGTCCGGCCCGTAGACGATGGTCGGCGACATCGAGCTGCGCGGCCTCTTGCCGCCCTCGACCCGGTTGGCGGCGGGCGCGCCGCCGGCCTCGGGCGCGAAGCTGAAATCGGTCAGCTCGTTGTTGAGGAAGAAGCCGTTGACGGTGAGGCCCGAGCCCCATGCGCCCTCGATGGTCGAGGTCAAAGAGGCGACGTTCCCGGCTTTGTCCACCGCGACCATGTGCGAGGTCGCCGGTACCTCGTCGTCGGCGGCGGCGGTGACTCGCGGCGCGCCAGGCGGGTTGCCGGCGGTGACGTGCGGGATCGACCGGTCCGGCGCGATCAGCCGCGATCGGCTCGCCAGATAGGCGGAATCCATCAGCCCGGCGACCGGCACTCGGACGTAATCGGGGTCGCCGATAAAGGCCTCGCGGTCGGCATAAGCGAGCCGCATCGATTCGGCGATCAGATGCCAGGCGGCGGGATCGTCCTTGCCCATGGCTTTGAGGTCGAACCGCTCGAGCTGCTTCAGGATCGCGAACACCGTGGTCGCTCCCGAGGACGGCGGGCCCATGCCGCAGATGCGGTAGACACGGTAGGCGCCGCAGACCGGCGGCCGCTGCTTGGCGTCGTAGCTGGCAAGGTCCCCAACCGTCATCGAGGAGGGGTTGCGCGCCGCGCCGCGCACCGTCCGGACCAGAGCCTCGGCGGCCGGTCCGGTGTAGAAATAATCCGGGCCGCGGGCGGCGAGCGTCTCGAGGAAGCGCGCCAGGTCGGGATTCCGGACGACCGCCCCGACCGGCTTGGGCTGGCCGTCGGCCTCGAAGAACTGGGCGCGCGCCCAGGGCGTCATCGCCGCCAGCTCGGCGCCGTTGGCAAGCGCCCGCCGCATCCTGGGCGTGATCGCGAAGCCGTCGCGGGCAAGGCGGATGGCGGGCCCGAACAGTTTCGCCCAGGCGAGCTTGCCGTGCCGCTCGTGGGCGAGCTCGAGCTGGCGAATATTGCCCGGTACGCCGACGCTCCTGCCGCCGGGCACCGCCGCTTCGTGCGCCAGCGGCTTGCCGTCGGGCCCGAGGAAATAAGCGGGACCCGCCGCCGCCGGCGCCCTCTCCCGGGCGTCGTAGGTGGAGACGCGGCCGGTGGCGGCGTCGTGATAGACGAGGAAGCTGCCGCCGCCGATGCCGGAGGATTGCGGCTCGACCACGGTCAGCGCCAGCATCGTCGCGAGCGCGGCGTCGGCGGCGCTGCCGCCCTGCGCCAATATCTCCCGGCCCGCCTCGGCCGCGCGCGGATCGGCGGCGGAGATCATGCCGCGCGCCGGCGTGGTCGCGGCCGGGGCGGCGGTCTCCGCGGTCGGCGCCGCGCAGGCGCCGAGCAGCATCAGCGGGAGGGCGACTTGGAGGGGCAGCAAGCCCCGCAGCAGGCGGTTCAGCATCGCGCGCGACACTTAATGCGCCCGGCGGCTTGGGCAAGCGCTAAGACGCGTCCGCGCCAACCGCTTCGCCAAGGGTCGCGAAGCCGTGGCTCTTGAGGAGCAGCTTGAGCTCGCCGGCGATGGCGCGGGCGAGGCCGGGGCCGCAGTAGACCAGGGCGGTGTAAAGCTGGACCAGGCTGGCGCCGGCGCGGATGCGGTCGAAAGCGTCGGCCCCGTTCTCGATCCCGCCGACCGCGATCAGCGGCATCGCGCCGCCGGTGGCGCTGCGGAAATCGCGCAGCCGCTGCAGCGCCAGCGCCTTCAGCGGCGCGCCGGAGAGGCCGCCCGCCTCGCCGCAATGCTTCGAGGCCAGCAGCGGCCGGCCGGTCGTGCTGTTGGCGACGATCAGGCCGTCGACCCGGCGCGAGATCGCCACCGCGGCGATGTCGTCAATGTCGCGCGGCTCCAGGTCCGGCGCGACCTTCAGGAAGATGGGCGGCCCCACGCCGCGCGCTTCGACCGCCGCGGCGAGCAAGGCGTCGAGCGCGCCCTTGTCCTGCAGCGCGCGCAGGCCGGGCGTGTTGGGCGAGGAGACGTTGATCGCGAGATAGTCGGCGACGCCGAGCATCGCCCGCACTCCCGCGGCATAATCGGCGATCGCGGCCTCGCCGCCGGCGCTGTCCTTGTTGGCGCCGATATTGACGCCGATTATGCCGCCGCTCCGCCGCCGCCGCTGAAGCCGCGCCAGCGCCGCGGCCTGGCCCCTATTGTTGAAGCCGAGACGGTTGATCACCGCTCGGTCCTCGGCGAGGCGGAACAGGCGCGGCTTCGGATTGCCCGCCTGGGGCAGCGGCGTCAGCGTGCCGACCTCGGCGAAACCGAAGCCGAGGCCGAGCATTTGCGCGTAGACCTCGGCATCCTTGTCGAATCCCGCCGCGAGCCCGATCGGGTTGGGGAAATCGAGCCCCGCCACGCGCATCGCCAGCACCGGGTCGCTTTGCGAGGGTTTGCCGGCGGGAAGGCGCTTCAGCGCTGCGATCGTCAGCCGATGCGCCCGCTCCGCGTCCAGCGCGAAAGCCAGCGGGCGCAGCAAGGGGTAGAGGGCCATGTGTCCGGCTATGGCACAGGGGCTCCGCCACCGTCATGCTGAACTTGGTTCAGCATCCAGCGGCGAGCGTCGGCGCGGTCCGAAGCTGGACCCTGAAACACGTTCAGGGTGACGAACGAGCCTTGATTCCCGGCGGTTTCACCTCCAAATGCGTAATCCTACCGAATCAGTCCGATTGGAGCCCATGCGCCTTACCAGCCTTGCCGATTATGCGGTCGTGATGATGGCCGCGGCGGCGCGTCATTCGGACGGCGCGCGGCTGTCGGCGGCCCTGCTCGCCGGCGAGACCGGCGTGCCGCTGCCCACCGCGCAAAAGCTGATGGGGCGGCTGGCGGCGGCTGGACTGCTCAGCTCGGCGCGCGGCACCGGCGGCGGCTTCCGGCTGGCGCGCGAGGCGGGAGGGATCAGCCTCGCCGACATCGTCGAGGCGGTCGAGGGGCCGATCGCGATGACCAACTGCATCGAGGCGGGCGGCCATTTCTGCGCGATCGAGGGCAGCTGCCAGGTCAAGCCGCATCTCCATGCGGTCAACTTCGCGGTGCGCGGCGCGCTCCAGGGCGTCAGCCTCGCCAGCCTGAGCGGGGCCAAGTGATGCCTCCGATGGACGATCAGCCGGTCCGCAACCGCGAGGCGCAGGAAGCGGCCGACCGCGCCTCGACCTACGAATGGGGCTTCACCTCCGACATCGAGCAGGATTTCGCCCCCAAGGGCCTCAATGAGGACACGGTCCGCTTCATCTCCGCCAAGAAGCAGGAGCCGGAGTGGATGCTCGCATGGCGGCTCAAGGCCTATCGCGGCTGGCTGACCATGGAGGAGGTGAGCTGGGCCAAGCTCGACATCCCCGAGATCGATTTCCAGGACGCTTATTATTACGCCGCGCCCAAGGCCAAGCCGGCCCTCGCCTCGCTGGACGAGGTCGACCCCGAGATATTGCGCGTCTACGCCAAGCTCGGCATCCCGATCGAGGAGCAGAAGGTGCTCGCCGGCGTCGAGGGGGCGCGCAAGGTCGCGGTCGACGCGGTGTTCGACAGCGTCAGCGTCGCCACCACCTTCCGCGAGGAGCTGAAGAAGGCCGGCGTCATCTTCCTCTCGATCAGCGAGGCGATCCGCGAATATCCCGACCTTGTCCGCAAATATCTCGGCTCGGTGGTGCCCCAGCGCGACAATTATTTCGCGTGCCTCAACAGCGCGGTCTTCTCCGACGGCACCTTCGTCTACGTGCCCGAGGGCGTGCGCTGCCCGATGGAGCTTTCGACCTACTTCCGCATCAACGCCGAGAATACCGGCCAGTTCGAGCGGACGCTGATCGTCGCCGACAAGGGGTCCTACGTCTCGTACCTGGAGGGCTGCACCGCGCCGATGCGCGACGAGAACCAGCTCCACGCCGCCGTGGTCGAATTGGTTGCCTTGGACGATGCCGAGATCAAATATTCGACCGTCCAGAACTGGTATCCCGGCGACGCGGAAGGAAAGGGCGGCATCTTCAACTTCGTCACCAAGCGGGCGATGTGCAAAGGCGACCGGTCGAAAGTGTCGTGGACCCAGGTCGAGACCGGCTCGGCGATCACCTGGAAATATCCGTCGTGCATCCTCAAGGGCGAAGCCAGCGTCGGCGAATTCTATTCGGTCGCGCTGACCAACAACCGCCAGCAGGCCGATACCGGCACCAAGATGATCCACATCGGCGCCAACAGCCGCTCGACCATCGTCTCCAAGGGGATCTCGGCGGGCCGCTCGAACAACACGTATAGGGGCCTCGTCCGCGTGCAAGGCGGCGCCGAGAACGTGCGCAACCACACCCAGTGCGATTCGCTGCTGCTCGGCGACAAATGCGGCGCCCACACCGTCCCCTATATCGAGGTCAGGAACCCCACCGCCCAGATCGAGCATGAGGCGACCACCTCCAAGATCAGCGACGACCAGCTCTTCTACGCGATGCAACGCGGCCTCAGCGCCGAGGACGCCGTCGCCCTGATCGTCAACGGCTTCGCCCGCGAGGTCCTCCAGCAGCTGCCGATGGAGTTCGCCGTCGAGGCCCAGAAGCTGCTCGGCATCAGCCTGGAGGGGAGCGTCGGATGAGGCTGGGCCGAACCCTGGCGCTGGCTCCGCTGCCGGTGGTGATCGCGGGCTGCGCGGCGAGCAGTTACGAGCGTTGGGAAGCCCTCGGCGCTCAACCCGCCTATAAGGCCTGGGTCTATTGCATCGAGCAGCAGACTCGCCTCCGCTTGACCAGCGATTTGGACCCGCACCCCCCAACCGCCGAAGCCATCGAAGCTGCGAAGAAGACGGACGGCGAAGTGTTCGTCGACATTTTGGGCGCCTGCAAGCAGCACATGGCCGGCTTTGGCCGCAATATCCTCGCGGACAAACGAAATAAGCGAATGCTTATCGACGCCTACAATCGCTACAGGCGAGAGGAGATCTCGATCCGGATAGCAGAAATGGAGGGGATAAGCTGATGCTCGGCATGCTCCTCGCCGCCGCGGCCAACCTCTCGCCCGGTCCCAGCCTATCCGCCGCCGAGCCGCGGTCGATCGCCTATCGCGAATGCGTGGCGGCCGAGCGGCGGCGGCGGCCTGCCGCTTCGGTCGCCGAGATCGGCCGCGGCGCCTGCGCCGGCGCGCGCTCGAAGCTCGTCTCGGCGGTGCGCAGCCGTATCGGCTATGGCTGGTCGGCGGCGCCGAAGACCGACGCCCAGGCCAGGCGGATGCGCGCCCAGCTGGATCGAAGCGCGGCGGACATGGTCGCCCGCTTCGAGGAGGATCTGCAGGCCTGGCTGACGGCCACTTCCAGCTCCCCGGCGAATGCCGGGGTCCAGACTAGCGGCCGGACCGGGTCCCGGCCCCTTCGACGCCGCCTGCGGCGTCGCTCAGGACATGCTTCGCCGGGAAACGAATGAAGATGCTGAAGATCGAAAATCTCCACGCCGAAGTCGACGGCAAGGCCATCCTCAAGGGGATAAGCCTCGCCGTGAACGCGGGCGAGGTGCACGCGATCATGGGCCCGAACGGGTCGGGCAAGTCGACCTTGAGCTACGTGCTCGGCGGGCGGCCGGGCTATGACGTGACCGAGGGCAAGGTGACGCTCGACGGCAAGGATCTGCTCGCCATGGACGCCCACGAGCGCGCCGCGGCGGGCCTGTTCCTCGGCTTCCAATATCCGGTCGAGATACCGGGCGTCTCCAACGTCCAGTTCCTGCGCACCGCGTTGAACGCCCAGCGGCGGGCGCGGAGCGAGCCGGAGCTCAGCGCCGGCGATTTCCTCAGGCTGGCGCGGGAGCAGGCGGACGGGCTCGGCCTCTCCATGGACATGATGAAGCGGGGCGTGAACGTCGGCTTCTCGGGCGGCGAGAAGAAGCGCAACGAGATGGTCCAGATGGGGATCATCGACCCGCGCCTCGCCGTCCTCGACGAGACCGATTCGGGGCTCGACATCGATGCGCTCAGGGTGGTCGGCGACGGCATCAACCGGATCATGCGGGCGCCGCACAAGGCGGTGCTGCTGATCACCCATTACCAAAGGCTGCTCGACCTGGTGGTGCCGGACTTCGTCCATGTGCTGGCGGAGGGACGGATCGTCCGCTCCGGCGGGCCCGAGCTCGCCCGCCAGCTCGAGCGCGAAGGCTATGGCGAGATGGCGGCATGAGCCCGCTTTCTCTTCGTCGTGCTGAACTTGTTTCAGCATCCAGTTCGTCACCGGCTGAGCGGTCGACCCGCTGGACCCTGAAACAAGTTCAGGGTGACGGGATAGGCGCGCGATGACTCTTCTCGACCTTCCTTCCACGCGCGCCGAGGCATGGCGCTGGAGCGACCTTGCGGCGCTGCCGGAGCTGCTCGAGCGCAGCCCTTTGGGGCAGGTGCCGGAGGTGCTGCCCTGGCTCGACTGCGCGGGGCCGCGGCTGCTGTTCGTCGACGGCAGGCTGGTGCCCGGGCGGAGCGAGCTGGGAATGGTGGATGTTGGCGAAGTTGCCGCGCAGCGCGACACCCATCCCCTCGCCCGGCTGGCCGGCGGGACCGGGTGGCGGCTGCGGCTGGGGCCAAGCGAGGCGTCGGCGGGCGTCGTCCAGGTGGTGAGCGTCTCGACCGGTGCGGCCGACCATCTCGCCGCCGAGATCGTGCTGGAGGAGGGCGCCGAAGCGTCGATCATCGCCACTTATGTCGGCGAAGGGTGGGCGAATCGCCTCACCAGGGCGACATTGGGCGCCCGTTCGCGCCTCATCATGGCGCGGCGCATCCTGTCGGACTCCGGCTTCGTCAGCCTCACCGACCGCGCGGTCATCGGCGCCGGCGCCCATCTCGCGATCACCACGCTCGCCGCCGGCGGCGCCGACACCAGGCTGGACGGAGAGATCGACCTCGAGGGCGACGGCGCGTTCGCCGAAGCGGGCGGGGCCCTGCTCGGCAAGGGCCGCCAGCGGCACGACGCCAACCTGGTCGTCCGCCACATCGCGCCCGGCGGCACCAGCCGGCAGGTCTGGCGCTCGGTCGCCGACGGGCACGCGGTTTGCGCGATAGCGGCGCGGGTCGAGGTCGCCCGCGACGCGCAGAAGAGCGACGGCGAGCAGTCGCTGAAGGGGCTGCTGCTGTCGCGGTCGGCGACGATCAACGCCAAGCCCGAGCTCGAAATCTTCGCCGACGACGTCAAATGCGCGCACGGCGCCACCGTCGGCGAGCTCGACCGTGCCGCCCTCTTCTACCTCGCCAGCCGCGGCGTGCCGCCGGCCGAGGCCAAGGCTTTGCTCACCCGCGCCTTCGTCGCCGACGCGATCGACCGGATCGAGGATGGCGCGGCGCGCGCGGCCTTCCACGCCGATGCGATGCAGTGGCTCGGATGATGGACATGGCCGCCTTGACCCGCCCGCTCGACCATGTCGCCGACTTCCCGGCGATCCCCGCCGGCTGGGCCTATCTCGACAGCGCCGCGACCGCGCAGAAGCCGCTGGCGGTGATCGACGCGATCGACCGCGGCTATTCGGAAACCTATGCGACCGTCCACCGCGGCGTCTACCAGCGCTCGTCGGAGATGACCCTGGCCTTCGAGGCGGCGCGCTCGCGCGTGGCCCATTTCATCGGCGCCGGCTCGCCCGACGAGATCATCTTCGTGCGCGGCGCGACCGAGGGGATCAACCTCGTCGCCCAGAGCTGGGGCGGCGCGAACCTGAAGCCCGGCGACCGGATCATGCTGTCGGTGCTCGAGCATCATAGCAACATCGTCCCCTGGCAGATGATCGCCGAGCGGACGGGCGCCGCGATCGACGTCGCGCCGCTCACCGCGGACGGCCGCATCGACCTCGACGCGGTGGCGGCGATGCTGACGACAAGCCACCGGATCGTCTCCCTCGCCCACGTCTCCAACGCGCTCGGCTCGGTGCTCGACGCGAAGCGCGCCGCCGATCTGGCGCACAGCGTCGGCGCGCTCCTCCTGCTCGACGGCTGCCAGGCGGTGCCGCGCATGGCGGTGGACGTGGCGGCGATCGGCTGCGACTTCTACGTCTTCTCCGGCCACAAGCTGTACGGGCCGACCGGCATCGGCGTGCTGTGGGCGCGGCCGGAGATCCTCGCGGCGATGCCGCCCTGGCAGGGCGGCGGCGCGATGATCGACAAGGTGACGTTCGAGCGCACCACCTTCGCGCCGCCGCCGGCGCGGTTCGAGGCGGGGACGCCGCACGTCGTCGGCGTGCTCGGGCTCGAGGCGGCGATCCTCTATGTCGAGCGGATCGGGCTCGCAGCGATCAGCGCCCACGAGGCGGCCTTGGTCCGCCAGACCCGCGACGCGCTGTCGGCGATCAACTCGGTGCGGCTGTTCGGGCCCGAGGACGGCGCCGGCATCGTCAGCTTCGCGGTCGAGGGGGTGCATCCCCACGACGTCGGCACCATATTGGACGAGAGCCGGGTGGCGATCCGCGCCGGCCATCACTGCGCCCAGCCGCTGATGGCGCATCTTGGGGTCGATGCGACGGCGCGGGCGAGCTTCGGGGTTTACAACGGCAGGCAGGATGTCGAGGCTCTGGTCCGCGGCATCGAGAGAGTAACGAGAATCTTCGGATGAACGAGGAACGCAGGATCGAGGTCGAGGAAGTGGATGGGGTTCCCCAGCCGCCCAAGGCGCGCGTCTCCGATACGTTCGAGAGGAAGCGCGACTATCTCGAGGGCTTCCTGTCGCAGACGCCCGCGCCCGCCGAGGCCGCGCCGGCCGCTCCGGGCGGATCGGAGCCGCTTCCTGGTTCGTCCGGGGGGGGACGAACCGCCGGCTCCGATCTCCACGCGGCGGTGATCGAGGCGCTGAAGGAGATTTACGACCCCGAGATACCGGTCAACATCTACGATCTCGGCCTGATCTACGACGTCGAGATCACGCCCGAGCATCACGCCATGGTCAAGATGACCCTGACCACGCCGCACTGCCCGGTGGCCGAATCGATGCCCGGCGAGGTCGAATTGAGGGTCGGGTCGGTGCCCGGCATCGGCCATGCCGAGGTCGAGCTGGTCTGGGATCCCCCCTGGGACCCGCAGAAGATGACCGACGAAGCGAAGCTGGAATTGGGAATGCTATGAACGCGACCGCCACCACCCGCGCCCGCCCGGCTGCGCTGACCCTTACTCCGGCCGCCGAGGCGCGGATCGCGGAGCTGATGGGCAAGGCGCCCGAAGGCACGATCGGCGTCAAGCTGTCGACGCCGCGGCGCGGCTGCTCGGGCCTTGCTTATTCGGTCGATTATGTCGCCGAGGCCAAGCCGTTCGACGAGCGGATCGAGACGCCCGGCGGCGCCTTCTACGTCGACGCCGGCTCGATCCTTTACCTGATCGGCAGCGTGATGGACTGGGTGGAGGATGATTTCACCGCCGGCTTCGTCTTCGCCAACCCCAACGCCAAGGGCCAGTGCGGCTGCGGCGAGAGCTTTACCGTCTAGCCGCCGCGAGCCCCCGCTCGGCCAGGCGCCGTCCCGGCGCCGCGGCGAGCGCGGCTTCATAGGCCTGCCGCGCCTCTTCCCCGCGGCCAAGGCGCAGCAACGTATCGGCGAGCAGCTCCCGGCTCGGCTTCTCGATCAGAGGTGGGCCGAACTCGACCGGCATCGCCGCCTCGGCCTCGGCCGTCGCGCGCAACTCGCCAAGGCCGCCTTCGGCATCGCCGGACGCCAGCGTCTCGAGCGCGGTCGCGTGGCGGAGGAGGATGGTCTCGCGGCGGACCGCCGCCACGTTGTCACCGCCTTCGGCCTGGCGCGCCATGGAAAGGGCGAGGGCGGCGGTCGTCAGACGCCCGCGCGCGACGCGGACGCGCTCGAGGTCTGGGCCCGCGAGCAGCAGGTCCGCATAAGCGAGCGTGAAGCGGGTGGCGAGGTAGCGGCCCTCGGGCAGGTCGAGGCCGCCGGCGCCCGTCCAGCGGCCGGTCTCGACCAGGTGGCGCAGCGCCATGTCCGACCAGGAGCGCACCGACGAGCGGACGGGTTCGATCCGCTTGCCGGCCGGGGCCGAGGCGAGCTCGCGCACCGCGTCGACGCGGCAGGCGGCGATATCGGCTTCGGCCTGCGCCGCCTCGCCGCGCTGCAGCCGCGCATAGACCAGCCATTCGGGATAGTGGCCGCAATGGATGGCGGGCTTGCCGGCCGCGGCGCGCTGGCGGTTGACCGTGGCGATCGCCTGGAGGTTCACCCGCTCGACATCCTCCCACATGCCCATCGCCAGGAAGATGTGGGAGGTCATGTGCAGGGCGTGGCCGGCCTCGGGCGCGACGGCGCCGTAAAGCCGCGCGGCGCGCAGGCCGAGGGGAGCGTGGGCGGGATCGTCGTAGCTGTGGATCAGGTAATGGAGGATTCCCGGATGCCGCCGGTTCTCGGGATAGGCCTCCTCCAGCAGCGCCGCCGCGCGCATGTAGAGCGCAATGTCCCGGCCGCGATGGGCGAGCCCGAGCAGCGACAAAGCGTAGAAGGCGCGGGCATCCACGTCGCTCGGCGCGGCGGCATGGAGGGCCGCCATCTTCGCCGAGTAGAGACGATCCCGATCCTCCTTCGCGCCTTCGCCGTACAGCGTCTCGACCGCGTCCAGCCAGGCGCGCTCGCGCGGCGTCGCGGCTCTCGCCGCCCGCGCTTCCGGCGTTCCGCCGAGCCGGGCGAGGACCGCGCGGGCGGCCTCCGCGTCCTGCTCCATCCACACCGGATGATTGTAGGTCATCGCCTCGCCCCAATAGGCCATGGCGAAGCCCGGATCGGCCGCCTGCGCCTCGCGGAAGGCCGCGGCGGCGTCGGCATATTCGAAATTGTGGAGGAGCGCGAGGCCGCGCAGGAAGGGCGCCTGCGCTGCCGCCGACCCGGAATTGGCGAAGGCCACCTCGCCCACCGTCGTCTGGGCGCCAGCGGGAGCAGCGAGCGCCAGCAGCGCGACCGCGATCAAGAGCGCACGCATCCGAACCTCCCCGGGGCCTGGTCCACCGACGCTAAGGCGCGGGCGCAGCCGAGTCCATCCACACGACTCGCCGGACGAGCGCGTCGCGCCGCGCCGTTCCAGCCGGGCGTCTTCATTAGCGAGTGAAAGGGGCAAGGGGGACAGTCACTTTTCCGTGGGGTAGTGACACGCTTGCACCGTCGAGCGGAAAAGTGACTGTCCCCGCATGGTTAGCAGATCGTTAACCAAATCCCGCTTATCCTGGATGCCCGATTGGAGGGTGCGACGATGAGCGACCGCGATTTCCTGCTCCAGCTCCAGGGCTTTGGGCTGATGACCGCCGAGGTCAGCTATTACATGCCGGATCATCCCGCGCTCATCCAATTGTTCGTCTGGCAGGATTATGACGTCGCCCCGCGCTTCCCGATCCTCCACCGCTTCCTCGACCATTGGCGCACCGACATCGACGCGGTGCTGCACTCGGTGCGGGTCGCCCACCAGCATTTGATCCGCCCGGCCGAATGGCGGGCGGTGGATGGCGTGATCACGATCAACTGATGTAAGCTCCTCCCGGCAACAGGGAGGAGCCGATGAAACGCGCCTGGACGATGGTTGCGGCGGCGTGCCTCGCCATGCCCGCGGCGGCGAACGACAGCACCGCGGAAACTGCGGCCGGCGGGCTGGTGCTGACGCGAAGCACGGCGATCGACATGCTGTCCGAAGATCTGTTCGTTTCCGCCGAGCGTGTGCGGGTCCGCTACAAATTCCGCAACGACCGCAGCCGGGCCGGCGTCGTGCAGACGATCGTGGCCTTTCCGATGCCGGATCGCGACCTCTCGCTGGAGCGCGAGAGCGACGTCGCCTTTCCTTCGGATTTCGAGACGATCGCCGACGGCAGGCTGGTCGCCACCAAGGTCGAGCGCAAGGCCATGGTGGGCGCAATCGACCATAGCGCAACGCTGGCTGCGCTCGCCATTCCGCTCGCACGCGAAGGCCCGGACGTCGGTGGTGCGCTGGACGGGCTCCCGGCGCGAGACCGGGCCCGGCTGGTCCGCCTCGGCCTCGCCGAGGTCGTCGAATATGATGAGGGCGCCGGCATGGAGCGCCACCTCGCGCCGGTGTGGACGGTGAAGGAGACGCATTATTGGGAGCAGGCTTTTCCCGCGGGTCGCGATACGCTTATCGAGCACGGTTACCGGCCGGGAACGGGCGGCAGCGTCGGCACCGCATTGACCCTCCCAGGCTTCCGCCAGTCGCCCGAAGGCCGGCGGATGATCGCGGATTATTGCATTGATGCCGCCTTCCTCGCCGGAGTGGACCGACTGGCGCGGCGGGCGGGCGGTGATCCGGCGATCCTGCCCGAGGAGCGCATCGGCTACGTGCTCACCACCGGCGGCAACTGGCGCTCGCCGATCGGCGAATTCAGGATGGTGGTCGATAAGGGGGCGCCGGAGAATCTGGTCAGCTTCTGCGGCGAGGGCGTGCGCAAGGTCGGCCCGACCCGCTTCGAGGTGCGGCATATGAACTGGCGCCCGGACCGCGACCTCCGCGTGCTGATCGTCAAGCCCGCGGGGCGGTAATCAGAACCCCAGGGTGAACCTGATCGCGCCGCCGAGATCGTCGCCGGCGGCCTGGATGTGGCCCGGCTGGCGGCGGGCGAAGGCGTTGGCGCTGAGCTGGCCGCCCCAGAGCGCGATCCCATAGGCAGCCTCGACGTCGATCTCGCGGCCGGTCGGGGCGAGGTTGAAGAAGCGGTGCTCGTAGCCGGTGCTGCCGTCCGCATAATCGTACGAGACCGGCATGTTGAGATCGAGGCCGCCGGAGCGGACCCGCAAAGGCTGCATCACCCTCAGCGCCAGCGTGTCGCCGGGCAGGAAGGCGCCGCGCCGCGCCACGTCGAACGCCCAGGCGTCGGTGGCGAGGCGGCCGCCTTGGGCCAGCGCGCCGGTGCCGGGCATGATCGTCCAGCCGCGCCGGTAGCTGCCATAGGCGCCCCAGCCGCCGCCGAGGTCGAACGAGGCGCTGCCGTCGAGGAACCAGCTGGTCGCGCCGCCGCTCGTGTAGGCTGCGGAGAGCCGGCCGCCGAGCACCGTCTCGCGTTCCTGGAGGCGGGTCGCGCCGGCCGAGAGCGAAAGGCGTCCGAGCGTGCGGTCGAGGGTCAGCGCGCCGATATTGTAGGGCGGCTGGGTGAGCGACCGGTTGAGGCCAGGGCGGTAGACCTCGCCGCGCTCGCCGGTGACGGTCAGCGCCGCGATGCCGAGATCGCGGCGGACGCCGATGCTGGTCGCCCGGTCGCCGTAAAAGCCCATCCGGCTCATCGGGTCGCGCGCGACGAGGAAGGCGTTGTGGTCGCCGCCGGCGAGGCGCTGCTGGAGCGTCTTGCCGCTTTCCGCAAAGCCCATCGCGACCGCCATGCGCGGCGTGATCCGGCTCACCATCAGCCCGGACAGGACACGCGCCCGGCGCGCGTCCTCGTAGCTGAGGCCCAATTGGGCCATGCCGACCCAGGGCTGGCCGCTCTGCTTGCGGTCGAGGGTGATCGACACCGCCGTGCCGCCGCGGCCGGCGGTGGCGGTCCTCAAATTGCCCTGCAGGCCCTGGCCGAGCGGCTCTTCCTGCGGCGCGCGCGCCAGGCTGGTCACCAGGTTGACGGCAAAGGCGCGCGAAAAGCCGTCGAGGATGATCGCCCCGGCCATTTGCGGCGCTGCCGCCTTCGCATCGCCCATCGAGCCGGCGGCGTCGCCATTGTTCCCAGAGGGAACCGGCGCGCCGCTGCCGGCCATCGCCGTTGCGCCGAGCGGCAGGAAGGCGCGGCCGATGTTGAGCCTGCCGCGGCCGAATACCGAATCGATCCCCTGTGTCCCCAAATCGTCGGCGGAATCGAACAGGATCTGCATGATCTGCTTGCCGGTGAGGTTCGGGAAGGCGCTGGCGAGCAGCGCCACCGCCCCGCTGATCACCGGCGCGGAAAAGGACGTCCCGGACCAATAGAAGAGCTTGCCGTCTTGATCCGGGGCGACGACGCGGTAGCCGACCGCGGTCAGATAATATTGCGCCCCGCTGCCGGCGCGGTTCGAGAAGCCCGAGAGCTGCGAAAGGTCCGTTCCGTTGGCCGAATTGCCGTTGATCGGCACTCCCACCGAGCCTGCGATGATCACGTTGCCGTTCTGGGCGGCGCCGAGGGCGAAGCCTCCCGGGCTGCCGCCCGTCGCCGTGTCGCCCTCATTGCCGGCCGACATCACGACGATGATCCCCGCCTGCGCGGCGCGGCCGACCGCGGCGGTCACGAGCGAGCTCGCATCCTCGCCGCCAAGCGAGATGTTGATCACCCGCGCGCCGTTGATCCTCGCCAGGTCGATCGCATGGGCGATGTCGACGCTGCTGTGCTTGCAGCCGTCGTCGGGATCGCAATCGTTCGGATTCGACGTGTTGAATGAAAGGATGGTGGCGTCGAAGGCGACGCCGAGGATGCCCGTGCCGTTGCGGGCGGCCGCGGCCGTCGCGGCCGTCGCCGTGCCGTGGCCTTCGGTGTCGGTCACCCCGCGGTTCGACGCGACGTCCTGGCTGGCCGGATCGACCTTGCCGGCAAAGTCGGGAAGGCCCGGATTGATGCCGGTGTCGACCAGGGCGATCTTCACGCCTTTGCCGGTGCCGCCGGCATTGTAGGCGGCGATGCCGTTATGCGCGGTCGCGCCGGTGGAGCGGCGATATTCCGAATCGTCGAAATTGATGCCGCTCGGCGCCGGCGGCGGCGGCGGCGGGGGAGGCGGCGGCGGAGGAGGGGGCGGCGGCGGTGGCGGGGGAGGCGCCGGCGCGATCGGCTGGGGGCCCGGGCTGGTGCCGGTGCCTCCCCCTCCGCAGCCGCCGAGCGCCAGCGCGACAACGCACACCGAAAGGATGAGCGTATTTCTGCGGAGCTGGCCGGTCATCGCGTCCTTCTGCCTAAATATTTCAAAAAGCGGAGTTTTTCCGCTCCCTCCCTACCAAGTCAATGCTTTCATTTTGCTGAAGGCAAATTGTTGAGATAGGGGCAACCATGCTCGCGCCCTTCCGTCATGTGGACTGCTGGATCTTCGATCTCGACAACAGCCTCTATCCCGCGTCGGCCGATCTGTTCGCGCTGATCGACGCCCGGATGACCCAGTATATACAGCATTTGCTGGGCTGCGGCCATGACGAGGCGCGGACCGTGCAGAAAGGCTATTTCCACGAGCATGGCACCACGCTCGCCGGGCTGATGGCCGCGCACGGCACCGATCCGCACGAATTCCTCGATTATGTCCACGACATCGATCTTGCCCGCATCTCGGCCGATCCGGCCCTGGTCGCCGCATTGGACCGGCTGCCGGGGCGCAAGTTCGTCTTCACCAATGGCGACGAGGCCTATGCGAGGCGGGTGCTCGACCGGCTCGGCCTCGCCAACGCCTTCGACGGGCTGCACGACATCCACGCCATGAACTATCTGCCCAAGCCCGATCCGCGCTCCTACCGGGCGATGTGCGATCTCTACGCCATCGATCCGCGGCGGGCGCTATTCGTCGAGGACATGGCGCGCAACCTCGAGCCGGCGAAAGCGCTGGGAATGACGACGATATGGGTCGACAACGGCTCGGAACAGGCCGGCATCGGCGCCGATCCGAGCTTTATCGACCACCGGATCACCGATATCGGCGAATGGCTCAGCGAGATCGTGGGGGAAGAAGTCGAATGACGCAGCAGCTCCAAGCAGCGATCGACTCGGCCTGGGACGTCCGGGACGCGCTCGGCCCCTCGACTGCCGGCGAGGTGCGCGAAGCGGTCGAGGCGGCGGTCGGCCTGCTCGATTCGGGCGAGGCGCGCGTCGCCGAGAAGGGGCCGGACGGCTGGCGGGTCAACCAGTGGCTGAAGAAGGCGGTCCTGCTTTCCTTCCGGCTCAACCCGATGGCGGCGATCCCCGGCGGCCCCGGCGGCGCGAGCTGGTGGGACAAGGTGCCGTCCAAGTTCGAGGGATGGGGCGAGAACCGCTTCGCCGCCGCCGGATTCCGGGCGGTGCCGGGCGCGATCGTCCGCCGCGGCGCCTTCATCGGCAAGGGCGCGGTGCTGATGCCGAGCTTCGTCAATATCGGCGCCTTTGTCGGCGAAGGGACGATGGTCGACACCTGGGCGACGGTGGGGAGCTGCGCCCAGATCGGCAGGAACGTCCACATCTCGGGCGGCACCGGCATCGGCGGGGTGCTCGAGCCGCTGCAGGCCGGCCCCGTCATCATCGAGGACAATTGCTTCATCGGCGCCCGTTCCGAAGTGGCCGAGGGCGTGGTCGTCGAGGAGGGCGCGGTGATCTCGATGGGCGTGTTCATCGGCGCCTCGACCAAGATCGTCGACCGCGCCTCGGGAGAGATCATCTACGGCCGGGTGCCGAGCTATTCGGTGGTGGTGCCGGGCACGCTGCCGGCGAAGGACGGCGGCCCGAGCCTCGCCTGCGCGGTGATCGTCAAGCGGGTCGACGCCAAGACCCGCTCCAAGACCGGGATCAACGAATTGCTGCGGGACTGAGCCGCCCGCCTCGTTCGAGCGCAATTTCCGGGAAGCGTGGCGCCTTCCCGTCCGCTAGGGCCGATCGATGAGCGGCAACGTGAACCGGACGATGAGCGGGCGCGACTGGGGGATTCTCCTCTTCCTGTCGGTGCTGTGGGGCGGCTCCTTCTTTTTCGTCGAGATCGCGGTGCGCGAGGTCGCGCCGCTCACCGCGGTGCTGATCCGTGTGGCGCTGGCCGCGGCCGCGCTCTGGCTCTATTTGTGGGTCCGGCGCGCGCCGCTCGCGCTGCCGCGCGGGGCCGTGCCGGCCTTCCTGCTGCTCGCATTGCTCAACAATGTCGTTCCTTTCTCCCTGTTCGCCTGGGGGCAGACCCAGATCGCCAGCGGCCTCGCCTCGATCCTCAACGCGACGACCCCGATCTGGGGGGTATTGGTCGCCCACATCTTCACCCGCGACGAGCGCATGACTCCGGCCAAGGTGGCGGGCGTGCTGCTCGGCTTCGGCGGCGTCGCCTTGATGATCGGTCCCGATTTCCTCAAGGCGCTGGGCGGCGCGGTGGCGGCGCAGCTCGCCTGCCTCGCCGCCACCCTATGCTATGCGCTGGCCGGAGTGTTCGCGCGTCGGTTCCGGGCGATGGGGGTCGCGCCGGCGATGGTGGCGACCGGTCAGCTCAGCGCGTCGGCGGTCATGATGCTGCCTTTGGCTTTGCTCGTCGACCGGCCCTGGCTGCGCGCGCCGCCGACGCTCGAGGCCTGGCTGGCGCTCGCCGCTTTGGCCCTGTTCTGCACGACCCTCGCCTACGTCCTCTATTTCCGGCTGATCGAGACGGCCGGCGCGACCAACAGCCTGCTCGTCACCTTCCTCATCCCAATCACCGCCATCCTGCTCGGCTCGCTGGTGCTGGGGGAGGTGCTGGCGCCGCGCCATTTCGCCGGCATGGCGCTGATCGGCCTCGGCCTCGCCGCGATCGACGGAAGGTTGCTCAGGAAGGGGATGCTTCGGCGATGAGGGCGGCGGCGCGGGGGCTCCGCCAATCCTCGATGCCGGTCATCCGCCAGACCTCGCGGCCGTCCTTGTCGTAGAGGATGGTGGTCGGCAGCGTGTCGACGCCGAGCCCGGACATCAGGCGGAGCCCGGGGTCGATATAGGGCTCCAGCGCCGAGAATCGCCGCTCGGCGAAGAAGGCATCGACCTTGGCCCGGCCGTCCGCATCCTGGCTGATGGCGAGGATTTGGAGCGGGCTGTCCCCGCTCGCCGCCAGCGCATCGAGGGTCGGCATCTCGATGACGCACGGCCCGCACCAGGTCGCCCACAGATTGACCAGCAGCGGCCGGCCGCGAAAGTCGGCGAGGGTCACGGCGCTCCCCCGCGGATCCTCGAAAGCGGCGGCCGGCGCCGGCGTCCCCGCATGCGATCGGTCGAGCCGGTTGGCCGGCGCGCTCTCCGCCGCCGCGCCGCCCGCGCGCGGGCCCGGCCAGGCGGGCTGGTCCGCCGCCTTGTTCGCCTCGGGTGCGCGGCCGCAGGCGAGGAGCAGGACGGGGAGCAGCAGCGCGAGCCTCATCGGTGCCGCCTAGGTGCTGGCGCCGCCATGGGCAAGGGAGCGGATTTTGGATGACCGGCCGCCGCTCCCTCGGCTATTGGTCCGGGGATGAATTCGAAAATCCTCCTTGCCGGCTTCGTCGTGCTGCTCGGCGGCTGCGGCAGCCGCGAGGCGCTGCGCCCGCCGGCCGGCGGGGCGATGCCGGTCGCCCCGGCGACGGCGACGGCGCCGCCCACCACCGAGGAGCTGCTGACGCCGCCGCCGATCGCGAGGCCGGCGCGGCAGGACGACAGCCTCCGCCGCTCCGAGGAGCGCGAGGACGATCCCTTCGACCTGCCGCCCACCGGCTGATCGAATGAAGAAGGTTCGCAAGGCGGTCTTCCCCGTCGCCGGGCTCGGCACCCGCTTCCTGCCCGCGACCAAGGCGATCCCCAAGGAGATGCTGACCGTCGTCGACCGGCCGCTGATCCAATATGCGGTCGAGGAGGCGCTCGAGGCGGGGATCGAGCAGCTCATCTTCGTCACCGGCCGCGGCAAGGGCGCGCTCGAGGACCATTTCGACATCGCCTACGAGCTGGAAGCGGTGATGCGCGCGCGGGGGAAATCGCTCGACCCCCTCGACGGCACCCGCCTTCCGGCCGGCGCCCTCGCCGTCGTGCGCCAGCAGGAGCCGCTGGGCCTCGGCCACGCGGTCTGGTGCGCGCGCGCGCTGGTCGGCGACGAGCCGTTCGCGGTGCTGCTGCCCGACGATCTGATGGTCGGAAGCCCCGGCTGCCTCGCCCAGATGGTCGCCGCCTACGAAAAGGTCGGCGGCAACATCGTCTGCGTCGAGGAGGTGCCGCGCGACAGGACGGCGAGCTACGGCATCGTCGCCCCGGGCGCGCGGGACGGCAGGCTCACCGAGGTCAAGGGCCTGGTCGAGAAGCCGAGCCCCGACGCGGCGCCCTCCACCCTCGCCGTGGTTGGCCGCTACATCCTCCAGCCAGAGGTCATGCGGATTTTGGACAAACCGGTGAAGGGCGCCGGCGGCGAGATCCAGCTGACCGATGCGATGGCGGCGATGATCGGCAGCCAGCCCTTCCACGGCGTGACGGTGGACGCCGCGCGCTACGATTGCGGCGACAGCACCGGCTTCGTCATCGCCAATCTGGCGCTGGCGCTCGGCCGCGACGACGTCGCCCCGGCGGTCCGCGCATTCATCGCGGATCTTCAATGAGCTGCATGGCGATCCTCGTCGGCGACGGCCCGGTCCGGGAGATCAAAGCCGAGGAAGCGGCCGCTTATGCCGGCCCGGGCTTCGTCTGGATCCATGTCGAAGGCGCCGACGAGGGGGAGCGATCGGCCCTGCTGGGGCAGGACATACCCGACGTCGCCGCCAACGCCCTCATCGCCACCGAGACACGGCCGCGCTGCGACCGGATCGACGAGGGCGCGATCCTCAACCTGCGCGGCCCGGCGCCGACCGAGATAGCGGACAGCGACCGGCTGGTGTCGATCCGGATGTGGGTCAGGCGCGGCAAGGTCAATTCGGTGACCCGCTTCCCGCTCGCCGCCACCGCCATCGTCGCCGAGCAGATCCTTGCCGGCCGCATCCTCGATCCGGGCGATCTCGTCGCCGCCTTCGCGCGCACGATCAGCAAGCAGCTCGACCCCCAGGTCGCCGATTTGGGCGACCTGCTCGACGATTGCGAGAGCGACCTCGAGCCGGGCCGCGTCTTCCGGCTGCGCATGGTGATCGCCAAGGTGCGGTCGGAGGCGATCGCCTTCCGCCGCTTCGTCGCGCCCAACCGCGACGCGCTGCAGACCCTCGCCAGCCTCGACTTCGACTGGCTGGCCGAGGACGACCGGCTCCACATCCGCGAGGCCGCCGACCGCTTCGCCCGCATGGCCGAGGAACTGGAGGCGGTGCGCGAGCGTGCCGCCCTGCTCCACGAGCAGCTCACCGACCTGCGCGCCGAGGACCTCGACCAGCGCTCGCTGCTGATCTCGGTCGTCGCCTTCATCTTCCTGCCCTTGACCTTCATCACCGGCCTGCTCGGCATGAACGTGGAGGGCATACCCTATTCCCATTCGCACTGGTCCTTCTGGGGCGTGGTCATCTTCTGCGTCCTCCTCGGCCTCGCCGTCCTCACCTGGTTCGCCAGAAGAAGATGGCTGCGGCGGTAGGGAACAGCGAGTTACTCGAATCGCCGCCGTCTCGGCCTCCCCTCCCTGGAAGGGAGGGGCTGGGGGTGGGTTCCGCCGAGGCACTCGGCGGCTTTGAGCAGGATCGCTTCGGCGACGCCGTCCGGATTGGTGCCGACATCGCTGTTCCAGAAGCGCAAAACCGTCCAGCAGGGAGGGGAATTAGCTGGCGAACCTCTGCTTCAGCCCCATCATCGCCATCGCCGCCTTGGCCGCTTCTCCCCCTTTGTCCTTCTCGTCCGGCCGCGCCCGGGCGCGGGCCTGGGCTTCGTCTTCCACCGTCAATATGCCGTTGCCGATGGCGAGGCCGTCGAGGGTGAGGGCCATCAGGCCGCGGGCGCTTTCGCCGGCGACGATCTCGAAATGGAAGGTCTCGCCGCGGATCACCACGCCCAAGGCGACAAAAGCGTCGTAGCGGCCGGTCTCGGCCGCCATGGCGATGGCGGCGGGGATTTCGAGCGCACCGGGGACGGTGACCGTCTCGTGGGCGTGGCCCGCCGCCTCGATCGCGGCGCGGGCGCCGGCGAGCAGATGGTCGGCGAGAGGTTCGTAGAAGCGCGCCTCGACGATCAGGATGCGCGCCACCTCAATCCCCCGGCGGCGCGAAAACCAGGGACAGTATATATTTTTCGCTGGCGCAACGGCGCGCCGGCCGCCGGCTCGAAAAATATATACTGTCCCTGGTTTTCCTCATCTCAGTCCTCGAGCGGGATCGGCCGCTCGCCGACGATGGTGAGGCCGTAGCCGCCCAGGGCGACCGGCGTGTGGTGGGTGTTGGTCAGGAGGATCATGTCCTGCACGCCCAGGGCCGAGAGGATCTGGGCGCCGCCGCCATAATCGCGCAATTCCTCCATGTCCTTGGCCTGGGCCTTGCCGGCGCGCACGTCGAGCGCGTTGGAGATCGCGTCCGGCATCGGCCGGTTGAGCACGACGATGATCCCCGCGCCCTCCTCGCCGATGATCTTCATCGCGCCGGCCAGCAGCCCGCCGCGCACATGCGCTTCGCCGAACGCGTCGGCGAACAGGCTCAGCTGGTGCATGCGGACGAGAACCGGCTTCGACGGATCGATCACGCCCTTGACCAGGGCGACCTGCTCGTTGCCGAGCGCCTTGTTGAGGAAGGACTTGGCGGTCCATGTCCCGCCCCAGCGGCTCTCGAACGCGGCTTCCGCGGTCTGCTCGACGAGATGGTCCTTCTTGAGGCGGTAGGCGATCAGGTCGCGGATCGTGCCGACCTTGAGGCCGTGCAACTGGGCGAAGGCGACGAGATCGTCCATCCGCGCCATCGTCCCGTCCTCGCGCATGATCTCGCAGATCACGCCCGACGGATTGAGGCCGGCCAAGCGGGCGACGTCGACCGCCGCCTCGGTATGGCCGGCGCGGATCAGGACGCCGCCTTCCTTGGCGACGAGCGGGAAGACATGGCCGGGCGTGGCGATGTCCTCGGGGCCCTTCGACGCGTCGATCGCGACCGAGATGGTGCGGGCGCGATCGGCGGCCGAGATGCCGGTCGTCACTCCTTCCCGGGCCTCGATCGAGGTGGTGAAGGCGGTCTCGTGGCGGGTGCCGTTGTGGCGGCTCATCAGCTGCAGGCCAAGCTGGTCGACCCGGGCCTTGGCCAAAGCGAGGCAGACGAGGCCGCGGCCGTATTTGGCCATGAAGTTGATCGCGTCGGGAGTCGCCATCTGGGCGGGGATGACGAGGTCGCCCTCATTCTCGCGCTGCTCGTCGTCGACGAGGATGAACATGCGGCCGTTGCGGGCCTCGTCGATCAGCTCTTCGGGCGAGGAGAGGAAGCCGCGCTCCATCAGCGGCGAAGCTCCATCATCCGGCCGATGTAGCGGGCGAGGACGTCGATCTCGATGTTGAGGCGGCGGCCGGGCGCGATGCCGGCGAACGTCGTCTGGGCGGCGGTATGGGGGATGATGTTGACGCCGAAGCGGATTCCGTCCGACAGCGTCTCGACCTCGTTGACGGTCAGCGACACGCCGTCGAGGGCGACCGATCCCTTGGGGGCGATATAGGCTTCGATCTCCGGTCCGGCGATGATCGCGAGGCGGAGCGAGCCGCCGGTTTCGGCGACGCCCTCGACCTCACCGACGCCGTCGACATGGCCGGTGACGATATGGCCGCCCAGCTCGTCGCCGAGCCGGAGCGAACGTTCGAGGTTGAGGCGGCTCCCTTCGGCCCACAGGCCCGGCGCGGTGCGGCGCGCGGTCTCGGCGGAGACGTCGACCGCGAACCAGTCGCCGCCCGTGTCGACGACGGTCAGGCAGACGCCCGAGCAGGCGATCGACGCGCCCAGGGCGACCGTCGCCATGTCGTAGCCGCAGGCGATGCGCAGGCGCAGGTCGCCTTGCTCTTCCGCCGCGACGATGCGGCCCACGTCGGTGATGATGCCTGTAAACATGTCGTCCTTCGAAACGGGCCTTCGCCTTGGCTCAGTCCCTACTCAGGATGAGCGGTTGATCTTACCCCATCCGCTCATCCTGAGTAGCGGCCGAGCTTGTCGAGGACGCGTATCGAAGGACAAGCTCAGGGCGAACGGGGTTCGTCCTGTCGGACGCGCTCGTAGACTTCCAGACGGTCGATTCCAAGCATGCGCGAATCGTCGAGCCGCCAGCGGCCATGGGCCTCGGCGAGCGAGGCGAGGCCGATATCGCCCAATGCGGCCTTGCCCTCGCCGATCAGGATCGGGGCGCGGTAGATGAGCAGGCGGTCGACCAAATCGGCGGCGAGGAAGGCGGAAGCGGCGCCGGCGCCGCCCTCGACCAGCAAATCGTCGACCTTGTCGAGCTTCGCGATTTCCTCGGGGCCGCGCACCGCCTCCCATCCGTCGGGCGCGGCGCCGCGGGTGAGGATTGCGCGGCGGGGGGAACGGTCCTCCAGCCCTTCGAGCCGGACGTCGAGGGCGGGGGCGTCGGCCTCGAGGGTGCCGCGGCCGACCAGCACCATGTCCGAGCGGGCGCGCTCGAGATGGGCGTGGGCGCGCGCTTCCTCGCCGGTGATCCAGCGGCTTTCTCCCGAGGGCAGCGCGATCCTGCCGTCGAGCGACATCGCCAGCTTCAGCGTGACGAACGGGCGGCCGCGGCGCTGGCGGGTGAGGAAGCCGGCCATGGTGCGCGCCGCTTCCTCCGCGCCCGGGCCGATCTCGACCTCGATCCCGGCCGCGCGCAGCCGCTCGAAGCCCTTGCCGTCGACCGGGGGGAAGGGGTCGCGGAGAGCCGCCACCACGCGTTTCACGCCGGCTGCGGCGAGCGCGTCGGCGCAGGCGGGGCCGCGGCCGGGCTCGGCGCAGGGCTCGAGCGTCACATAGGCGGTGGCGCCGCTTGCATCGTCCCCCGCCTCGGCGAGGGCCATGGCCTCGGCGTGGGGGCGTCCCTCCGGCTGGGTCCAGCCGCGGCCGAGGACGCGGCCGTGCTTGACGATCACGCAGCCGACGCAGGGGTTGGGGGCGGTGCGGCCGCGGCCGCGCTCGCCCAGGGCCGAAGCGGCGCGCATCCAGCGTAGGTCCGCCGTCAAATCCCCAGCCGTTCGAGGTCCTTGTCGAGCTTCTTGAACTGGCGCTGGCGCTCCTTCATCGCCGCTTCCCTCGCCGCCTGGTCCTTCTTCTGGTCGGCGACGATCTCGGCGTCCGTGCGGCTCGAATTCCAGCTCTCGACATAGATGATCTGCGCGCCCGGCGCGGTGTTGGTTCGCCCGTCGACGGTGAAGCCGACGACGATGGCGAGCGGCATGGCCACCGCCATAAAAAGGGCGATCCACTGATGCTTGCTGCGCTCGGCCGTGAAGGCCTTGAGATCGGCCCAGATCAGGCGGGGCGCGGGAAGGCGGGGAAGCGGCATGAGCCCAAGATAAGCCCTTGCCGCATCTTCCGCTAGCCCCGCCCTCGGTGACGGCTCACCCGTCCAACTCGAAATGGAGCGTCATCAGCTTGCTGCTCTCGACCGGGCGGCCGTCCACCGTCGCCGGCTTGAACCGCCAGCTGCGCAGCGCGTGGCGCTGCGCGGCGAGGAAGAAAGCGTCGTTGGTCGCGCGCACCTTCTCGGCGCTCTTCACCCGGCCGTCGGCGCCGATCAGGACGCGGACGGTGACAATCCCCTCGGTGCCGGAGCGCTGCTCGGAAGCGGGATAAGGCGGCTTCAGCTCGCTGCGCGGGTCGATCTGCGCCTCCTTGCGGACCGGCGGCGTTAGCGTGATCGGCGGCGGGCGCACCGGCTCGATCGTGGGCCCCGGCGTCAGATCGGCGGTGGCCGTCTTGATCTCGCTCCGGTCGACCTGCTCGTCGCCCGTCTTGGCCGGAGTGACGATCGGGATCACCTGGTCGATCACCGACTTTTGATGCTGCTGCACCATCGGTTCGGGCGGCACGGGCGGCGGCGGCTTGGTCTCGTCGATGAAGTCGACGATCGTGGTCGGCGCTTTCGGGATATGGATGACGTCCATCTTCGCCAAGGCGAGGGCGGTGAGCGCCGCGCCGTGCAGCGCGACGACGACGGCGAGGGTGGTGGGGCTGGCGCTGCGGGGCTGGTAGAAACCTGCTTCGGTCATGGCTGCTCTCCTTGGTCGCTGCCGGCCCGATCCGGCCTGAACAGTTATGATACCTTATCTCATTACGTTATACCATATCATAAACCAATTAAAGCCCAATTGTTCCATGGGCAATGATCGCGATGTTTCAGGCCGCCGCGCGGAGGCGGGCGAGCGTCTCGTCGCGGCCGATGATCGGCAGCAAGGCGGCCATTTCCGGCCCGCTGTCGCGGCCGGTCAGCGCCCGGCGGAGCGGCAGGAACAAGGTTTTCCCCGAGCGCCCGGTCCGCTCCTTGAGCAAGGCGATCAGCGCCGCCCACGGGGCCGAGAACCAGTCGATCTCCTCCGCCGCCCGGGCGGCGGCGGCGAGGAAGTCCGTGTCTTCCGGGTCGGGCCGGTGCGCGACCGGCCCGGCCACGATCGACCACCAGTCGGCCGCTTCGGCCAGCGTCTTGAGGTTGGGCCGAATCGCCTCCCACGCCGCCGCGCCCATCCCGTCCGGCAGCCGCCCGGCCACCGACTCGAACGGAAGCTGATGGACGATGCGGGCGTTGAGCCCGGCCAGCTCCTCCATGTCGAAGCGCGCCGGCGCGCGGCCGAAAGTGGCGAAGTCGAACGCCTCGACCAACGGTCCCGGATCGGTGACCGGCTCGACCGGCAGGCTGGTGCCGATCCGGGCGAGCTTGGCGAGCAGCGCGATCGGCTCGATGCCGGCCTCGCGCATCGCGTCCAGGCTGAGCGAGCCGAGGCGCTTGGACAATTTGCCCTCGGAGCCGACCAGCAGAGCCTCGTGGGCGAAGGCGGGCGGCTGCTCGCCAAGCGCCTCGAACATCTGGATCTGGAGGGCGGTGTTGGTGACATGGTCCTCGCCGCGCACGACATGGGTCACGCCCATGTCCACATCGTCGACGCTGCTCGGCAGCATGTAGAGCCAGGAGCCGTCCTCGCGGCGGATGACCGGGTCGGACAGCAAGGCGGGGTCGAAATGCTGGCGCCCGCGGATGAGATCGTCCCATTCGATCGGCGCGCTGGAATCGAGCCGGAACCGCCAGTGCGGCCGCCGGCCTTCCGCTTCCAGCCGCGCCTTGTCCTCGTCGCTCAGCTGCAACGCGGTGCGATCGTAGACCGGCGGCCTGCCGCGGCTGAGCTGGACCTTGCGCTTGAGGTCCAGCTCCTGCGCCGTCTCATAGGCCGGATAGGCCCTGCCCGCCTCGCGCAACCGCTCCAGCGCCGCCTCGTAGCGGGGGAAGCGCTGCGACTGGCGATGCTCCTCGTCGGGCGCGAGGCCGAGCCAGGCGAGATCGGCGCGGATCGCCTCGGCAAAGGCCTCGCTCGACCGCTCCCGGTCGGTATCGTCGAGGCGCAGGACGAACCTGCCTTGATGTTTCCTCGCCCACAGCCAGTTGTGGATCGCGGCGCGGACGTTGCCGACATGGAGCCGGCCGGTGGGCGCGGGGGCGAAGCGGGTGACGACATTCATCGGGCGCGGGTCTAGGCATGTCGGACGGTGCCCGCAACGGCCCTTGCCTTGGCGGGATCGTCGCTTAAGAGGGCCCCCAACCCGCCCCCAACGGAAATCCGCGCACATGAAATTGATGTCGGGCAATTCGAACCTGCCGCTGGTCAGGGACATCGCCTCTTATCTCGAGCTGCCGGTCACCGAGGCGAGCGTGCGCCGCTTCGCCGACGAGGAGGTGTTCGTCGAGATCCACGAGAATGTCCGCGGCGAGGACGTGTTCGTCGTCCAGTCGACCTCCTATCCGGCCAACGATAACCTGATGGAATTGCTGATCTGCATCGACGCGCTGCGCCGCGCCTCGGCCAAGCGGATCACCGCCGTCATGCCCTATTTCGGCTACGCCCGGCAGGACCGCAAACCGGGACCCCGGACGCCGATCTCGGCCAAATTGGTCGCCAATCTGATCACCGTCGCCGGCGCCAACCGGGTGCTCTCGGTCGATCTCCACGCCGGCCAGATCCAGGGCTTCTTCGACATCCCGACCGACAATCTCTACGCCGCGCCGGTCATGTCGGAGGATATAAAGGCGCGCTTCTCCGGCCGCGCGATCACCGTCGTATCGCCCGACGTCGGCGGCGTCGTGCGGGCGCGGGCGCTGGCCAAGCGGCTGAACAACGCCCCTCTCGCCATCGTCGACAAGCGCCGCGAGAAGCCGGGCGAATCGGAGGTGATGAACGTCATCGGCGACGTCGCCGGCCGCTTCTGCATCCTCATCGACGATATCGTCGATTCGGCCGGCACATTGTGCAACGCGGCCGCCGCGCTGAAGGAAACGGGCGCCGAGGACGTCGTCGCTTATTGCACCCACGGCGTCCTTTCGGGCGGGGCGGCGGCGCGGGTCGAGACTTCGGTCCTGTCCGAGCTGGTGATCACCGATTCGATCCAGGCGAGCGATGCCGCCGCCGCCTGCGGCAAGATCCGGCTCCTCACCATCGCCCCTCTGGTCGGCGAGGCGATCAAGCGGATCGCCGACGAAAGCTCGGTCTCGAGCCTGTTCGATTAATCCGGCGCGGCCAACGGATCGTAGCTGGTGAAGTTCCAGACATTCCCCTCCGGATCGCGCGCGTCGTAGGAGCGGCCGGGATAGCCCGGATTATCGTACGGGCCCATGATGATCTCGGCGCCTTCCTTGGCGGCCCGGGCGCAATGGGCGTCCGGGTCCTCGACATAGCCGCAGACGCACATCGTGACGCCGCCCGCCTCGGCGGGGGTCATCCAGCGGTAGAGGTCCTTCATCTCGCCCGGGCGGTCGGAGCCCAGCATCACCATCGAATTGCCGAGGGTGAGCTGGGCGTGGTGGACGATCGACGGGTCCTTGTCGTCGGCATAGACCGCATGCCGCTCGAAGCCGAACGCGCGGCACAGGAAGTCGATCGCGGCTGGCGCGTCGCTGTAGCGCAGGCAAGGCGTGAGGACGGACTGGGGCATGGCGGGTCTCCTTCGCCGCCCGTCTAGCCCGGCGCGGCGGCGGCGCGAAGCGGCTCGCTTGATTTTCCGCCGCATTGCCGATAGACGCGCCCCTCTTTCCAGCTTTGGAAGAATCGAACCGCCCGGCCATCAAGGGCTGCCGTGGCTGTTCCCAATCGTCCGCCCCCGTGGTGGCCAAGGAGACGAAAATGCCCAAACTGAAGACCAAGAGCGGCGTCAAGAAGCGCTTCACGCTCACCGCCAGCGGCAAGCTGAAGCACGGCGTCGCTGGCAAGCGCCACCGCCTGATCAGCCACAATGCCAAATATATCCGCCAGAACCGCGGCACCGAAGTGCTCGCCGACGCCGATACGGCGCGGGTGAAGCTCTGGGCGCCATACGGCCTGAGATAGGGGGATATAGACATGGCACGCATCAAGCGCGGGACGACCACCAAGACCCGCCACAAGAGACTGCTGGATCAGGCGAAGGGCTATTACGGCCGCCGCAAGAACACGATCCGCATCGCCCGCCAGGCCGTCGAGAAGGCCGGGCAATATGCCTATCGCGACCGCAAGGTGAAGAAGCGCAGCTTCCGTGCCCTGTGGATCCAGCGCATCAACGCCGCCGTCCGCGCAGAGGGCCTGACCTACGGCCAGTTCATGCACGGCCTCAAGCTCGCCGGAGTCGACCTCGACCGCAAGGTTCTCGCCGACATCGCGATGCACGAGGGCGAGGCGTTCAAGGGCATCATCGCCCAGGCAAGAGGCGCGCTTCCCGCGCAGGCCTGATGTTTCCCGGCGAAAGCCGGGACCCGCCTTGCGAACGAGAGGGGCGGAGTTCTCCGCGCTTTTTAGAGCGCCGCCGCCGCTTTCTGGAGGGCGTCCTTCGCGTCCGTCCTCGCCTGCTTCTTGAGCATCGCCGGGGTGAGACGCGACGGGTGGGGGACCGGGACGATGACGTGGACCACCCGATTCTGGCCCTTCACCGCTTCGTGAAGCGTGAGAGTGGCGAGGCCGGGCATACCGCCGAGCGTAAGATCGTTGAGCTTGAAAGCCATCGCGCTTCCCCCTGTGGCTTGCGAGACTCGAGCCTAGCTGGTTACGCCCCCGAATCCAAATTGTTGCTCAGCCGGTTGACAGCGCCAAGATCCGTCCCATTTTGCAACTGAGCTAGCGAGGAGGTTCCCGATGATCGATCTCTACACCGCGGCGACGCCCAACGGGTGGAAGGCTTCGATCACCCTCGAGGAGCTCGGCATCCCCTACACGGTCCACGCCATCGACCTTTCCTCGGGCGACCAGAAGCGCAAGCCGTTCACCGACATCAACCCCAACGGCCGCATCCCGGCGATTGTCGACCGCGGCAATGGCGACTTCGCGGTGTTCGAATCGGGCGCGATCATGCTCTACCTCGCCGAGAAGGCCGGCAGGCTGATCCCCGCCGACGAGAAGGGCCGCAGCCGCGTCGTCCAGTGGCTGATGTTCCAGATGGGCGGCCTCGGCCCGATGATGGGCCAAGCCAATGTCTTTGCCCGCTATTTCCCCGAGAAGATCCAGCCCGCGATCGACCGCTATTTGCGCGAGAGCCGGCGCCTGCTCGAAGTGCTCGACGGCCATCTCGCCCGCAACGAATGGCTCGCCGGCGACTATTCGATCGCCGACATCGCCAATTTCTCCTGGGCCCATATTTATGAATGGCCGGGCGTCGACATAAGCGGCCTCGATCATTTGAAGCGCTGGATGGACGCCATCGCGGCGCGCCCCGCCGTCCAGCGCGGCCTCGCCGTCCCGCCCCGCCAGGACGACGACGAGGCTCGCATCGAGAAGGCGCGTACTTTGCTGGTTTGAGGACTGTCCGTCATCCCGGCGAAAGCCGGGATCTCGTGGAGACCCGCCGTGACTTCTTGTCCTGAGATTCCGGCCTTCGCCCGAATGACGTGGGGCGCTATAGAAGATCCCAAAGGAGACTCACCCATGAACGAGATGACCAAGATCGCCGCCCAGCCCGCTTATTCGGAAGGGGTCCGGAAACTGCTTGGGCGCGAGCCCGCCTTGTTCATCAACGGCGAATGGGTGAAGTCCAGCCACGACAAGACGATCCCCGTCTACGATCCGTCGACCGGCCGCGAGATCGCGACGCTCGTCGACGCCTCCGACGCCGATGCCGACCGGGCCGCGCAGGCGGCGCGCACCGCCTTCGACGACGGCCGCTGGTCCGGCCTCCCCTCGTCAAAGCGCGAGCGGACGATCATGCGCCTCGCCGATTTGATCGAGGCCAACATCGGCGAGCTGGCCGAGCTGGAATCGATCGACAACGGCAAGCCGAAAATGGCTTCGGCCGGCTACGATTTGCCCAAATGCGTCGAAACCCTTCGCTACATGGCCGGCTGGGCGACCAAGATTTCGGGCGAGCATATCGAGCCCTCCTCCTTCCCGACCGGCGCGATCCACGCTTATGTCCGCCGCGAACCGGTCGGCGTCGCCGTCCAGATCGTGCCGTGGAACTTCCCGTTGATGATGGCGGTGCAGAAGATCGCGCCCGCTCTGGCTGCCGGCTGCACCCTCATCCTCAAGCCCGCCGAGCAGACCAGCCTCACCGCGCTCCGCCTCGCCGATCTGGTCGCCGAAGCCGGCTTCCCGGCGGGCGTGTTCAACCTCGTCACCGGCATGGGCGAGACTGCCGGCGACCGGCTGGTCCGCTCGCCTTTGGTCGACAAGGTCGCCTTCACCGGCTCGACCGAGGTCGGCAAGATCATCAACCGCGCGGCGACCGACACGCTGAAGCGGGTGACGCTCGAGCTCGGCGGCAAGTCGCCGGTGATCGTGCTGCCCGACGTCGACATCGCCAAGGCCGCCGGCGGCGCCGCGCGCTCGATCTTCATGAATTCGGGGCAGGTCTGCATCGCCGGCTCGCGGCTCTATGCGCACCGCGACATCTTCGACAAATTGCTCGAAGGCGTCGCCGAGGCGGCCGGCCAGTTCAAGGTCGGCCCGAGCCTCGCCCCCGACACGGTGATGGGGCCCTTGGTCTCGACCGAGCAGCGCGAGCGGGTGATGGGCTACATAGAGCAGGGCCGCAAGGCCGGCGCTTCGGTCTTCCACGGCGGCGATGCTCCCGGGAGCCCAGACGGTTCAGAGGGGGGCTATTTCGTCAACCCGACCATCCTCGTCGACGTGAAGCCGGAAATGTCGGTCGTCCGCGAGGAGATTTTCGGCCCGGTCCTCGCCGCCCAGCGCTACGACGATCTCGACGAGGTCGCCAAGGCGGCCAACGACACCACCTACGGCCTCGCCGCCTCCGTCTGGACCCGCGACGTCTCGGCGATGCACAAGCTTGCCGCCAAGCTGCGCGCCGGCATGGTCTGGGGCAACGCCCCCGCGCTGGCCGACGTGACGCTCCCGTTCGGCGGCTACAAACAGTCGGGCTTCGGGCGCGAATCGGGGCGCTACGGGATCGAGGCCTATACGGAGCTCAAGACGGTCGCGATCGCGCTCTGAGGCGCCGCTCATGTTTGTTCGCCCGGGAGCCGGACTATCTCGTCACCGATTGGTCTTGGCCTCGCGGCTTCGGCGGAAGCGCCTCAGCACCCAGCGGGGCGCGTAGAGCAGGGGGCGCAGCACGCGCTTGACCAAAGGCGCGCCTTCGCTCGAAGCGCCGAGCAGGGTCCGCCTGAGCTGCCTCAGCTTGTAGCGTCCGCCGTGCCCGAGCAGCAGGTAGGAGGCATGGATGCGCGCGGTGCCGAGAATCATCTCGTCCAGCTCGCGGCCGAGCCCGCCGAGTATCGCCGTCTTCAGCGCCACCCGGACCAGCAGGCGGGTCGCGAGGTCGCTGCGCAGCTTCCGCTCGAGCGCCGCGGGGAGGCGCATGCCGAACAGTCGGGCCGAGAGCAAAAGCGCCTGGCCGGCGCTGCGGCCGCCGCCCAGCGCGACGGAGCGGTCGTGGAGGCGGAGGATCTCCGCCTCGTCGCAATCCTTCAGCAAGGCGGCGACGTCGGCGAGCCATTTGAGCCGCGACCAGCCATGGGCCGCGCCATGCGCGCAAAGATAGGCGAACAGCTCTTCCGTCGCCAGGGTGGGTAGCGTCCTGCCCGGCGCGACCTCGACCAGCTGGCGGGGTCCGCGCATCGACAGGCCGGGAAGCAGGACCGGATTGTCGACCAGGCTGTTGTGCAGCTCCAGCGCCATTCCGCCCGCATTCTGCCAGACCGTGTGCTTGTGGCGCCTGGCCCATCGCAGAATCTCATCCCGGGACGGGTCCGGGCCGGGATCGACGCAGCGATATCCAGCTTCCTCGATGCGGGTGACCGCCTCCTCATAATCGGCCGGATCGACCAGGAGGTCGATGTCCCAGGCCTGCTTGAGCGCGAGCGACTCATAAGCCAGGATGTTGATCGTGACGCCCTTCAGGAAGAGGACGTCCGTGCCCGATTCGTCGAACATCGCCTTGAGGCGCAGGCACTCCGCCGCGAAGGCGAGATTCTGCAGGGCGATCGCGCCCGCCTCCGCGGCAAGGCTCGCCGCCAGGTTCGGCGGCGGCTTCGCGTCGGCGCGCTTCAGCCCGTCATGGACGAGGCCGCCGACGCGGTGGCGGGCGACCAGCCTGGCGAAGCCGTCCCAGTCGATCGGCTGCGCCGCCCAGCGCCGTACCGCCTCGTTCCGCTCCGGTGACGGGGGCCAGCGGCAGCAGGCGGCCATGAGACTGAGTTCCGGAGGAATGCGCAATATCGCTGCTTTCGGGGGAGAGACGCTTGCTCCTACCGCATGGCCTTCGGCGTGAACAATAGTTTGCCTGTGCCCCCGGGGATTGGGTATCAGCCGCCGGCTATGACGTCCGCTTCCCTCCACCGCCTCGCCCGGCTGAGCTGGGCCGACCGCGCGCTTCTGGCCGAGGCGCTCGCCGCGCTCGCGCTCGCGTCGCTGGCGATTCGGCTGCTCCCCTTCAAGCGGGTCGTCGGGGCAGCGTCAGTCTTCGGCCGTCCCAGCGCTGCCCTCCCGCCGGCCGACGATCGAATCGAAAAGACGGTTTGGGCCGTGCTTGCCGCGGCGCGGCGCGTTCCCTGGAAGACGGTCTGTTTTCAGCGTGGCCTCGCCGTCCACGCGATGCTGCGGCGCCGGCGGGTCGGCTCGCTCCTCCATTATGGCGTGGCGAAAGCGGATGCGGACGGCCTCAAGGCGCATGTGTGGGTGAGCGTGGCCGACCGCATCATCGTCGGCGGCGCCGAAGCGCCGGACTTCACCTGCCTCGCGACCTATCCGGCGGTCCGGTAATCCGGGCCAATCCATTGAAGGGTAAAGGTTGTTCTGGTTTCGGCGAGCGAAGACCGGTAAGGCGCGGCGGCGGGAAGGGAAAATCCGGGCGATCATGACAGCAAGGCGTTTGAGAGCATGTGCCGCCGCATTGTCCTTGGCAGCGGGATGGTCGGCGCACGCTCAGAATGCCGTGCCGGTCCTGCCGGTCCCCGGCGCGGATCCGATGCGGATCGACCCGAGCGCCGACCCGATCCTGCGGCTCGGCCATAGCCAGGCCTCGCGCGACGCGTTCCGCGCCACCATCGCCGCGGCCGTCGCCCGGCACCCCGGCACCCGCGAATATCAGGCGCTCACCGCCGAAGCGCGGCAGGTGGTGGCGGAAGCGCATGAGCGGCAGCTGCCGACCGTGGACATCAGCGTCTCCTCCTACCGGGTGATCGCGCGCGATTTCTCGAACGATCAGAACAATATCATCGAGCGGTCGCGCGCGCCCCAGCGCACCGACGCTCTGGTGTCGGTGTCGGAAACCTTGTTCGACTGGGGCGCGGGCGAGTTTCGCGAGCTTGCCGCCAGCGCCCGGCTACGGGCGGCTGCGGCGGAGGCGGAATATGGGGCGGACCGTATCGCCCTGGGAGCGGTGGCCGCCTGGTACGACGTCTTCGCCTATCGCGCCCTCGTCTCGCTGAGCGAGACCTTCATCCTCAGCCAGCAGGAGCTGCGCGCCGCGGTCGAGGAACGTATCCGCCAGGGCGCCTCGGCGCCGGGCGACGTGGCGCAGGTCGAAAGCTATATCGCCACCGCCCAGCGCCGGCTCGCCGGCTTCAGGCGCCTGCTCGCCAATGCCGAGGCGCGCTTCACCGAGCTGACCGGCGCGCCGCCGCCCGCCGACCTGGAACGCGCGCCGCCGCCCGCCGCACCCGCCATGACTCGCGACCGGGCCGCGCTTGAGGCGATGCGCAGCCCGGCCGCCCGCTCGGCCCAGGCGCAGGCGGATTCGGCGCGGCAGGAGGCGAAGGCGCTCAAGGTGGACCGGCTGCCCCAGCTCAGCGGCGGCATCGACGCGGGCCGCTACGGCGTGTTCGAGAACGACCGCGACTATGACATCAGGGCCCGCCTCACGCTCCGGCAGCGCTTGTTCGGCGGCGCCAATGCCCGCGCCCACCAGGCCGAGGCGCGGGCCGCGGCGGCGGACGCCCGCGCCACCCGCGTCCGCGACGAGGCCTCCCGCGACGCCGCCATCGCCTGGGCGGACGTCCGCGCGCTCGAGCAGCAGCTCCAGGCCCTGGAGGCCGCCTATGTCGCCAGCCGCCGCTCGCGCGACGTGCTGGTCGAGCGCTTCCTCGCCTCCCGCGGCACCTTGTTCGACGTGGTCGCCGCCGAAGACGCTTATTTCGAAAGCGCCGCCGCCTATATACAGGCGCTGAGCGAGCTGGACGCGGCGCGCTACGTTCTGCTCTCCCGCACCGGCGGACTCCTCGCCACGCTCAGCATCGACCCGGGCGAAATTGGGGGATACGAGTGAGCAGCGAAAGCCTGATCAAGATCCCGACGCCGCGCTTCGCGCCGTGGCTGATGGAGCCGATGCGGCGCAATCGCGGCACTTATTCCAAGGTCGCGCTGGCGGCGGTGTTCATCAACGTCTTCGGCCTTTTCACCTCGATCTTCACCATGACCGTCTACGACCGGGTGGTGCCCAACAACGCGACCTCCTCCCTGGTCGCGCTGTCGATCGGCCTCGCCATCATCATCATCTTCGATTTCGTGCTGCGGCTGCTCAGGGCCTATTTCGTCGACATCGCCGGCGCGCAGATCGACAAGGAGGTGGGCGGGACCCTGTTCGCGCGGCTGCTCGCCTTGCGCCTCGACCTCAAGAAGGGCTCGACCGGGGCGCTGACCGGCCTGATGCGCGAATTGGAGGCGCTGCGCGACTTCTTCGCCTCGGCGACGCTCACCGCCGTCGTCGACCTGCCGTTCATCATCCTGACGCTGACCGTGGTCGCGCTGATCGGCGGCAAGGTCGTGCTGGTGCCGGTGCTGATGATCCCGCTCGTCATCCTGTGCGGCTGGCTCACCCATCCGGCGATGGACCGGCTCTCCGCCCGCGCGATGGGCGAAGGCCTCGCCAAGCAGTCGGTGCTGGTCGAGACGATCGGCGGGCTAGAGACGGTGAAGGCGGCCGGCGCCGGGCCCCTGCTCTCCGGGCGTTGGGCGCGGGCGATGGACCAGCATAGCGACAGCTCGCTGCGCCAGCGGCTGATCGCCACCATCGGCATCACCATCGCCACTTCGGCGGGAAGCATCTCTTATGCCGGCGTCGTCATCATCGGCGTCAACATGATCGCCGAGCAGGAGCTGACCATGGGCGGCCTGATCGCCTGCTCGATCCTCGCCGGCCGCGCGATCGCGCCACTCGCCCAGATCTCGCAATTGCTGTCGCGGATGACGGCGACGCGGACCGCCTACCGGCAATTGAACGAGATGATGACGATGCCGCCCGAAGGCCCGGCCGGCGAGGGGCTGCAAATGCGGGACCTCAAAGGCAAGATCGAGTTCCGCAACGTCATCTTCCGCTATCCCGGCGCCAACGAGAAGGCGCTGGACGACATGAGCTTCACCATCGAGCCGGGCGAGCATGTCGCCCTGCTCGGCCGAGTCGGCTCGGGCAAGTCGACGATCGCGCGGCTGCTGCTGGGCCTCTATCCGCCCGAGGAAGGGCTGGTGATGGTCGACGGCACCGACATCCGCCAGCTCGATCCGTCCAGCCTGCGCGCGAACATAGGCACCGCGCTGCAGGAGAGCGTCCTGCTCACCGGCTCGGTCCGGGAGAATATCGTGCTCGGCCGCGAGGGGGTGGACGACGAGGAGATGGTCCGCGCCTCCGAGCTCTCCGGCACCCACGCCTTCCTCGGCCAGATCGCCAACGGCTACGACCTCAGGCTCGCCGACCGCGGCGAGGGCCTGTCGGGAGGCCAGCGCCAGTCGATCGCCATCGCCCGCGCGCTGGCCGGCCGGCCGGGGATGGTGGTGTTCGACGAGCCGTCGAGCGCGATGGACAGCCAGACCGAGATCGTCCTCATCCAGAAGCTGCAGGAGGAGCTGAAAGGGCGGACCTTCCTGCTGATCACCCACCGGCCGCCGCTGCTCGCTTTGGTCAGCCGGATCATGCTGATCGACAAGGGCAAGGTGATCGCCGACGGCCCGCGCGACGAGGTGGTCAAGCAGATCACTAGGCCTAGGCCTGAGCCCAGGGCGGCCTGACATGGCCGACACCCATATCGAAGACCTGACCGACCGCATCCGCCCCCGCGCGGCCTCCAACCTGTTGTTGTGGGTGGTGGTCGGCTTCGTCCTCATCTTCGTGCTCTGGGCGTCGCTGACCGAACTGGACCGCACCATCCGCGGCCCCGGCCGGGTGATCGCGAGCTCGCAGCTGCAGACCGTGTCGAACCTGGAAGGAGGCGTGGTCGAGGCGATCCTGGTCAAGGTCGGCGAGCAGGTGAAGGCCGGCCAGGAGCTGGTCCGCCTCGACCAGACCCAGACCGGCTCGGAGCTCGGCAGCGGCGAATCCGCTTATGCATCGCTGCAGGCGAAGACGGCGCGGCTGCAGGCTGAGATAGCGGGGCGCGAGCCGGCCTACCCCGCCGCGAGCAACCCCGCCGTCGCCGCCCAGATCCAGATCGAGCGCGCCCTCCACGGCTCGCGCATGGCCGAGCTGGCGAGCGTGGTGAATGCCGGCCAGGCCCGCATTTCGCAAGCGAGCCGCGCCGTCGCCGAGGCCGAGGCCGCCTATCAGGCGCGGGTGTCGGCCCGCGACGCGCGCCAGGCGGAGCTGCGCGTCATCCGCCCGCTGGTCGAGCGCGGCATCGAGCCGCGCCTGTCGCTGATCCAGACCGAGAGCGCCGCCGCGGTCGCGGCGAGCGAGGCCGCCGCCGCCGCGGCGAGCGTGTCGCGCGCCCATGCGGGGGTCGGCGAGGCGGTGGCAACCCTCAACCAGCAGCGCCAGGACTGGCGCTCGCTGGCGGCCAACGAGCTCGCCACCGCCCAGGCCGAGATGGCCGCGCGCCGTTCGACCCTGCCGGCGCTCGCCGAGCGGGTGGCGAGGACGGTGCTGCGCTCGCCGCTGCCCGGACGGATCAACCGCGTGCTGGTGACCACGGTCGGCGCCGCGGTCGGCCCGGGCGCGCCGCTGGTCGAGATCGTGCCGTCCGAGGAGAGCCTGCTGGTCGAGACCCTGATCACGCCGCAGAACATCGCCTTCGTCCGGCTCGGCCAGAAGGCGAAGGTCAATATCAGCGCCTATGACAGCTCGATCTACGGCGGGCTCCAGGGTCATGTCGTCGCCATCTCGCCCGACGCGGTGGTCAACGAGAAGACCGGGCAGAGCTTCTACACGGTGCAGGTCCGCACCGCGAAGAACGCGCTCAGGGACCGCAACGGCCGCCCGCTGCCGATCGGCCCGGGGATGACCGCCGACGTCTCCCTGCTGGGCGACAAGCGCACGGTGATGGAATATATCCTCTCGCCGATCAGCAAGCTGAAGAACACCGCGCTGAGAGAATAAAGGCGGCCAAAGGTTTTATTTCCAGACGGAAACATGGTCCGCGCGCGCGCGGCCTGCCGCGCGATGCGCCGGAAGCGGCGGGATTCGGGCTAAATCCCTGCGAAAACAGGGCGAGTCGAATGCAAATTGATCTATGCGAACGCCTCCGCCTGTGCCATGCCACCAATATGGGGCAGATGTAGCGCCTTGGATGGCGCGCGCCGATCTGCCGGGAGGGTTCAATCATGGTCACTACCGTTACTGGGTCGAGAACGACGAGCCTCTTCACCGACAATGATACTGACGGCAAGCCCGATCCCAACGACGTCCTCTTGACCCAGATCCAGATCAACAATATCGGCGCGGAAGCGGCGCTCACCCTCACCGTCGACGACAATTTCACCGGCTCGACCCTCGTCCCCGGCTCGGTCACCATCACCCCGATCGCCTATGACGACGGCTACGGCCTGACCGGCAACACCCCGATCACCTTCTCCGCCGGCCAGGGCGTGCTGCTCAACGACATCGATCCCGACGGGGCGGAGATCAACCTGACCGTCACCAAGGTCAACGGCACCAATATCGGCGGAACGATCAACGTCGCCAACGGCACCGTCGCGATGAGCGCGGACGGCAGCTTCACCTTCACGCCGACCACCGGCTTCGTCGGCGTCACCAGCTTCCAATACACGATCCAGGACGAACAGGGCCTCAACAACGTCACCACCGGCGTCGTCACCCTGACCGTCACCGGCAAGGTCTGGTACGTCGACAACACCTATGGCGGCGAGAACGGCGCGTCGGACGGCTCCTACCTCAAGCCCTTCACCCAATTCACCCAGCTGAACGGCCTGAACGGCGACGGCAGCACCAACGACGATGTCGACGGCAGCGGCGACAGCATCTTCGCCTACCACAACGGCGCCGCCTACACGACCGGCATCACCCTCGAGGCGAGCCAGACCCTGCTCGGCGACGGCCAGTCCTTCCTGGTCAACGGCCACAATATCGGCGGCACCGAGCGCACCGGCGGCGTCGACAATGTCGCCACCAATTCGGTGATCGATAATGCCGGCGCCAACGGCGGCATCACGCTGTCGACCGACAACGTGATCAAGGGCCTGACGATCAACGGCACCGCTTCCACGGCGATCGGCATCCAGGACGGCAATGGCAGTGTCGGCAACCTCGTCGTGGACAAGGTCAGCCTGACCGGCACCGGCCAGGCGGTGGATATCGACCAGGGCGGCAACCTTACGGTCCATATCGACACCTTGAGCTCGTCGGGCGCGGGCACCAACATGCAGGGCGTCCAGCTCGCCGGCACCGCCTCATCCGGCGCGGGCCTGATCCAGGGCACCTTTACCGCCGATGCCGGCACCATCCAGACCGCATCGGACCACGATTTCCAGATCGGCACGGGCGCGGCCAATAGCGGCGGAACGATAGCCGTCACCTATGGCGGCAACATCAGCACTTCGATCAACGGCTCGGCCGTGTTCATCGGCAACCGCCTCGCCGGCTCGGGCAACATCAACTTCAACGGCACCATCTTCCAGGACAGCGGCGCCAGCAGCACGACCGACGGCATCGCGATCACCACCGTCGCGGCCGGCAACATCAACTTCACCGGCACCAAGACGATCGACACGACCGGCACCAACCTCAACGCGATTTCCGTGATCGCCAACAGCGGCGCGGTCGTCAACTTCAGCGGCGGCGCGCTCAACCTCGACATGTCGAACGGCAACGGCTTCGCGATCAGCCAGAGCGCCGGCCAGGTCAACGTCTCGACCGCGGCCGACATCGACGCCACCGGCACCGGCCGCGGCATCAGCATCACCGGCTCGACCGGCGGCGCGGTCAACTTCACCGGGGGCGGCCTCACCATCACCACCAGCGCCGGCACCGCGCTGCACGACAATAATGCGTCGACCGGCAGCTCGCTCACCATCTCCGGCTCGGGCAACACGCTCGCCACCACCGGCGGCGGCGCTTTGGTCGACATCGCCAATGTCGGCAGCTCCGGCCTCACCTTCGATACGCTCAACGCCAGCAGCTCCGTCACCAACAACAATGCGATCAACATCAACAATCTCGACGGCGGCACCTGGACCAGCAACACTATCACCGTCGCCGGCACCACCGGCGCGACCTCGGACGGCCTGAAGATCCAGGGCGGCTCGTCGACCGTCTTCAACCTCGGCACCGTCACTATCAGCAACACCGGCGACGACGGCATCGAGCTGAACGGCGCCAACGGCACCGTCTCCGCGACCAGCGTCAACATCCAGAACACCGCCGGCCAGGGCCTCGACATCAACGGCGCCACCGCCGCCGTCACGATCAGCGGCGGCACGATCGGGACGACCAACGACACGACCCTCGAGGGCGTGCTGATCACCGGCGGCAACGCCGCGGTCACCGTGAATGCCGCCATCACCAAGACGAGCGCCGGCAACATCGTCGAGATCCAGGGTCACAGCTCCGCGACGGTTGCCTTCGGCGGCACCCTCTCGGCCACGGGCGGCTTCGACAACGGCATATTGATCAACAGCAGCAGCGGCACGATCAACTTCTCGAGCGCGACCAAGACGATCAGCACCGGCGCGTCGAACGCGGTGAACATCACCACCAACGCCGCCAGCGTGAACTTCCAGAATGGCGGCCTCGACATCGACACCACCACCGGCACCGGCTTCAGCGCCATCGGCGGCGGCACCGTCTCGATCACCGGAACCGGCAACCACATCAACGTCGGCGCGGCCCGCGCCTTCACCCTCGACGGCACCGCGTCGGCCGGCGTCACGCTCGAGAATGTCGGCGTCAGCGGCGGCGGCTCGTCGACCGGCATCTACCTCAACAATGCCGGCACCGGCGGCTTCACGATCACCGGCATCGGCACGACCGCAGGCACGGGCGGCACGATCACGAACATTTCCGGCACCAACGGCCAGGCCACCACCGGCGTCGGCCTCTACGCCAACAACACCGACAACATCTCGCTCTCGAACATGAACTTCACCGGCCCGTTCGGAAATTACGCGATCAAGGGCCTCAACGTCACCAACTTCACGCTGCGCGATTCCAACCTCAGCGGCACGCTCGGCAATGACGACGTCACCGAGAACGAGGCCGGGATCTGGTTCACCAACCTCGACGGCATCGGCCTGTTCGAGGGCAACAACATTTCGGGCGGCTATACCGACAATCTCAGGATCGAGACCGGCGCCGGCACCCTCAACCTGTTCGTCCGCGACACCGCCGCCCACCAGGCGGTGTTCGGCAATAACGGTACGACGACGGCGGGCAACGATTCGCTGAGCGTCGAGATGAGCGGCAACGCCAATCTCTTCGCATTGGTCGAAGGCGTCTCGTTCACCGGCTGGCGCGGCGACGGCGTCGCCATCCAGACGATCGGCACGGCGAACAGCGAGATCACGATCAAGAACAATACGTTCGTCAACAACCACCCGTTGATCGCCTCGGCGGGCGGCATCGGCGTGCTGATCGACGGCACCGGCGGCGGCTCGGGCTGGAGCGTCGACTATTCGATCACCGGCAACACCTTCACCGGCTCGAAGGGCTATGCGCTCGCCGCCTCGTTCGTCGGCGCCTCGGGCATGATCCGCGGCTTCATCGACAACAACACGATCGGCACGCCGAACGGCACGCTCCAGCTAACCGGCAGCACCACCGGCTCGAGCGAGGCCGGCGGCATGTTCATCAACATCGAGAAAACTTTCGGCAGCGCCGGCATCCTCGAACATTATGTGACGATCACCAACAACACGATTCGCGACGTCGCCCACATGGGCATCTACGTGCGGTCGACCAACGGCGGCGCGGCGCCAGCCGATTACGCCATCACCGAAGCGACCATCAAGAACAACAATATCGACGAGATGTTCTCGACCTCGGGCGCCGCCATTCGCGGCCTCGCCGGCGGCAACGATCCCGATACCGGACGGGTCGGGCTCGATCTCCAGAACAACGTGCTCAACGCCGACACCACCGCCGACAGCTACGGCGCGGTGTTCCTCGACCAGATCTTCGGCACCAACGCCCTGTTCACGCTGCCCACCTATCCGGGCAACGATTTCGCCGGCGAGAATTACGGTTCGGGCAATGCCAGCACCGACGTGATGAATTACCTGACCGGCCGCGGCAACACGCTCACCGCGAGCACCGCCAACAATCTGAGCTTCCCCGGTGTCACCGTCTACGCGCTCGACGCCAAGCTGTCGGGCGCCGCCTTCACCCATGCGGCGCCGACCGGCAGCGACGTCCAGCTGCCGACCGGCGCGCTGCAGCTCCCCGCCGACCCCGGGCCGGACCCGATCGCCGCCGGCACTCCGGCCGGCGATCCCGCCGCCGGCAGCGACGACACCCAGCAGACCAGCAGCCAGGGCGGCGAGACCGCGGTCCCGGTCGACGACGGCGGCGCCGCTGCGCCGGCCGGCGGCACGCCCCCGCCGGCGATCGTCGACGACGACATCCTGACGCAAGGCGAGGTCGACCTGCTCGTCGACGCCGCGATCCAGCGCTGGGCCGACGCCGGCGCGAGCCCCGACCAGCTCGCCGCGATGCGCGCCGTCTCCGTCTCCGTCTCCGACATGATGGGCCTCTATGTCGGCTCGACCACGCCCGGCCAGATCCGCCTCGACAGCGACGGCGGCGGCTATGGCTGGTTCCTCGACGCCACGCCCGGCGAGGACAGCGAATATGAAGGCGCCGGCACCCGCCTCACCGCCGACCAGGGCGGCGCGGCCGAGGGCAAGATCGACCTCTTGACCGTGATCATGCACGAGCTCGGCCACCAGATCGGCCTGTCCGACGATTACAACCTCAACAGCGCGTCCGAGCTGATGTACGGCTACATGCATCCCGGCGAGCGTCGCCTGCCCGGCGGCGACGACGCGCAGGGCGCCGTCCCCGGCTCGCTCACCCACGAAGAGTTCGCGCTCTCCCCGGCGGCGGTGGTCGGCACCCTGCCGGTCGGCAAGTCGGTGATCGTCGCCTTCAAGTCGGTGGTCAACTCGTTCGGCAACCAGGTCATCCCGGACTATTTCAACACCGGCACCATCTCGGGCAGCAATTTCCCGACGGTCAACACCAACACCGAGACGCTCGACATCGACACGCTGACGCTCGGCGACCGCATCTTCATCGACGTCAACAAGAACGGCGTGTACGACGCCGGCACCGACACCGGCGTCGTCGGGGTCACCCTGACGCTCTACGCCGATTCGAACGGCAGCGGCGCGCTCGACGGCGCCGAGCTGACCACCGTCATCGCCACCGCCACCACCGGCGCGGGCGGCGTCTATACCTTCCCCAACCTGGCGCCGGGCGACTATGTCGTCAGCGTCGACGCCTCGAACTTCGCCGGCGCGGCGCCCTTGTTCGGCAAGGTCAGTATCGCGGGCGGCACCGATCCCGACGACAATATCGACCATGACGACAACGGCGTCGCCGGCCCGAGCGGCACGATCATCAGCGCGCCGATCCGGCTCGACTATAATCAGGAGCCGACCGCCGGCACCGGCAACGACACCAACAACACGCTCGATTTCGGCTTCATCGCGCCCAACCAGGCGCCGACCTCGAACAATTTCGACAGCGACATCGCCGCTTATGTCGAGGGCGCCGCGCCGGTGAAGCTCGACGTCGGCGGCAACGCCACGCTTTCCGACGACAATGCCAATTTCAACAACGGCACGCTCACCGTCGCGATCGGCGCCGGCGCGGTCACGACCGAGGACGTGCTCTCGATCGGCACCACCGCCGCCGTCACCCTCGGCGCCGGCAGCACCGTCCTCGTCAACGGCACCAGTGTCGGCACCTATACGGGCGGCACCAACGGCAACGCGCTCGTCATCACCATGAACGCCAACGCCACGGCGGCGCGGATGCAGGACGTGCTCCGGGCGCTCCAGTACAACAACACCAATCTGATCGACCCGGGCACCGACACGCGCGCGGTTTCGATCACCCTGGTCGACGGCGGCGGCACCGACGGCGGCCTCGGCGCCGACACTTTGGTGCTCAACACCCTGGTCAACGTCACGCCCGTCAACGACGAGCCGGCCGGCGCCGACAATGGCGACACCACCACCGACGCCCAGACCCTGGTCTTCGACGCCGCCAATTTCTCGACCGGCTTCACCGATCCGGACCACAATCTGTTCGACGGCGTCACGATCACGACCTTGCCGGCCACCGGCAAGATCAAGCTCAACAATGTCGACATCTCGATGGGCGCCGTGATCACCCTGGCGCAGCTCAACGGCGGCGAGCTGACCTTCGTGCCGACGCTCGGAACAGGCAACACCGCTCCGACCTTCACCTTCCAGGTGCACGACAATGGCGGCGTGCTCAACTCGGGCGTCGACACCGACCAGAGCCCCAACACCTTCACCATCACCATCACCCCGTCCGACATCGCCCCGGTCGTCGATCTGAACGGCACCAACGACGCCGGCAACGACTACGCCTCGGCCTATACCGAGGGCGGCGCGGCCGCTGTCATCGCCGACACCGACGTCCTCATCACCGACGCCGACGCGGGCGACCAGGTCGAGGGCGCGACGATCACCATCACCGACGCGATCGCCGGCGACCAGCTCACCATCGTCGGCGCGCTGCCCGGCGCTATCATGGCGGTCGGCGGCGGCACCGCCACGATCACGCTCAGCGGCACCGGCAGCCAGGCCGAATATCAGCAGGCGCTGACCCAGATCCGCTATTCGAGCACCAGCGACAATCCGACCGCCGCCGGCACCGACGGCAGCCGGAGCGTCACCGTCACCGTCACCGACGGCGATCTGAGCAGCGTGGCGCGGACGACGACCGTCACCGTCACCGGCGTCAACGACGCCCCGGTCAACGTCGTCGGCGCTCCGGCCGCCACCAATGAGGACACCAGCGTCGTCCTCAGCGGCATTTCGGTGAGCGACGCGGACATCGACCCGGCGACCACGCCGATCTCGGTCGGCCTTTCGGTCGATCACGGCACGCTGGTCATCCGTACCGACGTCGCCGGCGGCATCACCGGCGCCAACATCGTCGCCGGCGCCAACGGCACCGACACGATCGTCGTCATCGCCACCCAGGACCAGATCAACGCCACCCTCGCCAACGCGACCGGCCTCACCTACACGCCAGCCGCCGACTATAACGGCGCCGACGACCTCACCGTCATCACCAACGACCTCGGCGCCAACGGCACCGACCCGGGCGGCCCCGATCCGAGCAGCGAGCAGGACACCGACATCAAGGTGATCAACATCGCCGCGATAAGCGACGCGCCCAATGGCGGCGACCGCAACCTGGGCCTCCAAGAGGATGCGACCCACGTCTTCGCGGCATTCGATTTCGACTTCACCGATCCGAAGGACGGCGACGATTTCGCCGCGGTCTATTTCGCCTCCGCGCCGACCGGCGGCAAGATCTACCTCGATACCGACGGTCCCGGCGGCAATGCGCCGGTCGAGCTGACCTATCCGGCCACCGTCCCGCTGTCGGAGATCACCGCCGGCCACCTGACCTTCGTCCCGACACTGAACAGCAACGGCAACGGCGCGGCCGTGATCATGCACCAGGTCATCGACGACGGCAGCAACGTCCCGCCCAACCAGAACATGGATCAGAGCGCCGGCACGCTGACCTTCGACATCACCGCCGTCAACGATCCGCCCGCGGGCGCCGACGCCACGATCACCGGCAACGAGGATGCGTTCCGCCTGCTCGCCCAGGCCGATTTCGGCTTCACCGACGTCGACACCGGCGACGCCTTCTCGGCGGTCACCATCACCGGCGTCACCGGCGGCAAGCTCTATTTCGACTCCGACGGGCCCGGCGGCGCCGACCCGGTCGAGGTCCTCACCTTCCCGCAGACCTACACCGCGGCGGACCTTTCCGGGGGCAAGGTGCTCTACAAGGGCAACCTCAACCTCAACGGCACCGGCGTCGGCACGATCAGCTTCCAGGTGATCGACAATAGCGGCGCGGTGAACAACACCGATCCCAGCGCCAACACGCTCAGCGTTAACCTCAACCCGATCAACGACCACCCCGACATCCCCAACTCGCCGACGATCAACGCCACCGAGCAGGTGCCGATCAAGATCAACGCGGCGATCACCGTCAGCGACGTCGATCTCGACGCCCGCAACGGCGGCAACGGCGACTATACGGGCGCGGCTTTCGCCATCAACCGGACCGTGTCGAACGCGGAGGATTTCTTCAGCTTCGACACATCGGGCGCTTTGTTCACCGTCAACGGCAGCAACCTCGAGGTCGGCGGCGTCGTCATCGCCACGCTCGCCCAGTCGGGCGGCATCCTTAACATCAACTTCGTCAACAACGGCACCGTCCCGACGACCGCGCTGGCCAACGACGTGCTCCGGCACCTTCAGTACACCAACACGTCGGACAGCCCGCCCGCTTCCGTCACCTTGATCTACATCATCGACGACGGCGCGCCCGGCGGCGGCCAGGGCACGGTGGTCTCCGGCAACGATATCGACGGTGGCCAGGTGACGATCAATATAACCGACACCGAGGAGGCGCCGATCGTCGACCTCAACGGCGCCGGCGCGGGGACGGGCAACAGCATCGCCTATACCGAGAACAACCCGCCAGCCCTGCTCGCGCCGGCGGCGACGGTGTCCGACCTCGATTCGCCCGATTTCGACACCGGCGTGCTGACCGTCGAGTTCACCGCCAACGGCGAGTCCACCGATCAGCTGGTCATCGTCGACTCGCCCACCCAGCCCAACCCGATAGGCTTCGGCACGGGCGACATCAGCCACAACGAAAACCAAATTTTCTATTATCCGGACGATCTGGGTCCGGAGGTCGAGGTCGCCAGCTATACCGGCGGCGACAACGGCACGCCTCTGGTGATCACGTTCAACGCCAATGCCACGGCCGCGATCGTGCAGGCGGTGGTCCGGTCGATCGGCTATTCCGCCGACACCAACGATCCATCGGCTTCGCAGCGCAACGTGACCTTCACGCTCAGCGACGGCGACGGCAACACCAGCAGTCCCGTTATCGCGATGGTCAACGTCACCCCGGTCGAGGACCAGCCGATCGCGCAGGACGACAGCTTCGCCACCAATGAGGATACCGCGATCGTCAACGGCAATCTGTTCGCCGACAATGGCAACGGGATCGACGTGGATCCCGACGGGCCGCCGCCGGTGATGCAGGTGACCGCGGTCAATGGCGTCCCCGGCGCTGTCGGCACTCAGATCACGCTCGCCTCCGGCGCCAAGCTGACCGTTCGCGCCGACGGCACGTTCGACTACGACCCGAACGACAAGTTCAACACCTTGACCTCGGAATCGTCCGGCGAAACCGGGGCGGTCAACACTGCGGCGACCGAGACCTTCACCTATACCCTGGCCGGCGGCGACACGGCGACCGTCACCATCGTCATCAACGGCGTCATCTCGCCCGAGGACCGGCTCGACGGCGACAGCGGCGACAACGTCATCACCGGCACGCCGGGCCCCGATTTCTTCTTCGTGCCGCAGGGCGGCAACGACGATCTGAGCGGCCTTGGCGGCAACGACGTCTTCCTGTTCGGCGCGACGCTGACGTCCGCGGACAAGGTGGACGGCGGGCCCGGTGTCGACCAGATCGCGATCCAGGGCAATTATGCGGGCGGCGTCACGCTCGGGACGCAGGTCGTTTCGGTCGAATCGCTGGTTCTCCTGCCGAGCTCGGACAACCGCTTCGGCGGCGGCAGCGGCACGCCCTACGATTATAATGTCACGACGGTGAATGAGAATGTCGCCGCCGGCGCGTTGCTGACGATCGACGCCAGCCGGCTGCAGGCGGGCGAGGACTTCACCTTCAACGGATCGGCCGAAACCGACGGCAAGTTCTTCATCTATGGCGGCCTCGGCGCCGACGATCTGACCGGCGGCGCGAAGAACGACGTCTTCCTGTTCGGCGAGGCCGGCCAGTGGGGCGCGGCCGACAAGGTGGTCGGCGGTCTCGGCACCGACCAGCTTGCGCTGCGCGGCGATTACACGATCGCGTTCGGCGCCGGCCAGCTGACCGGCATCGAGAGCATCGCCCTGGTCTCCGCCCATGACACGCGGTTCGGGGCGCTCGGCGCCGACTACGACTACAACCTCACCATGAACAACGGCAACGTCGCGAGCGGCCAGCAGATGACGGTCGACGGCGCGCCGTTGCGCGCGGACGAGACTTTGACCTTCGACGGCAGCGCCGAGCTCGACGGCTCGTTCCGGGTGTTCGGCGGCGCCGCCAACGACGTCATCCACGGCAGCCAGGGCGCCGACATCCTCTCGGGCGGGCTCGGCGCCGACATGCTCTACGGCAATGCCGGCAACGACGTGTTCCTCTACCGCTCGGCGGCGGAATCGACCTCCGCCTCCCGCGACCGGATCTTCGACTTCACGCTCGGCGACAAGGTCGACCTGTCGAAGATCGATGCGATCGCCGGGACGCCCGGAGACGATTCGTTCACCTTCATCGGCGCCAACGGGTTCAGCGGCGTGGCGGGTCAGCTGCGCTACGAGAACACGACCGGCAACACCTGGGTGGTCCAGGGCGACACCAACGGCGACGGCATCGCCGACATCGAGCTCGTGGTCGTCACCTCCGACAGCCACCCGCTCACCCCCGTCGACTTCTACGGCTGAGGTGCCATAGCGTAGGCGGACGCGGCTGCGGGCTTCCCGCGGGCCATAGGATTCGCGGCTCGGCCGCTACCTTGCCCGAAGTTGCTTCATGATCGATAAGCCGCTAGGGGGTTGCGCCTTGGCGGGGCGTCTAACTAGTTGACGCCAAAGTGTAATTCATCGGGGGACAGCCGCGCGGCGGGACGCTCGTGTTCCCGCGCGCACAGGTTAGGATAAATGGCTCTTATCAACGGCACTCCGAACGACGATACGCTCGTCGGCACTTCCGGCGACGACACGATCCACGGCGGCGCGGGCAATGACGAGCTGACCGGCAACGGCGGCAACGACGTCATCACGGGCGACGAGGGCGACGACTTCATCACGGTCGGGTACGGGCACCACGACATCGACGGCGGCAGCGGCAGCGATACGTTGCATTTGATCCAGCCCGGCCCCGATCCCGACGGATATATAGATGGCTACCAGGTCGATCTGAGGCAAGGCGGCACGTTCATATTGGAGCGCGATTTTGGCTATAATGGGGGTCCCGGCTACTCGCGGGCGGCGGGCATCGAGAATGTCTCGGGAAGCCTTGGCGGGGACGTCGTCTGGGGCACCGCCGGCGCCAATATCTTGGCCGGAGAAGAAAATAGCGATACCCTGATCGGTGGAGCGGGGGACGATCTCCTGCTGGGCGACGGCCGCATCCGCATTTCGAACGGGCAGATCGTCATCACCGAGACCGGCGTCGGCTCGGGAGACGACACCCTTAGCGGCGGGGACGGCAATGACAGGCTCGTCGGCGGCGAAGGCATCGACCTGCTCTTCGGAGGAACGGGCAACGACACGCTCGAAGGCAACAGCGGGATCGACTTTCTCAACGGAGGATCAGGCAACGATACGCTTGCAGGCGGCGAGGATGACGACACGCTTCATGGCTTCACCGGCGACGATCTGCTCGACGGAGGAACGGGGGTCGACACGGTCAGCTATGCGAATACCGATCCCGCGCTGGGCGGGGTCACGGCGTCCTTGCTAGTTCAGGGCACACCGGTGAACATGGGCGCGTTCGGCATGGACACGCTGGTAAGCATCGAGAATCTCGGCGGCAGCTCGTTCAGCGATAATCTGACCGGTACTGACGGGCCCAACTGGCTGTTTGGCGGCGTGCCGGTCGACGTGAACGGCAGTCCCAGCACCAATAACGACACCGTCTACGGGCTCGGGGGCAACGACTTCCTCGAGATGAGCTTCGGCGACCACAGCCTCGACGGCGGCAGCGGTATCGACACTTTGTCGTTCACCGACGGCCGGAGCTCCTTTCCCGAGAATTATTATGTCTACGCCTCGCTCACGCTCTCCCTGGCGCTCCAGGGCGGCGCGCAGGCGAGCGGAGCCGGCAGCTGGACGCTGACCGGCATCGAGAATCTGTCCGGCTGGTTTAGCAACGACCAGCTGACCGGCGACGCCAACGCCAATGTGCTGGCCGGCTCCGCCGGCTCCGACACGTTGACCGGCGGAGCCGGCGACGACCTGCTGCTCGGGGACGGCCAGTTCCTGATCAGCGGGGGGCAGGTCATTCTCTACGAAAGCTTGGTCTACATTCCCCTCGGAGCATATGTCGCCATAGAAGGGAATGACGTGCTCGACGGCGGCGAAGGCAATGACCGCATGGTCGGCGGCCGCCACAACGACATCTATTATGTCGACAGCGCCGGCGATGTCGTCGTGGAGCAGCCCGGCGAAGGGACGGACGAGATCCGCACCGGCCTTTCCGCTTACAGCCTGGCCGCTCTTCCCAACGTCGAGAATTTGACCGGCCTGTCGGGCGCGGGCCAGTCGCTGACCGGCAACGGCCTCGCCAACGTCATTGCCGGGGGATCGGGCGGCGACACGCTGGACGGCGGCGCCGGCGCCGACCAGCTGACCGGCGGCGCGGGCAATGACGTCTATTTGGTCGACGATGCCGGCGATGCCGTCATCGAGCTCGCCGGCGGGGGCAGCGACGAGATCCGCACGGCGCTCGCCTCGTACAGCCTCGTCGGTCTCGACAATATCGAGAATTTGACCGGTCTCGGCGGCGTCGGCCAGACCCTGACCGGCAACGGTGCCAACAACGTCATCGACGGCGGCGGCGGCAGCGACATCCTGCGCGGCGGCGCCGGCAACGATTCGCTGAAAGTGTCGGGCATCGGCCAGAGCAGCGCCGAGGGCGGCGCCAATTTCGATACGCTGATCGTCAATTATGGCGACGCCGCCGGCAACATCACAATGGGCTTCCCCAACGCCGATCCGAACGGCGGCTATGTCGGATCGCTCGGCAATGGCGGCGACCGCCGCGTCGACTATAGCAGCGTCGACAATTTCAACATCACCACCGGCTCGGGCAACGACACGATCTGGGGCGGCGTCAACGCCAACACGGCCAGCCTCGGCGGCGGCGACGACGTCTTCATCGGCATGGGCGGCTTCGATACCGCCGATGGCGGCGCGGGCGAGGACGGCGTCACGGCCGCCCTCGGCCTCGCGACGACGGCCATCGTCTGGGACCTGGCGGCCAACTCTTATTCCGGTCCGATCGGCAGCTACACCAACTTCGAATATTTCGGAGGCCTTCTCACCGGCAGCGCCGACGACGTGATCGTCACGACGTCCGCGAATCGCGGCGACCAAATCTCACTGGGCTCGGGCAATGACCGGGCGACGGTGGTCAACGGCCATGACAGCGTCAACGGCGAATTCGGGAATGACTTGCTGGTCATCGACTATAGCGCCGCGACGGCGAGCGTGACCACCACCAGCGGCGCGGCCGGCATCGCCGCCGGCTCCGACAATTCCGGGATCCTCGGCCAGATCGGCGACGGCGGGACCCGCCGGGTCGACTTCAACAATATCGACCGGTTCGACGTCCGCACCGGCTCGGGCGACGACAATATCGTGCTCGGGACGCAGAGCCTGATCACCAACGACATCGTCAGCCTGGGCGGCGGCAACGACGTCGTCGATTTCGGCCGCGGCCTCGACCAGGGCGACGGCGGCGCCGGCATCGACGGCCTCGCCGTCGACCTCTCCGGCACGGCCGTGGCGGTCAGGATCGATCTGGTCGCCAACACCTGGTCCGGCCCCGCCGGCACCAGTTTCACCAATTTCGAATATCTCGGCAGCTTCTCGGTCACCGGCTTCCAGACCGGCAGCGGCAATGACGTCGTCCGCACCGCCAACGTCAACCGCAACGACAACGTCACGCTGGGCGCAGGCGACGACATCGTCATATTCTATGACGGCAACGACAATGTGCTCGGCGGCGCCGGCAGCGACGGCCTCACCAATACCGGCAGCGACACCTTGATCCTCAGCTATGGCGCCGCCACTGCCGCAGTCCACAATGTCGGAGCGATCCAGACGACCTCGCCGACCGGCGCCTCGGGCCAGTTCGGCGACGATTCCACCCGGCTCGCGACCTTCATGGGGATCGACCATTTCCTGATCTCGACCGGCTCGGGCAACGACAATCTGACTACGGCCGGCGGGGACGACGAGCTTCATACCGGTGCGGGGAACGACATCCTGGCGACGATGGGCGGCAACGATACGCTCGATGGCGGCATCGGCGCGGACAGCATGACCGGCGGTTTGGGCGACGATTATTATTACGTCGACGATGCCGGCGACAGCGTCAACGAGAATGCAAATGAGGGCATTGACGAGGTCCGCACCGCTCTCGCCGCTTACAGCATCGCGGGCTTGGCCAATGTCGAGAACCTGACCGGCATCTCTACGGGCGCGCAGGATCTGCGCGGCAATGGCGGGAACAATGTCGTGACCGGCGCGGGCGGCAACGACTTCATCCGCCTGCAGGATGGCGGCGCCGACACCGGGATCGGCGGCGGCGGCAACGACGTCTTCCTGTTCGGCGCGTCGCTGACCTCGGCCGACAAGGTGGACGGCGGCGCCGGCACCGACCAGATCGCCATCCAGGGCGATTATTCGGGCGGCGTCACGCTCGGTGCGCAGTTGGTCTCGATCGAATCGCTGGCGATATTGTCCAGCACCGACAACCGCTTCGGCGGCGGCGGCGCCGGGCCGTTCGACTATCGCATCACCACGGTGGACCAGAACGTCGCCGCCGGCGCCACCATGGTGGTCGACGCCAACCTGCTGCAGGCCGGCGAGGACTTCACCTTCGACGGGTCGGCGGAGAGCGACGGGTCGTTCTTCACCTACGGCAGCCGCGGCGTCGACGATCTCACCGGCGGCGCGAAGAACGATGCTTTCTATTTCGGCGAGGGCCTCCAGTTCGGAGCCAGCGACAAGGTGAATGGCGGCCCCGGCGGCACCGACCAGCTCGGGCTTCGCGGCAATTACACGATCGTCTTCGGCGCCAGCCAACTGACCAGCATCGAAAGCATCGGCCTCGTCTCCGCCAAGGACACGCGCTACGGAGCGCTCGGCTCCAACTACAATTACAACCTCACCATGAACGACGGCAATGTCGCGGCCGGCCAGCGCATGACGGTCGACGGCGCGCCGCTGCGTTCGACCGAGACTTTGACGTTCGACGGCAGCGGCGAGCTCGACGGCTCGTTCCGGGTGTTCGGCGGCGCCGGCGACGACGTCATCCGCGGCAGCCACGGCAACGACGTCCTCTCGGGCGGAATGGGCACCGACATGCTCTACGGCAATGCCGGCAACGACGTCTTCCTCTACCGCTCGGTGGGGGAATCGACCGCGGCCTCGCGCGATCGCATCCAGGACTTCGCGCTCGGCGACAAGGTCGACCTCTCCGGGATCGACGCGATCGCCGGCACTCCTGCCAACGATGGGTTCACGTTGATCGGCGCCAACGGGTTCAGCGGGGTTGCGGGCCAGCTGCGCTACGAGAACACCACCGGCAACATCTGGGTGGTCCAGGGCGACACCAATGGCGACGGGCTCGCCGATATCGAGCTGGTCATCGTCGCCGCCGACAGCCACCAACTCACCAGCGGCGACTTCTTCGGCTGAGCCCGCCGTCGCGACGGTGTTTGGCCAGGGGGGCGAATCAATTTCGCTTTGGTCCGTGTCTTATGCGGACCAAAGCGGCGGCAATATGCGATGTGCAAGGGGCCGGGAACCGCCCCCGGGCCCGTACCGCCCTAGGAAAAGCTGACCCCGAGATCCGTATTGGGCGGGCTGCCGCCTTGCTCGGCGCTTCCGGCGTCCATCCGCCGCACCTCGGGCTGGATCCACTGCTGACGGCCGATATCCATGCCGGATACACGATCGGCGCGGACTGCTTGTTCTTCCCGTGGAGCGATCATATCGAATCCTTTGTATCGCTTACAAATTGCTCTTGTCCCGTAACGCCCCCGAGGGACGGCTGTCAACGAGGCTCGATAGGACGGGACGGCACCTCCCGGTTGCGGACCGGTGCGGCTCGGCGATATAGCGGGCGCGCAATTCCCGGAAAGGAAAGACGTGACGGAAGTGTTGGTGCAACGCCGCGGGGGACTGATCGAGGCCGAGGTGGACGGGGAAATGGTCGCCCTGCACGTCGACAATGGCGCCTGCTATGGGTTCAACCACACGGCGACCCGGATCTGGTCGCTGATCGAGCAGCCGCAGCGCCTTTCGGACCTTCGAGACGCGCTCGTTCGGCAGTTCGACGTGGAGCCGGAGACCTGTGAACGGCAGCTGCTCGAGCTGCTGAAGGAGCTCGAGCAGGACGGCCTCGTCGAGATGCGGCCAGTTCCGACGCAGCCATAGACGATGACGGCCCTGGCCGGCTTCTGGACACTCGGCGGCGCGGCCGGGGCGGGCGATGCGTGCGAGCGCATGCTGAAGGCGCAGCAGGTCTATGCGCCCGATCGGCCGCTGTGCTGGGCGGACGGCGATATCGCCATGGGGCGGCGGCTGTTCAAGCTGCTTCCCGAAGACGCCTACGATCGCGGCCCGGTCGTCGAAGCGGGCGGCGGCCGGGTCCTGGTCGCCGACGTCAGGCTCGACAATCGGGAGGAGCTTTGCGCCGCGCTCGGCATATCCGGCGGCGAGGCGCGAACCCTCTCCGACACCGCCATCCTGATGCGGGCTCTCGACCGCTGGGACGAGGAGGCCGTCGACCGCCTGGTCGGAGATTTCGCCTTCGCCTTGTGGGACGGGCGGCGCGAACGGCTGCTGCTGGCGCGCGATTTCCTCGGCCAGAGGCCGCTCCACTACCATCGCGATCGCGCTTTCTTCGCCTTCGCATCGATGCCCCGGGGGCTGCACGCCCTCGCCGAAATCCCGGTCGCGCTCAACCGGCAGGCGGCGGCCGATTTCCTCGCGCTCATGCCCGAGAGCGGCGCCGAGACCTTTTTCGAAGGCGTCGAGAAGGTGCTGCCGGGACATCTCGTCGTGGTGACGAGAGAGCGGACGTCGTCGCGCAAATATTGGAAGCCGCCTTTGCAGCCGCTTCGGCTGAACAGCAGCGAGGACTATCGGGAAGCGCTTCGGGACCTGCTCGACAAAGCGGTGGCGGCCCGGCTGCGCGGCGCGGACGGCCTTGTCGGGGCGCATTTGAGCGCGGGTCTCGACAGCAGCGCAGTCGCCGCCACCGCCGCCCGGCTGCTGGCCGCCCAGGGCGGCCGAGTGACCGCGTTCACCTCGGTCCCACGGCCGGGCTATCAGGGCGGCCTGAGCAACGCCATTTCCGACGAGGGTCCGCTCGCCGCCGCCGTAGCCGACCTCTATCCGAACATGGAGCATGTCCGGATCAGCGCCGGCGCGAATTCCCCGCTCGCGGCGCTCGACCGCAATTTCTATCTCTACCAGCGGCCCCTGCTCAACCTGTGCAACGCGGTGTGGGCCGATGCGATCCTGGACGCCGCGAAGGAGCGGCGCCTGCCTGTGTTGCTCAGCGGCGCGATGGGCAATCTCACCTTCAGCTATGACGGCATGCCATTGCTGGCCGATCTGCTGGCCGGGGGACGCCTCATTCGCCTGGCGAAACAAGTCTATCTGTTGCTGAGAGGCGGAACCCGGGCCGGCACGATCGCTTCGCAGACGATCGGGCCCTTCCTTCCCAAGGCGGTGTGGGCGGCGATCAGCCGCGTTCGCGGCAAGGCTGGAACCATCTCCGAATATAGCGCGATCAACCCGGCGAGCGCCGCCGAGTTCGGCGTTGCCGAGCGGGCGATGGCGCGCGGGCTGGACCTGTCCTACCGGCCGCGCCGCGATCCGGTCGCGACCCGCTTGTGGGCGCTCGGACGCGTTGACCTTGGCAATTACAACAAGGGCATGCTCGGCGGCTGGGGGGTGGACGTCAGGGACCCTACCGCCGATCGCCGCCTGGTCGAATTCTGCCTTGCCGTTCCGGTCGAACAATTCCTCGCGAGGGGAATACCGCGGGCGCTGGCCCGGGAGAGCATGGCCGACCGGCTGCCCCAGTCGGTGGTGCGCGAGCGGCGCAAGGGCTATCAGGCGGTCGACTGGCACGAAGGGCTGAGCGCCGCGCGCGGCCAGCTCCGCGAAGAGATCGAGCGGCTGGCGGCCATTCCGGTGGCGTGCGAAGCGCTGGACACCGAGCGGATGGCGCGGATGATCGAGGACTGGCCGGCCGGCTCCTGGCACAAGGACGAGACCACGAGCCATTACCGGCTCGCCTTGCTGCGCGGCGTCTCCACCGGCCATTTCATCCGCAAGGCGGCCGGAACCAATCGCTAGCCCGCGTCGGGCCGGCTCTCAAGCGGAGAGCTTGCCGGCGCGTTCCGGGAGCTTTCGAGCCGGTTGCCAAGCAGCGAGCGAGAGTCCATTAGCCGGCGATGCTTTCTCAACGAACGCGGTATACAATCCGGGCGCTCCTCCATCTCGCCGACCGTTACGGGGAGGGGCCCGTGCAGCTCAGCGAGATTGCGGACGCGCAGAAGATCCCGCCCAAGTTCCTGACCGTGATGCTTTCGCAGATGATCCGCGAAGGGCTGGTCGCGAGCCGCCGCGGGCGTGACGGCGGCTATTGGCTCGCCCGGCCGCCCGGCGAGATCAGCTATGGCGAGCTGGTCCGCCTCACCCGCGGATCGCTCGGCCTGCTGCCCTGTGCCAGCCGTTTCGCCTACGAAAGCTGCAGGAACTGCATCACCGAGGAGAGATGCCGCCTCCATCGGGTGATGCTGATGGTGCGCGACGAGACCGCCCGGATCCTCGACGGGCTGACCCTCGCCGATGCGATCCCGGCGGACGCCCTCGCAGCGGATGAGGCGTGACGGCGCGGCACGTCGCGGTCATCGGCGCGGGCGCTTCGGGCGTGCTGCAGGCGCTTCACCTGCTTCGCCTGGGCGTCGAGCGGGTCAGTTTGGTCGAGCGTGAGCGCGAGCCCGGCCGCGGCACCGCCTACGGCACGAGACGGCCCGAGCATCTGCTCAACGTCACCGCCCGGCGGATGATCGTCTATCCCGGCGATCCCGACCATTTCGCCCGCTGGTTCGCCGCGCGCGGCGGAGAGCCCGACGATTATGCCCCGCGCAGCTTGTTCGGCGACTATCTTTGCGAGCTGGTGGCGGCGGCGCGGGGCCGCATCGCCATCGTCGCAAGCGAGGCGGTGAATGTCACCGCGAGTGGCGGCCAGGAGGAGATCGGGCTGAGCGACGGCCGGACCATCCCGGCCGATGCGGCCGTGCTGGCCCTCGGCAACCTCCGCCCGGCGAGCCTTGCGGGAATCGAGCCCGCGCAGCTCGGCGCCCTCTATGTCGAGGACCCGTGGTTCGGCGGCTTTGCCGAGCGGCTCTGCGCCGAGGACACCGTTCTTCTGATCGGCACCGGCCTCACCGCCGTCGATGCCGCGCTGACCCTCGACGCAACCGGATTTGAGGGCAGGATCCTTGCCATTTCCCGCCGCGGCCTGGCGCCGCGCGCGCATTTGCAGCGCGAGCCAGTGGCGGAATCGCCGACCGATTTCCCGCGCACCTGCGTCGACCTGCTCCGCGCGATACGAAGGCGCGGCGGGGAGATCGGCTGGCGCGAGGCGGTCCACGAGCTGCGCCCGGTCACGCAGACGCTGTGGAGCGCCGCGCCGCTCGCCGAGCGCCGCCGCTTCCTCCGGCATCTGCGTCCCTGGTGGGACGTGCACCGCCACCGGCTCGCCCCGGCCGTCGCCGACCGTATCGAGGCAATGCAACGCGAGGGACGACTCGCGGTCGCGGCAGGCAGGATCCGCTCGGTCGAGGCCGATGGCGGGACGGCGGTCGTCGCCTGGCGCCCCCGGGGACACGACGAGACGGAGCGCCTGCGGGTGCGGCGGATCGTCAACTGCTCGGGGCCGGAGCTCGATATCGCGCGTGCCGGCGAGCCCCTGCTCGACGCGCTCCTCGCCGCGGGCCGTATCCGTCCCGATTCCTGCCGCCTCGGCATCGACGTCGACTCGGAGAGCCGGGCGGTGATGGCCGACGGGACTCCAGGCAGCCTCTACGCGATCGGCCCGATGACTCGCGGCGCTTTCTGGGAGAGCATCGCCGTCCCCGACATCGCCGTCCAGGCGCAGGCGGTCGCGCAGCGGATCGCCGGGCAGCGCGTCTAGATCAGGATCCGGAACAAGGCGCCGCCCGCGCCGCTTTCGCCGAGGCCGATCGAGCCGCGATGGGCGAGCACCACCTGGCGGGCGAGGCTGAGGCCGACGCCCGTCCCCTTCGCCTTGGTGGTGAAGAATGGGAGAAAGACGTCCTGGCGCAGCGCCTCAGCAACGCCGGGGCCGTTGTCGGCGATCTCGATCTGCGTCCTGCCGCCGCTGATCGGGGCGAAGCTCAGCGAAACGGCCGGCGCTTCGGCATGGCCGCGCGCCGCCTCGGCGGCGTTGCGCAGGAGGTTGATCAGCACTTGGCACATCAGGTCCGGGTCCGCGTCCATGACGAGATTGTCGGGGGCCACGCTCAGGGCGAAGCCGACTCCCCCGGACATATCGTCGGCGCGAAACAGCGATTCGAGCTCCCGCGCCCAGGGGAGTATCTCATAGGCGCGCCGCCGCACTTCGGGGATGCGGCTGATCTGGCGGTAGCTTTCGACGAAGTGCATCACCCCGTCCGCGCGCCGCGACAGCGTGTCGACCGCCGAGCGCGCATCGCTCACCGCCGGATCGTCGCCTTTGTCCGCCTCGGCCATCAGGTCGGCGGCGGTATGGGCGAGCGAGGTGACCGGAGTCATCGAGTTCATGATCTCGTGGGTCAGCACCCGGACGAGGTCGCTTTGCGCGGCGATCTCGACCGCGTTCAGCTCGCCCTGGATCGGCTGCACCGCCAGCACCCGCACGGTGCCGCCGAGCCGGTGCACCGCCGCCACGCTCACCATCGCCGTCTGCGGCACCGCGTCGAGCGTCAGCGGGACGAGGCGGGGATGACCGACATTGTTCTCGCCCAGCATTTTCGCGAAGGCGTCGCCATAGCCGGCGAAATCCGCGACGCGCACGCCCTTATGCTTGACGAACAGCCGCCGCGCCGCCTTGTTGGCAAGCTCCACCCGCCCCTCTCCGTCCACCGTCAGGAGGGGCGTCGGCGCGTCGTCGAGGACCGCCTCGAAGAAACGGCCGGCGTCGCTCAGCCGGTGCCGCTCCTCGCGCAGCGTCCTGATGCCGAGGTCGAGCGCCTCGCCGACCTCGGCGAAGCCGCTGCCTTCCTTGCGGTGGGAAAAGCTTTGCGAGAGGTCGCCGAGGCGGACCGCCTCGAGGAAACGGGCAAGCTCCCGGTTGGTGCGCTGGATGAAGCGCCAGAGCTCGGCCAGCGCCCAGACGAACAGAGCGCCGGCGAGCAGCCGCGCCGCGCCGAGGCCGGACCTCTGCAGCGATTCGAAGAAGGCGAAGGCGGCGGCGAGCATCATCGCCACCCGCCAGGCGAGGCCGGCGACGAAGCGGGCCCTAAAGGCCATGCTTATCCATGCGGCGGTACAAGGATGCGCGGGTGAGGCCGAGCTCGTTCGCGGCAAGCGAGATGTTGTAGGCATGCTTCTTGAGCGCCTGCTCGACCATCTGCTTTTCGGCCCGCTCGAGATTGAGGTCGCCGCCGACGGCGGGCGGCGGACTGGTCGTGGCCGGACGCGCCGGCGCGCCCCGCGACAGCGAGAAATCCTCGACCGTGAAGGCGGTGTCGGAGGCGAGGATCACCGCCCGCTCGGCCGCGTGGCGAAGGGCGCGGACATTGCCCGGCCAGTCATAGGCCTGGAGCGCGGCGGCCACATCGGGGGCCAGCTCGCGCGCCGGCTTGCCATATTTCCTGGAGTAGAAAGCGACGAAATGCTCGGCCAATGCGGGTATGTCCTCGCGCCGCTCGCGCAGCGGCGGAAGCTCGATCTCGACCGTGTTGAGCCGGAACAGCAGGTCCTGGCGGAACAGTCGCTCGTCGGCGAGCCGCTCGGCCGGAAGGTTGGTCGCGGCGATGACGCGGACGTCGATCGGCACCGGCCGGTTGGCGCCGACCGGGATCACTTGGCGCTGCTCGAGCGCGGTCAGCAGCTTGGGCTGCAGGTGGAGCGGCAAATTGCCGACCTCGTCGAGGAACAAGGTCCCTCCGTCGGCCGCCTGGAGGCGGCCGACGCGGTCGCCGCGGGCGTCGGTGAACGCGCCTTTGACGTGGCCGAACAGCTCCGATTCGAACAGGTTCCCGGCCACCGCGCCCAGGTCCACCGACACCAATACGCCCTCGCTTCGGCGCGAGCGGTTGTGCAGCTCGCGCGCGACCAGCTCCTTGCCGGTGCCGTTCTCGCCGAGGATCAGCACATTGGCTTCGGTTGGCGCCGCCCGCTCGATCAGCGAATAGACGCGGCGCATGGCGGCGGAGTCGCCGAGCAGCGGCGTCTCTCCCCCCGCCGCCGGCGCGGCGATGGCGACCGCGCGCTTGCGCTCCCGCGCCGCGGTCTGGCGCGAGCTGCGCAATGCGGCGGCGGTGCGCACGGTGGCGAGCAGGCGCTCGTTGGACCAGGGCTTGGAGACGAAATCGGTCGCGCCCCGCTTCATCGCCTCGACCGCGATCTGAACGCCGCCATGGGCGGTGATCATCACCACCACCGCCTGGGGATCGCGCTTCAATATCTCGCCGAGCCAGTGGAAGCCCTCGGCGGCATTGGTCGCGCCGCGGCCGAAATTGGCATCGAGCAGGAAAATATCGGCCGTATCGCTCTCGATCGTTGCGATCGCTTCCTCCGGCGACTGGAAGCAGGCGACCTCGTCGAACAGCTCGCGCAGCAGCAGCCGCGCCGACAGCAAGATGTCGGGATCGTCGTCGATGATGACGCAGCGCCCGAATGCTTTTCCCCGCACCACCGTCCGACTCCTACAGCCTGGCCGGTTCCCGACAAACAATTTCCGTGCCAGTCGCGTCCGGCAGCGGACAGTCTCGTCCGGAAGCGGACAGACGGCGCGCTCCGCCGCAGCCGGAAATCCCGGAAAACCCGCATTTTCGGCATTTGGCGCGGCTTCTGCTGGTGAGCCGGCACAGGGGAATGCCTCTGTCCGGGAGGAATTGAGATGCGCAATTGGGAAGCTTATGCAGGCGCCCTGTGGATGGCGGTGGCGACCTTGCTGGCGTCGGCGGCGTTGCAGCCGGTCGAGATTAGCGCGGCGTCGGCCCGGCCCGAGTTGCACATGGCCTCGCTCCGCGCGCAGGGCGGCAACGCGCTCGCCACGGGCTGTGACAGCCTCCGCTCGTGACGAAGCCTTTGTCCGGGCGCGGACAGTATCTGTCCGAAAACGGACACGCCAGCCGCTTTGCATCGTTCCGCCCCGCCGTTGCAGCGGATGCGGGCGCTGGCACGATGATTGCTCTGTTGCCCGGATGAGGTTTAGATGAGCGTAATCCGCATGCAATCGTCAGACAGCAAGGGGAGCCCGCACAGCGGCGGCGCCATGGACCGCGCGGTTGCTCCCACCGGCTTGTCGAAGCGGACCAAGATCGCGATCGGCGCTGCGCTCGCGCTCGTCGCCGCGATCGCCTTCTATTGGTTCGCGCCAACGGCCAACAGCCAGAGCGTTGCTGCCGCGCGCCTCACCGTCTCGATCGTCGCGAAAGGCCGGTTCGACGATTTCATGCCGCTCCGCGCGCGGGTGACGCCGCTGGTCACCGTCTTCCTCGACGCGGTCGAGGGCGGAAGGGTCGAGAAGCTGATGGTCGAGGACGGCGCGATGGTCCAGCAGGGCCAGCTGCTCGCTGTCTTTTCAAACTCGGACCTGCAGTTGAACCTGCTGGCGCGCCAGACCGACGTATCGCGCGAGGTCAACTCGATGCGCAGCCAGGAGCTTGCGCTCGCCCAGACGCAGATCCAGGATGAGCGCGCGGTCATCGAGGCACAGCTCGCCGCGGAGAAGTCCAAGCGCCAGTACGAGGTGCAGAAGCCGCTCGCCGAGAAAGGTTTCATCCCGGCCAAGGTCTTCAACGACAGCCGGGACGAATATCTTTCCAACCGGCGCCGCGCGGAGGTGCTCCGCCGCGCACAGGCCATCAACCAGCGGCTGCAGACAAGCCAGCTGGCGCAGCTGCGGACATCGAACGCCGCGCTCAGCGGCAGTCTCGACATTGCCCGCGCGACCCTCGACGCGCTCAACCTGCGCGCGCCGGTCGCCGGGCAGCTCACCGCTTTTTCGATCCAGGTCGGCCAGTCGCTCAACCGTGGCGAGCGGCTCGGGCAGATCGACAGCGCGGGACGCAACAAATTGGTGGCGAGCGTCGACGAATTCTATCTGGGCCGCGTCCAGCCGGGACAGATCGCCACGGTCGAAGCGGGCGGCAAGACCTACCGCGCGAAGGTCGCCAAAATCTACCCGCAGGTGCGCAACGGCGCGTTCGAGGTCGACCTTCATTTCATCGCCGGCGAGCCCGCCGACCTGCAGCGCGGCCAGACGCTGCAGGTCAAGCTCACCCTCGGCGATCCGACGCCCGCTCTGCTGATCCCCAACGGCGCCTTCTACAACGAGACCGGCGGCGTCTTCGTCTTCGTGGTCACGCCCGACGGCGGCAGCGCGGTCAAGCGCCCGGTCCGCCTCGGCCGCCGCAACGCCGACTTTATCGAGGTGCTCGAGGGCCTGGAGCCCGGCGAGCGCGTCATCACCTCACCCTATACCGGTTTCGCCGACAAGGATCGGCTCGACCTCGAGACATGATGAAGGAGCCGATTCAATGCTGACCATGCGCGATCTTTCCCGCGTCTACCGCACCGACACCGTCGAGACGACGGCGCTCGACCGCATCGACCTCGACATCGCCGACGGCGAGTTCGTCGCGATTATGGGCCCGTCCGGCTGCGGCAAATCGACGCTGTTGAACGTGCTCGGCATGCTCGATTCGCCCACCGGCGGCTCCTACGTCTTCGACGGCAAGGAGGTGGCCGGGCTCCCCGAGGGCAAGCTCGCCGACGTCCGCAAGAAGAATATCGGCTTCATCTTCCAGAGCTTCAACCTGGTCGACGAGCTCAGCGTCCGCGAGAATATCGAGCTCGCTTTGCTCTATCACGACGTTCCCGCCGCCGAGCGCCGCCGTCGGGTCGAGGAAGTGATGGACAAGGTCGGCATCGCCCACCGCGGCAAGCACCGGCCGAGCCAGCTCTCCGGCGGCCAGCAGCAGCGCGTCGCCGTCGCCCGCGCTTTGGTCGGCAATCCCCAGCTGATCCTGGCGGACGAGCCGACCGGCAACCTCGACACCCAGCATGGCGAGGAAGTGATGAAGATGCTCCAGGCGCTCAATCGCGAGGGCTCGACGATCGTCATGGTCACCCACTCGCCCGGCCACGCCGATTATGCCGGCCGCGTCGTCAACATGCTCGACGGCAAGATCCTGATCGAGCGCCGGCGCGCGGCGTGAGCCGGCCGGGCGCGACAGGCGGCCAGCAAGGGAAGGGAAGGGAACGGGGCAGATGTGGCGCAATTATCTGACGGTCGGCATTCGCGCGCTTAGCAAGAACAAGACCTACGCCTTCATCAACGTCTTCGGCCTGGCGATCGGCATGGCGGCCTGCCTGATGATCCTGCTCTTCGTCCGCTACGAGATGAGCTACGACCGGTGGATTCCAGGATCGGAGGACAGCTACCAACTCCAGACCTGGTTCAAGTCGAAGGAGACGGGCGAGGAGCAGCAGCTCCAGATGACCAATTACGCGGCCGGCCCCGCGCTCAGGAAGGATTTCCCGCAGGTCGAGAAGACGGTCTACGTCTTCTCGAACGATCCGGTCTTCTTCCAGCGGGGCGAAGCCACCTCCACCAAATATTATTATTTTGTCGACGAGAATTTCCTGGACGTCGTCCGGCTGCCGCTGCTCAGCGGCAACGCCGCGGCGCTCGCCCAGGTCGGCAATGCCGTGATCAGCCGGTCCGAGGCGATCAAGCGGTTCGGCACCGATCGGGTGCTGGGCCGGACCTTCACCCTGATCAGCAGGGGCAAGAAGAGGGACTTCAAGATCGTCGGCGTCCTCGGGGACCTGCCGAAAAACTCCCACCTCAAGGTGAGCGCGCTGATGCGCCTCGACTTCCCGGCCTATTTCGCGGAGGAGCCGCGCTTCTTCGAATGCTGGGGCTGCCAGAGCGGCTGGGTCTATGCGCGTCTCCGGCCCGGCGCCGATCCCCGCGAGATCGAGCGCCGGCTTCCCGCCTGGGAGAAAAACAACGTCCCCATCGAGTATGCCGGCGAGGCCCGGTTCTACGCGGGCGACGATACGGACTGGCATCTGGTCAATGTCGGCGACGTGCATCTGGGCAGGGCCCAAAGCGGGGTGATGGCGCCGGGCAACGACCGGACGACGATCGTCACCTTCGCCATCATCGCTTTGCTCATCCTCGGCATGGCGGTGGTCAATTTCACCAACCTCGCCACCGCCCGCGCCAGCCAGCGGGCGCGCGAAGTGGCCTTGCGCAAGGTGCTCGGCGCGAACCGGCGCCAGCTCGTCGCCCAGTTCATCGGCGAATCGGTGATCGTCGCATTGCTTGCCATGGTGATCGCCCTGGCGCTGGTCGAGCTGCTGCTGCCGCCCTTCGCCGCCTTCATCGACGCCGACATGAAGCTGTCCTATTTCGGCCAGGGCGGGATCGCGCTGCCGGTCTTGCTCCTCGTCCTCGTCGTCGGCGTGCTCGGCGGCCTCTATCCCGCTTTCTTCCTGTCGCGCTTCCAGCCCGCCCAAGTGCTGAAAGCGAACCAGTCGGCGGCCGAGACGCCCGGCTCGGGACGCCTGAGGAACATCCTCGTCGTCGGCCAGTTCGCGGTGTCGATCGGCCTCATCATCTGCACGGCCATCGTCTACGGCCAGGCCGCTTATGCCCGGAGCGTCGATCCCGGCTTCCAGCGCGACCACATCCTCCAGGTCGACGAGCTCGGCCGCGCCCAGCTGTTCGGCAAGGAGGAAATGATCGCAGAGCGCACCCGCCGCGTGCGCGGCGTCGATTCCGTCGGCCTCACCACGATCGGCGTCGCCACCGACAATGCCAACAATACGAACGTGATGGTGCCCGGCAGGACCGACCCCGTGCTGATCGGCCTCTATACGGTCGACGAGGGTTTCTTCGATGCGATGGGGCTGAAGCTGGTCGCCGGCCGCTGGTACGACGCCGCGCGGCCGCTCGACGACATGACCCTGCCTTATCCGGCCGAAGCCGCTCCCCAGCGGGCGCTCGGCGCGCGGGGCGCGAACGTCGTCATCAACGAGCTGGCGGTGAAGCGGCTCGGCCTGCGCAGCCCGGCCGAGGCGATCGGCAAGACCTACAAAGCGGGCCTGCTCGAGAACCAATATGGCCTGGTTCCGGTCACGATCGTCGGCGTCGTCGGAGATTCGCGCTTCCGCTCGGTCAAGGTCCCGGTCGACCCGATCCTGTTCCAGAACGCCAATCAGGGCCATTCCAACATGATCGTCCGCTTCCACGGCGATCCCGAGGCGGTCCGCGCCGGGGTCGAACGCGTCTGGAAGGGGGTGACGAACGAGGTGCCCTTCAGCGCCCGGTATAGCGACGACATCATCCTGGAGCTGTACAAGGCGGAGGATGCGCGCGCGAAGACCTTCGCCGCCTTCGCCCTGCTGTCGGTGATCGTCGGCTCGCTCGGCCTGTTCGGCCTGGCCGCTTTCACCGCCGAGCGCCGCACCAAGGAGATCGGCATCAGGAAGGTGCTCGGCGCGCGCGTCCGCGACATCGTCAAGCTGCTCGTCTGGCAATTCTCGAAGCCGGTCATCGTCGCCAACCTGATCGCCTGGCCGGTCGCCTGGTGGGTGATGCGCGAATGGCTGAACGGCTTCGACACGCGCATCACGCTCGGGCCGACGCCCTTCCTGCTCGCCGGCGGCCTCGCTCTGGCGATCGCGATCGCGACCGTCGCCGGCCACGCCTTCCGCGTCGCCCGGTCGAACCCCATCCACGCCCTTCGCTACGAATAGGATCAGGCCATGTGGCGCAATTACATGATCGTCGGCATCCGGGCGCTTGCCAAGAACAAGACCTACGCCTTCATCAATATCTTCGGTCTCGCGCTCGGCCTCGCCGCCTGCCTGATGATCCTGCTCTACGTGCGCTACGAGCTCAGCTACGACCATTGGCTGCCCAACGCCGCGAACACCTATCAGCTGCAGACCTTCTATCACGACAAGCAGACCGGCGAGGAGATGAACCTGCAGGCGGCATCCTTCGTCTCCGGCCAGGCGCTGAAGAAGGATTTCCCGCAGGTGGAAAGGATGGTCTACGCCTCGTCCGGCGGGTTCACCGTCCTGCGGAACGGCGAGGCGATCGCGGTCGAGCACGGATCGCAGGTGAGCGGCCCCTTTTTCGACGTCGTCCGGATCCCGCTCGCCAAGGGGGACCCGAAGACGGCGCTCCTCAATGTCGGATCGGTCGCCCTGTCGGAGACGCAGGCGCGGACCCTGTTCGGCGCCGCCGACCCGGTCGGCCAGACGCTGACCGTGATGCTGCGCGGCAAGCCGGTCGACCATAGGGTGACCGCGGTCTTCAAGGACCTGCCGAAGAACTCGCACATGCGCTTCAACATGCTGGTGCGCTACGACCCGGTCACCTACAGCGCCGAGCAGCCCGATTTCCTCACCCAATGGGGCTGGCAGTCGGGCTGGTATTATCTGACGCTGAGGCCGGGCACCGATCCGGATACGATCCACGCCGCGCTCCCCGCCTGGGAGAAGCGCAACATTCCCGACGAGGATTTCGGCGGCCGCAAATACAATGCCGGCGACGAGCAGGACTATCGGCTGGTCAATGCCCGCGACGTCCATCTCGGCGAGGCGCAGAACGGCGCTACGGTGCCCGGCAACGACCGCCGCACGATCCTGACCTTCGGGGTGATCGCCGCCTTGATCCTCGGCATGGCGTGCGTCAACTTCACCAATCTCGCCACCGCCCGCGCCTCGCAGCGCGCCCGCGAGGTGGCGCTCCGCAAGGTGCTCGGCGCCAACCGCAAGCAGTTGATCCTGCAGTTCCTCGGCGAATCCATCCTGGTCGCGATGCTGGCGATGGTCGTCGCCCTCGCCATGGTGGAGTTGCTGCTCCCGGCCTTCGCCAAATTCCTCGATGCCGACCTTTCGCTAACCTATTGGGGGCGCGGCGGGCTGCTGCTGCCGATCCTCGGCCTGGTCCTCGTCGTCGGCGCGGCGGGCGGCCTCTATCCCGCTTTCTACCTGTCGCGCTTCCAGCCGGCGCAGGTGCTCAAGGCGAACCAGTCGGCGGCGGAGACGCCCGGCTCCGGACGCCTGAGGAGCGTCCTCGTCGTCGCCCAGTTCGCGGTCTCGATCGGCCTCATCATCTGCACCGCGACGATCTATGCCCAGACCCTCTACGCCCGCACCTCCGATCCCGGCTACAAGAGGGACGGCCTCATTCAGGTCGAAGGGATCGGGCGGCGCCAGCTGATCCCGCTCGGCGACACGCTGGTCCGGGAGATCAGGCGCATTCCCGGCGTCGTCGCGGCCGGCCGCACCAATATCGGCATCGCCACGCCCAACAGCTCGAGCACCGGCGTCCAGGTCCCCGGCATCACCGAGCCGGTGACCATCGGCGTCTACAATATCGACTATGATTTCCTGAAGACGATGGGCGTCAAGATGCTGGCCGGGCGCGGCTTCGACGAGAGCCGGCCGATGGACGATGCGACGACGCCCTTCCCCGAGGTTCCCGAGGCCGAACGCGCTTTGGTGGCGCGCGGGGCAAATATCGTGATCAACGAGCTTGCTGCGAAACGAATGCACTTCCGCTCGCCGAAGGAGGCGGTGGGCAAGCCGGTCAAGATTTCGTTCGACGAGGATTATGGCGGCGTCCTCCCCGCGACGATCATCGGCGTTGTCCAGGATTCCCGCTTCCGCTCGGTCCGCGAGCCGATCGATCCGATCATGTTCCGGATCAACAAGGTCGGCCTCGACGAGATATTGGTGCGCTACGATGCGGCCGACCCGCCCCGCGTCCGCGCCGACATCGAGAGGATCTGGAAGCGGATCGCCGCCGACGCGCCGTTCGAGGCCAAGTTCAGCGAGGACATCGTCAACAAGCTGTACGAAGGCGAGGAAGCGCGGGCGCGGACCTTCGCCGCCTTCGCCCTGCTCGCCGTCGTCGTCGCCTGCCTCGGCCTGTTCGGCCTCGCCGCCTTCACCGCCGAGCGCCGGACCAAGGAGATCGGCATCAGGAAGGTGCTCGGCGCCCGCTCGCGCGACATCGTCAGGCTGCTCGCCTGGCAATTCTCCAAGCCGGTGATGATCGCCAATCTGATCGCCTGGCCGGTGGCCTGGTACGTGATGCGCGACTGGCTCAACGATTTCGACACCCGCATCGATTTGAGCCCCGTCCCCTTCCTCCTTGCCGGCGGCCTCGCCCTGGCGATCGCGCTGGGGACGATCGGCGGCCACGCCTTCCGCGTCGCCCGCGCCAATCCCATCCACGCTTTGCGCTACGAATGAGGCCGAGATGAGCGAGATCGCACCTTCACTTATCTGGGTCGGCGGAGCGCTGGCCGGTATCTCCCTGATCTGCTTCACCGGGCTCAAGGCCTGGCGCGGCTGGCTCGCGCTGCGCCGGGACGAGCTGGCGGCGGAGCGGCCGGCGGGAGAGGCGCCCGACCCCGAAATGGGCGCCCGCATCGGCATGGCCGACGTCAAGGAGCGCCTGCGCAAGCTGGAGGCGATCGCCCGCGGCGTCGACCTCTAAACCAGGGACAGTATATAGTTTTCTCCGACGCGGGATCGGCGTGGGCGCCCTCGTGAAAACCATATACTGTCCCTGGTTTAATCCGGAGGAGCGCGCTTGGGAGACGGGAAGCTGAAGCTCGGCAGCCGGCTGCTGCTCGGCGGGATCGCCGGCTTCGTCGGCACGATGGCGATGACGGCGGCGATGCGGCGGCTCCACCAGCGCCTGCCGGCGAGGGAGCGCTACCCGCTCACCCCGCGCGAGATCGTCGATTCCGGTGCCGCCCAGGCCGGAGTGGCGCTGCCCGGCGAAGCGGCCAAGGACCTCACCACCGCCGCCCATTTCGCCTATGGCGCGGCGATGGGGGCGCTGATCGGGGCGATGAATCCCAAGCCCTCGCGGCCGACCGGCGCGCTGGCCGGGCTGGCGGTCTGGCTGGCGAGCTATATGGGCTGGATCCCGGCGGTCGGCATCCTCGAGCCGGCGACCGGCCACCCCCGCCGCCGCAACGCGCTGATGATCGCCTCGCACCTCGTCTGGGGATGGTGGACGGCCGCATCGATGCGCGAGCTTCGCGAGGCCAGGGAGACTATCTTCAGGGCCGGGCCGGACAAGGATGCGGAATAGGGACAATCACTTGGACAAACCAGGGACAGTATATAGTTTTCGCGCTTCGACGCGTTCGGGGCGGGTGCCCGGAAAACTATATACTGTCCCTGGTTTTCCCGGCGCGTGAAAGTGACTGTCCCTGATCAATCCACCTGCGGGTTGAGGTTGGGCGGGTCGCTGGCGGGGAAGCTTTCGTCCGAGGCCTGGTCGACCTTGTCCCAGTCGGGCGGAGGATCGCGCATCGCGTCCGGCCCGGCCGAGCGGGCCGCGCCCGAATCGCCGACGGCGCCGTGGCCGCCGGTGCCGGAAATCGCCGGCCGCCCGGCCTGCTCGTCCTCGCCGCCCCGGCGCCACAGCCGCGCCGCCAGATAGCCGAGCCCGGCCGCCGCGGCGGCGCCGATGCCGGTGACGAGGGCGCCCTTCCGCCAGCTCACCGTCAGGCCTCCGTCAGCGTGGCGAGCTCGGCGGGCGGAAGGCGTCCGGTCGCGGCGCGCTCCTTCAGCTCCGCCTTGCGCGCCGCCATCCGCTCACCGAGAGCATCGAGATCGACGTCGCTGGCGCGCGCCTGCTGGAAGATGTTGCCGCGGATCTTCTCTTCTTCCTCGACATGGTGCTCGATCTGCTCCTGGAGCACCTTCACCTTGGCGTCGTAGAATTCGTCCTCGAAGCCGCCCGCCTCGATCTCGTTGATCAGCATCTTGGCGCCGTCATGCTCGACATAGGCCTCGTCGAGATCGTCGTCCGAGATTTTGCCGCGCAGCGCCGGATAGAAAATCTCTTCCTCGATCATCGAATGGATCTTGAGCTCGGTGCAGATCTGCCGCGCCAATTTCTCCTTGCGGCCGTCGCCGCCGGCTTTCTCATATTGCTCGAACAAGGCTTCGACCGCGCGGTGGTCCGCGGTCAGAAGCTGGGTCGCGTCCTGCTTGCCTTCATTCGTCATATATGCCTCCTCATTTGGCCTCTGGAACATTCGGGGCTAGGGACCGGTTCCCGACGAAAGGCATTGAGGACAAAGATTTGAACGACACCGAGACCCTCTCGCCGGTGCTCCCCAACGAGACCGAGGAGGCGACCCGCCGGCTGCTCGCCAAGGCCTGCGAGCGGGACCTCAAGTTCGCCACCGCCGAGAGCTGCACCGGCGGCATGCTCGCCTCGCTGCTCACCGACGTGCAGGGGGTGGCCCACGCGTTCGACCGCGGCTTCGTCACCTATACCGAGGATGCCAAGAGCGAGATGCTTGGCATTCCGGTCGACCTTATCGAGCGGGAAGGCGCCGTCTCCAGGGCCGTCGCCGTCGCCATGGCCGAGGGTGCGCTGGCACGATCCAAGGCGAATATTGCACTGTCGATCACCGGCTTCGCCGACAAAGGCGACGAGCCCGGCCTGGTCCATTTCGGCTGCGCCCGCGCCGGCCGGACGACGGCCCATCGCGAGGAGCATTTTGGTCCGGTCGGGAGAGGTGCTACCCGTGTCGCGTGCATGCGGGTCGCGGTCGAGATGCTGACGGAGATGCTGTGATGGCGAGGAAGGCGAAGGCGCCCCCCTTCGAGGCGATCCACCGCCACGGCTTCGTCCGCGCCGGCGCCGCCAGCCCGACCGGGTCGGTCGGCGACGTCGCCTTCAACGTCCGCCAGGCGATCGCTTTGGCCAAGGAAGGCGCGGCCCGCGGCTGCGACCTGCTGGTCTTCCCCGAGCTCAACATCTCGTCCTACGCGGTCGATGACCTTCATCTTCAGGAAGCCTTCCTCGACGCCGTCGAGCAGGGGATCGCCGATTTGTGCGAGGAGACCGCCGCCCTTGCGCCGGTGCTGGTGGTCGGCGCGCCGCTCCGCCGCAACGGCCGCCTCTACAATTGCGCCCTGATCGTCGCGCGCGGGCAGATCCTCGGCGTCGTGCCGAAGAGCTTCCTGCCCAATTACCGCGAATATTACGAGAAGCGCTGGTTCGTCTCGGGCATCGGCCTCAACGGCATCGACATCGCCGTCGCCGGCCAGCTCGTCCCGTTCGGCACCGACCTGATCTTCGCCGCGGCCGATCTCGACGACTTCGTCTTCCACGTCGAGATTTGCGAGGATTATTGGGCGCCGCAGCCGCCCTCGACCCTCGGCGCGCTGGCCGGCGCGCTGATCCTGTGCAACCTCTCCGCGTCCAACATCACCATCGGCAAGGCGGACGAGCGGAAATTGCTCTGCGCGGCGCAAAGCTCGCGCTGCTGCGCGGCCTATCTCTATGCCGCCGCGGGGCCGGGCGAGAGCACCACCGACCTCGCCTGGGACGGGCAGAGCGCGATCTACGAGATGGGCGAGCTGCTCGCCGAATCGCACCGGTTCGACATCGAGCCGGAGCTGTGCGTCGCCGACGTCGACGTCCAGCGCCTCCGCCTCGAGCGGATGCGGATGCCGACCTTCAACGACAATGCGGTGGCCGCCGGCCATCCGGAGAAGAATGCGCGCCGCATCCGTTTCGAGCACCGGCCGGCCTTCGAGGATATCGGCTTCGAGCGGGCGCTGCGCCGCTTCCCCTATGTTCCCAACCGGCCGGAGCAGCTCGATCAGGATTGCTACGAAGCGTTCAACATCCAGGTCCAGGGCCTCGCCAAGCGCTTCACCACGACCAGCGGCAAGCATCTCGTCATCGGCGTGTCGGGCGGCCTCGATTCGACCCATGCCCTGATCGTCGCCGCCAAGGTCTGCGATTATCTGAAGGTTCCGCGCTCGACGATCCTCGGCTTCACCATGCCCGGCTTCGCCACCTCGGATGCGACCAAGTCCAACGCCTGGGCGCTGATGAAGGCGCTCGGCGTCACCGGCGAGGAGATCGACATAAAGCCGGCGGCGATGCAGATGCTGAAGGACATGGGCCACCCCTACGCAAAGGGCGTGCGCGATGCGCAGGTCTACGACATCACCTTCGAGAACGTACAGGCCGGCCTCAGGACCGACTATCTCTTCCGCCTCGCCAACCAGCGCGGCGGCTTCGTCGTCGGCACCGGGGACCTGTCGGAGATCGCCTTGGGCTGGGCGACCTACGGCGTCGGCGACCATATGAGCCATTACGGCGTCAACGCCGGCGTGCCCAAGACCCTGATCCAGTATCTCGTCCGCTGGGCGGTGAAGACCGACCAGTTCGATGCCGAGACCGACGCGGTCCTGGGCGCCATCCTCGCCACCAAGATCTCGCCCGAGCTGGTCCCAGCGGGCGAGGGCGAGATGCAGGGCACCGAGGACAAGATCGGCCCCTACGAGCTCAACGACTTCTTCCTCTTCCACATCCTGCGCGCCGGGCAGCCGCCGTCCAAGGTCGCCTTCCTCGCCTGGCAGGCCTGGCGCGACGCCGGGGAAGGCCGCTGGCCCCTCGACTATCCCGAGCCGCTGAAACGGGCCTACGACCTGCCGACGATCCGCAAATGGCTCGAAATCTTCCTGTTCCGCTTCTTCCAGATCAGCCAGTTCAAGCGCTCCGCTCTGCCCAACGCGCCCAAGGTGTCGGCGGGCGGCAGCCTCAGCCCGCGCGGCGACTGGCGCGCCCCCTCCGACGGCACCGCCGATCCCTGGCTCGACGAATTGAAGCGGGCGTTCGACTGAAGCCGTGTTCCCCGGCGAAGGCCGGGGTCCAGCGGCGCAGCCTTGGCAACCTGGGCCCCGGCCTTCGCCGGGGAACAAGCCGCGAGTCATCGCCCTCCCATAACCTGGATCAGCACTAAAAATGCTGCACTGCGGGAACTCATCTTACGGAGCGTACGTTTTCCCCTAAGTCCTTCCATCAAGGGAACTTCCTCCGTTGGTCACCTTTTCCTCCGTTTTTCAGCCGGGGCGAAGCCGGGTTTCGCCCGACGCCGCCACCAATCACACCCTGGTCTGCTTTTCCCACCTGCGGTGGAACTTCGTCTTTCAACGCCCCCAGCATCTGATGAGCCGCTTCGCCGAAGCGCGGCGGGTGATCTATTGGGAGGAGCCCGAAGCGGCGCCCGCCGGCTGCGAACCCGCGCTCGGCGTGCGCGCCTGCGCCGAGACCGGCGTCGTTGTCGTCACCCCGTCGCTCCCCGACACGCTTTCGGAAGGAGAGCGCGAGGCGACGCTCTCCGCGCTGCTCGACGCTTTCCTCGCCGGCGAGAAAGGACCGTTCATCCGCTGGTATTACACGCCGATGATGCTTCCTTTCTCGCGCGGCGTCGAAGCGGCCTGCACCGTCTACGACTGCATGGACGAGCTCGCCAATTTCCGCTTCGCGCCGCCGCAGCTCCTCACCCTCGAGCGGGAATTGCTCGCCGCCGCCGATATCGTCTTCACCGGCGGCTACAGCCTCTACGAGGCGAAGAAGGGCCTTCATTCCAACATCCATCCCTTCCCCTCCAGCGTCGACCGCGCCCATTTCGCCCGGGCCCGCGCGATGGACGCCGCCCCGGACGACCAGGCGCAGCTGCCCGGGCCGCGCTTCGGATTCTACGGCGTCGTCGACGAGCGCATGGACCTGGAACTGCTCGCCGCCCTCGCCGATGCCCATGCGGAATGGTCGCTGGTCGTCGTCGGGCCGGTGGTCAAGATCGACCCCGCCGACCTGCCCCGGCGCGCCAACATCCACTATCTGGGCGGCAGGAAATATGAGGAGCTGCCGGCCTATCTCGGCGGGTGGGACGTCGCCCTGATGCCGTTCGCGATCAACCAGTCAACCAGGTTCATCAGCCCCACCAAGACCCCGGAATATCTGGCGGGCGGGCGTCCGGTCGTCTCGACCCCGATCGCCGACGTGATCCGCCATTACAGCGACCTCGAAGCGGTGTTCATCGCCGACGGGGCGGACGCTTTCGTCAAGGCTTGCGAGGACGCGCTCGCGCTCGGCCGGAGCGGCGATGAATGGCTGCGGCAAGTCGACGCCAAGCTCGCCAATCTGAGCTGGGACACGACCTATGCGCGCATGGCCGGCCTGGTCCATGAAGCGGCCGCCGTCCCCGTCGCCGGCCCGAACATCGTCAGCGCGCACAGCCGCAAGAGATATGATTATCTCGTCGTCGGCGCCGGCTTCGCCGGCTCGGTGGTCGCCGAGCGGCTCGCCAGCCAGCACGACGCCCGCATCCTCATCATCGACAAGAGGCCGCACGTCGCCGGCAACGCCTACGACCATCTCGACGAGGCCGGGGTGCTGATCCACCAATATGGGCCGCATATCTTCCACACCAATGCGGACGAAATCGTCGACTATCTCTCCCAATTCACCGCCTGGCGCCCCTATGAGCATAAGGTGCTGGCGTCGGTGCGCGGCCAACTCGTGCCGATTCCGATCAACCGCACGACGCTCAACCGCCTGTTCGAGCTGGACCTGCGGACCGACGAGGAGGCGGCCGCCTATCTCGCCTCGCGCGCCGAGCCGGTCGGCGAGATCAGGACGTCCGAGGACGTGGTCGTCTCCGCCGTCGGGCGCGAGCTCTACGAGCTCTTCTTCCAGGGCTATACGCGCAAGCAATGGGGGATCGACCCGAGCCAGCTCGACAAGGCGGTGACGGCGCGTATCCCGACCCGCACCAACACCGACGACCGCTATTTCGGCGACAAGCACCAGATCATGCCGCGTGACGGCTATACGGCGATGTTCAACCGCATGCTCGATCACCCCAATATCGACGTGCTGCTGTCGACCGACTATAAGGACGTGATGGACGAGGTCGAGGCCGGCCACATCGTCTATTCCGGCCCGATCGACGAATATTTCGGCTTCCGCTTCGGCAAGCTGCCCTACCGCAGCCTCCGCTTCGAGCACAGGATCGTCGAGGCCGAGCGCCACCAGCCGGTGGCGGTGGTCAACTATCCCGCCCCGCAGACGCCCTATACGCGGATCACCGAGTACAAGCATCTGACCGGGCAAAGTCACCCGAAGACGAGCATCACCTACGAATATCCAAGCGCCGAGGGGGATCCTTATTATCCGATCCCGCGGCCGGAGAATCAGGCCCTGTATAAGCGGTATGAGGCGCTCGCCGACGCCAATCCCAACGTCACCTTCGTCGGCCGCCTCGCCACCTACCGCTATTACAATATGGACCAGGTCGTCGGCCAGGCTTTGGCCGCCTTCCGCCGCCTCGACGAGCGCCGCAAGCTTCAGGTCCGCGCCCCGCGCCCAAGCATCTGGACGGAGGCGGCGGAGTAAAAAACCAGGGACAGTATATAGTTTTCCCAAGCGCCGCGCGGCCCGGCGGACCGATCGAAAACTATATACTGTCCCTGGTTTTCAGGAACCCCGCACCGCCCCCGGCGCGTTGCGTTCCCCATGCCCATCTTCGACAGCTTTTTCATGGCCGGGTTCGAATGCTCGTCGCATCGGCGCAAGGACGGGGTGCGGCTCGACCTGATCCGCGCGACCGCGCACGACCGGCACGCTTTGGACGATTATCGCGCCTGCGCCGCTTTGGGCCTGCGCACGATTCGCGACGGCCTGCGCTGGCACCTGATCGAGACCGCGCCGGGCATCTACGACTGGTCGAGCTGGCTGCCGATGGTCGAGGCGGCGCGCGCGGCCGGCGTGCGAATGGTCTGGGACATCTTCCACTACGGCTCGCCCGACTTCGTCGACCAGCGTTCGCCGGAATTCATCCTCTCCTATGCGCGCTTCGCCGCCGCCGCGGTCCGCCTCCATCGCGAAGTCACCGGCGAGCCGCCTTCGGTCTGCCCGATCAACGAAATCTCCTTCTTCACCTGGGCGGTGGAGACCGGCTATTTCCCGCCGGAGGACACCAAGAAGGGCGGCTGGTTCAAGCGCCAGCTGGTCCGCGCCGCGATCGCCGGCGTCGACGCGATGCGCGCGGCCGAGCCCGGCACGCGCTTCATCTGGGCCGAGCCCCTCATCCACGTCGCGCCGCGCGACCGCAGCCGCGCGGAGAAGAAGCGCGCCAACGATTATCGCCTCGCCCAATTCGAGGCCTATGACCTGCTGACCGGCCGCAGCGAGCCCGAGCTGGGCGGCCGGCCGGACGTGGTCGACGTCGTCGGGCTCAATTTCTATCCCCACAACCAATGGTATTTCAACGGCCCGACCATCCCGATGGGCCATCACGAATATCGCCCGCTCGCCGACATGCTGGAGGAGGCCGCCGACCGCTTCGGCAAGCCCATCTTCATCGCCGAGACCGGCGCGGAAGGGTCGGGCCGCCCGGCCTGGCTCCATTATGTCTGCGACGAGGTGCGCGCGGCGATGGCGCGCGGAGTGAAGTTCGAGGGCATCTGCCTCTATCCGGTGACCGCTTATCCCGGCTGGGACAATAGCCGCCACGCCGAGGTCGGCCTGCTCTCGGTCCCGCTCGCCGACGGCGGGCGCAAGCTCTACGCGCCGCTGGCCGACGAAATGGAGCGGCAGCGCGGCTTGTTCGCAATTCGGTAATCGAATCGGCGCATGGTCGGCCCGAAGGGGGAGGCCGGCATGGGATTCCACGACCGCGGACTGGCAAGCATCCCCATCCCGCGCGCCGACGCCCGATTCGTCGACCAGAGATGCGAGGAACGCCATACCGGGCAGGTCGACGGCGCCACCCTCTTCTTCCGCGGCCAGCAATATCGCGCCGCCGTGGTCAACATCTCCTCGCGCGGCACGATGGTCGAGAGCGACCTTCTTCCCCGCATCGGCGAGAGCGTCATCGTCGCGTTCGACCATTGCTCGCCCATCCACGCCTTCGTGCGCTGGGTGCGCGACGGCCGCCTCGGCCTCAATTTCGGCCACGAGATCGTGCTCGGCTGATTCGCGCCCGGAAGGCCGCTCCCGGCCCGCAAAGTTATCCCCGATATCCTATTTATCCACAGGTCGATTCGGCTTGGCCGACTCGGAAAGACGTGGCAGTTTGTCTTCGTGGCCGGGAGCGGCCGTCCGGCAACGGACGAATGCTTCAAGCCATTGCCGACGCGGAAGCGACGGACATCCGCAAGGGTGAAAGTCGTGGAAGCGATGGCAGGGTGACCGAGGAAGAAGTGTGAGGCTGAGGCGCAAGCCGATGCCGATCCCAATTTCCGAGGAAGTCCAGCGGGACTGGAGCCTTCACGGGCAAAGGTCTCGCGAAAGGGAACCCGCCGAAGCAGCAATGCTTCGGCCGGGAACCCGGACCGCCCGGGGAAATATGCCTTGTCCTTCGGGACTTGGCGGACAGAACCGGGACAGTGGGGGTTGGTGGCGACACCAGCCCCCATTACGTTTTGGGCCTTGCGCCGCGAATCGCCCTGGGCCTGCCCCCCATCGATCCCTGCCCCGCCGCATCGCCATTGCCTCCTTCTCATTGTCCCTCTCCCGGCGTTGACGCGCCCGCCGCCGCGCAGTCCGCGGCCTGTGTGATGACGGCAGACATTGACCTCCCCCCGAAACTCGTCACATTCGCGCAATGACGAACCAGCGCGCGCAACATTCCGATGGCCGGCCCGCCGGTGGGGCGGCGCGAGAGGCGGCGGCGCTTGTCCGCGCCCGCTTTGTCGCGCCGGCGGGAAAGGAACGCGTTTCGTGACCAAGGACGACATTCCCGAACTGGTCGACCGCCTGTGCGAGATGTCGGACCAGTCGGTCGCCTGCCTGCGGACCGCGCTGGCGCGCTATTTGACCAGCGGCGAGCGTCCCGATCCGAAGAAGCGCGCCAACGGCCTGTTCGCTTATCCCGAGCTGCGCATCGATTATCGCCACGACCATCCGACCAAATTTCCCGCGCGCGCCTTCGGCCGATTGAACCAGCCCGGACGCTATGCGAGCAGCATCGCCCGCCCGCGCCTGTTCCGCTCCTACCTGATCGAGCAGCTCAATTTCCTCGTCGAGGATTATGAGGTCGACGTCTCGGTCGGCCCGTCGGCGAGCGAGATCCCCTTCCCCTACGTGCTCGACGGCACCGACGATTTGCGCCTCGACGGGGCGAGCGCCGCCGACCTCGGGCGCTGGTTTCCGACCACCGAGCTCGCCCATATCGGCGACGAGATCGCCGACGGCGCCTGGGATCATAGCTCGCGCCCGACCCGGCCTTTGTCCCTGTTCGACGGTCCGCGCGTCGATTTCAGCCTGGCCCGGCTGCGCCACTATACCGGCACGCCCTCCGAGCACACCCAGCGCTACCTGTTGTTCACCAACTATGTCCGCTACGTCGACGAGTTCGTCCGCTGGGCGGTCGACGAGCTGCAGCGCGAGGGCAGCCCCTATGAGGCGCTGTCGGCGGCGGGCAACGTCTACGTCACCCGCGACACCCCCAATGCGGTCGCGCTGATCACCGAGGGCGGCTGGCGCAGGCATCAGATGCCCGCCTACCATTTGATCGCGCCCGACGGCGGCGGCATCACCCTCGTCAATATCGGCGTCGGCCCGTCCAACGCCAAGACGATCTGCGACCATCTCGCCGTGCTAAGGCCCGAGGCTTGGCTGATGATCGGCCATTGCGGCGGCCTGCGCCCCAGCCAGAATATCGGCGACTATGTCCTCGCCCACGCCTATCTGCGCGACGACCATGTCCTCGACGACGTGCTGCCGATCGAGATACCGCTACCCGCCATCGCCGAGATCCAGCAGGCGCTCTACGACGCCGCCGCCGAGGTCACCGGCGAAGGGCCGCAGGATTTGAAGCTGCGCCTCAGGACCGGTACCGTCGTCACCACCGACGACCGCAACTGGGAGCTCAGGTACACATTGTCGGCGTTGCGCTTCAACCAGTCGCGGGCGGTGGCGATCGACATGGAATCGGCCACCGTCGCGGCCCAGGGCTACCGCTTCCGCGTCCCCTACGGCACCCTGCTCTGCGTCTCCGACAAGCCGCTCCACGGCGAGATCAAGCTGCCCGGGCAGGCCAATGCCTTTTACGAGCGGGCGATCAGCCAGCACCTCAGGATCGGCATCGAGACGCTCCGGATATTGAAGCGCGAGGGCGGACAGCTCCACTCGCGCAAGCTGCGCAGCTTCGACGAACCGCCGTTCCGCTAGGAGCGCGCCACCGCGATCTGGTCGGGGCTGCTGACCGCGACATGGGTCTGGTAATAATATTTCCCCGTCGGCCGGCCGTCGGTGGTGAACTCGATGCGGACCCGCCTGGCGGCGCCGCGTACCCGAATCGCCTTGTTCGCAAAGAAGCGGTCGGCGGGCATGCCGTAACGCTGCGCGAGCGCGTCGGCCGCCCGCGGAGCGATGGCGACGGTGAGGTTGCGCTGGTCGCGATAATCCAGCTCCGAGTTGAGATAGATCTGCCCGCTTTGGCGGCCCGTCGCCCTGACCAGCAGCACGAAGACGCCGTTCACCCCGTTCGGCGCGGCGTCGGCCGCAGCGAGGATCGCCTCCCTCGGCGCGATGCCCCCGGTCGGATCGGTCGCGTGCGGCGGCATTGTGGAACAACCGGCGAGCAGCAGGACGGCCGCGGCGGCCGCCACTAATCCATTGCGAATCATCAAGAAATCCCCTCCCTGTGCCTTCCTATTCGGTTTCGGCAGTGCCGGCTGTCAAGCCCCATGTCGCCAAGGGCCTACCCATTTCCCGCCCGATCATTATGGTCCGGGCCGATGACCGATCGTCACAAGTCGGAAGCCAACGCGCTGGTCGAGCGCGCCCGTGCGGCGGCGCTGGGCGCCTACGCGCCTTATTCCGGCTTCAGCGTCGGCTGCGCGATCGAATCGGTCGATGGCGAGATCGCGGTCGGAGCGAATATGGAGAATGCCTGCTACCGGCTCGGCGTCTGCGGCGAGATCGCCGCGCTCACCGCCGCGCAGCAGGCGTTCGGCCTGGCGAGGATCGCGCGAATCGCGGTGGCCGGCGGCCATGTCGGCCCGGACGGGCGGCTGGCCGGGGCCTCGGTGGTCACCTCCTGCGGCGGCTGCCGCCAGTCGATCCTCGAGGCGGCGCAGCTGTCGGGCCGCGACATCGAAATCGTCTCGGCCAATGGCGAAGGCAGCGAGACGCGGGTGAACCGGATTTCGGAGCTCATCCCCTATGGCTTCGGACCCGCCAACCTCCGCGATGCCGATTCCGCGGCCGGCCCCCAGCGATGATCAAGACGATCGAGCGGCGGCTGGTCTACGAGAATGACTATGTCCGCGTGTTCGACGACCGGGTCGCCTTCCCCGGCGGTCATGAGGGCACTTACTATCACAGCCGCTGGAAGGCCCCCTACGGCGTCGGCATCGTCCCCATCGCGGACCGCCGGGTGCTGCTCATCCGCTCCTATCGCTATGCCGACGCGGCTTATTCGCTCGAGATTCCCCTGGGCTTCGGAGTCCCCGATCGTTCGCCCCGCGAGCAGGCGGTGGCGGAGCTGCGCGAAGAAACCGGGCTCGAAGCCGCAAGCCTCGAAGAGCTGCTCTGCCTGGGCGGGGCCTACAAGACCCACATCTTCCTCGCCCGGATAACGGATCCCGAAAAGGTCAGCCGATTCGGCCAGGAAGCGACGGAGGACATTGCCGGCTTCGAGTGGATGGCGATGGACGATCTCACACCCGCTGGCCTCGCCGCGCGCGGGGTCTCCGATCCGATGACGGTCGCGGCCCTTCTCGCCGCCCGCGCCTCGCTATGAGATGATGATTTCCTTGCTGAAGGATCTGCCCTCCACCGGGCGGTCCTCCACCTTAAGCTTGTCGGCAGCGCCGACGCTGTCGAGATGTTCGGCCAGCCGCCGCTTTATCATCTCGCGTTCCACCGTGTCGGCCGGGAGCGAGCGGACCCCCCGCGAGGGCCAGATATCGAGGATGAGCTGTCTGCACAGGGAAAGCGGCACGACGGGACAGATCATGCCGACGAGGATTCCGAACAGATCCTCCGCCCCGGCCGCTGCATAGTTTTTCGCCTTTTGCTTGTAGAAGATACGGTCCGCATCGGCCGGGCTGTGCCGCGCGATCTCGGGGAAACGGGTCGCGATCCGATCCTCCACGAGCAGGTTGAATTCGACGAAGGCGTCGAACGCCTCGTGATAGTCGCGCTCCTCGCGAATACCGCCGCTCGACAGGCGCAAATAGCTCTGCCGCGCCGGAACCTCCTGCAGAAACAGGATATCGTCCACATTGAGCCGGCACAGCCCGGCGACATGATGCTCATGGTCGAAGCGGGAAGGGGCCTTCACCTCGCCCGTCGTCTCGAACGCATGCCCGCCACCCCGCATCAGGTCGAACGAGGCGCGATGCTCGTCGGCATAGATGGGGTTGAGGCCGATAGAGGCGGGGAGATTCGAGAGATAGGGCGCGTCGGTGCATCGCCGAATCAGGTCCCGCCGCTCCTTGCCGACGGAAATGCCCGACCGGCGCATCCGCAGATGCAGCCGATTCTGGAGAAATTCGCGGCCGAGCCCGGAATCCCGCTCCTTCTCGGCAGCGAGGATTTCCCGAAGCTGCTCGAATTCGGCGTCGGTCAGCAACGGCCGGAACTCGCGAAGCAGCAATCGCTCGCAATTCTCGGTGTAGCTGCTTCGGACGGCCGTGTAGGACCAGGGGATGGCGCGCGCGCAACGCTCGATCAGCGCCAGCGCCGGATTGCCGTCATAATCCTTGGAGGCGAAGCGGATCTTTTCCTCGCACACGAAGGCCTCGTGCACCGAACGGAGCGAGGCGCGGCCGCTCTCCGCGTCGAAATCCGCGCGGATGGCAAGATCGAAGAAGCCGTTCTCGAACAGCGCGATCACGGTCGGGTCGGCAGCCGCGAGCTCTTGCAGGTTCGAGCTGCAGATGACCTGGTTGTCGGAAAAGGCGATCCGGCCGTTGAGGATGAGGTTGTAGACGAGATGCGCCTTGAAGCTGTCCTGCAGCGGAAGGCTGTTCGAGAAGCGACTATTGTCGTCGGCCAGCAGCGTATAGCAGCCCGTCAGCCGTTCCATGGGCCCTCCCCGCGCGCCGATACTTGCCCGGCCTGCCGAATTTCGCAGGCGCTGGCTTCAGACTGGGCAGGCGGCGATTGAAGTCAAGCGCAATCGGGGCCGCGGCCAGCGCGTCCCCGGCCGATTCGCTGCCTCAGACCAGCTTGATCTCGCGCAGCCGCTCCTGGAGGAAATCGTGGGCGGTGATCGACTCGGGATAGAGGTCGGGCTTGCCGTCCGTGCAGCCGGGCAGGGTCTCGATCAGGAAATCCGGCCGGAAATGGAGGAAGAAGGGCATCGAGTAGCGCGACTTGCCGCGCCGCTCGGGCGGCGGGTTGACGACGCGGTGGGTGGTCGAGCGGAGCACGTTGTTGGTCAGCCGCTGCAGCATGTCGCCGATATTGACGACCAGCTCGCCTTCCCTGGGCGTGACCGGCAGCCAATTGCCGTCGCGGTCGAGCAGCTGCAGCCCGGCTTCCTCGGCGCCGATTAAGAGGGTGATCGTGTTGATGTCCTCATGCGCGCCGGCGCGGACGTTCGGCCCGTCGCCGGGGATCGGCGGGTAATGGAGCAGGCGAAGCACCGAATTGCCGTCCTTGACCGTGTCCGCGAAATAATCGGGCGCGAGGCCGAGGTGGCGGGCGATCGCCTCGAGGATCCTGAGGCCGGCGGTGTCGAACGCGGCGAACAGTTCGAGGAAGGTGTCATGGAACGACGCCACCTCCTTCGGCCAGACGTTGGGGGCCATCGAGTCGCTGTAGGGGTGGCCCTCCGGAAGCTCGCGGCCGACGTGCCAGAATTCCTTGAGGTCGTAATTGGCCGCGCCCTTGGCGGTCTCGATTCCGAACGGCGTGTAGCCGCGCGCGCCGCCGCCGCCAGCGATATGGTAAGAGCGCTTGATCGCCTCGGGCAGGGCGAAGAAGGCGCGCGCTTTCTCCTCGGCGCGGGCGATCAGGTCGGCCGGGATGCCGTGATCGGCGATGATCGCGAAGCCGAAGCGTTCGAACGATTCGCCAAGCTCCCGTGCGAAGCCTTCGGGGTCGCGGGCGGACTCCGTGAGGGAGACCGAGGCGATGGCGGGCGGCGGGGTTGCTAAGGTGGACATGCCCAAGTCTTAGCCTCTTGTGCCGGTCAAGCCAATTACCCGTCGGAATAATGGCCGCGGATGTGCGCCCAGGCTTCCGCGGCGGTCTCGACGAAGGTGAACAGGCCGAGGTCGTCGGGGGCGATCACGCCTTCCTCGACCAAAGCCTCGAAATCGATCACTCTCTCCCAGAAGCCGCGGCCGAAGAAGAGGATCGGCATCGGCTTGACCTTGCCGGTCTGGATCAGCGTCAAAAGCTCGAACGCCTCGTCGAACGTGCCGTAGCCGCCCGGGAAGACCGCGACCGCGCGGGCGCGGAGCAGGAAGTGCATCTTCCTCAGCGCGAAATAATGGAACTGGAAGCTCAGCGACGGCGTCACCCAGGGGTTGGGCAGCGCCTCGTGCGGCAGCACGATGTTGAGGCCGATCGACTCGGCGCCCTCGTCGGCCGCGCCGCGATTGGCCGCCTCCATGATCGACGGCCCGCCCCCCGAGCAGACCACGAATTGCCGCCATCCCTGCGGATCGCACGGCTCGCGGCTGGCCAGCCGGGCGAGCGCGCGGGCCTCGTCATAATATTTCGCCTTCGCCTTCAGCCGCTCGGCGATGAGGCGCTGGTGGTCGGTCGCGGCAGCGGCGATCAGCGCGTCCGCCTTGGCGGGCTCGGGGATGCGCGCCGAACCGTAGAACACCAGGGTCGAGCCGACCCTGGCCTCGTCCAGCAGAAGCTCGGGCTTCAGCAGTTCGAGCTGGAAGCGGACCGGCCGCAAATCCTCGCGGAGCAGGAAATCCATGTCCTGGAAGGCGAGCCGGTAGGCGGGATGCGCGGTCTGCGGGACCGGCGCCTGCTGGCTTGCGGTCTCGGCTTCCTCGCGGGCGGGCTGGAAGACCCGTTTGGGCGGTACGATATCGGTCATCAAGGCTCTCTAGCGGCAATCGGGGCGGCGGCTCATGCCGAATGGAATCGCGGGGTTCGGCAGGCGGTCACCTTCAGACCGGCAGCAGAAGCCCCGCGAAGGCGGCGCTCATCAGATTGGCGAGCGAGCCGCCGATCAGCGCCTTGATGCCGAGCTTCGCGATCATCGGCCGCTGGTTGGGCGCGAGGCCGCCGGTGACCGCCATCTGGATCGCGATCGAGCTGAAATTGGCGAAGCCGCACAATGCGAAGGTGACGATGGCGACGCTGCGCGGGCTCAGCTCGGAGCCCTGCATCGCGCCGAGGTCGATGAACGCGACGAACTCGTTGAGCACGACCTTGGTGCCGAACAGCCCGCCGGCGGTCCCCGCCTCGTTCCACGGCACGCCGATCAGGTACATGATCGGCCTGAAGATGAAGCCGACGATGTACTGGAAGGTGATCTCCGGATGGCCGAACCAGCCGCCGATGCCGGAGAGGAGGCCGTTGGCGAGCGCGACCAAGGCGACGAAGGCGAGCACCATGGCGCCGACGGCGACGGCGAGCCTGACGCCTGTCTGCGCGCCCTGCGCGGCGGCCATGATGACGTTGGCGGGACGCTCCCCCTCCTCGAACGTGTCGGTTATCTCGACCTCGTCCTCCACGACGGTTTCCGCGCTTCCCTCGGCAAGCGGGAGCTCCGGCTCCCGCTTCGGCTCATCGGGCATCATGATCTTGGCCATGAGGATCCCGCCCGGAGCGGACATGAAGGCGGCGGCGAGGAGAAAGGGGAGGGATTGCGGCCCGAGCATGGCGGCATAAGCGGCGAGGATCGTGCCGGCGACGCCGGCCATGCCGACGACCATGACGGTGAACAATTGCGGCGGGGTGAGGCTGGCAAGATAGGGACGGATGACGAGCGGCGACTCGCTCTGGCCGACGAAGATGTTGGCGGCGCCGCACAGCGATTCGACCTTGGAGATCCCGGTCACCCAGCCGATCGCGCCCCCGACCCACCGCACCACCCGCTGCATGACGCCGAGATAATAGAGGATTGCCACCAGCGAAGCGAAGAAGATGATGACGGGCAGCGCCTGGATCGCGAAATTCTGGCCGAGCGGATCGCCGGCGAGCTTGCCGAAGAGGAAGGTCGTGCCGGCGCCCGCATAGCCCAGCAGGCTGGCGACGCCGCGCGACATGCCCTGGATGCCCGCTTTGCCCCAGGATGTGTAGAGCACGAGGATCGCGATTCCGGCCTGCAGCGCGAAGGCCGCGCCGACGACCCGCAGGCGGATCGCGCGGCGGTTGGAGGAGAGAAGCACGGCGAGGGCGAGTATCACCGCCATCCCGGCAAGCCCCATCAGTACCCTGATCATCAAATCCCCCTCCCTCGTTCGTTTGGCCGGTTCACCAGACCATCTTCTTTTCGGCCGAAGCCAGCGCCGCGTCCAGCATGTCTATGGCCTCGCCGATGCCGTCCGCCACCAGCAATTGCGCGCGGCGGGCCGGCGACAGGAACCCGCTCGCGGCGACATGGTCGAGAAAGCCCGCCATCTCGTCCCAAAAGCCCGAAACGTTGAGCAGCGCGAGCGGCTTGGCATGATAGCCGAGCGCGTTCCAGGTCCAGGCCTCGAACAATTCGTCCAGCGTGCCGATGCCGCCCGGCAGGCAGACGAAGGCGTCGGTGAGGTCGGTCATCTTCGCCTTGCGCTCGTGCATGTTGGCGACGATGTGGAGCTCGGTGAGGCCGGTGTGGGCGACCTCCAGGTCGATCAGCGCCTGCGGTATCACGCCATAGGCCTCGCCGCCCGACGCCAGCACGGCATCGGCGACGATCCCCATCAGCCCGAGCCGGCCGCCGCCATAGACCAGGCCGATGCCCCTCGCGGCCATCTCGACGCCGAGCGCGCGCGCGGTATCGGCGAAGGCGGGGTCCGCGCCCAGGCTCGACCCGCAATAGACGGCGAGGCGTCTCACAGCGCCGCTGCCAGCGCTTTCAGGTCCGCCTCCGGCCGCGCGCCGAAATGGGAGATGATCTCCGCGGCGGCGATCGAGCCGAGGTGGAGGCTGTCGGCGAGCGATTTGCCCTGGGCCTGACCGACCAGGAAGCCGGCCGCGAACAGGTCGCCGGCGCCGGTCGTGTCGACCACGCCCGAGCCGATTCGGGCGATCGGCACCGACACAATGCGCCCATTCTCGACCGCCAGCGCGCCCTCGCCGCCGCAGGTGACGACCAGCAGCGGTACCTTGGCCTGGAGCGAGGCGACGGCGGCGTCGCGGTCGGCCTTGCCGGCCAGCTCCATGATCTCGGCCTCGTTGGCGAACAGCAGGTCGATCGCGCCCTGCCCGATCATCGCCATCATCTCGGCGCGGTGCGGAGCGATGCAGGCGATGTCGGACAAGGTGAAGGCGACCTTGCGGCCGGCCGCGCGGGCGATGGCCATCGCCTCGTTCATCGCCGCCCGCGGCCCCTCGGACCGCCACAGATAGGCTTCGAGATAGAGAATCTCCGCGCCCCTGATCTGATCCGGGTCGAGCGCGGCCGCCGACAATTCGTGCGCCGCGCCGCGAAACGTGTTCATCGTCCGCTGCGCGTCGGGCGTCACCAGGATCAGGCAGCGCCCCGTCGGCACGCCCGCGTCGATCGGCGGGGTGAGGAACTCCACGCCAAGCGCGCGGATGTCATGGGCGAAAATCTCGCCCAGCTGATCTTTCGCGACCTGGCCGACGAAGCCCGCGCGGCCGCCCAGGGCCGCCACGCCGGCCATCGTGTTCGCCGCCGATCCGCCGCTGGTCTCGCGCGCCTGGCTCATTTGCGCGTAGAGCCGCGTCGCGCCGTCCGCGTCGAGCACCTGCATCGAGCCTTTGACCAGCCCCTCCTTCTCGAGGAACGAATCGTCGGCGGTGGCGATCACGTCCACCACCGCGTCGCCGATCGCCAGCACGTCCAGACGCGTTTCAGTCACGCGAGGCGTGATGGCTGGAATATGGCGGGACGGAAAGCCCTTTTTGCGCGGCGATAAACGCGTTACGCATCGACCATGAGCACCGCCCCCGCACCCCCGATCTCCCGCTCCCTCTGGGTCTTCTCGATCTTCTACGGCGGCATGGTCTGCATCGCCGGCGTGCTCGCCAACAAGCAGATTGCATTGGGTCCCCTCGCCGTCGAGGCGGGCATCCTGGCTTTCCTTCTCCTGGTCGTGGTGTCGAGCACCGTTGCCGAGCTGCACGGACGGGATACCGCCAACCGGCTGGTGCGGTTCGGCTTCATTCCGCTGATCGGCTCCATTTTGCTGATGCTGCTGGTCCATATGCTCCCGGACGCAATGCACGACAGGCCGGCCGACCTCGGCCACATCCAGGCCATTTTGGGCCAGAGCCCGCGGGTGATGATCGCGGGCATCATCGCCTACGGCACTTCGCAGACGCTCAACGTCATGATCTTCAGCCGCCTCAAGGGCGAAACGGGACAGCTGCTTTGGCTGCGCGCCGGGGTCGCCAGCATCCTGTCGCAGATCGTCGACACCCTGCTTTTCATCACCATCGCCTTTTACGGGCTGTTTCCGATCGGCACCCTGCTGCTCGGCCAGATGCTCGCCAAAGTGGTCCTCTCGGCCGTGATGGTGCCGCCGCTCATCTATTTGTTCGTGGCGATCGGCCGCAAGCTCGACAGCCGCGGCTGAATCCGGGGGTTCTGCGTGTTCGCCCGGGAGCCGGTGTGGCCCAGCCGACACACAAATCGGCCAACCGATTCTTTTCAACAACATTTTTCGGCAGCAAGCTCAATCAGAGTCTTGGAACGGTCAAGATTGGGCTATAGCGACTGCTACGGAAGGCGATTCTGCCTGGGGGGTTTGCATCTCATGAAGAAACTGACGCTGCTCTGCGCAACCACCGCGCTCGTCATGCCGACCATGGCATTTGCCCAGTCGACCGGCTCGGTCGATTTCGAAGAGGAAACCGAGATCGTCGTCACCGGCAGCCGGACGCAGGATGTCGGAGGCATCACGGCCCCCGACACGACCAAGGCCAAGGCGGCGCTGACGCAGGAGGTGATCGCCCATCAGAATCCGGGTCAGACGATCCTGGATACGATCAACCTGATTCCGGGCGTCAGCTTCCAGAACAATGACGCTTACGGCTCGTCGGGCGGCACGCTCAACATTCGCGGCTTCACGGCGGACCGCATCTCGCTGACCGTCGACGGCGTCCCGCTCAACGATTCGGGCAATTACGCGATCTTCTCGAACCAGCAATTCGATCCGGAGATTATCGGCGAGGTCAACGTCAACCTCGGCACGACCGATGTGGACAGCCCGACCGCCTCGGCGGCGGGCGGCACCGTGAATTATCGCACGATCGTTCCCCGCAAGGAGCTCGGCGCGATGTTGTCCGCATCCTGGGGCGAGTATGATTTCCATCGCGTGTTCGGCATGATCGAAACCGGCACTTTTACCCCGTGGGGCACCCGCGCCTTCGTCTCTGCTTCGAAAGCCACGAATGACAACCCGTTCAACAATTACGGCAAGGTCAACAAGCAGCAATATAACGCAAAAATCTATCAGCCGTTCGGATCGGGAGGCGACTTCATTGCGCTTGCCGGCCACTATAACCAGAACCGCAACAACTTCTTCGGCTCGTCGCCGCTCCGTAACGACACGGTTCGGACGCTCGGGGCGCTGCAGGTGCCGCGCATTGTCGGCGGCCTCGCGCAAAACCGCTATCCGGCGAACAATGACGAGCGCGAATATAATATCAACTTCCCCTGCTTCGTCGACGTGGCGCAGGCGGGGGTCGCCGATGCTCCGGCCCCGACGTCCGGGCCGGGCGGCACGCCCGATCCGAACGGGGACTATGCGAGCTGCGGCACCGAGTTCGACCGGCGCTTCAATCCGTCGAACACGGGTAACATCCGCGCTTCCTCCCGCTTCTCCTTCGGGCCGTTCACGCTCACCGTCGATCCTAGCTTCCAATATGTGAAGGCGAATGGCGGCGGCACGGTCACCGCGAACGAAGGCGCGGTCCGCGACATTAATCCGGCCGGCGGCACCGCCACGCCGGCCCAGTGCCGGACCACACCCAACAGCGCGACCAACACCTGCGTCTCCGGCTATCTCGGCGGCACGCCTTTCGTCGGCAGGGATGTCAACGGCGACGGCGACACGCTCGACACGGTGAACGTTCTTGCGCCGAGCCAGACGCAGACGAATCGCTACGGCCTGATCGCGGGCGTGCGCTGGGACGTCAACGACGATCACGCCGTCCGCGCCGGCTATACGTTCGACCGGGCGCGCCACCGCCAGACCGGTGAGGTCGGCCTGCTCAATAATGGCGGCTCGCCTCTCGACGTCTTTCCGATCAACGATCCGCTGGCGGACGTAACGGGCGTAAATCTCGAGAAGCGCGACCGCCTCTCTTTCGCGATCCTGCACCAGTTCTGGGGCGAATATCGCGGCGAGTTCATGGCCGGCAAGCTGGTCCTGAACGCCGGCCTGCGCGCGCCCTTCTTCAAGCGCGATCTCAACAACTTCTGCTTCACCAGCTCGGCGAGCGGGTTCGTGGAATGCTTCGGCCGCGGCGACCCGCGCAACGCGACCTTCGCCGCTCTCAACCCCACCCTTCAAGGCCCGCAGCAGCGCGTCCTCAAATATGACGCGATACTTCCCAATGTCGGCTTCACCTACGATTTCATGCCTCAGATGAGCGTCTTCGCGAACTACGCGAAGGGCCTTTCCGTGCCGAGCACGGACAATCTCTACAATTCGTTCTTCTTCGCTCCGAACACCGCCGCGGCGCAGCCCAACCCCGAGAAGACCGACAATTTCGACGTCGGCGTTCGCTACCGCAGCCCGCAAGTGCAGGCCCAGCTTGGCGCGTTCTTCAACCGCTATACCGACCGCACGGCCTCCGCGTTCGATCCGGAGCTGAACGTGAACGTGTTCCGGAACCTCGGCAAGGTCGATAAATACGGCGTGGACGGCTACATCTCCTACCAGCCGATCAAGCAGCTCAACCTCTACATCTTCGGCTCCTACCTGAAGTCGAAGATCAAGGACAATTTGATCATCGGCGAATGCTCGGCGGCGCAGGTCACCGCCGGCTTCCCCGGCTGTGCCGCCGCGAACGACCCGATCTTCGCCCTGACAGCGGGCAGGCGCGAATCCGGGTCGGCGAAATACACGTTAGGCGGCACCATCCGCGGCACGGTTGGGCCGGTCGAGCTCGGCATCACCGGCAAGCGGACCGGCCCGCGCTTCATCTTCGACACCAATGATGCGGTGCACGCGTTCGTCGGCAACCCCGCGGTGGACACCGTGGTCTTCGGGGCGAGCACGCCGGCCTACTGGCTGGTCAACCTGGACGCCCGCCTCAACCTCGGCCTCGAGAAGACCTACATCCAGTTCAACATCTACAACCTGTTCGATAAATTCTTTGTCGGCGGGTTCGGCGGCGGGCTCAATCAGGCGATCACCCGCGCCAATAACGGCACGATCACCGCCTATGGCGCCCCTCCGTTCGTTCAGATCGGCGCGCCGCGCACGATCAGCGCCACGCTCGTCGTCGGCTTCTGATCCCACGCACCCGGAAAGCGGCCGCTGCGACTGATGTCGCGGCGGCCGTTTTTTTTCGTGGTTCAGCCGGCTTTGCGGCGCGGTTTCCTCGGCGGCCCGCTCGAGCGGATGACGCTTGCCACAGGGCAACGCACCCCTTGCGCCAGGATCGCGCCATGGCGGTCCAGCTGGTTGAGTGCGGAGGTCTCGAAGCCGATCGCACGGGTCGCCAGCAGCCGGGTACAGCGATTCGTCGTCCGCACGAAATACCAGCTGCCGTTCCCGCCCCTGACATAAAGCGCGTCATCGGAAGCCGCCTTCCACTCCACGGATCCAATGCTGCTGACGAAGGGAATGGCGGTTTCGCCGGACGCATCCTCGGTGGCCGCGGTCGCGCACCCGGCGCCAAGGCCGAGGAACAATAGGCTCAGGCTTGTTCGCATCGTTCGCCTCCTGCTTCCGTTCGAAGATAGGATGCCTCGCGCCGCTTTGCCAGAGTCCGTCTCTCCCTCTACGGCGGCCGATGAAGTGTCCCATCATCGCCGCCGACCGCGGCGCGCGGCCTTGATCCTCGGCCTCCACGACTACACCCGCCTGTAGCTCAACATCACCAACGTCTTCGACAAGCGCCATGTCGGCGGCTCCGGCGGCGGCATCCAGAGCTCGACGATCAACGGCACGACCGGCGTGATCACCGGCTATGCGGCGCCGCCCTTTCCTATTTCACCTTCGCCAGCGGTTCGGCAGAAGTCTCCGGCCCGGGCGGCCGCCCCAAAGTGAGCCGCAACTGCTCCTCCTCGGCCTCGCGCATCCGCTCCATGAAATGGCGGCGGCACAGCGAAGCGTAGCGGTCGTTGCCGCCGATCTCGGTCTGCGCGCCGCGCTTGACCGCCCGGCCCTCCTCGTCGACGCGAAGGTTCATCGTCGCCTTGCGTCCGCACTCGCAGACCGCCTTCAGCTCGACGAGCGTGTCGGCCAAAGCGAGGAGATTGGCGCTCCCCTCGAACAAATTGGCCTGGAAGTCGGTGCGCAGGCCGTAGGTGAGGACGGGGATGTTGAGCCCATCGCAAATGGCCGCGAGCTGGAGCACCTGGGCGCGGGTGAGGAACTGGGCCTCGTCGATCAGGACGCAGTGCACCGCCCGCCGCTTCAGCTCCTCGCCCACCTCCGCGAAAAGCTCGGTCGCGGCATCGAACACATGGGCCTCGGTGAGCAGTCCGATTCGCGATCTGACTTTGCCAAAGCCCGCCCGGTCGTCGACCGCCGCAGTATAGAGCATCGTCTCCATGCCCCGTTCGCGATAGTTGAAATCGGCCTGCAGCAGGTTGGTCGATTTCCCCGCATTCATCGACGCATAATAGAAATAGAGCTTGGCCATCGCAGCTTCTTAGCCCCGCCACGATCCTTGTCCATGGCGGCCGATCAGCGGCGGTTCTCGGGTGGGAAGCCGGGCGAGCGCGCGAGGCTGGCAAAGTGGCGGAGCGGGAGGGATTCGAACCCTCGATACGGTTTTGCCGTATACTCACTTTCCAGGCGAGCGCCTTCGACCACTCGGCCACCGCTCCGCATGTCCTGGAAGAAGCGCCCTCTAATGGGCCGTCTCCGGGAGGGCAAGCTGAGCGGCGATGGCGTCGATGCTTTTCGCCAGCGCCACGTCGCGCCGGGTCAGGCCGCCGGCGCTGTGGGTGGTGAGGCTGATCTCGACCCGGTTCCAGCTGTTCGACCAGTCGGGATGGTGGTCGGCCTTCTCGGCGGCCAGCGCCACCCGGGTCATGAAGGCGAAGGCCTGGCTGAAGTCGCGGAAGGTGAAGCTGCAGGCGATGGCGGCGCGGCCCTCGTCATAGGCCCAGGCCGGGAGCTCCCGCAAAGCGGCTTCGCGTTCCTCGGTCGAAAGCATCAAAACCTCCCTTGCTGGCGCGCGCCGCGCTTCCCCTTTATGTCGCGCAGCATGAGCGAGCGTCAAACCCTTGCGCCCGACGCGGCCGAGATCGAGCGGCTGGCCGAGGCGGCGATCGCGCGGATGCCGGAGCATTTCCGCCGGCACCTTCGCGGGGTCGTCCTCCAGGTCGACGAATTCGCCGCCGACGAGGCGCTCGACGCGCTCGGCATCGAGGATGCGTTCGACCTCTCCGGCCTCTACACCGGCCGGCCGATCGGCGAGCAGAGCTCGATGCTGTCGGGCGAGCTGCCGGCGATGATCCACCTCTACCGCCGGCCTCTGCTCGACGAATGGGCGGAGACGGGGGTGAGCCTGGAGGCTTTGGTGACCCATGTCATCGTCCATGAGGTCGGCCATCATTTCGGCTTCTCCGACGCCGACATGCACGCCATCGAGGACGCGGCGGGGTGAACGCGAAGCCGCTGCTGAAGCTGGACCAAGTCTCCTGCGTCCGCGGCGGGCGGCTGCTGTTCGAGAGGCTGAGCCTGATGCTCGCGCCCGGCGGCGCGGCGCTGGTGACCGGCCCCAACGGGGTCGGGAAATCGAGCCTGATCCGGCTGGCGGCGGGGCTGCTGCGGCCGGCCGGCGGCCATGTCGGACGGGTTTGCGCGCTCGCGCTCGCCGACGAGGGCCTGGCCCTCGACCCCCGGCTGACGCTCGGCCGGGCGCTGGGCTTCTGGGCCCGGATCGACGGCACGCGGGCGGAGGCCGGGCTGGAAGCGATGGGGCTGGCCCGCCTCGCGCAGGTGCCGGTGCGGATGCTTTCGGCGGGGCAGCGCAAGCGCGCGACACTGGCCCGGGCCATCGCCTCGGGCGCGCCCTTGTGGCTGCTCGACGAGCCCGCCAACGGCCTCGACGGCGACGGCGTGGAGCGGCTGGCCTCCGCCATGGCCGGGCATCGGGCGAAGGGCGGCGCGATCCTCGCCGCCTCGCATTTGCCGCTGGCGCTCGACGGCGCGGCGATCGTGGCGCTGGCATGAGCGCGCTGGTCCTGCGCGAATTGAGGCTGGCGGCGACCGGCGGCAACGCGTCGCTGCCGGTCATCTTCTTCCTGCTGGTGGCGACGCTCTTCCCGTTCGCGGTCGGGCCCGACGCGCCTTTGCTGGCCCGGACCGGCGGCGGCGCTCTGTGGATGGCCGCCTTGCTGGCGGCCCTGCTGCCGGTCGACCGGCTGGTCGAGCCCGACCGGGCGAGCGGCGTGCTCGACCAACTCGCCGTGCGGGGGGTGAGCGAGGAGCATGTCATGCTGGCCAAGCTCGCCGGCCACTGGCTGAGCTTCGGGCCGCCCCTGATGCTGGCGGCGGTGCCGGCGGCGGCGCTGATGAAGCTGCCCCGCGAGGTGCTGATGCGGCTGGAATTGGGGCTGCTGGCCGGCACGCCGGGCCTGGCGGCTTTGACCCTGATCGTCGCCGCGCTGACCGCGGGTCTCAGGGCAACGGGCGCGCTGGCCGGCCTGCTGATGCTGCCGCTGGCGGTGCCCGTGCTGATCTTCGGCGCGGGGCTGATCGAGCAAGGCGGGAATATGGGAGCATTGAAGCTGCTCGCGGCGGTATCGCTGCTGCTGGTCGCGATGGCCCCCTTCGCCGGGGGCGCCGCGATAAGAACGGCGCGGGATTAAGGGACAGTTACTTTCACGCGCAGCGGCACGCATTCTCGCACTTCACGGCTGAAAGTAACTGTCCCCACCTACTCCCGCGACCACCTCGCGAAGATCGCCGTCGGCAGGAGCAGCCCTCGCGCTTCCTCGCGGACCGCCATGTCGCCGCATTCGATGCGGCCGCCGAGGCCGGCCAGCGCCTGATCGAGCAGCGCGCCGAGGGCCAGGGCGGACATGCGCACGGCATAGACGGTCAGCACCAGGAACTTGCTGTCCCGGTCGAGCAGCCGGCGGCAATCGGCGACGAGGCCGGGCAGGCCCTCTTCCAGCCGCCAGATCTCGCCGGCCGGCCCGCGGCCATATTTGGGCGGGTCGAGGATGATTCCGTCGTAGCGGCGGCCGCGGCGGACCTCGCGGGCGGCGAACTTGGCGGCGTCGTCGACCATCCAGCGGATCGGCCGGTCGGCCATGCCCGAGAGGCGCGCATTCTCCTTGGCCCATTCGACCGACTTCTTCGAAGCGTCGACATGGGCCAGGCTTGCCCCTTTGGCGGCCAGAGCGAGCGTGCCGACGCCGGTATAGCCGAACAGGTTGAGCGCCTCGGCGCCCGGGCCGGTCCGCTCCCGCATCCACGCCCATACCGGCGCCATGTCGGGGAAGAAGGCGAGGTGGCGGAAGGGGGTGCAGGACGCGCGGAAGCGGACCTCCTCCCAGGCCATCTCCCAGCCGTCCCTGGGGACGGGGCGGGTGAAGGTCCAGCGGCCGCCGCCCTCCTCGTCCGAGCCGGGGACGAACGCGCCGTCCGCGTCCCAATCGGCATGCGCCGGCGCCCACATCGCCTGCGGCTCGGGGCGGATGAAGCGGTAGGGTCCGTAGCGTTCCAGCTTGCGGCCGCCGCCGGAGTCGAGGAGGCCGTAATCGCGCCACGGCTCCGCGACGAGGGTGGCGAGATTCATGCCGCGCGGACGGCCGGGAAGCCGATCGTGGCGCGGGCGCGGGGGCCCGAGAGCATGTGCGCCCCGGCGGCGTGGACCTGGTTCAGAGTCACTCTCTCGAGATCGGCGATCACCTCCGCGGGCTCGACCAGGCGGCCGAACAAAGCGAGCTGGCGGGCGACATAATGGGCTTGGCCCCAAGGGCTCTCCAGCGACATGAGCAGGCCGGCCTTGGCCTGGGTGCGGACCCGGTCGAGCTCGCGCTGGGTCACGGTCGCGGCGGCGCCGGCGAGGATCTCCTCGATCAGCTGGGCGGCGGCGGCGGACTGGCGGCGGGCGGTGGCGGCGTAGATCGCGAACAGGCCGATGTCGCGCCACGGCTGGAGCATCGAATAGACGGTGTAGGCGAGGCCCTTCTCCTCGCGCAGCTGCTGGAACAGGCGTGACGACATGCCGCCGCCGACGGCGTCGCTGAACAGGCGGGCGGCGTAATAATCCGGATCGGGCTGGCCCGGGCCGCCGAAGCCCAAGGCGAGATGGGCCTGGTCGCTGGCCGTGCGGCCGACCCGGTCGCCGCCGGTGAAGGTCGCCGGCTCGGGCAAAGCGATGGCGCCGCCGGGGAGGTCGGCGAGATGGCGCTCGGCGATTTCGGCGAGGCGGTCATGATCGACCTTGCCGGCGGCGACGAGGGTCAGGCTGCCGCCGCGATACTGGCCTTGCCGCCACTCGTGAAGGTCGCCCACCGTTATGCTGGCGATGCTCTCCTCGCTGCCGAGGATCGAGCGGCCGAGCGGCTGGTCGGCGAACGAGGCGGCCTGGAGGTCGTCGAAGATGATGTCGGACGGGGTGTCGCGCGCCTCGCCCAGCTCCTGCAGGACGACGTCCTTCTCGCGCTCCAGCTCGGCCGGGTTGAAATGGGCGCGCAGGACGAGATCGGCGATCAGCTCGACGCCGAGCGGGATATGCTCGGCCAGGACCGAAGCGGTGAAGCTGGTCGAATCGCGGTCGGTGGCGGCGTTGAGGTCGCCGCCGACATCCTCGATCGCCTCGCTGATCTCCCGCGCCGAGCGGCCGCCCGCGCCCTTGAACACCATATGCTCGAACAGATGGGCGATGCCGTTGAGCAAAGCCGGCTCGTAGCGCGAGCCGGTGTCGGCATAGAGGCCGACCGCGGCGGTCTCGATGCCGGGCATCTCGCGGCTCGCGACCTTGAGGCCGGAGGGAAGGATGGAGAGCTTCATCGCCGCTGGGCCTAGGCGGGCCGGGGACCGGCATCAACGCCTTCCCGCCGCCGCCGGCGCAGCGCAAGCGTGTAAATGATCGCGGCGGCGGCGGCGAAGAAGAACCATTGGAGCGCATAGAGCATATGGTTGTTGGACATGTTCGCCGGCGAGGGCGGCGCGCTCGGCTCGAGGCCGGGCGCGGCCTTGTCGGCGACCAGGCGGATGCGGTGCTTGCGGTCGGGGACGATCAGGCCGCTGACCGCCCCGCCCCGCCAGCGCGGCGTCTCGAACGATTTCGACCAGCCGATATCGACCTGCATGCCGGGCCCTTCCGCGCCGGTGCGGCAGGCGGCGACATGGCTCCAGCCCGGCTCGTCCCTCAGATTGCGCCCGGCGACGGCGCGCCATCCGACCGGCTGGAGGCAGAAGCCGGCGGCGCGGCGGTAGAGCAGCCGGTCGTCCGCAGGCGGCAGCGCCGGCCAGGCGACCGGCGGCAGCTTCGCATTGGCTTCATATCGGGCGATCAGACCTTCCTTCCAGTCGGCGCGGCGGAGCTGCCAGATGCCGAGGCCGATCATCGCCGCGACGGCGGCGGCGACGACAAGGGTCGGAAGAAAAGGCAGGCGCATCACTGGTCCTTTGGCTCCTCGGCGGGACGATGGCGATATTCGAGCGCGAGCAGCAGGCCCTTGGCGACGCGCAGCGACACGATCACCGCCGCCGTCGTGATCGGCACCCAGAGCAGGATATGGACCCAGAACGGCGGGTGGAGGCCGAGCTCGACGGCGATGGCGAGGCCGGTGATCAGCGCGCCGACGATGAGGGTGAGGAAGGCGGCCGGCCCGTCGCCGACGTTGAAGCCGGAAAAATCGAGTCCGCAGACGCGGCACCGCGGCGCGAAGCTGGCGACACCGGCGAATAGCGACTTGGCCCCGCAGCGCGGACAGAGGCCGCGGAGGGCGACCTGGAAGGGGGCGGGGCAGCCCGTCATCCCGACGGAGGCCGGGATCTCAGGTCGTAGGGTCACGGCGTTTCTCCGCGAGATTCCGGCTTTCGCCGGAATGACGAGTGGCTGTCACCCGTAGGACGCGCCGGCGCCGCCCCAGACGTAGATGCACAGGAACAGGAACAGCCAGACGACGTCGACGAAATGCCAATACCATGCCGCCGCCTCGAATCCGAAATGCTGCTCGGGGCGGAAATGGCCCTTATAGGCGCGGATCAGGCAGATGGTCAGGAAGATGGTGCCGACGATGACGTGGAAGCCGTGGAAGCCGGTCGCCATGAAGAAGGTCGAGCTGTAGATGTTCTGCTTAAACGCGAACGGCGCGTGGGCATATTCATAGGCCTGGATGCTGGTGAACATGGTGCCCAGGATGATCGTCGCCCACAGCCCCATGATCAGGCCGCGGCGGTCGTTGTGGATGAGGGCATGGTGCGCCCAGGTGACGGTGGTGCCCGAGCAGAGCAGGATGAGGGTGTTGAGCAGGGGGAAGTGGAACGGGTCGAGCACCTCCATGCCCTTGGGCGGCCAGACCCCGCCGATCGAGTCCGCCGGGGAGGGGAAGAGCGAGGCGTCGAAGAAGGCCCAGAACCAGGCGAGGAAGAACATCACCTCCGAGGCGATGAACAGGATCATGCCGTAGCGCAGGTGGAGCTGGACGATGGGCGTGTGGTCGCCGCCATGCGCCTCGCCGATGACGTCGCTCCACCAGCTGAACATGACGAACAGGACGGCGATCACGCCGGCGGAGAAGAGGTAGCCGCCATAAGCGTAGCTGTGCATCCACATCACGCCGCCGCTGGCCATGCCGAGCGCGCCGAACGCGCCGATCAGCGGCCAGATGCTCGGGGACACGAGGTGGTAGGGATGGTTCTGCGCTGCGGCCATTCTGTCCTCGCGTCATGCCGGCGAAGGCCGGCATCTCGTGTCAATAATGCCTTTCCTCCACGAGATCCCGGCCTCCGCCGGGATGACGTGCGGTGCGTGTCTCTAACTGCCCTTTTGCGGCGGGTCCACGGGGTAAAAGGTGTAGCTCAGGGTGATTTCGCTGATGTCGCTGGTGTCGGGATCGTCGACGAATTTGGGATCGACGTAGAAGACGACCGGCATGCGCACCTCCTCGCCGCCTTTGAGGGTCTGGAGGTTGAAGCAGAAGCACTGGATCTTGGTGAAATATTTGCCGGCCTGGGTCGGCGTGACGTTGAAGGTGGCGCTGCCGGTGACCGGCTTGCCGGAGAGGTTCTTGGCGGTGAAGAAGGCGATCTCGCGCTCGCCGATGACGACCGGCTCGGTGGTCCGCTCGGGCTCGAAGCGCCACGGCATCGCCGGCGCGATATTTGCGTCGAAGCGGATCGACACGGTCTTGCCGGCGACCGCGCCGGGGACGCCGCCGCCGCCGGCGCGCATGGTGGTGCCGTCGAAGCCGGTGACCTGGCAGAAGATCCGGTAGAGCGGTACGCTGGCGAAGGCGAGGCCGGCCATGAAGGCGACGAGCAGGGCCGCTAGCGCGGCGGTGCGGCCGTTCCTGCCGGCGAGCGCGGTCATTGGTTGACCGTCATCTTGGCGATGGTGACCGCATAGATCAGCAAGGCGACGGCGGCGAGGAGGAGGCCGATGACGAGCGCGCGGCTCTTCTGGCGGCGGCGTATCTCCTCATCGTCGGGGCCAAGCGGGGTCATGCGATCAGCCAGCGGTCGAGGACGAGCGCGCCGAACACGCCGAACAGGTAGAGGATCGAGAAAGCGAACAGGCGCTTTTCCGGCTTCATCGCCGCCGGCTCGACGGCGCGGTTGGCGAGCACCTGGAGCGCCAGCGCGAGGAACAGCAGGCTGAGCGCGGCGGCTGCGATGCCGTAGACCGGCCCGGCGAGGCCCAGCGGCCAGGGGGCGACCGCCGCCGCCGCCATCGGCAGCGCATAAAGGAGGATGTGCTGGCGGGTCACTCTCGGTCCGGCGACGACGGGCAGCATCGGCACGCCGGCGGCGGCGTAATCGGAGCGGACGAACAGCGACAGCGCCCAGAAATGGGGCGGCGTCCACAGGAAGATGAGGGTAAAGAGGAGGATCGGCAGCAAGGTCACGTCGCCGGTCGCCGCCGCCCAGCCGATCATCGGCGGGAAGGCGCCGGCGGCGCCGCCGATGACGATGTTCTGCGGCGTCCGCCGCTTCAGCCAGATGGTGTAGACGAAAACGTAGAAGAGGATCGAGACGGCGAGGATCGCGGCGGCGAGCCAGTTGGCCGCAAGCCCCATCAGCAGCACCGAGAAAAAGGCCAGGCCGACTCCGAAATGGAGCGCCGACTGGCGGTCCATGCGGCCGGCGGGGAGCGGCCGCGAGGCGGTGCGCTTCATCAGCGCGTCGATATCGGCCTCGTACCACATGTTGAGCGCGGCCGCGGCGCCGGCACCGAGCGCGATGCACAGGATCGCGGTGAAGCCGAGCACCGGGTGGATCGGCGTCGGCGCGACGAGCATGCCGGCCAGGCCGGTGAAGACGACCAGGCTCATCACCCTGGGCTTGGTCAGCGCCAGGAAATCGCGCCAGTCGGCGGGCAGGGCGGGGTTGTATGGAAGTACGGTCGTGCTCATTCTAGCTCCTCCCCTCCCGCTTGCGGGAGGGGCCGGGGGTGGGCTTGGGACAGGCTCAGCAAGCCCACCCCTTTATCCCCTCCCGCGAGCGGGAGGGGGAATGGTCAGTCGATCCTCGGCAGCGTCTCGAACTGGTGGAAGGGCGGCGGGCTGGGCAGGGTCCATTCGAGCGTCGTCGCGCCCTCGCCCCAGGGATTGTCCGGCGCCTTCCGGCCGAAAAAGAGCGACCAGAAGATGTTGGCGAAAAAGAAGGCCATGCCGGCGGCGACCATCATGAAGCCGATCGTCGCGATATGGTTCCAGCCGGCATAGGCGTCGGCATAATCGGGAACCCGCCGCTGCATGCCGTCGAGGCCGAGGAAATGCATCGGCATGAAGAGGATGTTGACGCCGATGAAGAACAGCCAGAAATGGATCTGGCCCATCCATTCGACGTACATCCTGCCCCACATCTTGGCGAACCAGTAATACCAGCCGGCGAACAGGCCGAACACCGCGCCCAGCGACAGCACGTAATGGAAGTGGGCGACGACATAATATGTGTCGTGCATCTCGTTATCGATGCCGCCGTTGGCGAGGACGACGCCGGTGACGCCGCCGATGGTAAACATGAAGATGAAGCCCAGGGCCCACAGCATCGGCGTCTCGAAGGTCAGCGAGCCGCCCCACATGGTCGCGATCCAGCTGAAGATCTTGATGCCGGTCGGCACCGCGATCACCATCGTCGCCGCGGTGAAGTACATCTTGGTGTTCACGTCCATGCCGACGGTGAACATGTGGTGCGCCCAGACGACGAAGCCGATCACCCCGATCGCGACCATCGCATAGGCCATGCCGAGATAGCCGAACACCGGCTTGCGGCTGAACGTGGCGACCACCTGGCTGACCATGCCGAAGCCGGGCAGGATCATGATGTAGACCTCCGGATGGCCGAAGAACCAGAAGAGGTGCTGGTAGAGGACCGGATCGCCGCCGCCCGAGGCGTCGAAGAAATGGGTGCCGAAATTGCGGTCGGTGAGCAGCATCGTGATCGCCCCGGCCAGCACCGGCAGCGCCAGCAGCAGCAGAAAGGCGGTGACCAGGATCGACCAGACGAACAGCGGCATCTTGTGCAGCGTCATGCCCGGCGCGCGCATGTTGAAGATGGTGGTGATGAAGTTGATCGCGCCGAGGATCGAGGAGGCGCCGGCGAGGTGGAGGGCGAAGATCGCCATGTCCACCGCCGGCCCCTGGTGGCCGCTGGTCGAGAGCGGCGCATAAACGGTCCAGCCGGTGCCGGCGCCGTTGCCCTCGCCGCCGGGCACGAAGGCGGAGCCGAGCAGGAGGGTGACGGCCGGGATGAGCAGCCAGAAGCTGATATTGTTCATCCGCGGGAAGGCCATGTCGGGCGCGCCGATCATCAGCGGCACGAACCAGTTGCCGAAGCCCCCGATCATCGCCGGCATGACCATGAAGAAGACCATGATCAGGCCGTGGGCAGTGATCAGCACGTTCCACAAATGGGTCACCTCGTCCGCCGACGCGCCCGCTCCCGCCCAGGCCTGGAGATATTGGATGCCGGGCTCGGCGAGCTCGGTCCGCATCAGGCCGGAGATGGTTCCGCCGATGATTCCGGCGACGATCGCGAACAGCAGATAGAGGGTGCCGATGTCCTTGTGGTTGGTCGACATGAACCAGCGCACGAAGAAGCCGGGCTTGTGGTCCGCCTCGTGATGGGCGGCGTGGGCGTGGTCCGCCTCGAAATGGCTGGCATTGGCTGTGGTGTCGGTCATGCTATCGGTTTCCGCGGCTGGATTCGGCGCCCTGGCTGGTCACCGCCGGAGTGGCGGTTCCGGGCGTGAGCGTCGGTTCGGGAGTGGCTTCGCCCCCGCCCGGAGCGGGCGCGGCGGGCGGATTTGCGACGGGCGAGTTGGCGGTGGCGTCGGGCGAGGCGGGCTTGGCCGCGCCCCGCGCCGTACCGCCCTTCGAGGCGACCCAGGCGTCGAACTGCTGCTGGCTCACCACCTCGACCGCGATCGGCATGAAGCCGTGACGGGCGCCGCACAGCTCGAAGCACTGGCCGTAATAGATGCCTGGACGCTCGGCCTTGAACCAGGTCTCGTTGAGCCGGCCCGGCACCGCGTCCATCTTCACCCAGAAAGCGGGGACGCCCCAGCTGTGGATCACGTCCGAGGCGGTGACGATCACCTTCACGGTCGCGTTCACCGGCACCACCATGTGCTCGTCGACGGCGAGCAGGCGCGGGCCGTCCGCATCGGTGCGGGCGCGCTCGGTGCCGCTGGTATGGCCCTTTTCCTTCAGCATGTACGAGATCAGCTCGAACCCGCCATTGTCGGGATATTGGTAGGTCCAATACCATTGGTTGCCGATCACCTTGACGGTGAGGTCGGCCTTGGGCGGCGAATATTGCTTGCCGAGCAGCTTGATCGAAGGAACCGCGATCGCGACCAGGATCAGCACCGGCACCAAAGTCCAGACGATCTCCAGCGTCGTGTTGTGGGTGGTGCGCGAAGGCACCGGATTGACGCCGCGGCGGAAGCGGATGATGACGAACAGCAGAAGGCCGAGCACGAACACCGAGATTGCGGTGATGATCGGCACCAGCAGCACGTTGTGGAACCAGGCCGCCTCGACGCCGATCGGAGTCACCTGCTCCTGGAGGCCCATGCGGCCGTCGGGCTGGCCGATGCCGGGTTCCGGCTTGGCCTGGCTTGCCGGCGCGGGCGCGGGCGCGGGCGCGGGAGTCTGGGCATTCTCGGCGGTCGCCGCCTGGAAGGGCCGGACGTTGGCGGCCTCGCCGGCGGGGGCGGGCGCCGCTTGCTGCGCGGCCGCTGCCATGGGGAGCATGGCGAAGGCCGCGGCGGCGGCGGCGATCTTGAGCAGAATCTTCATCTAAACCCCTTGGGCCCTCGGCGGAGCGGGACGGATTCGGGCCGTGACGGCTGATTGCGGCGCCTTATAGGCAGGCGGGCACCGCTCCTCAAGCGTTGCGGAGCGGCTTTTTCGGGCGCTTGATGGCGCTCCCGGCCGGCCCTATCAGGCGGTCGGCCGAGGCGCAGCGGACGGATGCGATGACCGAAGACGAAATACTCGCCGAATTCCGCGCCGCGGACGCGCTGCTGGAAGGCCATTTCATCCTCTCCTCGGGCCGCCACAGCCGGCGCTACCTGCAGTGCGCGCGGGTGCTGATGGACCCGGTGCGCGCCTCGCGCCTGGCCTCGGCGCTGGTCGCGGCGATGCCGCGCGACCTGCGCGGGGCGATCGAGATCGTGGTCTCGCCGGCGATGGGCGGCATCATCGCCGGTCACGAGATGGGCCGGGCGCTCGGCGTCGAGGCGGTGTTCGTTGAGCGGCCGTCCGGCGCCTTCGAGCTGCGCCGCGGCTTCCGGCTGAAGGCGGGGCAGAAAGTGCTGCTGATGGAGGATGTGGTGACCACCGGTTTGAGCTCGCGCGAGGCGATCGCCGCGGTGGAGGAAGCCGGCGGGGAGGTGATCGCCTCCGCCGCTTTGGTCGACCGCTCGGGCGGCGCGGCCGATCTCGGCGTGCCTTTCTTCCCGCTCATCCGCCTCTCCATCCCGACCCACGAAGCGGACGCGCTGCCGCCGGAGCTGGCGGCGCTGCCGGCCGAGAAACCGGGCAGCCGCACGGCCGCGTGACGCGCCATCTCCGCCTCGGGGTCAATATCGACCATGTCGCGACGATCCGGAACGCGCGCGGCGGCGACCATCCCGATCCGGTCCGCGCCGCCTTCGCCGCGGCGCAGGCGGGCGCGGACGGAATCACCGCCCATTTGCGCGAGGACCGGCGGCACATCAGGGACGACGACATCTCGCGGCTGATGGCGAAGCTCTCCATCCCGCTCAACCTGGAGATGGCGGCGACCGAGGAGATGCTCGAAATAGCGCTCCGCCACCGCCCGCACGCCGCCTGCATCGTCCCCGAGAAGCGCGAGGAGCGGACCACCGAGGGCGGGCTCGACGCCGCCGGGCAGGACAATCACCTGCTGCCCTTCGTCGCCCGGCTGCTGGGGGCGAATATCCGGGTCAGCCTGTTCATCGAGCCGGATCCGAGGCAGGTCGAGGCGGCGGTGCGCCTTCAGGCGCCGGTGGTCGAGTTCCACACCGGCCGCTACGCCCATCTGGAGGGCGACGAGCGCGCCGAGGAATTGCGGCGGATCGCGGACGCGGCGGCACTGGCGGCGAAGCACGGCATCGAAGCGCATGCCGGCCACGGCCTCAGCTTCGACAATGTCGCGCCGGTCGCCGCCATCCCCGAGCTCGCCGAGCTCAACATCGGCCATTTCCTGGTCGGCGAGGCGATCTTCACCGGCTTCGAGGCGAGCATCGCGCGGATGCGCTCGATCATCGACGAGGCGCGAGGGTGATCGTCGGCATCGGCTCCGATCTGTGCAATATCGAGCGGATCCAGAAATCGCTCGACCGGTTCGGCGAGCGGTTCGTCCGCCGCGTGTTCACCGAGACGGAGCAAGCCAAGGCGCAGCGGCGGCCGCTGACCCGGGCCGGCACCTATGCCAAGCGCTTCGCCGCCAAGGAGGCTTTCTCCAAGGCGGTCGGCACCGGCTTCCGGCGCGGCGTGTTCATGCGCGATATAGGTGTGGTGAACCAGGCTTCGGGCGCCCCGGCCCTCAACCTCACCGGCGGCGCGAAAGAGAGGCTTGACGCGATGATCCCGGCAGGACACGCCGCAGTGGTTCATTTGACGATGACCGACGACTATCCATTCGCTCTCGCCTTCGTCATCATCACAGCCATCCCGATCACAGGAGCATAGGGTGAGCAGCAGCAGCGATCCCGCGATCATCATGACCGAAGACAATCAACAGAGCGCCGGCGAGCCGTCCGATGCCGGGGCCAAGGCCGGCGGCACCGACTGGTGGGGCGAGATCAAGGCCGTATTCTGGCTGATCCTGGCGGTGCTCGCCTTCCACAGCTTCATCGCCAAGCCCTTCTACATCCCGTCCGAATCGATGATGCCGGTGCTGCTCAAGGGCGACCGGCTGGTGGTCAGCAAATATCCCTATGGCTGGTCCTGGGTGTCGCCCAGCTTCCACGTCATGCCGCGCACGGCCGGCCGCCTGTTCGGCCGGCTTCCCGAGCGCGGCGACATCGTCATCCTGACCCCCCCGGGGCGGAGCGACGATTATATCAAACGGGTGATCGGCCTTCCGGGCGATTCGATCGAGCTTCGCGGCGGCCAGGTCTATATCAACGACCGGCCGGTGAAGCGCGAGGCGCGGCCGGCGGCGATGATCCCGGTCGACGACAATGTCGATTGCACCGCCGCCGGCGACGAGCGGGTGGCGGGCGCGGACGGGCACGTCTATTGCCGCCTGCCGATCGTGCGCGAGACGCTGCCCAACGGGCGAACCTACGACACGATCGACATGGGCTATCATGAGCAGGTTGACGATTTCGCCAGGATCGTCGTGCCGGCGGACCATGTCTTCCTGATGGGGGACAATCGCGACAGGTCGGCCGACAGCCGGGTCAGGATCGTCGATTCGGGGCTGGGCGGGCCGGTGCCGTGGGAGAATATCGGCGGGCGCGCCGAGTTCATCACCTTCTCGTTCGACGGCTCGACCCAGTGGCTGAACCCGGTGAGCTGGTTCACCGCGCTTCGCGGCGGCCGGGCGGGGACCTCGCTTCATCCGGCGCAGGCCGGCACCCGGGAGCCGGCCGCCAAATGAGCAAGGCCCCCGACCCTCATGTCGAGCAGAGGGGGCCGAACGAGCTTCGCGACCCGCTGATCCGGCAGGAGATGAAGCGGGCGGCGGTGTGGCTGGGGATGACCGTCTTCCTCCTCGGCATCTTCTTCCTCGCCCAGCCGCTGCTGCTGATCCTGGCCGGCATCGTCATGGCCTCGATCCTCGATGGCGGCACCCGCCTCCTCGGCCGGGTGCTGCCGATCGGGCGCGGCTGGCGGCTGGCCCTGGTGACATTGGCCGGCCTCGGCTTCGTGGCGTGGACATTCTATTATGCCGGCGTGACCCTGGCCGCCCAGGCGGAACGGCTGCGCGAGGTCGTCACCTACCAGGTCGACCGCATCCTCGCCTGGGGCAACGGGCTCGGCATCGTCGAGGGCGGGATGCATATGGACCAGCTTGGCGGGCAGCTGATGGGCTCGCTCGGCCGGCTGACCTCGGCGGTCGGCAGCGCGCTGGGCGCGATCGCCTCGATCATCATGATCCTCGTCATCGGCATCTTCATCGCGGTCGAGCCGCGTCTCTACGAACGCGGCGTCGCCTGGATGCTGCCGCTCAGGAACCGCGAGCGTTTCTACGAGACGACCTCCCATATGGGCTTCACGCTCCGGCGCCTGATGATGGGGCGGCTGGTGGGAATGGTGGTCGAGGGGGTCGGCACCTGGCTGCTGCTGCTGGTCGGAGGCGTGCCGATGGCGGCTTTGCTCGGCCTGCTGACCGGCCTGCTCGCCTTCCTGCCCAATATCGGCGCGCCGATCTCCGGCGTCCTGCTCGTCCTCGCCGGTTTCAGCGTCGGGCCGGAGCAGGGGCTGTGGGCGATCGCGGTCTATTTCATCGTTCAGAGCGTCGATGGCTATCTGATCATCCCCTATGTCGCGCGCCGCACCGTCGATCTCGCGCCCGCGGTCGTGCTCGGCGCGCAATTGCTGTTCGGCGCCCTGTTCGGGATCATGGGGCTGTTCCTCGCCGACCCGATCGTTGCCATGGTCAAGGTCGCGCTCGAGCAGAAATCGAAGGCGGACGAGGCGCCCGCCCGCGAGCGGCCGAAAAAGGCCTAGGCTACATCGCGCCTGGCGGCGGCGCCCCCGGCGCCCCCGGCCCCGGCACGTGGAGCGCGGCGTTGGGGACGACCTGGACGATGGTGACGTCGAAATCGAGGATCGCGTTGGGCGGGATCGGGCCGCCCGGAGGGACGTCGGCGCCGTAAGCGAGCGTCGGCGGCAGCCAGATCCTGTATTTCCCGCCCGGCTGCATCAGCTGCAGCGCCTCGGCGAAGCCGGGCACGACCTGGCGGACGAGCATCGGCGCCGGGCCCTTGCCCCGGGTGGTGTCGAACACCGTGCCGTCGAGGAGGCGGCCTTCATATTCGATGATGGCGCCGTCGTTGATGGCGATGCGCGGCCCGCGGCCCGGCCGCACGGTCTTGATCTGGAGGCCGGAGGCGGTGGTGGCGACCCCTTCCTCCTTCGCGTTGCGGGCAAGGAAGGTGGCGGGGTCTGAGGACAGCATCGCCTCGGTGCCGACCCAGGCGGCGCCGGCCGCGAGCAAGGCGAGCGCGCCGAGGCCGATCCAGAGCTTGGCGACCGAGCCCTTCCTGAGCGGCTGCAGCGGAACGGCGGTGACGGACATGCGGCTTTCCTTGAAACGAAGAGGTCGGCGATGATCTACCGCCGCCCGATGTTGAAGTGAAGCGGCTCGTTCGTCACCCCGGCGAAGGCCGGGGTCTCGGCCGGCAGGTCCGTGACCTCTTGTCCTGGGATCCCGGCCTGCGCCGGGAAGACGCTCAGCGGACGCCGTCGCGCTCCATGCGCTTGCGCTCGAGCTTGCGGGCGCGGCGGATGGCGGCGGCGCGCTCGCGGGCGCGCTTCTCCGACGGCTTCTCGTAGTGACGGCGCAGCTTCATCTCGCGGTAGACGCCTTCGCGCTGGAGCTTCTTCTTCAATGCGCGCAGCGCCTGGTCGACATTGTTGTCGCGAACGATGATTTGCATAGGCTTGTCGTCACTCTCCGGTTCAAAAGCACGGGCGGCGTGCCCGCGGCGGCCCGCCCTGACTTCCGTGAATAGCATAAAAATAGGTTCGTCGCGAGACACATCCCACGCCGTTGGCCGGGCCGATAGCAGGGGGGGACGGCGGATTCAAGAGCCGCAACACGGCAAGACTGGACTTTGCAGACAGGAATCCACTGAAGTGTCCGTACCTTGCGCCCGGTCCAACACCCTTCCCGGTCCGGGGAGGGTGTTGGAACTTTTGATTGCCGCCGGCAATGCCCCGCAGTCCGCAGCCATGCCGGGGGCATGGCGGCCTACCCAATCCCGGCCTTCCCCGGGATGACCTTAGTCCGCCAGGTCGTCGAACTCCGCCGTCTCCTTCTTCATCCGCGCCGCGATCGCCGCCGTCAAATCGGCGCTGACCAGCGCGCCGGCGTTCCACAGGGCGACGTGCCTGAGGCCCTCCTCGACGGTGCGGCCGCGGCTGTAGTTGAGGCTCATCTTGGCGCCGGCGACGGCGAGCGGCGATTTGGCAGCGATCATGCGGGCGAGCTCCAGGCCGGCGGCGATGACGGCCTCCCGGTCCGCCTCGATCCGGTTGACCAGGCCCAGCCGGGCGGCCTCGTCCGCGCCCATCCGCCGGCCGGTATAAGCGAGCTCGCGGACGATCCCTTCGGGGATGAGGTGGGTGAGGCGCTGGAGGGTGCCGAGATCGGCGGTGATCGCGACGTCGACCTCGGCGACCTGGAAGAAGGCGTCGGCGGCGGCGAGGCGGAGGTCGCAGGCGCTGGCGAGGTCGACCCCCGCGCCGATGCAGCCGCCGTGGATCGCGGCGATCACCGGCGGGCGCGCCGCCTCGACCGCGCTGAACGCATCCTGGAGCCACTGGATGTGCCTCAGCCGCGCTTCGGCCGCCCGCCCCGGATCGTCGGTCGGCGGGAATTGCGAGCCGGCATATTGGAGATCGAGGCCGGCGCTGAAATGCCTGCCGCGGGCGGAGAGGAGAATAACGCGGACCTTGGGGTCGGCGCCGAGCGCGCGGAAAGTGGCGCCGATCGCGCCGAAGAAGGCGCCGTCCATGGCGTTGAACTTGCCTTCGCGGACCAGCTCGACATGAGCGACGCCGCCATCGTGGGCGACCGCGATCCTTTCGCTTTCCATTGGCCCTCGTCTCCCCTTAAAGCTTCTCGCCGTCATGACGCGTTTCACCGTGAACGGCCAGCCTGTCCACTACCGGATGGACCCGCAGACGCCCTTGCTCTGGGCATTGCGCGACGCGTCCAACCTCACCGGCACCAAATATGGCTGCGGAGTCGGCGATTGCGGCGCCTGCACGGTCAATATCGACGGCAATGCGGTGAGGAGCTGCCTGGTCAGGATCGGCCAGCTCGAGGGGAGCTTCGTCACCACCATCGAGGGTCTGTCCCGCGACCGCTCGCATCCGGTGCAGCAGGCGTGGGTCGCCCAGTCGGTGCCGCAATGCGGCTATTGCCAGTCGGGCATGATCATGAACGCTGCCGCCTTGCTCGACAAAAATCCCGCGCCGACCGACGCCGACATCGACGCGGCGATCACCAACATCTGCCGCTGCGGCACCTATCCGCGAATCCGCGAGGCGATTCGGCTGGCGGCGCGGGTCAAGTCCGGCCAGGAGCAGATCTCGGCGGCGCCGCCGCCCGGCATCGATCCCAAGGACGCCGCGCGCGAGGTTCCCGCGCTCCGCGACCTCAGGCCCCGCCCGTCGCGGCGGTAGTACCCCGGCGAAGGCCGGGGTCCAGCCTGTTCAAGAAACTGGGCCCCGGCCTTCGCCGGGCAACAACCAGTCGCCGCGGCCGCGTCGGATTCTTTCGCGCACCTGTCGGGCCAGTTCAGCAACGGCTCATCCTTTTTGGCGCACAGGTCACGGCAGGGATGGCGGTCGTCGCCAGCCGAGTGGGATGGAGTAAATCGATGCGCAAGGCGTTGATCGGGATTTTGATGGCCGCGACGGTGGCCACACCTTTATGGGCCGCTCCGGGCGAGCGTTACGAACGCGCCGCCCGCCAGGACGGCGACGATTCGGTGCGCCCGCAGCGCGGCGAACACCAGGCCCAGCGCGCCGAGCGCCAGGCCCAGCGGGTGGAGCGCCAGGCCGAGCAGGTCCAGGCGGCCCCGCAGGTTCAGCCGCAGCAATATCGCCGCGCCGACAGCGGCGGCCAGCAGCGTTGGCAGGGCCGGGCGGACCGCGGCAATGCCGAGGTGCAGCAGCAGCAGCAGCAGCAGCAGTCGCAGGCGCAGCAATATCGCCGCTCGAACGGCTACGGCCAGCAGAGCTGGCAGGGCCGGTCGGACCGCGGCAACGCGGAGGTGCAGCAGCAGCAGCAGCAGCAGCAGGCGCAGCAATATCGCCGCTCGAACGGCTATGGCCAGCAGCGCTGGCAGGGCGGCTCGGACCGCGGCAACGCGCAGGCGGGGCAGCAATATCGCCGCGACTGGCGTCAGGACAATCGCGGCGACCGGCGCGACTGGCGTCAGGACAATCGCGGCCGGAGCAGCTGGAACCGCGGCTGGCGCAACGACCGCCGCTACGACTGGCAGAGCTATCGCTACAGCAACCGCAACATCTTCCGGTCGAGCCGCTATTACGCGCCGTACCGCAATTACAATTACAGCCGCCTGGCGATCGGCCTGTTCCTCGACCAGGCCTTTTTCGGCCGGAACTACTGGATCGGCGATCCCTGGCAGTACCGCCTACCGCCGGCCTATCCCGGCACGCAGTGGGTGCGCTACTATAACGACGTCCTCCTGATCGACGTCTACACCGGCGAAGTGATCGACGTGATCTACGACTTCTTCTGGTAGGCAAGGGGACAGTCACTTTCACGCGCCGGCCTCCTCGAAAGGCCGACCGCACTGCGGAAAGTGACTGTCCCCACCCGCCGAGCGCTCCGGGCTTTTTGCTTGTCAACTCGGCCCGCCAGCCGCATGAAACGGCGCTTCCTCGAGAAGGGTCCGCCATGCGCTTTCGCTTCCTCTTCTTTCTCCTCAGCCTCCTGGCGGCAGCGCCTGCCGCTGCGGAAACGGTGGTCGTCCACGCCGGACGGCTGATCGCCGACGCCTCGCGGCCCGCCACCGGTCCCGCCACGATCACCATCACCGACGGCAGGATCACGAGCGTTACCGAAGGCCTTACGCCGCCGCCCGCCGGGGCAAGGCTGGTGGACCTGTCGGCCAAGACGGTGCTTCCCGGCCTGATCGACGCCCATGTCCACCTGACCAGCATGCCCGGCGAGGCGTTCTGGCAGGACGCGGTCAATCCGGACGAATGGAATGCGCTGGTCGGCGCCCATAATGCGCTGGTCACGCTGCGGGCCGGCTTCACCACCGTCCGCGATCTCGGCTCGGGCCGGGTCACCGGCTTCGCCCTGAGACGGGCGATCAACGAGGGGCTGATCCCCGGGCCGAGGATGCTCGCGGCGGGACAGGCGCTGTCGGTGATCGGCGGCCATGGCGACGTCTCCGCCTTCCGTCCCGAGGTCAATGCCGTGCTCGACGGCCACAACACCTGCACCGGCGCGGACGAATGCGCCGCCAAGGTCCGCGAGGCGGCGCGGCTCGGCGCCGACGTCATCAAGTTCCACGCCACCGGCGGTGTCCTCAGCCAGGGCGACAAGAGCCTTGGCCAGGCGTTCACCGACGCCGAGATGAAGGCGATCTGCGACACCGCGCACGCGATCGGCCTCAAGGTCGCCGCCCACGCCCATGCCGACGCCGGCATCGCCGCCGCGGTTCGCGCCGGGGTCGATTCGATCGAGCACGGCACCTTCGCCAGCGCGGCCACCGTCCGCCTGATGAAGGAGCGCGGCACCGCCTTCGTCCCGACCCTGATGGCGTTCACCGGCATCAGGGAGCGGCTCGGCAAGAACATCTACACCCCGATCGTCGAGGAGAAGGTGCGGATGACGCTCGGCGAGGTCGGCAAGGGCGCGCGGCTCGCCCGGGCGGCGGGCGTGCCGATCGTCTTCGGCACCGATGCAGGCGTCTACGAGCACGGCCGCAACGCCGAGGAGTTCGGCCAGATGGTCGATCTGGTCGGGATGAGCCCGGCCGAGGCGATCGCGTCGGCGACCACCGGCGCGGCGAGGCTGCTCGGCCTCGAGAGCCAGATCGGCCGGATCGCACCCGGCTACTCGGCGGACCTGATCGCCGTGACCGGCGATCCGCTCCAGAACGTGCGCGTCCTCGAGCATGTCGATTTCGTCATGGTGCGGGGGAAGATCGTCGAATGAGCGCGAGGCCCGCGCCCGACCCCTCCGCCCTCTACCGGATGCAGCTCGGCGCCTATGTGAAGCATCGGCTGAACCACACACCGGGCATGTTCAAGCTTCCCGCCCAGGGCCTCGACATCTTCGTGCTGCGCGGCTTCCTGACGCAGTGCGAATGCGCCGCTTTGTGCGGGCTGATCGATGCCGACCGCAAGCCGTCGGGCCTGCTCGCCGACGATCCCGATCCCGAGTTCCGGACGAGCGAGAGCTGCAACCTCAGCATCTTCGAGCCGCTCAACCTCGCGGTCGAGAAGAGGATCGACGCCTTGCTCGGCATCGAGCACAGCCAGGGCGAGACCATCCAGGGCCAGCGCTACGCGGTCGGGCAGCAGTTCAAGCCGCACCACGATTTCTTCTACACCAGCGAGCCTTATTGGCCCGAGCAGGAGCGCATCGGCGGCCAGCGCACCTGGACGGCGATGATGTTCCTGAACGAGCCGGAGGCGGGCGGGCAGACATTCTTCCCCAAGGCGGAGGTGCGCGTGACGCCGCGCACCGGCAACATCCTCATCTGGAACAATCTCGACGAATATGGCGCGCCCAACATGTTTTCGCTGCACCAGGGCATGCCGGTGGAGGCGGGCGTCAAATATGTGATCACCAAATGGTATCGCGAACGGCCGTGGGGCGTGAATCCCGGCACGGCGGCGCCTGCCGGCCCTTATTAGCTCCAATCCAGCGCTTGCCTGGACCGTCTCACTGTTTTAACGGGGCAACACAGCCCGACTTCCGTGAGGTAACCCCCATGCACCGCGCTTTCGCTTCGCTTGCCGCCGTCTCCCTGCTTGCCCTCGCGGCCTGCGCGTCCGCGCCGGCGGAGCCGGTCGTCCAGGCCGCTCCCGCGCCCGCCGAAGCGCCGCCGGTCGCCGCCCCCTCCGCCCAGCAGAGCGAGGACGAGAAGCTCCTCCAGCTGTTCAAGGACAGCGACGAGGCCAATCTGCGCCGCAACCCGATCAGCGGGATATTCCGCGGCGACCTGCGCTACGCCGACCGTCTCGGCGATTACATCACTCCGGCTTATTTCGACGCCGAGCGGGCCGCCTCGCAGGACGAACTGCGCCGGCTGAGGAGCATCCCGCGCGCGGCGCTCACCTCCACCAACCAGATCGCCTACGACGTCTTCGAATGGCAGACGAAGGAAGCGCTCAAGGGTTACGAGCCCGACATATTGGCGCTGACCGCGGTCCGCCCGATCGACCATTTCTTCGGCTTCCACACTTTCTATCCCGGCTTCGCCTCCGGCAAGGGCGCGGCGCCGTTCGCCACGCTCATCGATTATGAGAACAACCTCAAGCGCCACCGCGAATATGTCATCCTCCTCGACCGTTCGATCGGCCGCTTCCGCGAGGGCATGAAGACGGGGGTTGTCCAGCCCAAGCTGGTCGTCCGCAACGTCATCGACCAGCTCAAGCTCCAGCTCGACCAGGGGGTCGAGGGCTCGACCTTCTACGAGCCGGTCAAGCAGTTTCCCGCCGCCATATCGGCCGCCGACCAGGCTCGCCTCAGGACCGAATATGCGGCGATCATCCGCGACGGCATCCGCCCCGCCTACGAACGGCTGCGCGACTTCCTCCAGAACGAATATCTGCCGGTCGCCCGCGAGGGCGTCGGCCTCGTCCACATGCCGGGCGGCCCCAGGCTCTACGACATGCTGATCGAGCAGAACACGACGCTGCCGCTGACCGCCGATTATGTCCACAATCTCGGCCTGAGCGAGGTCGCCCGGATCAAAGGCGAGATGGAGGCGATCAAGAACCAGGTCGGCTTCCGCGGCACGCTGGCGGCGTTTTTCGAGCATATCCGCACCGACCCCAAATTCAAGCCGAAGACCAAGCAGGAATTGATCGACGGCTATTATTCGATCGGCCGGCGCGTCGATGCCAGGGTGCGCGAGCAATTCTCGACCATCCCCAAGACCCCGCTCGAGATCAGGGTCTACGAGCCCTATCGCGAGAAGACCGAGGCCGGCGGGTCGTATCAGGGCGGCACGCCGGACGGGTCGCGGCCCGGCATCTTCTATTTCAACACCTACGATCTGCCCTCGCGAACGACGCCGGGGATGGAGACCCTGTTCCTCCACGAAGCCGTGCCCGGCCACCATTTCCAGATCAGCCTCGCCCAGGAGAATGAGGCGCTGCCCGCGTTCATGCGGTTCGGCGGCAATACCGCTTATGCCGAAGGCTGGGGGCTCTATGCGGAGACCCTGTGGCGGGAGCTGGGCATGGAGACCGACCCCTATCAGCGCTTCGGCGGGCTCGACGACGAAATGCTGCGCGCGATGCGCCTCGTCGTCGACACCGGCATCCACGCCAAGGGCTGGACCCGCGACCGGGCCATCCAGTACATGCTCGACAACAGCTCGATGGGCCGCACCGACGCGACCGCCGAGGTCGAGCGCTACATCGCCATCCCCGGCCAGGCGCTCGCCTACAAGATCGGCGCGCTCACCATCCAGCGGCTGAAGAAGAAGGCCCAGGCGGAGCTTGGCGACCGCTTCGACCCGCGCGAGTTCCACGCCCAGGTGCTGATGACCGGCGCGCTGCCGATGGCGGTGCTGGAGAAGAAGATCGACGACTGGATCGCGGCGAAGAAGGCGGGATAACGCCTATTCAAAGGGCAGGGTCTGCCTCAGGCGCCGTAGGCGGCGATGAGATCGCGGCGCGACCAGATCAGGGCGTAATCGATCGGCAGATAACTGCCTTCGCGATAGCGGTTGCGCCGCTCGGCCGAGGTCGCGGTGGCGTTGGCGATGGCCGCTTCGTTGCTGCCGACCTTCAGGCGACACGCGCCGCGGCCGGCCTGCAGGTTCTGGGCGAAGCCGATGCGCGGGCTGATCTCCAGAATCGCCGGATCGTAGAACCAGGCCGTGCCGAAGACGCCCCGCGCCTTGGGCAGCGCCGGCAGCGCCAGCGCCGCCAGCCGCAGCGCCTCGCCCCAGCCCGCCTCGTTCCAATAGGCTCTCGCCATCGGGTCGTGGGTGTGGCCCTCGAGGAAGGGCCGCCGCCCGCCGCAGCGCAGGAACACATGGGCGGCCGCCGCCGGGCCGCCGCGAAGCACCGCCTTCGCCGATAGCCCCGAATGCGGCCACCAGACCTGCGCGAAGGCGGGGATCATGACCAGGCGGGCGATCCACAAATCCTTGAGGAAGCTGTCGCTGGCGAGGTCGGCGAAACCGGCATCCTTGTCGATCTGGTCGAGGATGCGGTGGAAGGCGTCCGCATAATGGAGCGCGAGCTCCTCATCGAGCCCGGTGGCGGCGAAAGCCTCGCCGAAGCGGCCGATATGCCAGGCCAGCAACGCGCACAGCCAGGGCGCGCGGATCGCCTCGGGCAGGCCGGCGACGAGGGATGCGGCCTCGCCGGGCACATCATTATATTTGCGCACCGTGCCGCTGAGGCGGTCGGCCGCCTCGAAGCGCTCGAAGGGTAAAGCGGCGACGGCCTCGGCGAGGCCCGGATGCGCCTCGGCCAGCCCCTCCGAAACGGCGCGCAGGCGCTCGGCATAGGGCTCGCGCCCGCGCCAGGAGGGGAACAGGGCCTCGGCCGGGACGGGCCGGGCGGCACGGATCGGTTCGACGATCATCCGCTCTGCATAGCGGGCAAAGCTTGCCAGCTCGTTGCCCACCGCCTCGGCCTCGGCAACAGCGCGCGCAGCGGCGCGGCGTAATGGAGGATTCCGGAGAGATAGGCGTCGAATTCCGCGTCGCTGACGCTCCGCCCGTCGAGGAAGCGGCGAAGCGCATAGGGATCGGCGCCGGGCGCGTTCAATCCCGGCTCGACGAGAGTGGCCGACCGCACCCCGTTCGCGGCGAGCAGCGCCTTTGCTTTGGGATGGGTAGCGCCGCCCGGATAGCAGAAATGCGTGAGGGGCGCGTCGCCGATCGCCGCGCCGAGAAAGTCGCGATTCTCGGCGAGCTCGCGCGGCAACGCGTCGACATGCCTCTCCACGTCGATATGGCGATGGGTGTGGAGCTGGACGTCAAGGCCGCGGCGGCGCGCTTCGGCAAGCTCGTCGGCCGACATGATGTTGAACTGCCGGCACTCGAGCCAGGCTTCGTCCACGCCAAGCTCTCCGCCGAAGCGTCTGAGCGCCTCGAGCCTTTGTTCCACGGGAAGGGCTTCGATCTCCGCGATCCTGGCGGTGCGATCGATGTCCGGCCGGCCCGCGGCGGCCCGCAGATAGTCGACGGCGACGTTGACCACCGGGAGCGCGCGGCCGGCATACCAGGTCGTCGCGTAGAGCGTCGCCGGCAGGCGGTACGCTTCGAGCACCGGCAGTATATGGGTGAAAGTCGACACCCAGCCGTCGTCGATGGTGATGACCACGGCCGCCTCGGGAAGGCCGCCGTGAGCGAGACGATCGACCGCCTCGGCCAGCGGCAGCACCGGCAGGCCGGAGCGCTTCAGCCGAGCCATCCGCGCTTCGAACTGCCCGGGGGCGATGAACGTCCGGTTGCCGAACTGGAATCCCGGCGTGACCCAGATCCCATGGTAGCAGAGGATGCGCAGCCGCGATCCGGTCGCCCTACGCGCCACGGCGGACAAGCCTGTCGAGTGCGCCACGGTCAGAAGGGCTTGCTTCAAAAACATAGGCTGGTGTTGGCCTCGTCCCCCTCGGCACCGGCGCGGCCGGAGCGGTGCGTGCCTAGCGCCGTTGCCGGAAATATCCGTCACCAAGCAGGGTTGACGAGCGATTCACCATGCCGCTGGAAGCATGGTTGGATTCGGCTAGCCGAAGGGCAGGGTCTCGATCTCGACCTTGTCGGGGTAGAAAGCGAGGGCGCCGGCGATCGCGGCCGCGCCGGGGAGCGGCGTCTCGTAGCTCCAGGCCGCTCCCTTTTCCCGCCGGCCGCCGGCGACGATGTCGAAATAGCAGGCGTCGCCCTTGAACGGGCAGTGGCTGGTCCGGGCGCTCGTCTCGAAATGCTCCATCCTCGCGTCGTCCCGCGGGATGTAGAAGACCGGCGGCAATGCGCCTTCCTCGAGCAGCAAAGCGTGGGAGGTGTCGGCGACGATCTCGCCCGCGAAGCGCACCCGCACCCGGCCGCCGAACGGGCTGATCTCGATGGCGTGGGCGGATATCGTCTCGCTCATATCGCTTCTCCGCTGCCCGACGTGGGGTGCGGAAGGGCATTTGTCGAGTGGAGCGCGCCGTTTGCAGATGAGAAGTTGGAGAGTCGCCTTCCGGCGGGAACAAGGCGCGTGTCCCCATCTGCCCGTGGAGAACAGGATGAAGATTGCCTATTTGCTCGCCGCCGCGGCCGGCGCGGTGGCCTCCGCGACGAGTCTCGCCCAGCCCGCGCCGCCTTCCGCGCCGGGCCCCGCCGAGGTCGCCGACGCGCCGGTGACGGCCGAGGAGGCGAAGCGGACGGCGCTCACCCTCGCCGGGATATTGGAGGAGGCCTATGTCTTCCCCGACATCGCCCGCAATTACGCCGCGGTGCTGAGGGCGGAAGCGGCGAGCGGCGCCTATGACGGCATCGGCACCGCGATGGCGCTGGCGCAGCGGCTGACCGCGGACGTCCAGGCCGTCTCCCCGGACAATCATCTGCGCGTGCTCGTCGGTCCACCCGGCTCCGCGGGCGCGGGACCGCGCCGGATCCTGGTCCGGGGTCCAGGCGGCGGCGGCGCGCCGGGCGGGCCGCAGGGTCCCGGCGGTCCCCAGCCGCGGATGGTGAGGATGGCGATGCCGCCGCCGATGGAGGAGGCGCGCTGGCTGGCGCCGGGTGTGGCCTATGTCCGCTTCAACCTCTTCCCCGGCGACGCGGCGGCCATCCAGGCGGCGGGGCGCTTCATGGCCGACCATGTTGAGGCGAAGACGATCATTTTCGACATCCGGACCCATCGCGGCGGCGGCCTCGGCGAGATGGACGCGATCTTCCCCTATCTGTTCGCCAGGCCGGCGACGCTGGTGACGATGGACACCCGCGCCTCGGTCGACCGCGCCGGCGGCAACCCGATCGGCGACGGCCCGGCGATGCGGCGCGTGCCGGCCGGCGACGAGGTCGTCCGCCGCGAGCATTTCGTTACGCCGCACGCCACCGAGAAGCGGCTGTTCGACGCCAAGGTCTTCGTCCTCACCTCCGGCTTCACCGGCTCGGCGGCCGAGCATTTCGCGCTGGCCCTGAAGCGGACCCACCGCGCGATCCTGATCGGCGAGACCACCGGCGGCGCCGGCAATTATGGCGGGGTGCGTGCTGTGGGGGACAGGTTCAGCGTGTTCGTTCCGGTCGGGCGCACCTTCGATCCGGACACCGGCAAGGGCTGGGAAGGGACCGGCGTCGCGCCCGACGTCGCCGTCCCGGCGGAGCGAGCGCTGGTCGACGCGCTGGTGCGCAGCGGCGTCGCCGAGGCGGACGCGAAGCGGCTCTCCGCCGAGGTCGCGCCAGCCGGTCCGATGACCCGGATCGTTCCCCGCCGTCACTGAACAGCCGGGTCAGTTTGCCGCTGGAGCCATGAGCCTCTGCACCCCTTCCGAAGCGCAATAATCCTTGTCGGCCTGGGAAAGCGTCGCCTGCTGCGAGCGGCAAAGCCCTGCGGCCTCGCGGGCGGGGATCATGCGCAACGGCTCGGCGGCCGGATCCCGGGCCTGGATGAGCTGGCCGAGCTGCTTGAAATATTCCAGAAAGCCCCGCTTGCGCTGGGCCTCGCGAATCTCGTCATAGTTCAGGACCTGCCGGCCCAGGCCGCTCGGGGTGGCGGCGCCCGCTTTCTCTTCCGGAATGGGGACATCGAGCGGGGCCAAATCGAGCGAGGCGAGAAGCGCCGACGCTTCGTCGAAACGCTTCAACTCGCGAAGGCCGTTGACGGCGCGGCCCTGCATGGCCAGCCAATCGATCACGTCGCCCGACTTGGGCAGATTCCGGATCTGATCGACATAGAGGGCTTGGTAGCGCGCCTTGAGGTCGGGCCGGCCGTCGGCCTGCCAGCTCGCCTGTACGACCATCCAGGCGACGTTGATCGGTTCGCGGCCGAGCTGCTTCATCAGCCAGGAGGCGAGGAAATAATTGGTCTCCACCTCCCGCATCGCGCGATATTCTGGACTGTCGACCAAAGCCTCCAGCCTCTTCACCTCATCCTGGTTGAATTCGTCGAACAGGACGAGGCCGTTGTCGGGGCATTTGGGCAGTTCGAGCGGGAACTCCCAGCTGCCATAGGGTTTGCCGTCGGGCCGGTAGCCCCAGATGCTGTAGGAGGCGGTCGCCGTGTAGGTGAAGGTCTTGCCGCCGACCGGGCATTTCGCCGTCTGGGCAAAGGGCGTGCCGGCCATCGCGGGAGCCGCGACCGCCGCCAGCCAGACCATCGCCGCCAACCGGTACGCCATCGCCCTTCCCATCGCCTTTCCCCTCTTTCCGCCGGCAGGCTATGGCCTCTATCCGCTCAAGTCAAAGAGCGGGGAAAGGGCCATGATCCGTGTCGTTCCACCTCGCTTCCGGCCGGTGTAGACTGCGCAGCATGACGGCGGCACAGAGGCCCTTGTGGCGATGCGGCGCGTGCGGACGCGCCTTCGCCAATGCGAACCAGTCGCACGCCTGCGGCCGGCATTCGCTGGAAAGCCATTTCGCCGGCAAGCCGCCGCTGGTGCGAAGCATCTACGAGGCGTTCCTGGCGATGCTGGAGGGCTTCGGGCCGGTCACCGTGCTGCCGGAGATGACGCGGATCGCGTTCCAGACGCGCATGTCCTTCGCCCAGCTGACGGTGCGGCGGCACTGGGTGCTCGGTCATTTCGTCCTCGCCCGCCGCGCCGAGGACGCGCTCTTCGCCAAGGTCGAGACGATCTCGCCGCGCAACCACGTCCACCATTTCCGGCTGGATGGGCCGGAGGAGGTGGCGGCGCTGAAGGATTATGCGCGCGAGGCCTATGCCGTCGGCCGGCAGGAGCATCTGAATAATTAGGGACAGTATATAGTTTTTCGTCCGGCGCCTCTCATCCTGAACCCGGCACGCGAAAACTATATACTGTCCCTAATTATCGAGCGCCTCGGCGATCAGCTTGCGTGAGTTGGCGATGCCGTAGAGGGCGATGAAGCTGCCCATGCGGGGGCCCTGCGACGTGCCGAGCAGAGTTTCGTAGAGGGCGCGGAACCAGTCGCGCAGGGTCTCGAACGGATGCGCCTTGCCGACCTCGTAGACGAGGGTCTGGATCGTCTCGGCGTCGGCATGGCCGGGCAGCGCCGCGAGGCGCGCGTCGAGGTCGCGCAGCGCCGCGGATTCCATCTCCGTCGGCGGCCGGTGGCGCAGCGAATCGGCGATGAAGTCGCGGAAATAAGCGAGGGCAAAGTCGATCAGGCGGTCGAGCTCGGGATGGGTCTCGGGCGCGGCCTCGGGGCAATAGCGTCTGACGAACCCCCACAGCAGGTCCTTGTCGTCGGTCGAGGCGACTCCGACCAGGTTGAGGAGCAAAGCGAAATTGAGCGGCATCCGCGCCGGCGGCACCTCGCCGGCATGGACGTGGTGGACCGGATTGCCGAGGCGCTTGTCCCACGCCTGGTCGGGGTAGGCGGCGAGGAATTGGTGATATTCGTCGACCGCCTTGGGGATGATCGAGAAGCTGAGCTGCTTCGCTTTGCGCGGCTCGCGGTAGATGTAGAAGGAGAGGCTCTCCTGCGGGGCGTAGCGCAGCCACTCCTCGATGGTGAGGCCGTTGCCCTTCGACTTGGAGATCTTCTCGCCATTCTCGTCGAGGAACATCTCGTAATGGAAGCCCTCGGGCGGGCGGGCGCCGAGGATGCGGGCGATCTTCGAGCTGTGGGTGACCGAATCGATCAGATCCTTGCCCGACATCTCATAGTCGACGCCGAGCGCGGTCCAGCGCATCGCCCAGTCGACCTTCCACTGCAGCTTGGCGCCGCCGGAGAGGATCGACTGCTCGACCGCATCATTGGTCTCGGGCTCGACGTAGCGGATCGTGCCCGCGTCCGGATCGACCACTTCGATCGGCACCTGGAGCACCTTGCCGGTCTCCCGGCTGACCGGCAGCACCGGCGAATAGGTCCGCCGCCGCTCCTCGCCGAGCGTCGGCAGCATCACATCCATGATCGCCCCGTAGTTGCGCAGGACCGCCTTCAGCGCCGCGTCGAAGCGGCCGGAGGCATAGCAGTCGCTCGACGCGAGGAACTCGTAGTCGAAGCCGAAATCGTCGAGGAACTGGCGCAGCAAGGCATTGTTGTGCGCCGCGTAGCTGGCATGGCCGCAGCCGAACGGGTCGGGCACCTTCGACAAAGGCTGATCGAGATGCTCGTGCATCATGTCCTGGTGGGGAACGCCGGGCGGCACCTTGCGCATGCCGTCCATGTCGTCCGAGAAAGCGATCAGCCGGCTCGGCCAATCCACCATCTCGGCGAGCGCATGGCGGACCATCAGGGTGCGGGCGACCTCCTGGAAGGTGCCGAGATGGGGAAGGCCGGAAGGTCCGTAGCCGGTCTCGAAGACGATCGCGTCCTTCGGCCCCTCGGGATAGCGCTTCAGCAGCTTGCGCGCTTCCTCATAGGGCCAGGCCTTGGACACCAAGGCGGCGGCGCGAAGCTCTTCCGGGACGGCCAAGGGTTGCCCTTTCGTTCCGCCTGATCCATTCCACGCGGATGGCCGCCTCTTTGCCTTATCCCGCGCTCTACGCAACCCATGGCGGCATCTGGCTGGCCGCGCCCGGCGGCGAGACGAGGGGGCTCGGGCGGGGCGAGGCGATCGCGCGGGCGGCGGAGACGCCGCTGATCATGCTCAACGCGCCGCTCACCGGGCAGCGGCTCGGCTATCCGGAGATTTCGGGCCTCGACCTGCTCGAACTTTTCGCCTTCGTCCATCCCGCCCGCTTCGCCGTGCCGACGCCGAGCGGGCTGGCCCACGCTCTGGGCCTGGCCGCGCCGCAAAGCGACGGCGCGGCGGCGCCCTTCCTGCTCGAGGCGGCGGCGGCCTTGCTTGCCACGCTGGAGCAGGATTGGCGCGAGCGGGAAGGTGCCTGGGCGTCGGCGCAGGCGCTCGCTCGCCTGCGCTGGACTTGGGCGCCGGCCGTGGCCGAAAGGCTGAAGCGGCCCGAGCGCGACGAGAGCTGGCTCTTCTCCCGCCTGCCCGAATGGGAGGAGAGCGCCGGCCGGCCGCAGCCGCGCGCCGTCCGGGTCGGGGAAGCCGACGCACTGGCGCGCCTCGCCGGGCTGGTCGGCAGCGAGGCGGAGGTGCGCGAGGGACAGCGCGACTATGCCGTCGCGGCCGCCGGCGCCTTCGCGCCGCGCCAAGCGGAGGGCCAGCCGAACATGCTGCTCGCCGAGGCCGGCACCGGGATCGGCAAGACGCTCGGCTATCTCGCGCCGGCCTCGCTCTGGGCACAGCAGGCGGACGGCGCGGTGTGGGTGTCGACCTTCACCAAGGCGCTGCAGCGCCAGCTCGACCGGGAAGGGATAAAGCTCTTCCCCGACGCCGGCGAGCGCAGGCGCAGGATGGTGATCCGCAAGGGCCGCGAGAATTATCTCTGCCTCCTGAACCTCGAAGACGCGCTGCAGGGCGGCTTCGCCGGCCGGGCGGCGATCCTCGCCCAGCTGGTGGCGCGCTGGGCGGCCTATACGCGGGACGGCGACATGGTCGGCGGCGACATGCCGGGCTGGCTGCCGAGCCTGTTCAAGCGGGCGGGCGCGACCGCGCTCACCGACCGCCGCGGCGAATGCGTCTATGCCGGCTGCCCGCATTACCGCAAATGCTTCATCGAACGCTCGGCACGGGCCAGCGCCGAAGCCGATATCGTCATCGCCAACCACGCTCTGGTGATGGTCAACGCGACGCGGGGGCGCGACCCGGCGCAGGCGCCGACCCGGATCGTGTTCGACGAGGGCCATCATTTGTTCGACGCCGCCGATTCGACCTTTGCCGCCGCGCTGACCGGCCAGGAGACGATCGAGCTTCGCCGCTGGCTGATCGGGCCGGAGGGCAGGTCGCGGGGCAGGCGGCGGGGCCTGGCGGCACGGCTGACCGACGTCGCTTCCTATGACGAGGCGGGCGCGGCGGCGCTCGAAGCGGCGATCCAGGCGGCCGGGCTGCTGCCGGGCGACGGATGGCTGCAGCGCATCGGCGAGGGGATGCCGTTCGGGCCGGTCGAGACGCTGCTCGCTGCGGTCCGCGGCACCGTCTATGCGCGCGCCACCGCCCAGGACGCCGGCTACGGCCTCGAGACCGAGATGGCGGAGCTGGACGGCGACATCGTCGCGGCCGCGGCGCCCGCGGTCGAGGCGCTGGAATTGCTGCTCCGGCCGCTGGTCGCGCTCGGCAAGCGCCTCGAGGCGGTGCTGGAAGACGCTCCGGACTGGCTCGATACGCAGGCGCGGGCGCGGATCGAGGGCGCGATCGGCGGCCTCGCCTGGCGGACCCAGACGCTCGGCGCCTGGATCGCGCTGTCGGCGCGGCTCGGCGGCCCGTCCGATCCCGATTTCGTCGATTGGCTGGCGGTGGAGCGGGTCGACGGGCGCGAATATGATATCGGCCTCCACCGCCGCTGGCTCGACCCCACAAGGCCGCTCGCCGAGACGGTGCTGAAGCCCGCGCACAACGTCATCGTCACCTCGGCTACCTTGCGCGGCGCCGAGGATTGGGCGAGCGCAGAGGCGCGGACCGGCGCCTGCCACCTGCCGGGCGCGGTCCGCCATTTCTCGGCGATCAGCCCGTTCGACTACGGCGCGAACAGCGAGGTGCTGATCGTCACCGACATTAAAAGGGGCGACGCCGCGCAGCTGGCGGGCGCCTATGCCCGGCTGATCGAGGCCGCCGGCGGCGGGACATTGGGCCTGTTCACCGCCATCCAGCGGCTGAAGGCGGTGCACGCGCGCATCGCCGACCGGCTCGCCCGGACCGGGCTGCCGCTCTATGCCCAGCATGTTGATCCGATCGACACCGGCACCCTGGTCGACATCTTCCGCGACGATCCGCGCGCCTCCCTGCTCGGCACCGACGCATTGCGCGACGGCGTCGACGTGCCTGGCGATTCGCTGCGGCTGGTGGTGATGGAAGGCGTGCCCTGGCCGCGCCCGACGGTGCTGCACGCGGCGCGCCGCGCGATCGGCGGCGGCTCGGCTTATGACGATAGGGTGGTGCGGGCGCGCCTCGGCCAGGCGTTCGGGCGACTCATCCGCCGCAGCCAGGACAGCGGCATGTTCGTGCTGCTCTCCGCGGCGACTCCGTCGCGGCTGCTCACCGCCTTCCCGCCCGGCGTGAATGTGCGCCGGGTGGCGCTGGCCGAAGCGGTCGAGCGGGTGCGGACCCGCCTTTCAACCGGGGAATCTTTCAGGCATCAGGCGGACCAGGAGCGCGCGGCGCAGGTGCCCGAAGGAAGCGAATGAAGATCCTGACGCTGCTGCGCCATGCCAAGTCGACCTGGCACGATCCGGTGGCGCGCGACTTCGACCGGCCGCTCAATCCGCGCGGCCGGCGCGCCGCCCGCGCCGTCGGCCGCGAGATGCGGGCCCAGGGCCTCGCCTTCGACCATGTCGCGGCCTCGCCGGCGCGGCGGGTGGTCGAGACGCTCGAGGATGTCTCGCAGGGGTTCGGCGCACTCGAGGCCGATCTCGACCCGCGCCTCTACCTCGCCTCGGTCGAGACCTTGCTCGAAATCGTGCGGGCGACGGACGACGGCTTCGGCCGGCTGCTGGTCGTCGGGCATAATCCCGGCCTTGAGAGCCTGGCGCTGCGGTTGACCGCGGAACGCGGGCGCGGGCTCAGGTCGGAGGTACAGGCAAAATTCCCGACGGCCACCTTGGCCGAGATCAGCCTGCCGGTGGAGCATTGGAGCGACGTGGCCGCGGGCGCCGGAACTTTGGTCCGCTTCATCCGCCCACGCGACCTCGATCCGGCGCTGGGGCCCGACGAAGACAGCTATTAGAGGACCGGATCCTCGGCCAGCGCGTCCGCCAGCGTCGCGCGGATGGCGCGCAGCTTCTCGAACGGGAACAAAGCGTGCTGATTCGCCGGCGTGGGCGCGGTGGCGGCGGCGGGCTTCTCGGCCTCAGCATCGCCGGTACCGCTGGCGAGGAGCTGCTGGACGCCTCTTATCGTGTAGCCGTCCTGGTTGAGCAGGCGGTGGATGCGGTGGGCAAGGGCGACGTCGGCGGGGCGGTAATAGCGACGGTTGCCGGCGCGCTGCAGCGGACGCAGCTGGGGAAAGCGCGTTTCCCAATAGCGCAGGATATGCTGCGGCACCCCGAGGTCGCCGGCGAGTTCGCCGATGGTTCGGAAGGCCTGGTCGCTCTTGCGGGTCGCTTCGGCCATCCGCTGAGCCTCAGCCGCCGTCGGCGATCCGCTCGCGCATGATCTGGCTCGCGCGGAAGGTCAGCACGCGGCGCGGCGCGATCGGGACTTCGACGCCGGTCTTCGGGTTGCGGCCGACTCGCTCGCCCTTGTCGCGCAGGATGAAGCTGCCGAAGCCGGATATCTTCACGTTCGCGCCGTCGGCCAGGGCGTGGCACATATGATGGAGGATGCGCTCGACGATGCCGGCCGATTCGGCGCGGGAAAGGCCGATTTCCCGATGCACGACGTCGGCAAGGTCGGCCCGAGTCAAGGTGCCGGCGTCGGTCCGCCTGATGGTTCCCGCATCCGCCATTTCTTTCCCTCCCCGGAGAAAATGATTTAAAACCATAATCTAGCTTGAACTTATGTGCAAACGGCCATTGCGGCGGGGGCTTAGAATCTGTCTCGGCAAGGCGCAGATGATCCTAATAGCGGACCACCGCCGCTCCCCAGGTGAAACCGCCCCCCATCGCCTCGAGCACGACGAGGTCGCCCTTCTTCACCCGTCCGTCGCGCACCGCCACGTCGAGCGCGAGCGGGACCGATGCCGCCGAGGTGTTGGCGTGCTGGTCGACGGTGACGATGACCCGCTTGGGATCGAGGCCGAGCTTGCGGGCGGTCGCGTCGAGAATGCGCTTATTGGCTTGGTGTGGCACGACCCAGTCGACCTCCTGGGCGCTGTGGCCGGACGCCGCCAGCACTTCGTGCAGCACGTCGGCGAGGTTGATCACGGCATGGCGGAACACCTCCTTGCCCCGCATGCGCAGCTTGCCGACCGTGCCGGTGGTCGAGGCGCCGCCGTCGACATAGAGCATGTCGCCGTAGCGGCCGTCGGCGTGGAGCTTGGTGGCGAGGATTCCGCGGTCGCCAGCTTCCTCCGCGCTGAGGACGATCGCGCCCGCGCCGTCGCCGAACAGGACGCAGGTCGCCCTGTCCTCCCAGTCGAGGATCCGGCTGAACGTTTCCGATCCGATGACGAGGGCATGGTCGGCCATGCCGCCCTTCAGCATGTTGTCGGCGACCGACAAGGCGTAGAGGAAGCCGGTGCAGACGGCGGCGACGTCGAAGGCGATGCAATCGTCGATGCCGAGCGCGGTCTGCACCTTTGTGGCGCTGGCCGGAAAGGTCTGGTCGGGGGTCGCGGTGGCGAGGACGATGAGCCCGATCTGCTTCGCATCGAGGCCGGCCGCGGCGAGCGCCTTTTCGGCCGCCTCGGTGGCGAGCGTGGCGGTGGTCTCGCCGTCGCCGGCGATATGGCGGGCCTCGATGCCGGTGCGCGCGACGATCCATTCATGGGTCGTGTCGACGCGCTCGGCGAGCTGGGCGTTGGTGACCCGGTTGGGAGGGAGCGCCGAGCCGGTGCCGGCGATGACCGACCGCCGCGTCATTTCGCCGCGACCTGCGCGCGGTGCGCCGCGATATTGTCGAGATCCTCGGTGATCTTGCGGGTAAGGTCCTCGCGCACCATGCGGGCGGCGACGCGGATCGCGTTGGCGACGCCCTTCTCGGTGGCGCTGCCGTGGCTCTTCACGACGACACCGTTGAGGCCGAGAAACACCGCGCCATTATGGTTGTTCGGGTCGAGATGGTGGCGCAGCAGCTCGGTCGCGGGCCGCGACACCAGGAAGCCGATCTTCGAGCGGACCGAGCTGGTGAAGGCGCGGCGCAGCAGGTCGGTGACGAAGCGCGCGGTCCCCTCGATCGTCTTCAATGCGATATTGCCGGAAAAGCCGTCGGTGACGACCACGTCGACATTGCCGCGCGAGATCTTGTCCCCCTCGATGAAGCCGTCGAAGCGCATGCCCAGATAGTCGGCCTCGCGAAGGATCGTCGCTGCATGCTTGAGCTCGTCGGTGCCCTTCAGCTCTTCGGTGCCGATGTTGAGCAGCTGGACCCGCGGCCTTTCCAGGTCGAGCACGACTCGCGCATAGGCCGCGCCCATCACCGCGAACTGGACCAGATTCTGGGAGTCGCACTCGGTGTTCGCGCCGAGATCGAGCATGACCAGATCGTTCTCGCCGAGGGTGGGGAGGAGGGCCGCCAAAGCCGGCCGGTCGATGCCCGGCATGGTCCTCAGCGCGAGCTTGGCCATCGCCATCATCGCGCCGGTATTGCCGCCGGAGACGGCCGCCTGGGCATCGCCCGCCTTCACCGCGGCGATGGCGAGGCCCATCGAGGTGGTCCTGGCGCGGCGGATCGCCTGGCTGGGCTTGTCGGTGGGAGCGATGACGTCGTCGCAATGGACGATCTCGGCCACCTGGGAGAGCGACGGGCGGTTGGCCAGCTCGGCGCGAATCACGGCTTCGTCGCCGAACAGGATGAAGCCGAGGTCCGGCCGGCGCTTATAGGCGCGCTCCGCTCCCGCGAGCATCACGGCGGGGCCGACATCGCCACCCATCGCGTCGATTGCGATCCGCGGCGCGCTGCCCACCTTTGCCCTCTCCTAAGCCCCCGCGCCTCGTCTTACGCCTCGACCGGCCGAATTTCACGCCCATTATAATGGCCGCACTTGGCGCACAGATTGTGCGGCAGGCGAAGCTCGCCGCAATTGGGGCATTCCTGGTAGTTCACCGGCTTCAGCGCGTGATGGCTGCGGCGCATGTTGCGCTTCGAAGGCGATGTTTTTCTCTTGGGGACGGCCATCCTGGCACCTGTTCCAATCGCTTGGGGTTCGTGATGTGGCGAGCGCGGGGCCATTGGTCAACGGCCGGATCGGCCGCGGGCCATGGCGGCCGGAGGGTGCTCGCACGCGAGCGCTGCCTATAGCGAATTCGCCTGCGGTTGCAAGCGCCGGCGGGGCGTGCGACCTCTCGGCATCTCCAGGGGAGAACAAGCCATGTCGAATGGATATATTCTGCCGATCACCCTCACCATCGCCGGCGCCGCCGCCTTGCTCAACCTCTGGCTGGCCAGCCGGACCGGCCGGATGCGCGTCGCTCATCACATCTCGATCGGCGACGGCGGCAACGAGCAGCTCACCGCCAAGATGCGGGCGCATCTCAACTTCGTCGAATATACGCCTTTCTTCCTGATCCTGCTCGGCCTGATCGAGCTCGCCCGCGGCTCGCAAATGTGGCTGTGGGCGGTGGCGATCGTCTACATATTGGCGCGCATCGTCCACGCTTTCGGGATGGACCGCCCGGCGCCGAACCCGATGCGGATGGGCGGCATCATCGTCACCATGGCGACCCTGCTCGGGCTCGCTCTCTACGCCATCGCGATCCCCTATCTGGACCGCGGCCGCCCGCCCGCGATCCACTATGCGTCCGCGGTCCAGCCGGCGGCGCCATCGCCAGGCGCGGCGTCCCGCTGATCAATAACGGCGCAGCAGCTGCGCCACGCTCTTGCCGGCGGTCGCGGTCTTGCCGGATTCTTTTCCGGCCTCGCGCTCGAGCGCCTGGCGTATCTCCTCGATCTGGCGGTCGGTGAGATGCTCGATGCCGATGAACTGGCCGCGCGCCTTGGCGACCGCCCGGATCAATTCGTCGAGCTTGGCCTGCATCGCCGCCGCGTCGCGATTTTGGCTGTTCTGGATGAGGAAGACCATCAGGAAGGTGATGATCGTGGTCGCCGTGTTGACGACCAGCTGCCAGGTATCGGAGAAGTCGAAGAGCGGGCCGGTCAGGATCCAGACCAGGATCAGGCCGAAGGCGATCATGAAGGTCAGCGGCTTTCCCGCCGCCATCGCGATCCGCGATGCGATCACGGTGAATATTCGGTCCATTCGATCCGATCCTGCCGTTCGTACCGGCCTGCAACGCTCGATCCAGATTATGGATGCGCCCTCGCCAGCACCCGGTCGGCGACGAACGGGTTGGTCGCGCGCTCGTGGGCGAAGGTGCTCATCGGGCCGTGGCCGGGGACGAAGGCGGTGTCGCCGCCGAGCGGCCAGAGCCTGGCCGTGATCGCATCGAGCAGGTCCTGGTGATTGCCCATCGGGAAGTCGGTACGGCCGATCGAGCCCTGGAAAAGCACGTCGCCGACGATGGCGAGCTTCGAGGGCGGATGGTGGAAGACGACATGGCCGGGGGTGTGGCCGGGGCAATGGTAGACGTCGAAAATGAGCGCGCCCACCGTCACGGTGTCGCCATTTTCCAGCCAGCGGTCGGATGTGAAGGGACGGCCGGTGATGCCGTAGCGGGCGCCGTCCTCGGCCAGCCGGTCGATCCAGAAGGTGTCGGCGATATGCGGCCCTTCGATCTTCACGCCAAGCTCGTCGGCGAGGATCTTGGCCGAGCCGCAATGGTCGATATGGCCGTGGGTGAGCAGGATCTTCTCGATCGTCACGCCCTGCGCCTGCGCCGCCGCCTTCAGCCGGTCGAGGTCGCCGCCGGGATCGGTGAAGGCGCCGAACATCGTCTTCGTGCACCAGATCAGGCAGCAATTCTGCTGCAGCGGCGTCACCGGGATGATGGCGGCTTTCAAGGGGGGCGTGGTCATGGCGGCCAGATGGCGCGCTCGGCGCGAAGTTGCAACCGGCCCGGCCCGCCCTCTAAGGTGGCGGCATGGCCCTCACCCACCTGCAGCGCCTCGAGGCCGAAGCGATCCACATCCTGCGCGAGGCGGTGGCGGAGAGCGAGCGGCCGGTCATGCTCTATTCCGCCGGGAAGGACAGCTCGGTGCTGCTGCATTTGGCCCGCAAGGCCTTTCACCCGGCGCCGCCGCCATTCCCCCTCCTCCATGTCGACACGATGTGGAAGTTCCGCGCGATGTACGCGCTGCGCGACAAGGCCGCGGCGGAGGCGGGCATGGAGCTGATCGTCCACCGCAACCCGGAGGCCGAGGCGCTGGGCATCAACCCCATCGGCCACGGCTCGGCGCTCCACACCCAGATGTGGAAGACGGACGGGCTGCGCCAGGCGCTCGATCTGCACGGCTTCGACGCGGCGATCGGCGGGGCGCGCCGCGACGAGGAGAAGGTGCGGGCCAAGGAGCGGATCTTCTCCTTCCGCTCGGCCGGCCACCGCTGGGACCCGAAGCGCCAGCGGCCCGAGCTGTGGAGGCTCTACAACGGCCGCAAGGCGAAGGGAGAGAGCTTGCGCATCTTCCCGCTCTCCAACTGGACCGAGCTCGACGTGTGGCAATATGTCGGCGAGGAGGGGATCGAGGTCGCGGACCTTTATTTCGCGGCGCCCCGGCCGACGGTGGAGCGCGACGGCATTATCCTGATGGTCGACGATGAACGGCTCGCGCCCCGGCCGGGCGAGGAGGTGCGGGAGCGATCGATCCGCTTCCGCACGCTCGGCTGCTACCCTCTGTCCGGCGCGGTCGAGAGCGAGGCGCGGACGGTGTCCGAGCTGATCGCGGAGATGCGGGCCGGGGGGCAGTCGGAGCGGCAGGGCCGATTGATCGATCGCGACGGCGCCGCCTCGATGGAGCGCAAGAAGCGCGAAGGCTATTTCTGATGGCGGCGGACAAGTCGCTGCTGCGCTTCATCACCTGCGGGTCGGTCGACGACGGCAAGTCGACCCTGCTCGGGCGGCTGCTGCTCGAGACCGGCTGCGCGTTCGAGGAGGAACTCGAAGCCGCGGGCGACGATCTGTCGCGGCTGGTCGACGGGCTGGAGGCCGAGCGCGAGCAGGGCATCACCATCGACGTCGCCTACCGCTTCTTCGCGACCGAGAAGCGCAAGTTCATCGTCGCCGACGCGCCCGGGCACGAGCAATATACGCGCAACCTGGTGACCGGCGCCTCGACCGCGGACCTCGCTCTGGTGCTGGTCGACGCGCGCAAGGGAGTGCTGACCCAGACCCGGCGGCACAGCTTCCTGGCGACCCTGCTCGGAATCGGCCAGCTCGTGCTGGTGGTCAACAAGATGGACATGGTCGGCTACGACCAGGCCGTGTTCGAGCGTATCCGGGCCGATTATGGCGGGGTCGCGGGCGACGTCCTCGCCATCCCCGTCTCGGCGCTCGAAGGCGACAATGTGACCGGCCGCTCCGCCGCCATGCCCTGGTATGAAGGCCCGACCTTGCTGGACCATCTGGAGGCCGTCGAGACGGCGGAGGACCGCAGCGCCGAAGGCCCGTTCCGCATGCCGGTGCAGTGGGTGAACCGGGCGCACCAGGACTTTCGCGGCTTCGCCGGGATGGTCGCGAGCGGGACGGTCCGGCGCGGCGACAAGGTCCAGGTGATGCCGGCGGGGGCCGCCGCGACGGTCGACCGGATCCTGCTCGGCGAGGACGAGCTCGGGCAGGCGGCGGCGGGGCAATCGATCCTTCTAACCCTCGTGGAGCCGGTCGACTGCTCGCGCGGCGATATGCTGGCCGGCCCGCCGGCGCCGGAAGTGGCGGACCAGTTCGAGGCGGCGATCATCTGGATGGGCGACGAGGATCTGCTGCCGGGGCGGCAATATCGGCTGAAGCTCGGCACCCAAAGCGCGCTCGCCACCCTGCAGCCGCCCAAGCACGAGATCGACGTCGACACGCTGGAGCAGGTCGCGGCGCGCACGCTCGGGCGGAACGGGATCGGCGTCGCCGATTTGTGGACCGACCGGCCCCTTGTGTTCGCCCCTTATGCGGAGAGCCGCGAGCTGGGCGGGTTCATCCTGATCGACCGGGTCAGCAACGCGACGGTGGCGGCGGGGCTGATCCACTACGCGCTGAGGCGCTCGCACAACATCCATGCCCAGGCGCTGAAAGTGACCGCCGAGGCGCGTGCGGCGATCAAGGGGCAGCGGCCGAAATTGCTCTGGTTCACCGGGCTGAGCGGCGCCGGCAAGTCGACCATCGCGAACCTCGTCGAGGCGAAGCTGCATGCGCTCGGCCGGCACACGTTCCTGCTCGACGGCGACAATGTGCGGCTCGGGCTCAACCGCGACCTCGGCTTCTCCGATGGCGACCGGGCCGAGAATATCCGGCGCGTCGGCGAGACGGCGCGGCTGATGCTCGATGCCGGCCTGATCGTGCTCGCCGCCTTCATCAGCCCGTTCCGCGCCGAGCGGCGGACGGTGCGCGAGATGCTGGGCGAGGGCGACTTCATCGAGATCTTCATCGATGCGCCGCTGGCGGAAGCGGAGAAACGCGACCCCAAGGGCCTCTACAGGAAGGCGCGGGAAGGGCGCATCCCCAACTTCACCGGCATCGGCTCGCCCTACGAGGCGCCCGAGCAGCCGGAGATCCGCATCGATACGACCCTCATCAGCGCCGAGTCGGCGGCCGAGCAGATCGTCGGATATCTGCTCGATGCGCGCTGAGGCCGTACGATGAGCCGCCTCACGCCGTTTCTGTCTGTCCTTGTCGGGCTGACCGCGGCCTGCGTCACCGCTCCGCCGCCCCCGCCCGCCGCGCCACCGCCGCCGGCTTCGAATTATGCCTGGGCGACGTTCGACGCGCGGGGCGTCACCGGATCGGGCGCGGCGGGGCTGGCCGACAGGGCGGCAGGGCGGGCGCTGACTATCGACGATCCGGTGCGGATCGCGTCGATCACCAAGCTCCACGTCGCCTTGGGGGTGATGCGGATGGTCGAGCAGGGCAAGCTCGATCTCGACCGCGACGTCTCGGAGTGGCTGGGCGGGCGGTTTCGCAACCCCGCCTACCCCGACCGGCCTATCACATTGCGGCTTTTGCTCTCCCACCGATCGAGCCTCAAGGACGGGATCGATTACGCGATCCCGCTCGGCGTGACCCTGGGGGACGCGCTTGCCGATGCGGCCGCATTCGATGCGGAACATCCTCCCGGCGCCTTCTTCCGTTATTCCAACCTCAACTTCCCGGTGATCGCGGCGGTCATGGAGGCGGCCTCGCACGAGCGGTTCGACCGGCTGATGGACGGCCTCGTGCTGAAGCCGCTGGGCCTCGAGGCCTGCTTCAACTGGACGACCTGCGACGGTGCGGCGCTCCGCCGCGCGGTGGTGCTCTACGGCCCGGACGGCGCGGTGCTGCGCGACGATCTCAAGGGCGTGCGCCCGGCCTGCCCGGTGGTGCCGGCGGCGGACGGGAGCTGCGAGCTTGAATCCTACCGGCTGGCCAGCAACGGCGCTTTGTTCTCGCCCCAGGGCGGCCTTCGCATCTCGATCCGGGACCTCGCCAGGGTGGGCGGGCTGCTGCTTCGGGGCGGACGGCTGCCGGACGGGTCGCGCTTCCTCTCCAAGGCGAGCATGGCGATTTTGACCTCGCCCGCCTGGCGCTATGACGGCGCCAATGGCGACAGCGAGCGGGATTTCTATTGCGGCTACGGCCTGGCGGTACAGCTGCTCGCCCAATGCCCGCCCGGCGACGATCCGTTCGGCGGCGGCAGGGCGCTGATCGGCCATGCCGGCGACGCCTACGGCCTGCGCTCGGGCCTCTGGGCCGACCGCGCGCGGGGCGTCGGCATCGCTTATTTCGCCACCGGCCTTGGCGACGACCCGCGCCGCGGCCGCTCCGCCTACCGCGCCATCGAGGAATGGCTCGCGGCGAAGCTTAATTAGGGACAGTATATAGTTTTCCAAACGTTCGGGCAGTTGGCCATTCGCCTCACCCAAAAACTATATACTGTCCCTAATTAAGCAGATTGCGCTGCCAGAAGATCAGGCTGGCCCAGAAGGCGTAATCCTGGTTGGCCTTCTTGGCGAAGCCGTGGCCTTCGTCCTGGCCGAGCAGGTGCCAGGCGGTGCCGCCATTGGCGCGGACGGCGCGGACGATCTGGTCGGCTTCCGACGGCGGCACGCGGGGATCGTTGCCGCCGGTCGTGACCATCAGCGGGATGCGGAGCTCCCTGACGTGGGTGAGCGGCGAGATGGCGAGCAGCCCGGCGCGCTGGGCCGGGTCGCGCTCGTCGCCATATTCGACGCGGCGTAAATCGCGGCGATAGGACTGGGTGTTCTCGAGGAAGGTGACCCAGTTGGAGATGGCGACGACGCAGTTCGCGCCGCGCAGGCGCGCGCCGTAATGGATCGCGCTGGCATAGCACATATAGCCGCCATAGGAGCCGCCGGTGACGCCGATGCGCGCCGGATCGACGCGGCTGTCCTTGGCGAGCAGATCGAGGAAGGCGCCGACGTCCTTGACGCTGTTCTCGCGGAGGGCGGGGCCGTTGTCGAGCGCTACGAAGCGCTTGCCGAAGCCGGTCGAGCCGCGCACGTTGGGGTAGAAGATGGCGACGCCGAGCTCGTTCAGATAATAATTGCCGCGTCCCAGGAAGCCGGGCCGCGACTGGCCTTCGGGGCCGCCGTGGATGTTGACGATGAGCGGGCGCCGGCCCGGGAATTTCGCCGGGTCGGGCCGGTAGAGGAAACCCGACACTCTCTCGCCGTCGAAGCTCGCCGTCTCGATCAGCTCGGGTTCGATATTGACCGTCGGATCGAGCCCGCCGGTCTCGCTTTCGGTCCAGCGGGTGACGGCCAGCGTCTTGGGATTGACCGAATAGACGTCGGACGCGGAACGCGCCGAGGCGAGGGTGAGGCCGATATCTCCCCAGGGCGCTATCTCGAGCCCGCCGGCGACTCCGGCCGGCAGACGATCGACGGTCCGCGTCTGCCGGTTGCGGGGGTCGAGCAATTTGAGGCGGCTGCTCCCCGCTTCGTTGACCAGATAGGCGATGAACCGGCCGTCCTCGGAAATGTCGAACGTCTCGACGTCCCATTTGGGCTCGCGCGCGACCGGGGTGAAGCGGCCGGTGGCGGGATCGAGCGTGCCGAGGCGCCGGAAGTCCGAGCCTTCGTCCGAGGTGACCCACAAGGTCCCGTCCGGGACATATTGCGCGCCGCCGTAGGAGATTTGCCGGCTGTGGTCGCCGATCGGAACCATCGCGCCGCTGGCGACGTCGATCCGGTAGAGGTCGCTCTTGTTGACCGACAGATAATTGGCGACCACGGCGCTGCGCCCGTCCGGCGCGAAATCGAGCAGGGACCAGCCGCCGCCCTTGACCTCGGCGAGCAGCCGGTTGCTGGCGGGATCGCGCGGGTCGACGATGTAGAGGTCGTTGTCGGCGCCGTTGCGGCGGGTCGAATTGTAGGCGAGCCAGCGGCCGTCGTGGCTCCAGGCGTCGATGCTGTTGCGGCTCTTGCCGTCGGTGAGCAGGACGAGGCGCCCAGCGTCCAGCCGGTAGAGCTGCCAGAACTCGCTGCCGCCGACATCCTTCTGAATGACCAGCACGTCGCCCTTGCCGCGCGCATAGCTGGCGCCGGCGATGGTGTCCGCCTCGAACGTGATCTGGCGCCGCATACCCATCGGCGCGGCGACCTCGTGGACTTGCGAGACGTTGCCGAAGCGGGTGGTGATGGCGATGCCGCGGGTGCGCGGGTTCCAGCCCTGCAGCGCGGCGGTGCGATACTCCATATAGGGGCGGGTCGCGTCGGCCAGCTGGTCGGGCACCGCCGGAATGCCGTCGGCGACGAGGGCGGCGGGCTTTTCGACATCGGCGGCGGCGGCCGGGACTGCGAACAAAGCGGTGGCGGCGAGCAAGGCAAAGCGAATGCGCATGGGATTCCCCCGAAGGACGTCAGGAAGCTTGTGCTTAAGGCGGCGGCGGCGGAGCGGCAAGCGACGGAAACCAGAGACAGTATATGGTTTTTGGACGAGGCGGCGGAGAAGCGGTGGACCGGGGAAAACTATATACTGTCCCTGGTTTCAGCACTCCACGACGTTGACGGCGAGGCCGCCGAGGCTGGTTTCCTTGTAGCGCACGTTCATGTCGAGGCCGGTCTTGCGCATCGTCTCGATCACCTGGTCGAGGCTGACGCGGTGGGTGCCGTCGCCGACCAGGGCGAGGCGCGAGGCCTCGATCGCCTTGACCGCGCCGACCGCGTTGCGCTCGATGCACGGCACCTGGACGAGGCCGCCGACCGGGTCGCAGGTGAGGCCGAGATTATGCTCCATGCCGATCTCGGCGGCATTCTCGATCTGCGAAGGCGTGCCGCCCAGCGCGGCGGTGAGGCCGGCGGCGGCCATCGAGCAGGCAACGCCGACCTCGCCCTGGCAGCCGACCTCGGCGCCGGAGATGGAGGCGTTCTCCTTGAACAGCGAGCCGATCGCGGCGGCGGTGAGCAGGAAGATCCGCACGCCCTCATCGGACGCCCGCGGGGTGAAGCGCTGATAGTAACGCAGGATCGCCGGGACGATGCCGGCGGCGCCGTTGGTCGGGGCGGTGACGACCTTGCCGCCCGCCGCATTCTCCTCGTTGACCGCGAGCGCCCAGAGATTGACCCAGTCGAGCACGGTCAGGGGATCGGAGAGGGTGCGCTCGGCGCGCTCGATCAGCAGGCGGTGGAGGGCCGGCGCGCGGCGCTTCACCTTGAGCCCGCCGGGAAGGATGCCGTCGACCGCCATGCCGCGGTCGATGCAGCCCGCCATCGCGTCGACGATCGCGGCAAGGCGGCGGTTGATCTCCTCGTCGGTGAAGCCGGCGCGTTCGTTGGCGCGGGCGATGTCGGCGATGGTCAGGCCCTCGCGTTCGGCGATGGCGAGCAACTGGTCGGCGCTGTGATAGGCGAAAGGGACGTCCCACGCCCCTTCGGGCGGAGCGTTGCGCGAGATCGCGGCCTCGTCGACGATGGCGCCGCCGCCGACCGAGTAGAAGACATGGCTGTCGAGCGCGCCTCCGTCGGCGGCGAAGGCGGCGAAACGCATGCCGTTCGAATGATGCGGCAGCCGTTCGCGCTGGAGGAATCTGAGATCGCGCGGTTCGTCGAAGCCGATCTCGCGGCCGCCGCCGAGGACGAGGCGCCCGGTTTCGCGGATGCGCGCGACGATGCCGTCCGCCTCGTCTGGATCGATCCGGTCGGGGCGCTGGCCGGACAGGCCGAGCAGGATCGCGCGGTCGGTGGCATGGCCCTTGCCGGTCAAGGCGAGCGAGCCGTAAAGATCGACCTCCACCCGGTCGGTGCGATCGAGCAGGGCTTTTTCGGCGAGCGTCTCGACAAAGCGGCAGGCGGCGGTCATCGGGCCCATGGTGTGGGAGCTCGACGGACCGACCCCGATCTTGAAAAGGTCGAAGACGCTGGTGACCAAGACAAACTCTCCCGACGCGTCAGATGGCCCTCCCGCGCGCGTCTGGCAAGCCGCGCCCTTCGTCCTGCTCGACGATGCGCGCCCGGGGGGCGAGGCGCGGCTCTATCGGGCGCCGGCGGAGGTGGTCGCGACGCGCGATCCGGGCGAAGTCGGCGCCTGTCTCGCCCGGCTGCGCGCGTGCGGCAGCCACGCCGCCGGCTTCCTCGCTTATGAAGCGGGCCACGCGCTGGAGCGCAAGCTGGCGCCTTTGTGCCGGCGTCCCGAAGAAGGGGAGCCGCCGCTCTTGTGGTTCGGGCTGTTCGAGGGCTTCGCGGCGGTGGACCTGGCGGCTTCGCTACCCGACCCGGCTTCCGCCTGGGCCGGTCGGCCGCGGCCGCTGGCCGGACGAGACGCTTATGAAGCGGCCGTCGCCGCGGCCAAGGCGCATATCGAGGCGGGCGACATCTACCAGGCGAACCTCACCTTCCCGGCGGAGGTTCGGACGGCGGGGCATCCGCTCGCCCTCTACGCGGCGATCCGGCGGCGGGCGGCGGCGGGCCACGGAGCGATCGTCTTCACCGGCGCGCACTGGCTGCTCTCCTTTTCGCCGGAGCTGTTCTTCACGCTCGAGGCGGGGCGGCTCACCGCGCGGCCGATGAAGGGCACGGCCGAGCGGCGGGCCGGACGGGCCGAGGACGAAACGGCTGCGCGGGGGCTGCGCGAGGATCCCAAGCAGCGCGCCGAGAATCTGATGATCGTCGACCTGCTCAGGAACGATCTGTCGCGCGTGTCGAAGCCGGGGACCGTCAAGGTGCCGGAGCTGTTCGCGGTCGAGACCTATCCGACCGTCCACCAGATGACCTCGACCGTCGTCGCCGAGCTTGAGGAAGGGCTCGGGCCGCTCGACGTGATCGAGGCCATTTTCCCGTGCGGCTCGATCACCGGCGCGCCCAAGATCAGGGCGATGGAGATCATCGCCGGGCTGGAAGAGGGCCGGCAACGGGGCGTCTATACCGGCTCGATCGGCAGGGTTGCGCCCGGCGGGGAAGCGGCGTTCAATGTCGCAATCCGGACGCTGACCATGCGGGCGGGGGAAAGCCGCGCCATGATTGGGCTCGGTTCGGGGATCGTGGCCGACAGCGCCGCCGCCGACGAGTGGCGCGAATGCCTGGCGAAGGGAGCGTTCGTGGAGACTGGCCGGCCCTTCGATCTGATCGAGACGATGCGCTTCGACCCCGACCAGGGCGTCGCCGAGCTCGACCGCCATCTCGCGCGGATGACGAGCAGCGCCGAGGCGCTCGATTTCGCCTTCGACCGGCATCACGCCCGCAACGAGCTCCAGGCGGCCACCTTCCGGCTGCACGAGCCGCGCCGGATCCGGCTCCTTCTCTCCCGCACCGGCGCGCTCGCCATCGAGACCCGGCCGCTTCCCGAGGCGCCCGACGAGCCGGTGAAGGTCGCGCTGGCGCCGCTGCCGGTCGCGAGCGACGATTTCCGCCTTCGCCACAAGACCAGCGACCGCGCCTTTTACGACCAGGTGCGGGCGGCGGCGGGGACGTTCGAGGTGGCGTTCGTCGATGCGGAAGGATTCCTGACCGAGGGCAGCTTCACCAGCCTGTTCGTCGAGCGCGGCGGCGCGTTGCTGACGCCGCCGCTGGCCCGGGGGCTGCTGCCCGGCACCCTGCGCGAGCGGCTGATCGAGGAAAAGCGCGCCGAGGAGGCGGACCTGAATTCCGCGGATCTGGCTTCGGGGTTCCTCATCGGCAATGCGGTGCGGGGGCTGATCCGGGCCATTTTGTGAGAGCCGATGTTACTTTGGCGTTCATCGCGGCGAATTACCCGGAAAATGCGTGCGAAACGGAGAGATGCAATGGAGATGAGCAGGCGCGGAGCGCTCGGAGCGGCGGGCGCGGGGCTGCTGGGCGGCATCGCCCTGCTCGGCGGCGGGCGCTGCTTCGCGGCCGCGGCGGCGCCGTCCAGGCTCGTCTTGACCGATGCCGAGTGGCGCCGGCGGCTCACCCCCTCTCAATATGCGACGTTGCGCCAGGGCGCGACCGAACGCCCGGGATCGAGCCCGCTCGACCATGAGAAGCGCGCCGGCACCTTCGTCTGCGCCGGCTGCGCGCTGCCGCTTTATTCGTCGCGTGCGAAGTTCGACAGCGGCACCGGCTGGCCGAGCTTCTTCCAGCCGCTGCCCAACGCAGTGCTGACGCGCCAGGACCGCACGCTCGGCATGGCGCGGACCGAGGTCGTCTGCCGCCGCTGCGGCGGACATCTCGGCCACGTCTTCGACGACGGCCCGCGCCCGACCGGGCTGCGCTACTGCATGAATGGAATCGCCATGAGATTCGTGCCGGCATGAGGCGGCTGGCCGTCCTCGCGCTCGCGCTTGCGCCGGTTCCTCTCGGCGCCGCCATGCCCGTTCCCCCGGCCCGCAGCGACGTGCCGGCCGCGACCGGGCTCCAGACCGCAATCCTCGCCGGCGGCTGCTTCTGGGGGATGGAGGCTGTGTTCGAGCATGTGAAGGGAGTGCGCAGCGTCGTCTCGGGCTATGCCGGCGGCAGCGCCGCGGACGCGACCTACGACAAGGTCAGCAGCGAGCGGACCGGCCATGCCGAGGCGGTGCGGATCGTCTACGATCCGAGGCAGGTGAGCTACGGCCAGCTGCTGCGCATCTATTTCTCGGCCGCGCACGATCCGACCCAGGTCAACCGCCAGGGGCCGGACAGCGGGCCGAGCTACCGCTCGGCCATCTTCCCGCAGGACGCCGCCCAGCGGCGGGTGGCGCAGGCCTATGTCGCGCAGCTGGGCGCGGCGCGGGCCTTCCCGCGGCCGATCGCGACCCGGATCGAGACCGGGCCCTTCTATCCGGCCGAAGCCTATCACCAGGATTTCGCCCGCCGGAACCCGCGCCATCCCTACATCATCCACTGGGACATGCCCAAGCTGGCCGAATATAAGGCGATGTTTCCGCGAATGTGGCGGGACTGACCTCCCCCGTCACCCTGAAATTGGTTGGCATTTATCCCCTTTGGACATTTACTCCTGCTCTTTTTCATTCTTTCGCTTGGCAATCTCACCTCTGAGGGCCGCGCTCAGAGCGCTCGCCCTAGGCATGCTGTAGAACTTCCCATCCTCCCAATCATCCGGGAGGGCCGTGAAGCTGGCAAAGAGCTTGAAGGGGTTTCCGAAAACATCGACGGCACGAACTTCAAGCCTGATCCCTATCATGATCCCTTTCATTCCATCCCATATATCAACCTGAGCGGCTGTGAGCCGTTCAGGGCAATGCCATGCCGTTCCTTCGTATTCGTCTCCTGCCGGAACGGATTCGTTCCAATCGATCCATTCCGAATCAAAGTTTGTGGAGCCTTCGGTGTGGAACACATTGAGGCTGTATTTGACTCTGAGTTTCCGGGCAGGGGACTGCCCGTAGTTTTTGAACATGGGGACGAACCAAAGCCACTCTCCGCTCCGCTTTATCCACAGCGAGCTAACGGCGAGGTACGCGCGCACCTGCGCCTCCCCGATCCGGCGGGTTTCGTGAACGGTGGCTTGAGCCGCGTCCAAGGTGCCCTTCAAGAACCAGAGGGCGGCAAGGGTCGCCGACAACGTGATAGCGCCGATCAGCATCATCCAAAAAGCAGCCTCCGCGGAATCTTGCTGAGCCTGCAAATCGTGTTCGGCGTGCTGATCTTCTCGGCTGGCGCCTATTTCCTTGGTCACACATTCCATAAGGACAGCCGTGCTTCCAGCGCTGGCGCAGGCATGACGGACGCGGCTATCAGTGGTTTCGGCATACTGACGGGCGCGGTCTGCTGCGTTGACGCGGCGCTCCGCATAGCTGGCTGAAATCTGCCACGTCATCCACAGCCAAAAGGCCGCGCCGCCCGCGAGGATGGCTAGTCGGATGGCCGCTGCGATTTCGCTGCGCTCGCTTTCAGGCATTGGACGATCCTGACGGCTCGCTTGCCGAGTCGCAAGCATGGGCGTACCTACGCCTCGCGCTCCTGATCGTGGATGTGAGGGAGCGTCCGCCTTCGGGCGCGTGGATCACAGGCACCGGCTTCGGTCGGGTGGCCTGCCGAATAAAATACCCTTCGGGGGAATAAGCAGGGCGTATACCCCTGTGGTCCATGCGCATCCAACCACCCGGCTCGGGGCCGGATGGGGCGGCTACGTAGGGGAAGCCGCATGTCCGAAAGGCGCAAGCCCACAGCGGGTGAGATCGTCGCGCTGGCGGCCTGCCTCGCGCTCGTCATCCTCCTGCTCATAATCGCCTACCGGGCTCCCTGACCCCTCGCCGACGATCCCCCTTGTCGGCGGGGCGGGGGCCGGAGCGACGACCACCGACGCTTCGGCCCCCAACGGTGGCGCTTTCGCCGCTCAGCATGTATAGGATGGCCGCATGGGCAAGCCGAACTTCGACCGTTTCGACCGGCTCTTGAAGGCGATGATGGCTGGCGAAGCGCCTAGCGCTCGAAAGAGAAAAGCAGCCGGTCGAGCATCAGGTGAGGAACAGCACGCATGTTCCAGCGATACTCAAACTCGCCGAGATACTTCGGGAGATGTTTCGAGCTAACGTGAATGTGGGTGCCGTTGATCCCGCGCTTTAGCATCGACCAGTAGCCTTCCAGCGCGTTCACTCCGCCCCCGGCTTTGGAGGCGTACTGGCCCCGATTGTGGTTCACTTTCAGGTGGCGATAGCCGCACTGGTCGATGTCCTTGTACCCGCCCATTTCGTCCGTGCAGATCGTCGTCCCGGGAAGGACGCTCTCAAGGATCAGGCCGTGCATCGCGGCCTTGTGGCGGCGCGTGACGACCTGAGTAATTAGCTCGCCCCCGCGCTCCAGCATCCCGACAACAATCGTCTTGTTGCCCATGTAGCCTTGTCCCATTCCGCTGACGGAACCGCCGACGATAGTTTCGTCAATCTCGACGAAAGAGCCGGGGCCGCCGAGCGGATCGTCGCTGTCTAGGTTCTTCATGTACTCGCGAATTTCATGGCACATGCGCCACGCCGTTTTGTAGGTGACGCCTAGCTCGCGCTGGACGCGCTTCGCCGCCACGCCATTGCGGGTCGTGGTGAACAGGAACATGACATAGAACCAGTCGCGCAGCGGAGTCCGCGTGCGGTCCATCGGCGTTCCGGCAGTCGGATAGACCTGATAGCCGCACCATTGGCACGTGTAGGAGCGCCGGGTCGTGACGCGGTGGAACTTGCCGGGCCGCTTGCAGCCGGGGCAGTCGAAGCCGGTCCCGTACCGGACTTGGAACAGGTGATCGAGGCAGCTATCCTCAGTCGGAAAAGCGGCCTGAAACTGGCGAAGCGTGGGGAGTTTGGGCTTGCTCATACCCATTGTATAGCACGAGGATTTAAATGTCGCAAGGGGATAAATGCCAAATTGGTTCAGGGTCCAGTCCTTCGTCCGCCCCGCCGCTCGACGCTGGATGCTGAAACAAGTTCAGCATGACGACCCCTTCTCAAGCCGCGAGCGGGAATCTGAGCAGGCGGTCCGCCACCGGCACCAAGGCCTCGGCGGGGCCGCCGACGGCGCGGACGATCTCCGGGTGGCAGGCGTCGAGGCCGCCGGTCAGCGAGCCGAAGGCGGGGAGGATGAGCTTGCGCGCCGTGGCGACGAAGCAGCGGCGCGAAACCTGGCGGCCGCGATGGCTGATCCTCAATTTGGGGTGGAAATGGCCGGACAGCTCCGGGCGCGACTCGGCGGGATCGGCCTCGTGGCGCAGCACCAGCCCGTCCACCTCGGCCTCCGCGACGATGTCGCCGCCGCAATGGTCGGCGATACCGGGATCGTGATTGCCGACGATCCAGGTCCAGCGCGCCGTCGCGGTGAGCGCGGTCAGCATGTCGCGGGCGCGCAGCGGCAGGCGTTCGCAGCCGTGACGGTCGTGGAAGCTGTCGCCGAGGCACCATATTTCCGCCGCGCCGGTGGAGACGGCGAGCGCGGTCAGATCGGCCAAAGTCGCCATCGAATCGTAGGGCGGAAGCATTTGGCCGAGACGCGCGAACCAGCTCGCTTTCTCGAGGTGGAGGTCGGCGACGAGCAGCGCCCGGCGCGACGGCCAGAACAGCGCGCCCTGCGGCAGCGCCATCAATTCATGTCCCGAGAACGAAAAGCGAACCATCGGCCCAGCTATAGCCGGGCCGAGCGAAGGTTCAAGCGATCAGAGCGACGCGGCCGGGGAAACGCGCGATTCGAGCTGCGCGGACGGCCGGTCCGCCTGCGCCTGGACGGAGGCCGGAGTCGTGGCCCAGAACAGGATCGCGCCCGCGACGAAGCCCTCCGCCGTCAGCAGGAAAGGATTGTCGAGCTTTTTGAGCCATTTCATCATCGCGAAATCGAGCCTGCCGCCACGCGCCTAAACGCAGGCTGAACTGATTGGCTTAAGAGGGCCGAAAGGATGGCGGCGCCGGCGCGCGCTAGGCATGCCGGCGCCGCCCGAGGGAAAGGCGTCAGGCCGTCTCGGTTTCCTTGCGCGTTTCGCCCTCGGCCTCAGGCTGGCGCTCGTCTTTGCCCTCGATGGTCCGCGAGCGGCCGGCGTTGATGTCGATCTTGCGCGGCTTCATCGCCTCGGGGATCTCGCGGACGAGCTCGATCGAGAGCAGGCCGTCCTGCATGTCGGCGCCCTCGACGCGAACGAAATCGGCAAGCTCGAAACGCCGCTCGAAGGCACGGGTGGCGATCCCCATATGGATGTAATTGCCGTCCTTGTTGCGGTTCTCCGCCTTGCGGCCGGTGACGATCAGCATGTTCTGCCGCGCGGTGATATCGATGTCGCCCGACCCGAAGCCGGCGACGGCGAGGGTGATGCGGTAGCTGTCGTCGCTCAGCTTCTCGATGTCGTAGGGCGGATAATTGTCGGCCGGCTCGGAGCGGCCGGCGCTTTCCAGGAAATCGAACAATCGGTCGAAGCCGACGGTCGAGCGGCGATAGGGTGAAAGGTCGAAATTGCTTCTCATGGTGTCCTCCGTTGAGCAACATGGTGATGAGGGGTGCCTGCAAAGAGCATGGGCCCCTCGCCGATACAGGCCGGACACCGTTGGTCGTCCGGCGGGGGTGATTTAGGTGAGGATTTGGGCGGTTCAAGAGAGGGAAATCCTCCCCTGCAAATGCAGGCGGGATCTAATTGCCCAGATTCTTCTCCACCGCGGCGGCGAGATCGGCGATGCTGAACGGCTTGCGCAATACCGGCACGTCGGGGCCGAGCGCGCCTTCGAGCTGCTCGGTCTCGGCAAAGCCGGTGACAAAGACGATCGGCAGATCGGGCATCGCCTCGCGGGCGGCGCGGGCGACTTCGGCGCCGTTCATCCCGGGCATCGCATAATCGATGAGGACGAGATCCGGCGCGCATTCGGCAAGGCAGATCAGCCCTTCTTCGCCCGACCCCGCCGAGACGACCTCGTGGCCGAGGCTTTCGAGCGAGCCGGCGAGGAAGGCGCGCACGTCGTCGTCGTCGTCGATGACGAGGATGGTGGCGCCGCTCGCGGCAGCTTCGGGGGCCTCGGCTTCGGGAGCGGCGCGACCCTCCTCGCGCGCCTGCGGCGGCGCGGCGGCCGGAAGGAGGATGTGGACCTCCGTGCCCTTGCCCGCCTCGCTCTCGATGCGCAAAGTTCCGCCGGCCTGCTGGGCGATGCCGTAGACCTGGGCGAGGCCGAGGCCGGTCCCCTTGCCGAGCGGCTTGGTCGAGAAGAAGGGTTCGATCGCCCGCGCCGCGACATCGGGGGCCATGCCCTGGCCGGTGTCGCTGATTGTGACGCAGACATAGTCGCCAGGCGAAAGCTCCGTCCCGTCCTCGACCCGGGTGCGGCCGGTGGCGATGGTGAGGATGCCGCCGTCGGGCATCGCGTCGCGCGCGTTGATGGCGAGGTTCAGCACCGCATTTTCGAGCTGGTTGGCGTCGCAGCGGCCATAGCCCGCATGCGGATCGAGCCGGGTCTCGACATGGATGCCGCCGCCGAGCGTGTGGCGCAGCAGCGTCCGCATCCTGGCGATCACGTCGTTGACCGCGACCGGGACCATGTGGATGCGCTGGATGCGCGAGAAAGCGAGCAGCTGGCTGGTCAGCTTGGCGCCGCGGCGGCTAGATTCCAGCGCGGTCTCGGCCATCCGCTTCAGCCTGGGATCGTCGACCCTGGCGGCGATCATCTCCAGTCCGCCCATGATCGGGGTGAGGAGATTGTTGAAATCGTGGGCGATGCCGCCGGTCAGCTGGCCGACCGCCTCCATCTTCTGCGCCTGGCGCAGCGCTTCCTCGGCGCGCAGCCGCTCGCCGACCTCGGACTGGAGCCGGTCGAGCGCGGCGCTGAGGTCCGCCGTCCGCTCCGCCACCCGTCTCTCGAGCGTCTCGTTGATCTCGCGCAAAGTCGCCTCCGCCCGCTTGGAATCGGTCACGTCGTGGGCGGCGCCGATGAAGCCGACATGCTCGCCATGCGGGCCCCAGCGCGGCTGCGAGGTTGAGCGCAGCCACCGCCACTCGCCGGTGCCGCCGCGATACCGGCCTTCGAGCACGAACGGTTTCAGGCTCGCCTCGCCGGCGAGCGATTCGGCGAGGATCCGGGCGCTGTCGTCGGGATGGATGATCGTGCGCCAATCGAAGTGCACCGCCTCCTCGTAGGTGATGCCGAGGAATTCGACATAGGCCTGGTTGACGAAGCTGCGGGTGCGGTCGATCCGGGTCACCCACATCGGCACCGGCGCGGAATCGGCGATCAGCCGGAACCGCTCCTCGCTCTCGCGCAAGGCGAGCTCGGCCTCGTGGAGCTCGGTGACGTCGTGGCCTTGCGCGAAAATGCCCGTGACGCGGCCGTCGTCGTCGACGATCGGCTGGAAGACGAAGTCGAGAAGCCGTTCCTCGGGCTCGGCGCCGGGCGCGTGCCGCAGGCGCAGCGGCCGGGCGCGGCCGGTGACGGCCTTGCCGGTTTCGAAGACATGGTCGAGCAGCCCGAAGAATTGCTGTCCCGCGAGATCGGGAAAGGCCTCGCGCGCCGTGCTGCCGACCAGACGGCGCTCTCCGACGAGCTGCTGAAAGGCGGCATTGGCCAGCTCGAAGACATGGTCCGGCCCGCGCACGACCGCCATGAAGCCGGGGGCGTGATCGAAAAGCCGGCGCAGCCGCTCGGCCGAAAAACCGTCGGGAGCAAGCGGGGAAACGGACCGGCTCGGCGACATGACGCTCCAACGTTCAAGAACGCTCGATCCCCGCCCCGGCGAAACCTAGCTGCGGGAAGCGACTTGTGAAAGACCTTTCCCCGGGTCTATTTCCCGATCGGGAAGAGGAGCGAGAAAGCGATGTTCACCAGCATGAAGGACGGCACCGCCGAGGATTGGGCGCATATCGCCGCCGAGCACGGCAAGCACCAGCAGGGCGCCGCCGCCGGCCAGATCATGGAGAGCCTCGCCCGGCTGGAGCGGATCGAGGTCGGCTTCGCCGCCAACCAGCTCACCCATTCGCTAATGGCCGCCACCCTTGCCCGCCGCGACGGCGCGAGCGACGAGGAGGTGGTCGCCGCGCTTTGCCACGACCTCGGCAAGCTCTTCTCGATCCCCAATCACGGCCCGATCGCCGCCGAGATGCTCAAGCCCTATGTGTCGGAGGACATCTACCACGCCATCTACTGGCACCAGGAGTTCCAGGGCCGCTATTATTTCGAGCATCTCGGCAAGGATCCGGAGGGGCGCGAGCGCTTCAAGGGCGAGTCCTGGTACGCTTTCGCCGAGAAATTGGTCGACGATTGGGACGGGCCGGCGTTCGACCCCTCCTTCCCGGTCGACCCGCTGGAAAGCTTCGCGCCGGAGGTCGCCCGAGTGTTCGGCAATCCGCGCTCGATGATCTGAACCCACCGCCGTCCTAGTGTTCGCTTTTTGTTCTTGCATTGTAGGATTTCGTCTGGCAGCCTCGTTGCCGCCGAGTCGTTTCGGCCCGGCAGGCTATTTGACATCGTGAACCAAAAAAGCTCCCGGCTCGTCCGCGCCGCCGCCGCGCGCCCGGCCTCAGGAGCGATCCGCCGCCTTCGCCGTCGCCAGCATCGCTTCCGCCTCGTCGAACGGCTCGGCATAGCCGAGCTCGCGGCGGATCGCGCCGGTGTCGCAGACGATGGCCTGCGCATAGTTGAGCAGGCCTTCGCGCAGCGGAATCGCGTCGTTCGGCGGCAGCCGCGCCAGCCGCTCGCCCATGGTCGGCGTCCGCTCCTCGCCGACATTGTAGGTCCGGCCGGCGGCGCGGCCGTCGCTCACCGCCAGCGCGACCGCTGCCCCGACATTGCCGGCAAAGCCGTGCGTCCAGCGCCACGCCGGCTGGTGGCGGAAGGCATGGATGGTCGCCAGCTCCCGATTGTCGTCGGGGCCGTACAGCTTGGGGAAGCGCAGGATCGTCGCCGGCAGCGCAGGGTCCGACGCCAGCGCCCGCTCAACCAATATCTTGTCGTAATAATGGGCGAGCGCGTCGGGCGGCGTGTCCGGCTGCCGATAGGGATAGAGATGCGACCGCAGCGGCGCATCCTCCCCCAGCGGCACAGGCTCGGGCGGCCCTTCCTCCTTGCCGTGCAGCACACCGAACGCCCGGTAGACGTCGCCGCTGCTCGCCGCGACGATCCTGCGCGCGATGCCGCCGAACGCGCGCACCGCCGCCAGCGCGTCCTCCTCGCCCATCGCGATCATGTGCAGCACGACCTCGGGCTCCCAAGCGCGCAGCTCGTCCGGGATGGCCCGCACCGGCATCGCCGCGAGCGGGCTGCGGAAGTGCTTCACCGAGGCGGGCAGCGCGCCCTCGTGCTCGCCGCGATGAAACACAGCGAGATCATGTCCCGCCGCCGCCAGCCGCTTCGCCGCGGCGCGCCCCACGGAGCGGGTGCCGCCGATGATGAGGATCCTCATCCCGTCCTCAGTCCCGCCGCATCGCGAGCTCGGCGAGGCTTTCCGCTTCGATCAGGATCGCGTCTTCCGCGGCGGCGCCCGGGGTGCGGACCTGGCCGACGATGACCAGGACGGGGACGGCCATCGGCGAAACCCGGTCGAGCGCGACATGGACCATCGCGCCCTGGGCGCGGTCGAGCAGGCGGGCGAGGCGGCCGACGTCGGTCATCTTCTCGCGCGCATCGTTCCAGGCGGCCTTGAGCAGCAGATGGTCGGGCTCGTAGCGGCGGAGCACGTCGTAGATGAGGTCGGTCGAGAAGGTGACCTGCCGCCCCGACTTGCGCTGGCCGGGATGATGGCGCTCGACCAGGCCGCCGATCACCGCAACCTCGCGGAAGGCGCTCTTCAGCAGGTTCGAGCCCTGCACCCAATCGACGAACTCGTTCTCGAGGATGTCCGGCGAAAAAAGCGCCGCCGGGTCGATAACGGGATCGAGGCCATAGCAGGCGAGCGCGTAATCGTTGGAGACGAAGCCCAAGGGCCTCAGGCCCGCGCTCTCCATCCGCCGGGTGATCAGCATGCCGAGCGACTGGTGGGCGTTCCAGCCCTCGAAGCTGTAGGCGACCATGTAATGGCGGTGCTCGTGCGGGAAGGTCTCGACCAGCAATTGGTCGGGGCGGGGCAGGACCGAGCGGTAATCCTGCACCTCCAGCCATTCGCGGACGTCGTCGGGAAAGCGCGGCCACTGCCCGCGGTCGTCGAGGAAGATGCGGACGCGGTCGGCGAGGTTGGTCGACATCGCCATGCGGGTGCCGACATAAGTGGGGATGCGGGCCGATTTGGTCGTGGCGCGGACGAACAAATCGGTGCCGACCATCTTCTCGACCTCGAGCACCAGGCCGGCGAAGAAGAAGGTGTCGCCCTTGGTCAGCGTCGAGGCGAAATATTCCTCGACCGTGCCCAATTTGCGGCCGCCCCTGAAGCGGACGTCGAGCAGGGGCGCGTCGACGATGATGCCGGCGTTCATCCGATGCTGCTGGATGAAGCGCGGGTGGGAGACGCGCCAGGTCGCGCCTGCCCCGGACCCCGATCCGGAGTCCGCCGAGCGGGTCAGGCGCTTGAAGCGGTCATAGGCCTTGAGCGCGTAGCCGCCGCTCT